>ERZ1673739.26-NODE-26-length-207147-cov-25.980781_pt1 | contig 207147 bp, 206 predicted proteins | sample MGYA00580210_ERZ1673739 | MGnify/ENA primary metagenome ERZ1673739 (study PRJEB41218, sample SAMN15661749) | gut metagenome | host: Homo sapiens | place: Canada: London | collected 2015-08-20/2019-03-30 | study: EMG produced TPA metagenomics assembly of... | reverse complement strand
GAGCACACGGTTCATACCCGTGGTGTCGAGGGTTCGAATCCCCCTCTCGCTACTTTAAAGAAACGTTAGTGACGTTTCTTTTTTTTACATATATATCGAAATTGATCCGGTAAATCGATTTTGATTCCGTTGGAATCGTTTCACTCCCACTATATAATTTTCATTATGTTTTATGAGCATGCACTTATATGACCGGCCTGTTTTTCAAAGCTCATCTTTTTTTCAGAAAGGAGTTTCGTCTATGCCCAATTTGCAGGTCAATATGACCAAAGACCCCATTTTAAAATCCCTCGTGATTTTCGCTCTTCCTATTTTATTTTCCAACATTTTTCAGCAGTTATACAATACGATCGATATTATGATCGTCGGTAACTTCCTTGGGGACAGTTCTCTTGCCGCGATCGGTGCTTCGTCTTCGATCTATGAGCTGCTGCTTGGATTCTGTTTCGGTGTCGGAAACGGACTGAGCATCGTTGTCTCCCGTTATTTCGGACAGGGCGATAAGACTCTGCTGAAAAAATCCGTAGCCGGAGCCATCACCATCGGACTGATCCTGACCGTGATCCTTATGACGTTTTCTTCCGTTGGGCTGTATCCGCTGATGCGCGCCTTAAAAACACCGGAAAATATTCTGGTGGAATCACATTCCTATGTATCCACCCTGACTACTTTTATCGGTGTTATGTTCGCCTACAATCTGCTGTCAGGACTTTTACGTGGAATCGGAAACAGCTTTATGCCGCTGATCTTCCTGATTATTTCTTCCCTGACCAACATCATGCTGGATCTTTTATTTATCACACGGTTCCAGATGGGCATCCGCGGTGCTGCCGTTGCGACAGTCATCGCACAGGGATTTTCCGTTATCCTCTGTCTGATCTATATCATCCGAAAAACACCAATCCTGGTTCCGGAACGACAGCATTTTGCGGTCGGCAAAAAACTTTACCGCGAACTTGCCACCCAGGGACTTTCCATGGGCTTTATGAACGCAGTGGTTTCCTCCGGAACCGTCATTTTACAGAGTGCGATCAACAGCCTTGGCGAAGTGTATATCGCCTGCCAGGCAACGGCAAGAAAGTTGAATTCCTTCTGCCTGATGCCGGTCAGTACGATCGGAGCTTCCATGTCCACCTTTGTCTCTCAGAACCGTGGTGCCGGAAACAAAGACCGGATACGCAAAGGGATACGCACCGCCTGCATCATGGATGTCTGCTGGGGTGTCACAGCGATGATCATTCTGTTTTTCTTCGCCTGCAATCTGGTTACCCTGTTTGGATCCACGCAGGATGTGATTCTGGATAACGCAGCCCTGTACCTGCGGTTTACCGCCCCGTTCTATGCGGTGCTCGGTATCCTGTTCAATATGAGAAACTCTCTGCAGGCACTCGGTGAGAAGACCAAACCGCTGATTTCCAGTTTTATGGAATGTGCCGGAAAAATTATTTTCGCCCTGTTTATTATCCCGGCGATGGGGTACTGGGGCGTCATCATCTGCGAACCGCTGATCTGGTGTTTCATGACCGCACAGCTGGTTTACTGTTATCTGCATGTGCCGTATCTGAAGAAAGGAAATTAAAAAAAGCGGGAAACAAATGGAACTCTTCTGATTGTACCATTTGTTTCCCGTTTTTTTCTTTCTCTAACGCTCTCCGGCTTTATCCTCTATCATTTGCAAAATCTGTCGCATCGTCAGTCTCTTACAGACATTCCTCGATTTCTTTATTTACCCGTTCCCGCAGCTCCAGTAAAAAGGCTGCATTTCTCGGATAATCAGAGAATGTAATCTTCATACCCGCCATTTTTTCAATTAATGTATGCACATACTCTTTTCCTTTGTATGTTTCCAGCTGCTTCAATGCTCGGTAATCGTTCAGTCCTTCTTCAAGTACCAGGAATCTCAGAGACTCCACAGCATCTCCGTCCTCTCCCGGATAAACCAGGAAGGAATCTCCGGACGGGAAAGCATCGTCCGCATCGGTCACCCGGTATGGATCGATGTGGCGGATGGAATACTGGCTGTTGTAGTAGTTGTATCCCCAGTGCAGGAATCCTTCGATCTCATACAGATACATCTGCACCCCAAGGATCCGGTTACGGTAGGACGGCTGTGCAAAGAAACGGTTGCTCACTTCCAGATATTCCCCGCTGCAGTAATACACCCACGGATGTTCAAATCCCGCATCCAGGAATTCATGGATATGCTCGTTCGTCGGCACCGGATACGATACGATTCCTTTCTTATAAAAGGGCAGCGTACTCAGTGCATCCAGGATCGGATAGTCCTTCAGTTCCTCCCGCACCATCTCTCTGGCAATCTTATACGTCTCAATATTTCCGGCATTCGGTTCATCCGAAATATGAAAATACGTCTGTTTTTCAATGCCCAGTCTTTCCAGTTCTTTCGTAAGTTCCGGAAGAAATGCTTTTAAAAATGTCCGGTATTCCGCACTGTCTGCTTTTGTCTCCCAGCCGAACAGGCGGGTCTCTTTTTCATTTTCCACCGCTACCACTTTCGGTGCGTATTTTGCTCCCCACTGGCTGAACAGATGTCCCATCTCGAGCCAGGTAAATCCGCTCTCTTTCGCAAGTGCGATCCAGCGTTCCAGTTTTTCGAATCCAAAGGTAAAGGATTCCCCATGTTTCCATACATCCACCAGTTGTACCGTTGTCCGCTCATTCCCGATCAGCGTATCCAGTGGCAGGGTAAACAGCGGGGTGAGGATCATATTTACCCCACGTTTTGTAGCTGCGCGCATAAAGTTTCCGACGATTTTCCAGTAGTCTTCACTGAACACTGGAACCTTGTAATAATCTGCCAGACAGTCACTGTAAAACCATTCCGTGTGGATCAGATCCAGTGCGGGCAGTTCACACGGAACCACATGGATCTCCACGGCTGCCTCTTTGACGATCTCTCCCTGCAACGTCTCCAGCTGTAATACGACCGTTCCATTTTTCACCGCAGATCCCTTCGGAATTTCCAGATCGATCCAGAGGCTTCTCCAGTAAAACGGGATCAGCTGGATCGTCTCTCCCATCGCTTCCAGCGGATCCGGGTACAACCCCGGCTCAGTGGTCAGATAATCCGAATCGTATTCTCCATATGCCGGATAAGCGGACGGAACGTAACCCACTTTTCGGATCTTCACCCGGATGCCTTCCGGCGCCTGCACGCGTACCCGTACGCTTGGATTCTTGGTTGCCTGCACCATCATCTGAGAGGAATAATAAGGTTTGCGATAGCGGTAAGCCATCTGGAAAGAAACCGTTTCTCCTTCCATTCCGCTCAGTTCATATACACGAGGACAACTCAACGGCTCCTTTTTCAGAAAAATTTTCTGCAAAGAATCGACCGGCACCCACTCGATCTGGCTGCTCTCGATTACACTTAACTGTTTTCCCATATTCTGTGTCTCCTTCGCCCTTTTTCTCTATCATAACCCAGCGGACAACAGTTTTCGCTATAGAATTATCCACCGGAGTTATAAAATTGTCCTCTGACGGCGGTAGTTTTTATTTTGATTATCGCGGCAGTCGCCAAGATCTCATGCAAGCATAAACTTTGGCTCGTTGCTCGCGTAAATCAAAAAAAGAGACTGCCGCTTCATGTAAAGCAGTCTCCCTTTATGTAGTTTTATCCCTGTAATCCGTTTGCCTGGCGGATCATATCTTCGATGACGATATCGTAGATCTCACCGATGGTGTTGCAGTAAGCCAGCACTTTCCATGGTTCGTTGGTGTGGAAATGGATCTTTACCAGATCTTCGTCTCCTGCCACGATCAGGCTGTTGCCTTCATAATGTTCTGTGATATATTCGGATATGGCATCCTCGTCCAGATCTTCGTCTCTTCGGTCGATCAGAAGTTGTGTGTCATAGCGGTATGCAAACTGATCGTCTTCTGCGTCAATTGAATGTACTCCCATTGTTTTTACCTCCATATTCTGTATACTGAATCGTTATTTCTATTTTACCATAAATTAAGACTGCGTCCACAGATTTCTGCGGATCTATCCGATAACTTTTTCCGATCGTATCTCCTGCGATTCTCCATGCAGCGGACGGTGCCATCTCCGTCAGTGATTTGATCGCACTCCTCATCTTTTTCATGGTCTTCTGTTCCAGGAAAGATCCAAACTGGAACAGAAAGGTTACGATTGCCACCTCACTGAACTCTCCGATACAACAGGCTCCAATCGCCGCGATACTGACAAGAAGTTCGATGCTGACCGTCTTAAAATGCAGTCCCTGAATCGCCCGGAATAGAATGGGAACACCTGCCAGCACAAATCCTACGATAAAAAATGCATTTGCTGCTGTCGACTGTTCCAGAAGATGCGCGCAAAGCAGTGCCGCCACGATGCATCCTCCGGCTCCCCACATCCCCGGAACCGCGTGTTTTCTCAGCCAGAGATTATTTTCCTCATCATTTTTCCCTCCTGCCCCTTAGAGCGTGTCTGAAAAATCATTTCCGCAATCTGCAAGCCCCACTTTGCGGTATATTTTACCCTCATTCGGTTGCCGTAGCCCGCTACGCCGCCCTCATTCGGATAAAATCTCCCACAAACTGGGACTCGCAGCTCACGAAAAGCCTTTTTCAAACACGCTCTAGTATACACGAAAAAGAGCAGAAAAAACATAGTTTTGGGACGGATTTTCTATTCATCATCCCGCTCATAAAATCCATATTCTCCCTGTAACGGCATGGATTTTACCTTCATATCCTCTATCCAGATATACGTCCGGTTCTGTAAAAAGAGGATCAACTGATCGATATCTGCCTCTGCTCCCTCAACTTCCATCTCCACACTTCCGTCATAGCAGTTCCGCACCCACCCGGCAAGTCCCAGCTGCCCGGCTTTCTGCACCGCATAATACCGGAAACCGACGCCCTGGACGCGGCCGTAAAAATAAATGTGTTTTCTGACTTTTAAGTCCATGTTCCTGTCTTCTCCATTCTCTGATATTTTTTATTAGTATACCAAATCTTTTCTTTCTCCTCAAACACAGGACGCAAAAAGACTGCCCTTTTCTGGAAGTTTGCCGGGGCAGTCCTTTTGGATTTATTTACTTTTCGGAAAATGTTTGTATGAGTTTCTTCTTATTTAAAATATGCAACACCGGATTCGAAGATCTTGATATCCTGTTCTCCGTAGATGTTCATGGCTACGGCATCACCGCGGCGTTCGCTGTGTGCCATCTTTCCGAGTACACGGCCATCCGGGCTTGTGATTCCTTCGATGGCTGCGTAGGAACCGTTGACGTTCCATTCTTCATCCATGGATACGTTGCCGTTCAGATCACAGTACTGGGTTGCTACCTGTCCGTTGGCGAAGAGTTTGTCGATCCACTCTTTGCTTGCTACGAAACGACCTTCTCCATGGGATGCCGGGTTGACATATACTTTGCCAAGTTCTGCCTGTGCCAGCCATGGGGATTTGTTGGTTACTACTTTGGTGTAAACCATCTTGGAAATATGTCTGCCGATGGTGTTGTAAGTCAGTGTCGGTGAATCCGCAGTCTGTCCGACGATCTCGCCGTAAGGAACCAGTCCCAGTTTGATCAGTGCCTGGAATCCGTTACAGATACCAAGTGCCAGACCGTCTCTTTCATTTAACAGTTTGGTTACGGCTTCTTTGATCTTCGCATTCTGGAATGCAGTTGCGAAGAATTTTGCGGAACCATCCGGTTCGTCACCAGCAGAGAATCCGCCTGGGAACATGATGATCTGTGCCTGATTGATCGCTTCCTCGAAGATTGCTACAGAATCACGGATATCTTCTGCCGTCAGGTTCTTGAATACTCTTGTGATCACGTCCGCACCGGCACGTTCAAATGCTTTTGCACTGTCGTACTCACAGTTGGTACCCGGGAATACCGGGATGAATACGGTCGGACGTGCTACTTTATGTTTGCATACATGGATGCTGTCTGCTTTGTAAAGCGGGCTTTCCACTTTCTCCATGTTATCAGTTCCTTTGGTCTTGAAGACTTTCTCCAGAGTTCCGGTCCATGCATCCAGTGCTTCTTTCATGGAAATTTCCATGCCGTCTTTGTATGTGAATTTTGCATCGTCTGTTACTTCACCGATCACGGTATACGTTACAGACAGTTCTCCGACTTTGTCAGCCGGTACTTCGCAGATGATATCACCAAATCCCGGTGCAAACAGATCTCTCTCGTCCAGATTGTGTTCAATCTTCACACCCAGCTGATTACCGAATGCCATCTTGCTGACTGCTGCTGCGATACCATGACGATCCAGTGCGTAAGCGGAAAGTACTTTGCCGTCCAGAATATCCTGATGCAGTTTTCCGTACTGATCCATGGTTGCCTGATAATCCGGCAGATCGTAGCTGTCTTTTGGCAGACGGATCCAAACCAGTTTGCTTCCTGCTTTTTTCAGTTCCGGTGTGATAATATCCTGTTTCTTTGCCACATCCACTGCGAAGGAAACCAGTGTCGGAGGAACATCGATGTCATTAAAGGTTCCGGACATACTGTCTTTTCCTCCGATAGACGGAAGACCAAATCCCATCTGTGCCGCATATGCACCGAGCAGTGCTGCAAACGGCTGGCTCCAGCGTTCCGGATCTTCGGTCATACGACGGAAGTATTCCTGGAATGTAAAGCGGATCTTTGCGTAATCTCCACCATTTGCCACGATACGTGCGATGGATTCCACAACTGCGTAAACGGCACCGTGATACGGGCTCCAGCTGGATACATATGGATCAAATCCGTAGCTCATCATGGTCACAGTATCCGTTTTTCCGTTCATTACCGGAACCTTAGCCACCATAGCCTGAGTTTCTGTCAGCTGATATTTGCCACCATATGGCATAAATACGCTTCCTGCTCCGATGGATCCGTCAAACATCTCCACCAGACCTTTCTGGGAACAGGTATTCAGATCTGCCAGCATAGACAGCCATGCTGCTTTTGTATCTGCAGGCGCTTTTTCTTCACGCTCCAGAACATTTCCCTCTTTATTCGGAATGTCTACCAGAACTTCTGTCTCCTGATGCGCACCGTTGGTATCCAGGAAAGCACGGGAAATATTAACAACTTCTTTTCCTCTCCAGTTCAGTACCAGACGCGGTTCTTCGGTAACAACGGCTACCACAACAGCCTCCAGGTTTTCTTCGTTGGCGTATTTCATAAATTCGTCAACATCTTTCGGATCTACAACAACTGCCATACGCTCCTGGGACTCGGAGATTGCGATCTCGGTTCCGTCCAGACCGGCGTATTTTTTCGGTACTTTATCCAGATTGATCTGCAAACCAGGTGCCAGTTCACCGATAGCTACGGATACACCGCCGGCACCGAAGTCGTTACATTTCTTGATCAGTTTACTTACTTCTTCTCTGCGGAACATACGCTGGATCTTACGTTCGGTCGGCGCATTTCCTTTCTGTACTTCGGCTCCGCACACTTCGATGGAAGCTTCGGTATGTACTTTGGAAGATCCGGTAGCACCACCGATACCGTCACGACCGGTACGTCCGCCAAGCAGGATGATGATATCGCCCGGATCGGAATTCTCTCTCTTGACTGCACGTCTTGGAGCAGCGCCCATAACCGCACCGATCTCCATACGTTTTGCCACATAATTCGGATGATAGATTTCTTTTACATAACCGGTAGCCAGACCGATCTGGTTACCATAGGAGCTGTAACCGTGTGCAGCACCACGAACCAGTTTCTTCTGCGGCAGTTTTCCTTTCAGTGTCTCTTTAACAGAAACGGTAGGATCTGCGGCACCGGTCACACGCATTGCCTGGTATACATAGGTACGTCCTGACAGCGGGTCACGGATTGCACCACCAAGGCACGTAGCTGCGCCACCGAACGGTTCGATCTCGGTCGGATGGTTATGTGTTTCATTCTTAAAGTTGATGAGCCATTCTTCTTCTTTTCCGTCCACATCGACCGGAACTACGATGGAGCAGGCATTAATCTCATCGGATTCTTCCTGATCCTGCAGTTTTCCTTCGGATTTCAGTTTCTTCATGGCAAGAAGTGCCAGATCCATCAGACAGATGAATTTGTCATCTCTTCCTTTGTACAGGACTTCTCTGTCTGCCAGATACTGTTCATACGTTTTTACGATCGGCTCTTTATAATCACCGTCTTTGAAGGTTACTTTCTTAAGCTCTGTAGAGAAGGTGGTGTGACGGCAATGGTCAGACCAGTAAGTATCCAGCACACGGATCTCTGTCATGGAAGGATTTCTCTTCTCTTCGTTTTTAAAATAATTCTGGATATGTTTGAAATCTTTGAATGTCATAGCCAGATTCAGGGAAGTATACAGCTCTTTCAGTGCTGCCTCTTCCATATCGATAAATCCGTCGAAGATTTTTACATCTGCCGGTTCTTCAAACTTTGTTACCAGTGTTTCCGGTTTTACCATTCCGGTCTCACGGGAATCTACCGGGTTGATGCAGTGATTCTTGATCGCTTCAAATTCTTCGTCGGAAACAGTTCCCTCGATTACATAAGTGGTTGCAGATTTGATGATCGGCTGCTCGTCCTCTTTCAGGAACTGTACACACTGTACGGCAGAATCCGCTCTCTGATCAAACTGACCCGGCAGGTATTCTACGGAAAATACTCTTGCTCCTTCTGCCATCGGGATCTGCTCTTTATACAGCACGTCTACCGGCGGCTCGGAGAATACGCATGTACATGCTTTCTCGAACACCTCATCTGAAATATTTTCTACATCGTAACGAATATATACATGAACTGCTGTCACAGTCTTAATTCCAAGGTAGCTGCTGATCTCATGTTTTAATTCTTTTGCCTGTACCGCAAAATCAGGTTTCTTTTCCACATAAACACGTTTTACACTGCTCATCGTACACCTGTCCTTTCTCTGTCGCATCTGCAACTGACTTCTCTTCGGTCTTTTACACTATTCCGGGCACTGCTGGATCGCATCTCTCAGAGATCCAGTGTACCGTCACTATAAAAATACCACAGAAAATCTTATTAGTAAAATTAATAGATTTAATCTTTTTAATAAGTTTTTCTTATATTTATTTATTTTTTATAAAATACTGGATGCCATCCGCGGATTTTGTTATACTGAAAGCAATTATAAGGAGGGCTTATCAAACATGATGGATATCAACTATGAATTGTACAAAGTATTTTACTATGTGGCGATCTCCCTGAGTTTTTCCGATGCTTCGAAACAGCTGTTTATCTCCCAGTCGGCCGTCAGCCAGTCGATCAAAGTGCTCGAAAAGAAACTGGGGATCACACTGTTTATCCGAAGCACCAAACGGGTACAGCTGACCCCGGAAGGCGAGACGCTGCTTCGCCACATCGAACCGGCAATGAACCTGATCAAGCGTGGGGAAGCGCAGCTCATGGAAGCCAGCAACTTAGGCGGCGGTCAGCTTCGCATCGGCGCCAGTGACACCATCTGCCGCTACTATCTGGTTCCGTTTTTAAACAAATTTCATAAAACCTACCCGAATGTCCACATCAAAGTGACCAACCAGACCTCTACCAAATGTGTGGATCTCCTCGAAATGGGACAGGTCGACCTGATCGTCACCAACTACCCGAACTCCCGGCTAAGCCACGGCGACCATATCCGGACGATCCATTCGTTCAAAGACTGCTTCATCGCAAGCTCCAGACACTACAAAGAACTGATGGGCAAAAAACTCCACCTGAAAGATCTCCTGGAATACCCGATCATGATGCTCGACCGCAAAAGCACCACCAGCGAATTTCTGCACCACCTCTTCCAGCAACACCAGCTGGACCTCGTCCCGGAAATCGAACTGGGCAGTAACGACCTCCTGATCGATCTTGCCCGCATCGGTCTCGGCATCGCCTTCGTCCCGGACTACTGCATACCCGACGATGGCGAACTCTTCCCCCTGGACATCCAGGAGGAACTCCCGGGCCGAACCCTCGTCATCGCCCACAACCCGCAGCTGCCGCTGACCAAAGCAGCGAAGGAATTCCTGAACATTCTCTAACTCAAAAAGGGAGCATCCGTTTTCCAACCGATGCTCCCTTTGTATCAATTATCTTTCCCAAAATTCTTTTAAAATTTTCCCAACCCCCTTTCGGTCACAAACCACATACTCCTCCCACTCCCGCGGAAACAACCCCTTATAATCCGGTGAGCAAAACCTCTCATCCAGCAGCAAAATCACCCCCCGGTCCTCCCGCGTCCGAATCACCCTCCCAGCGGACTGCAACACCTTATTCATCCCCGGAAACCGATACGCATAATCAAACCCGTTCTCCTGCTTTCCGTCATAAAACTGCTTCAAAATCTCCCTCTCATAACTCACCTGCGGAAGCCCCGTCCCCACGATCACAGCCCCCACAAGCCTCTCACCAATGAGATCGATCCCCTCCGCAAAGATCCCTCCCATCACACAAAAGCCAAGCAGCGTCCCCGCACTGTCACTCTCAAACCGCTCCAGAAACGCCTCCCTCTCATCCTCCTGCATCGACGAACTCTGCAACAAAACCTCCGCCTCATCCATCCCATACAATTCCTGATACCGTTCAAAAATATCCTCCATCATCCGGTACGACGGAAAGAAAATCATATAATTCCCCGTATGCGAAACCGCCACTGCATGAATATACTCCGCAATCTTCCCGTACTCCTCCGGTCCTCTCCGCGTGTACCGGCTGCTCACATCCCGTCCAAGGATCAGACACTTCTGCTCCTTCGCAAACGGTGTCTGCGCATAGATCGCATAATCATCACTGCGCCCGCTCAAAAGCTGTCGATAATACAGTACCGGAAGCAATGTCGCCGAAAAGAAAATCGTGCTTCGCCCCTTATCCATACAATTTTGCAGATTCTGCGCCGGATTCACACAGAACAGTTTCACCCGAAACCTTCCGTCCTCGTCATGCTGTGTATAAATCACATAATTCTCATCGATCAGATCACAAGTATACAGAAAACTGCGCACCTCAAAATAAAAATCCAGAAGTTCCTTTCGAAGATTTCCATCCTCCAGCTCTTCCAGGTAATTTTCCATCTCCCCCATCACCGAAAGCAGTGCCAGTGAAAAATTCCCGACAGCCGGAAGGATCCGGTACGTCTCACACTCTCGCTTCCACTCTAGCATCTGCCGGTTGCACCGCTCCAGCGCTTTCGCAAGCTTTTTCCGGTACGGTTTCACCAGTTTTTTGATCTTCAGGATATCCTCCTTGTACAAAACCGCACTGTACATCTCCCGTCCACGTTCCACCAGGTTATGCGCCTCATCGATCAGAAATACATAATCCCCTTTGATCCCTTCCGCAAAAAATCTCCGCAGATATACCTGTGGATCAAACACATAATTATAGTCACAGATTACCCCATCTACCCAGTTGGCAAGATCCAGACTCATCTCATACGGGCAGACCTGATATTTTTCCGCGTAGGAAAGCAGCATCTCCCGGTCATAGATCTCTTCTTTCTCCAGAAGTTCAAATACCGCATCATTTACCCGGTCAAAATGTCCCTTGGCTCTCGCACATGCTGCCGGATTGCACTCCATATTTTCACACACGCACAACTTTTCTTTTGCTGTGAGAAGCAGGGATTTCCACCGAAGTCCATGCTTTTTCAAAATCTCAAATGCCTCCCATGCAACCGTCCGGGTAATTGTTTTTGCCGTCAGGTAAAAGATTTTTTCCGAGATTCCTTCTCCCACGGAACGCACGGCAGGATACAGACACGACATCGTTTTTCCCACACCGGTCGGTGCCTGGATAAACAGCTGCTTTTCCCGCAGGATCGTCCGGTAAACACCATGCACCAGATCTCGCTGCCCCTCCCGGTACGGGAAAGGGAATTCCAGCCCCGTCATGGATGCATTCCGTTCTTTTTTCCACTCCTGATGCCGGTGCGCCCAGACATAGTAGGTATCGGCAAGTTTCTGAAACCAATTTTTCAGTTCCTGTGCGTCAAACAGATAAGAAAACCGGCGGATCTCCTCTGTCTCCATATTGCAGTAAGTTATCTGCACTTCCATCTGTTCCTGCTGATTCTGTTCCGTATAGATTGCCGCATAGCATTTTGCCTGCGCGAGATGAACCAGCACCGGTTCTTCCACATACCGTAGATCCCGATGCACACCTTTGATCTCATCGACCATCACATGATCTTCTTTTTCCTCGATTCCGTCCGCACGCCCTTCCACCAGGATGTCAAGATCTTCATAGCAAAAGCGGTAACTGAGCGGCACTTCCGCCTGGTAAGCTGCTCCCATCTGTCTCTGGATCTTTTTATGGATCCTGGTTCCCTTCGCCAGTGACTCTTTGTCAGCCCACCCGCCTCTCCGGTTGTCGATATCTCCGGAACGCAGAATAAACTCTACAATATCTCTGACTGAAATCTTTACTTCTTCTTTTTCCATCCGCTCACCGCCTTTCTTTTTTCACATTTGTTTATTATACCGCACAATCCGTTTTTTGCCTACACCGACTCAGCCCCCGCATATACGAAAAAATCTTCCGCAGGAACCATCCCGGTTCTCCACGAAAGATTTTCTTTTCCCGCATATCAAATTTTTTCAGATGATGCACTTACGCAATCGCAAATTTCTGAATTGCCTTCTCGAATTCTTTGTCTTCTCCGTAACACTGAACGGTCAGTTCCTGTGTCAGATCCATGCTCATGATTCCGAGGATGGATTTTGCATCAATAATCACACGATTGTAGAAGATGTCAATATCAAAGTCACATTTTCCAGCCGCCTTCACAAATTCTTCCACTTCACTCGCCTCATTTAATTTGATTTTGCTTGTTTTCATATCTGGCATTATATCAATCCTTTCTGAAACTCGCGGTAACAAAATCTGTGTACCGGTATAGAATGTCGATACTCCCTTCTCCAACTGGTAGTACCACATATTTCGAGAATTGATTATCTCATCTGCTGCGAAATTTGTCAACTTTTTAATCTTCCCTATTTTATGCTGGTGGCGCACTACTTTTTGTGCTTTCTTTTACATTTTTCACCTGTTTTTTTGCTATTTGCACAGCATTTTCTCAGGTTTGAAATCGTTTACAATTCGGATTGAGCAATATTCTCTTGAAAATCAGCTTCTCTTTTTCAAATTTCGTCAAAAACAACATAAAAATTAAGGAACAGCATTTTCACACTGTTCCTCTGAAGGATTATCCAACGATTTTTTCCACCGCTTTATCCAGATATTCATTTTCCACCGCATGGAAGGCTCCCTTATCGGCAGCTTCCGCATACAACGGATTGATCGGCATCTTGCCGAGCACTTCTGTTCCCAGCTCTGCCACGATCTCGTCAATATGACTCTCACCGAATACGGAAATATGTTTTCCGCAGTCCGGGCATACCAGATAGCTGTAGTTTTCCACAACACCCAGCACATTGATTTTCATCATCTGTGCCATCTTATAAGCTTTACGCACAATCATCTTTACCAGATCCTGCGGAGAAGATACGATCACGATACCTTCCACCGGCAGAGACTGGAAGACTGTCAGCGGTACATCACCGGTTCCCGGTGGCATATCTACGAACAGATAGTCCAGATCTCCCCAGATCACATCGGTCCAGAACTGTTTTACCATATTTGCCAGGATCGGTCCTCTCCAGATGACCGGTTCGTCTTCTCTCGGAAGCAGCAGGTTTACAGACATTACCTTAATGCCGTTTTTTGCCTCGATCGGATAGATACCGGCATCTACTGCCTGTGCCGGACCTTTGACACCATACATCTTCGGGATGGAGGGTCCTGTGATGTCCGCATCCAGGATACCTACTTTGTAACCTTTCTGTGCCATTCTATTTGCCAGAGATGCGGTAACGAAGGATTTACCAACGCCGCCTTTTCCGCTGACGATGCCAATCACATGTTTTACGTTGGACTGGCTGTTCATCTCTTCCAGCATACTCTTGGGCTGTTTGCTTGGACATCCTTCACAACTTTCTTTGCTGCAGGATGTGTTGCTACATTCTTTTGCCATTGTCTGTCCTCTTTTCTCTTTTTATTTCATAAAGCGATCGATTGCTTTGTTCAGTTCTTCCAGAGCTTCCATATCCCCATCCTTAACTGCATCCACAATACAATGCTGTATGTGATCCTGTAAAATCACTTTTCCGGTATTATTAATTGCCGATTTGACTGCCGAAAGCTGGATCAGCACTTCCGAGCAGTCTCTGCCTTCTTCCACCATCCGACGGATCGATTCCAGATGACCGATAGCTCTTGACAACCGGTTAATTACCGCTTTTGTGTTTTCATGGGTATGGGTATGACTGTGCTTGACAACCGTTCCATCTTCCAGTACATGTACATGCTCTCCCATCTTTTTCCTCCCATCCATACATTCCCAGATCAGATCTCGGAAAATGTATATCGCTGATGCATCCCGGAAAAATAGACGTCAAATACTATACTGCCATCTTTCTGAATGCTTTTTTCGTAAGTTTCTTTCCGGCCTCCGCATCGTTCCCGGATATAGCTTTCCGGATCTTCACACTGGATTTCCTCAAAAAACTGATCTCTGGAATGATTCAGCGGACACTGGTTTATAATTTCTCTGATGACTTCATATTGTTTCATCTATCGTCCCTCCCACATCGTTTTTATTATAACAATCTTTTGCAAAAAGAACAACACATCCGGAAGAAAAAGGAAGAAGAAAAAGTGAGAAAACTGTTGCCTTTCCAACCGTAAGGTTGTATCATAGCATACAAGAAATTAAAATACATTTAAGGTGATTTTAAATGCATTTTGACTCGTAACTGTGAAGGTACTGAGCATTTACGAAAGAAAAATAAATGAGTGATAAACAGCAGGAGGAAAAAGCACATGCAGCTTTTAGAAGAACGTATCTTAAAGGACGGAATTGTCAAACCGGGAAATGTTTTAAAGGTTGACAGTTTCTTAAATCACCAGATGGACATCGAATTTATCAACGAACTGGGAAAAGAGTTCAAACGCCGGTTCGCTGACGCACCGATCACAAAGATTCTTACCATCGAGGCTTCCGGTATCGGTATTGCCTGTCTGGTTGCCCAGTATTTCCATGTTCCGGTTGTTTTCGCAAAGAAAGCACAGAGCCTGAATCTGGACGGAGAGATGTTTACCTCCAAAGTAGAATCTTTTACACACAAGAAAGTATACGACGTTATCCTTTCCAAAAAGTTCCTCGGACCGGAAGATCATGTACTTCTGATCGATGACTTCCTGGCAAACGGATGCGCACTGATGGGACTGATCGATATCGTCAACAAATCCAGAGCTACCCTGGAGGGTGCCGGCATCGTCATCGAAAAAGGCTTCCAGGAAGGCGGAAAGAAGATCCGTGATATGGGTGTCCGCCTCGAGTCTCTGGCAATCGTGGATTCCATGACCGACGATTCCCTGACCTTCCGTCCGAACAACTAAAACAAAAAAGAACGTTCCGGTTCGACATTCGGAACGTTCTTTTTTTGTACGCAGTCAGCTCCCAATATCCTCTTCATCAAATTCCACTACCGTGTAATATCCGCGGTCGGTCTCTTTGATATCTTTTACAATCCCTTTTCGTGACTGTAATCTCTCATAACCCGGATAGTTTTTACTCATGGCGATCATCGGCTGGATCGTATAGTAATACGAGGTCGGCAGCACACTCTCTGTCACATCCACTTCCTGACCTACCGTCAGAAGTCCCTGGCGCTCCATCTTAAATTCCATATTTCTCATACACATTTCTCCTTTTCTGTTTTTATTATAATTTTCTCAGGGAAAAATACAAGTCAAACGCCCCTGTTTTTCCTGCATTTTTCGTATTTTTCAAAAAACGTAACAGGAAATTGTGAAAAATTTTGTCTTGCGAAACCAGAATTGCCATTATATAATGGGGTACGTGATTTAAACGACGGGTTCGAAACATTCTGGTTTCAACCCACAGCCAACCAAACATTCATAGAACAAAGGAGAACAAATATGGGTGGAATTTTTGGAGTTGCATCAAAAAGCAATTGTGTGTCTGATTTATTTTTTGGAACGGACTATCATTCTCATCTTGGTACACGCCGCGGTGGTATGGCAGTCTACAGCAAAGAAGGCGGGTTCAACCGGGCGATCCACAATATCCAGAACGCTCCCTTCCGTACAAAATTTGAACGGGACGTGCAGGAATTAGAGGGTACTCTCGGTATCGGCTGTATCTCTGATACAGAACCACAACCGCTGTTAGTTCAGTCTCATCTGGGAAGTTTTGCGATCACAACTGTTGGTAAGATTAATAATATGGACGAACTGGTAAAACGTTCTTTCGCCAACGGCTGCACACATTTTCTCGAAATGAGCGGCGGAGATATTAACGCTACAGAGATGGTGGCATCTCTCATCAATCAGAAATCTTCTCTGATCGAAGGCATTCGCTACGCGCAGGATGTTATTGAAGGATCTATGACCATGCTGGTTATGACTCCTGAAGGTATCTATGCGGCCAGAGACCGATTAGGTCGTACTCCACTGATCCTCGGAAAGAAAGAGGATGCGATCTGCGCTTCTTTTGAGAACTTTGCTTATTTTAATCTCGGTTACCATGACTACAAAGAACTGGGACCATCTGAGATTGTCTTCTTTACACCAGACGGTGTGGAAACTGTTTCTCCGGCAAAAAATGAAATGAAGATCTGCTCCTTCTTATGGGTCTACTATGGTTATCCGACCTCTTCCTACGAAGGAATCAACGTGGAACAGATGCGTTACAACTGCGGTGATATGCTTGCAAAACGTGACAATGTATCTGCCGATATCGTTGCAGGTGTTCCGGATTCCGGTACTGCACATGCCATCGGTTATGCCAACCGTTCCGGTATTCCGTTTGCCCGCCCATTTATCAAATATACCCCGACCTGGCCGCGTTCCTTTATGCCGACACATCAGAGTCAGAGAGAGCAGATTGCTCACATGAAACTGATCCCGGTACGTGAACTGATCAAAGACAAGAGCATGGTACTGATCGACGACTCTATCGTGCGTGGTACACAGCTTGGTCAGACAACCCAGTTCCTGTACGAGAGCGGTGCGAAAGAAGTACATATCCGTCCGGCATGTCCGCCGTTATTATACGGATGTAAATACCTGAACTTCTCCCGTTCCAAATCCGAGATGGATCTGATCACCCGCCGTGTGATCCAGAAGCGGGAAGGTACGGTGACGGAAGCGATTCTGGAAGATTACGCCAATCCGGATTCTCACAACTATCACGAAATGCTTGATGAAATCGGCAAACAGCTGAACTTTACTTCTCTTCGCTATCATCGTCTCGACGATATGGTGGCTTCCATCGGACTCGAACCATGCAAAGTTTGTACTTACTGCTTTGACGGAAAAGAATAAATAAAGCTTATATATAAAAATCCAGGCAGCCGGCTTTCACCGTTGCCTGGATTTTTGTTTCATTGTATATTCTCTTTATTTTTCCACCGGATATCCGCATTTTTTACAGTACTCTGCTCCGGGTTCAAGTTCTGCTCCACAGTTCGGGCAGGTACCTGCCGTTCTGACCGGCTGCTGATTCTGACTGCTGTTTGACGGATGATTCTCTCCAAAAAGCTCTTTTGCCTTATCTTTCAGATTATTTCCCACATCTTCCATTGTGGATTTGAAATCAAAACCGTTTGGATTCACCGATGTGCCATTCGGATTGGAACCGGAAGTCGGCCATACCGGCGGCGGTGTCTGGGCTGTGGTATTCCCGGTATAGTAGTAATAATCCCGCTGGCTTTCGGTCTGCTGTGGTGCGGTCTTTTCATAGGCGTCTGCGAAATTGTTCATCACATCACAGGCATAAAAGTACGATAAAAACGGAATATGCATCACGATCGTAAAGATCACCGGTGATTCGATATGCACGTTGTAGCGGTCACCTGCCTGATCCAGCCGGGATGCCAGCTGATACGTCCAGTACAGTCCGTAGATGCCACAGGTGATCCAGGAAAGGATCCATGCCACGATATAGTTCTGCGTCATTTTCCGGTCATCTCTGCAAACCCAGTTGGTATCTTCCCCATACTGATACCAGAAAAAGATATGATACAGACCGCAGGTCACGAGCCCTAGCAGTGCACTGACCAGACCATTTCTTCTTTTTATTCTCATATACGTTCGTCTCCTCTGTCATGTTCTGTTATTTGATGCACTTATTATACCATCAATGAAACTCTCTCACAATGGCACAACCCCCTCAGAAAATGAAGCTTCTCTTAATTTTCTCTTGTCCGTTTCTTATTTTGCATCTATAATTACAGACAGGCTGATTTCAGTCGCAAAATCTGAACAGTAAAGGATATTTTATCTATGCATCTGGAAATCATTTTCAAAGATCCCAACCGGAAAAAAATATTTTTATTCAAAACAAAAACGTTATGCGCGGTCATCCTTTCCTACCATCTGCTGACCTGGTTTACCGGCTGTCCGTTCCGCTTCTTTTTCGGCATCTCCTGCCCCGGCTGTGGAATGACCCGCGCGCTTCTCGCCGCTCTGCGCCTGGACTTTGCCGCCGCATTTTCCTACCATCCGTTGTTTTTCCTGCTGCCGTTTTTCCTGCTGGGATATTATCTCGATCCCTGGATTAACTGGAGCCGTCACTACCTTCTTCTCGGATCTGTAGCTGCCCTCTTTGTGCTCACCTACCTGGTTCGCCTGCTGTTCCTTCACGATCCGGTTGTAACCTGGCACCCGGCTTCCGGAACCCTCTTAAAACCATTCTTTCATCTTTTAAACATAAAACTTCCGGGATAGATTTCTCCGTTATTTTCACTGAAATCCATCCCGGAAGTTTTTAAAATCCAATCATCTGTACAAGAAAAACCGCCCCCGCGGCTCCGACAGCCACAGTAAGCAATCCCCGGTTCATATACGCCAACACAATCGCCACCACACAGCCGACAACTGCACTCACCTCAGATCCCGTACTGGAAAAAATCGCCGGAAAGGTCATCGCCGAAAGCACCGCATAGGGCACGTAATACAGAAACGACTGTACTCGTTTGTCATTAATCTTTTTTCGAAAAATTGCCATTGGAAGCATACGGATCACATAAGTTGTCAATGCCATCACAAACATACTGGCAATAATATACTTTGTACTCACCCTGCATTCTCCTCCTCATTTCTCGGAAATAACCATGCCGCAATCCCACTGACCAGAATCGTGATCAAAATGATCGCCCAGCCACCGGACAGATGTTTCAGCACAGGAAGACTGGAAAAAGCAACACTTGCTGCGATTGCCAAGATCACCGTGAACAGCACACTTTTTTGTTCTCTGGCCGGAGGAATGATAATGGCAATAAACATACCATACAAAGCAATTCCCATGGCACTGGATAATTTCTGCGGCATCAGCTGGGTGGCAGCACCACCCACAAAAGTCCCAAGCGTCCAGCCAACAACCGGCGTCAGGATCAGTCCGGCCATATAGGAGGCTGTTAATTTCCTGGGCTGCTGCATGGAAACTGCAAAAATCTCATCTGTAATTCCATAAGCGATCCCCAGTCTCTTCTTCATGGACATCTTACTTTCCACTTTCTGAGAAACAGACAGAGACATCAGGAAATAACGGATATTAATGATCAGCGTGGTCATGGCAATCTCAATCATAGAACCTCCGGCTACCATCAGATTCACCCCTGCAAACTGACCTGCACTGGTTACATTCGTCAGGGATATCAACACAGCTGTCCATAGCGGCAGGCCGGAACGAACCGCTGTAATTCCAAATGCCGCCGATACTGAAAAGTATCCCAAACAAATGGGAATTCCGTGACGAATTCCCTGTAAAAATTCACTCTTTTTCATTTTTCTCACCCTGTCCACAACTGCTATCTGTCAGCCAAATTGCGAACACTTTCCCGTACAATTAATTCCGTGGGCAGTCTCATCCTGCCCACCGGAACCTCTTCTCCATAGATGCGCCGCATCAGAAGCCCAACTGCTTCTTTTCCCTTTTCTTCCGGCTTCTGCCGCATGGTCGTAAGCATCGGCCTGGAAAGTCTTGCATAAATATTATCATCGAAACCGGTGACCGACAGGTCTTCCGGAACGGAGATCCCTTTCGAATAAAAGATGCTGATAGCTTCATTTGCCAGAAAATCCGAGATAAAAAACGCCGCCGTATACCCTGTTTTCTTCACGTTTTGTGCAAACTGCCGCAGCACTTCGTGCCGGTAATTATCATGATGGGGAAGATAAAAATAATCATCTTTGTCAAACTCCAGCTTATGTTCTTCCATCGCTTTCTGCAGTCCGCGAAATCTATACAGACTACTTCCCATTGGATGTTGCTGATCCCCAAAAAAGGCAATCTTTCGATGTCCCTGACCGATCAGATAAGAGGTCATCTCATACCCACCCTCATAGTCCTCTAATCCGATATTGTCAAATCCTTCTCCATAGGAATCCACAAAAACAATGGGAATGGGGATCTGATGTACCAGAGCGGTACAAAACTCTGCTTCACATCCAAGCAGGATCGCACCTTCCAGATTGGAATTCTGCAGTACTTTTGCAAAACTCTCGTTATCGTCTATCGTTCCGCAAACCATGGCGCGATGGTATTTGCGCAGTTCCCGATCAATTCCCTCCAACAGACTCCCACAAAAGGGATCCGTCAGCACATGTTTTTTCTTTCCAAGGCAAATATAGACCGCTACCAGATGATGCTGCGGTTCCCCTCTGTTGTTTTTCTTTTCTTTCACATAATGATTACGGAGCAATGCTTCTTCGACACGTTGTCTGGTCTCCTGTGACATTTTTCCGGCGCGTCCATTTAACACATTGGAAACAGTTGTGGCGCTGACTCCCAGCTGATCTGCAATTTCCTTAATCGTAATCATTTCTCTCATCCTTCTTCTCGTAAGGTATATGGAAAATCTACTTTCATATCCCGGAAATAATATTCCCGGTCTCTTTCTGTAATCTCGCGTATCACACGGCATGGGTTGCCCACGGCAACCACATTGGCAGGAATATCTCTCGTAACGATACTTCCCGCACCGATCACCGAATTCTCTCCGATCGTTACCCCCGGGAGCACAACAGAATTTGCTCCGATCCAGACCTTATTGCCAATGTGGATAGGCAGCGAATAATGTGCACCCATCTCTCGATACAGCGGATAGACCGGATGACCGGTGGTACAGATGGTTACATTGGGACCGATCATGACCTGATTGCCAATATACACATCCATATCATCTATGATGACCAGATTGAAATTGGCATAAAACTGATCCCCCAGATGAACATGATTACCGTAAGACATATGTACCGGACTTTCAATAAACACACGTTCCGTACAATGCCCGAGAATCCCTTTCAGAATTTCTTTTTTCTTCACATTCTCGCTCGGACGGGTGTTGTTATAGTCAAACATCACTTCTTTGCAGTGACGTCTCTGCGCTTCCAGTTCCTTTTCCTGTTCGATATCGATCGGATCTGTATGTCCATGTTCATAAAAAGTCATCCCGTTTTTAATTCGATCCTCTAAGTGCATCTTTTTCCTCCTTTTAAAAGCTCCGAATCTTATCGTCCGCTTCGCTTTCTGTCTTATCAATCTTCCGGATCACCACATAATAAGAAAAATCATCACTGACTTTAATCTCTACCCGGTCACCCACTTTATGTCCAAGAATCGCTTTCCCGATCGGTGATTCTGTACTGATCAGCCCGCTCAGAGAATTGCCGCGGATCGAAGTTACCAGACGATAGATTTCCTCCTCATCGTCATCTTCCATGTACAGTGTCACCGTATTATTCAGTCCCACTTCATCTTCTTTGGACTCTTCTGAAATCACAACTGCTGTCTTTAACATTCTCTCCAGATACCGGATCCGGCTCTCATTCTGATTTTTTTCTTTTTTTGCCGCATAGTATTCAAAATTTTCGCTGAGATCGCCCTGGGCTCTTGCCTCTTTTACTGCTTCGATAGCATCCTTGCGAACTACCAGTTTCCGGTATTCAATTTCTTTTTCTATTTTCTCCACATCATGTTTCGTTAATCGTTCTCCCACAATCCGTCTCCTCTTTCTCAACTGATATTTTTAACCAATTACGTAACTTTTCAGTACTCTCACCATTACGAACCGAAATGCATATAAATGCCTTTGGCGATGCTGAATACTTACTCGATCACCTTATGATCCAGCCATTTTTTTCCATGAAACCGCAGGGTATAAAAGATACCACGGAGTGTCCAGTCAGAGAACATACCGATCCAGACCGCAATCGGTCCGAAACCAAAAACACGACAAAGAACCACACATAATGTTACCCTGCAAAGCCACATGGTCGTACAGGATAATATCATGGAGAATTTCACATCGCCTGCCGCCCGCATGGAATATGCCGGAATAAAAGCCGGTACCCATACGATTGGTTTGATGATGGTGATCCAGGTCACCATAAAGAAACACATGCTGCCACTTTCTGCGCTCATACCTCCCAGATGGATGATTGGTTTTGTCAGTACAAACACCAGCAGGCAGCTGATGATGATAACTACCTCAGATACCAGGCACATCTTTTTTGTATAGTATATCGCCTCATCCTTTCTTCCGGCACCGATACACTCTCCTACTACATTCATCAGACCGATACCGATACCGATGGCTGCAATACCATTCAGATTTTCCAGAATATTTGTCATCGCCTGTGCTGCGATTGCCGCAGTACCAAGAGTCGATACCGTAGACTGGATCGCCAGCTTACCAAACTGAAACATCCCGTTTTCGATACCCGTCGGGATACCAAGCGCCAGGATCATCTTAATCTTATGCCTGTCCGGGCGGATCTTTATGTAATCCCGCACACATATCTCTTCTTTTGGATTCCTCAGAAAATACATGACAACGATCGCACAGAAAATTCTTGAAATCAGTGTGGACAGTGCCGCACCGGCCACCCCCATATGGAAACCGAAAATCAGAATCGCATTTCCCACAATATTCATAATATTGGAGATCACTGAGATGGTCATAGGCAGTCTCGTATTTTCCTGTGCCCGAAATACGGAAGATCCCGCATTAAAAACTGCAATAAACGGAAACGAAAGGGCTGTATACAGGAAGTATACCTCGGAATTAGTCATTACTTCCGCTTCCACTTTTCCGAAAATCAGATGCAACAGTGGAATCTGAAATACCACACAGACTACAGTCAGTACTACAGCAATCGCCGTGATAATAAAAATCAGCTGTTTTGCCGCATCGGTGGCATTTTTTGTATTTTTCTGTCCCATGTACTGGGAACAGATGATGGTTCCTCCTGCTGCCAGCGCAGCAAACACCTGGATCACCAGCACATTGATCGAATCCACCAGCGATACCGCCGAGATAGCCGCCGATCCCACGTTGCTGACCATCATCGTATCTGCCGTTCCCATCAGAGAATTCAGAATCTGTTCCACAACCACCGGCACCAGCAATGCCCACAGTTGTTTGTTAGTAAATAGATGTTTCTTTTGTTCCGGTTCTGTTTCCATGTTTTTCCCCACTCTTTTCACTGCTCATTATTTTCAATCAGTATTATTTTATCTTTCTCTTATCTATTATGCAACCCCGGAATTCCTCTCTTTTCCGGTATTTTTTCCGGATCGTAAGTATCCAGAAGATTTCTCATTCCATAAAGAAATGTTTCCAGATCTCCTGCCACTTTCATCTGTCGGTCCCAGATAGTACTTTCCGGAAAAGACCAGCGCAGATAGCTCCAGATTTCCTTTAATTTAAACAGTGCCTTCTCTTCATTGATCGAGATTCTTACATATTCATCCCTCAGCTGTCCGGCAAATGCTTCCCATACCGATTTTTCCGGCAAATGCTTTCCATGCAGCTGCCCGGTCAGTCCCGGATGTCGAAGAACACCTCTTCCGATCATCACCGCTGTAATCTGTGGAAATTCTCTTTCTATCCTTTCCAGATCCTCCACCGTAAAAATATCGCCGTTATAACAAAGCGGTGCTTTCCGCACCTCGTACGCCCCGGAAAATGCATCCAGCCGTGGTGTTCCACCATAAAAATCTTCCCTCACCCGCGGATGAATAATCAGCTCTTCCAGCGGATAACCGTTAAAAATCTCCATCAGCGTTCCAATCTCTTCAGGATCGTAACGTCCCAGTCTGGTCTTGATGGAAATTTTCATGTCCAGCTGTTCAAAAATCTCGTCCAAGAATTTACGCAGTCCTTCTCTGTCCTGTAAAAACCCGGAACCTCTGCCACCGCTTACCACTGTTTTTGACGGGCAGCCGAGATTCAGATTGATCTCTTCGTATCCGTATTCCCGCATACCTTTCGCGGTGCGTATAAAAGCTTCGCTGTTGTTGGTCAGGATCTGCGGGATCAGCACCAGCCCCCGGTTATTTTCAGGCAGAATATCGTTCCGCTCTTTGTAATTAAAGAGCCGTCCCTTTTGTTCTTTTGCCGCAACAAACGGGGCAAAATATTTATCAAATGGATAAAAATACCTGTGATATGCATTGCGAAATACATATCCCGTCACTTCTTCGAGAGGAGCCATGTAGTATTTCATACTTCTTCCTCCCCCAGACGGATCCGTTCCATACGCGCGGCGGTCTCCTCGTCCAGATGATCAAACAGATAATTTTTCTCAGAGGAACGTTTTTCTCTTGCCGTCTCCCGTATCTGTTGTCGGACTTCGATCACATCTTCCAGCAGTTCCCGAGCCGACATTCTCCGTCCCCCCTGGCCAAGGATGATGACCTGTTCGAGCTGGTCGGAGGTGGCAACGGTCACGCGGTATTTTCTTCCGATCTCATGTACTGTCTTTTCGATATACTGATCGGCGGTTTCCGCTTCCTTTGTATAGACCACATGGATATTGTGATATGTTTCCACACTGCCCGGATTTCCTTTTACTTTGTAGGCATCAAATACCAGAATCAACGTGCACTTTTTAAATCCCTGATAATTGCATAAAATATCCATCAGTTTTTCCCGGGCGCCGTCGATGTTGGCTGCTGCCAGTTCTTTCAGATCCTCCCAGGCAAAGATGATGTTATAGCCGTCCACCAGCAGATATTCTTTCTCCCCGTCCGGCGTCTTTTTCTGCTTATAATCGCTGGTCGATTTGCCGTATCCCTCCAAAGGATCCCGGCGACTCTTTTTCCATCCCTTTACGCTCCGTCCAGCCGGCGATTCCTCTCCCAGTTTCCGAATCGGGCCGTAGGTGCGCTCAAAGATCTCTTCCAGTTCTTTCTCGGTTGCCCAGTATTTTTCATTCTCTTCTTTCCAGTTTTTCGCAGTCACCGACTTCTCCGGCTTCGTCTCCTGACCGGCGGGTGCATTCCAGCCACTCTCCACATGCATATAGTCTTCCACCTGATCCCAGTTGACCACAAACCCGGCACCGTGTGCACAAAAGACCGATCCGGTCGGATTCTCAAGATCGGCTTCCGGATCGTATCCGACCGTTTCCACAATTTCTTCCTGATTGTGGCACGGATAATATCCTTTTAAAGTACACGAAAGCCTTCCTCTGCCACTGGTGTAAGAGATCACTTCTTTCTGATAATCCCGCATCGTGACAACCGGCGCAGATCCGGTCAGCACCGTCATCTCGCCTTCTGTCTTCGGCGGATCGAATTCTCCGAGCATCTTCTGGATATCGGTCATGCTTCGTCCTACCTGCTCCGAAGGCACTTCCAACCGGAACTCATAATACGGTTCCAGTAACTGACTTTTCGCCTTGCGAAGTCCCTGTCTTACGGCACGATACGTCGCCTGACGGAAATCCCCGCCCTCGGTATGTTTGATATGTGCCCGCCCGGTCAGCAGTGTGATCTTCATATCGGTGATCGGCGCACCGATCAGGACGCCTTTATGCTCCCGCTCTTCCAGATGCGTCAGAATCTGCCGCTGCCAGTTGCGATCCAGCACATCCTCACTGCAATCCGCAGCAAAAATAAGACCGCTTCCTGTCTCTCCCGGCTCCAAAAGGAGATGGACTTCCGCATAATGACGCAGCGGTTCAAAATGTCCTACCCCTTCTACCGGTTCAAGAATCGTCTCTTTGTAGACGATATTTCCCTCATCAAAGGTCACCGCCATACCGAAGCGCTCTTTGATCAGACTTTTTAAGATCTCGATCTGTACCTCTCCCATGACCTGGGCATAGATTTCTCCAAGCGTCTCATTCCATACGATATGTAACAGCGGCTCTTCTTCCTCGAGCTGTCGAAGCTGTAACAATGCCTGATGCACATTGACCTCCGTCGGAAGACCGATCCGATAGGAAAGTACCGGCTCGAGCACCGGCATATCGGATGCCTGTTCGCTTCCCAGTCCCTGTCCCGGATAGGTCGCGGTAAGCCCGGTCACTGCACAGACCGTGCCCGCTTTCACTTCCGAAACCATCGTATATTTTTCTCCGGAATAGATGCGGATCTGGTTGACTTTTTCCTGCCAGATACCCTCTCCGGTCTCTCCCGGTCTGCCGTTTGAGAGTACCGATTTTACCTTCAGAGTTCCACCGGTGATCTTCATATGGGTAAGCCGTTCTCCCTGATTGTCTCTGGTGATTTTATAAATTTTTGCTCCAAACGTTTCCGGATAAGAAGTCTCCCGGATCCGGAGTTTCAGATCGTCCAGAAATTCCTCCACACCGGTCATTTTCAGTGCCGAACCAAAATAGCAAGGAAAGAGTTTTCTCTCACGAATCATCTGCCTGATCTGCTCTCTGCTGATTTCCTCTCCCTCGAGATACGCTTCCATCACCTGCTCATCGCAGACTGCCACCTGTTCTTTCCATTCCTCATCTGTTTGATCTGCGGAAAACTCCACACAGTTTGCATCTAATTTTTCCTTTACTTCTGCAAGCAGTGCTTCCCGATCGGTTCCCGGCTGATCCATTTTGTTGATAAATAAGAAAACCGGAATCTGATAACGGGAAAGCAGCCGCCACAGTGTCTCGGTATGTCCCTGCACACCGTCCGCTCCGCTGATGACCAGGATCGCATAGTCGAGTACCTGTAACGTTCTCTCCATCTCCGCCGAAAAGTCCACATGTCCCGGAGTATCCAGAAACGTCATTCCGAACTCGCCGAGCGTACACTCTGCCTGTTTCGAAAAGATCGTGATTCCCCGGTTTCTCTCTAACGTATTCGTATCTAAAAATGCATCCTGGTGATCCACACGTCCCAGCTTCCGGATCGCCTTGCAGGTATATAAAATCCCCTCGGACAGTGTCGTTTTTCCCGCATCCACATGCGCCAGGATCCCCATCGTGATCTGTTTTTCCGGTTTATTTTCTGATGTAGCTGCCATCGAAAATGCCCCTTTCTGTCGTTATAATGATTTGTAACTGTTCAGTACCTTCGCGGAATACTACCTACTGAATAGTTTGTCGCATTTTATAATCATAACACAGAAAGGGGCTTTCGTCCATTCGTCCATATTGGAAACTCTCGATATTCTATTTTTTAACACCAGCAGTAAATCTTCTCCGGTCTCTGTTCCATCTGCGGACATTCTCCCGGAAGATAACCGGCTTCTTTCATATAAGAGACCGGCACATCTGCACTCTCTTTTTTCATGCTTACTTCATTTCCCTGGCGGTCGAGCAGTTTCATCTTCAGGCTGCCATCGATCAGATACGGTCCGACCAGAATACCATCCAGATCCATACCGAAGTTGCGGCTCTGGATCATATGCAGCAGTCCATCATTCATCTCTCCACCATTTTTTCTGATGTCATAGATCAGGAATCCGTTCTCTGTTCCCTGATATTTATGAAAAATAATCTGTCTGGCCATATCCTTTACTCCTTTTCGTTTTTCGCCTCTTGATACTTTTATTATAGCAGAAATTTTTCAAATAAATTTTCTTTTTCTGCTGTATATATTCAAAATAGTGCTGTATACTGTCAATAACAAGCCTATATAGCATACCACAAAGGAGGCTGCCATGCCAGATATTTATCAGAAAAGCGGTTATCTCAACAGTCCGTTCCGGCTGTTTTATCTTGAAGACCTGCCCGGGCGGGAATATACCTACCATTATCATGATTTCCACAAACTGCTGATCTTTCTGAACGGAACGGTAAGTTACCGGGTGGAAGGCCGGGAGTACGATCTGAAACCGGGCGATCAGGTGCTGATTCCTGCCGGCGAGATCCACTGTCCGGTGGTTCATCCCAGTATCACCTATACCAGGCTGATCGCGTATATCTCGCCGGATTATTTTTCATCCCTTTCCGGGGAATGTGATCTCTCCGGATGTTTTTCGCATGCACTCGAAGCGCATGAAAATCTGATCCGCATTCCCGATTATTTTTCCGGCTCGCTGTATCCGGTCCTGCAGGAGCTGATCGGAACCTTTTCTTCGGATGATTTTGGCACCCCTTTTTATCAGAAGTTAAAATTCGCAGAATATCTGCTGCTGTTAAACCGCTACCTGTTACAGCAGGAAAATCAGAAGATTTCCCTGGTTCTTCCCACCGCCAACCCGCAGATTTTACAGATTCTTGACTATATCAATGCTCACCTGACCGAAGATCTGTCCATCGATCGAATCGCGGACGCTGCCTTTCTGAACCGTTCCTATCTGATGCACCTGTTTCGTGACGAAACCGGGTATACGATTGGAAAATATGTAACAGAAAAACGCCTCTATCTGGCAAACCATGCCATCGAACAGGGCGTTTCTGTCACCGATGCCTGCTATCAGAGCGGATTTCGCAACTATACAACCTTCTATCAGGCGTATCGAAACAAATATCACAAATCTCCGAAGCAGGCACGAAAATAATTTAGTTTGCTGTCATCTGCGCTTTTCTCTGTTTTTCCCATTTTCGCATCGTGTAAATATAATACGGAATTAACGGAATCAGCGCAGAGATCCATGCCGCCGGGTCTGCCAGACATACACCGGCAAAACTGGTGTGTCCTGCTACCAGCATAATAATTCCGGTTCTTGCCACCAGTTCAAAGATTCCGCCGACCATCGGCACCAGACCATAGCCCAGTCCCTGCAGGGCGTTCCGATACAGGAAGATGCTTCCAAGGAACGGATAGCACCAGAATACTGTGTGGAAGTAGGTTTCCGCCACACCCAGTACCTGTGTCTCTGATGCATCAATAAATAAAAGTGCCATATATCTTCCGAGGAAATACAGGATCAGCATGGCAAAGACGCTGTATACAAGGATCATCATCTGCGTACAGCGCACACCCTGTTTGACTCTGTCCATTTTCCCCGCTCCACGGTTCTGTCCAACATAGGTAGCAATGGTCGCACCAAAAGCGACAAATACGGTACTGAAAATATTCTGCAGTTTTCCTGCTGCCGAAAAACCTGCCATATAATTTTCCCCATATACATTGATCGCCCCCTGCACCACAATGACACCGATCGCAGTGATGGAAAACTGCAATGCCATCGGAATACCGAGTGCCAGAAGTTTTCCCATCTCCTGAAAAGAGACCGTAAAGTTTTCTTTTTTCAGATGCAGAATCGGGAACTTCTTCACAATATAAATCAGACATAAAACCGCTGAGATTGCCTGTGCAATTACGGTTGCATAAGCACATCCTTCCACGCCCATTCCCACGTAGATGATAAATACAATATCCAGCAGTACATTGATCACCGCCGAAATGATCAGAAAATAGAGCGGTGATTTGGAATCTCCAAGCGCACGCAGAAATGCTGCCAGCGCGTTATAGGCTGCCGTTACGATCAGTCCGGCGTAGATGATTCCCATATAGGAAGTTACATCCGGCATGATCTCTTCCGAATAATTCATCAGATGCAGGATCGGGCGGTTGGCGATCTCAAAGCCTATCGTCATCGACACCGCAAAAGCCACCATCAGATAGATGGACATTGCCACATAGTGACGCATCCGGTCGTATTTTTTCGCACCGAACCACTGTGCCACGAGAATCGCAAATCCACTGCTCAGTCCATTCAGCCATCCGGTGACAAAAAACATCAGCGAACCGGTACTTCCGATCGCCGCCAGCGCCCGCACTCCGAGGAACTGTCCTGCCACGATGGAATCGGCGATGTTATAAAACTGCTGAAAGATGTTTCCGAGAAACATGGGAATCATAAACTGTATGATCAGCTTGATCGGACTCCCGGATGTCATATCCCGGATCGTACTGTTTCCCCCGTTTTTTTCCATTTCCTGTTTCCTTTCTTTTGTCCTCTTACAATTTTTGTTACCTATGGTATTATAATCATTCCACGGAAAAATGCAATGATTTTTTCTGCTAATTCAAAAGAGATCCCCCTGCACACTCCTCCAGAAGATCTCTTTTCTGCTTTTCGCAGTCCGTTATTCATTTTACCAGTCTGTCTCCGGGTCAAAGGTGATATCCGCCTGGTATTCCTCTCCCGCTCCCTGGTTTAGAAAGTTCTCCAGTGCCTCTTTAATCTCTTCCTCTTTTCCCTGCAATTCATCCGGAATCACCAGGTCAAAAACCACTTTGGTCTTATCGTCACACGAATGCATCCGGAAATCATGCATTGCAAGACGGCTGTCTTTATCTGCCAGCCACTGTCTCACCAGTTTCTGCATCCGGTTGATCTCCACGTCGTCTGTGATCACTGGGTCCAGATGGATCACCAGATTCGTTCCGTATTCTTCCAGACATTTCCGTTCGATCTGATCCACCACCTCATGACATGCCAGCAGATTGTCGTCTTTGTCAAATTCCACATGAATACTTGCATAGCGTTTTCCCGGACCGTAATCGTGCATCATCAGGTCATGACAGCCAAGTACCATCGGATAAGTCATGATCTCCTGTGTCAGTTCTTTTCGAAAATCGGATTTCACGCCTTCGCCGAGAAGCGGTGAAATCGTATCTCTTGCAAGCCCGATGCCACTCCAGAGGATAAAGACAGCGACCAGAATTCCCATGATCCCGTCCACTTTCCATCCAGTTGCATGTTCCACCAGTGCAGCGATCAGAACGGCTGTTGTTGTCAGTACATCATTTCTGCTGTCCGCCGCGGTAGCCAGCAGAGTCGTGGAATCGATCTTTTTTCCCATCCGGGTGTTAAAGATCATCATTCCCGCTTTCACCAGGATCGATGCGATCAGGACAATCATCGAAAGCAGAGAAAATTCAACTGCCACCGGATGAAGCACCTTCTCCACGGAACTTTTTGCCAGTTCAAATCCGATAAATAAGATCATCACTGCCACCGTAAGACTTGCCAGATACTCGAATCTGGCGTGTCCGTACGGGTGTTCTTTATCCGCCGGTTTCTCCGCCAGTTTGAATCCGGTCAGTGTCACGATGGAACTTGCCGCATCGGACAGGTTGTTTAAGCCGTCTGCTGTAATCGACATGGAACCCGCAAGTTTTCCGACTGCCAGCTTACTTCCCGCCAGACAGACATTACACACAATCCCCACCAGACCGGACAGCTTTCCAAGCGTTGCACGTTTTGCAGAATCCTGTACATCCTTTTGTTTCATAAGTTTTACCTCCATTTTTTAACTTATGCCTGCAACATTTTTTCTGTTATTCTCCCGTGCTTTTTGAATGTTTTCTTTGCTGTATTTTGCATTCTGGCTGATAAACCATCGAAATTTGATTCATCATCACTCTTTTTTACACTAAAAAACACCCATGGGACAATATAAGTAAACTACTGTCCCACAGATGTCGCTTTCTCATCTGCTGCCCTCACCGGGCCCGGCCCCATGGATCTCCATCGCCTGCTCAGTTTGTACTGTAGATTGATATGCAGTGCAAATTGCGTTTTGAGTATATTAACACATGGATTGGTGATTGGCAAGGGACTTTGCATCCGAACTTTTGTTAGTTTTGATATTTTTGTTACTTACTCAGCACACCTGAACTGCAATGCCCAAGCAATATTTACATCTATGCTGTATATTATTCTACATACTGTTAGTTCTAACCTTTCCCGTGCTCTGTATCCACCTTATTGCCCACGGCGTGATGGCGCTCAGATTATAGTGATTGGTATTGTAGGTTTTGCGTCCGCAGCAGTTATATTGCGCCTAGCACCCCATTTCCAACATAAGAGCAATTTTTTGAAATAACGTATCTTCGAGGAGCCTTGACCGTCTCCTCTTTTTTGTTGCAAATTGTGCTGATGCCGTCTGCACAATTATCAGCCTAACATCTGCATGTGATAGAGCCTCACCTTTTCCTCGAACGACAGTCCAGGATCAATGCCGACTTCTTCCCACATCACACCGAACGGTGCACCGCCATCTGTGTATCCAGCGATAAAGGCAAAACGATCATCGCAGTCCTCATACAGTTCTGCCAGCCGTTCCCGTTCTTTCGCTTCCCTCTCCATTCTCCGCTGCCGAAGTCGCTGTGCTTCAGCCTGTTTAATCTGGTCAAGCTGCTCCTGTGTATAATTTGCCCCAAGCTCCTGCAAATCTTTAGCAGCTGTTACAGCATCCACATGAAAGCGTTCCCGATAATGCTTGTTCATCTTTTTCGGCGAACCGGTATAGGTGAGCAGCCACTGCTTGCCTTTTCGGAGGCGTGCTTCTTTTCGCTCAGCCTTCGTCAGTTTCTTTTTATTTGCCATTTGCGGGATCTCCCGGATTTTTTGCTGATGACTTTGGGGTTCGCTTCTTCGGTGCCGTCAGCTCATAGCTCAAAGATAGTAGGTCTTTGATGGCATCATCCAGCTCTGGTTTGCCGAGCTGAATACTGAGCCACTTTTCCTTGTTCATGTGATAGGCCGGAAAATAGCCGTCCTGCCCGCGAAGAGAGCCGATCAGCAGCGGATCACTTTTCACATTAAGGACATCAACGATGCCTGCTTTCGGCAGTCCCAACTTATCAGCCGATACTTCCAGAACCACACCATACCATTTGTTATTGTCGTTGTGACGCAGCACAGCATTCCAGTCATGCCAGGGATATTCCGGCTCTGTGCTGTACTGCTGGCGTATCCATGTAAATAATTCTTGTCGTGTCACTCCATCGCTTCCCCGCTGTTTTATGTGTGGTTTTGTGCAACAACCTGTTGCACAAAGTTTTGCCTCAGATAACTCTCCACACTGCATTGATATCAGAAGTCATCCAGCGCAGCATCTATCTCTTCCAGCCGGTCAATCCAGCCCATTTCAGATTTCTTCTTGGTTGCTGGTCTTTTCTTATCACCGCCAACCACTTCAAACCGTTTTTCTTCTGTCCCGAACAAACCTTTTACCTGAATTCTGAAATCCGGCTTGTTGTTGGTCAGTCCCTGCATGAGCTGCACATTCTTGTATCTGTGCAGGAGAATTTAACAAATAAACGGAATGTTTTGCTCCTTAACACAGGGAGCCACCATAAACTTTTTCGTTATGTAAGGTTTTATATCTGCCAGTACCTGTGACATAGAAGCTTTCTTTCGAGTATCAGCCATAATAATCCTCTCTATTAAAAATTCACTATAAATATTAAACAGTGGATTCATCAATTAGGCGTTTGGTCAATGAGTCAAACTCTTCTGCAAGCAGGGCTTTCGTGATACGAAAGCGATTTTCTTCTTGTTGAGGGAACTCCCCACTCCCCTTGGAACGCTGCCTTCGGCATCGGGCTGCGCATCCGTTCCGGATGCTTTAACGGCAGTTCCCGCCAAAGAAAAAACCGGGGTGAATCAGCACCCCGGCTTCAAATAACATTTACTTGTGCTTGCGGCCTCCACGCTTTCTGTAGTCCTCGTCTATACGCTTTTTCCAGTCTGCGCTCAGCTGGACACTGCACCGGACAGAGCTGATTGCTTCGCTGACTACCTCATAATTCAACGCGGTTCCTTCGCTGTCGCACTGATAATTGACTGCACGATCTGCACCGATTCCGAAATGACTTGCGGTCTCTACCGCATCAATATTTGCACCAAGGAACAAAAACTCCCACCCGTATTTTGCTTTCTGCCGCTCGATCATCTGCTTCACTTTTTCGCTGCTGTACCGGCGGCTGGCATTTTCCATTCCGTCCGTAGTGATTACAAACATGGTGTGTTCCGGCACATCCTCCGGTCTTGCGTACTTATGAACATTTCCAATGTGATGGATCGCACCGCCGATGGCATCTAAGAGTGCCGTGCATCCGCGAACCGTGTAATCACGGTCAGTCATCGGTCGGATGTCCCTTACATTTACACGGTCGTGCAGGACTTCGCTCACATTGTCAAACAGCACCGTTGAGATCAGTGCTTCGCCCTCTGCTTTTTTCTGCTGCTCAATCATAGAATTGAATCCGCCGATGGTATCCCGTTCCAGTCCGCTCATGGAACCGCTGCGGTCTAAGATAAAAACGATCTCTGTTAAATTCTTTCTCATATGCTTGTCCTCCCAAAATCTCGCCCTTGCGGGCTCGCTGTCGCGGTATTCGCCAAGGTTTCGAGCAAGCTCGAACTTTGGCTCATTACACGCGCATATGGCTGCTCGGTTTCGTATCTTACAGCCATAGTATAGCGATTTTCTTTCGTGGAGTGGTCGCATGGAAAGCGACATTTCTTTTTCCTTATGCTCCGATCAGGCTCTGGTCGAAAGCAAACAGTGCCTCGTTGATTTCATACACATTGTAGTTTCTCCGTTCGACAAAATATTCTACAATGATATCGAATTTGCTCGAACGGGAAAGGGTAAACCCTGCCTTACCGAGCATCTCCTGCATCTGGGCAAGCGGCAGTTCCAAAGCCAGGGCAAATGCCAGCACCGTAGGTTTGGATGGCTTATAGAATTTATCCGAACGGATCTTCGAGAAGAGTTTCCGATCAATGTTTGCCTTCTTGTAACACTGAGCATCCGTCATGCCGCTTTCGTCAATCTTCCGCAGCAGCATTTCCGAAAAGCTCTCATCCATCTGTCCCAGTGCCTCTTCCAGAGATTGACTGCTGCAAGATTTACAGATTGCTTCGGGCGGCAGCGGAACAGATGCAGCTTCAAAACAGGATTCCTCTGACAATGCTTCGAGCCGCCGTCTCTGTTCTGACCGGCTGTCAGTATGTTCATCCACATACCGGTCATCTATGTACGCCGCGATATCGGCAAACAGTTTTCCGCTAATCTGATATGCCTTCCGGTCAAAAACAACGATGTAGACCATTATCTCATTTTCCAGCAGGAACGTACTGATGGTATCGACTGCAACCTTCAGAGCCTGGTCTTTTGGATAGCCGTAAACACCGGAGGAAATCAGCGGAAAGGCCACCGACTGACAGCCATTTTCTTTCGCCAGGTTCAAAGATGTCCGATAACAGGATTCCAGAAGCTCCTGCTCCCGATGCTTGCCATCCCGCCAGCGCGGGCCGACTGCATGGATCACATATTTGCAGGGTAAACGATACCCCTTTGTGATTTTTGCACTTCCGGTCTCGCAGCCATGCAGCGTACTGCACTCTACAAGCAGTTCCGGTCCGGCGGCACGATGAATGCAGCCGTCCACACCGCCGCCGCCCAAAAGAGAAGTGTTGGCAGCATTGACGATCGCGTCAACGCTCATTTTTGTAATATCGTTTCTGATAATCTGCAATGGCATGAAACATACCCCCATTCTTCTGATCAATGCTCTTGTCTATTGAGCCATTTCATAACGCTATCAATTTCTGTAACTATCTATCTTCCTCCACAGTTCATTCATCATTTCTTCTACTGCTTCTTCAACCCGTTCATCTGCATCTTCTCTCAATGCCAATGCCAGCGAAAGCTCATCTACAATGTTTCGTGTGGACAATTTTCGTGGATTGTATCTCCACATCTCTACGCCCACTTGCACCTGCGAATTCAGCAAGCTATTGGTCATAACATCTTTCCATTGAGAAATTCTTTCTGCCGCATAACATCTGACATTCGGTGCGTTCAGCATGGATATAGGGTCTAACTATACAGATAAGTTTTGGTATAAGAAAACCCCGGAAAGCCTTGATTTTCCGGGGTTTTGTAAACCTTTTGATATAGTCTGAGCAGTCGGTTATCGCTTGCTGAACTGCGGAGCGCGACGAGCTGCTTTGAGACCGTATTAAACATCTCTATGGTGCGTTTTTCCTTGATATTACGGGCTTTTTCGCATTTTCTGTTGTCGGTTGTCCTATTCCTTAACCATAGAAATCGGTAATTTTTCATCGAAATTCTCCTGGTTCAAAGCATCATTCACTACCTCGAAAAGTTCCTCTGGTTTATTATACTTGACCCTCGCGTAAATGTCCATAGTTGTCTTACTATTCTCATGCCCTGCCAAATACTGAACTGTCTTTGGGTCAACGCCCGCATAGAGCAGATGCGCCGAATTGAGAGGTTTAAATACTGTTCTGTTAACCGGATTGATATTTTCCAAAGAGAACGGCCGTTTCCGTACTGCACCTCCTTTCGGTCAATACCACTTCTCATGTTTAATTGTATACGATTTCCTTGTTTGCTGTAACCTTTTTTAACACTATTTTTGCAAATAAACAGGATGCCGACATTTGAAATACCGACACCCTGTTTGCAAAATTCGAAAATGCCTTACTGCTCCATACGAACCGTAATCTTGGACGGATACTGTCCGCCATGGAAGATTGTATTATGTGCAACAACCGTTGTCTGGCTGTTGAAACCGTCTTTTGTATTGCTGTTCGGGAATACAAAGTTCTTCGCACTGGAGGTAATCGTCACGCGAATTCGATGTCCCTTCTTAAAGCAGTTGGAAATCTTCGTCGTGAGGATTGTCAGCGGAACTACCTCGCCCGGATTTAAGAAGTCTGCATGGTCAAATCCATTGCGATACTTCGCAGATAAGATACCATCTGCCAGTTTGATAGAACGGCCATTTTCATCTACATCCGTTAATCGAACCATGAAATCCGTATCCGGTGCATCGGAAGCGATGTAAAGAGACACGGTTATATCGCCTGTGATTACCACGTCCTTCTCCAGCGGATCCGTGGAGTAACACAGCATATCCTGACGTTTCTCCTCCTCTGTATAGTCCTCCGGAACCTCAATTTCATTTTCAGACATATCGATGATATGAGTTGACGGATTCTGAGGATCATAATCATAGCTGTCCTGGCTCTCCTTCTCCGGCAGTTTAAAGGAAAGCACTCCATCACCGGAGGATGTGTTGGCATGACCGCAGCTGTCCAGGTAAATCTCTGTTTCCTGGGTCTCCGGAATTGGCCAGTTGGAAGCTGTCTTCCATGTTTCCTGTCCGACGGTATAATACTCAACTGGAGCTGTTTTATCAATTCCGTTGTCTACGCCCTTCAGATGATGCTCAAACCACTGGAAATAAATAAAATCTAAGTCAAAGCGCAGAGCCTCGTCACCAAATGACACTCCATGCATATCGTATTTGCTGTTTCCGCTATGCTGCCACGGACCTAGAATTACTTTTCTCATGCCTTCCGGGAAATCATGCACAAGCTCCAGAGCCTCTGTCGTTCCCATTCCATTATCATCAAACCAGCCGGACTGTATGAGAGCCGGAATCTGCGCATGCACAGAGCGCTCCTTCCAGTTAGAACGATGCCAGAATTCATCATAATCTGAATTTTCCAGCCATTTATCCAGGAACGGAACATGATATCCCAGTGCTTTTTCTGCAAGCTGATCTAACGGGCGGATGTTCAATACTTCTTCCCAGTCATCCCGCTCCATCAGTTCCGGATGGAATTTTTTCTGAGAAACAGCGAATCCCCAGGCAAGCATTCCGGAGGTAAAGCAGCCGCCTCTTCTCGGCAGATCCACAAATGCACTTCCTGCACATACGACGCTGATCAAGGCTTTCAGGTGAGGATTTCCGCTAGCTGCTGCTGCCCACTGTACATATCCCAGATAGGAACCGCCTACCATGCCGACACTTCCTGAAGACCAGGACTGCTCTGCAATCCAGTTCAGAGTGTCATCGCCATCCTCTACCTCAGAGTGGTTCGGAATCCATTCGCCTTCGCTGAGGTTACGGCCCCGGACATCCTGAACTACGACTGCATAGCCGCGCTGTACGTACCGATAGTAAACCTCACAGCCATCTTCTTTTCCATATGGTGTACGAATCAGTACCGCCGGCACCTTCTCGTTCAGCCCAGCCGGTACATAAACATCCGTTGACAGATGAATGCCGTCCCGCATAGGAACCGGGAAGCTTCCAAGCTGATTAACTCCATAAATTTTCTCATCTGGCCAGGTGTTTTTCCACATTTTAAGAACCGTTCTGTCCTCCTCGCCGTCCCGTACCAGCACCGTAACCATTTCCCTTGCCGGACAGCACACTGCAAGCAGCTCGCCATTCTCTACCAGCTTGTTATTCGGAAATTTGATATCACGCTGCAGATACCAGGAATCCTTACTGCTTGTATAGCGCTCTGCGCCTTCCGGCAGTTCTACGATGACTTCCCCGTCTCCCACAAGTTTCTGTTCATAGCTATGGAGCTGATGTGACAGCTTCAATAAGTCAATTTTTGTAAATGATTTATAAAAGGCATTGTCCTCTTCTGACAAAGTCTCCCACGGAAGCAGCTTACCCGATGCAATATCCAGTTTTTGAATGGAGATCGGCTGCGTATCAAAATCAAGTTCCGCATAAAGAATTCCCGATACATACAAATGATATAGTTTCATAACGATTCATCTCCCTATTCGCTGCTGTGCACACATGTGTACACAGTTACTATGTTCCTGTTATACTCCGATGATGCCGCGGATAGCATAAGCAACTGCAATACCAAGGTAGTTGCCCATCGCTCCGGCCAGAACGCCCATCAGAAGACCGGTTGTAATCATAGTTTTCCACTGTGCACTTGATGCAATCAGAGCAGCTGTCGGGCCGTCAGAAATACATGCCACAGCAGAAAGAAGAACATACTCGAATTTTACCTTCAGCAGTCTCGTTACAAGCAGATGCAGTACAATGCAGCTGACGATAACGCAGAAGCAGAATAAGGTAATATAGAATGTAGATCCGAAAAACTGTTTCAGATCAACGGCGAATCCAATGGTGGTCAGGAATAACAGTGCCACAAAAAGTCCCAGGTCAAAGTTGCCGCGCAGCTTACGTACTGCCGGAATCTGTGCAATGATAATTGAGAAAGTCGTAATCAGAATAATACGTCCCGCACTGCGGAAGCCCGGTCCAAATACCATGCCTGCAATGGTCGTAGCTGCCCATACAGTACCAAAGCCGATTGCCAGCAGCCATGCGATCTCCTGAATGGACCACTCTTTAGATGCCATCAGTTCTTCATGATCTCCATCGCCCTGCAGCTCTGCCTCTGTCATCTCATAAGGCCACAGCTTTCTCAGCAGCTTAGAGTTCTTGTAGATAGCCGGTGCCGCAAACATAAGAATCAGACTCGGAATACCAATTACATAGTCTGCTGCATTGGCAGCTGCGATGGTTCCCTTTGCCGCATCCAGTCCGACTGCGATTGCTGTCAGGTTGGAACTTCCGCCTGTATAGGTTCCGACAAACATTCCGGCAATCTTCCATCCCTCATCAATCTTGGATGCGAATAAAACACCAAACACGAATGCCATCAGGCAGACACTTACCGCTGCTGATGCCAGTGCAATAATCGAGTTTCTGTTTAACAATTTTTTCATCTGACGCAGATCCAGGCTCAGCAGACAGATAGAAATAGACAGCGGTACACAATAACTGCTGAGAGCATCATAGGTCGGGCTGGACACCGGTACAATTTTCAAGTTTGAAAGAATAATACCGGTAACAATAACCGTTAAAGCCGGTCCAAGCACCTTGAACACTTTAAAGCGTTGAAGCCAAAAGCCGACAGCTACCATAAGAAACATAACCAGAAGCAATGCGCTTTCTGATGAAAATAATGTTGTACTTTCCATATAATTAAGTAATCCTTTCTAGTGAGAACCTCCGCGAGGCCTGGCGCATGACTTCGGTCAGCGCATCCCCGCGGAGCATTTATTATCCGAATTAGAAATCCAGATCCAGACCAAGACCCGGTTTCTGAGACAGTGTATATACGCCACCCTCGATGGTGAAGCCACCCGGCATTCCCATCTCCGGATCTACTGCATACATGAAGCTGTCGCAATCTGCCTCTGTGATATTGCTCTTAGCTGCAACTAGGCTGACACCTGCTGCAATCGCAACCTTCGTCTCCAGCATACAGCCAACCATACAATTTACATGATTTGCTTCTGCGATTGCATTGATCTTCTCTGCCGGATACAGACCGCCGCACTTCATCAGTTTGATGTTCAGAATATCAGCTGCATCCATCTTGCAGGCTTTTGCTGCATCAACCGGAGAATGGATAGACTCATCCAGCATAATCTGCATATCAACCTTCTGGCGAAGGATCTTGGAACCGTCCATATCCCACCATGGCAGACACTGCTCTACTGCGTCAACGCCGATTTTTTCAAATTCTTTCAGAACTCTTACCGCATCATTTACGGTATATCCCTGGTTTGCATCCACACGCAGGCGGATATCCGGTCCAACTGCTTCACGAATCAGAGTAAGTGCACGAATATCATCCGCCGGATTAATTCCAGCTTTCACCTTCAGGATACGGAATCCATCACGCTCAACACGCTCTTTTGCTTCCTGTGCCATCAGTTCCGGCTTATCAATACCAATTGTCATATCGGTTACGATCTGGTCACGGTATCCGCCCAGTACCTTGTACAGCGGCTGGTTCATAACCTTGCCCTTCAGATCATACAGCGCAATATCGATTGCAGCCTTTGCTGAGGTATTGCCGGAAATCAGACGATCCATCATCAGATGAATTCCCTCAATATTCATCGGATCCATACCGATCAGACCCTGTTTAAACAATTTAAGAACTTCCAGAACGGTTGCACTGTTCTCTCCGGTAACCGGTTCAAACGGAGCTGCCTCTCCGATTCCATAGATTCCCTCATCTGTCATAACTTTTACCAGAACATTCACAGAATGATCCTGTACGGCAAATGCAATACGGAACGGCTTCTTCATCGGAATGTGAATCACTTCTACTTTTACATCAGTAATTTTCATATTAGACCTCCATACTGTAAAATTATTTTAAAATTAGTATAATTTTACTCTCACTAAAATATATAGTCAACCTTTTCACGTTCAAAATACAAAATTAGGGATTTTACATAAAAAATATTCCATAAATCTGTGAAAATAAGCCAAAGTCGAAACAGATAATAAGGCAAATAGGAGAATAGTAAACTTTAATATTTTTATATATATAAAACAAATCAAACTCTGGTTTATTTACAAAAACAATGGTATACTAATACAGACAGCGGATTCCGCTGAAGATCATAGAATAAAGTACATCGAACAGGGGGGTTACAATATGCTCGGTGAGCAGATACGCAACATAAGAAAATCAAGAGACTTTACACTAAAAGCCCTGGCTGAACAGACAGGACTTTCCATTGGCTATATATCCCAGATAGAGCGCAATCTGACGGATCCATCCCTGTCAACGCTTCGCAAAATCAGCGCTGCTCTGGATGTTCCCACCTATCTTTTTATGGGAGAAGCCGAAGCTGACAACACACTGACTACCAGAAAAAATCAGGTCATCACTTTATCACAGCCCCATTCCAATATCCGTTACCATTTGCTGACGCCGATGCCATCGGCAGAATTTGTTCCCCAGTCTCTGATTATCGGTTTTGAGCTGGAAGCACATGCTAAGGATGGCGAACGCCCTGTGATTCACCCCAGTGAGGAGATCATCATGGTCCAGTCCGGAGAACTGGATGTTATCATCGGAACCGAGAGAATTCACCTGATGGAAGGGGATTCGACGCTGATTCGATCCAACCTTCCCCATATTGTGGAAAACACGACAGACAAGCAAATGACCGGTATTTCCGTATTCACACCGGCCATCTGGTTTCCATCCATACGAAGAGCTGAACAGAACGGATAAAACTCATCCCTTTAAAAACTCTTTCGTCTCTTCGCACTCCGGCTTTTCCCAGAATGTTTCTGCATCCTTTGTTTCTACCCGCCGTCCATTCTGGAAAAAGGCCACATCGTCCGCAATGCGCTTTGCCTGCGCCAGGTTGTGGGTAACAATCACAATGGTATAACGCTCCTTCAGGTTCTTAAGCAGCTCTTCTATTTTGGCAGAAGCCTTCACGTCCAGAGCCGAACAAGGTTCATCTAAGAGCAGTACCTTCGGCTCCACCGTCAGCGCCCTGGCAATGCACAGACACTGCTTCTGACCGCCTGAAAGCTTTAATGCACTCTTATGCAATTCTCCGGCCACTTCTTCGTAGAAACCAGTCAGCTTTAGAGCGTGTCTGAAAAAGGCTTTTCGTGAGCTGCGAGTCCCAGTTTGTGGGAGATTTTATCCGAATGAGGGCGGCGTAGCGGGCTACGGCAACCGAATGAGGGTAAAATATACCGCAAAGTGGGGCTTGCAGATTGCGGAAATGATTTTTCAGACACACTCTAGTGCTATAAGCCTGAACTTTCCTCAACAGCAACAGATTTCAGGGTCATCTTGAAAAATGCAAATTACCAACTTAGTCAGAAAAACTTAGTCAGTGACCAAGTAAGTGAGCAGGATAAATCGCCGGACGTCCCTCACACAGTTTTGAATCTTTGTATCCACCTTATTGCCCACGACGCGGAAACCACACTTGGTTCTGATACTCGCCACATATCTCGAAATTTCACAAAATAGTAAATACCCGCTGGTAAAACTCTGCGTCTTTGCGTCTGGCTCTTTTGAATTGAATTTTGACGGTATCCTTATTTCAGCAGTTTTTCGTAAGTGAAGTTTCCAGCAGCCCTCTTCACAAGCAATATAGCAAGTGCTGCCAGAACAATACCCACTCCCCAGAGAAGTCCTGCGCTGATTAGAATAATGCCCGTGAATTGTCCGATGAGCAAAGCGAGAATCGGAAAAATCAGGAATACTGCCCGCTGCTGTGCTTCTTCGATAGTCTGTGCCTTTGCAGAACTCCGCACGGTTACAGCAATTGCAATCAAAGATATTGCCGGTGCGATCAAAAGCATGATCGCCAGCCAACTCGCTGCGGGAAGGAGCAGATTACCGGTTAGGAAAAAGGATTCCAGCTCCATTACCAGCAGCATGGCAGCAAATGAACTATAGGAAATCATCATTCCAACTGAGAAGCCTGCCAGTATTTTGGATTGGAATAACCGTCCCAGTGAGAGCGGAGAATACAGCAATGTTTCTAAGGTGTGCTTTTCTTTTTCGCCCACGAAGGAGCTTGCCGCCATGACAGACGACGCCATGATCGGGATGATCAGAAAGAAGGATGGCATGATTTGATTCAATATCAGGCTAAAAATTTGCTGTTGCTGGCTGTACTCCCCATTGGGAGCAGGCAGCATATCCAGTAGTTTCTGAAAATCTGAGGCAGCATCGGGAGCAAATGATATTACAAACACAAAAATGGACGGCAAAGCAATGGTAAGCACAATCGGTACGATAAGAAGAACCGCGAAAACCTGCTTATTTGATGTAACGCTTCGCATATCCTTTTTAATTAAGGCGAATTGTCCAATATTCATGTATTTTCACGCTCCGTTTCCGCATGTTCCCGGTCGATCAGAGAAAAGTAGATTTCTTCCAATGACATCTGTTGTTCCGATACATGGTACAAATCACCACCGGCCTCTACAATTCTTTTTACGATGAGCGGGATGTCATGCTCTGAGGTCACATCCATATCATAGATGTGATCTCCGATTTTCTGATATCTCATGTCCTTTGGCATACGGCTTGCTTTTATCCGTACCGTAGTATTCTGGCAGGCCATAGATCGCAGCTCTGTAAGATCTCCTGCGGCAAATAAGCGTCCCTTGTTCATAAGTCCGTATGTCGTACAGAGCTCCTGCGCATACCGAAGCTGATGCGTACAAAGAAATACAGTAGTTCCTTCGGCAGCCTGCTCCTGAATCAGAGCATTCACATTCTGTGCGCTTTCGGGGTCAAGGCCGGAGGTCGGCTCATCCAGAAACAAAATCTGCGGACGGTGAAGTAATGCTCTGGCCAAAGAAAGCCGCTGGCGCATGCCGGTAGAATAAGTGGCCAGCTTGCGATCCATCACATCTGCCAGTTCCAGTCGCTGTAAGAGCAGTTTTGCTCTATCTGCACATTCCGAACGGCTCATGCCAAAAAGAGTGCCGTAAAATTGCAGATTCTCCAAAGCCGTCATGTGATCGTACATTTGGGCATGTTCTGTTACTACGCCGACCTTTTCATGCAGCTGCTCCGGGTTTTGGGTGGGATCAATTCCCAGCACCTGACATTTGCCGCCCGATGGGGTCAGCATACCGCAAAGCAGTTTCACGGTTGTGGTTTTTCCCGCTCCGTTTGGCCCTAAGAAACCGAAAATCTCTCCCTGATTCAATGAGAACCTGATTCCATCAACCGCAACGGTTCCTCCAGAAAAAGTTTTTGATAATGCTTCGACGTTAATTGCTTTCATCTCATATTTCCCTCTATGTGGTCGTCTGCTGTCTATAAGTTCATTGCCCGGAAAAAGACTGTTGATAGGCAGGCAGTACCCGCTTCCAGAATATCAGCCCATTGACAAGGAGCAGTACACCGAAAAGGCATCTTGCCGTCCATTCCGGGCAAAGAAGAGCGATGCCGTTCATATCCCCGCCGCCGAAAAAGCCGCACAGGACACTCAGGTACAGCGGATCGAGCAGCAAAAATGCAATCGTTATGTAGTAAAGCACTGCACGGAGCAGCTTGCTTTTTGCATGGCAGATGCTCCTTGCAAGTGCCGTGAGCAGGTATCCCACACAAAAGGTAGCCATTGCACCTACAAGGCAGAAAACGCCAAGCTGTGTATCGGTCATGTGCTCGGCATAGACGTCGATCTGCATCCCAAGTCCCATAAAATTGATTTGCTTAAACACGCCGGTGAGCAGGGCATACAGTAGATGTGCTCCCTCGTGAACGAGGTAGTAGGCAGCAAGCGCAGCCAGAATACCGATGTATTGTCGTGTTCGTTTTGACATGATTTGTCCCCCCTCCAGAATTACTTCGCATCACGGAGCTGCTCCAAATTGTCTAAAACGGACGGACTATTTGCATCAATCTGCCCCAGTGTCGGGCATTCCTCCATTTTTCCGCAATCCACGCAAGTATCCAGTCCCTTTTCCCGGACGCAGTTATGTACGGGGCAGAGCTTGTCGCAGAATGGCGTTTTTACGCCCTCTATGTGGCAGCCGGTGCAGTTGATCATTTCCGGCGTGATCATGACCCCGTTGAGCTTTGTCCACAATTCAGCGGTTTTTTCGCGCAGAACGTTGTCATTTGTAAGCGTTGCGATTCTGACATCGCAGGTTTCGCAGTCCAGCCCGCAGCAGCCGATCAGTTGGTTTGTGTTTTTCATAGTTGCCTCCACAAATTGCCTTTTTTCATTTCATATTTTCCTCCGTCGAATCCTGATTTACCCATTTCAAATCAAAGAGAAAATCTTCTCTTCGTTTGTCATTTCTGCTATCTCTCGCTTTAATCTTTCTTGATCGCAAGGCAGTAATTGACATGCTCAAAGGCTTTCAGATCTGCCCCGGCCTTGTCAATGATGTCCCTTTGAATATCATCCGGCGTCAGCAGCTCGTAGATCAGAAATCCGTGCGTCTCCAGCAGTTTTTCAAGCTCTGGATAAGAAAATGCCGACTGCATCGGTTCACCGCCTGCCTGCGCCATCATAATGGTATTCTGCACATGCTTTTCGGACGCATCAAAGAAGTTTTCGTCCGGATAGTCGAACACCAGCGTACTGCCGTCCGCGCAAAGCGATGAAAGCTCGGCAAGCGTTTTGCCGATGTCCTCCGCCGAAAGGTAGTAGGTCACACCCAGCCACGAGAAGAAGGACTTCACTGACGGGTCAAACCCAGCGGCGGTCAGCCGTTCCGTCAGGCTGTCCTTTGCAAAATCCACGGGAACAAAGATGAGATTGTCGGAAACCGTCCAACCAGCGCGGGTGATTCGTTCCAGCTTGTCTGCCTGCGTCAGAGGATGATCGACCTCGAATACCCGGTACTTCAATAAAAACTCCGGCTCCCGAAAGGCAAAGGTGTCCATGCCTGCGCCGAGAATGACGTATTGCTTTGTGCCGGTCAGGACGGCAGCTTTCAGAGCCTTCTCCGTATAGGCCGCGCGGCAGAGCGGCGACGGCGCGATATGGACATTCACAAGTCTGCACAGCAGCTCTTTCGTTTCCTGCTTTGCGGGGTCAATCTCCGGCTCAAAAAACTGCGCACCGCCGAGAACATATCCCTGAACGGCGGCATATTCTTCTGCCGTCATCAGTTCTTTGGCAAGATGATCCGTGAAAATCGGATGATCTTCGTTTTCTGTGTGAAACGCCCGTCCGAACGAACTCATCAGGGCGGTAATACTGGCTTTGTTATCCACTTCTTTATCCTCCATATTTTTCTTTCGTATGTGCGGTAATAATCGTATAGCTATAAGCATTGACCGTGATTCTTATGTTTTCGATTTCGCAGTACCAATTCTTTCCCTGCCGAGCTATACGGCATTGAGGAGTAAAGCGGACATTCGCAATCCGCTTCGCTACTTGCCCATGAACGCAGTCGCTTCGCGATCTGTCAGTGGGAGCTTTCAACTCTCATCGGGGTAGTATGAAGCCGGTCAATATATTCAATCAGCAATTCATTCTGCCGCATCGCATAGTTTTCCTGTGAATTAAAATCTATCATTTGTGTGTTCCTGCTGTTTTTTCGGGAGAGTCCGTGTCAGAATCAGAGTATAGGCCACTGCAATTACGATTAGAACAGCGAGATGGAGCAGGTGCATTTCCGTGGTAAGGCTCGTGTCATTTGCAAAGGTGCCAAGCGTGTTGATGGCGGAATGGACAGCGATGCAGGGGAGCAGACTTCCACTGCAATAAAAGATCGTGATCAGCAGGAAGCCCACCGCGATGGCAAAGACGATCTGGCACAGGTTATTGACAAGGTTCATGCCGCTGCCGTTGAACAGGTTGATGATATGCCCGATGCCGAAGGTTACGCTGGAGATAACAATAGCAGACTTGATATTGTCCTTTGCAATGGCCTTAAACAGCAGCCCCCGGAAGATCACTTCCTCCAAGAAACCAACACATAGCATGCACACGATACGACAGGCCGTTTCAGCCGGTGAATAATTGATGGCGAAGCCGCTCCAGAGGTTTCCCGATGCCAGAATCACAAGCGGCACATAGTAGAGAAACCGCCGTGCAGGAACGGACGATTTGCAAAGGCCATACCGTTTCAGCAGGTTATTCTTTCGGATAAAAGAGAAAAGCACGACCGTCTGTAAAACACAGAAAGCGGCGCTTGCCGCGTATGCGCCCCCGATGGCCTTGTTCAGCGGATTCGCCAGCGATTGCAGAACGCAGTAAGCTACGATCCATACAATCGCAAAAGTCAGCTTGTTTTTCTCATATAGCTTTTTCATGTCATTTCCTCCTGCGCCGCATATAGCCAAGCGCCGCTTCATCTATTGCCCCGGATTTTCGTCCCATCATCTGCTGAATGTAGACGATTCAAAGTCCCTTTTGCTCTGCCTAGTCGATCGCTTCGTTGCCTTTTGCAATGATTTCCTTGTAGTTTTTCGTGATATCATTTTGCAGGTCGATCACGACCAATGCACTGTTTTTCATGTGGTATTCCTTTCTATACATGGTACAACTGCACCGGAAACTGATGCCGGGTGTTTTCCTGAACCGTCAGCGTCACATTGCAGCCTGCTTGCTTCGCCACGGCATATAGCTGCTTTTCCTTTGGAAGGCAGTCCTCATCCTCTGCGCCGCAGAAAATCCGAAGCTCGATGTCCTTTTGTGAAATGGCACGAACCACATCTTCTGCATGATCCTGCAAGATGGGAATCCAGGGACTTTGCAGGATCAACAGATCGCAGCGTGCAGGGGAAAATGTGACCGCACGTAAAAGCATATCGCATCCGGCAGAAAACCCGCCGCAGGCAATTTTGTGATAGCCCTGGTTTTGTACCCTTTCCATGAAGTTTGCCACCGGCAAATAGGAAGTGTTGTCATAGCTCCAACGATAGGTTCCATAGCCGTCCGGTTCGGCACTCTGGACGGTTTCCAACTGCCACAGGCCGCTTGTTCCCACAATCGGTTCCCAATCTGCCCGCGCAACATCACCGTTTTGTGTGTTCCCATGAATGGCCAGAAACAGGTTGTCTGCCATTTTCTTCTTCCATGAAAAAATCGCCGTTGACTTGGAAACGGCAGCCGCATAGCGGTCGTCCGAAATTGCTTTCAGCGAAAGGAATTCTGCATCGTTTTTAAGCCCCGCAAGGTCGTCATCCTCCAACACTTCCGGGCGATACCACCAGTTGTGCTCTTGAATCGCCTTTCGCAGCCACTCCAAAGCCGTCCCCGGCCCATCGGACAAACAGGCAAGGAAGTAGAATGTTTGCGGCCCAAAACTGCTTGGGCTTTCTTCGTAGGTATTCAGCAAAAATTGATAAGCTTCCGGGTATCCCTTTTCGGCAATTGACAATGTGGTTTCCAGAATATCATTTTCATTTGGTTTCTTCATTTGCAGTTCCTCTTTTCTCAATTGATGTGATAAAAAAGACGCAGTACAAACCTATTTATCGGTCTGCACTGCGTCTAAGCGTCCGGCATTTTGATTTCTTCAATTTTTCCGTCTTTGAAACGAATCACACAGGTGTATTTGCACTTTGGACAAAATAGAGGAAAGTCCTCTAATACCGTATGTGGGCGTATCTGTGTTCTTGTTTTGCCGCCACATCTAGGGCAGCGAAGCCATTCTAACAGCTCGCCTTTCCTACCTGACTGTTTCATATACATTCCTCCTGTGCCGCTGATATTGCACCCTGATACGCCTGTTCCAAATGTGATTGTATGATATTTTCATCGTACTTCATTGAATTGTTGGCAATGATACTTGCGTACCCATGGACAAACAGAAAAATCGTCAGGAAAATCTTTTTGGTTTGCTCCATACTCACATTCAAGGCTTTCTGCATCGCAGAAAGGACTGGTGTCAGCTCATCTGCGTCAATCAGCTCAAGCATGGTTGCTCCACTAAAATAATCCGACTGAAACAGGAACCGAAACAAATACGGCTCCTCATTGGCAAAGCGGATATAGTTCATCCCAATTCCAAGCATGACGCCTTTCTGAGGACTCTTTAGATTCATCAGATATTCTGAGTGATAGCTATCTGCCTTCGCATAGACCGTCCGTTTCAGTTCTTCAATGGTCGAAAAATGATACATAACGGGCTGTGTGGAGCAGTGAAGTCTTTCTGATACGGTCCTTGCATTGATGTTTTCCACGCCGGCTTCACGGGCAATCGCAAAGGCCGCGTCAATAATCATCTCTTTTGTGACTTTTGCTTTTGCTGGCATATTCGCACCTCCGTATTTATAACTTGCGTTATGTATAATAGGAATTATATATCAGTAAACAGAGTTTGTCAATCCGTCCGAAGCAAAATTTGCGGGTTTTGCATAGCATTTTTTGTCGGCTTGAGAATAGCGGGTGGTTTATTGCTTCACACATCTCCATTTCTCCGTTGGGAGAAACTCCGATGCGCTCAACAGGCTAAAGCCATCACAACAGAAGCGGTGAAAAAGGCTCTATTGCTTCTGAAAATAGAAAAAGCGTAGGCGTCAAATGGGGTCAAACTATATCAGCCCATTTGGGCATAAAAAAGCCCCGGAAAACCTTGATTTTCCGGGGTTTTGTAAACCATTTTGATATAGTCTGAGCAGTCGATTATCGTTTGCTGAACTGCGGAGCGCGACGAGCTGCTTTGAGACCGTATTTCTTACGTTCTTTCATTCTCGGGTCACGAGTCAGGTATCCAGCTTTTTTCAGAACTGGTCTGTACTCAGCGTCTGCCTGCAGCAGGGCACGAGCAATACCGTGACGGATAGCTCCAGCCTGTCCGGTAAATCCACCACCGTGAACGTTTACCAGAACGTCAAATTTTTCTGTATTGTCTGTTGCTGCCAGCGGCTGACGAACAACAACTTTCAGAGTCTCCAGTCCGAAGTACTCGTCGATGTCTCTTTTATTGATTGTGATCTTACCAGTTCCTGGTACCAGGTATACTCTGGCGATAGATTTTTTTCTTCTTCCTGTTCCGTAGAATTTTGTAGTAGCCAATGTTACTTACCTCCTATTAAAATGTTAAAACTTCCGGTTTCTGAGCTTCATGTCCGTGCTCTGCACCAGCGTATACATGAAGTTTTTTGATCATCTGTCTTCCCAGAGGTCCTTTTGGAAGCATACCTTTTACAGCAAGTTCGATGACTTTTTCCGGTTTCTTGTTCATCATTTCTCTCAGAGTGGTTTCTTTCATACCACCAACATAATCAGAGTGGCTGTAGTAGATCTTCTGATCTAATTTTTTACCGGTCACTTTGATCTTTTCAGCGTTGATTACGATTACATAATCACCTGTATCTACGTGAGGAGTGAAAACTGGTTTGTTTTTTCCTCTTAATACGCTTGCCACTTCGGAAGCTAAACGTCCTAATGTGCAGCCTTCAGCGTCTACTACATACCATTTTCTTTCAATCTTATCTGGATTAGCCATAAAACTGTTCATGGATTTCCCTCCTGTAATTCATTCTTTAAACTATAATTATCTCTATAATGAAAAATATCTTTCCGGGGCTTTGGTAAGATACTTTCGCACTACGTCATACTCGATTATTATAGTATACTGTTCCGTGTGTGTCAATCATTTTTTCGTGATTTTTCCAGGTTTTTTCAGCTTTCTTTGACTTCCGCTCACCCAAAACACCTTGCGGGCCATTACCAGTGAATTCTGACGGTTTCCTGACACTTTTCAGGATCTCCTGACCTCAACCGTACCCTCCGGCATTTCAGCACTCTCAGATCCGGCACTCTTTCAGTCTCCTGCGACGTTCCCGGTAATCCGGAAGTTCTGCCTCCACGATTTTCCAGAAATTCTTCGAATGGTTCATCTCCCTGCGGTGTGCCAGTTCGTGTACCACCACATAATCCAGCAGCTCCGGTGCAAGCAGTACCAGTTTCCAGTTAAAGTTCAGATTGCCCTTGCTGCTGCAGCTTCCCCAGCGTGTCTTCTGTTCCCGGATCGTGATCCTGCCATAATCCACACCCATCCGCTTTGCAAAATACGCCGTCCGCTCCGGAAAAATCCGTTTTGCCCGCTCGATGCCTTCCCGGCGCACCTCTTCGCTGATCGGGATCTGTTCTGTTTTCCGTTTTTCCACCCGCTGCCTCGTCTGCAGGATCCAGTCTTTTTTCTCATCCAGGAATTCTTCTACCTGCCGCTTCGTGATTCCATACGGTGTCCGCACGATCACCTGTCCTTCCCGGTCGATCTGGACCGCGATCGTCTTTCTACGGGAGCGGATCCACTGATACGTGATGTCCATCTTTTTTCGCCTCCCACTCCGGATACCGGATTTCCACCAGTGTCAGCCCTTCCGGCCGCGCGGTCTCCCCGGCAAGCTCTCTGTTTTTTGCTTCCAGAATTTCTTTGACATGTTTCGGCGGATAATAACCTCCGCCCACCCGGATCAGGGTTCCTGCTATGATCCGCACCATATTATATAAGAACCCGTTCCCTCTGATCCGTATTGTGATCACATCATCTTCCGACCGTTGAATCCCCAGTTCATAGATCGTCCGAACCGTATTTTCCACCTCCGGTTTATACGTCGAAAAGCTTTTAAAATCATGTTCTCCGATCAGATACGCCGCTCCCTGCCGCATCTTTTCCACATCCAGCGGATAATAATAAAAATACGTGTACAGCCGTTTTGTCGGATCCGGGAACTTCCGGTTGTAGATCTTATATTCATACGTCTTTACGGTTTCCTGAAACCGCGGATGAAAATCATCCGGTACCTGGCAGGAATTCTGGATGCGGATATCCTGTGGCAGCCGTGTATTTAACGCATAGGAAAACTTCTCCGCCGGCATCCGTGCCTCTGTGTCAAATACCGCAACATTGCCCAGTGCATGCACCCCGGCATCGGTACGGCTCGCTCCGATTACTTCGATCTTCGTTTTGAGAAGTTCCGAGAGACACCGGTTCAGGACTTCCTGCACCGCCAGACCGTTCGGCTGTACCTGCCAGCCGCAGTAGTTTGTTCCATCGTAGGCGACCGTCAATTTTACTCGCTTCATGTTTCGTCCTTTCTGTCTAAGTTTCCATTCCTTCACTAATACATGTACTCTTTCCTGCCTTCACAGCTGCGAATAAAAGAGCTGTTTTCCAGTCCATCAGGAACCGGAAAACAGCTTACTTCACCAATTAACGCTTTTCATAGCTGTTCAGCATCTCGTGGAATACTGTCAACGGAATCGTTATTTCTTAATTTAGATTCCGACTACCCGGAACACAATACTGAGTGCCAGATACCCTGCCACGACCAGATACGCCAGATAATCTCTCTTCTCATATGCCAGCGGTTTCATCTGTGTCCGTCCGTCGCCGCCGTGGTAACATCTCGCTTCCATCGCCATCGCAAGGTCATTGGCTCTGCGGAAGGCCGAGATAAATAACGGAACCAGCAGCGGAACCATATTTTTTACTTTCTGGATCAGATTGCCGTTCTCAAAATCAGCGCCGCGCGCCATCTGTGCTTTCATGATCTTGTCTGTCTCTTCCATCAGGATTGGAATAAACCGAAGTGCGATGGACATCATCATGGCGATCTCATGTACCGGCACATGGATCTTGTTCAGTGGTCGAAGCAGCCGCTCCAGACCGTCGGTTAGCTGGTTTGGTGTGGTGGTCAGTGTCATGATCGACGCACCGATGATCAGAAATACCAGGCGGATCCCCATCTTGATGGCAAGCCGGATACCTTCTTTTGTAATTTTCAGGATCCAGAACGACCATAATACCTCTCCCGGCGTAAATACCAGGTTAAAGAACATCGTGATCAGTAACAGCACCATGATCGGCTTTAATCCCTTTACCATAAATCCAAACGGAACTTTTGACAGAACGATCATCGCCACCAGAAACAGTGCCGCCACTCCATATCCTACCCAGGAAGAAAATACGAACAGTGAGATAATATAGACCAGCGTACTCACAAATTTCACTCTGGGATCCAGTCGGTGCAGAATGGAATCTGCCGGATAATACTGTCCGATTGTGATATCTCGCATCATTTGTGATCTTCCTCCTTTTTCCTGAGTGCTTGCAGGATCGATGCGGTTGCCTCATCTACGTTGATAGCGCTGGTATCCACATCCATTCCTTCTTCTTCCAGTGCATGCATGATATAGGTGATCTGCGGCGCTGCAAGTCCGATGGCTTCCAGTTCTTTATAATGCGCAAACACTTTCTTCGGCGTATCATCAAAGGTTTTGACGCCATGATTCATAACGATGATCCGCTCCACGTATTTTGCGATATCTTCCATGCTGTGAGATACCAGAATGATCGTGATTCCTCTCGTCGCGTGGAGGCTTGCAATCTGGTCAAGGATCTCGTCTCTTCCCATCGGATCCAGTCCTGCGGTCGGCTCATCGAGGATCAGTACCTTCGGATTCATCGCCAGGACACCTGCGATCGCTACTCTTCGTTTCTGTCCTCCGGACAGTTCAAACGGAGACTTCGCATAGTAACTTTCATCGAGTCCTACATGCTCCAGAGCTTCTTTTGCCCGTTTTTCACACTCTTCCGGTGGAAGGTTCTGATTCTTCGGTCCGAAGCAGACATCCGTCAGTACATCCGTCTCAAACAGCTGATGTTCCGGATACTGGAAGACCAGTCCTACCTGGCTTCTCAGTCCACGAAGAGGAAATTTGTCTGCCCAGATATCCTGCCCTTCAAAATAAATATGTCCCTCTGTCGGTCGGATCAATCCGTTAAAATGCTGGATCAGTGTGGATTTTCCACTTCCGGTATGTCCGATGATTCCCACAAACTGTCCCTGCGGAATCTCCAGATTGACATCTTTTAACGCATGCATCTCATAGGCACTGCCCGGATTATATGTGTATCCTACATGTTCCAGTTTCAGGGATTCTTTTCCCTGTGACAGCTCTTTTTCTTCTTTCTGCGCGGTTGCCTCCGGCAGCTTCCAGCCTTCCGGTACATGGATCTGCGGTTTGCTCAGTGCTTCCACCAGTTCCGGGATCGTCAGGATACCATCCGGGATTGCAAGACCTGCCTCTTTTAGTTCATACGCCAGTAACGTAACTTGCGGAACATCCAGACGGTATTTTTTCAGCTGATCCACTCTGGAAAAAATTTCTCTCGGAACACCGTGCATCACGATCTGTCCGCGATCCATGACATACACATCGTCAGCAAATACAACTTCTTCCATATAATGGGTAATCAGGATAACCGTTACCCCTTCTTTTTTGTTCAGTTCCCGTACTGCCTTCAGTACTTCTTTTCGTCCGTTCGGATCGAGCATTGCAGTAGGTTCATCCAGAACGATGCATTTTGGATGCATCGCCATAACACCTGCGATGGCTACACGCTGTTTTTGTCCGCCGGACAGTTTATTTGGGGAGTGATGACGGTAAGCGGTCATTCCCACCGCTTGCAGACTCTCATCCACCCGTTTCCAGATATCTTCTGTGGGAACACCCAGATTTTCCGGACCAAATCCCACATCTTCTTCTACAACTGTGCCGATGATCTGGTTGTCCGGGTTCTGAAAGACCATGCCGGCTTTCTGACGGATGTTCCAGATATCTGCATCCGAAGCGGTATCCATATGATCCACCCACAAAGTTCCCTCCGTAGGTACCAGCAAACCGTTGATGTGTTTTGCCAGCGTGGACTTTCCGCTTCCGTTATGTCCTAAGATAGCGATAAACTGTCCCTCTTCAATATCCAGATCCACGTGGTCAATGGCTCTGTTTACTTCCGGTTCTTCTCCCTCTTCTCCGTACCGGAGGTAGTCGAAGGCCAGTTTTGCTGCTTTTATAATTCCCATTGCCTCTCCATTTCTTTCTTACGAAATTGTTATTCTTTGTTTTTTCTACGACAGATACTGACCGGATCCTTCTTTTTTCTAATATCCGTCAACGGCTCTCCGCGTACAAAAATAGGCCTGATTGCGTGTTTTTCCGCATATCAAGCCTAATTGTATCTGATTTTCTTTTATATTACAAGTTTTTCCTGTTGGAATTTATAAATTTCCGCACAGTACTCCTGCCTTATTCCTCTGGCGCTTCCTCCGGTTCTGCCATTCCGGTCAGTTCATCGATCAGATCCCAGATTTCTTCCCGACCCTGTTTGGTCTGGGCTGAAAACGGAATGATCTTCGTTCCCGGCACCACCTGCAGTCCCTGACGGAGCACTTTCAGCTGTTTCTGTACCTGGCTTCTCTTGATCTTATCCATTTTTGTCGCGATAATGACCGGTTCATAGCCATGATCCAGGATCCATTTGTACATGATCTTATCGTTGCTTCCCGGTTCGTGGCGGATATCCACCAGCAGGAATACACAGCGGATCTCTTTGGACTTGTGGAGATAATCTTCGATCATCTTACCCCATTTCGCCTTGATCTCCTCGGAGGCTTTCGCATAACCGTATCCCGGAAGATCGACCAGATAAATCGCTTCATTGACATTATAGAAGTTGATCGTCTGGGTCTTTCCAGGTGCCGCACTGGTACGTGCAAGGGATTTCCGGTTCATCAGTCCGTTGATCAGGGAAGATTTTCCCACGTTTGATTTTCCTGCAAATGCCACTTCCGGTCTTCCGGTTTCCGGCATCTTACTGGTGATACCGCACACGATATCCAGAGATACATTCTTTATAATCATAACTTTCTCCTTCTACACCAGCGCTTCTTTCAGCACCTGCTCCATCTTTTCTACAAATACAATGGTAAGACCTTCTTTGATCTCCGCATCGATTTCTTCCACATCCGGACGGTTCTGATCCGGCACTAAAATCTTTGTGATACCGGCATTTTTCGCTGCCAGCATTTTCTCTTTCAGACCACCGATCGGGAGTACCCGTCCGCGCAGCGTGATCTCACCGGTCATCGCAAGATTCGCTCTCACTGCTCTTCCGGTAATGGCGGAGAGCATCGCCGTGGCCATCGTAATACCTGCAGACGGTCCATCCTTCGGAACAGCCCCTTCCGGGATATGGATGTGCAGATCATGCTCGTTGAAAAATTCCGGTCTGATAGCATACTGGTCTGCCACGGAGCGGATGTAGCTGATACCTGCCTGGGCAGACTCTTTCATCACATCTCCCAGCTGACCGGTCAGAAGAAATTCTCCTTTTCCCGGCATCAGGTTGACTTCGATCTGTAAGGTATCTCCGCCAACGCTTGTCCATGCCAGTCCGCGAACGATACCGATTTCATCCTTTTCGTTGACTTTCTGGTAAGTATAACGGGATCTGCCAAGGAATTCTTCCAGATTGTCTTTTGTGACTACCACCTGTTTTTCCTTGTCCTGCAGGATCTTTCTTGCAGACTTTCTGCAGATCTCACCGAATTTTCTCTCCAGATTACGCACACCTGCCTCTTTGGTGTAACCCTCGATAATGTCTTTTAACACATCATCCCCGATCACCAGCTGATTTTCCTTCAGACCGTTGGCTTTGATCTGTTTCGGAATCAGGTGTTCTCTGGCAATATGTTCTTTTTCATTTTCCGTATAACTGGAAATTTCGATCACTTCCATACGGTCCATCAGCGGACGCGGAATCGACTGTGGATCATTTGCCGTCGCGATAAATAATACTTCGGAAAGATCCAGTGGAAGATCTACATAATGATCGGCAAATTTGCTGTTCTGTTCGGAATCAAGAACCTCCAACAGCGCAGATGCTGTATCTCCCTTGTAGTCACTGCTCACTTTATCGATCTCGTCCAGAAGCATCAGCGGATTTTTCACGCCTGCCTGGATCAGCCCGTTGGCGATCCGTCCCGGCATAGCTCCCACGTATGTTCTTCTGTGTCCACGGATCTCCGCTTCATCCCGGACACCGCCAAGACTGATACGGACATATTTTTTATTCAGTGCTCTTGCTACGGAGCGCGCGATCGATGTTTTTCCGGTTCCCGGCGGTCCGACCAGACAGAGGATCGGGCTGCTGCCCTTCTTTGTCAGTGTCCGCACGGCAAGAAATTCCAAAACTCGCTCTTTCACTTTTTCCAGACCGTAGTGATCCGCTTCCAGAATCTGGCTCGCTTTGTCGAGGTTCTTATTGTCTCTGGACGCTTTCTCCCACGGCAGCTTTAACAGTGTCTCAATATAACCTCTTGACACACTGCTCTCGGAATTGTTATATCCAAGACTCTTGAAGCGGCGGATCTCTTTCATCAGACGTTCTTTGATCTCTTTTGGTGCCTGCAGTTTTTCCGCTTCCTGCATAAAACGATCCCCGTCGGATACGGTATCGTCTTCTCCCAGTTCTTCCCGGATCAGTTTCAGCTGTTCCCGGAGGATATAATCTCTCTGGTTTTTATCGATCCGCTGTTTTACCTTTTCCTGGATCTCTGTGCGAAGACGCATCACCTCGATCTCATTGGACAGGATCACGCCCAGTGTCTCGTAGCGGTCACTCAACGATACGGATTCCAGAATCTGCTGTCTTTGCTGGAAGGTCAGTGGAATATTCATCGCGATATGATCTACCAGTTCCGCAATATCTTCGATCTCCAGTGTCTGACGCACCTGTTCCTGATTCATTTTCTGGTTTTCTTTGCAGTATGCCCCGAACAGTTCTCTCATGCTGCGAAGCATCGCTTCTTTTACCGTATCCGGAAGATTTTCCTCCTCCTGCTCGATCACGTCCACTTCCGCTTCCAGATAAGACAGACCGTCTTCTAACTGGATCAGTTCTGCCCGTTCCATTCCCTCTACCAGCACGCGGAGCATATCCTTCGGCACTTTTGCCACCTGCTTGATCATGGCAACCGTACCGATCTTGTACAGATCATCTTCGGAAGGATCTTCCACTTTCGAATCCTTCTGTGTGATCAGAAAGATCCTCTGGTCCTTGGTCATTGCCTCCTCGATTGCCCGGATGGATTTTTTCCGGCTCACGTCAAAATGGACGATCATATCCGGTAAAATCGTGATTCCACGCAAGGCAACCGCCGGCATTACCTGTGTTTCATTTGTCATCTGTTACCTCCCGTCAGGCGGTCTCCGGTCTTCCTGGTCGCTTTGCGCCTCTTCTTTTAGAGGAACGCGCCGGCTTTTTCTCCGGATTTTCTTCGATGGTCACAACCGGTTTTCCCTTACCTGTTACCGCATCTTTGGTAATTACGCATTTTTTCATATTTTCATTGGACGGGGCTTCATACATCACATCCATCATAGTCTTTTCAATGACAGAACGCAGACCTCTGGCTCCGGTCTTTCTCTCCATGGCTGTCTTTGCCACTTCGCGAAGTGCATCCGGCTCAAATTCCAGATCCACGCCGTCCATATCCATCAGTGCCTTGTACTGTTTTACCAGAGAGTTTTTCGGCTCCTGCAGGATCCGTACCAGTGCGTCCTCATCCAGCGCATCCAGGGATACGACTACCGGCACACGACCGATAAATTCCGGGATCAGACCGAACTTGATAAAGTCCTGAGGCATCACTTCTTTCAGGATCTCCCCTACATTTTTCTCGTGTTTCATGCCAAGAGAACCGTTAAATCCGATCGTCTTGGTATCCATACGACCCTCAATAATTTTTTCCAGACCTTCGAAAGCACCGCCGCAGATAAACAAAATGTTGGTGGTATCGATCTGGATAAATTCCTGCTGCGGATGTTTTCTTCCACCCTGTGGCGGCACGGAAGCAATCGTTCCTTCCACGATCTTTAACAGCGCCTGCTGTACACCTTCACCGGATACGTCTCTGGTGATGGATGTATTTTCGGATTTTCTTGTGATCTTGTCGATTTCATCGATGTAGATGATTCCCTGCTGCGCACGCTCGATATCATAATCGGCAGCCTGAATGATCTTCAGCAGAATATTTTCCACATCTTCGCCGACATAACCGGCCTCTGTCAGAGTGGTCGCATCTGCAATCGCAAATGGAACATTCAACATTCTCGCCAGGTTCTGCGCCAGGAAAGTTTTACCGGAACCGGTAGGTCCAAGCATCAGAATATTACTTTTCTGCAGTTCCACATCATTTTTTCTGCCTGAGAGGATTCTCTTATAATGGTTGTATACAGAGACTGCCAGCACCTTTTTTGCCTCATCCTGACCGACTACATATTCATCCAGGACCTCTTTCATCTCCATCGGTGTCATCAGATTGATATCACTTCCGGACATACGGTCTCTGGAAACTTCTTCCTCAATGATCTCTGAGCAGATTTCCACACACTCATCACAGATATAAGATCCGTCCGGACCTGCGATCAGCTTGCGTACCTGGTCTTCTGTCTTTCCGCAAAAAGAGCAACGAATTTTATAATCCCCGTTTTTTATTGCCATAGGTTTCCTATTTCCTTTCTGATACTTATAAGAGGGCGCCACCTGTACAGGCAGCCCCCTCTTATCTTTACTTTTTTTATCTTTTTGTGATCACATCATCGATCAGACCATATGCTTTTGCTTCTTCAGCGGTCATATAGTTATCACGTTCGGTATCCAATGCGATCTTTTCCAGCGGCTGACCTGTGTTAGCTGCCAGAATCGTATTCAGTCTGTGTCTTGTCTTCAGAATCTGATCTGCTACGATCTGAATCTCTGTAGCCTGTCCTCTGGCTCCACCTGAGGGCTGATGGATCATAATCTCGGCGTTTGGCAGGGCCAGACGTTTTCCTTTTGTTCCACCGGACAGCAGGAACGCTCCCATGCTGGCAGCAAGTCCCATACAGATAGTAGATACATCACACTTGATGTACTGCATCGTATCGTAAATCATCATACCGGCAGTTACGGATCCACCCGGGCTGTTAATATACAGCTGGATATCTTTTCCCGGATCTTCGGATTCCAGAAATAACATCTGTGCGGCGATCAAATTGGCGCTCACATCCGTTACCTCTTCTCCGAGGAAAATAATACGGTCTTTCAGCAGACGGGAGTAGATGTCATAACTTCTCTCTCCACGGCTTGTCTGTTCAACAACGTAAGGTACTAAACTCATATTCAGGCCTTCCTTCTATTCTTAGAATGGACGCGGGTTTTTACTTCTTACTCTTCTGTTTTTTCTACTTCTTTTGCAGCTTCTGCCAGAATAGTAACTGCTTCCTGAACAGCCATATCTTTCTTCATCTGTTCTTTCTCAGCGTCACCCAGCATCTCTTTCAGTTTGTCAGCTTCCATTTTGTACATTTCAGCCATCTTAGCGATCTCTTCGTCGATCTTTTCATCAGCGATCTCGATTGCTTCAGCTTCTGCGATCTTCTCCAGAACCAGTCTTGTCTGAATTCTCTTCAGAGCCTGTGGTTTCATCTGTTCCTGCAGAGAAGCCAGAGTGGTTCCTGTGAACTGCAGATACTGATCCATGGTCAGTCCCTGAGACTGCATTCTTCTTGCGAAATCATCGATCATCTGATTTACCTGGGTATCCAGCATAGCGTCCGGAATCTCCATGGTAGCGTTTGCTACAGCTGCGTCTACAGCTGCGTCTTCTTTTGCACGTTTTGCTGCATCAGCTTTTTTCTCTTCCAGGTTTTTCTTGATGTCTGCTTTGTACTCTTCCAGTGTATCGAACTCGGAAACATCTTTTGCGAACTCATCGTCCAGTTCCGGCAGTTCTTTTACTTCGATTTTCTTAACGGTGCATTTGAATACTGCAGGTTTTCCAGCCAGTTCAGCTGCCTGATAATCTTCCGGGAAAGTAACGTTTACTTCTTTTTCTTCACCGATGTTTGCACCTACCAGCTGCTCTTCAAATCCTGGAATGAAAGATCCGGATCCGATGGTCAGCGGATAATCTGTTCCTTTACCACCGTCAAATGCTTCGCCATCAACGAAACCTTCGAAATCCAGTGTTACTTTATCTCCGTCTGCAACGGCTCTGTCATCAACATCCAGGACTCTGGAGTTTTCTTCCTGTTCTTTTCTCAGTTCGCCTGCGATCTCTTCTTCTGTTACTTCCAGATCTGCTTTCGGAACTTCCAGTCCTTTGTACTCACCCAGAGTTACTTCCGGTTTCAGAGCAACTTCTGCTGTGAAGATGAACGGTTTTCCGCTTTCCAGCTGTGTAACAGCGATAGACGGCTGAGATACGATTGTTTCTTCACACTCATCCAGTGCTTTGGAGTATGCTTCCGGAATCAGAGCATTGGCTGCATCTTCATAAAATACGCCTACACCGTACATTTTTTCAATCATCTTACGAGGAGCTTTTCCTTTACGGAATCCCGGGATGTTGATTCTGTTTTTCTGTTTCTGGTATGCACCCTGAATTGCTTTTTCCAGTTCTTCAGCGGAAACTTCGATTGTCAGTTTCGCCATGTTCTTTTCCAGTTTTTCTACTGCTACGCTCATGTTCTATAGTTCCTCCTTCAATTTCTTATGGAAATCATTTTCTAACTGTATTATTGCTAACTGCAGGCTCCCTTTTTGTTTCCTGCACATTTGCATAGATTTTTCCATACTCATACATCTGAGTAGTATATCATAAGCCCTTTAAAAACGCCAGCTTTTTTTGCGGTTTTGAGGGCTTTTTCCTGATTTTCGCCACTCTTTGCACAATTTCTCTCAGAAACGCTCATGCTTCCACCACGGCATTACTGTCTGTAGATAATAGAAGTCTTGATTTCTTCTGCTTTTTTCTCGTCCTGCAGCCGTGCGATCAGTGCCGCTGCAAAGTCGATCGCGGTTCCCATGCCGCGGCTTGTGATCACATGATCGGTAACTGCCACGGTTCCTTCCCCGATGGTTGCTCCGGTCAGACGCTCTTCAAATCCCGGATAGCATACGGCTTCTTTTCCCTTTAAGATACCCAGATCCCCGAAGACGCTCGGTGCAGCGCAGATCGCTGCCAGCTGTTTTCCTCTTGCATCCCAGTCACACAGCATATCGGTCAGCGGTTTGTATGCGCCCAGATGTTTGGTTCCCGGCATTCCACCCGGCAGAACCAGCATTTTGCCCTCGGTAAAATCCGTTTTTTCAAAAAGTGCATCGGCTTCCACTTTAATCTTATGGGAGCCTTCGATCTGTTTTCTTCCCATGATCGATACGGTTTCCACTTCTTCTCCGGCACGCCGTAACAGATCCACTACGGTCAGTCCCTCGATCTCTTCAAATCCATCTGCAAGAAATACATATACTTTACTCATCGTTCTTCTCCGTTTCTTATACTTCTCTTCCTTTTTTCACACATGCTTTCATCGCTTCAAATACCGCGCTTCGCAGTCCTTTCTCCTCCAGCACCCGGACGGCTTCGATCGTCGTTCCTTTCGGAGAGCAGACCATGTCTTTGAGTTCTCCCGGATGTTTGCCGGTCTCAAGAACCATCTTCGCACTTCCAAGTACCGCCTGCGCTGCAAAACGGTACGCCTGTGCTCTCGGCATTCCGTCTGCCACGGCTGCATCTGCCATCGCTTCAATAAACATAAATACATACGCCGGTGAACTTCCGCTTACGCCAACCACCACATCGATCATGTCTTCCTCCACGATCTCTGTCTTTCCAAATCCCGCAAAGATCCGGCAGACCGTGTCCACATCTTCGCTGCTGCATTTTTCATTGCCGCAGACACAGCTCATACCCTCACCCACCAGTGCCGGTGTATTCGGCATGGTACGGACGATCTTTAAAGGTTTCTCAAACAGTCCTTCCATCCATGCCAGCTTCTTTCCCGGTGCGATAGAGACAACGATGGTATCTTCGGATACGACATCCCGGATCTCCTTGATCACCTCTTCATAATAAAATGGTTTTACCGCCAGGATCAGCACATCGGCAAAGGCTGCCACTTCCCGGTTGTCTGCGGTCAGGGCAATCCCGAGTTCTTCTTTTTTCTTTTCCCGACTGGCAGCTGTTTTTGCGGAAGCAAGGATATCCGCCGGTGCTGTCACCTGATTTTTAATGATTCCGCCGATCATCGCGGAAGCCATATTTCCACATCCGATAAATCCAATTTTCATTTTTTCTCCTCCTGCTGTATCTTATATATTTTATTTTTGCTTATATCAAATATATTTTTGAAAATCCCCGGCATTTCTCATCCGTTCTTCTTTTTCCAATCCTCTGACCTTTCGTACTCTCAGGTCTTATAGCGGTCCATCCGGACGAATTTTGCGTTCACAAGATCGTTTTCATTTAACGGGCGTTTCCAGGTACGGCAGTTACATTTTGTGCCCTTTACATGCTGCTCGCAGTTCAATCCCAGGGAGCATACGGTCGGTCCGCCGCACTCGGAGGCAACCACCATATCATTTCCAAAATATAATAAAATATGCTGATATCTTTCCCCGTTATAACAGGTACAGATCGCATCTCCCGGCTGCAGTTCTTCGCGGCTGATCTCCTGCCCGTACCTGGCAAAGTTGTTGGCGTTCAGATCGGCACCGAAATCATAGCCATTCTGTGTATAGGCATACATCAGAAGTCCCGAACAGTCCACGCCGCCATCCTGCGGACCGTTGCCGCCCCAGATGTACTGAGCATCCTGCAGTGTCAGGGCTGTCTTGCATACCGCACTGTCCGTTACTGTCACCGTGCAGGTCGCTTCTTTCGTTCCCATGCTGGCTGTGATGGTTGCGGTTCCTTCTCCCACAGCCGTTATTTTTCCTCTGGAAACCTCAGCCACACCGGGATCGGAACTCGTCCACTGCATGTATTTCCATCGCGTGGTGTCCTGCGGCTGCCACTGTGTCAGAAGATTTGCCGTCTCGCCCTGCAGCAGGGTAATGGATTCTTTATTTAATGTCAGACTCTCTAACGGCAGTTCCTTTTCTTTTTTTATCGAAGTGTCCTTCTTGCCCTCGCTGTCTACCCAGTATCTGCCAGCCCAGGTGTCCGCAAGCATCCTGCCATCGGTTCCCACATAATACTCATCGACCCAGCGTCCGGTCTGCAATACACCGGCCTCGCCAAAATCATACCAGTTATCGTCGATTTTCCGCCAGCCGGTAACCCGGTAGCCGTTTTCATCGAAATAATACCATTTGTTATCTATTTCTTTCCACTGCCACGCCGGCCAGATCCCGTCATCCTCCTGATACCACCAGCTGCTCCCTTCCTGCTGCCAGCTGCCTGCCCAGACGGTGTCCGGCGCCTGTATGTTCACTGCTGCAAGACACAACAGTGCCCCTGCCAGATATTTATATTTTCTTTTTTTCAATTCTCTCACCCCTGTTTTTATACTCATTTCCCGTTACTGTTCACTCCGTGCCCGGTAATTTTTTCCCCTCTGTTATCGCCAATTATAGCACCTGACGGATGCATTTTCGAGAAAAATTTGTTATACTGAGAAAAATATTATGAGAAACGAGGTGATGGTCCGATGCTGACCTGTGATTATAAAGTTCTTTCGATCGACGGTGACTACGCACACCTGGAACGGCTGGACGCTCCGGAGGCTGAACCGAAACTGGTGGCACGTGCACTGCTTCCGGCGGAAATCTATGAGGGATGTGTCCTTCATTATGAAATGATGCAGTATGAGATGAAAGACTGATGAAAAAAGATCATATCCCCCGTATTTTTTCTGTGAGGATATGATCTTTTTTCACATTTTTATTTTTGATATTATGTCAACTTCATATCTAATACATACGTTTTTTCACCATTATTTTTTCATCGCTTCTTTCGCATATACTGTAGTCACCAGATCATCATAATCTGCACGCTCTTCCAGTTCTCCGGCGCTCTCGAGAATGTCCTGTAACAGTTCAAAGGATTCTTTCTCAAACACCAGATTTTCTTTCCAGGTATCCTGACTCTGATAACGTTCCACGATCGTCGTGATCGTATCCAGATCATTTTCCTTAAACTGCGGCTGGATCACTTTCGCAATCTCCTCCGCGGTGTGGGAATTTACATAGTCCACGCCTTTTTGCAGACCGTCGGTAAATGCCTGGATGATCTCCGGGTGTTTTTCGATGTAGCTGGTTTTTGCGCTGTAGGAAGTGTAAGGGACATAGCCGGAATCGACACCGAGAGAAGCAACCACATAGCCATCCCCGTTCTTTTCAAGCGTCGTGGCTGCCGGTTCGAATTCCACTGTGAACTCCCCTTTTCCGCCGGAGAAAGCCGCCGCAGTAGAGCCAAAATCAATGCTCTGGTCAATCGAAAGATCCTTCGCCGGATCCAGACCGTTCTGTTTCAGGATATACTCAAAAACCATCTCCGGCATGCCGCCTTTTCGACCGCCCAGTACCTCTTTCTCTTTCAGGTCACTCCACTGAAAATCTGCCATCTCTTCTCTTGCTACCAGAAAATTTCCCGCGCGCTGCGTTCCCTGTGCGAAGTTTACTACCGGGTCATTGGCGCCTTCGAGATAAGCATACACGGATGCTTCCGCTCCCATAAATCCGATCTGTGCATCCCCGGAAATGACCGCTGCCATCGTCTTATCCGCCCCATACCCGGTCACCAGTTCCAGGTCGATGCCCTCCTGCGTAAAATACCCGTTTTCCAGTGCGACATACTGCGGAGCATAAAAGATCGAATGTGCCACCTCGTTCAGGGTAACTTTTGTCATCTCATCCTCTTTTTCTCCACACCCCGCAAACAGACTGATCACCCCGAAAGCCATCAGCCCCACCATGAATTTTCCCTGTTTCATCCTAACCTCCTTGGTCTGTTTCATAGTATTACCATATGACAGATCCTCAAAGAGGTGATTTATCAAAATTGATCCACTGAACCAATTGTTGATATGCAATGCAATAAAAAACGAGTTCATATTCCCAGCCGGCATAATAGGCGATCTGTTGCAGATATTCATACCCGTATCCCGATTCGGGTGCATCGTCTTCTCCTTCCTGATATCCCTGATAGATCAGATAACCGACCTTCACTTTTCTCAGTGAATCGTTTGCGCCATCCGTCTGCGCTGCCTGAACATGCATAGCCGGAACCGCAAGCATCAGCGCCGCCAGAAACAACAGTACACTTTCTTTTATCACTCCTTTGAAATCTGTTCTCATCCTCTTTCCCTCGTCTTTTTGTCTTCCCATCATCCGTACAACAACTGATATTTTATGTTTCTAAAGACTATCTTACTTTCGTCATCAGAAGAAAGACAGATTTCTATGGATTTGTAATGCTTTTTGTAATGTTTTTCTGGACAGCTGTCCGGTTATTCCGGTAAATTTCCCTTTGCAATATTCGCTTTCAGGATCCGGTCGGTCACTTCAAAGAGTTTTTCGGAACCGAGTTTCGTCTTTCGCTGTCTGCCGTATACGTTTTCGGCTGTCACCTCATGTTCTTTCCAGTCACCGCCGTCGTTGCTGTTGTTTAATAACAGTGGCTGCAGATTGTCCATGGCACGGGCAAATTTCGCCTCCGGCGTCTGAAATGCTTCGAATTCGTCGAAGATCTGAAGCAATTCCTGCTTCTGGTCTTCCGGGAGCAGGGAGAAAATTCGCTCTTTTGCCGCATCTTCTCTGGCTTTCTGTGTTTTCAATCCCTCTGCATCATAGGCATAGGTATCTCCTGCATCGATCTCCACGATATCGTGGATCAGGCACATCAGCATCACCCTTCCGATATCGACCGGCTCGTTGGCGTATTCCCGCAGCAGATACGCCATGATCGCCATATGCCACGCATGTTCCGCATCGTTTTCGTTTCTGCCCTGACCGGACAGGTGCGTCTGGCGGAAAATATTCTTTTCTTTATCAATCTCCAGAACGAATTCCAGTTGTTTTTTCAATCTCTCGTCCATATCTTTTCTCCTTTTTACTGTATAAAAGAAAAACTACTGCCAACCTTTACATGATATGTTGACAGTAGTTTTTCGCTGACTTTTATCAGATTGCCAGCAGATTTTTGATTGCTTCCATATAGATTAACACAGATTCTTCCATGCCGGACACCAGAATATACTCATCCGCGCTGTGGATCCGATAATCGATGCCTGGCATCTCCGGACCGAAGGCGATGATATTTTTCAGAGATTTTGCATAGGTTCCGCCGCCGATTACCATCGGTTTGTTCTCGATATCTCCAGTTACATCTACATACGCCTTGTACAACGCGGTAACCAGTGGTGAATCTGCCGGGAAGAACAGGGATTCCCCTACGCTCTGGATCTCGATACGACCGTTTTCGTCTTCCAGTTTTCCTTCACACATGCTGCGAAGTTCCTCTTCTTTCAGAGTGACCGGAACACGGATATCGATCGTACAGGAGATCACGCCGTCCTCGGTTTTTACGATACCGTTACAGAAAGTCAAATCTCCGTAAGCATCGGCAAACTTCAGTCCGATGCCTGCACCGTCACAGGAAGTTCCCAGATGGGTATTATAGAAAGTAACAAAATCATCTTCAAATCCTGCTTTTTCCAGGCATTCGAAGGTAACACCTGCAGCATTGACACCAAACGTCGGTGTGCTTGCATGTGCCGGAACACCTTTGGCATAGATGGTCAGGGTTCCATTTTCTTCGGTTACTTTATATTCCTGCAGTTTTGTCTCGGAAAGTGCCGCTTTCAGTCTTTCCTTCAGACCGTCTTCTGCCGGGATCACCGTGTTGCAGGAGTCGCAGACCGCATTTACCACAAATCCTCCGTTCATGGAGATGATCTTTGTGTTTTTGGAATACGCCATCATGTGCACGCCGCCTTTTTCCCCGTGGATACACGGATAGCTTGCATCCGGTGTAAAACCACAGGAGAGTTCCTCAGCGACTTCATTATAGTGTTCCATACATTTGGATCCGGTTTCCTCGTTGCATCCCATGATCAGGCGGACACGTTTGTTTAATTTCACACCGGAATCCCGCAGTAGTTTCATCGCATACAGTGCTTCCAGAACCGGTCCTTTGTCATCGGTTGTTCCGCGGCCGTACACATAGTCGCCGTCGCGCGTCAGGGTAAATGGATCGTGTGTCCAGTCACCGCCTGCCGGCACGATATCCAGATGACCTGCGATACCAACGATCTCGTCGCCCTCACCCATCTCTGCATATCCGCAGTAGTTATCCAGATTCACCGTCTTAAATCCCAGTTCCTCTGCAATTTTCAGTCCCACTTCCAGTGCTTTTGCAGGACCTTCCCCAAACGGCATTCCCTCTGCCGGTGTGCCAAGCTGAGAATCAATGGCAACCAGTCTTCCGAGGTTCGCAAGCATCTCGTCTGTCAATGCATGGATTTCTTCTTTTATACTCATTAATCTTTCCTCCAAATTTTCATTTAATATGCTCAGTATACCAGATAATGGAATTGTTGACAATTTGCATTTTGTAGTTGCAGGATTCATCCTATTCAGGATTACGGTTCATTCCGTATCAGCAACACACCTCGCGGAATATTACCAGTGAACAGTAACTCTTCAGGTTCATCCGGGCTAGAGCGTGTCTGAAAAAGGCTTTTCGTGAGCTGCGAGTTCCAGTTTGTGGGAGAGTTTATCCGAATGAGGGCGGCGTAGCGGGCTACGGCAACCGAATGAGGGTAAAATATACCGCAAAGTGGGGCTTGTAGATTGCGGAAATGATTTTTCAGACACGCTCTAACAGGACAGGGCATTTCCTGACAGCTGTTTTTCTGTACAAAATCATGAAAACGGTTGGATTTTTTTGTGCTATTTTTCTGACTTCTTTTAATGACTTCCATTTCAAAAACTGTTACACTGGGAGCATAATGCTATATTATATGTTATTGGAGGTTTTTACAAATGAATCACAACCAATTTGACTGGGGCTACTTTCTGAAACACATTGCGATCATTGCGGTGCCGGTGGCGCTCCAGAATCTGCTTACCACGACGGGCAGTATGGTGGATACGATCATGCTGGCTTCCATCGGGGAGAAAGCTGTGGGTGCGGTGGGGTTGTGCGCGCAGTTTTCCAGCCTGATGTTCGCCGGGTACTGGGGATTTGTCGGCGGTGGTATGCTGTTTTTCTCCCAGTATTGGGGTGCCAAGGATCATGACGGTATCACCCGTTCCTACGGAATGACGCTGCTTTTCATGATGACGGTTGGTGTTCTTTTCGCCTGTCTCGCCATCTTCGCACCGGAATTTGTCATGGGTGTGTATACGGACAAGCCGGAAATCCAGAAAATCGGTATTTCTTATCTGCGTATCGTCGGATTTGCCTATCCGCTGCAGGTCATCGCGATGGCTGCCAGCGCCCTGCTTCGTTCGATTGAACAGGTGAAGATTCCGCTCTACGGCGGTATCGCTTCCGTTGTCGCTAACTGCTTTTTCAACTACCTGTTTATCTTCGGAAAGTTCGGTCTTCCGAAAATGGGAGCCGCAGGCGCAGCTGTGGGAACCGTTATGGCGGGCATTGTAAACGTCCTGATCCTGGTTGCCTGTATTCTTTATAAGAGAATCCCGTATGTTCTGGAATTTTCCAGACATTTTCGCTGGAGTAAGATCTATGTAAAACAGTATCTGGAAAAATGTTTCCCGATCATCTGTAACGAGGTATTTATCGGTGTCGGAAATATGCTGGTCAATGTAGTACTCGGCCGTCAGAGTGAGCAGGCAATCGCCGCGGTCGCCGTCTTCCGTACCCTGGAGGGACTGGTCATCGCCTTTTTCAGCGGATTTTCCAATGCTGCCTCCGTTCTCGTCGGAAAAGAGGTCGGAGCGGGCAATCACGAAGTCGCCTATCAGAGAGCAAAGCGTCTGGTCTATCTGTGCAGCGGCATCATCGCAATTGCCTGTCTTACCCTGTTGCTGATCCACAACCCACTGTTACATACCCTGGGGCTTTCCGGTGAATCCTATCAGATCGGTACCGGTATGTTGATCATCTACAGTGTGGCGGCGATCATCCGTATGGGAAACTGGGCGCAGAACGATACCTACCGTTCCGCAGGCGATGCGGCATTTGGATCGATCCTTGAGATTACGTTTATGTACCTGATGGTTCTGCCTTTCGTATATCTCTCGAACTTTTACTTCCATGCACCGTTCCTTCTCGTCTTCGCATTCTGCTATATCGACGAACCGATCCGGTATATTCTGATGCAGCGCCATCTTTACTCCGGCAAATGGATCCGCCCGGTATCCGGTCCGGGACTTGCCACGATTGATGCGTTCCGGCAGAAACATGGGATTAAAGTAAAACAGAAAGCTGCTACTTCTGCAAAATAAGATGAAAAAAGAGAAGAATATTTCGAGAATGGTTCTCTGAAATGTTCTTCTCTTTTTATATTCTTCCCTGCTGTATAAAAAATATTTTTTCGCATATTTTAATCCTATAATTACCTTTGCGGAGGGCACTGCCTATGAAAGAGAAAGAAAACCAGAAACTGATCGATTCCTATGATTATCTGTCCAATGCGGCATCCACGCATGACTGCACCGGGCTGATTCCGTCCGCGCCGGTCAGTGAAGAGGAACTTGAATCTTATGAGGATGTCTATCATTACCGTCCTCCCAGGATGAAATCTTCTCCTGATACAGAAGAAAAATAGTCTGAAACTGTGTACCTGCCTGTCCTTTTCTTGCATATTTCAAATTTTTTCCTTATTTTGCAGCATTTTACTTTATATTTGCAAATTTTTATATTGTTTCTTTTCGATATATTCTGCTGTACGCTAAGAGAAATACAGGCGATGCGTCTGTTTTTATGGAGAAAGGAGCAGGGATATGGACTACAAACGCATGAATGAGTTTCGACTTCTCGGTCTGACCATTGCTTATTATCGCAAACTTCGTGGACTTACACAGGCAGAACTGGCAGAGGCAACCAACCTCAGCCGTACACATATCAGCAATATTGAGGCACCAAATGGAAAAACATCGATTTCTCTGAACAAGCTTTTTGATATTGCAGAGGTTCTGGAAGTTCCGGTGAAAGATCTGTTTGATTTTCGTGATACCTGATGAATCGCGGCAGCCGCCATTTTCTTGTGGAAGCACAGATTTTGACTCGTTGCTCGTGTAAAAAAGAGACTGTTTTGTGACAAAGTGGGGGATTCCCAGCAAAATCATCACAAAACAGCCTCTTTTCGTTCAATTCCTTATTTTTTCTGGCTCAGAGTGCTGTTATGGTACGCACTGGACATCGTAACATCCTCTCCGAACCAATCCGGCGGACAGTAACTGTTTGCCTCCTCCTCGGTTGCAAATTCCACTTCTGCAAGCAGCAGTCCCTCATATCTTCCGTGGAAAACATCCAGTTCAATCGTCAGTCCGTTTTTCTCCGGGATGCGGTAACGGGTTTTTGTAATCACCGTTCCGTCTGCTTTTCCCAGCAGATGTTCATAAGACTCTTTCGTCAGCTGCAGGTTATATTCTTCCCGCACCATCAGACCTTTGGACTTGTAGGTCAGCACATAATCCGCCCCTTCTTTTCTCACCCGAACCACCGGCTCCGTGCAAAGATACGCCTGTTCCATCTCCATGTGCGGATATTGCGCCAGATCTTCCGGCAGTTTTTTGATCAGGTATTTTCTTTCGATCTCCATTTTTTTCTCCTTTTACTCGTTTTTTGAGTTCTTTTAGTTCTCTGTTATAACCATTATAACCGCAAAATCCTGCAAACAAAAGTCCCTCTTCCCGCTTGTCTGTATTTTACAATGTTGCTATACTGTTTTATGGAATATATGAAATATTACTTGAACATTTCCAGAAAGGATGAACCATATATGATAAATACTTCTCAGGATCTGAAAGATCTTCTTTTCCGTATCAACCGTAAAAGTTATCCGGCGTATAAAGACACGAAAGGCAGCTATCGTTTTCCGGGGTATGTGCTCTCCATCGACCATGTGCAGGGGGATCCCTTCGCTGCCCCTTCAAAAATCAGCCTTCATATCAAAGGCGCACAGGCAGGTTTTCCGGAATCTCTGTATGCGACACGCGAGATGCGGATCGCTCTTCAGAATCAGCTGATCCGTGGATTTGCAGCGCATATTGAAAAATACAATTTCCGCGCCAAAGGTTCCGGAAAAAGCGGTCTGATCGCCATCTCAAAGCCGGGACAGGAAATCCTCGAACGCTCCGCCTGCACGATGGACGCAAAAAACGGGGATCTGACCATTCGTCTGGAGGTCGGTTTTCCTGCCAACGGACGTACGATCAACTCCGGAGAACTGCTCAAAATTCTGTTTGATTTTCTTCCGGTCTGCGTGAAAGACGCTCTTTTTTACCAGAATCTGGATGCTCGGAAACTGGAACAGGTACGGGCGCTTGCCGAGGATCAGACCTTTATCCGAAAAGAACTCGCAGCACGAAATCTCACCGCCTTTGTCGCAAACGGCTCCGTTCTTCCGCGGGAATCCGGCGTGTCTTCCCGTCCGATGAAAAACGGAATTCCATTCGTCTCACCGGATTCCATGGCAGTCACTCTGGATCTTCCAAACCACGGTCCGCTGACCGGTATGGGGATTCCATGCGGTATCACGCTGATCGTAGGCGGCGGCTATCACGGCAAATCCACACTGCTTGAGGCTCTCGAACTGGGTGTGTATAACCATATTGCTGGAGATGGCAGAGAATATGTGATCACCCGGGACGATGCGGTAAAAATCCGTGCGGAGGACGGTCGAAGCATCAAGCACACAGATATTTCTTTCTTCATCAACGACCTGCCAAACCACAAAGACACCCATTCCTTTTATTCCGAGGATGCCAGCGGAAGTACTTCGCAGGCTGCCAATGTCATCGAAGCGCTCGAGACGGGAAGTCATCTGCTCTTAATTGATGAAGATACCAGTGCTACAAACTTTATGATCCGCGATGAGCTGATGCAGCGGGTAGTCAACCGCAATCAGGAACCGATCACGCCATTTATCGAACGTGTACAGTGGTTGAGCGATGCACAGGGAATCTCCTCGATTCTGGTTGCCGGAAGTTCCGGATCTTATTTTCATGTGGCAGATACGATTTTACAGATGGATCATTACAAACCGGTGGATATCACTGCATTTGCCAAAAAAGAAGCGGAAGCTTTCCCTTCGATTCAGCCTTCCGCCCCTTCCGATGCTGTTGCAGACTATCGCCGTGTGATCCAGCCGGATCCTGCTTTCCGTCCGGATCGCCGTCTGAAGATGAAAGTACTGGGTATGGACAGTATCTCCGTCAACCATGACGCCATTGACCTTCGCTGTCTGGAACAACTGGCTGATTCTGAACAGATCCAGGCACTTTCTGCTCTCCTCTGCTATGTGGAGCGGCGTCTTTTTAACGGAAAAGACACCTTGCACCAGATCATGGATCAGCTTGATAAAGAATTATCCACCAGGGGACTCGAGATTCTCTCCGAGGGCGGCAGATTGGCCCCGAATCTTGCCATGCCGCGTATCCAGGAGGTCTATGCCTGCATCAACCGGTTCCGTGGTCTGAAAATCTAAAGAATTTCTTTCTGATTTTTTTTGAAATTTTATAAAGTCTTCATGACGTAGACACACTTTTATCACATTTTCCATGTAATATAATACTCAACAAAGCGAACCACACTTTGTTAAAGGATGTCACAACATCGCCTGTTGTGACATCCTCCCCCTCATTAAGTGGTAACAGTTATTTTTAGATTTCCTTTTTCATATTGGCCGGTATCCGAGAGGGTACCGGCCCTTCCTCATTTTATCCGAAATTTATTTCCGGGATCAATCACGGATTTTCCTTGAAACCTCCCTGGAATGTTATATATCAATTGTATTTTCGCCCAAAATAGGATATGATTAATAATATCTATTACTTCTCGGGAGACAACTTATGAAAGACAGGCATAAAAAAGAAAAAAAATCCACAAGAAAGCATCACCGGATTCTCTGGGTGTTCGCTTTCTTTCTTGTAGTCGGAATCGGAGTGACCGCATATATCCTCCTTTTTTCCGCATATACCCGGTGGGTGGAACGGGAGACAACCGCCACCGGCACCGTGCAGGAAGAAATCTACAGTTTCAAGAGCCGGCGGGATCTGCTTTCCCTGACACCGGAGGTCAAACGGGCAGCTTTATACGGACGTGCTACCGAAATTGATTATGGAACCTATATTATCCCTGGACTTAACGCTACAGAAACACAGGTTTTCGGAGAGAAAAACACTTCCTCCATCTGTACTTCCATGACTCCCCAGGGACTCGCCGTTACCGAAGATTATCTTCTGGTCACTGCTTACTGTCATACCAACACGCATAACTCTGTCATCTACGTCATCGATAAAAAGACCCATGAATTTGTAAAAGAAATTGTTCTTCGAAATAAATCTCATGTCGGCGGGATCGCATACGATACGATTCATAACAACATCTGGATCTCCTGTATGTCCCGTGGTATTCCGCAGGTCACTGCGATCACACTGGATCAGTTGAAAAATTACCGTTTTCAGGATGATTACCAGCCGATTTCCTATTCTCAGTCTTACGATCTGTACGCCATTACTCGGAATTCATTTCTGACCTATTATAATAATGCATTATACATCGGTTATTATACTTCCAATTCCGCGAGTGTGCTGGAAGAATACGATATTACCGAGGACGGAACCTTACAGACCAGTACCGTTGACGATGCCACAATTACAACCGGTCAGCTGGGTGTGGATTCGCTGACACCGCTTGCCCTGCCATCCGGGATGCGCGTGATCACAGAGCGGGCACAGGGTGTGGCATTTTATAAAAACAGGATCCTCACCTCTCACTCTTACGGGGTGCTTCCGGGATCCCTGAAAGTATTTCCGAACTCTCTGCAGATGCTGCTTGAGGAAGGCACCATGCTGCAGAAGATCCGTTTTCCGTCCAAACTTGAGCAGATCTATGTGGATGGTGACGATCTCTATGTACTGTTTGAATCTGCGGCATACGGCTATCGCTACACTTCGCTGACACAGTTTGACCGGATCTTAAAATTAAATCTGAATACTCTGCTGGCAGACAGCACAAACTAATATTATAATCAAAGGAGGAATCGTATGAAGCAGTATCTTTTTCTCGGCGACAGCATTACCGATGCGGATCATCTCTTTGATCCTGCTAATCTGGGATACGGCTATGTCTCTCTCCTTGCCCGCAGACCGGAATATACAGACACTACGCTTGTAAACCGGGGACACGAAGGCTTTACCATTGAGCGGGTGTTACAGATGCTCCGTCGTGACGGACTCGGCGGTCACTGGGATGCGATCACCCTCCTTGTCGGAGTCAATGATATTCCCGTGGAACTTTTTACTTCTCACTCCAGGATCCCACTGGAGTTTTCTTCCCTTTACCGGGAAGTACTGGATCTTTTATGCCGGCATACTTCCACCATCCTGTTACTGGAACCGTTTCTTTTTGATGAACCAGCAGAATACTCCGCCTGGCATTCTTATATCGAAAAAGAAAGCCAGATCATCCACGATCTGGCACTCTCTTATTCTGCTCATTTTGTCCCGACGGACGCGATACTCCGACAGGCAGCCCGCTGTGAAGGCGTCGATGCGATCACAACCGACGGGATTCATCTGACCACCCGGGGTAATACCCTCCTTGCTGATCTCTGGCATCAGGCATTTACTGCTCTTTCTCCTGACTGATCCCGCCTTCTTTTTCTTTCTGCTTTCGTCTGCGGTTCATGATCCCGCCGATTCTTCCTGTCTCTTTTGCAGACAGAGTCTTCCACCCTTCTTCAAGCACCTGATCGAGAAGTCCGAGTTCCTGCGCGATCTCATATTTCATCCGCTCTTCCCGGCTCATCTTTGCGATATCCTCCAGGCTTATCTTTTTCTCTTTTCCCATAAAAAAAGTCACACTCCTTTTCTCTTGAAGTATGACCTTTTTTTCTCTTTCTATTCACGTTGTTCTTTATTTCGGAATGATGATCGATGCGATGATGTACGCAAGGATTCCGGATCCTCCCATAAAGGAAAAGATCACCCATGCCAGTCTCACCAGCGTCGGATCGATGTTAAAATATTCTCCGATTCCGCCGCAGACTCCACAGATCATATAATTGGTTGAGGAACGATATAATCTCTTATTTTCCATATTCTGATTCTCCTTTTATCATATAAATTTTTACTCTCTGTTATTTTTTCGGACCCGCGCTTAAAATATATCCGTTACCCATTCCACAAACCAGTTAACCGGATCAAAATTGGTATGGTCACTGATTTCACTCATAACCTCATCTTTCATCTCCTGAAAATCCCCGCTGTTGATGGAAAGTGCATCCACCAGATCATTTCCTCCCCGGATTCCTCCGAGAAGCATCCCGCAGATCAGAAGGGCAAGCCCGAGTCCCCCGCAGATTCCGCTGGTTACAAGTAACCCTTTGTTCAAACGCTTCATTCTGCCCTTGCCTCCTTTCCTTTATGTACGATTCTTGAGATAAAATTCAGCGTGGTACGTAATACACGCGGACACAGCTGAAAGGTAAACCACAGGAAAAATACTGCGCATAAGATTCCCAGTGCGATGCAGATCAGACCGCCGCCCATGCTTACCAGTCCGGCTGCCGGTGAACTGATCGCATGAAGGATCCCTTTGATCAGAACGGCGATCCCGCCTCCGATCATTCCAATCGCTACGGCGAAAAAGCTGATCCACAGGGCAAATACGGTTGCCAGGATTCCGATAAAAATGCTAAGTGCTCCACCGCCAACGCCGAGAAGCACCGGAGATGCAAAGACCAGTATAATGATGAGCAGTGCCCATCCGCCAACACCGCGTTTCGGTTTTCTCGCCTGCATCGCATACGGGCTTTGCGTACTGCTATTCTGCCAGGTCTGCTGCTGACCGTTCTGTCCCTGCGTATCTGCATTCTGCCAGCCTTGCTGTGTACTCTGATTCCATCTGTTCATTGTCTGCCCATTCTGCTGCCAGCCATCGGCGTCCTTCGTCTGACTTTCTGTCCCTGTATTTTCCATATCGCTATCATTCGCTCCGAATGTCGATCCGCCATACTGCAGGTTTGCCTTGATGCTTGCTGCTACTTTTCCCGGACTACCCAGTTCCTGGATCACGGCATCCTCGTTTTCCTCCCCGGCATCGTCAAAATATTCCTGATAATAGCGAATGGCTTCCTGCCGTTCTGCCGGCGGCAGATCCTGCAGAAGTCTCGCTAATTGTGCAATAAACTGCTCACGATTCATTGTTGATTCCTCCCTCAAAAACCATGGAAATATTGGATGAATATCTCTTCCACTCCTCTTTGTATAACCCCAATTGGGCCAGTCCCTGCTCGGTTACTTTATAATATCTCCGGTTGCGCCCCGCACATTCCAGATCATAGACCATCAGGCACTGATCTTTCTGCAGCCTGCGAAGCACCGGATACAGGGTGGAATCGGAAATATCGATAACCTTCCGCACATCCTGTGTGATCTTATATCCGTAAGTGCCTTCCTTCTCTCTCGAGACAACGGCAAGAACAATGGCATCCAAAAGAGCCGCTCCTGTATTAAATACCATATCGCACCCCTTTTTCTTTTTTCTGTATGTTCGAACCCTTTCCCGATCTGTTTTCACGAAAAGACTCCGCTCATATCTTTCCCCCGGTTTCCCGGACCGTATGTTGTTTTACATTTAATACTATACGCTGTATAATATTAGATGTCAACAAATCCTGGGAATCTTTAAAATATCTTAAGACTTCTTCTAAATATCTACAAAAAGCAGCTGCCGCGGAGGTTACACCTCCACAGCAACCGCTTTTCCAAGCGCAAATGAATATAAATAACACTCTTTTACCTTTTTTCCATACGCGCGCTCCAACGCCTGACTGTAATAATGCATCTGTCTCTGATACCGGTCAATCAGTTCCTGTCCCTCTTTTACATGGTCAGTTTTATAATCCACCAGCACCAGGCCGTCCGCCTCTTCCCAGAAAGCATCGATGATTCCCTGCACCAGGATCTGCTCGCCCTGATTCCACGCGGGATTTCTCTCACTGGCATCGATACTCATCACAAACTGCTGTTCCCGGTGCAGTGTGCCAAGCACAAAGGCTTCTTTCATCCGTTTTCCCACAGCCGAACGCACAAACCAGCTGATCTGGCTGGAACGTACCACTTTTGCCGTCTCTTTGCTGATCTTTTCTTCCTTCAGCAGTTCTTCCATCTGCTTCTCGATCGCCTGCTGTGAGTCGACTCTTGCGTAGTCCAGGCATTCCAGGATCCGGTGGTATACCGTTCCCCTTGCAGCCCCCTGTAACAGTGGCTCCTGTTCTTCTTTCATAAAATCAGGAATGATTGGCTCCTGTTCTTTCTCCGCGTACAGATAGACAGTTTCTTCCTCCGGCTCTTCTCTTCCCTGTTTTTTCAGTTCGGATACACTGACTTTCGCCGGAATCTCCTGCAGATATTCATACGGATACACATAGGAAAATTTCTCTTCCAGATCTTTTCGGATCGTCGCATCAAACACCTCCTGCGGATCCCAGGTTTCGTATGCGGCCCTCTGCCGTACCCGGTCTTCCCGGTCTGTTACCTGATCCGTGATCAGATGTTCCATCTCAAGGATCTGCACCGGAAACTCTTCGTTTTCTCCGGCAAGTGCCGGAAAAATCCAGTCCCAGTAGCAGCGCGCGCCTTCCCGCATGCCGTAAGGAAGTTTCTCTTCCTGCCAGTCCCGCGCCTCCGCCTGTACTGCCTGATAATCCTCTATTTTTTTCACGGTTCCGGTAAGGATCAGTTTTTCTTTTGCTCTTGTGAGTGCCACATATAATACACGCAGTTCCTCACCCAGACTCTCCAGCCGGATCTGTTTCTGGATCACCTGCCGCACCAGTGACGATGCCTGTGTCCGCTCCTTGGGGTCTACCGCCTGCATCCCGATTCCCAGATCCTGATGGATCACCAGACCGGTGCTGGCATCGGACATATTAAACCGTTTTCCCATGCCTGCCGCAAAGACAATTGGAAACTCCAGTCCCTTACTTTTGTGGATACTCATGATCCGCACCGTATCTTCCTGTTCCCCACGGATATTGACCTCACCAAAATCCACCTGATATTTCTGCAATTGTTCCACATACCGGATAAAATTAAACAGCCCGCGATAACTGGTGCTCTCATATTCCATCGCTTTTTCCACCAGCATCTGCAGATTTGCCCGCCGTTGTGCACCGCCGGGCATCGCACCTGCGTATAACCCGTACCCGGTCTTTGTCAGAATCTCTCCGATCAGTTCGTGGATCGGTGTGTAAGTGACCTTCTCGCGGAGTTTTTCATAGACAGACCAGAAATTGCCAAGTTTTTCACGCAATTCCGCTTCCTGTCCCTCCTGCAGATAGTTCCAAACGCATCCATAGATCTTTTCTTCCGGGTATCGTGCTTTTAGCAGAGCCAGTTCTCTCGCGCTGCAGCCGCCCAACGGCGATAACAGGACACCGGTAAATGGAATCTCCTGCATCGGATTATCCAGGATCCGCAGATAGTTCAGGATCGTCTGCACTTCCGTCGTGGAAAAATATCCAGTTTTGGAAGTGGCGTAAGCGGGGATTCCCATATCCATCAACACATTGACAAAGTTCTCCGCCCAGCCGGTGATCGTCCGAAGCAGGATCACACAGTCCTGATAACGTGCAGGACGATACTGCTTTTCTTTCTTATCCCATACCAGTTCCGTTCCCACCATGCTGCGGATCTTTTCTCCGATCATTCGTGCTTCCAGCTCCTGATCACTCTGTTCCTGCATCTTCTCATCCATACCGTCTGTGCCGGTCTGCGCCACAAGTACCTGGCACGCCGGTTCTTCCGGTGTTCCCTCCGGCTTTTCTTCAAAAACAGCACCCGGATACAAGGCCGCATCTGCATCGTATTCCACCGCTCCCAGATCTTTTCCCATGATCCGGTAAAAGATCTGATTGACGCCTTTGAGCACTCCGGCTCTGCTTCGGAAGTTTTTGTGAAGATCGATTCTCTGACATACACTGTCTTCCAGACTGTAGGTTTCGTATTTTTCCATGAAAAGTTCCGGTCTGGCAAGACGGAAGCGGTAGATACTCTGCTTGACATCGCCCACCATAAACAGATTGTGCTGTCCGAAACGAAGCCGCGATACGCTCTGCAATAAGGTCTCCTGCACCAGATTACTGTCCTGGTATTCATCGATCAGGATTTCCTCAAAGCGGTCGGAAAATTCATCTGCCGCCTGTGTATAACGGATCTTTCCGTCTTCTTTTTTCACCAGAATCTCCAGTGCAAAGTGTTCCATATCCGTAAAATCCACGATATTTTTCTGCCGCTTCTTCTCAGAAAATACTTCGATAAACTGCCGGGTCAGCCGGATCAGCTCCTGCATCGGTTCCCTGCAAAGTTCCAGCTCCTCCAGAACTTCCTCTGTCGTCTCATAAAAATAATTCTCCCGCAGTTTCTTCACTGCCTCTTTTGCCTGATCCCGTAGATTTTTCGCCAGCTCCCGCTTATCCTCCTGCACACTGTCGTCTTTCTTTCGTGACAGTGCTTTCGGTTTCCAGCCATCCAGCAGGACTCTGCACCCGTCAAAATCCCGTGCCGCGAAAGCCTCTTCCAGGTCTCTTCGAAACAAAAGATCCTGTTCTAGTGCTTCCCCGTACATATGCGGTCCACCGGGACTGTAGGTCACTTCTTTACACCGCTCCTGAAGATACGTGATCTGATTCATCAGATGTCCGGCATCCTCCCACAGTTTCCGCATCCAGACACAGGATGCCAGTTCTTCCCCGGTTCGGATCTCATATGCCTTCGTACAGCTGTCCAGCCATTCCAGCGGCCAGGGATTACTCATGGCAAATTCATACATGCGAAGGATCAGTTCCGCCAGCACTTCATCACTTTTTCCGGTGGCAAAACTCTCCACAAAGCGGTCAAAACTTCCCGTCCGTTCCTGATAATTGCTCTCAAGCACCTCTTTTGCCACATCCTGTTTCAGCAGTTTGATCTCGCCCTCATTTGCCGTGCGGAATCCGGGATCCAGATCGATGGTATGAAAATAGTTTCGGATCACATACGAGCAGAATCCGTCGATCGTCGTGATCTGCGCGTTGTGGATCAACGTCTGCTGTCTTTGCAGGTGTTCATTTTCCGGATCCTGTTCCAGATAATTTTCCACCGCTTCCGTCAGTCTCTCCCGCATCTCTCCGGCTGCTGCCCGGGTAAATGTCACGATCAGCAGCTGGTCGATATCGATGGGACGATCTTTTCTGGTCATTTTTCCCAGGATTCGTTCTACCAAAACAGCAGTTTTACCGGATCCTGCCGCAGCACTGACCAGGATATTTCTGTCCCGCAGTTCAATGACCTTCTGCTGTTCCGGCGTCCACTTCATCTCCATCTTCCTTCTCCCCTTTCTCTCTCATTTTCTTCCACAGTTCCTCATCGGAAAATGCCGGAAGTCTCCGGAAACTGTTTCCCTCCTGCTTTTCATCAAATCCACAGATTTCCTTAAAGCTGCAATAGTCGCAGGCGGTCCGTTGTTTCAATTTATATGGATTTTTCTCCATCTCCCCGCCAAGGATCCGTGTTCCATTTTCACGGATCTTATCGTTGACATAGGCACAGAGTTCTTCGAACTGTTCTTTGCTTGCCGTTTTGGAACGACTTGAAAGACTGCCGTTTTTATTGTAGGCTGCCGGGATCACCAGCGATTTTTTCCCTGCTTCCAGTTTCCGATCCAGATCCTTTAAGATCTTTTCTTCTGCCCGGACCAGTCCGTCCACCTTTAATTTTTCCAGCAGTTTCCGTTCAATCTCCTCTTCCTCATCCCCAGGTTTTCCATCCACCAGTGGATCTTTGACATGATAATAAAACATCCCCGCCGGTTCTGCATGTTTTCCCGGATGATTCTTTTCTTCCAGTTCCAGTGCTGCATTCAGATATACGATAAGCTGCAATTGCAGTCCGTGATACACCGAAGTAAGATCCAGAGCCGTATTGCCGGACTTATAATCAATGACTTTCACATAGATCGTATCGTCCTCCTCATAGCGGTCCACCCGGTCAATCCGTCCCCGCAGGCGCAGGCGCTCATCCTCCGATAACTGAAAATTCGATGCTTTCAGATCTTCCTCCATAGAAAAAGAGATTTCAAACCGGCTTGGTTCATATTTTCCTGCTTTCAGCTGTTGCTGCAGTGCCCAGACCGTCCGCCGCAGGATCCGTTTTACACGCAGGATCATATACTGGTTTCTTGCACTGCTCTCCAGGATCGTATTGCCATAGTCGTGAATGGTTTCCTCCACACTCGTATCAATCAGCTGATCCCGTTCCTGATCCGTCAGACTGCGCCATGTCAGCCGGTTTTTTTTGAGATTTCGTGAAAACTGTTCCAGTGCCTGATGGATCACATTGCCCAGATCCACCTGACGAAATTCGTATTCCTGTCGTTCCTCAATTTTCAGACCATATTGCAGAAAATGTGCAAAGGCACAGGCTGCAAACCGTTCCAGTTCCGTCGCACTGTTGTCTAGTTCTTTCCCGTAGAGTGCCACTGCCGCCGCTTTTCCGATGCTGCTCTCCGGTGCTCCCTCGTATGCCGCCCGAATCCAGCGAAGACACTGCTCCCGCCATTCTTCCGACCGCAGATACCAGGAAAACAGTTCTTTCCAGCCAGCGTTCTGCTCCTGTTCCCCGTCCTTTCGAAGTCCTCCCAGAAGAATCTCCGCCGCCTGCTGCGCCATCTGCATCTGGCTGATCTCGTCTTTCGGACTGTCCTGGATCACCAGTTTCGGGTACATCCGAAGGATCATCGCGATCAGATACGCCGGACTCTGTGCCTGTCCCTGCGCGTTGGACTGGGCGTAGGAAAGATACAGACACCGGGAAGGTTTCGTCAGATTCAGATACAGATAAAAGCGCTGGATATACATGGATTCCCTCGCCGTTGGCGCCAGTGCTACCTGACGGCTGTCGAGAAATTCCCGGTCAGACTCGGACAGCAGACCGGCTCTTCCCCCGTGTTTCGGGATAATTCCATCGTTGACCCCCGCAAAAAACAGTACCTTAATGTCTTTCAGTCGGGTACGCTCCATCTCACCAAGCAACACCTGATCTGCCGTCGGCGGGATGATGCCCACCCGCATCTCCTGAAATCCCACATCGAGAAGCTGTCCGTACTCCTTCGCCGTGATCGTCTCGCTGCCAAGCATCTGCACCATTTTATCGAGCAGTTCCATGATCATTCCGTAAATCTGGCTGTATTCCTTGACCATCGCCTGATCGCCCTGCGCAGCAAAATCCTGTTCTTTTTCCGCTAACCGCTCCTGAATCCTGTCCTTTACGATCATGTGATAGAGCATCCGCGTCCGTTCTTCTACCGTGTGCTCTTTTTCTTTCATATACGCCGCGAAAGAACCGATCTTTTCCCAGACCTGTTTCCGGATCTTATTAATCGCTTCGATACTGCCCTCTTCCATCCCGCGATACCGTCTGACCCAGTGATCGTTCCACTGTTTTTCCCCACGTATTCCAACTGCGATACAGTAATTTTCCAGCTGATCCACCTGGTAGACCGGGATCCCGGACAACCCACAGCGAAGATAACGAAACATACTCTCATAGGAAAAATGCTCCACCACAAGATTTACCGCCGCCCGGATGTACTCCACAAACGGATTCATCAGGATCGAATGTTTTTCATCGATAAAGCAGGGAATCCTGCACTGCTCCATCACCTGTCTGGCATAGCTTCCGTACGTTGTCATATCTCCGGTGATCACCGCAAAATCTCCATATCGGTAGCCTTTTGTCCTCACCAGCAGACGGATCTTTCTGGCAATCTCCTCCATCTCTTCTTTCGGATTGCCTGCCTGAAAGATCTGTACCTCTTCCTGTTCCTTCCGGTACTGCCGTTTATCATACCGAAACAAATGCTGCTCCAGAAATTCGAGTGCCGGTGCCTCATGGAAACGGCTGTGTTCTCCCGGATGCACCCACCAGGGATCCAGAACTTCCACCCGTTCTTCCGCTGCCATCCGGGTCAGAGACTCCATCATCTCCCCACTCATCCGAAACAGATGCTGCGGACGTTTTAACTGTGCCACAGACACCTTCTCATCCAGTGTCACCGTCACCCAGATCTGCCGCGCCATCTTCAGCAGTTCCCGCAGCAGCTTATTCTGTACCGGGGTAAATCCGGTAAATCCGTCCAGAACGATCCAGCTGTCTCTCACCAGCCGGGAGCTTCCGATCTTCTCACACAGAAGATCCAGCACTTCCTCCGCCGTGATATATCGTTTTCTCAAAAACTCGGAAAATCCCTGATAAATGGTCTGCACATCCTTTAATTTGTGATACAGCAGCGGTTTGTCTTTTGCCAGATTTCCGATCTCGTCCAGTTCCTCCGGGTGAATATCGTACTGCATCAGCTCGGATAACAGTGATTTCATCTCACTGACGGTTCCCAGTTTTTCCAGACTGCTGCCAAGAACTCCCAGTTTTTTCTTCTGTTCCTGTACCACACGCTCCAGCACCAGAATCTTTCCCACATCTTCCAGCACCGGTGTCTGATCTCCGCCCACTTCCGCAAACACCCGGTGTGCCAGGCGGTCAAAACTCAGGATATCCACATTCATGATCCCGTGCCGTGGACTCAACGATACCAGTTCTTTCTGTGTCTGCATCGTAAACTGTTCCGGTACGATCACCAGATAATTTCTCTCCGGATGCTCCCCGGCTTCCTGTAAGATTTTCTGATATAGCTGAAAGGATTTTCCAGCCCCCGAATTGCCGGGTACAAATTGCAGCGCCATGGATCTTTTCCTCCTTTTTTTTGTTCCTGCTTCTGTCTGCGCTCAGTATCTTTTCGTCTGTCTTCTTCTCTCTGACAGTTACGACCCCTGTCTTTTTACCGGCAGGGGTCGTAACTGTGTTTTACATTTTTCTGATTGGTTCACACGGAATATGCTGTTTCCCGTTCTGTTTGATTGCATTATAACCCTTCATAGTCAAAAAGTGGAATAAAACTTTCTTTTGCCGTCCCGCCTTCCTGAAAAAATCCCTGGGTGATACCCAGATCCAGCGCATGATCCAGCACTTTCTCGTACTCCCGTTTCGTCACCCGCCGGTTCAGATCCGGAATGTTCCGTACCTGCGGAAGCGGTGTGTACTGGTTCATCAGGCTGATGGTCAGATCATCTCCATACGTTCCATACAACTCATCGAGTACCGCAATTGAATTCTTCGTATGTCCCGGCAGGATCAGATGCCGGACGATCACACCTTTTTGGATATAACCGTCCTCATCGTATGCACAGGTTCCGGCAGCCTTCATCATCTCCCGGATTGCTGCCCGGGCAACTTCCGGGTAATCCTTTGCCCTGGAATATGCAAAAGCAAGCTTCGAATCCATATATTTAAAATCGGGAAGCCAGACATCCACAACCTCTTCGAGCATCTGCACCGTTTCCACCCGTTCGTATCCGCTGGAATTGTAGATCACCGGCAGATCCATTCCCTGCGCCTTCGCTTTTTTGAGTGATTCGATCACAGCCGGGACGTAATGTGCCGCTGTTACCAGGTTGATATTCGCCGCTCCCTGTTCCTGCAATTCCAGAAAAATCTCGCTGAGGCGTTCCCCTGAGATCTCTTTCGCACAGTTTCCCTCCGCGATCTCAAAGTTCTGACAGAAGATACACCGGAGACTGCACCCGGAAAAAAATACCGCACCGGATCCCCGCGTCCCGGAGATACAGGGCTCCTCCCACATATGGAGTGCCGCCCTCGCCGCCCGTATTGTTGCATCCATTCCGCAGTAACCCTTTTCTCCGGCTGCCCGGTTTACACCGCACATCCTCGGACACAGCGTACATGCATCCATTCCCATGTTTCCTTTCCCCCTGTTTCTTTTTATTTCTCCGTTTCGGAAAGCCGTCACTTTCTCCTAGGATTTCATAAAACCCGGCTGTTTCTCATACACTAATAAAAAGCATCGGAAAAGGAGTGTGTATCTATGAGTTCCAAAACCAGGATTGTTGTACTACATATGAAAGAAGTGATCTATACCGCTATCTTTCTCGTACTCGGTCTCCTGATGATTGTTCTTCTTCTGATCATGTTCGGACCATCGAAAGACAAAGAAACCGCATCCTCTGTCCAGACAACTTCTGCCCTCACCGGACAGTATTTGCCGGGTGTCTACACCACCGCCATTGAGCTGAACGACAACACCTTTGACGTGCAGGTAACCGTGGACAGCAGCCATATCAATTCCATCGAGCTGATAAACTTAAGTGAATCCACCGCCGCCATGTACCCGCTGATGGAACCTGCCCTCGAGGAACTTGCCTCCCAGATCTATGAAAAGCAGTCCCTCGAAGACATCACCTACGAAGATGACAACAAGTACACTTCCATGCTGCTCTTAGAAGCCATCAAAAGCGCACTCGCGAAAGCTTCTGTTTTGCAGCAATAATTTCAAATGTTTATTTTTTCCGGACAAATATGCCATAACCACTTCCCAGTTTGCCGCCCTGCTGCAGATAGTCTGCAATCGCTCTCTGCAGCCCGGTCTTCCGGGGAAGTTCTTCCGGTTTCTTCTTCCACTCTGCGCCGAATACCCTCCAGCCATCCGGGAAAATCGTCTCGCTTTTTTCCGCTGCAACCAGATGGAACCGATCCGCATACGCTTTCATATTTCCTTCCGGAAGGATCCGTACCAGATCCGGATCGATCAGCCAGGATTCCACACCAAACACGGTGTAATCCTTCGGAAAATGCTCTTTGAAAAATACTTCTGCCCGTGCAAATGCATCATCGAGAAGTTCCGGTTTCATCGGCCCTGCGGATGGAATATGCATATTGATCACGGTATCTCCCGGATGAATCTGTACACCATCCACCTCACAGTCTTCTTTTCCCTCAAACGGACGCAGTTCAAACTGCAATCTTCCCAGTCCAAACCGGGTCAGATTAAAGAATCCGTCATACCAGTGACCGACAAAATTGCCGTACACGCCATGAATCTCATAGCACTCCAGCATTTTCCATTTCATATCTTCCAGACTCTTATCGAAAACATCCATCGGAAGTCCCTGTTTTTCATACCGCACTTTCACTTCTTCCCAGCAGCAAAACAGCATCAGTGCGTCGAGAAGATAACGGTTGACACCAAATGTTTCTTCTCTTCCCTCTGTCTCTTCCAGTGTTTTTGTGAGAACGGAAAGTTCCCCGTCTGCTGTCATCACCTGTTCTGCAGTCTGTACGATCACATCCCAGTGACCCTCTTTTTCCAGCTGCTCTCTCGCATCGAGAAGCTGCCGGATACCTTCTTCCGGCAACTGTATCATCGCCATCAGATCTGTCATCTGCTCTTTTGTCTCTGTCATTTGCTGCCTTCTCCTTTTCTCTTCCAACCAAACGCGAACCATGCGAGTTTTCGGAAATTATCCATTTATGATAATTTTTCCACCCGATCCATCCAGATACGCACACAGGAATCGCTCGACATCCGCAGATCGCCTCTCGGAGATACAGCTACCGTACCGACTTTCGGTCCGTCCGGCAGACAGGAGCGCTTGAACTGCTGCATAAAGAATCTCCGGTAGAAGTTCTTTAACCACTTCAGGATCACTTCCCGGTCATACACGCCCTCAAAGGTCTGTACAGCGATCCGGAAGATCTTATCCGGTTCGTATCCCGCACGGAGCATATAATACAGGAAGAAATCATGCAGTTCGTACGGTCCCACCAGATCCTCGGTCTTCTGTGCGATCTCGCCGTCTTTCGGCGGGAGCAGTTCCGGGCTTACCGGTGTATCCAGGATATCCAGCAGGATCTCGGAGAGCCGGCCATCCTCACAGGTATCCGCATAGTAGCGTACCAGATGGCGCACCAGTGTCTTCGGGATCGATGTGTTGACCGCATACATGGACATATGATCGCCATTGTAGGTTGCCCATCCAAGCGCCAGTTCCGACAGATCACCCGTTCCGATAACCATACCGCCGGTCTGGTTTGCGATATCCATAATGACCTGGGTACGCTCTCTCGCCTGACAGTTTTCGTATGTCACATCATGATTTTCCATATCATGTCCGATATCCCGGAAATGGATTGTTACCGCTTCGCGGATATCTACTTCCCGCAGTGTTGCCCCCAGTTTTTCCGTAAGGTCGCAGGCATTCCGATACGTTCTGTCTGTGGTTCCGAAACACGGCATCGTAACTGCGGTGATCTTTTCTCTCGGCATGCCGAGGAAATCAAATGCTCTGGCTGTTACCAGCAGTGCCAGTGTGGAATCGAGTCCTCCGGAGATACCGATGACCGCACTCTGGCTGTGGGTGTGTTCCAGACGTTTCTTCAGTCCCATCGCCTGGATCGTCAGGATCTCGTCACATCGTTTTTCACGCTCTTCTTTTCCTGACGGCACGAACGGTTTCCGTGGGAACGTTCTGGTCAGCTTTGTCTCTTCTTTTTCCAGTGCGAACGCGATCTCCTGATATCCGGTCGTATCTGCTGCCGGATAGGTGGTCATTTTTCTTCGTTCCGTTACCAGACGGCGGATATCCAGATCGCCGTAAATTGTCTCATTGATAAAACGTTTCGCCTCTTTTAAGATCGAACCGTTCTCACAGATCAGATTGTGTCCGCCAAATACCAGGTCTGTGGAGGATTCGCCCTCTCCAGCTGTTGCGTAAATATAACCGCAGATCAGCCGCGCGGACTGTCCTTTTACCAGTTCTCTGCGGTAGGTGTCTTTTCCGGTGATCTCATCCCCGGCAGACAGATTGACGATCACATTGGCTCCTGCCAGTGCGTGTCCCACACTCGGCGGATTTGGCACCCAGAGATCCTCACAGATCTCCACAGCCACCTTCATCCCCGGCATCTGCGGGCAGGAAAACAGTAATTTTGTTCCGAACGGTACGTTTTCTTCCCCGATCGTCACCATATGCGTCTCCGGGTCTGCCGGTGTGAAATGTCTTGCCTCATAATACTCGGCATAGTTTGGCAGATTCGTCTTCGGCACCAGACCAAGGATTTTTCCCCGGTTTAAGACTGCTGCCACATTGTACAGCTTTCCGTTATATTCCCATGGAAGTCCTACGATGATCAGCGCATCCACCTGGCTGGTTTCCCCTGCCAGCCATACCAGCTGTTCCTTCGCACTGTCCAGAAGCAGTGTCTGCCAGAACAGGTCCTGGCAGGTATATCCGGTGATACAAAGTTCCGGAAATGCCATGATCTTTGCGCCCTCTGTCTCCATCTGACGGATCAGTTTCAGAATCTCCCCTGCATTGTATACACAGTCTGCCACCTGAATCTTCGGTGTGCCGGCTGCTGTTTTGATAAATCCGTGTCTCATAGCTTTCCTTTCCGCCTATTTTCTGGCAAGTTCGAGCAGTTCTTTCAGTTCATCTACGCTGAAGGTATAGTTGGTGTTACAGAAATGACAATTCAGTTCGATCGGCTCACCGTCATCGATCATGCCCTGCAGTTCTTTTTCTCCCAGGCTGATCAGCACCTTTCCAACCCGTACTTTATCACAGTTGCAGTAGAAACTGGTCGGCACTTTCTCATTGATTTCCAGATCCATATCACCAAGAAGTTTTTCCAGCAGCATTTCCGGTGTATAACCCTGATCCAGAAGTTCGGTAACAGAAGTGATCTGTGCCAGATTTTTCTCCAGTTTCTCAATCACTTCTTCCTCTGCGTTCGGCATCAGCTGCACGATAAATCCACCGGCCTGGCGGACAGTATTATCTTTCTCCATCAGTACGCCAAGTCCTACTGCGGAAGGCACCTGCTCACTGCTTGCAAAATAATAGGTCAGATCATCTCCGATCTCACCGGTCTTTAATTCCGTCTGTCCCACATACGGCTCTTTCAGACCCAGATCCTTAATTACACTTAAGACACCAAGACCAAGCGCACCGCCCACATCCAGTTTTCCCTGTGCATTCGCCGGGAGCATGACTTCCGGATGGTTTACATAACCTTTTACTCTTCCTTTGGAATCGGAAGTCACCGTCAGACCTCCGATCGGTCCGCTACACTTAATCTGTAAGGTCAGGACATCTTTGTCCCCTTTCATCATGATTCCCATCATCGCACCGCCGGTCAGCAGACGTCCCAGAGCCGCGGTTGCCACCGGGCTGGTGTTATGATCCTTTCTTGCCGTCTCCACTACATCTTTTGTGTTAGCCGCAAAGGCGCGGATCTGTCCGGCGGCTGCGGTTGCTCTTACAATATAATCACTCATATCTGTTTCCTTTCTTTTTCTTTCATATAATATTATGATACCAGGGTCAAAAGTTCAGAAATCTGACGCAAGCTTGCTTCCAGGAAGTTTTCATACTTTCTGCAATTTCTTTATTTTGTACACTCTCTCGCAATAAAATAGATTCTCTCGCTGTCTTCCCGTACCGGTTCTCTGGTAAATGCATCGTAGATTGCTTCCACTTTCAGTCCTGCTTCCTCCAGTAATTCTTTCACTCTCTCCGGCTCATATGCTTTCTGGTAATGGAATTCTTCGTGCTTCCGGTAAAGATCGTCCTCTTCTTTAATAAATAATGTCAATGCATATTCATTGACCTGTGATTCCTCATCAAAGCAGTTTTCCCAGATAAAGCTTCCCTCTTCCCGGTTTTCTGCAATCGTCGTGTTGCCGATGACCTCCCGGTATTTGTACGGAGTATTCATATCAAAGACAAAGATTCCGCCCGGATCCAGATAATTGTTGGCCAGACAGAAGACCTCCAGAAGATCCTCTTCCTCCAGAATATAATTCATACAGTCACAGATGCTCACAACCGCGCGGACCGTTCCGTACAGCTCGAATTCACGCATATCCTGCATCAGATATAAAATATCCTGCCCGGATTCCACCCGTTTTTCCATCGCAACTTCCAGCATATCCGGGGAATTGTCGATACCGATCATGTCATATCCTTCGGCTGCCAGAAGTTCTGTCATACTTCCGGTTCCACAGCCGAGTTCCGCGATCAGCCCGTCTTCGATTCCATATTCTTTTAAAATACCGGTCAGATACGTACACCATGCCGGATAATCAATGTTATCCATGAACAGGTCGTACACACCGGCAAAACTTCCATAGGATTCTTCCATACTGTCTCCCTTCTGTTCCGTCTTCCAGATTCTTCTATCCCACAGAACATCATACCTCCCGCCAATCCCAAAGTTCTGATTTGCGGAAGGTATCTTGTTTTTTATTCCTAACGGTTTCAAAACTGCTGTTTTGTCTTTCTCAGACAGCAGATTATTCTTCTGCAGCAGTCTCTTCCTGTATCTCCTTCTCCTCTGTTTTTCTTTTTCCAAACCAGAAAAACAGCACAACACCTGCTACCGCTGTAAAGATCGCGATAAACTGGGAAGTAGACAGACTTCCCACATTTCCCCTTTCCAGATCCCCACGGAAGAATTCCAGGACAAATCTTCCCACGCTGTAGCAGATCAGATACAGCCCTGCCACCTGTCCGTCGCCTTTTTTCTTTCCTGCAAACCACATCAGGAAGATGCAGTTCAGAAAATCCAGACCGCTTGAGATCAGCTGCGTCGGAATCAGCGGTACGTTATTCGGTGCATAGGCGGAATCGTGGAAAATAATATGAAACGCACTTTCGGTTTCTTTTCCGTAACAGCATCCTGCCAGAAAGCATCCGATCCGTCCAAATCCCTGCGCCAGTGCCACCGACGGCATCACCAGGTCAAAATATTTCATAAATTTCAGTTTTGCCACTTTACAGTAGATCCATGCGGCAAGGATTCCTCCGATGATTCCTCCGTAAACCACAAAACCATCCTGCACATCTTTTAACAAAGACGGATCCTGAAGGATCGCCGGAAGCTGCGTGATCAGATACAGAAGCTTCGCTCCGCCAAATCCGCCGATCGCCGCCCAGACAGTCACATAAAAGACTTTATCCGGATCCAGATCGTATTTTTTCGCCCGGTACGTGGCGCTGAAATACGCTGCCAGCACACCGATGGCGATCATCAGCCCATACCCGTAGATCGTGATCGGACCGATGGAAAATAATTCATTTTTCATGGATGTCTCCTTTACTTTTTCTCTTTTCGCGTCCCTCTTATTATATCAGCATGACCCGTCCGGTACAATCATATTTTTGACTCGTTGTTCGCGTAAATTATAATCCACATCTTCCAGTTCCCTGGCATCTGCCACCGGATACCAGAAGATCCTCTCCGAATATTTTTTCAGGACTCTCCGTCCTCCCTGATCCCCGGAGAGTGCCAGAAGTTCCGGAAGATATTCCCGTGAAAACCAGACCGGATTGCCGGGTGTCTCTCCCAGACAGACACTTCCCAGATCCGCATGGTTTTGCTCCATTTTGCTCACAAATCCTTCAATGGTTGCCTCAGAAAGCCACGGCTGATCTGCGGTAAAAAATACAAACGCGTCTGCGTCACCTGCAGCCTTCAGCCCGTTTTTGATCGTCCAGGACGCACCGTCCCTGCTCTCGGGAGAATATACGGTTCGATGTGCCAGCTGCTTTCCCTGTTCGAGAAGTTCTTCATACTGGCTGACCAGCACGATCTCCCAATCCCTGTGCCTCTTACATACCGCAGACAATCGTTCAAGCACATGCAGATACATCGGTTTTCCATCAATCAGATAAAAAAGTTTATTACTGCCAAAACGGCGGCTGTTTCCAGCCGCCATATAAATCATTCGAATTCTCATTTTTCCAGAAGTCCCATCGCAATCTTTTCACTGGTGATCGGCAGTTCCCGGAACCACAGACCGGTTGCGTTATAGATCGCATGTGCCAGTGCCGGGGACGGGGTATTGATGACGATCTCACCGATCGATTTTGCACCGAACGGTCCGGTCGGCTCGTAGCTGCTCTCGAACTCTACTCGCAGTTTTCCCATATCCAGACGGGTCGGGATCTTATACTGCATAAAGGAATTGTTTCGCAGCTGTCCCTTCGGGTTGTACTGGATATTTTCATACAGTGCCATACCGATTCCCTGTACCAGACCGCCCTCCACCTGGACTCTCGCCAGATTCGGGTTGATGACCGTACCGCAGTCGACAACCGCCACATAGTCAAGGATTTCCACATGGCCGGTCTCTTTGTCCAGTTCGATCTCCACCATACCTGCCATAAACGGCGGCGGAGATACCGGAGAGCTGCTGTCCTCCACGGCTTCGAGTGCATTGATGCTTCCGCACATGGAACTGGTACCGATCTGGGTGAGAGAGACTTCTTCCCCGGTTGCCAGACGTTTCACACAGTCTCCGGCAAATTCCAGTTCTCCACTGTCACAGTTCAGGATCTTTGCAGCTTCCTGCACGATCCGCTCCTGTAATTTCTGGCAGGCTTTCTCTACTGCCCGCCCGGTGATATAGGTTGTACTGGATGCATAAGATCCGGAATCATACGGAGATGTATCCGTATCCGCACCGCTGACGATCACATTTTCAATCGGGCACATCATACACTCTGCTACCATCTGTGCCAGAATCGTATCACAGCCGGTTCCCATATCTGCCGCACCGATTGCCAGGGTGTAGATACCGTCTTCGTTCAGTTTGATATCCGCAGACCCCACATCCACACCGGAGATACCGGAACCCTGCATGGACATGGCCATTCCCACGCTTCGCACTTTACCGTTTCCCATATCTCTTGCCGGATATTTGTCTTCCCAGCCGATCATCTTTGCTGCACGTTCCAGACAACGATCCAGGGCACAGCTGTTACTTACCTCATCGTAATAAGAATGCATCTGCACCCCTTCACGTACCATGTTCATCTCACGAACCTTCAGAGGATCTATGCCGATCTTTGCCGCCAGCTGATTGACTGCGGATTCTACCGCAAACTGCCCCTGAGTTGCTCCGTATCCACGGTATGCACCTGCAGACATCACATTACTGTAAACTACGTCATAGGAAAAACGATGAGCCTCCAGAGATCCTTCGTATAACGGAATGGATTTGTGTCCGGACAGACCAACCGTTGTCGGACCGTGCTCGCCATATGCACCGGAATTGGACAAGGTATAGACATCGATCGCGCGGATCTTTCCGTTTTTCATTGCTCCCAGCCGTACCGTCACTTCCATCTCATGACGCGGGGAGGATGCCGTCTGGGATTCCTGTCTGCTGTAAATGATCATAGACGGTTTTCCGGTCTTCCAGGTGACAAAAGCCGGGAAAACTTCCGCTACCACCGACTGTTTTGCCCCGAATCCACCACCGATTCTCGGTTTGCTGACACGGATCTTTGATTTTGGTATTCCCAGGGCATTGGACAGAATCCTTCGTACATGAAAGACGATCTGTGTGGAACTCACCACATTCAGTCTGCCATAAGCATCCATAAAGCAGCAGGTACGGAAAGTCTCCATCATCGCCTGCTGATCTGCTTTTACATGATAGGTCTCTTCCACCATCACTTCACAGTCTTTGAAAACGGCTTCCACATCCCCGTAACCGCTGGTTCCTGTTGCCACCAGATTGCGCTTATTATCTGCTCCCACCGGACATAATGCTTTCCAGTTTTCTTCCGGGTGAACCAGAATCTCATTATCTTTGGCTTTGTGAAAATCCAGAATGGCCGGTAGAACTTCGTACTGTACTTTAATGATTTTCAGTGCTTTGTCTACGCACTCCTCATTCTCTCCCGCTACGATGGCCACCGGATCCCCCACATAGCGTACATGCTGATCCAGGATCTGACGGTCATAGGGACTTGGCTCCGGATAGGTCTGTCCGGCCATGGTAAAACGCTGGGTTGGTACATCTTCCCAGGTATACACAGCTTCGATTCCCGGAACCTTCTTTGCTGCATCTGTTTTTATTGACAGAATATTTGCGTTGGCATGCGGGCTTCGAAGTACTTTTACCACCAGACAGTCAGCCGGAGCCACATCCTGTGTAAAGACCGGTTTTCCTGTTACCAGCGCCATTGCATCTTTTTTCATCACCGGTTGTCCTACTACCTGCATACTGCACCTTCTTTCTCTTTTTTATAAGCAAGAAACTGCTGGATTCCCCGGAGCTGCCCTTCGTATCCGGAACAACGGCATAGATTTCCTGCCAGATATTCTTTTATTTCTTCCTCGGATGGATCCGGATTCTCACGAAACAGTGCCAGTGCGTTCATGATCATGCCCGGATTACAGAAACCGCACTGTTCTGCTCCCTGATTGGCGATAAATGCACCAAACTCCGCCGCTTCCTCCTGCAGTCCTTCCAGAGTATCTACTTTATGGCCGGATACTCTCGCCACCAGAGTGGAACAGGAAAGTACCGGTTTATCATCTACAAATACGGTACACAACCCGCAGTTTGCCGTCTCACATCCTCTTTTCACACTTTTACACCCATGGGCACGCACAAAATCCAGCAGGAGCATCCCCGGCTGAATCTCTTCTGTGATTTTTTTACCATTTAACGTCATCTGGATCTTCATACCGTTATACCTCCTGCATCTTTTCTATCTGTTTGAGCCCTCTGCCGATCAGAACTTCTGCCAGATGGCTTCGGAATTCTTTTCCCGCACGCATATTACCTTCTGTCGGAAACTGCGCAGCCAGTTCTCCGGCCAGTGCTTCACTGCCCTTTTTCTTCCAGTCAGCCTCTGACACACACAGACAGACTGCTCTCGACGGACGGGCACCGACTGCCGTATAGACCTGTCCATCACGTAACGAAATACCACAGGTCAGTACCGGAAAATCTGTTTTTGAATTTCTGTGAGACAGATAGACACTTTTATCCTCATGTTTTTTCACAATCAGGCGCACCAGAATATCCCGATCCGGTTTCTGCCTGGCAAATTCGGCAAGTGGGATGCAGCCGCCTTTGTACAGTTCCACCCAGGTATCCAGTGCCAGAAAACAGGTCAGTACATCCGAGAAGCCAAATCTTCCGAAAATACTTCCGCCAACGGTTGCCAGATTCCGGAACTGTACACCGACTATACTTCTTACGCTCTCACTGACTGCACCGTTTGTGTAGCTATTCAGTCCCTCGTGCTGCTCCAGCTGCCGCAGAGTTGTCATACAGCCAATGGAAAATTCTTCCTCATTTTCCTCGATGGTATTCAGTCCCAGATTGGACAGATCGATGGCTGTCGGAACCATCCGGCTTCCCATCTTCAGCCACAGCATGCCGCCGATGATACAGTTTCGCTTCTTCTGATTCAATTCATACGCCTGCTCCAGGCTTTCTGCCATCACGTATTCTTTTATTTTAATCATGTATTTCAATCACCTCTTTATTCTTGATGTTTACAATATTGGACATAATTCACCTATCATAAACAGTATACATGAAAATGCAGAAAGGGTAAAGAAAAAAATGTCATGAAAAATGCTTTGCTTTTCCATGACATTTCCTATTCCAATGTGCCCTGTAAACACTTTAAACCCGCGCTCCTGTATGCAGCAGCTGATTTGCATTTTTGATTCTCTCCTGAGTCGGCGGATCGATGCCTTCCAGCGGATACTCATAACCGAGTTCTTTCCATTTGTATGCACCCAGTGTGTGATAGGGGAGAACCTCTACTTTCTGTACGTTGTGAAGAGACTGGATAAATGCATCCAGACGGGTCAGATATTCGTCTTTGTCGCTTCGCTCCGGCACTAACACGTGGCGGATCCACATCGGTTTTCCGATCTCATCGAGGTATCTTGCCATATCCAGAATGTTCTGGTTCGTCTGACCGGTGAGAATCTTATGCTGTTCATCATCGATGTGTTTGATATCCAGCATCACAAGATCTGTCACTTCCAGAAGTTTTCTGATCTTCTCAAAGCGCTCGCCCTCTCTGGTAAAGGGATTGCCGCTGGTATCCAGTGTGGTGTGGATGCCCTGGGCTTTGGCTTTCCGGAAAAGTTCTGTCAGAAAATCGATCTGCAGCATCGGTTCGCCGCCGGAGACGGTGATTCCGCCTTCTTTTCCCCAGTATCCTTTGTAGCGGACTGCTTTTTTCAGCAGTTCATCTGCGGTGTAAGGCGTTCCAACTTTCATATCCCAGGTATCCGGGTTATGGCAAAACTGGCAGCGCATCGCACATCCGGACACAAAGATCACATATCGTACTCCCGGTCCGTCTACGGAACCGAAACTTTCCAGTGAATGAATATATCCTGTCAGTTCTTTCTTTTCTTCTGACATAAGCTCCTCCATTTTTTCTTTTATATTTTACCATAGAAAACATTTGGCGATACAGTTTTTCACTGCACCGCCAAACGATTTTATTTTATATTACTGTTTATTCACCTGAATCCGTCAGACAAATTACATTGTTTTGTGGCAGGTTCTTGCGATAACATCCAGCTGCTGTTCACGAGTCAGGTCGATGAACTTAACAGCATATCCGGATACACGGATTGTGAAGTTTGCGTATTCCGGTTTCTCCGGATGTTCCATAGCGTCGATCAGTTTTTCTGTACCGAATACGTTTACGTTCAGGTGATGTGCACCCTGATCGAAGTAACCATCCAGGATATGTACCAGGTTGTTGACTCTTTCGTCATCGTCATGACCCAGTGCGCTCGGGCTGATGGTCTGTGTATTGGAGATACCATCCAGTGCCAGTTCGTATGGCAGTTTTGCTACAGAGTTCAGGGAAGCCAGCAGGCCGCTCTTCTCTGCGCCGTAAGATGGGTTAGCTCCTGGTGCCAGAGGCTCGCCCAGTTTTCTTCCATCCGGCAGAGTACCGGTAGCTTTACCGTATACTACGTTGGATGTGATTGTCAGGATAGAAGTTGTCGGCTCGGAATCTCTGTAAGTATGGCATTTGTTCAGTTTGTGCATGAATGTTTTCAGCAGCCAGATTGCGATATCGTCTGCACGGTCATCATCGTTACCGTATCTCGGGAATTCGCCTTCTGTCTCGAAATCAACTACCACACCGTCTTCGTCACGGATTGCTTTTACTTTTGCGTATTTGATTGCGCTCAGAGAGTCTACTACGTGAGAGAAACCAGCGATACCGGTTGCGAATGTACGTCTTACATCAGTATCGATCAGAGCCATCTCTGCTGCTTCGTAGTAATATTTGTCATGCATGTAGTGGATCATGTTCAGAGTATCTACATACAGTTTAGCCAGCCAGTCCATCATGGTGTCGTAATGTTTCATTACTTCGTCATAATCCAGATATTCAGCTGTGATCGGTCTGTAAGCAGGTCCTACCTGAACTTTTGTCTTCTCATCGATACCACCGTTGATTGCGTACAGTAAGCATTTTGCCAGGTTCGCACGTGCACCGAAGAACTGGATCTCTTTACCGGTCTGAGTAGCGGATACACAGCAGCAGATGCTGTAGTCATCGCCCCATACCGGACGCATAACATCGTCGTTTTCGTACTGGATAGAACTTGTTGTTACAGAAATTCTTGCTGCGTAATCTTTGAAAGATTCCGGCAGTCTGGAAGAATAAAGAACAGTCAGGTTCGGTTCCGGAGACGGTCCCATGTTTTCCAGAGTATGCAGGAAACGGTAATCGTTCTTTGTTACCATGGAACGTCCGTCCTGTCCCATACCACCAACTTCCAGAGTAGCCCATACCGGGTCACCGGAGAACAGTTCTGTATAGGAAGTAATTCTTGCGAATTTTACCATTCTGAACTTCATAACCATATGGTCGATCAGTTCCTGTGCTTCTTTCTCTGTCAGAACGCCTGCTTTCAGGTCTCTCTCGATATAGATATCCAGGAATGTGGATACACGACCAACACTCATTGCTGCTCCGTTCTGAGTCTTGATTGCTGCCAGATATCCGAAGTACAGCCACTGTGCTGCTTCTTTTGCGTTTTTCGCCGGTACGGAAATATCGAATCCGTAAGATGCAGCCATTTCTTTCATTTCGTTCAGAGCTTTCATCTGATCTGCAAGTTCTTCACGAAGACGGAAATCAGTTCCTTTCATTCCATGTCTTTCGTAACGTTTCATATCGTAGTGTTTTTTCTCCAGCAGGAAATCGATACCGTACAGAGCTACACGACGGTAATCGCCTACGATACGTCCACGACCGTAAGTATCCGGCAGACCGGTGATGATTTTATTGTGACGAGCAACTTTCATCTCGTCAGTATAGATATCGAATACACCCTGGTTATGTGTTTTATGATATTTTGTGAAGATTTCATGCAGTTTCTCACTCGGTGTATATCCGTGTGTTGTGCAGGCTTTCTCAGCCATCTTGATTCCACCGTAAGGCATGAATGCTCTCTTCAGCGGTTTGTCTGTCTGCAGACCAACGACTGCTTCCAGATCTTTCATGCTTTCATCGATATATCCCGGGCCATATGCTGTGATACCAGAAACTACTTCTGTTTCCATATCCAGAACGCCGCCTTTTGCACGTTCTTCTTTCTGCAGCTCCTGCAGTTTTCCCCACAGTTTATCTGTTGCCTCTGTAGGTCCCTCCAGGAAAGTTTCATCTCCGTCATATGGTGTGTAGTTGCACTGAATGAAGTCACGTACATCTACGGAATTAACCCAGTTTTTACCCTGGAAGCCTTCCCACTGTTCAAACTTAGCCATTGCATATCCTCCTGTGTTTGTGTGTATTTGAATTGTTATCTTTTTGTCAGGTGTAGTATAACATCACTTTTTTCAAAAAACAAATAGAAAATAATCCCAAATCCATGAAATATAGGCATGTATGCAATTTTGTACAATTTGGGGCAGATATTGTATTTATTCAGGAACAATTTCCATATCTTGTGTTTTTTATCCTTTTTTTCTGTTTTTCTTCTCTGTTTCATAAGATTTCAGTGCCTTCATGGCGATTCCGGACATCGGATAAAGCATAATAATATTAAACACGGTCATCAGACCCACGCCGACGTCTCCAAGATCCCACACCACCGTGTATGCTGCCAGTCCGCCGATAAACATCATCACCAATGCAAGTACTTTATAAAGATTCTGCGGCAGCATTCCATCTCCAAACAGATATGATATATTTGATCTTGCATAATATAAAATACCGAGAAAAGTGGAGAAACTGAACAGCCAGAGTGTCGCTGCAATGAAAATCACACCAAACTGTCCCAGATGGTAGCCCATTGCTGCCTGTAAAAGTTCCATTCCTACCGCCCCTTCGGTCAGGCTTTCCGGCGTCAGGAGCATGATCATCGCCGTACAGCTGCAGATCACGATCGTATCAATAAAAACTCCCAGTGCCTGGGTCAGCCCAAGTTTTACCGGTTGATCGCTTTCTGCTGCCGCTGCCGCACAGGGGGCTGAGCCGGAACCGGCTTCGTTGGAAAACAAACCACGTTTCACACCATTCATCACCACCGTACCAAGTCCTCCTGCCACTGCCTGACGAATACCAAACGCTTCCTCAAAGATTCTGGAAAGCACTCCCGGAAGGGCAGAAAAATTCATACAGATCAAAATCACAGTAATCAGAAAATAACATCCTGCCATAACCGGTACCAGCACATCAAGCACTTTTACCGTTGCAGTTTTTCGAAAAATGATCACTGCCGCAAGTGCTACCAGAACCACTGTGGTATAGATTGGCGGAATGTGAAAGGCATTGTGGAATGCAGAAGTCACGGAATTGCTGATAACCTGACTGATTCCACACCAACAGATCAGTCCTGAGATTGCAAAGAGAACGGATATTCCCACATAACGTTTCTTTTTTCCTCCCCGCTTTTCCTGTATAAATCTGTGCATATAATAGGCCGGTCCACCACGGTAGCCACCATATACCGGGTCTTTTTCTTTATAGATCTGTGCAAGAGTTGCTTCCACAAAGGCCGTGGACGAGCCAATGAGTGCCGTCACCCACATCCAGAAAACCGCACCCGCTCCTCCGGCGGAAATTGCCGCAACCACACCGACTAGGTTTCCCATACCGACACGTGTAGCGGTAGAGACGATCAGTGTCTGTAATGCCGACAATGTACTGTTATGGCTCTCCCCTTCCGCCTTTCCCTTTTTTTCAAACAATGTATGCAGCATATCCGGAAACAGACGGATGGGAAGAAATCTCGTCCGGACCGTAAACCAGATTCCTGCCGGAATCAGTATCAGTACGAGCAGGGAAAGCCGAAAAGAACTTCCTCCCGGAAGCGGAAGCACGATCCAGTCACCCCATAAAAATTGATATACTTTTTCAATTATCGCTATCATATGACTTATCCTTTTCTTTTTTTATTCTCCTGCTGAGAGGATTGGACGGATTACCTTGGAAGATTCCTGTGTTTTTCTGTTTTTCTGCGGATACTTCCGGTAATTGTGGTATTTTCTGTATTTGCGATGTTCCGGTTTTCTGATTTCTGCACCGTTATTCTCCTGACGGACTGCAACTTCTTTTACCTGCTGTTCCTGTTTCTCTTCTGTCAGCACCTTTTCTGCCACCGGAATCTCTGTGTTTTCCACATCCGGTTTCTGCTGCGCCGGATTCTGTGATTTTGTTTCCTGTTTTCTTGTGTGTACCTGCAGTCTTGTTGTCTGCCCCGGATGTGCATTTCCCTTCTTCTGCTGTTTTTTTCCATGGAATTTCTTCTGCTGATCAGGTTTTTCTCTCTCTTCACCGGATTCCTTTTCCGCTTTTTCCATTTTTTCCGGGTTTCCTGGTTTTTCTTTCTTTTCTTTTTTTTCTGTTTTTGAAGGTTTTTCTTCTTCCAGATCTTCCTTTGCTGCTGCAATATCTGACGCAGTCTTCACATTTTCTCCACGTTCTGCCCAGTAACCTGTCAGGATCGCAAGACCTTTATCCTCAGACACAATATAATATGTCTCGTTTTTACCTTCATTTTCACTGATCAGATATCCCAGATATGTGGACAATTGAAAATCCAGTGCATTTTTCACACCGACTTCAACTTTTTGTAATACAATTTTTCCTTTTGTCTGATTCAGTTTTTCGTGAAGACCGAAGGTAAGTGTGGATGCGTTCTCACTGTAGAAAATACACACACAATCCTTCTTGCCAAGCTGATCCACCCCGTACATTCCGTCAGCTTTTACATTTTCATAATCTACTAGATAATATGCCATAATTTTTCTCCATTTCTTCCATGTTTGTGAAGTACTATTCTCTTAACCACACATCATTTTATTCTACCCTTTCCCGGCATTACTGTCAAACGCTCTGTGCATTTCTCTGCTACTTTTTTCTCTTACAGCTTTCCCAATGATCCATTGGTAAATGTCTCTATTATCATACACACCAAATGTTTATCCAGATGTACGTACTTTAGAGAGTGTCTGAAAAATCATTCCCGCAATCTGCACGCACAAAAAAGACGAATCTACTGAAAATGTATGATTCGTCTTTTTCCTTTTTCATATTGGCTGTCGATTGTTTCCATCCATCAGAACTTTCCGGATGTTCCTCCATGGCTTCTTCCGGAAGAGCTTGTGTGTGTGGAGCTTCCACCGGAGGAACTTCCGCTGGAGCTGGATACCACTCTGGATGTCACGTTGGATGCAACCAGCACATCCGAATTCTGATACAGGCGCATACTTCCTGCCACCTGGTAATCCGCTGCTGATTCTTTTTTCCGTACACTTTTCAGTTTTGCACTCTTCGATCTTCCTATCAGTAAAGAAATCAGGAAACCAAATAAAAGGGAGATGGGGATATATACGGGATGGACTGTCCCTTTTGGCATATTATCCCCATCATATGGTTCTCCCGTATGGGCCTGGGTAAGGAACTTATCACAGCAGTCTGCAAAGTCGTTGAAGGCATCGCCATACCTTCCTCCACTTAAGGCAGGTTTGAAATCATTTACCACATATTGCAGACCTGCATCGGTAAATGCTGTGATACCAAAACCATAGGTAGTGATAGCATAGTCTCTGTCTTCCATACTGATCAGCAACAGGATACCGTCATCGTCTTTTCCGTAGCCGTAGCCATTATAATCATAGAAATCATCTGCATAATCCTGTGAAGTCTTTCCTTCCAGGGAATCCACGGTGACTACTGCCACTTCACATTCCTGTCTTTCACTGATTTCCTCCAGTTTATCCAGCAGAGCATCTGCTTCTTCCTCTGTCAGCAGACCTGCATCATCCACAAGCAGCGGAAGCTGTCTTTCTTGTGGAATCGCGCTGCCGGCTTCCTGAGTGTTCGAACCGGAAGCTTCTGTAGTTTCCGAAGTATCGGCACCTGCCGCCTGGTCATCGCCCTGACTGTCTGTAGCAGCCGGTTCTGCCACTCCCTGAGAATCCACGCTACAGATAGCAGCCGCCGCATCCAGATAAGCATCTACACAATCCACATAATAATCCTGAATGGCAAATTCGTTCCAGAGTTCGTTTTCCTGTTCCTCTGTCAGTGGAGCTGACTCCATTCCTGAGCTGTAGATAAACCATTCCTGATCATCGATACTGTAGATCAGCATAAAGCCCGGATCATCGGCAAACAGTCCCTTGTACACCTGCTCAGATACCGCCGGAGTTCCCATGCCCTCCGTGGTGTTCGTGATCATACAGGTAATGCGAAGTCCCGCTTCTTCCGATATTGTTTCTGCTTTTTCGTTCAGCGTCGAAATATATTCCCCCAGCACATCGCTCTGATCAATGATATAGGTATTACTGTCTGCATATACAGGTATGCCGAAGAGCAATCCGAATAAAATGGAGAGTATCGTAATTTTTAATTTATGCTTCATATTCTCACCCTCCTTCTTACATCAGTGCAATGATCCAAAGTAACAAATAGATCACAAGTCCGATGATACCGCCGCGAACCGATACGCCGATCCAGAACTGCTTTTTGTCCATCGGCAGGTCTCCTACCAGTTTTCCGCTCTGTCCGTTCATTGCGAAGGTAAATTTTTCACCGTTCCAGGTAGTGTTCAGGATCCATACCGGATACAATACATACCAATATCTGGCATTGCATACATTTACATTGCTGCTGGCCACCGTCACACGGTCCATATGAGGCAGGGTCTTTCGAAATGCATCTTCTGTAGCTTTTTTCACTCGCTCCCTGGCACGTTCCATACGTTCTTCCATGTCCATATCGTATCGATCTGCCATATATCCCGCAAGGTAAGCCGCCTGGAAAGGAACCGCCTCACGGAATTCAAAAGGCTCTATGGATTCCATCAAAGTATCATCCATTTTCCTGGATCCGTCTGCCGGAACGCGGGCGAAGCTCAGATTTCCTCCACGCTGCATGGAATACATTTCGGTTTTTGTGTACTCTGTGTCTCCATTTCTCCACTTGGTGATACGCTCACCGTTATATGCGACGCTTCCTTCCGCATCTACATCAAAGATCCAGAAAGGAACATAGACACCTTTCATCTCATCCACATGATTTTCTTTTTTAAATACCTTTGGAAGGTATTTTTTCCCTTTCAGATGGTTGAAATAAGCAGCCTTTGCCGCTTTTTTATCTTTCTTAAACGGAATGATATAATCCGGTTTCAGATCTCCGGCAAACTGTCCTTTCATGACAACCCTATTTCCACAGAACGGACAGCTTGTTGCACCGGTATTGGCGTCTGCAACGATTTCTCCTCCACAGGACTGACAGGCATAGACCCGGATTCCGTCTGTCTCGCCTTCCATCCATTGATTATTTCCCATATCAGACCAGTTTTCATTGTTTCCTCCGGTATCGCCACCCGGATTGCCACCGGCATTTCCTTCGGCTTTCTCCTGCATCTGCTGATACTGGGCTACTTCCATTTCCGTATCACAGTAGGGACATTTCATTTTCTGTGTCGTACTGTCAAACTCCATGGCTCCGCCACAAGAAGGGCATTTGTACTCCATCATATCTGCCATAGCTCACCCTCTCCCTCCTTTTTATGCTCTGTCCCCGGAAAGGATTCCCGGGGACAGTAGCTCAGATATTTTTGTATAATGTCGACCGCATATTATGCGGACAGACACACCGGCTTAGATTACTGATTTGGTTTTGGCTGTCCACAGAATTCGCAGAATCTTCCTGTGTTGGATGCGCCACAGCTGCATACCCAGGCACCACCGGCTGCTGCAGGATTTCCCTGTACAGGCTGGCTGTAATCCTGATTTGGAACACCTGCTCGCGGATCATAGTTGCCCTGATTCATCATTCCTGGCTGCTGGCCGTACATTCCCTGGTTCATCATGCCCAGCTGCTGGCCATACATGCCCTGATTCATCATGCCCGGCTGCTGGCCGTATGCTCCCTGGTTCATCATTCCCGGCTGCTGGCCGTATGCTCCCTGATTCATCATTCCCGGCTGCTGGCCGTATGCTCCCTGGTTCATCATGCCTGCCTGCTGGCCATACATACCGGCATTCATATTGCCCTGTTGGCCATATGCGCCCTGATTCATCATTCCTGGCTGCTGATTGCCGTGCATTGGGGTATTTCCCATCATTCCCGGCTGCTGACCGTACATTCCGGTGTTCATGTTGCCTGCCATATTGCCGCCGGAGAGTGCTGCGATGATCTGATTACCAATCTGCTCTACTGCCATGATCTTTCCACGGTCATTTGCATCGATGTCGAAATTATGTAACTGGAAATCCATATCGTCAAACCAGGGGCTGTTGATACCGATCATCATTTTATATTTGTAAGAATATTTGTATCTTGGAGGCACATAATCTCTCATCTCGCCATTCTGATCCCGATACTGTTCTTCTGTACGATCCTGTTCCACATCCATGCGACAGCTTGTAACCTGAGAAAGATCCAGAATATCCGGATTGGTCTCTACATCCATCTTGGTGCCAATCGCAAATTTCTGATGGTTATCATCAATAAATACATGGTAATTATTGTCTGCTTTCAGATCTCTGGTCACACGGAAATTACGAACTGCCTCTTTGTTCTGTTCTCTGTATGCCAGCTGCTTCTTAATATCTTCTACTGTACTGTGGCGACGCTCCTCAAACCAGGGAGACAGTTTTTTTGCACAATCCTTACACAGATTGCCGTCATCCAGTTTTCTGTTTCCTAACAGACCAATCTTCTCACCACAGATATCACATACTTTTTTATCAAATAAACCCATACCTCTTCCTCCCTTCCTGATTACTGAATATCAGATTCGTTAAAAGGATCTCCGCATTCTGGACAAAAACGCGGTGGATTTTTCGGATCTTCCGGGGTCCATCCACATTTATCACAGCGATATAACGGTGCATCCGCCGGTTTTTTTGCTCCACAGTTCATACAGAATTTGCCCTGATTGACAGTTCCGCAAGAACAGGTCCATCCTTCCGGTTCTGCTGGTTTTTCTTCTGCCGGCTTCGGTGCTCCGCATTCCGGACAGAATTTTCCTGTGGCAATATTGCCACATGCACATTTCCATCCTTCTACAGGTTTTGGTTCCGGTTTCTTGGAACCACATTCCGGACAGAACTTTCCGCTTACTACATTTCCACAGCTGCAGGTCCAGGTGTCTGCTGCGGGTGTTGTTACCGGTGCTGCCGCTGCAGCTGCTGCCTGCTGCTGCGCTGCTTCTGCACGGAGTCTTTCTTCTACCTGTCTGCGGATCTCTTCTTCCTGGGCTTTTTTCTGTGCTTCTTCCTGACGTCTGGCTTCTTCCTGCTGCTGACCCATAGCGAACAGATTCTGCGGATTCATACCGCCGCCTCCTGCGTTCATGGCCATGCCCATTCCCATAAAGCCTGTCATTGCACCTGCTTCATTGGATGCTGCTGCTTTCATGGCATCTGCCTGTGCTCCAACCATAGTAGCTGCTGCCATAGTTGGATCTCTCATGATCGCAGTACGCTGTGCCTGTTTGATCATCTCCGCATCTTCTTCCGGTAAAGTTACGGAACCCAGAGCGATACTTACTACCTGCAGACCACGAAGCTGTCCCCACTTGGCAGATAAGGATTCGTTCATGGCATTTTCCAGTTCTGTATTATGAGTGACGATCTGATTCGGACGTAATTCCAGATCAGATAATTTTCCAAATGCCGGCTGAAGTGCACTGATAAATTCTGTTTTCAGCTGACTTTCCAGTTCTTCTCTTCGATATTCGTCTTCTACGTTTCCACATACGTTGCTGTAGAACAGAAGCGGATCCGCGATACGATAAGAATATACACCGGAGCAACGGACTGCCACGTCCACATCCAGTCCGATCTTGGAATCTACTACACGGAATGGAATCGGATTCGGTGTTCCGAACTTGTTATCGATCAGCTCTTTTGTATTGAAATAATACACTCTCTGATCTTTTCCGGTATCTCCGCCATAGGTGAATCGTTTTCCGATAGTTGCAAAGGTTGCTTCGATACTGGATCCAAGACTACCGGTAAAAACAGATGGCTCCGTGGAAGAATCAAAGGTAAACTGTCCTGGTTCTGCACAAACTTCAACAATCTTACCCTGTTCTACGATGATCATACACTGACCGTCTGCAACAGCGATTCCACTTCCGTTTGTAATGATGTTATCGCTGCCTTTTGTGTTGGAGGATCTTCCTGAAACACGTTTCTGTCCCTTTTTTACCATTACATCTTTATCCATGGAGTCGCAGTAGAAAAACTCCTTCCATTGATCTGCCATTACGCCGCCTGCTGCGCCCATAGCTGCTTTTATAAGTCCCATACGATTTTCTCCCTTCTTTATACATAGTTTTTCGTAACTGTTCAGTACCTTCACAGTCACGAGCCAAAATGCATGTAAAATCCCTTTCAGTGACGGCATTTTGTCTTGTATATCTCAGGATCTTGGCATAGTCATACCAAAACACCTTGCGCAACAGTGGCTACTGACAATTACATCTTTTTCTTTTTTTGTATTATTATTATTACAGATATCTTATTGTCAGTCACTAACACTTGTGATAGCAAACGAAGTACTTATTGATTTTTTATAATGTCTACCAGTCTTTTAATGTACTTACGACCAGCTTGCTTTCCAGTACTGCAGCCAGTAATTCTTCCTTACAGGAGTAGCCGGCTTTCGCTATCATATCCTGAAAATTCCATCGAACCCCTGCTGCCGAACAGTTCATCTGTTTTCCAATCTCCGAATAGGAATAGCCTTTGATATACAGTCTCAACATCTCCAGCTGCCGGGGGCTGATCTCATCGCTTTTCATCCACTTCAGTTCCACGGCCGGTGCCTTGTCCGGAAAGACGTGTTCTCCCTCCAAAGTCCGGTCGATCACCTCCATAATTTCTTCCTGTCCGTGATCCTTATACCACAGACTGTCTGCGCCCCTCTCTTTTGCCCGTGCAAGGATCTCCGGATCCACCAGAGATGTGATCACGATGACCTTCACTGCCGGATGTTGTTTTTTGATAGTTTCTGCAGCCAGCAATCCGTCATGGTTCTGGAAGGTCTGGACGTCCATCAGGACAAGATCCACCACCGTATGATTACAGTAAGAAACAGCCTTTTCTCCGTCGTTCAGAACGTCCACCAACAAGAATCTTTCATCCCCCTGCACCATGCTGGCGAAATACTTCTGCATAATCTTCTGGTCTTCCACAAGTAACACTCGTATTTTCATTTTTCATCACTTCCCTTTTTATTCTTCTTTTACCTGTTCAGTATCTTCACAGGTACTTCCTCTGAACTTTTGATCTCTCTGTCTTTTTCATGAGACAGTAACAGAATCAGTTCAAACTCAGGCGAAAAGATCACCTGCATCTTTCCTCCTTCCCGCTCCACTGTTTTTCTAAGAGATGTCAGTCCTCCGCCCTCCTGGGATCCTTCTGCGGGTTTCTTTCCATTGTTGGTGATCTGTACCTTACAAAGCACTTTATTGTTTGTTATCTTTACAAACACCCTAGTTCCACCGGCGTGCCTTGCACAGTTGGTCATACATTCCATAATCGCCTGGTCGATCAATAACTTCTGATATTCTTCCTCCGGCATGCTTCCGGTGACAAATACAGTGATTCCAAGCTTTTCTGCCTTTTCTGTGATGGACTCTTTATTCTCGTCCTGTACTTCCTCCATATTTCCCAGCAAAATCTGTGCCGTCTGCCTTATGGTCTTTAACTGCCCTTTCATTTTCTCCGGTTCCGCTTCCTCTTCCAGAAGCTGCCGGACCGCCAGCAGGCTTCGTCCGAAGCTGTCATGGATACGGATCTTCATAGCCAGAGTTTCCTCTTCCCTGATCTGATCATCGATGCATTCATACATTTTTCTTATTTCTTTATTCAGCCGGATAAGTTCCTCATTGCTTTTCTGGATCTTCTCACTGTTAAAATAAAGATTGGTCACATCCAATGCCAGCACCTGTATATAACCCTGCAGACTGGGATCCTCCAGTTTTTCCTGGCGAAAATCCCATACGGTACCATTCGGAAAATAATACAGATTTTTCTTTTTCCCTACTTTTGAGATTCCGTTGGAATATTGTTTTGCCTCCAGTGCTTCTTTTAAAAGCAGATAACTTTGCAGATTCTCCCCGGTAAGCATATAACCTAACTGATACATTTTTTCATTGCATAATACGATCTGTCCGATATCATCGCAAAAGCAGATTCCGCATTTCAGGTGATCCAGCGTCTGTTTGATGGAGTATACGGACAAGTCTTTTTTATATTTTTCATCCTCGTGCCGGATGCGACGTATCAGATAACCGTTATCTGCAAGAATAAGGAAAAAAAGGAATCCTACAGGCCAACGGGCCGCAATATGAAGAAGTCTGTTTTTCCCTTCCCATATGGCCAGATAATCGCTCAGCAGATCGGTCAGGATTCCGTAGCTGGCAATCAGTAAAAGAAAATTGACAGCCATTACCTCTGCCTTCCGCTTTCTGGAATGCTGGATACACAACAGCCGGATTTCCACCAGAATCAAGAAAAAAAGAGCAACCAGAATCATTTCCTGGACAAATATACCGGATGTTTCAAAGGATTTCATCCCTGCCTCCTTTCTCTGACAGTTGCAAAGCCAGAAACCATTCTTTTTCTTCTTCCTGCTCCATATGTAACAAAGGATATTTTTCTTGCAGACTCTCCGTCCGGCAAACACCCTCAAGATTCACTGAGATTCGAAGGACACCATCCATATCTGTCAGACGATAGAAAAGGGAACCTCCCTGTTCCAGGAGCAGTTCTACGGTCTGCTCGAAGAAATCATAAGCCTTCAGGACAAGTTCTGCCGGTAATGTTTCTTTGCCGGTTTCTATATAATACTGTCCTTGAATCTCACAAAAGATCAGATTACTGCAGGATTCCCGCAGGCTCTGGATCAGTTCTTCTTCCTTTAATTCCTTACCTTCCAGTGCGGAAAGTGTCAGATTCTTCCTTCTTTTCAGATAAGACCCTACGATCAGGATTTTCCCCAGAAGTCTGTGATATTCCCTGTGATCCGTACACTGTTCCAGCTGATCCACATATCCGGCGATCTGCTGAAATTGTTCTGCCGTCTGCTTTTGCATCAGATCGTAAAGCCGGTTCTTTTCTTCCGCCTGTTTTCTTTCTTTTTCTTTTTGATATTCCAGTTTCAAAAGCTGGTTTCGATCCCTCAGTTCTTCGCGAAGCTCATAGAGACTTTCATAAGCAGCTCGATGCTGACGGATATCTTCGATCCAGAAAGCATATCCTCCATTGATGGGGATACTGTTCAGACGGATCCCTTCTTTTTCATATCCCGGATTCTCCAGTGCTTCTTTCATCTCTTCTTTATCCAGCTCGATTCCGTCACCGGTTGTATAACGGATGTTCAGATTCCGGTCACTGATCTGTGCATTGATTCCTCTGGAAGCCTGAAACAATTCTCCGTATCGGTTATTTACCAGAATCAGCCCACACTGGATACAGCTTTCAAAAAGAGCGGCGATCAAAAGACAGCAGGCCGCCGCCATATCTCCCGCTATGATCTTCAGATACGGGACACGGAATATATTGGCAATGCACCAGATAAAAAACAGTCCTAATGGCACAAAGGGAAGCCACATTTTCTTTTTCCCGGGGTTCCTGCATTTCGCGATTAATATACCCAGCATAGTAAGAAAACCGATAGCGATCCATGCCACACAAAACACAAATCCCGGACCATAAAGATACTCATCATCTGTCCATGGTTTTTCTGCCGGAAAGCGGAATACCAGCTGATGAAGATCGTTGGTCATAACAAGCAGGATCACGCCCACTGTGATCACCAGGAAAATACCGGTCCATTGTCTCCTCTTTTGATTTTCACTTTCTCTCATCTTCAATGCCGCGATCACACTAAGGGAGGGAATAGACAACAGCGGGATATAATAGCAATACCAGCTGTAACGTCGTAATACCGGTTCATAAAATACATCATATTTCAGTGTACGAATAACAAACCAGAAAATCATAAGGGACGCGATCCCACACAGGCATCTTCGTGCTGTCCTGTTGACGATCCTTCGCTGAAGGGAAATTCCCCAGACACAATATAAGGTGATATACAGGTATGCCCTCGTCAGCTGAAAAAAGGCCAACCAGCCCGATTCTCTGTTGGCTGGAAGATGACGGCATATTATGGCAGTGATTATACAACCACCGGCAAGGAGCAGATTCCGGATTTTTTTGATTTTTTCTGTTTTTTCATTCATCTGATTTGTAGAATTCCTCTCCTGATAATGCTAAGGACTTTTGCCCTTGCTTAATGACTGCATGGTAACTGCTATACGCCACACAGTTACTTTAAGTATATACATTATACCGTATCTTCTCTCTATATCTCAAGTCATAACAGACACCCGCGAACAGCAATCAAAATTGGTCCACTGGACCAATTATTGATATGCAATGCAACAAAAAGATCCCGGTGAAAATAGATTTCATCAGGATCTTTCTTCGTTTTCTTCTCTTACATTCTCTTTTTTGCGGCCCGGATCAGTTCCTCCAGCCCTTTGTTGCATTCTCCGATGGGAACATCGGCGCAGATCACCTTTTTACATTTTTCCATGACCTGTATTGCTTCCCGGAGATGCTCCTGAGTGATCTGGCAAAAAGGTTCCTCTGTGATCACCCTGGCGGCCAGAAGGCGGGCTAACTGATAATCCACATCGTTGGTGTACAGGATGCCTGTTGCAAAGGGGATATTATCCTTTTGTAATTTTCTGTAGATGGGTATTCCCCTTCCGCATCCGGCGATCACGAAGATCTCCGGCTCCCCCTCAACCTTTGGAAGCTCAATGCTGCCAAATCTTGGATCATAGAATCCGTTTTCGATTCCGTATAATTCCCGGATGGTCTGTTCTTCAAAGATCTGTTCCGGAGTTCCGTAATAGCAGACATGATCTCCTTTTACGCAAAGGATCTGATCTGCAATCTTCTGGGCCAGATCGATCTCATGGAGAGACATGATCACAGTTATGCCCTTTTCTTTTGCCATAGAGCGGAGAATGGATAACAGTTCCAGCTTATGACGGATATCCAGAAAAGAGGTAGGCTCATCCAGCACGATGATCTCCGGTTCCTGGCAGATAGCTCTTGCAAGAAGGACTCTCTGACGCTGCCCGTCACTGATGGCATTAAAATCCCGGCTTCCCAGTTCTTCCGCATGGACGATCCGCATGGCCTCATCCACTTTATTCTCGTCTTCCCGGCTTAAGATACCCAGGCGACCTGTATAAGGATAGCGACCGGTTGCCACGATATCATGACAGGTCATCAGCTCCGGCCGCATGCGTTCTGTCAGAACTACCGCCATCCTGGTGGAAAGTTCTTTGTAAGAAAGCTTGTGCAGATCATTTTCTTCATACAAAACCTTACCGCCTAGTATCTTCAGCTGTCGGGTGATACTCTTTAAAATTGTTGATTTTCCGGATCCGTTCGGTCCGATCAGTGTGACAATCTCTCCTTTATGGATACCTACCTGAATCTGATCGATCAGAGGCTTTCCGTTGTATCCCACCGTCAGCTGATCCAGATGAAAATAATATTCTCCCATGTCAGTTTCCTTTCTTCCGGTGCAGCATCATGAAAATAACCACCGGCGCACCAAATATAGAAGTCACGGTACTGATATTCAGTTCCAGCGGTGCAAATGCCATACGCGCGATCAGATCACACATCATACAGAAGACACCGCCGCCGAGGAAGGTGGCAGGTATCACGACCAGTGGTCTTGAAGTTCCGAGACTGCGTTTTACCAGATACGGTACCGCAATTCCGACGAAAGAGATCGGTCCCGCGAATGCGGTCACACAGGCGGACAGCACACTCGACGTCAGAATCAGCATAATTCGGAAAAATTTGATGTTCACACCCATACTCTGTGCATACGCTTCTCCCAGCTGATACGCACCGATCGGCTTTGACATCAGAAACGTGATCAGAATGGTGATTCCGATGACGATCACAGCCACTTTTACATTGCTCCAGTTCATGCCGGAAAAGCTTCCCTGACTCCATCCATGCAGATTGACGATGTCCGAGTCCTCCGCAAAGGTTACCACAAAGTCTGTCACTGCCGAACAGATATATCCGATCATGATACCCGCTACCAGAAGTGTTGCCATATGGTGGACTCTCCGCGATACCAGAAGGATGAATCCGGTCGCGATCAAGGCACCAATAAATGCCGCGATGATCAGCGTATACGAAGATACCACCTGGAATTTTCCAAGGAAATAGATCATCGCAAGAGCAACCACCATCTTCGCGCCGGAAGAAATACCCAGCACGAACGGACCGGCGATCGGGTTTTCAAAAAACGTCTGTAATAAAAATCCGGAAAGAGAAAGGGCTCCTCCAAGAATCGCCGCCATCAGGATACGCGGCAGACGGATCTTCCAGATGATATTGTACTCCATCTTTTCTCCTTCCCGAAGGAAGATGATCCGCAGAATCTTTGAAATGGAAATATCTACATTTCCCGTATTAATATTCAGAACTGTAATCACACAGAAGGCAACCACCAGCACCAGAAATACGGTGGTGTATCTGCTTCTGCGCAGAAAATTTTCATAATGAAAATCGTTCGCTCCCTTCGGAGCTTCCTGTCTTTTTCCCATTATTTTCTCCATTGTAACTGTTTCATACTAATTTACTTTTGTGAGGAAGGTCATATCCTTCTCATCCCCGCCTGTCAGCATCAGATGGAAATCGGTGATCAGCTGACCGACGATATCGGTTGCCTGGTACATGTATTTTCCAACGCACCATACATTGCCGTCCTGCACTGCCTTAAAGTCAGAAAACAGGTCGTTCTTTGCGATCAGTTCATCCACGGACTGGATCGGACTGTCGATGGTGGCGTTGTATACCAGATAATCGGCATCCGCTGCTGTCGCATAGAATTCTTCTATGCTCATCGATACCGAAGCACTGTTACTCTCTTCATTTGTTAGATCCTGGAACACATACCGGCCGCCGGCGATCTCGATCATACTCGGGATATAATCTTTCGTTCTTCTGACTACGATGGAACCATCGGTACTTACAAAGAAGAAGGCTACGGTTTTTTCCGTATTTTCAAAATCTTTCAGATCTCCGATAACTTTTGCTTGCTCGTCAAAGAAGCTGTAGGCTTCCTCTTCTTTATCCATCATCGCACCGTAAAGTTTGATCCATTCTGTTCTTCCGAGCGGATGTGTCTCATAACTGGAACGGTCGATAAATACCGGAATGTCTAGGTCTTCGATCATTTCCTGAACCTTCGGTGTATGCAGGATCATGGTGGACTCGATGGCGATATCACAGTCCTGGTCGATCAGCATCTCATAATCCGGTTCGCTGTATTTTCCGGCAAACTGGATCTTGCCGTCTTCCATTGCCTGTTTTGCTTCCTCAATGTACCAGCCGGACGCATCGATTCCGCTCATCTTGATATTGTCGATAGCGTCCAGGGCACGGAACAGTGCCATCGTGGAACTTGCTGCCAGATAGATTCTGTCCAGAGGTTTTTGCAGTACGATGATACTCTCATCCAGACCTTCCGGTGCTTCGGCTCCTTCCGGTACCAGCAGATACTGTGCACTGTCGTGTATATCGATCAGCTGATAGTCGTCATCGTAATAGTAGACATCGTAACACTCCGCATAGTCCAGTTTGAGTTTTCCCTGGCAGGTCAGACCGGAAACTTCCGGGGCATCCGGTGCGTCCGTCAGATATGACGTTTCGCTGTCGGCTGTACTCTCTGTATTCTCCGCCGTATCCGCTTCTTCTGCGTCTGTGGTATCGGTTTCCTGCTGTTCTTCCGTTTTGGTATCTGCTGCTTCCGTTGTCTGTGTCTCCTTAGAATCTGCGGAACTGCTCTCGCCGGCTCCTGTTCCGCATCCTGTCAGCATCAGGGCTGCCGCAAGGAAAATGGCTGTCATATGGCTGCATGCTGTGTATGTTTTTTTTCTCATCTTTTTTCCTCGTTTATGTACGATTACCGGAAAACAGTCACGTTTCCTTCTGGAGTTCTGACCGCTTCCGGTAATTCGTTAATTCACGTTTTTTCGTTGTGACTGTTTACTGAAAGTTATTTTTTCTTACTCTCCGCAGCTTTTACCACTTTGTTGTATAATTTATCGGTTTTCTTGCTGCATCCGAATACCGCACCGTATACTTTCAGCCATTCTGCTTTTGCAAGCTCTGTCTTTTCATCTCCCGAACGGTCGACGATCAGCGGTACTCCCAGCGTTGCAAAGTTATCTGCCAGAGAATCCAGTACCGTGATTTCTTCTGTATCGGTGTCAGCAGTTGTTGTCTTGCTGTCCGCTGTCTTTGTCTTACTGTCCGTCTTGTCTGTGGAAGTATCCGCAGTCTTCGTTGTCTTGCTGTCTTTCTCTTCCTCTTCTTTCGCTGCTTTTTCTGTCTTGCTTCCCGGAAGGATCTCAGAGGATACAATGGCAAGATCAACTTTATTCTTCACCAGTTCCCGGAATTTCAGATCTTCTCCGGATCCTGCATAGATCATGTCTTTCTCTTCCAGCGCTTTGTTGACTGCATCAATATCTGTTTCGTCCTGATCAAATCCCACTGCTGCGATCTTTTTCAGAAGTTTCAGCTCATCCGTGGTCTTCAGACTTTCCTCGGAATCCACATACGCATGTTTGACCGGCAGATTGACAACGATCATTTCTTTCTCGATACCAACCGGCAGTTCCACATCGGAATCTTCCGGAACGATCAGATATTTGACAACATTTGCCCGATACAGATCTGCGGTACGCTCTTCCTGTGTCTTTCCGATCACTTCACCCTCATCGCTGTAGGTTACGCTCTCGCTGTCTTTGGTTTTGCTGTCTGTTTTTGTTGTTTTCTTCGTGCTGGTCTTGGAAGCCTTCTTACTGTCTGTCTTTGTAGAAGTTTTCTTTGTATCGGACTTCTTCGTATCGCCGTCTTCTGTGTCTTCTTTTACCTTATCCGGATCGTTGTCCGTATCTTTTGTCATATCAATTTCCAGAAGTGTTACATCTTTGTCATAATGATAGATTTTAAAATACTTCGCATAATCCAGTTTGGTTTCGGATTTGTACTCCAGACCAATGATGTCCGGTGCTTTTTCATCCAGTTTCTTGTTGGTTCCGAAGTTCAGACCGCCGTCTCCGCTTACAGAACCGCTGCCGTCTCCGTCAGCTGCTGCCAGATAAACCAAAATACTGTAAGTGATTTCATGTGCGGCGCTCATCTTGGTTGTCATACCGATGATCGTATTGTTTTTGTTCAGTTCTACCGGAATGACAAAAATGGATTTTCCGCCGGTATGTGTCGGCAGATATTTGTTTCCGTTTGCTTTTACATACTGATAAGCGGAACTGCTGAATACGATCGTAGCCAGTGCCTGTCCGTTTTTGATCGTTACCTTGTCACAGGTGATATTGACCTTTCCGGTACCGCCGGACCAGCTGAATTTGTCCGGTTTGTATACACCGTCTTTCAGTTTCGTCTTGCTGTTGACTGCTTTGGTGGAACCACTGGTGTCGGATTCGTATTTGGATTCGCTATCCGGCTTGGTGTCCGTTTTTGTTGTGGTATTTCCGGTTGTGTTACCATTTCCGCTGTTGTTGTTTCCTCCGATCGTACCGTTATTGTTGTTTCCGGTATTTCCGTTGTTTCCATTGTTGTTATCAGAAACATCACCGATCTTTGTCAGATCTTTGAAACTGAATGTGATGGTTCTGTCGTACCATTTGTCATGGCTTTCGGAATGGGACGCTACGGTAATCGGCTGATCGAGTGCGGATACCGGGATCTCGTATGTTCTTCCGGTCTTGGTCCCGCCGTCCAGTGTGTAGGTTGTCGTTCCATTGTATTTGATCCAATTTCCGGTATCGGTTGCCGCATCGGCTGCGCTTCCCATATACAGATAATCATAGCCAACACCGCTCAGTGTGATCAGTGCTGTCATCTTGCCGTTTTTCACGGTCAGTTTTGTTCCCACTACTTTGAACATGGCTGCGCCAGTTACAGCACTTGTGCTGTAGATACCATCTGCCGGTGTTCCCTCAGCCGGAACATCTCCGATCTTCTCCAGATTTTTGGAACTGATCGTAACAGTTCTGTCATACCACTTCTGCTGACGTTCGGAATGAGACGCCATCGTGAGCGCGGTATCCAGTGCGGATACCGGAATCTCATACGTTCTTCCGGTTTTAGTCTCGCCGTCCAGTGTATAGGTAGTTGTTCCGTTGTATTTGATCCAGTTTCCGGTATCGATTGCCGCATCGGCTGCGGTTCCCATATACAGGTAATCATAGCCTTCACCACTTAATGTGATTAATGCTGTCATTTTACCACTTTTCACGGTCAGTTTGACACCAACCACTTTGAACATGGCTGCACCGGTCTCTGCGGTAGTGTTGTAGATACCGTCTGCCGGAGCATTGGATGGTTCCTGTGTAGGTTCCTGGGATGGCGTTGCATCCACATCCGGAGCTTTTGCATCTGCATACGGATCATCCGCGCTCTCTACCTGACTTTTTCCTGTTCCCGCATCTGTGCAGGCTGTCGTCATGGTATCCGGAGCCGGAACGGTCATCTGATACGTTCCCTCGGACCATTTTCCGGTTTTCGTGCTGTAGAGTACATAAGAAAATGTCTTTCCGGTAATATCTGTGGTGAATCCATCCCAAATATATCCATACGCACCATTGGTCAGTTTCCACAGAGACAGATAATTTCCGCCGTCTCCGCTCTTGATTGCTTTGTTGATTTCGTCTCTGGTTCCGAAATACATTCTGTCATAGGTATCGCTGTCCGTAGCCATTACCACACGACCAAGTGCTCCACTGGTAACCATGTAGTAACTCTTGTCTGCGTTGATGATAAAATCTTTTGCATCGGTCGTGAGATTGGCTTTCCGGTAAATGATATCTTCCGGTACATCCCCGATCTTTGTCATAAACTGCGGGATCTCCAGATAATCCTGTTTTGTCAGCCATTTTGCTATTCCTTTTGCGTTATGTAATACAAACGTAACTTTGGTTCCCAGCTGGGATTTTTTCAGGGTGAAGGTATATACCCGGTATTCCGGACGGCTCGGATCCGATTCTCCGAGAAGTTTTCCTTCTACTGCATTGGCATCTTTGACATCATCACTGTCTCCGACTTCACCGATATACAGTTTATCGTAAGAAGTAGAACCAGAGTAAATGGTAACTGTGATCTCGTCTCCCTTTACCGTGATCGTACTGTCATCTTCAATGTTAAATACACCATTCTGCGTATGGGCATTGCCATAAACATCATATATTCCGTTCGGATAGCTTGCCGCATCAAAGGTTTTCCCTACGTTCGGAATCTTGATAAACAGATTTCTTCCGCTGGTCAGCCAGCTTCCGTTGGTACGTCCCGGCGTAATCGGAACGTAGATTCCCTGCTGATCTGCAGATACCTGGAAGGTAAATGTGGTCTGGTCATCTTTCTGTGTTCCCTGTACCACCGGTTCTTTGGTGCTGTCATCTTTCTTTCCAAGATAAATTCTGTCATAGATCGTTCCGTCTACGGTAAATGTAACGGTTACCTGATCGCCGGAGAGTTTCGCAGAAGAACTTACTACCTTAAATCCGTTTAATGTTGCCGCAGTACCGCCCTGTTCTACGGTTACACCTGCCTCCGGCAGTTCAACATCTTCGCTTCCCTTTACTTCCGGCACAACCAGATACAACTGCTGATTGCTGTACCAGTTACCGTCCGGTTTTCCGAGAACAACCGGAATGGCTTTTCCTGTCAGGCTCTTATCCACGCTGAAGCTGAATCTCCATCCCCCGTTGTCCTGTGTTCCGCTGATCACCGGTGTCTTGTTTTCATCACTGTTTTTACCAAGATACAGCTTGTCAAACGATGTGTTTGTGGTCTCCACGGTCAGATCGATCTTATCTCCATTCATCTTTGCCTCAAAGGTTGAGATCTGGAACATCTTGAATTCTGTTCCGTCCGCTTTGATCACCTGTGCTTTGGAGGTATCTGACGGTGTCACATCCGGATCCGGTGTTTCGGTCGGTTCCGTGGTCGGCTCCGGGTTTTCCCCGTTATCTTTGAACTCCGGAATCGTCAGATACAGGTCTGCTCTGCTGTAGAATGTTCCGTTTGCTTTGATCGGTACAAACTGTAATTTTGTTCCTGCTTTGCTCAGCGGAATGCTGAATTTGTATACCTGATTATTATCCTCGTTGATCGTTCCCTCAATGACCGGTGTTTTCTCTTCATCTTCTTTACTTCCCAGGTAAATACCGGTGTATGAGAACTTTCCGGATGCATTCGCTTTCAGGTACAGTTCAATATTAATGTTTTCTCCATTCACTGTTGCGGTGGATTTTTCCACATTGAACATCGTAAATGCAGATCCGTCTGCTTTTTCTGCTGTGATACTGTTTTCCACTTTGCTTCCGTCCGGTACGGATGGTGCCGTGGTCGGTTCCGGATCTGTATCAGTGCTTCCCAGTGTCGGCAGTTTCAGTGCAATTTTACTGGAACTGAACTTCTGTGTTCTTCCGTTTCTCGGTACAAAGATGACTTCCTGACCATTTTTCTCTGCCGGTACGCTGAACGCGAATTTCTCCAGATTCAGCTCGGTATCCACTTCGCCCATTACCAGCGGTTCCTTTGTCTCGTCATCCCATCTTCCGATATACAGTGCATCGTATGTAAATCTTCCACTGCTCGCCGGACTTACATAGATTTCCACATCGATCTGATCCCCGTTCAGAGTTGCTGAAGATTTTGCAATTTTGAACATGGAATAATCCGTTCCTGCTTTGTCTCCGTTAGCTTCATCCGTCGCATATACTGCTTTGATTACATTCTCTGCTGTACTGCTGTTGTCCGCTGTGGTAACTACAGATTTCTCTTCTTTCTGATCCTCTGCCTGCGTCTGCTCTTTTGTCTCTGTCTTTGCAGATGCTGTCTGAGATTTCTCCGGTACCTGGCAGAAGACATCTTCTTTTGTGTACCACTCACCGGATGCTTTCACGCCCGGTACGATCTGTAATTTGCTGCCAAGCTTCTCCTCGCTGACGACAAACTGGAAGGTGTACTGTCCGTTCGGACTCTTCTTTCCTTCTACGACCGGGTTTTTCTCGGTATCTTCTTTCTTTCCTACATATAACTGATCATACACATCGCTGTCTGTATAAACCGTAACCAGGTATTCGTCTTTGGTTTCAATCAGCTCTGTCTTTGTCACTTTCAGATTCGGTAACTCTTTTACAGTTTCTGCATCCGCTGCACTGTCCTTTGTTTCCGTTGCTGCTTCTGCTTTTTCCTGTTTACTTTCCGTTTCCTTTTCTTCCTGTGTTGCTTCCTCTTTTACAGGTTCTTTCGTTGTCTCCGAAGTCTCTGTCACCTGCTGTGTAACTTCCACAGTCGCTTCCGGCTCTGTTGTCACCGGAACTTCCGCTTCGCTCACCTGCCCGGCCACTTCCGTATCCGGAGCAGCAGCAAATGTGCCCGACGGCATACCCAGTGCCATCATTACAGACAGAGATACCGAAAGTACTCTCTTTCCTGTTCCTTTCATCTCACATTTCCTTTCTTTATAAATGTATCATCTGTGGCGGTCAAACGAGAAGTGACCGTAAACCCGTCAGCATACAAGTTTCCTGAACATAAAAAAGTAGCCATATCCTTCTCAAAAGTCAGATACAACTACAGACACACAATCCCTGTCTTCAGACTGAAACAACATAATAATGCTTTTCGATCTTTTGGAGTTCTGCTTTCTTCGGAAGCTCATCACCAACTTTCCCAGCAGGTTTCCTGACTCACAGATCATCGCCTTGTCAAACCTTCTTACATGATCTCTCCATGCAATGGCATCCCATGACAACACTCCCTGTTCACAGTGACCGGATCGTTCAGGACTCCCACCTGATTCCCTATTATCCCCGCAGCAGCAACCGCCACCTTGAGGCACTGGAAAACTCTGCCATCAGTAAGTATAACAAAGTCCCCAAATAAGTCAACCCTTCTTTCCCGCTAATTCTCCCTCCATCGAATACCTATTTTATTTGCATAATCGCTCCCCCGTTTTCTAATGAATGACTCTCTTTTCACTTTTTTCACTTCACAAATACATATTTTAAATATGTGTGTAAAAAGTACTATTATTCTTTTCAAACTTATCAGTTACCACCAAACTCAGAAACGCAGAACCACCCGACAGGGACGGCAGCCTTTTGCTGGTGCTTTTAGCACAGATGAGATCCAGCTGTGCGTTACCAGCGGTTGCCGTTCCTGTCGGGTGGTTCTGCGTTTCGTCCGTCTTGAACGCCTCACACTTTTCTAAACTCTAACCCAAACCTCCATCTCATTCTCCCCCCTGTTAGCCCACGTATAATAAGGCACAAACCTCAACTCCACAGGCTTTCTCTCCTTCTTCTTATACACATGATACAACTCCCCCTCTTTCTTCGCCGTATCCACAACTCTATATCCCTCCATCAGCACAACCTTCACCTGATTTCCACAGATCTCCCCATCCGAAACTCGTGCCTCAGCCTCCGGCTCCATCTCCAGAAGATGCAGATTCTCCCCATTATCCACCGCTTCCAGACAATATACAACCGGTCCGCGCATCACTGCCACCCTGCCGGCATCCTCACGAACCCTTTCGTCCGCCTCTACCAGCCGTACCGGCATCGCAAAATGAAGCTTCACCGTATCACTTTCTCCCCATGCCTTCTTCACATACAGATACCCGTCTTTCACTGATACCTCGTCCTGCTCGGCGCCTTCCAGGGTATATGCCCCTTCACACCATCCCGGAATCCGCATCGCAAGTACAAACTCCGTTCCCTTCGCCTCTACCGTGACCGCAACCTCCCCGTCCCACGGCATCTGCGAATCCACACGCACCTGTACCTCGCGCTCGCCAACCATTTTCTTCAATGTACTTCCCATATACAGATGTACAAACAGCGTATCCTCTTTCTCCGTAAACGCATACGCCCCGATCGAACTGATCAGTCTCGCCAGATTCGGCGGGCAGCATGCACAGCCAAACCATTTCTGCCGTACCGGTTTGACATGGAATTTTCTCTCATCCTTATGACACGCTTCCGGCAGTACCTCCAGCGGATTTACATAGAAGAAACTCTTTCCGTCCAGTGCCATGCCGCTTAAAATTCCATTATACAGCGCCAATTCCATCACATCCGCATATTTTGCATCCGGGCAGATCTCCAGCATCCTTCTTGCAAAAAATACCAGACCGATCGAAGCACAGGTCTCCGCATACGCCGTATCATTCGGCAGATCATAGGGAAAGGAAAATGCTTCGCCGATATGTGTACCGCCGATTCCACCGGTGATATACATTTTCTCTTTTGTGATGCTGTCCCACAATTTCTCACACGCTGCATACAACGATTCGTCCCCGGTCATCCTTGCGATATCTGCCATACCGGAATACAGATACACCGCGCGCACCGAATGACCAACCGCTTCGTCCTGTTCCCTCACCGGCATATGTGCCTGATTATATGCATATCTCAGATCATCCTCATGACCACGTTTCACCTCTTCCGGGTGCTCTTTATCAAAATAATACGGACGTTTTCCACGCTCATCGATAAAGAATTTGCTCAGTTCCAGATATCTCGCCTCTCCGGTCACATCATACAGGCGAACCAGCGCCATCTCCGCAATCTCATGTCCCGGATAGCCCTTGCATTTTCCTTCCTCCGCGCCAAAATGCGCCGCCGCATAATCCGCAAACCGCGCCGCTGCCTTCAACAGCTTGTCTTTTCCCGTCGCCTCATAATAAGCCACCGCACCCTCGATCAGATGTCCCATACAGTACAGTTCATGATGATCTTTCAGATTGGTAAAAATATGATTCTTTCCATTAATAATATAGTAAGTATCCAGATATCCGTCGTCCTGCTGTGCCGCACACACGATATCGATCGCACCGTCTGCGATCCTTTCCAGTTCCGGATCCGGATGCTGGGTCAGAGAATAACCCACCGCCTCGATCCATTTGGAAAAATCACTGTCCTGAAAGACAAATCCATAAAATTTATCTTCCAGATGCTCCGGATCTTCCGGCAGTGTCTCAAAACCGCGGAAGGTATATTCCGGTTCCTTAAATGCATCTCCCAGTTCTCTTCTCTCCTGATTTTTTTTTGCCGCCACCTTAAAATTCCGCATGGCAAAACTCGGAGCCGCCCCCTCGACCCGATCGTTCAACGCTTCCCACTGATACGGAATCACTTCTTTCCTTACCAGTTCCATCTCCCGCTTCCAGAAACTGTCATTGATCTGCATGCTGCGCAGTGACAGCGGATGTGAATACATTTTTTTATCCATTTGCAATACCTCCTGTTTGCGATTATACTTACGGTAGGACTTGAACCTCACGTTTTTCTGGTTCTATCCTAATATAATTTTGCTGATTTATACATTGATCATATGGAAACCGGCATGTATAAACTGGAAAGGTCTTACGATGGTACTTCTTGAGAAAATGAAACTGCATACGGTCGCAAGTGGCAACTATGTTACATCCGTCCACGGGATGCTGCACCCGGACCGTATTTTAAAAGAACACGATTTTTTATATATTTTAGATGGAACCTGGGAAATCCGGGAAGATGGCGTGATCTATCAGCTGCACAGCGACGATCTTCTGATTCTTGCTGCCGGACGTCATCATTATGGACTGGAGATGTGTAATCCAGGAAACCGTCATATGTATATCCATGTACTTCCCACCCGCGCGGAAGAACAGTATAACCCGTCTCACACCACAACAGATGACCTGCCCGGAACGGAAAACGAGCTGTTCTCCTATTCCAGTCTGCTGCACTGTCAGCAGGCTCCCCGCGTCCGGCAGTATATCCAGGATATGATCTCTGTCTTATGGAGCCAGTCCATAGAACGGGAAAACCGGCTTTCTTTACTTTTTTCGCTTCTTCTGTGTGAACTTTCCCAGTTAGAAGCACAAAAAAACAGCCGGAAACCCTCCGATCCTATGATTGAAGAGATCATCCGACTGATTCATTCTACACCGCAGACCTTTTTTTCCGCTTCGGAAATCGCCTCCCGGTATTATATCTGTGAGCGTACCCTGAACAACCGCTTTCATAAAAACTGTGGAAAAACCTTCCCTGCGTTTCAGATGGAAACCCGGCTTGAGATGGTCCGCCAGTTTCTCCTAGCCCAGCCAGACACCAAGTTGCGTGAAGCCGCTATCAACTACGGATTCTGCGATGAATTTCATCTGAGTAAAGCCTTTAAAAGGCAGTTCGGCCTCTCTCCGTCCCGTTACCGACAGATTCATGGATAACACAGGAAAAATCCTAGCCTTTCATCCGCTGATGCAGAGCTGCCACCAGATGAGCGACCTTTTCTTTTGTATCTTCCCGGCTGTACGGTACTCTGGCTGCAATCCGGTCGATATAATGATTCTCCCGGATGATCTGCCAGGTTTCCGGGAAATTGATATCAAAATACAGCGCCAGGTATGACACCCAGTAATCCATCCCCGATACGCGGTCCGCAGAAAGCACGGATTCTCCCGCCAGACAGGACGCCCACACTTTTTCAGAAATCGGACTTGCTCCCACGGTCGCTTCATCCATATCCAGCAGCGTCTCCATCGTCTCTTCCAGTTTTACCCGGCAGTTATCCAGCTTGTCTGCATCCCGGATCAGCCGTGCATGCAGCAGCGTGTGCGCATCGCTAATCCCTTCCAGACGAAAATCACTGTGTTTTGCGATTGCTGTCTCGATCAGTTTGTCAAACGTATCTTCTTTTACAAACCGTCGTATCATTTTCTCCGGTCCGAAAAGCAGCTCTGCGCCATACACCGCATGATCCATGGTTCCCGGCTCAAAACTGTGGAATCGCCTGATCTGCTCAAACCGTCCGATATCGTGCAGCAGCCCGATGATCTTCGCCAACTGAACATCTTCCTGTCCCAGATACATCCGGGTTGCGATCTCTTCCGCACATTCTACCACACAGTAGGTATGTACGATTTTCAGATGAATCTTGTCATCTGTCCTGTCATACTCATCCAGATACGTTTCAAAAGCCGCCTTTGCCGCTTCAAAATCAATATGCAATTCCTGTTTCTCCACCGTTTTTTTCCTCCTGTTTTAGTAACTGTTCCGTACCTTCACAGTTACCCGTTTTACAACAATGCTTCGCAGACTTTTTCCAGATTGTCACGGATCTTGAACCGAAATTTCCAAGAATACCTTATTATTTTGTTTTCAGAATCCTTGTATATTATAACATATTTTTTTCATACCTTACTACTCTATTTTATCTTCCAAGTTCCCAGAACGCAACCGCACTCGCCGCTGCCACATTCAGAGAATCCACGCCGTGGCTCATCGGGATCTTCACAGTATAATCACACGCTTCCATCGTCTCTGCCAGAAGTCCCTCTCCTTCCGTTCCGAGAATGATCGCCAGTTTTTCTTGGCTTTTCAATCCGGGATCATCGATCTCCACGGAATCATTCCGAAGTGCCATCGCCACGGTTTTAAAACCGATTTCTCGTAACTGCTCTATCCCCTGTGCCGGCCACACCGTCTTTTTATCAAAATACGTCCACGGAATCTGAAATACCGTTCCCATACTGACTCTCGCCGCCCGGCGATAGAGCGGATCGCTGCACCCTCCGGTCAGAAGTACGGCATCCATGTGAAGCGCCGCCGCCGAGCGAAAGATAGCTCCCACATTCGTCGGATTCACAACATTTTCCAGAATCGTAATCCGCCTTGCTCCCCGGCAGACCTCCTCCACCGAAGGAAGCTCTCTCCTTCTCATTGCACAAAGCGTCCCTCTCGTCATGGCAAAACCGGTAAGTTTCCGTAACACCGCATCCTCCGCCGTATAGACCGGGACTTCGTCCCACCGCTCCAGAATCTCCACCGTTTCCCGATCCATATCCTGATGCGCCACCAGAAAAGAGATCGGCTCATACCCCGCCTGCAGCGCCCGACCGATCACCTTCGGACTCTCCGCAACAAAAATCCCCGGCTTCGGCTCCGCATACCGCAGCAGCTGCACTTCCGATAATCGCGCATACAGATCCAGGTTCGGGTCGTTGAAATTTGTGATTTCTATATGATTTTTCATGATTATACCTCTACTCTTCATCTAACATCTGTTCTTCCAACAGTTTTTGCAGAGCTTCTTTACTCGGTAAAATTGTCTCGTACTTGCTTGCAAAAATCTGTGTATTATCTTCCGGTAAAGTTATTTCTACAACAGCATTATTCTTATTTCTGCACAGAACAATACCTATTGTTGGGTTCTCGTCAGGCAGCTTTACCTTGCGGTCATAGTAATGAACATACATCTGCATCTGACCGATATCCTGATGCTTAAGTTCACCGATTTTCAGATCAAACAGTACAAAGCAGCGCAACAGCCGATTATAAAAAACCAGGTCAACCATGAAGTATTCTTCAAAAATTCCTGATCAATAGCTGGATCTTTCTTTTTATGTGATGTTTTTGATAACATATCTCCCATGCTGCGCCTCCTTATCATTTATTTTATACTCTTTCTGATTTCACATCCGTAAGATATGTTTTCATATAAAAGAGCCGAGCTTTTCCGGAATGTTGCCCATACCTGAAAAGCTCGGAAATGCACTTGCCTGCTATTATTTATTTCTCTTTTCTCACCATCGACACGATACATTCCACATGCTCCGTGAACGGGAACATATCGACCGGGCAGATTTTGGATACTTCGTATTTTTTCTTAGTCAGATATTTCAGATCCCTTGCCATTGTCTCCGGGTTGCAAGAGATGTAGACAATTTTTTTCGGAGCCAGTCTGGCTACGGACTGTAAGAATGCCTCGGCGCTTCCGGCTCTCGGGGGATCCATGAAGACGACGTCCATGCCCTCTCCGCGTTCTGCCATCGCTACCATGAATTCGCCGGCGTCTGCCTGGTAGAAACGGATATTTTTCACACCGTTTCCTTTTGCGTTGCCGATCGCATCTTTTACCGCTTCACGGTTCAGTTCCACACCGATGACCTCTTTCGCATGCTTGGAAGCGATCATACCGATGGTTCCGATTCCACAGTAGGCATCCAGTACCCGTTCTTTTCCTTTTAGATCTGCCAGACGAATCGCTTTTTTATACAGGCGTTCGGTCTGTACCGGATTGATCTGATAGAACGAATGTGGGGAGATACGGAAGGTATATCCGCAGAGTTCATCCTGAATATAGCCTTTTCCATACAGCACAATGTTCCGTTCTCCAAGAATCATGCTGGTCTTTTTATCGTTGATATTTAAGACCACAGAAGTAACCTCCGGGTGCTCTTTTCGCAATGCTTTGACGAAATTATTTTTCGAAGGAAATACCGGGGATGCAGTTACCAGAACCACAAGCATCTCGCCGGTTTTTCTTCCGGTGCGGATCAGAACGTGACGCAGCAGACCATAGCCGCTGTCCTCATTGTAAATCTTGATCTTAAAGGACTTTGCCAGTTTCCGGATCGTCTGGATCACCTCATCCGCTTTCTGATTCTCAATCTGACAGACATCGATCGGCACCAGACGGTGGCTTCCTTCTTCGTATCGTCCGACGGCAATATCGCCGGTACGCATATGCTTATATGTCGCATGTACCTTGTTCCGGTAATAATATGGATCGTCCATTCCCATGATCGGTTCCGGTTTTCCAAAATCTTTTAACAGTTTCCGTACTTTCTTTTCTTTCTCCTTCAGCTGCTTTTCATACGGAATTCCCTGATATTTGCAGCCACCGCATTTTTTCTCATACGGACATTTTGCTTTTTCTTCGATCTTCATTTCTATTCGCCCAGTCCTGCTTCTATGGCTTCCACCATTTTTTTCAGTGCTTCTTCTTCGTCCTCACCCTCGCAGATCAGTTCAATCTCATCCCCGCTTTTCACACAGGCACCAAGTACGCTCAGCACACTCTTTGCATTAGAAGTACCGCCGTCAAAAGCAAAGGTGACCTTCGATTTGAACTGGATTGCTGTCTTGCATAATTCTCCTGCAGGACGCAGATGCAGTCCCGTAGGATTCTTTATTGTAACTTTTTTACTAACCATTTTTAATTCCTCTACTCGCTTGTTTTCTCTGCCTGGTTCAGCTGTACGGTAGCCTGCACTTCTTCTACCTGTTCATAGCCGTCCGGCAGCGTAATCGTAACCGGAATCGTATATTCTCCAGCTGTTTTTCCTGTCAGGTCGATCACGGCTTTGATATCTCCTGTTTTCAGGGCATCCAGATTCGCTTCCGTTCCTTTGACACGGATCGAGATCTTATCTTTGTTATAACTTGCCCTCAGGTCAGAAGCCAGCCCCTGTATCTGGATCGCATCTGTTTTCAGATCATATTCCCTGCTTCCGTATGGCAGAATGCTGACTTTTACAGCCACAGACTGTCCCACTTCTTCCGGAATCTTCAGTTCATCTTCTTCCGAAATCAGTGCACTGAGTTTTACATTTGCCTCCAGATCCGAATTGATACCGTCTACATTGATCAGCTCGCCAGGGATCTCCAGCGTATTTCCATTATCCTCCAGTTTCTTTAACGCCGCTTCACTTCCGGCGATGGAAATCGTCTCCGGCGTTGTGGTGATCTTATCCACCTGATATCCCTTTGCCGGTGTTCCGCTGTAATTTGCCTTGATCTTTACATCATCCTGTACCCGCCACAGCTTCATCAGCACATTCACATAATGGTCATCGCTGATATTGAAAAACTGCAGGTATTCCTCCGACATCGGTTCCCCATTCTGATCGATCAGGGTGATCTTTGCTTTCTTCGTGGCATCCATCGTCATACCGTCCGCCGACACAGTAGCCACCACACTCTTAATCTTATTTACCACAGATTCCGGTCCCTGAATCTGAATCTTTTCCGGATCTGTTGTACATTCGCCTACCACATAACCGCTTCCCGGTGTTCCTGTGGACATACCGGTTACCAGAAATTCCTTCGTCGCAGTATCTTCAATCGTTACCGGGATCGTCTTCGGAATGATGGTCACATCTTCTTCCGAAATTCCGCTGACAGACTTCAGCGTAACCGGTACATATGCCGGATTCGTATCCATGTTGACGATCTGTGTCAGATCTGCTTCCACGGCAATATCCGTTCTTCCTTCCACCACCGATTTTTTCCCGGTCACATACACCGTTACGGTCTGGTATTCGTCTGCAATCTGATACGATTTTCCCGCATCCAGGATATATCCGTCATTTTTCACTTCTACTTTTACACCGGAATACCGTACATTGGTGCGTACCGGATCAACCGTCCCGGAAACAAGAATCCAGATCACACAGGCAATCAATACGGAAATGACCTTCAGGCTGAGATTATTCGCCAGTTTTTTCTTCATGCTTTGCCCGTCCTTTCCATATTCTTGCAAGACCCGTCGTCTCTTTGTGGTCTTTGCGTGTCTTCATACTGTTCAGCCGCTCTCTGAGTGCACCCGGTGTCACACCGATCACAATCTTGCCACCGTAAGTATAAGAAACTTTTCCGGTCTCCTCCGAAACGATGATCGTCAGTGCATCACTGACTTCGCTGATTCCCACACCGGCACGGTGACGGGTTCCCAGGCTCTTGTTCAGTCCCAGATTGTCTGACAGCGGCAGATAACAGGTTGCTGATACGATCCTGTTATTTCTTACGATAACAGCGCCATCATGAAGCGGTGTATTATGTTCAAAGATATTGATCAGCAGCTGACTGCTGATCAGAGAATCCATTGCAATTCCCGTCTTTTCATACTCCTGCAGAATAATGTTCTGTTCCACAACGATCAGCGCACCCGTCTTTACTTCTCCCATCGCATATGCTGCATGGATCAGTTCCCCGATCGTCCGGTCTGTGATACGCTCATCCACCTGTTTTCCATTGTCAAACGAAATCAGATTGGAAAACATCTTTTTTTCTCCCAGCTGTTCCAGCGCACGGCGAAGTTCCGGCTGAAAGATGATCAGCACACCGGTGATTGCAACCACACTCAGCTGCTGACAGATCCACAGGATCGTATCCATCCGCAGAACTGCTGCAATAATCAGAAAAATACTGACAAACATGACACCTTTTAACAAGGTATACGCCCTGGTATTCTTGATCCATACCATCAGATAATATACAAAAATCGCAATCAGCAGAATCTGTACGATATCAATGACTCTGATGGAAGACGGCAGCGAAAATTTTGTCATTCGCAGATGGTATTTGATAAATTCCATCACATTTCCCACTGATTCACTCCCCTTCCTGTTCTCTTATAACATCGGGATACACCGGCGTTTCTTCCATTTTGTATTCCCTGCTCTTTTTCGCACCTGTTATTTTAGGTACTGCTTTTACATAATAATAATATTCATCATCTTCGAACTGCAGACGTTCTGTCCTCTTATAATCCACGTGAAAGAGGAAGAACTCCAGAATTTCTCCGACGATCACACTGACAATCGTTCCTGCCACCAGCGGTATCGCCGGAATCGGTGCTTCAAGGAAAATCCCTCCGGCAGCCATAACAAGCATGTATACCATACCTCCTACGAGGATGGCAATATTCCATGCATATTCCACTTCCAGTCTCCGCACCACATGAACAATCACCAGAACCGTGACAAACGCGATGATGGTAATCATCATCTCCTGATTCTGCATCAGCCCGTCTGCAAGAAATTTCAGATTCTGTATCTTCCCTTCCTTGTCCGCTCCGATCATCGCCGAAGCATTCACGGAAACCAGTTCCATAAAGTAATACAGGATCACGCCAAAACTTGCGCTGATCGCAGATGACGGCGTTTTCGTCAGTCCATAACCAATCGGGATCAGACACGGGACACCGAACGCAAATGCCACCGGTGTCAGAAGCATCACCAGTGCATCCTGCGGTGTAAAACGCAGATATAAAATGATCATGATCACCATCAGAGCCAGCGCAAATCCTGCCACCTCTATGCCAACACCGTAACACTGTCCGACGATCAGTCCCATCCCGCAAAATACCATCAGATTCCATGGCATGATCGAACAGATCAGTGCTGCAAGCAGCACCACAACCAGCTGATCCAGTACCTCCACATACGGAAGGATCCCATTGATTTCTTCGAATACAACCAATGCCAGAAGGAACTTAAACAGCACCACCAGATAACTGCCATAACCGGCATAGACCAGTTTCATTTTTTCTTTCAATTCCAGCAAAGCATTTTCCATCCTGCTGTCCTCCCGTTTATCTTTCTTCCTCTTCGTACAGTGCTTCCAGTTCCCCGAGTTTTCGCTCATAGGCGGCAACTCCCTTTTTTGCCCGTCCATACCGGATCGAATGTATCGTATAGGTGACCGCCGAATACACACCGATCGTCACCAGATATTCGACGACAATCAGGATACCGATCCACACGATATTCAGCGTATGCAGGCTCTCTGCAAGAAATTCTGCAAAATAGGCAGCCGCCAACAGCAGAATCACCAGATAAGCAAGGCTTGCCAGGAAAAAATTGCGAAACATTGCCAGACCGATATAATCACTGCGATAATACCGGGCAATCCGCAGTTCTTCTTTTCCTTCTCCGCTTTCGTACCTCGCCAGTTTCGTCATCAGACGAATCCTTTTTTCATTCAGCATACTCTCACCTGACCGTTTCAACTACTTCTCTGCCCTTGTTTTCTGGTAAACTCATACATAGTTTATTCTACCATATCTTTCCTTTCATTAAAAGGGACTTTTTAAATTCCTTTGCCGATACAAATCGTCAGAACATAGACATTTTTCACCCCGACAGCCCGCAGTTTTCCGGCGATCGCATTCGCCGTGCTTCCCGTGGTGTAAATGTCATCGACAAGAAGAACATCCCGGTACACACCTGCCTCTTTTTTCACGACAAATGCCTGCTCCATGTTCTTTTTTCGCTCTTTTCTGCTCAGTTCTTTCTGTGCTTTTGTGGATTTTTTTCGCAGTACCAGATCGGTACGAAGGGGTATGGAAAACCCTCTGCTGATTTCCCGTGCAAGAACTTCTGCCTGGTTATAGCCCCGCACGCTTTTCTTTTTTCTGTGAATAGGAACCGGAAAGATCACCTGTGGATGCACCTGTCGGATGAATTCTGCTCCGTACAGCACCATCAGTCTCCCAAGAAAGACACCGTATTCTTTCCGCTCTCTGAATTTTAACCCCATCAGGGACTCTTTTAAGGGGTCTTCATAGAGAAACAGCCCCTTCGCCCTGGTAAATGCAGGCTCCTGTCTGCTGCAGTCGTAACAGTATTCCTGTTCTGTGTGAAGCAACGGTTTCCCGCATTTTTTACAGTTCGGCTCTCCGATCGGTTTCGGCATGCTGCGCTGGCAGCTGTGACACAGATACTTTTCTGTGCCGTCCAGCACCTCATCGCAGAATGCGCACCGCCTCGGATACAGCCAGTCCAATATTTTCTTACTGTTCATTCATTTCCTCGATCCGCTGGCACAGGCTGGTATACCGTTCCTTTTCCTGTTTGTTTCGGATCATCTCTTCAAACGTCACTTCACTTCCAAGGATCGTCACGCAGGTACGTGCTCTGGTGACAGCTGTATACAGAAGATTCCGACTCATCAGCATCCTCGGTCCTCCGAGAAGAGGCAGGATCACCGCCGGGTATTCGCTTCCCTGTGATTTATGTATCGTGACTGCATAAGCAAGTTCCAGTTCATCCAGTTGTTTAAAGGAGTATTCCACATACCGGTTTTCCTCGAAAACAACCGTCAGAGTCTCCGCAAACGTATTGATTTCTTCTACGATACCCATATCGCCGTTGAAAACACCGACTCCTTTTTCCACAGCGATCCCGTATTTGCCGCGGATCTCCCACTCCAGCTGATAATTATTCCGAATCTGCATGACTTTATCGCCCTCGCGAAACAGTCCTTTTCCGGTTTCTTTTTCTTTCTTCTTCGCATCCGGTGGATTCAGATATTTCTGTAACACTTCATTTAACCGTTCCACACCGAGCAGACCTTTCCGCATCGGTGTGAGTACCTGGATATCCAGTGGTTTTGCCTTCACATACGGCGGCAGTTTCTTCTGCACCAGATAAACGATACCAGCCACGATCACATCGGCATCGTACCGCTTCAAAAAGAAGAAATCTTTGCTTTTGTTATCAATCTTTACCGGTTCTCCCCGGTTGATCTTATGGGCATTCATGACAATATCACTTTCTGTCGCCTGCCGGAAGATCTTATTCAGTTTCACCACCCGGAAACACTGGGAATCGATCACATCTTTTAAGACTCTTCCCGGTCCCACACTCGGCAGCTGGTTGACATCTCCTACCAGGATCAGTCGTGTTCCCACCTGTACGGCACGAAGCAGGGCATGCATCAGCGAAATATCCACCATCGACATCTCATCGATAATGATCACATCCGCCTCCAGCGGATTGTCCTCGTTCCGTTCAAAATGTACCGCTGCGGACGAGTCATCCATCATCCCGGACAGCTCAAGCAGCCGGTGGATCGTGGAAGCCTGATAGCCGGTCGCCTCCGTCATTCGTTTTGCCGCTCTTCCTGTAGGTGCCGCAAGGAAAATATCCATGCCTTCCAGTTCAAAGTATTGAATAATCGCATTGATCGTCGTAGTTTTTCCGGTACCTGGACCTCCGGTGATGATCAGAAGACCGTTTTTTACCGCCTCCACCACCGCTTCCCGTTGCAGTTCATCCAGCTCCAGCTCATTTCTTTTTTCGATATTTGCCAGGCGTTTGCGGACCGTTTCTTCCTTCTCTTCCGACTGAATATTCAGCTCGCACAGACGGCGCGCCGTATCCAGTTCCAGGTAATAATACTGGCTTCCGTAGATGATTTTTTCCATCACCGGCTCCCCGTTTTCGTCAAATGCACCTTCCACCGGAATCTCTTTTACTACCACTTTACGCTCGATTGCCAGATCCATGACATGTTTTTCCATGTGCTGCGGCTCCACACCGAGAAGTTCCGATGCTTTTGCAAGCAGCACCCGCTCCGGCAGATAGACATGCCCGTCCTGTGCTGCCAGTGTCAGGGTATAAAACAGACCGCTCCGGATCCGGTAATCGGAGTCTGTATGGATTCCGATTCTTCCGGCGATCTCATCTGCGATCCGAAAACCGATCCCCTGGATATCTTCTGCCAGCTGATACGGATTTTCTTTTAATACCGTATAGACACGGGAACCGTATTTTCCATAGATTTTCACTCCCAGATTGACCGAGATTCCATATTGCTGCAAGAACATCATCGCACTTCGCATCTCCGATTTTTCTGCTACCTGCTCCGCGATCTCTCTGGCTTTCTTCTCACTGATTCCCTTTACCTCTGCAAGCCGCTCCGGTTCCTCATCGATGATCCGCAGGGTATCATCCTTGAACTTCCGGACGATCCTTGCAGCCAAAGCGGCTCCCACGCCTTTGATGGCGCCGGAGCCGAGATACCGTTCCATGGCGATCGAATCTTCCGGAAGTTTCGTCTCATAGGACTCCATCTTAAACTGCTGCCCGTATGTGGCATGTTCCACATAAGAGCCGTGCAGTTCCAGAAGTTCTCCCTCGCCCACATATTCAAATGTTCCCACACAGGTCAGTTCTGATCCCTTCACGATCAGATTCAGCACTGTGTATCCGTTATCTTCGTTTCGAAATATGATATGATCGACATATCCTTCGACTGTATCCTGTGACATGCTTTATTTTCCTAACTCTTCCATCACTTCAGCGTACCGTCCGGTGCCTTCTGCTACGACGCATGCCGGGTTCTCCGCTGTCATGGTGTTGATTCCTGTTCTCTGGCTGATGACTTCTTCAAATCCATCCAGAAGAGAGCCTCCTCCCGTCAGAACGATTCCCCGGTCTACAATATCCGCTGCCAGTTCCGGCGGTGTCTTCTCAAGTACACTGTGGACTGCCTCGACGATCTTCGTCGTACATTCCTGCAGTGCCTCCCGTACTTCTTCTGAAGTAACGGTGGCCGTTTTGGGAAGACCTGTGATCACATTTCTTCCCTTCACTTCCATCGTCTCTGCCTGCGGCCGTTTGCATACCGTTCCGATCTTCATCTTCACCGCTTCTGCGGTCTGTTCTCCGATAAACAGGTTATGTGCTTTCCGTACATGACGGATGATCGCTTCGTCAAAATCGTTTCCCGCCACTTTGATCGAGGAGGAAACGACCACGCCACCGAGAGAGATCACCGCGATATCCGTGGTTCCTCCTCCGATATCGACAACCATGTTGCCGAATGGCTTCGTGATATCGATACCCGCACCGATGGCTGCTGCAATCGGTTCTTCAATGATGTAAACCTCTCTCGCTCCCGCCTGATATGTGGCTTCTTCCACCGCCTTGCGCTCTACTTCTGTCACGCCGCTTGGCACGCAGATACTGATGCGCGGCTTGCGAAAGGCCTTTCTCCCCATGGCTTTCTGTATAAAATGCTTCAGCATCTTTTCTGTAATCGTATAATCCGAGATTACTCCCTGCCGCAGCGGACGGATCGCCATAATGTTGCCCGGTGTTCTTCCGATCATCTGACGGGCTTCCTCCCCGATGGCTTTCACCTTGTCTGCATCTTTATCATACGCTACTACGGAAGGCTCTTTTAACACGATTCCTTTTCCTTTTGTATAGACCAGAATACTGGAAGTACCCAGATCGATTCCGATATCTGCTGATGCCATAATAATCCCCTTTCCTGTTCACTGCCTGTCCTTTTTCCGGTGAAGCTTCTGTACTTCTTCATCCTGTGACAGGCTTTCAGTTTATTATAATCAATTCCAGATGAAATGAAAAGTTTTTTTTAGAGGTATTTTTCGACATACTTTCCGGTATACGAGATCGGGCTTTTTGCGATTTCTTCCGGTGTTCCCTTCGCGATCACCGTACCGCCCCGGTCGCCGCCCTCCGGTCCGATATCGATAATATAATCTGCGGTTTTGATCACATCCAGATTGTGTTCGATGACAACCACCGTGTTTCCGCCTTCCGACAGGCGCTGTAAGATCTCGATCAGCTTGTGTACATCCGCAAAATGCAGACCGGTCGTCGGTTCATCCAGAATGTAGATTGTCTTTCCTGTGCTTCTTCTCGACAACTCCGTAGCCAGTTTCACACGCTGCGCTTCCCCGCCGGAGAGCGTCGTGGAAGGCTGTCCCAGACGGATGTAGGAAAGTCCCACATCGTAAAGTGTCTCGATTTTTCTTCGGATGGACGGAACATTTTCAAAGAACTTCACCGCTTCTTCCACCGTCATATCGAGCACATCATAGATGCTTTTTCCTTTATATTTCACTTCCAGTGTTTCCCGGTTATAGCGTTTTCCCTGGCAGACTTCACACGGAACATAAACATCCGGTAAAAAGTGCATCTCGATCTTGATGATACCGTCACCGCTACACGCCTCACACCGTCCGCCTTTTACATTAAAGCTGAATCTTCCCTTTTTATAGCCTCTGGCTTTCGCATCCGCAGTTGCCGCAAACAAGTCACGGATCTGGTCAAAGACACCGGTATAGGTAGCCGGATTCGACCGCGGCGTTCTTCCGATCGGTGACTGGTCGATATTAATGACTTTATCCAGCTGTTCTATGCCGAGAATCTCTTTGTGTTCTCCCGGAATCGTCCGCGCACGGTTCAGCTTCTTTGCCAGGCTCTTATACAGGATCTCGTTGACCAGCGAGCTTTTTCCCGAACCGGACACACCGGTCACACAGGTAAAGACACCCAGCGGAAACTTCACATCGATGTTTTTCAGATTGTTCTGTTTTGCGCCTTTTACCGTCAGCCATCCGGTCGGCTTTTTGCGCTCGGCCGGCACCGGAATCTTGATCTTACCGCTCAGATAAGCACCTGTGATGGAATTTTCATTCTTCATCAGCTCTTCCGCCGTACCGATTCCCACCAGTTGTCCACCGTGTTCCCCGGCTCCCGGTCCGATATCCACGATACAGTCCGCTGCCCGCATCGTATCCTCATCATGTTCCACCACGATCAGCGTGTTTCCGAGATCCCGCAGATGACATAAGGTCTTTAACAGCTTGTCATTATCTCTCTGGTGCAGTCCGATGCTCGGCTCATCCAGGATATAGGCAACGCCCACCAGTCCGGAACCGATCTGTGTGGCAAGACGAATTCGCTGTGCCTCTCCGCCGGAAAGGGTTCCCGTCGCACGCGCCAGTGTCAGATAGTCCAGTCCCACATCCACCAGAAAGCCCAGACGGGCACGGATCTCTTTTAACACCTGTTCGCCGATCAGTTTCTGTGTTTTGGAAAGTTCCAGTTCTCTCATAAACCGGTTCAGATTCTCAATGGACATTTCCGTGATCTGAGAAATGTTTTTCTCTCCGACCGTCACCGCCAGTGCTTCCGGTTTCAGACGCTGTCCCTTGCAGGCACGGCACGGTGTGATCTGCATAAAGGTCTCATATTCCTGTTTGCTGCTTTCCGAACCGGTCTCCCGGTATCTGCGCTCCACATTTTTGATCAGCCCTTCAAAGGCAACATCGTAGACGCCCTCTCCGCGCTGACCTTTGTAATATACTTTTACTTCATGACCGTTCGTTCCGTGGATCAGGATATCGTGGATCTCCTTCGGATAGTCCTGAAACGGTGTCGACAGATCAAAATGATATTCTTTGCACAGGGCATCCAGAATGGCTCTGGTAAAGCTTCCTTTCGTAGCACAGGACTGCCAGCCGAGCACTGCGATTGCCCCTTCCTCGATGGATAATGACGGATCCGGAATCATCAGCCGTTCATCAAATTCCATCTTATAGCCAAGTCCCAGACACTCCGGGCAGGCACCGAACGGGTTGTTGAAAGAAAAACTTCTCGGCTCGATCTCATCGATACTGATTCCGCAGTCCGGGCAGGAAAAACTCTGGCTGAAATTCAGATAATTTCCATCCATCGTATCCACCACCAGCAGTCCGTCCGCCAGAGCCAGCACGCTCTCGATGGAATCGGTCAGACGCTTTTCAATCCCCGGTTTTACTGCCAGACGGTCTACCACGATCGCGATCGTATGTTTGATATTTTTATCCAGTTTGATCTCCTCGGACAGTTCGTACATGTTTCCATCGATCTGCACACGCACATAACCGCTTCGTTTTGCCTGATCCAGCACCTTTTCATGGCGTCCTTTTCTTCCGCGCACCACCGGTGCCAGAAGCTGGATCCTGGTGCGCTCCGGCAGTTCCATGATCTGATCCACCATCTGATCCACCGACTGTTTTGCGATGACCTTTCCACATTTCGGACAGTGCGGAATACCGATTCTCGCATACAGCAGACGGAAATAATCGTAAATCTCCGTCACGGTTCCCACGGTAGAACGCGGGTTTCTGTTCGTGGACTTCTGATCGATGGAGATCGCCGGTGACAGTCCTTCGATGCTCTCCACATTCGGCTTTTCCATCTGTCCCAGGAACTGGCGGGCATAGGAAGAGAGGCTTTCCATATACCGCCGCTGCCCTTCCGCATAGATGGTATCAAAAGCCAGGGAACTCTTTCCCGAACCGGACAGCCCGGTCAGAACGACAAACTCATCTCTCGGAATATCCACATCCAGATTTTTCAGGTTATTTTCATTGGCTCCACGAATCTTTATATATTGTTTTCCAGTCTTACGCACTGCCATTACATTTTCTCCTTCTGTTTTCGCGTATATCAGAACAAACGTTCTTTTTTCTTTGATTCTACTCTATTTTCACTCTGCTGTCAATCCGCCGTTTTTTATTTTGATACTTTCGATACCGGATTGTCCCGACCTTTTAACTCTGGTCTCACACTCTTACTCATCCAGCAGAAAATCCGCCATGATCGGATTGCTGACGCTGATGCCTGCCCGGGTCAGTGCGATCCGGTCACCTTTGATCTGCAAAAGTCCCATCCTGCTGTATTTTTCCAGCACCGGTCCGTAGATTTCTCCCACAGACACTCCGAAGTTTTTCTGAAACTCACTTCTCGATACACCGCGGATCAGCCGCAGTCCGAGAATCATCGTCTCTTCCATCTGCTCCCGCACTGTCAGTGTTTCCAGGTCGCGCCGGATCGATTCCACCTTTCCGTCAAAGGCTGCGTACGCGCTCCGGTCTCTCAGATTGGTAAACCGCTGGTTCTGAAAGAGCGACGCGCTTCCCACACCGAATCCCAGATATTCTCTTCTGGTCCAGTATCCCAGGTTGTGCTGACACTCTTTTCCCGGCTTTGCATAGTTGGAAATTTCATACTGCTGATATCCATAAGACTGTAAAATCTCCCCGGTCCGCTCATACATCTGCCGTTCTTCCTCCTCATCGGGAAGTTCGAGTGTTTTCTCAGCAAACGGAGTTCCCTCCTCGATGATCAGGCTGTACGCGGAAATATGCTCCGGTTCCATCCGGGCAATGGTTTCCAGACTTTCCTCCCAGGAAGCCAGATGCTGACCCGGCAGACCAGACATCAGATCCACATTCAGATTGATAAATCCCGCCTCTCTCGCCATCCGGAAACTCTCCTGAAACTGCGCCCAAGTATGGATCCGCCCCAGTAGTTTCAGTTCCGCATCATCCGTGGACTGGCATCCCAGGCTCAGGCGGTTGATCCCCGCCCTCCGATAGCCTGCAAGATTCTCTTTCGTCAACGTTCCCGGATTGGCTTCCATCGAAATCTCCGCATCTTTCGCCAGACAGTAGCCTTCCCGGACGCCCGCCATCAGTTTCTCCATCCAGTCTCCTGGAAGAAGCGAAGGCGTACCTCCACCGATATACACGGAGGTCACCTCATAGTCTTCCGCCTGTGGTCCCACCGCCGCAAGTTCCCGCAACAGGGCATCCAGATACGTTCTCCTGTTCCTCTCATCGGCAGGTCCGGATAAAAAATCGCAATATTCACATTTTCGGATACAAAACGGAATGTGCAGATATAATTCCAGTGCTTTTTTCATCGCTCATACTCCTCTAAAAACGCCAAACTGCCGACAGAAACGTTCCTTCTGCCGGCAATTATTTTCTCACATGTTATGATATTGGGGGCAAAAGATATTTTGCCCCCTTTGATACCGGATTGTTCCGTACTTCGTACTCTCACAATCCACAAAAGCATTCGCAATCCGCTCATTTTTCTTCGAAAAATGGCTACTTACTCATGTTTTTTGGCGGGTCCCAAGTTCAGAAATCTTCCTGCAAGCAAGCTTGCGTCAGATTCCCGACCTTTTGACCCTGGTATCATGTTATTGCAATACCTTCTGCATATTCTTTTTGATTTTTTCTGTCAGATACGCATACTGCAACAGTTCGTCCTCGCTGAAATTCTGATAGCGTGTCTCGTCATACTCTCGCTGTACGTTGGCAAGCGCTTCTTCCACCTGCGCTGCTTCCGGCAGCATCCAGAAGGTGAGTCTGCGATCATGTGCCTTTTTTTCTCTGCTCTCCTGGATGCGGATATATCCCCGTGCCGCCAGTTTTTGCAGATACAGCGCCAGACTTCTCCTGCTCATATTCGTATAATCGCTCAGCTCTCTTCTGCTGACCGGCTGTTTCAGATGACTCAGATACAACAGTAACCGTATCTCCAGAAAGGTAAGATCAAACTGGCTTGCCACCGGCTCCAGATACCGGTCCAGAAGCTTCCGGCTCCGATATTCATCCATCAGAACGCCCTCTCCCTCCACGGCTTCCAGATACAGGCTGCTTCGTTCTTCCCCAAGTTTCTGTGAACCGGGCAGGATCGTCGGCGCTACCATGCCATCCCCCGCCGCATCGATGAGAAAACGATAGACCTGTAAGCGATTTTTCTCATATTCCTCTTCGTCCAGAACATTTTTATAAAAATCATTATAGTAGGCAAATACGGTCAGCTTCATCTTGATCGTCTTCGACAGGTTGATGCCCTGGCTCGCCAGAGAACCTTTGGTCTTCACATAATAGTAGATCGGCGTGTGCAGCGCATAGAACCTTCTGGCATGACGGATATATTCCAGATTAAACATAAAATCCTCACACCAGTTGATCTCCGGATTCATCTGTAACTGATGCTCCTGGATAATATCCCGCCGGTACAGCTTGTTCCAGAGCACACCGTAATAAAAATCCGCCGGTTTCTCCATCATACAGCCCACAAAGGCTTCCTGATCCATCACGCCGTCGATTCCGATGTCGCCTTTATGAGACAGACGCTCCCCGATCACCCGATAAAAGTCAGCGATCACAAGATCTGCCTGTTCTTCCCTCGCCGCCCGCACCAAAAGTTTGGTCGCATCCGGCGTGATCCAGTCGTCGCAGTCGAGAAATTGCAGATATTCCCCGTGTGCCCGGGCGATCGCCATATTTCTGCTCTCCGAAACTCCGGAATTTTCCTTGTGGATCACCAGCACCCGCTCATCCGAAGCGGCATACCGGTCACAGATTTCCCTTGTTTTATCGGTACTGCCGTCATTGACCAGAAACAGTTCAAAATCTTCATATTCCTGTTTTAATACACTGTCCACACACCGCTCCAGTGTCTTTTCTCCATTATAGACCGGAACGATAATACTTACTGCAGGTTTCATAACTCCTAATCCTCATCCAGCTTCAGTACACTCATAAATGCTTTCTGTGGAATCTCTACATTTCCCACCTGACGCATTCGTTTCTTTCCTTCCTTCTGTTTTTCCAGAAGTTTCTTCTTACGGGAAATATCACCGCCGTAACATTTTGCCAAAACGTCTTTTCTCATCGCACGGACGGTCTCTCTGGCAATGATCTTTCCGCCTACTGCTGCCTGGATCGGGATCTCAAACAGCTGTCTCGGGATCTCTTCTTTCAGTTTCTCGCACATCTTTCTTCCGCGCTCATACGCGGATCCCTCAAATACGATAAAGGAAAGGGCATCCACTTCTTCTTTATTTACCAGAATATCCAGTTTCACCAGTTCGCTTCTCTCGTAGCCGATCATCTCATAGTCAAAGGACGCATATCCTCTGGAACGGGATTTCAGTGCATCGAAGAAGTCATAGATGATCTCGTTCAACGGCATATGATAGGTCAGCAGGGCACGGGTAGTCTCCATGTATTCCATTCCCTGGTACTGTCCTCGGCGCTCCTGGCAAAGATCCATAATCGGTCCGATAAATTCTGTTGTCACCATGATCTCGGCTTTTACCATCGGCTCTTCCATATATTCGATCGTGGACGGATCCGGAAGATTGGACGGATTCGTCAGATCCATCACTTCACCGTTTGTCTTATGCACTTTATAGATAACACCCGGTGCGGTTGTTACCAGATCCAGGTTGTATTCTCTCTCCAGACGCTCCTGGATGATCTCCAGATGCAGCAGTCCGAGGAATCCGCAGCGGAAACCAAATCCAAGAGCGATCGATGTCTCCGGTTCATACTGCAAAGACGCATCATTTAACTGCAATTTTTCCAGCGCATCACGAAGATCCCCGTATTTTGCTCCGTCTGCCGGATAAACACCGCAGTATACCATCGGATTTACTTTCTTATAACCTGGCAGCGGTTCACTGCACGGTCTGTTGTTGTCAGTCACGGTATCACCGACACGGGTATCTTTGACATTTTTAATACTTGCGGTGAAATAACCTACCATACCGGCGGATAACTCCTCACACGGAATAAACTGTCCGGCTCCGAAATAGCCGACTTCCACAACATCTTCCACCGCACCGGTCGCCATCATGCGGACAGACGTTCCCTTGCTGATCTTTCCTTCTTTGATCCTGCAAAATACGATAACACCTTTATAGGAATCGTACACGGAATCGAAAATCAATGCCTGTAACGGTGCATTCGGATCTCCGGTCGGTGCCGGAACTTTTTCTACGATCTGTTCGAGAACTTCTTCCACGTTCAGTCCGGTCTTTGCGGAAATCTGCGGGGCATCCTGTGCCTCGATACCGATCACATCCTCGATCTCATTGATGACACGCTCCGGCTCTGCGCTTGGCAGGTCGATCTTATTGATGACCGGCACAACATCCAGGTCATGATCGAGCGCCAGATAAACATTTGCCAGGGTCTGCGCTTCGATTCCCTGTGCGGCATCCACAACAAGGATCGCGCCGTCACACGCTGCAAGGCTTCTGGAAACCTCATAGTTAAAGTCGACATGTCCGGGGGTGTCGATCAGGTTGAAAATGTATTCCTCCCCGTCTTTTGCCTTATATACGGTTCGCACGGTCTGTGCCTTGATGGTAATTCCTCTCTCACGTTCCAGATCCATATTATCCAGTACCTGGGACTGCATCTCTCTTTCTGTCAGAAGACCGGTCATCTCGATGATCCGGTCTGCCAGGGTAGATTTTCCGTGATCAATATGGGCGATAATACAGAAATTACGAATTTTACTTTGATCAAAATCTGCCACTTTTGTACCTCCGATTTCTTTTTATATTCAGGTGATTGTTACTGTTTAATTTTTTACATTGCCTTTTATTATAACATAGTTTTTACTCTCCCTTCAATACTTTATCCAGAATCACACTGAAGGGTTCCATCGCGTTCATCGCCTCTTCCACCGTATTCGTCTGCGCGCCCACTTCCAGCAGGATCGAACGCGGCCGTACATGAAGATTGTAGCGGTAGCCTTTCAGATAAATGCACCGTGTCAGCTGCGGATAATACCGCGCCGCCTGATAGGACAGCTGAAAGGAAAAAGAAAGATTATCCTCGATATAGGGGTTTGGCAGGGTATCCAGATTGCCGTTTTTTACGGTTCTGCTCAGTCCGTTAAAATACATGATCTGCGCCGTCGGTTTCCCGTTGATCTCCGTCACCAGATGTTTCCCCTCCGGCACCCCGTCTCTGTGAAGGTCGATGACCACCTGGATCGTCGGATTTTCCGCAAGCACCTGTTCGATCACCGGCAGGGCATAATTATACGCCTTGCTCCGGTCCAGCTGTCCTTCCATCAGATCAAAGGCATCTTTTCGGTGGATCACCTGATACCCGTAGACATCCTGCAGGATACTCGTAAGATAGTCACCCACACCGATCACACTCGTTGCCTCATCCCCCTCAGTGGAATCGGCAAATCCTTCCTGCGAGTGGGTATGGTAAATGAGGATCTGCGGGACACTACTGTCCTCTTCCAGTGCCAGGGAATCCCCTAAAAATGTACCGGCATTGATCTGTGAACCGTCCACGGTGGTGTTCGGATCCACCACAAAGAAATTATTGAGTAAATACTGAAAATCGCTGAGACGATCCAGAGACAGATCCATCTTCGGCGTTGCCTCCACGGCTGTCGTCCATGCCGGAAGCGGCGTGGTGGTTGTAGCTGCATTCTCTGAGTCACTTTCCTGCCCTGCAGTCGTTTCACCTTCTGCCTGCGCCGTCTCCTCTTTTTGCCCGTCTGTCTCTCTGCTCTGCTCCTGTTGCCGGGTTTCTGTGTTCCCGTCGGTTCCACTCTTTTTCTCCTGCTGTGTACCCGGATCGTTCTCCGTCTTTCCCTTCGCCGTTTCATTTTCCTGTGTTACCGCCTCACTCTGATTTTCTCCCAGCAGCCGGTCGGCGATCGTATTGCCGTTGGCATGGATCATCTCATAACAGGTACTCTCGTCTTCGATCACCGGATGGGATTCTTCCTCCTGCTGTTCTTTCAGATAAGCGCCGAGCGGATACCAGTTTTCAATCTTCGTCCACAGTTTTGTTATCATCGACGTCGTATTTCCCTCTTCATAAAAAATCCCCGGCATGTACCACAAATACGCTTCCCGTTCCGTCTCCATGCAGACATCCCCGAGGATCTGCTGCGCACGCTCTCCCGGTGACTGCCTCAGGTACAGATATCCCCGCGCCGCAAGATACCCGCCCAGACAGACGCATAATCCCCATACTACTGCCTTTATAATCTGTTCTGATCTTCTCATCTTTCCCTCTTTTATATTTCTGACTCCTTATTCGCGTACATGCAAGAAGGACAGGCGCTTCCTCACGACCTGTCCTCCTGTCTGACTTTCTGTCCTCCCGCAGTTTTCCAACTCTTACTTTTGCACCTGATTGCACAGGAGTACATACTTGTATTATATGAGTTTCCCCGTCTCTTATGCTTCCATCGCGATATTGATGCCCTCCGAGATCGTATAACTGAGCCGCTTGACCGTCTCATCCACATCCTTCGGTGTGACAAACATGCTGTGCAGCCGCGGTGTGATCAGTTCCTGTAAAAATTCTTCCATCTCCGACTCTTCCAGATTTTCCAGAAGGTGAGCAATCGCATCGTGCACGATCGTCGCTCCGTCTACTACGGTTGGCACACCGATTCCGATCACCGGGATTCCCAGGGATTCCTCATTCAGCCCGCACCGGTGGTTGCAGACACCGGATCCCGGATTGATCCCCGTATCCGTCACCTGGATCGTGCAGTTTAATCGCCGCACACTGCGCGCCGCCAGCGCATCGATCGCGATCACTGCGTCCGGATCGGTCTCCCGGATCACGCCCCGGATGATCTCCATCGTCTCCATCCCGGTCTGCGCCATAACGCCCGGAACCAGGCTGCTGATCTGATGCACCCTCTCCTTTCCCATCCCTGCTTTTCCGTACTCTTTCACAATATGTCTGGTGATCTTTAAGTTCTGGATCACCCGCGGACCGAGCGCGTCCGGTGTGATCTCCCGGTTGCCAAGCCCCACCACCAGAATGGATTTTTCTTTCTCCAGATGGAGCAGTTCCCGCAGATGATGAGCAAGTGCCACGGAAATCTCGCGGTGATAATCCTCATCCGGCACGATCAGATTCGGAGCTTCCATCGTAATATACGTTCCTCTTGGCTTTTCCATCGCCCGCGCTCCCTGTTCCGTCTGAATCCGCACAACCGTCGTATTCAGGTCCAGAGACTCCTCATATTCCTCATGAATCGCCACACCCTTAATCTCCACATTGTCCTTCTCATACTTCTCCTTACTCTCCACTGCAAGATCCGTTCGTATCCCAAAACTCCCAGACATAGCCGTCACCCTTCCTTTCTGCACGCCGTTTTCCCATCTGTGTCCTTTTCTCCTTTTAGATTTCCCGTTTTCCTGCAGATTATCCCTGAAAATCCTTGTATTTTTGCACCTTTTTTTCTGAAAAACCATTGACAAACTCCGGTAAATGGCATAAACTGTATGGGTATTTTGAGATTAGCCTGTCCGTGTCTGGGCTGATGAATATGATAAATGATTGAATAATTTATTGGAGGTTATGGAAAATGGCAAACATTAAATCCGCTAAAAAAAGAGTTATCGTAAACAGAACAAAAGCTGAAAGAAATAAAGCAATCCGTTCTGAAGTTAAAACATCTATCAAAAAAGTAGAGGCAGCAGTTGCAGCAAAAGATCTGGCAGCAGCTCAGGCAGCTCTGAAAGTAGCTACCGCTACCATCGAAAGCGCTTGTTCTAAAGGTGTATACCACAAAAACAACGCAGCAAGAAAAGTTTCCCGCGTATCCAAAGCAGTGAACTCTATTGCTTAATTCTAACTGATAGAATAAATAAAGAATTTTAAAAAGAACAGTCATCCCGTCAGTGACTGTTCTTTTTTGTTACTCTGTATTCCTTAGAAGCTGCCGTGGCAACTTCTGCAGGTATGCAAAAATCCCGGAACCTGTCCCTTTCAAACAGTTCCCGGGATTTTTCTTTATCCATCACACCGGATTCTTCCGTGCATATTTCACGATCAGAAGTTCCACACTCAGCACATCGCTCAGCCTTCCGGTCTTCACATCTTCCTCTGTCTGTGTAAAGTCTTCCACCGCCTGACGAAGCTGCGCGGTCGTATATCTGCCGGTACAGCCGGTATAATTGCGGACCACAAAGCTTTGCAGTCCCGTTCTTGATGCGATGGTTTTCTGATCGCAGCCGAGACGTTGCAGCTCTTTCACCTGTAACAGCAGATTGAACTGCCGCGCCAGCAGAAAGAGGATCCGCATCGGCGGCTCCTTCAGGGCAAGCAGATCGTAATACAGATCCAGTGCTTTCTTCTGGTTCTGCTCCGCCACTGCCTGCACCATCGCAAAGATTCGGTTATTGATCTGTGTCGTACACACCGCATCGATATCTTCCCCGGTGATCACCGACCGATCCATCGTATAGCATAACAACTTTTCCAGTTCTTTCTCGATGTTGCTCATATCCGTACCGGTTTTCGACAGAAAACGTTCCATATCCCTCTGGGTGATCTGTTTTCCCTCGCGTTTCAGGATTCCAAGCACCCAGCGCATCAGTGTTTTCTCATCCTGCACCGAGAAATCCACCACCCGGCCAATCTGTTTGACCGTTTTGAACATTTTGCTTCGCTTATCCACCTCTTCTTCTACAAACAGAAGATACAGATAGTCCGGCAGACTGTTCAGGTATTCTGTCAGTTCCGGGCACTGATTCTTGAAAAATCCGGTATTTTCCATCAGGATGATCCGCCGCTCGGCAAAAAACGGCATCGTCTCTCCCAGTGAAATCACTTCTTTCACATCAATCCCTTTTCCCTCAAACCGGGAATAGTTCATCGTATCCCCGTCCGGGTTCCACGCCTGGATCAGCTTGTCGCGATACTGCTTTTTCAGATATCCTTCCTCCCCGAAAAAGAGATATGCCTGCTTATATTCCTGATTTTTGATATCTTCCAATACACTTTTCATCGAATCTTTTAACCTTTCACCCAGTTTTTCTCATATGGATTTATTATACTGTTTTTTTCCCGGTTCGGCAACCGGCATCGTCAAGAACACTGCTGTTGAGCACAAATCAACTCCTCACTGTCCGCCAGTCACATATTCTTCCACCCGGATCTCCTTCCCCCTCTGCCTTACCGTGACCGCACCGCCTTTCATCGTATAGCGGATCTCGCATCCGTTTTTTTCCAGCCGTTCTACCGTATCCGGTGCCGGATGCCCATACCGGTTTGTCAGCGCGCAGGAGATTACCGCCAGGGAAGGTTGTACCCGATCCAGAAACTCCTGACAGGTGGATGTGGCAGAGCCGTGATGTCCCACCTGCAGGATCTCACAGGCGGGCAGTTTTTGCAGCAGTTCCCGCTCTTTCTCCTCCGGCAGATCCCCGGTAAAGAGAGTCCGGACTCCTGCCCATTCCCAGCAAAGTACCAGGGATCCCGCATTTGGCTCCGTAACCGTTTCTTCGTCTCCCGGATAGATTACCGCAGCTTCTGCATTTCCCAGTTCTAACTGATCGCCTGCCCGGATCCCCTGGCAGGATGCTCCTGCTTCTTTCGCCAGTTTTTGCAGTTCTCTCCCCTGTTCCGTCTCTTCCATCCAGCAGGGATACAGAAGATGTTTCACCGTCAACCAGCCCTTTTTCCCTTCTTCAAGCACTTCCATGACACCATTGATGTGATCCTGATCCGTATGTGTGAGCACCACCGCTTCCAGACAGGAAATGCCCTGCTGTTTCAGATATGGCAGGATCACATACGTTCCCACCTTTTTCTGGCTGGTGCTTCCCCCGTCAAGCAAAAGTGCCTGTCCACCACTCTGTAACAGACTGGCATCTCCCTGCCCGACATCGAGAAACGTGATCTGTTCCCTCTGCTGCCAGGGATGTGCCATCATTGAAAGCAGCAGCACCATACTGCACAGTTCCAATGCCAGACAGATCTTCCCCTTTTTCCACCGGTTTTCACTCTTTATCATCTGTTTTTCCACCAAAACCACCACGATCATCACCAGATAATACACAGCGATCACTATTTTGGGCGGCTGCCCCGGCGTCCACATCCCAACCGGCAGTTTCTCAGAGATCTGCCCGATCCACTGATATACTTTTAAGAGCCCGTAAGCCAGACTTCCCGCCACACTCCCCAAAAGTACATTCCAGCCTGCCAGAAGCACTCCCATTCCCCCGGAGGCAATCACGATCGGAAGCAGCGGGATCACCACCAGATTCCACAGAATGCCCGCCACTGACACCTGATAAAAGGTATCCAGCATCACCGGCAGCGTAAACATCCACAGATACCAGCCGGTGCGTATATGTTCCGGTATTGCTCTGACACCGCTCTTTTTTTCTTTCTTCTTTCCTTTCTCTTTCTTCCCAAGCCCCCGAAAGATTTTTTGTTTCTCGCTGACATACCATCCCACGCCGATCACAGCGCAAAAGGACAGCTTGCATCCGCCATCAGCGACCAGATCCGGGTTATCCAGAAGCATCAGGATCCCGGCAAATGCCAGCGCGGATAAGAGATCGTAGGAACGGCCCAGCAGCCGCCCGCCCTGAAGCACACAAAACATCAGAAGTGCCCGGACCGCTGTGGTCGGCTGTCCGATCAGTATGCCGTACCCACACAGCACCCCCACAGATAGCAACACCCATACCGGCATCGGAAGTCCCAGCCGTCGGAGGATCCCGGCAGCTGCCAGTGCAAGAAGACTGATATGCAGACCGGATATGGCAAGCACATGGCTGATCCCTGCTGCCTGATAAAATCCCTTGACCTCCGCGGTAAGTTCACTCTTTTCCCCGAACAGCATCGCCTCAAGGATCCCCGCCTCCGTGTCGGGATAGAGCCATTTGCACCGTTTCTTTATTTCTTCCCGCCACGCTCGCAGCATCCCGGTGCTCCCGGAGGATCCTTCTTTGCTCCATACAATTGCCGGATCTTCCAGATAAAAATCGATCTTTTTCCAGCTTTCATAGACTCTCCGGTTAAACTGTCCGGGATTGCGCGGAAGTTCCGGAAGCGCAAGGGTTCCTTCCAGCCGGACACGCATGCCTTCTCTCAGACTGTTCAGTGCTTCTTTTTTTCCTGTACATTTGATATTTCGAATGGGATATTTTTTTGATGATCCGGAACGGATCAGAATTGTTTTTTTCAGATAAATCATTGTGCGGGTGTCTTTTTCGATGCGGTACACCACGCCTTCCGCCTGTATGCTCTGCTCTTGTTCTGCCCACTGCCAGGATTCCTTCCCGGCGGGAGATTTCCAAAGCCAGGAACCTCCGCACCAGTCCGTCACCAGAATACACAGGATCAGCCCTGCAAACAGCAGGCAGAGAGGACGTTTGCTTTTCAGTCCTCTCCTCCTTTCTCCAGTTCATGATTCACCTGGAATAACTGATTCATATCTACTTCGTCCTTAAATACCAGTGAAGTATCGCCGTTGATCGAGATCTGCACCTGACTGACATTTCCCGCTGCGATCAGCGAATTGACGATCGAATATACCGGAATCTGTGCATCCACAGGCAGCGCCTCATCGACAAACTGCTCGCCCAGATTCACATATGCGATCCCGTCCGCCACCGACACGCCGACGATTCTTGTATCGGACGGCAGTGTGGCATAATGTCCGCTCTCTCCCGGTCCGCGAAGCAGCTGCTCCACGATGACTTTTTCGATCGGTGTGTTGCCGTTATAGTAAACCTGTCGGGTCTCCGGCACCAGCTGATTCCCTTCCTCGTTGGTAAAATAAAGGTTCAGCTCTTTATACTGATACGCCATGATCTCTTTTCCGGTATTTTCCAGAAAATTATCCAGACTCATGGCTCCGATCTCCTTTCCCTGCGAATCGACGATCGGCTCTCCTACGACAGTGATCGTAACGAGATAAATATCCGGAATCTGTACATAATCTTTTACGATCGATGCCCGCAAAAGCACCTCATCCACCGGATTCAGCTCCCGGTATTCCGGTGTAAAGTCCACCAGAAGCATTCCGTCATCGTTCACACATTCCCGGATCTGCACGCCATTCGGAAGAAGGGTATGTCCTTCTGCATTTTTCTTATTTAATTTATCCGTCATCTCATCTACCATCGTCGATGTCTTCTCTTCGGACGGCAGAAAACTTTCGGCAAGGATCTCTCCCTGATCTTCGTTGACATAATATACTTTGTATTTGCTGTCCGCATCCTTTTTCCCGCAGCCGGAAAAGGCGGCAACGCCAAGCACCAGTGCCATCACCAGTGCTGTGATTCTTCTTTTTCTCATATTCTCACCGTCCTTGATCAGTCGATAAATGTCAGCGGAATCCGCACGGAAAATGTCGTTCCTTCACCCACCTGGCTCTTCACCCGGATCGCTCCGTGATGCATCATGATGGCACTTCTGGTAATCGCCAGCCCCAGACCGGTTCCCTCGATCTCGGTGGAGTGCGATTTGTCTACCCGATAGAATCGCTCGAAGATATGGTCGATGGATTCCTCCGGAATACCACGGCCGGAATCGGTTACCGTCACATAAAAATACTTGTGATCCGCGTTCAACGATACACGCACCCAGCCTTCGTCCTTATTGTATTTGATCGCATTTTCCACCAGATTGCTGATGGCAAGGGACAATTTTGTCTCATCGATCTCCGCATCCACCGGCCGGAAGCCTTCCAGGATCAGTTCGATATTTCTCTTCGCCGCGATCGGCCGCAGCCGTTTTAAGATCAGATCCAGCAGCTCATTGATGTTGACCTGTTCGATGTTCATGTTCGAAGCTTTCTTATTCAGCTTTACGAGTGTCAAAAGATCCGTGATGATCTTGCTCTCCCGGTCAATCTCCGCTGCGATATCCTGCATGAATTCCTGATACAGTTCCACCGGTACATTTTCCTGTCCTACCAGCGAATCCGCCAGTACCTTCATCGAAGTCAGCGGTGTTTTCAGCTCATGGGACACATTCGATACAAATTCCTGACGGGAGGTGTCTAACGACTGCACACGCCCCAGCATCTTGTTAAATGCATCCGTGATCAGTTCCGTCTCCGTATAATCCGGAACCGAGATTTTCTCATCCTGGAATCCGTCCGTGATATCTTCGATCGCTCTTGTTACCTTTGCAAACGGTTTCATCAGAATCCCCGCCAGAAGATAGCCGAACACCAGCACCAGCGCACCGATGATCACAAGGATCGTCAGACCTTTCTGTTCCAGAATATCAATGCTGGATACGATCTCTTCCGTGGAAATGCTGATCAGCAGCACACCCTGTGTCGTCTCCCCGTCCGTTCCCGGAATCGGCATCGTCATCTCGATGTAGCTGTTTTTCCGGTCATAATGACTGCTCTCTTTCATCTTCTGGAAACACTTGACCACTTCCTTTGAGATCATGTATTTTCCTTTATCCAGATCATAGGTGTCCTTGATCACCTGAAAATCCTGATTGACGATCAGGATCCGTCCGCTGTACACGTTTGTGAGCATCGTCAGCTCGCTGTTGATCCCCTCCGAAGACGGATCTTCCAGATAATTCTCTTTTGCCAGCTGATTGACCAGAATATCACACTGGTTCTTTACATTCAGCTGCCGATTCGAGACTGCCCGATCCTCGTAACTGTTTACGATTCCCTTTTCCACGATGATACTCGGCACGATACCGATAATGATCAGAATCACCAGGATCCGGAACCGCAGACTTTTGACAAACTTAAATCTGACTTTCCAATTCACTTTCATATCTGTTCCTCACTGCCATTCATTAAAAAGAAAATGCAGGCTAACACGCCTGATACACCGGCTGTGTTTGACCTGCATTCCGGATCTTACGCCTGAAAATAATATCCTACGCCCCATTTGGTATGTACATATTTGGGTTCGCTCGGATTGCTCTCGATCTTCTCACGCAACCGGCGGATATGCACATCCACCGTCCGCACATCTCCGGGATACTCATAACCCCATACGATATTCAACAGATTTTCACGGCTATATACTTTATTTGGATTAAATACCAGAAGTTCGAGTACATCGAATTCTTTTGCAGTCAGATTGATCTCTCTGCTGCCGATAAATACCCGACGGCTTTCGCAGTCCAGTCGAAGTTCTCCGACTTCTACCACCTTGGCTTTCGTCTCCTGAGCCGCTGTCTTTCCGGCACGGCGCATGATGGCTTTGATTCTGGCTTTCACTTCCAGAATATTAAAAGGCTTGGTAATATAGTCATCCGCTCCGTACTCCAGACCAAGGATCTTATCCATATCCTCACCCTTCGCCGTCAGCATGATGATCGGGACATCTGAAAATTCCCGGATCTGCTGACATACCTCAAGTCCGTTCATCTTCGGCAGCATCAGATCCAACAGAATCATATCATATTCTTTATTCTTTGCACATTCCAGGGCTTCCTCCCCGTCATAGGCACAATCCACTTCCATGCCGTCCTGCTCCAGACTGAACCGGATTCCTTTCACGATTAATTTTTCATCGTCTACAACCAATACTTTCTTCGCCATTCTTTACTCCTCAATTGATCCTGATCTGATTTTTCAGCTTTTCATATGTTTTTTCTTTAATGCCTTCCACCTGCATCAGCTCCTCCACACTGGAAAATTTCCCGTGGGATTCGCGATATGCAAGAATTGCCTGTGCTCTGGTCTCTCCGATTCCGGTCAGCGTCATCAGCTCTTCTTTTCCCGCCCGGTTGATATCCACCCGACCGTCTGAAGTGGTCTGACTGTCCGTCTCCATCCCCTGCGATTCGTCCCGCAGATCATCTCCCATCTGCTCCGCTTCCTCTCTGGTATAGATCCGGATCTTCTGACCGTCCGATAACAGATCTGCCTGATTCACCGTCTCCAGCGAGGCATCCTCGGTACAGCCGCCCGCCTGCTCTAACACCTGAAATACCCGGCTTCCGGCTTCGATCCGATAAACTCCGGGGTTTTCCACCGCTCCACAGACATCCACGTAGATCCATTCCGGCAAAGATTCCTCTGTTTGTTCCGGATTTTCTTCCTGCCCGTCTTTGGTCTCTGCGCCGTCTGCCGTTTCCGGTTCTTTCTCCTGAGTTTCCAGCAAACTGCTTTCCTCCTGCGTGCGTTTCAGCACACTGCCTTGCGAACCGCACCCGCCAAATACCAGCACCGGTAAAAGCATCCATAGAATTTTCTTTTTCTGTTTCATCTGCACGCTCCTTATCGCTTCCGCTTTAGGGCTCCCTCCATGCATACACAATTCATTTTACCCAATTTTTCTCTGAATTACAAGACCATAAACCTGAAATAATTATTACGATCTTCTCCCAAAATCACTCCCATTTAAAAAGGATAATCCCGCCGACAACGATCGCCGCACCTGCCAGCTTTTTCCAGTCAAACGGCTGTTTTTCCACGCCGAAGATTCCGAACAGTTCGATCAGATAGGAAACCACCAGCTGGGCGATCACGATCAGCATCGTTGCCTGTGCCGGACCCAGTTTTCCCATACTCTGGATCACGGTCACGGTGATAAATGCCCCCAGGATTCCGCCAAGCAGGGTATATTTGTTCTCTACCTGCCACAGTGCCCCGACCGGATCTCTCCCGGTAAAAAACCAGGCTGCCACACAGACCAGAAGTGCCGTCAGCTGCACCCAGCCCGTCGATACCCACAGACTGGACTGTTTGGTCACCTGCGTATTCCACACGCCCTGGATACTCATCAAAGCTCCTGAAAGAACTGCAATCCATATTCCAAGCATAAAAAATCCCTCCATACCATAGATGTATTCTGTACTATAGTATGGACGGATTTTATTCTTTTATGATGATAAAAACAGATTATTTTAATTTCCAGATATCTTCATTGTACTGCGCGATTGTTCTGTCAGAGGAGAAGAATCCCGCCTTTGCAATATTGATCAGTGCTTTTTTGTTCCAGGTCTTACGATCTTCATAATCTGCATAGACCTTTTCTTTTGTTGTGATATATTCTTTTGTATCCAGCAGTGTCATAAACCAGTCTTTTCCGATCAGTTCTCTGTGCAGACGGGTCAGACTTTCTTCATCACCGATCGCAAGCAGTTCTTCTCCTGTGATAAAATCTACCAGTTTGTGGATAAGCGCATCCTCTTCATAGATTTCTTTGGAACTGTAAGTACCTGCCTCGTACAGATCGATGACATCCTGTGGTTTTCTGCCGAAAATATAAATATTCTCTTCGCCAACCAGATCCCGTATCTCCACATTTGCTCCATCTTCGGTTCCCAGCGTCAGCGCACCATTTAACATGAACTTCATATTACCGGTTCCGGATGCTTCTTTGGATGCCAGCGAAATCTGTTCGGAAATATTGGCTGCCGGAATAACCTTTGCTGCTTTGGAAACATTATAGTTTTCAATCATCAGTACGCGGAAATACGGTCTTACCTCCGGATCTTTCTCAATCAGTTCCTGCAGACACAGGATCAGATGAATAATATCTTTTGCAATCACATACGCCGGTGCTGCCTTTGCTCCAAAGATCATTGTGATCGGTGTGGACGGCTTGTTGCCCGCTTTGATGTCCAGATATTTGTAGATTGCATAAAGTGCATTCATCTGCTGACGTTTATACTCATGAAGACGTTTTACCTGTACATCAATGATGGAATGTTCATCAATAGTCAGTCCCTGGGTTTTTTCCATGTATTCTTTGAATTCCAGTTTCTTTTCCATCTTGATTTCTTCCAGTTTTTTCAGCACTTCTTCATCATTTTCGAAAACCAGCAGTTTTTCCAGTTCTGTGGCATCTTTCTTGAAGCCGTTTCCGATTAGAGACTCAATGTATCTGGTCAGAGTCGGATTGCAGTGCATCAGCCAGCGGCGGAAGGTAATTCCGTTCGTCTTGTTATTAAAGCGTTCCGGATACAGATCATAGAAGTTTTTCAGTTCTGAATTCTTCAGGATCTCTGTGTGAAGCGCTGCCACACCGTTGACAGAGAATCCGTAGTGGATATCCATATGTGCCATATGCACTCTGTCCTGCTCATCGATGATATAAGTGGACGCATCTTTCACTGTTTTTCTCACTCTCGCATCCAGTTCTTTGATGATCGGTACCAGATTCGGAACCACTTCCTCCAGATATTCCATCGGCCATTTTTCCAGTGCTTCTGCGAGGATCGTATGGTTTGTGTAGGCACAGGTTTTGCTTACCACTTCCACAGCCTCATCCATGGTAAATCCTTTTTCTTCGGTCAGCAGACGGATCAGTTCCGGAATCACCATGGAAGGATGGGTATCATTGATCTGGATCACTGCATGATTATTTAATTCATGCAGATCATATCCTGCATCCTCCATCTCTTTTAAAATCAGCTGTGCCCCGCAGCTTACCATAAAGTACTGCTGATAAATGCGGAGTTTGCGTCCGGCGTCATCAGAATCATCCGGATACAGAAAGAGCGTCAGATTTTCCGGTACTTTTTTCTTATTAAAATTGATACTGTTTTCCGGTACGATACTTTCATCAATAGTATCCACATCGAACAGATGCAGGCGGTTACATCCGGAATCATATCCCGGCACATCGATATCGTACAGAACACCGTCCATTGTGAAATCTTTAAATGGTACTTTACAGGTAAAAGACTGTCTGTTTAACCAGCTTTCTTTTGTGATCCACGGATTTTTCAATTCCTGCTGTTTGTGATTGGTGAATTTCTGCTGAAACAGACCAAAATGATAATTCAGTCCGATACCGTCTCCCGGAAGACCAAGCGTAGCAATAGAATCCAGGAAGCAGGCAGCCAGACGTCCCAGTCCGCCATTTCCAAGAGAAGGCTCCATTTCCAGTTCCTCAATCTCACACAGTTCATATCCATGAGATTTCAGGACTTTTTCTGTCTCCTCATACAGACCCAGGTTGATCAGATTGTTAGATAACAATTTACCGATCAGGAATTCCGCGGAGATATAATACAGTTTCTTCGATCCCTCGTTTCTCTTCAGGTTACCGGTCGCTTCTTTCGTGATCTCCATCAGTGCATGAAACAGTTCTTCTTTTGTACATGTATCCAGTGTCTTATGAAATCTTTTTTCCAGTACTTCCTGCAATCTTTTTTCCATAATAATTTTCTCCTCTAAATAATCTCCTCAATTTACTGTTTACATCGGGCAGTTGACTCCCTTTGTATTAACTCCCCTTCATAGATCAGCTGCCGTGGCTTTTCTTTTCCTTTGATCAGATTAAATAAAAGTCCTGCCGTGGCCTTCCCGATCTCTTCCACCGGCTGACGGATCGTTGTAAGACTCGGAATATAAAATCTTCCGGCATCCATACCGTCAAATCCCGCCACAGAACACTCCTCGGGAACAGATATTCCCGCCTCCTTCAATGCCCTGCAGGCTCCGATCGCCAGTGTATCTGCCGTCGCATAGACGGCAGTAAATGTTTCTCTTTTCAAAAGCTCCTGCATCAGCCGGTAACCGGACTGATAAGAGTATGTGTCCCTTTTTTCATCCATGTAACACACCAGTTCTTCCCGGTAAGGGATCTGATACTGCTCCAGTGCTGTCCGGTATCCCATCAGACGCAGCTTTCCGATACTGGCATCATTTTTCGGGGCTGTAATAAAAGCAATTTTTTTATGCCCCAGCCCGATCAGATACTCCGTCATCTTATAGCTTTCCTTAAAATCATCCACCGATACGGAAGCCAGGGATGCACCCGGCATCCCCACCGTACAGATGGTACTGAGTACGCAGGGAATCTCCATCTGACTGATCTTTTCCTGACTCTGAGAAAAACTTCCTCCCAGAAACACCAGCCCACGCAGTCTTTTTTCTTTTCCCACACGAATCGCCACGTCCCACTCATCTTCCTGTTCGTCCACATATTGCAGGATACAGCTGTAACCCTTCTTTTCGCACTCCCGTTCCAGAATTCCTACCAGTTCACTGAAAAAGGTATTGCCGATACCTTTGACAAGCACCGCGATAGCCTTTGCATCATTTCGTTTCAGATTTCTGGCACTGTTATTCGGCACATAGTTGGCTTCCTCAATGGCTTTTAATATTTTTTCCTTGGTTTCCGGATTGATATCCGGATGATTATTCATAGCCCTGGACACGGTACTGACGCCAACATGGCATTTTTTTGCGATATCTTTGATTGTCATGCCTGCCACAAGACCACTTCCTCTCTCTTTTACAATCTTCCGAACAGCTTGTTCAGATGACACATCTTTTCAAGCACCTCGTCCGTTACCTGCCCCGGCACCAGACGCCACTTCCAGTTGTTGCCAAGAGTGGACGGAAGATTGATTCTTGCCTCTGTTCCCAGACACAGATAATCCTGCAGCGGAATTACCGCAAGGTCAGCCACGGAACCGAGTGCCAGACGGATGAACTCCCACGGACGTTCATCTTTCGGTGTATCCGCATTGTTCATGTAATCTTCTGCCAGTGCGTTGTCTTCCTCACACATATCGTCCAGCCATCCACGAACCGTATTATTATCGTGAGTTCCGGTGTAAACCACACAGTTATGCGGATAATTATGTGGCAGATAGTTACTTTCCTCTCTTGAATCAAATGCAAACTGTAATACTTTCATTCCCGGATATCCGGTATCTTCCACCAGCTTGATCACGCTCTCGGTCAGATATCCCAGATCTTCTGCGATGATATCCACATCTCCGAGTTCTTTTTTCACGGTGTTGAACAGATCGATTCCCGGTCCCTTTTTCCAGACACCGTTTTCTGCGGTCTTATCTCCGTACGGGATCGCATAATACTCATCAAATCCACGGAAATGATCGACACGAACCACATCATACAGGGTAAAGCAGTGTTTCAGACGTTTGATCCACCACGCATAGCCGTTCTCTGCATGATAATCCCAGCGGTACAACGGGTTACCCCAGAGCTGTCCGGTCGCTGCGAAAGCATCCGGCGGGCATCCTGCCACTGCAAGCGGTGTGCTGTTTTCATCAAACTGGAACAGTTCCGGATTCGCCCATGCATCTGCACTGTCGAATGCCACATAGATCGGAATATCACCGATGATCTGGATATCTTTTTCATTTGCATAGCTTTTCAGTTTTTTCCACTGTTTTGCAAATTCATACTGCTGGAAACAGATAAATGCGATCTGTTCCTTTAATTCCTGTCTCTTTTCTTCCAGCGCCTCTGCCTGTCTGGTCTTTAACGGCGCTTCCCACTCGCTCCAGGCAATACCGCCCAGGCTGTTCTTGATCGCCATATACAGGCTGTAATCCTCCAGCCATTCTCTGTTATTCTCTACGAAAGTTTCATATTCCTGATCCGGTACGAATCTGTGGAATGCTTTTTCCAGAAGACCGAATCTTCCCAGATAAATCTTCTCATAATCCACATACGCCGGGTTGCTTCCGAAGTCCACGCTGTCACACTCTTCTTTTGTCAGCAGTCCTTCTTTCACCAGTGTCTCCAGATCAATAAAATACGGATTACCCGCATAGGTGGAAAAGGACTGATACGGGGAATCTCCATATCCGGTCGGTCCCAACGGCAGAATCTGCCAGTACTTTTCACCGCCTTTTTCCAGCTGGTCCACAAACTCATAAGCTTCCTTTGAAAAACAGCCGATACCATACGGAGACGGCAGGGATGTTACAGGAAGTAAGATACCACTTGCTCTCATTTTTTATCCTCCTTTAGATTTCCAGTACTTTCGGAAACGTTATCGGTAACGTTTCCATTCCTTGTAATCTGACAGTATCATATTATATGAAAAAAAGCAAGAAAAAAATGTAGATTTATCTCACATTCTTTTCCTGCTTTTTATATTTTGCTTTTGTAACCTTTTTCCTACCGATATTCTCCCATAAAGAACAGCGCTACTGTTCCCGGTCCGGAATGGGTTCCGATCGTAGCCCCGATCGTATTGATCAGAAAACTTTCATATCCGAACTTTTCTCTGACCAGTTTTGCCACATACTGTGCATCCTCCTCACAGTCACCATGACTGATAAAGATAATATCATTTTTATCTTTCCAGCTTCCGATGCGCTCTTCCATCATGGAGACCAGCGTCGCCAGAGATTTCTTTCTTCCCCGTACCTTACTTAATGGAATCAGATGTCCCTCGTCATCCACGTGAAGCAGCGGTTTCAGATTGATCATTGTTCCCACGATAGCTGCGGCTTTTGATACTCTGCCACCTCTGTACAGATGGAACAGATCATCTACGGTAAATACATGGCAGAAGTTCTGTTTGTGTTCTTCCAGCCATGCAGCCACTTCCTCCATGGACGCTCCCGCTTCTTTCATCTGTACTGCCTTGTAGACAAACAGACCTTCCCCGAGAGATGCACACAGCGAATCCACTACGATGATCTTTCTGTCCGGATATTCCTCTTTCAGTTCTTCTGCTGCCAGCCGCACACTGTTATAGCTTCCGCTCAGTCCGGAAGAAAATGCCAGATGCAGCACATTATTTCCCGCTTCCAGAATCGGACGAAGTACATCTTTCGCTTCCTCACTGTTGACCTGAGATGTCATCGGCATGGAACCCGCCCGCATCCGGTTGTAAAACTCTTTCACATCCAGTTCATTTTCTTTGTTGTATGTGACACCTTCCAGCTGGTAAGTCAGATACATATATTCTACCTGATGTTCTTTGTAATAAGAATAAGGCAGATCAGCAGTATTGTCTGTCGTAATTACATAGTTTTCCATAAGCTGTCCTCCTTCGGCACTTTTTTCTCATTTTACCATTACTGCTCTCCCTGTGCAACCTTCTCGGCAAGAACCTCTCTTGCTTTTTTCATCTGTGCATCCTTACTCTCCCATTCTTCCTGGGAAAGTTCGTTAAACTGCGACGGACTGGTAAATTCTTCCGCATTCTCCGGCCAGTCAACCTCCACATCCGGAGTGATACCGGTTCCCTGGATGTTTACTCCGTTCGGTGTGTAATATTTCGAAGTGGTCAGTTTGACCGCGCTGCCATCTCCCAGGGCAAAGGTCTGCTGTACGATTCCTTTTCCGAACGTCGTGGTTCCCACCAGGGTTCCAACCTCATGATCTTTGACAGCCCCGGAAAAGATCTCTGCAGCACTGGCACTGTTTTCATTGACCAGAACCACCAGCGGAATCTCGATCGGTGTTTTTCCTTTACAGGTATGCTCCGTCCGATGTCCGCTCTTATCTTCGGTATACACGATCATACCTTTCGGAAGAATCTGTTCCAGCGTATCACATACCGCTGTCAGAAGTCCGCCCGGATTCTCCCGCAGATCGACCAGCAACCCCTTCATTCCCTGTTCGTTCAGTTCACTGTAAGCCTTCTTAAACTGTTCCGAAGTACCATCGGTAAATTCTGTGATCTGAATATATCCCAGAGAATCGTCGAGCATCCGGCTCTTTACCACCGTGACCTCCACTTTTTCCAGTGATACCGTGATATCCGTCGCTGTGCCGTCACGTTCGATCGTTAAAACTATCTGTTTTTTGTTATCTTCCCGGATGATTTTTGAGATCTCCGACAGTTCTTTTCCTGTAATATCCTCTCCGTCCACCGCAGTCAGGATATCACCTTTCTGGATCCCCGCCTGCTCGGCCGGACCGTCTTCTGCCAGATCTACAATACTCACCACACCGCTGTCCGGATCCTTGGACATCGTAAGTCCCACGCCGGTATACGCTCCCTGTGTGGATTCCTGCAGTTGTTTATAGTCCTCTTCTGAATAATATCCGGAATATGGATCCTGCAGGCTTGCCACGATTCCGCTGTACATGCCATCCTCCATCGTATACTGACTTTTTTCATCCTCATCCTTGTAGTCCAGATAATATGTGTCCACTATCTTTGCGATCTTGGACGCTTTCGCCAGATCACTCAGGCTCAGTGCCTGATCCCCGATCAGCGGAAGGGAACCAAAGCAGATAAAATATCCGACACCGCCCACAACCACGCAGGCTGCTACGCCTCCCACAAATCCTCTGATCCAGGTTTTCATTTTTTCTGTCATTTCTGTTGTCTCCCGTCTGTTCCTATGATACCCCGTATTTTCCGTTTGCTCTTTTTCCGGGCATAGATAAGTGTAGAAAAGGGGCTGCCGCTTTCCCGCTGCATCCCCCTTTGTATCTTTCTTTTATAAATCTCTGTTTCCTTACTGTTCCCTTTTCATCAGACTCTCAGATGTTTACGGATCGTGATCACACTACCGAACAGTCCGATACCCATACCAAGGATCAGCGCCACCGGTGTCAGTACTTCAAATACCTGTGTGACACTCATAAACTGTACCACACTGCTCAACATACTGAACTTGGTAAGAACATATTCGATCACTTTCTTGTACATGACAAAAAGTAATACCAGCGGAATGATCGCTCCGATCAGACCGATGATCATACCTTCGATCAGAAACGGTGCTCTTACAAAGAAGTTCGTCGCACCGATCAGTTTCATGATTCCGATCTCCTCTTTACGAATCGAAATACCGATTGCTACCGTGTTGCTGATCAGGAAGACCGCCACACAAAGCAGGATCAGGATGATCGCCACGGATATGTAAGTCAGTAAGGTATTAAAGGAAGATAAGGTCTGTGTCGCTCCCTTTAACTGGTTGACTTCCCGGACACCATCAAGTCCCTCGATATATTTTACCAGGGCATCCTGATGCTCGATCTTGTCCACATAGACAGAATAACTGGATGAGTTTGCCAGCGGGTTATCGTTCTTGAACCCTTCTGCCATCTCAGATGCCAGTTCTGTATTACCAAAATACTGTTTGGACCATTCGTCCCAGGCTTCTTCCGCCGACACATACTCTACTTTCGTTACGCCTTTATAGGACTTGATCTGTTCCCCGATGCTGTTGATCGTCGCCTGATCCACCCCATCGTCAAAAAGTACGGTAACTGCCACACCCTCCTCTGCATTCTTTACGATATACCGGAAGTTGATCAGCAGTGAAAAGAACAGACCAAATAAGAAGATACATGCTGTCATGGTGGCTATGGAAGCCGCGGAGAACATGATATTTCTCCATATATTTTTGATTCCCTGTTTGGCACTGTAGCCGATTGTACTAATCCTCAAGATATCCACCTTCCTCTTCGTCGCTGACAATTACACCTTTTCTCATGGTAATTACGCGCTTTCTGAATGAATTGACGATTTCTCTGTTATGGGTTACTACCAGAACGGTAGTTCCTCTCTCGTTGATCTCTTCGAGCAGTTTCATAATCTCCAGTGAATTCTTCGGATCCAGATTACCGGTAGGCTCATCTGCCAGAAGAATATTCGGACGGTTTACCAGTGCACGGGCCAGTGCCACACGCTGCTGTTCCCCACCGGATAACTCTCTCGGAAATGATTTGTACTTTTCTGCCAGTCCTACCAGTGTGAGAATCTCCGGCACACGCTTTTTGATCACACGGTTCGGCCGCTCGATCACGCGCTGTGCGAATGCCACATTCTCATATACGTTTCTGTCTTTCAACAGCCGGAAATCCTGAAATACAACGCCTACCCCACGACGGTATTTCGGAACCTTTCTGCGTTTCATCTTGCCAAGATCCTGATCATTGACAATGATCGTTCCGGAAGTCGGTTCCAGTTCCTTTAACAGTAATTTGATCAGCGTGGATTTCCCGGATCCGCTGTTTCCTACTATAAATACAAATTCCCCTTTATCAATGTGCAGTGATACGTCGTTTAAGGCCGGCTGACCTTTGGCGTAAGATTTGCTTACATTTTCCAACGTAATCATATACTCCTCCTGTTTCTATTCATCTCATCAATAGTCTAAGGTTTCCATATACTTCATATATCGTACGACCATAAGAGCAATCTTGAAGGTGATCGCATCTTCGAATACTCTCAGATCAAGACCGGTGCTCTTCTGGAGCTTATCCAGCCGATATACCAGTGTGTTTCTGTGAATGTACAGCTGACGGGATGTCTCTGATACATTCAGGCTGTTCTCAAAGAACTTGTTGATGGTTGTGATGGTCTCCTCGTCGAAATCATCCGGCGATTTATTCTCGAAGATCTCCTTGATAAACATCTTGCACAGCGGAATAGGAAGCTGATAGATCAGCCGTCCGATTCCCAGTGAGCTGTAGGCAATGACCTCTTTTTCGTCAAAGAAGATTTTTCCGACATCCAGTGCCATCCTTGCTTCTTTATAAGAACGGGAGACTTCCTTAAGTTCTTTTACAATAGTTCCGTATGCGATATGCACCAGTTCATCCTTCTCGCGTACCGCCTGAAGAATCGCCTCTGCGATCTTCTGCATCTCTGCATAGCCGTCGCCCGGATTCACTTCCTTCACCACGATAATACTCTTCTCATCGACAGCGGTGATAAAGTCACCCTTTTTTCCCTGGAAAATATTTTTCACATTTTCAAGAGCCGTGTAGTCTTTTCCCTGAGCGGTTTCCAGGATAAACACCACGCGCTTTGCCTCCACTTCAATGTGCAGCTTTTTGGCTCTGTTATAGATATCCACCAGAAGCAGGTTATCCAGTAACAGATTCTTGATAAAGTTGTCTTTATCAAAACGCTCTTTATAGGCCACCAGCAGATTCTGAATCTGAAATGCTGCCATCTGACCAATCATATAAATATCTTCACTGCCTCCGCTGACAACCAGTACATACTCCAGCCGGTTTTCATCGTATACTTTGAAAAACTGGTTTCCCTGTACTACCTGACTGTCCGCAGGAGATGCGGCAAATCCTAAAATATCACTGCTGCTTATTTCCGGATTCTGTGCGGTGAACGCCAAGATTTTCCCCTCTGTATCGGCAACACAGAAATCACTTCTGGAAATATTTTTCAAACCATCCAGTGTGTTTTGCAGTATCTGATTTGAAATCATAATCATACCCTCTTTCAGTACATAGTTTATTTAGAATCTGCTATCCACCCCTGATAAGCAAAGTCTCTTAAATCATATTCTAATATAAAATGCACAAAAAATAAAGAGAAAAACATGAAAAAGTAACAATCAGAACAGATTTTCACATTTTGTTCACACTTTATATTCCTGAAATCCCTCTCCAAGAACCTCTCTCGCATCCGTAACGATCATGAATGCTCTCGGGTCTACCTCTGCAACTGCCTCTTTCAGCTGTACGATCTGCTTCTTTCCAACGACGGAAAAGAGCATCAGACGTTCTGTCCCTGCATACATCCCCTGTGCATGCACACCGGTCACTCCGCGGTCCAGATCCTCAAGGATCCTTCGCGATACTTCTTCCTGATGATCCGTGATAATATAGACTGCCTTCGCATAATTCAGACCTTCCTGCAGACCGTCCGTTACTTTTCCCACGATATAGATCGCCACAATGGCATACATCGCTTTGGTCGGTCCGAAGACAAAGGCTCCGATCACCACGATCATTCCGTCGATCACCTGCATGATCCGCGCAATGGAAATATGTTTTACATACCGCTGGATCAGCGATGCCACCAGGTCGGTTCCACCGGTGGTTCCGCGTCCTAAAAAGACCAGACCGATACCGGTTCCCTGCATAACACCACCGATCAATACCGCAAGCACCATATCCCCCTCCACCAGTGGAATCACCGGGATCACAGTCAGCCAGAAAGACAGACTGACCGTGCCCCAGATGGTTTTTGCCATAAAGCCAAAGCCCATAATTTTGATACCAAGGAAAAACACGGGGATATTCAGCAACAGGTTGGTCACTCCCAGCGGAATACCACCCGGAAGCAGCGGTTCCGTCACCGATTTTACAATAATTGCGATACCGCTGAAACCACCGTCTACGATCCCATTCGTATCAAATGCGGACTTCAGTGCGATCGACATCAGTGCCGTACCGATAAAAATCAGAAGATAATCTCTGATCCATGGTTTTTGTTTGATCATACTCTTCATTTCTTCACCACGCCTTTTCTTTACCTCAAAAAAGTATCCTGAAAACTAAAATTGGTCCATTGAACCACACTATGCTCGCTGTCTGAAAACTCTGTCCTCCCGGTTATTCTGCCCGAAATACAGGTTTTCATTATTTTACATAGTAATGATTCAGTGAACCAATTTCAGTTATTTTTTATAAGTGATATATTTGTTCTCTGCCAGAATGCGGAAAAACGTTGTCAGCCGTTCATAAAGAGGTTCTGCCTCTTTGCCGAAATATTCTTTCACTTTCTGTCCGATCTCATAGATGTTCTGTTCTCCGTCAATTTCTTTCCAGATAAAACTTCCGAATGCATCCATGTGAATATGGCTTACCTTTGGGCGGTTGAAAGCAATCTGTGCCACTTTGGCGGCGATGCCGCGGTGGGTAACGTCCACCGTGACGATGCCTTCCTCATCCGCCTGCCAGGGAAGCTGTGGATTCTTTACAGGAACAAAATCCAGATAATTTCTTTTATCTCTCATTATTTGCTTTTTGTCTTACTCCATACAGAGAATTTCAGCAAACTCAGGATCATCAGAGCCAGTACGATCAGTCCGACAATGTTTCCTGCTGCACCGGACAGATTGAACAGACCACCGATGATAGCACCGATACTGTTGTCACCCACTTTAATGATAGCAAGAACTGCCATCAGGATACCAACCAGACCTTCGCCGGCGATCATACCGGCACAGTACAGGGTACCGTTGCTGATCATTTCTTTCTTCTTAGCTTCTGCTTCTTTCTTCTTATCCAGGAACCGACGAACCACACCACCTACCATAATACCGCAGGACAGGTAGATCGGCAGATACAGACCGATAGCAAACGGCATAACCGGTACACGAAGTACTTCCAAAGCCAGAGCCAGGAATACACCCATGAATACCAGTACCCACGGGAGTTTTGCATCCATGATACCTTCCACGATCATTTTCATCAGAGTAGCCTGTGGTGCAGGGATCTCTGCGGAACCAAAGCCCCATGCTTTGTTTAACAGAGACATAACGCCTGCAATTGCAAAACCAGAAGCAACAACACCGATCAGCTCACCTACCTGCTGTTTTGCAGGAGTCGCACCTACGATAAATCCGGTCTTTAAGTCCTGAGAAGTATCACCTGCGATAGCAGCGATGACACAGATGATAGAACCGATGGCGATAGCACCGGTCATACCTGCCATACCGGTGTTACCGGTAGCTTTCAGTACGAAAGTGGAGATCAGCAGAGTAGCGATCGCCATACCGGAAACCGGGTTGTTGGAACTTCCGATCAGACCAACCATTCTAGAAGATACTGTTGCGAAGAAGAAGCCAAAGATTGCGATCAGGAATGCACCCAGAAGGCTTACCGGTACAGACGGTACCAGCCAGATCAGGATGATCACGATCAGAATGATTCCGAGAACAACCGGCATCTTCAGGTCACGGTCGGTACGGACATTCGTTCCGCCGGATGTATTTTTCAGACTCTTCATTGCTCCGGCAAATGTTTTTATGATCAGTGGCAGAGATTTCAGAAGGCTGATCACACCACCGGTAGCGATCGCGCCGGCACCCACGTATTTGATAACGTTAGACCAGATAGCACTTGCTCCGTTTGCTGCATAAACTTCTGCGATGGTCTGACCTGCCAGACCGGTGTTACCCAGTGTGGCAAAATCGATGCTTCCGCCGAAGAAGACAACTGCCGGGATCAGAACCAGCCATGCGATGATACCGCCGGCAAACATGTAGGAGGAGATGGATGGTCCACAGATGTAACCAACACCGATCAGAGCCGGGTAGATCTCCACACCGATCTGTCCTGCATATCCCTTGATATCCGGGGTTACAATATCGGAAGGAACCACTTTCAGTCCGTCTACGATAAATTTGAATGCAGCACCAAGTCCCATACCTGCAAATACGGTAGAAGCGTTGGAACCGCCCTCTTCACCTGCCAGCAGAACTTCTGCACATGCCATTCCTTCCGGATACGGCAGAGTACCGTGTTCTTCTACGATCAGCGCTTTTCTCAGCGGGATCATGAACAGAACACCCAGAATACCACCAAACAGGGCGATCAGAGTAATCTCCAGGTAACCGGGCATATCAATTTTTCCTTCCTCTGCCCACAGGAATAACGCCGGCATGGTGAAGATTGCACCTGCCGCTAAAGACTCACCGGCTGAACCGATAGTCTGGACCATGTTGCTCTCCAGAATGGAGTTTTTCTTCATGATCACACGGATCACACCCAGGGAAATAACTGCTGCCGGAATGGAAGCAGATACAGTCATACCGACTTTTAATCCCAGGTATGCGTTTGCTGCGCCGAATACCACTGCCAGAATAATACCCATCAGGATCGATGTCACGGTAAATTCCGGAAGAACTTTGTCCGCACTGATATAAGGCTTAAAGCTTTCGTTCTTCTTGTCCATTTTTCTTTTCTCCCTTGTCTCATCCTCCGAACGAAGAGGATTTATATTCAGTCTCTAAACTGTTACTAAAGCTCCAACAGCTTAGAGTCAGACTAACTTACTATAACAAAATCCCCTGTCGGATTCAATGAGAAATATTAACAATTTTCTTCTATTTGTTTGTTCAAATAGCTACCAACGATGCGGGAAAATCTGGAAATATCACGAATATAGGCAAAATCTCTTCCGAAGATCTTTTTCTCCGCTTCCAGATCCTTCTCCTCCCCTGCAAATACCCCGAGAACCGACACCCCGAGGTTTCTGAGACGCCGTACTTCCGTGCCGGTATCGCGCACCGCATAATCTCCGTGGTAGGGCTGCGGATTTCTCGCGTTCGGACGGTTCAGGATCACATCATAGGGGCGTCCGTCACTCAGGATGATCATAATTTTCCGCTCCTCTTCCCGTTCGAGAAGCCCAAGGGAAGCCGCCCGGATTGCCAGTCCGTCCCGGTTGTTTGAGGAAGTCGTAAAGTTGAATATCTTTTCATTTGCCGAAGCCTCTTCATCGTACTCCCGGTATCGCTGCAGGATCGTGTGATCCCAGAACGTACAGAAACTCATCACACGGTGCGGGATGTGCACACTGCTCATTGCCTGCATGATGATATACGCCTGCAGCGCTACCTGTTCCTGCCGCACCCGCTGGGAACCGCTCGCGTCAATCAAAACATCCACCACAAACGTACTTCCATCCACCGGATACGTCTGGGAAAACAGTTTCGCATCCCGGCTTCTGCCGATCTTCCAGAGTCTTTCCGGACAGATCCGTCCCCGGTCGGAAAGGATCGTCGTCTCTTCCTGCCGCATCGCCATCGCTTTTTTCAGGATCCCGGAGAGGATCGCGATGTTCTGTTTGACGGTGCGGTGATTGTCATAATAGGCGTATTTGTTTTTTCCCTGCTGCTTTTTCGCGTATTCCAGCTGATAATTCCGCTTTACCGGATTTGCCAGGATTCCATCCGTAAAATACAGTCCACAGTCGGCATGGATCCCGCGGCACAGCTGAAAATTGATCTTTTTTTCTTCCAGTGGTGACAGATAGGTTTTCCCGAAATTCAGTTCAATATACGTGTATACCTTTTTCAGATCTTCCTCGGATACCCGGACGATCTTTCTTTTTTTCGAACTGTCTTCCTTTTCTTCTTTCTCTTCTGCGTGATTCTGCCCGGTTGCCGTCATCTGCTTGCTCATCTGTTCCAGATAGGCTTCAAAATTTTCTTCATACATCTCTTCCGTAAGAAAATCCCGCCAGTTGTACTCCATCAGTTCTTCCACCGTCACTGCAAGCACCTGTTCCAGATTCCCGTGCATCTGTTCAAATCCTGGATCCACCCAGGCGTTATAACAGGCATCGATCGTGTGGATGACTTCCATCGTATCCACAGCTTCCTCCAGCGGTTCGATCCGATCCAGCTGTTTTCGGATCTTTTCCTCACACCGTCTGTCCCCGGTCAATACCTGCCGCATCATCGCTAGTTGCAGCCGTCCGAACTCCGATCTTACCAGCGTATCCATCTCATGATCCAGCACGTATGCATACGCCTTTTTCTGGATCGATGCCACGCCTTTCCGCTCCCGAGCGATCCGGTCTCCCACCGCTTTTTCCATACACAGCTGCGCGATTGCCACCAGCGCATCCTCACGGGCACCCAGATAGACTTTTTTTACCAGATACATACTGAGCTTTTCTTTTTCAAAATATTTTGCAAAGGCTCCCTGTTTGATCCCGTCATACAGGGCAATATATTTTGATTTCAAAAAGGCTTCCACATCCGGCTTCGCCTCAAGCGTATAATCCCCGCAGACGGTCCAGATGATGTTTTTCATCCGGTTTGCGATCTCTAACTGTCTCTCTTCGAGTTCTTCTCTGTTCATCTAAAACACCTGCGCTGCGGTCCACTCTTCCGGGATTCTCGTCATGACCACATCTTCTACAATCTCTTTTTCAAATCCGTCAAAACACTTGTTGATCACGCCCATCCGCACAGCGAGGGACGGATGCAGCCCCTGTTTTATGGCTCGCAGGGAAGCAAGGATGCCGCGAAGATCCAGGGCTTTTGTGGAGATTTCTCCGTTCTCCGCCTTCTTTTGCAGATCCAGGAAGAGTCCGATAAACTGTTCGATAGCTTCCGGTTTTCCATCCGGGAAAGAAGTAGTAAATATTTTTTCCAGCGTTTCCTCGTTCTGATCCGGCATCTGGATCACCAGGAATCGGGATACCAGCGCCTCGTTCAGTTCCTTGGTTCCTGCATAGCCGTAGTTCATCGTTCCGATAAAACGTGTAGCAGGATGCAGATCAATCTTGTCATATCCCGGCACATCGATACTTCTTCGATAGTCCAGTGTCGCATGCAGCACGGAGACTGCATCGTTCTTTGCCATATTAATCTCATCCAGTATACCAAATCCACCGTACTCCGCGCACTGGTAGATGCTTCCTTTTCGCAGTTTCACCTGATTGTCTTCAAAGGTATCGGTTCCGATCAGATCGCCGCTTCCGGTATTGACATGGAAAGAAATATTATAGGAAGGTCTTCCGAAGATCCAGGCAAGGTTCTCTGCCAGGATGTTTTTTCCTGTCGCCTTGGAACCGGAGAGCAGGAGGTTTTCTTTCTGCAACAGGGCAGCGATTCCCATCTCCAGAATCTCGGTTCCGTAAAATGGCATCATGGGTTCTGTCACCCGGTATTTTACTTTCTCTTCCACCGGGTACTGATTTCTGAATTCTTCTACGGCGTGGATCAGTTGCGGATGAATTTGCTGCTGTTCCAGATATGTTCTTACATCCATCGTTGTTGTTTCTCCTTTATTCACAATTTGTTCATTTTTCTTTTAAAATACATTCACTTTTGCATCATGATTTTTTCATTTCTGGTGCATATAATGTATTATATCAAATCAAAAGCAAGATACAAGCGAATTACTTTTGATAACACTTTTTCATAATTGTGCCAGGTACCTTTGGAAGGAGGTAGCTGGCACCCTCCTTTTTTACCCCAAAACAGGCGGATGATCTGTTGACAGATCATCCGCCTGTTTTTATGTGATTGGTTTGATTTTGTGTTTAGACTTCGAACATCAGGTCGCCGTAGGATGGCATTGGCCACATTTCTTTGTCTACGATCATTTCCAGCTGGTCGATTGGTTTGCGCAGAGCTTCCATGGCGGTGTTTACTTCGTCGTGGTAGTATCTTGCCTGGCGCTCGTTGTTTTCGATCAGGGCTGCGGCTTCCGTTTTTTCCTGGAGGGTCTTGAGGGCTGTCTGGCTTTCTCTCAGAAGTTTTGTGGTTTCTTTCAGAAGTTCGGTCTCCACGCTCACGTCCATACCCGGGATGGTCTGGATGGAGATAATGGCATCAGCCAGATGCTTTGCGTATTTGATCACAGCAGGGATGATCTGTTTTGCGGCAATGTCGATCATGGCTCTTGCTTCCACGTTGATTTCTTTTGCGTAAGTCTCGTATTTGACTTCGGTACGGGACTCCAATTCTGTCTTTGTAAATACATGGAAGTGTTCGAACATGGCGATGGATTTCTCTGTGGTCAGCGCTGGAATGGCATCTACCATGGAGCGGATGTTTGGCAGACCACGGCGTTTTGCTTCTTCTACCCATGCATCGGAGTATCCGTTTCCGTTGAAGATGATTCTCTGATGTTCCGCGCAGTTGGTCTTGATCAGATCATGAACTGCCACATCGAAATCTTCCGCATTTTCCAGAATCTCACAGGCTTCCTGGAAAGCTTCTGCCACGATGGTATTCAAAACGATATTCGGTGCTGCCACAGAATCCTGGGAACCTACCATACGGAACTCGAATTTGTTTCCGGTGAAAGCAAATGGTGAGGTGCGGTTTCGGTCGGTGGCATCTTTTGCCAGATCCGGCAGGGTACGCACACCGGTCATCAGACGGCCACCTTTTAAGCTGTGATCTGCAGTACCGGTGCTTACCAGCTGTTCTACCACATCTTCCAGCTGTTCGCCCAGATAGATGGAGATGATAGCCGGCGGAGCCTCGTTTGCGCCCAGACGGTGATCGTTACCGACATCGGATGCAGATTCGCGCAGCAGATCTGCATGACGGTCTACGGCTTTCAGGATACAGCTCAGTACCAGAAGGAACTGTACGTTCTCATGCGGTGTTTTTCCCGGCTCTAACAGATTGATACCGTCGTCGGTAACCAGAGACCAGTTGTCATGTTTTCCGGAACCGTTGACACCTGCAAATGGTTTTTCATGCAGGATGCATTTGAGCCCGTGTCTTCTTGCCACACGCTTCAGAGTTTGCATGATGATCTGGTTGTGGTCTACGGCAATGTTTGCCGGTGCGTAGATCGGAGCAAGTTCGTGCTGTGCCGGTGCAACTTCATTGTGCTGGGTCTTTGAGGATACACCCAGTTTCCACAACTCTTCGTTGACATCTTTCATGTAGCCGGCAATCTTCTGACGGATGGTTCCGAAGTAATGATCATCCAGCTCCTGACCTTTTGGAGGCATCGCGCCGAACAGGGTCCTTCCGGTGTAGATCAGGTCTTTTCTCTTCATAAATTTTGCCGCATCCACCAGGAAATACTCCTGTTCCGCACCAACAGACGGTGTTACTTTTTTCGAAGTGGTATTGCCAAACAGACGGATCAGACGCAGGGCTTCTTTGTTGATGGCTTCCATGGAGCGAAGCAGCGGAGTCTTCTGATCCAGTGCTTCTCCTGTATAGGAGCAGAATGCCGTTGGGATACAGAGTGTTGCACCTGCTGCATCCTGACGCACGAACGCCGGGGAAGTACAATCCCAAGCTGTATATCCTCTCGCCTCAAAGGTCGCACGCAGACCGCCGGACGGGAAAGAAGACGCATCCGGTTCACCCTTGATCAGTTCTTTTCCGGAAAAGCTCATCAGTACCTTTCCATCCGGTTTCGGTGCTGTGATAAATGCATCGTGCTTTTCTGCTGTTACGCCCGTCAGAGGCTGGAACCAGTGACTGTAATGGGTCGCGCCTTTTTCAATCGCCCATTCTTTCATCTCATGGGCAACCACATCGGCGATCTCCAGTGTCAGTTCTTTTCCCTCTTCTATCGTCTGTTTCAGTTCTTTGTACACTTTTTTAGGCAGGCGGGCCTGCATGACCGCATCGTTAAATACATTTTCTCCGAAAATCTCAACCACGTTTACATACTCACTCATTTTTCCTATCCTTTCTGTCTTACCCCGATTTCCATCTCCATGTTTCCTGCTGCCATGTTCTCCTTCACGGCGCATCGGATGCTGGCTTCAAAAAAGGCAGTCCACTTTTTTGATAAGCAGACTGCCTACTTGTTGCCATGCATATCAAAGTTGATCCATAAGATCAATTTTGATTAGATTTCTCAAGCTTTGTTTACAGAACCGAACAGTTCCATTTTTTCTTTTACAGTAGCTTTGATTGCTTCTGCTCCCGGAGCCAGAAGTTTTCTTGGGTCAAAGCCTTTACCTTCCAGGTCTTTTCCAGCTTCGATGTATTTACGTGTAGCATCAGCAAATGCCAGCTGGCACTCTGTATTTACATTGATTTTGGATACGCCCAGGTCGATTGCTTTTTTAATCTGATCAGCCGGGATACCTGTACCACCGTGCAGTACCAGAGGCAGTTCTCCTGTCAGTTCCTGAACAGCTGCCAGAGTTTCGAAGCTCAGACCTTTCCAGTTTGCCGGATATTTTCCGTGGATGTTACCGATACCTGCTGCCAGGAAATCAACACCCAGATCTGCGATCATTTTGCATTCCTTCGGATCTGCACACTCGCCAGCGCCGATAACGCCGTCTTCTTCACCACCGATGGAACCAACTTCTGCTTCCAGAGACATTCCGTGTTCTTTTACGATTTTAACCAGTTCAGTTGTTTTTGCAACGTTCTCTTCGATTGGGTAATGAGAACCATCGAACATGATAGAAGAGAATCCTGCTTCTACGCATTTCAGGCATCCTTCATAGCTGCCGTGATCCAGATGCAGAGCAACCGGAACAGTGATGTTCAGCTCTTCCAGCATTCCGTTAACCATTCCTACAACAGTTTTGTAACCTGTCATATATTTTCCAGCACCTTCGGATACACCAAGGATTACCGGGGAGTTGCATTCCTGTGCAGTCTGCAGAATAGCTTTTGTCCACTCAAGGTTGTTGATGTTGAACTGTCCTACTGCATAGTGACCTGCTTTTGCTTTTTTTAACATTTCTGTAGCTGATACTAACATAATCAAACCTCCTACGTTCACGTTTTTATTTCTTGTATATTATAACCCATCAACTTCTGAAATTCAAGAGTTGATGAAAATATCAAGCGCCTGCTTTCTGTTTTTTATGTTTACCTCTTTATGCTCACCGCCAAATTCACCATCCAGCGTCCAGGAAATCGCTTCATCTCCGTGGATATACAGGCTGTCCGCTTTGAATGCATCGATCATATCGGTGTCATCGTACGCATTGATCAGCGCGGCGATGATCTCATTTAATTCCAGAGGATTCTTCGGTTTTTTGATCAGGGTGACCTCGAAAAGTCCGTCATCCATCTCGACATCGTTTCCAACCAGATTGCGGAAACCGCCTACGGAATGGGAATTTGTGATCATTCCATAGATATAATCGCCTTCGTGTACTTCCCCGTTGGCTTCCACACACAGATGGTAGGTCTTGACATCGAAGATTCTCTTTGCCCCTTCCATCACATAAGCAAGATGTCCCAGAATATTTTTCAGATCCTGGCTGGTCTCATAGGAGACATCGGTAAACATACCGAATGCTGCCACATAGATAAAATTATCTTCATTGAAACTTCCGACATCCACGGAAAACAGATGACCGTCAACGATGTCCTGCGCTGCTTTCACCATATCCCGGGAAATCTCCAGACTGTTTGCAAAATCATTTGTACTTCCCGCCGGGATATACCCAAGCGGTACCGACGCACCGATTTCCATCAGTCCGGTTACCACTTCGTCCAGCGTTCCGTCTCCACCGCTGCACACGATCAGATCAACCTCTTCTGCCATGATCTTTGCCATCTTTTCCGCATCCTTCGCTCCCTGGGTCGGATGAACCACTACTTCATAGCCGCCCTTGACAAAGACGTCGATGATATCCATCAGTTTATTGCGAATCTGCCCTTTTCCTGATCTCGGATTGAAGATAAACAGCATTCTTCCTTTCATAGTACACCTCATCTCTTCATTCTTTCTTACAGTTTCCCCACGATAAACCTGTCTCTTCTCTCACAGATATTTCCCTATCTGCCCGTTTGGGCTCATTATACCACGCCTTTTGTCTTTTGTAATCAGTTTGATTTCTAAAATTTTACAGAAAATTTACGAAAATACCGTCATATTTTCTCTTTTTTATTTTCTGTGACTTAATCACGGAATCTTTCCGGGCAGATGTGGTATCCTATCATCATAAAAATACAGGAGGTCATACTATGGAATATACATTTACAACAGAAAATTTTGAAACAGAAGTGCTCGGCTCCGATGTGCCGGTGCTGGTTGATTTCTGGGCTACCTGGTGCATGCCGTGCCGTATGCTTGCCCCGGTGATCGAAGAGATTGCTTCGGAAAATGAGGGAAAGATCAAAGTCGGCAAAGTCAACGTCGACGAAAACCCGGATCTGGCAAGAAAATACCGCGTGATGAGCATTCCTACCGTTCTGGTATTTAAAAACGGCGAGCTGACAGCTACCAGCGTCGGCGTGGACAGCAAAGAAAATATTCTGAAACTGCTGGAAAAATAATTTTTTCTCTTAATAATCCAAAAAGGATAGCAATGAAGCGTTTTTCGTATTTCCATTGCTATCCCTTTTTCTTTTTATGAATCATGCTACAACTTCCTGTATAACTGCTTCCGATCGAGGACTGCTACGCCGCCCCGGAACAGTTCCACGCATCCTTCTTTTACCAGCACTTTCAGTGTTCTGCTGACCGCTTCTCTGGCACTTCCGATGGCTTTTGCGATCTGCTCCTGCGTCATGTAGATTTTTCCGTCTTTGCTTCCTCCTGACTCATCCAATAAAAATCCTGCCAGACGCTGTTCCAGGCTGGCAAACAGGATTTTCTGGATCGCGGCGATGATATCGGAAAAACTCTCGTTGATCTTTTTATAGATAAAGTTTTCCAGATACAGATTCTTTTCCATGATCTGCCGGAGCACACCGGTGGGAAGCAGGTAGACTTCACTGTCCGTCTCCGCGTCGATCTGAATATCAAACGGCAGTGCCGGAAGCAGACAGGATGCCGAGATCACGCAGAGTTCGCCCGGATGGATCCGGCACACGGTAGCTTCCTTCCCGTCTTCCGAAACCAGATTTGCACGCAGGATCCCGCTGCATACCAGGAAAATACCCAGACAGTCCCTTCCGGTATCCGTAACCATCTGCCCTTCTCCGTATGTACTCCATCGAATCTGCTCCTGAAGCATCTTCTTTTCTTCTTCTGACAAATACTCCCAGAAAGCATAACTTCCAAATAACTGCTCGATCTTCGTCCGTTCCATGCCCCGTCTCCTTTTCGATCTTTTCTGTCTGCATTATAAAACAGCTGTTGAATGGCTGTCAACGACTACAAAAACCCCTCTTCACCGGAATTATATTTTCCCGGTAAAGAAGGGTTCTGTTTATCGAAACAATACGCAGTTGTCGGATTCCCGATAATATCGGATCCGTTCTTCAATCGCTTTTCGCTCACAGTGCAGCGCTTCCGCCAGACAGTCCATGCACAGGAAACTCGAAGCGGTTCGTGACACCAGTTTCATGTAGATAGCTTTCTCATCGGAAGTCAGATGTGCACCGCATTTTCTGCAATCCATTGATTTTTCCACAGCTTTCTTTTTATCTTTGTTTTTATTTTTCTACGAGATGCGCACGCACTACCACACATCCATGAGATGGAACAACCGGTGCAAATCGTTCAGTAAATTCGCCCAGTTCTTCTCCTGTGATGCAGTCATGCAGAGCCAGGGATACCCCGGCAGCATATGGGATACCCATATCCCAGAATTCCAGAGAAAGTTCTCTCTGTGTATCGCTGAAATTAAAGATACCGATCGCAAGATCTCCATCTGCCAGCGGTTTTACCAGCGTAAATGCCTCGTTTTCGTTATAGCTATCCGGAAGTGGTTTGATCACATACGCACCGCGTGACTCCAAGTCCTGATTGATGGCGATCAGATCTTTGTTTAACAGGGTTTTCTTCGTCTCCTCGGATGCTTTTCGCAGATCACAGCCCATGATCAGCGGAGATCCCATAATTGCCCACAGTGCAAAATGTGTCAGGTATTCCTGATCCGTACAGCCGCCGATCTTGCTTCCGATAAATCCGTCATTGCTGGCGCCGTGCATTCCTACGACAAGCATGTCCATATCATTGTGGCAGAAATTACCGGTATACGGCTCTTTTCCCATCTGAGAGATTGCCAGGTTTGTGATGGATTCCCAGTTATCCTGGATATCTCCGGTAGAACGGTAGGTATGCGCTCCGGAGGAACGGATCCAGTCATAGACTCCGTCGGTTCCCCAGTTACATGCTGCAAACAGGATCTCCCTGCCACAGTTCTTTAGGGCAAGGCTCATGCGTTTGTACAGGATTTCACCCGGAATCTGGTGCGGTTTGAAGCAGTAGTCGTATTTCAGATAATCCACGCCCCACTCTGCGAACTTTTTCGCATCCTGGAATTCGTGTTCAAAGCTTCCCGGATAGCCGGCGCAGGTATGGGTTCCGGCACAGGAATACATACCGAATTTGAGTCCTTTTTCGTGTACGTAATCACTGACCCATTTCATTCCATGCGGGAATTTCTCCGGATCCGGAACCAGATTGCCGTCAGCATCACGCTGTTTCAGGCTCCAGCAGTCATCAATGACCAGATATTCGTATCCGGCTTCCAGATATCCGTCTTCTACCATGCGGTCTGCCATCTCACAGATCATTTTTTCATTGATATCCCAGGTAAAGGTGTTCCAGGAATTCCAGCCCATCGGAGGGGTCAGTGCGATTGGTTTATTCATTTTGTTATCCATCCTTTCTTCTTTTCCGACATCTTTTCCGACATCTCTTCTGATATTCATCCATTCCTTCGCTGATATTATATATTTTTGCTAAATCTCAGCTGTTTGGGATGCATTTTCAGAATCTTTGATATCTCTATCATACCTGTTATCCTGATAATTTTATATAGTAATTTGTTGCATTTTCTATGTAAAAAGATGCCAAAAACGCCGACCTGTGTTTCCACAGATCGGCGTCTTATATTATCGTTTGAACAATTCTGAAATTATACCAGCTCCAGAACTACTTCCATAGCTGCATCACCTTTACGCGGTCCGATTTTGATGATTCTTGTGTAACCACCGTTACGGTCAGCATATTTTGGTGCGATTTCGTTGAACATTTTGTCTGCCATGTCAACATCTTTTGTGTTTTTCTTTCTTCCAGCAGCTTCTGTCGGAACAGCTTTTACCGGATAGAATACTTTCATCATCTGACGTCTTGCATGCAGTCTGGAAGGAGCGTCTTTCTTGATCTCTTTCTGTACTTCATCGTAAACAGTTACTTTCTTTCCGTCTACAACTTCTTTTACTCTCTTGCCATCAGCATCTTTACGAGCAACTTTAGCTGTAACAGTTACTGTTTCAAAGTTGTCTTTTTCTTTTACAGCCAGAGCGATCAGACCTTCAGCAACTTTGCGGATTTCTTTTGCTTTTGCTTCTGTAGTAACGATTTTACCATGATATAACAGATTTGTTACCTGATTTCTGATTAACGCTTTTCTCTGTGCAGATGTTCTGCTCAGTTTTCTATATCCTGCCATTTTATTTTCCTCCATTTGTGGAACAGCCGGTCATGCTTCTTTGGTCTTACTGACGGACTGCTTGATCTTCTACAAATATTCCTTTACCCTACCGGCCAGTTACCGGCAGTTGCAGCATACGAGCTGCTTCTTATTCTTCACCAGGATTTAACTGTAATCCCAGCTCCTTTAATTTTGCAAGTACTTCTTCCAGAGATTTCCGTCCCAGGTTACGGACTTTCATCATATCTTCAGAAGTTCTGTTGCAAAGTTCTTCAACGGTATTGATACCGGCTCTCTTCAGACAGTTGTAGGAACGAACGGACAGCTCCAGCTCGTCGATGTTCATTTCCAGAACTTTCTCTTTTTCATTGTCCTCTTTTTCAATCATGACTTCTGCAGTCTTAGCATTTTCAGAGAGGTCGATGAACAGTTTCAGATGCTCGCTCAATACTTTTGCAGCCAGGCTGACTGCTTCATCCGGATCCAGAGTTCCTTTTGTATAAACATCCAGAGTCAGTTTATCATAGTCAGTGATCTGACCGACACGAGTGTTCTGAACTGTCAGGTTTACACGCTCTACCGGTGTATAGATTGCATCTACAGCTAATACGCCGATCGGCATATCATCTGTTTTCCCTTTGTCTGCACTGACGTAACCACGACCTTTTGTAATGGTCAGTTCCATATACAGTTTGCTGTCTGGTCCGCCGTTTAAGGTAGCGATTACCTGGTTCGGATTCATGATCTCGATATCCTGGTCAACCTGGATATCAGATGCTCTTACCACGCCTTCGCCTTCGAACTCGATGTATGCGATCTTCGGATCATTGCTTTCGCTTGTGTTCTTGATCGCAAGACTCTTCAGGTTCATGATAATTTCGGTTACATCCTCTTTTACACCCGGGATGGAACTGAACTCGTGCAGAACGCCTTCGATTTTTACCTGGCTGACTGCAGCACCCGGCAGAGAGGACAGCATGATTCTTCTCAGGGAGTTACCCAGAGTAATACCATAGCCACGCTCTAACGGTTCTACTACAAAGCGGCCATATTTTTTATCATCGGAAATTTCTGTAATCTCAATTTTTGGTTTGTTAAAATCAAACATACCAGGCCCTCCTTATTGGGATAATGATTTTCACTGAGGGTAACATATGGGAAATGGCCCACACGTAAACGGTGAGCCATAACTCACAATTATTTAGAATACAACTCGACGATAAGCATTTCGTTTACAGGTACGTCAATTGCATCTCTTGCAGGAACTTCTTTAACAGTTCCTTTTAATGCTTCCTGATCAACATCCAGCCATTCCGGAACCAGTCTTCCGCCGGTTACTTCCAGAATGTCTTTATATCTCTGAGAAGTTTTTTTAGCTTCTTTGATTTCGATCTGATCTCCGGCTTTTACCAGGTAAGACGGAATGTTTACCTGTTTGCCGTTTACCAGTACATGTTTGTGGTCAACGATCTGACGAGCTTCTCTTCTGGTTCTTGCGAATCCCAGACGGAAGATTACGTTGTCCAGTCTCATTTCCAGCATAGCCATCAGGTTGCTACCTGTCATACCAGGCATCTGGTCAGCTTTCTTGTAGTAGTTACGGAAAGGTTTTTCCAGAACACCATAGATGAATTTTGCTTTCTGTTTTTCTCTCAGCTGCAGACCATATTCAGATGTTTTACGGTTTGCTCTTTTTAACTGTCTTGTGGATTTTTTGTCAATTCCTAAATAGATAGGATCCAGACCCAGGGATCTACATCTTTTCAGAACTGGTACTCTATTTACTGCCATAATCTACTGACCTCCTAATTAGACTCTTCTACGTTTTGGTGGACGGCAACCATTGTGTGGTACCGGAGTTACGTCTTTGATACTTACTACATCAAGTCCGCATGCGGAAAGAGCACGGATTGCTGCTTCTCTTCCTGATCCCGGTCCTTTTACGAATACATCAACAGTTTTCAGACCATGAATTAACGCTGCTTTTGTAGCTGTTTCTGCTGCTACCTGAGCTGCATAAGGAGTAGATTTTCTTGAACCTCTAAATCCCAGACCACCGGCACTTGCCCATGATAAAGCATTTCCTTCAGCATCTGTCAGAGTAACGATTGTGTTATTGAAAGATGACTGGATGTGTGCCTGTCCGCGTTCAACGTTTTTCTTTACACGACGTTTTGTCGTTTTCTTTGTCACTTTAGCCATTTTAAAAACTAACCTACACTTTCTTCTATTCTATGTTACTGGTTGCCACGAATTATTTCTTCTTGTTTGCTACAGTTCTCTTAGGACCTTTTCTTGTTCTTGCGTTGGTCTTTGTTTTCTGACCACGAACAGGCAGGCTCTTTCTATGACGGATACCTCTGTAGCATCCGATCTCCTGCAGACGTTTGATGTTCATAGCGATCTCTCTTCTCAGATCACCTTCTACAGTCTGAGTCTCATCGATTACAGCACTGATTCTTTTTACTTCTTCGTCCGTGATATCTCTAACACGGGTGTTCGGATCTACGTTAGCTGCTTCCAGGATACGGGTAGCGCTTGTTCTACCGATTCCGTAGATATAAGTTAATCCGATTTCAATACGTTTTTCTCTTGGTAAGTCTACACCAGCAATACGTGCCATGTAATTTTCCTCCATCTTCTACTTGACCAGTCCAGACAGCCCATATGTCACCATATGTCTGAAATGTGTGTCTCATCCGGTCATATTAATATTTTCCTAATTGGGATGCCGGTATGTGAAGCATCCAGCCATGTCTCCATGACCTTTCCGGCTTAGCCGGTATTAAGCAATATTATAAGGGATGCAACGCTCTCTACGGCGTTCATCCGCCGGAGGCTCTCCGGTACACCACTCCGGAGCACTCTCATTATAATATCTAAACAGTACAACACATCCAGATGTGTCCTACTGCAGCCGCACTTAATTTTGAAGCTTTCGCTTCCAAACAGTCAGATCTAATTGACGGATTAGCCCTGTCTCTGTTTGTGTTTTGGATTCTCGCAGATTACTCTGATACTACCTTTTCTTTTGATGATCTTGCATTTTTCGCAGATCGGTTTAACAGATGATCTTACTTTCATGTGAATCCTCCTTTCTCCTTCTTAGCTAAGACGCATTCCCGCGTCTGCTCATGGTGGAAGAACCCTGTTTTTTGCGCACAAAAAAAGAACGCATTCACAAAAGTTCGTTTTACAGTATAGCATTCTCTTTCCAAAAAAGCAAGCCATTTTTTCAATTTTTTTCCTGCTTTTTCAGCCGTTCTCCCCGTTATCCCAAAACCAGCACCAGCCGGATACTTTCCTCCGTCAGCAACACTTTGTGGGCGCCTAGGGTAAGCTTTGAGATCCGACACCTACGCAGACTTAGGCTCGAGCGCTCTCGCGAGAGTCTTAGTCGTAGTTGGTGGCTAGCTCAAAGTTACCCTGCCCACGTTGCTTACGGAGGAAAGCATCCGGCTGGTGCGTCCCCTTCGGGATAACTATTCTTTATTTATCTCTCCAGATAATTCTGCCCTTAGATAAATCATAAGGAGAAAGTTCCATCGTAACTTTATCTCCCGGTAAGATACGAATGAAGTTCATTCTCAGCTTACCGCTGATATGTGCCAATACCACATGTTTATTTTCCAGCTCAACCTTGAACATTGCATTCGGCAATTTTTCAAGGACAGTGCCTTCTACTTCAATAACATCTGCCTTAGACATTGCTTTCCCTCCTGTTTTACTTTTCGCCGTATTCTCTTCTTCCACGGATGACATCCGAATCCTGAAGATCTCTTCCTTCCCGGATCACGTTTTCGATCCATTCCGGAATATGCCGATCAATCTGAACATGTTTGATCCTTTTCTTTTTCGGATGATCCAGTGTTCGGAGCTTTCCGTCCACCAGATATACAAAAGGCTCTTTCACATCCAGAATCATATAGAGCTTTCCCTTATCATGACCGGCAAGGGATCTGGCCATCATGCCAACACCATATCCTTCCATCCAGGCACCTCTATTTCGTGAGTGTCAGGATTTCAGGTTCGCCCTCAGTGATGAGAATCGTGTTCTCATAGTGAGCGGCCAGTGATTCATCTTCTGTCACAACCGTCCAGTCGTCATCCAGCCAGCAAACTTCCGGTCTGCCCATGGTGATCATAGGCTCAATAGCAAGTGTCATACCCGGCACCAGACGGATTCCTCTCCGTTTCTGTGCAAAGTTCGGGATCTGCGGATCTTCATGCAGGCTGGTTCCGATTCCGTGGCCAACCAGATCTCTGACTACGCCGTATCCAAAACTCTCTGCATAATTGCCGATCGCAGCGGAAATATCATACAGATGATTTCCTGCTTTTGCCATTTTAATTCCCTCAAAGAAACTCTGACGGGTTACATCAATCAGTTTCTGAGCTTCCGGGCTGATCTCCCCTACCGCATGAGTACGGGCAGCATCCGAATGATAACCTTTGTAGATGAGTCCGGCATCCAGGCTGACAATGTCTCCTTCGTGAAGAATTCTCTTCTTGCTCGGGATTCCATGTACAACTTCATCATTTACCGATACACAGATAGATGCAGGATATCCATTATAATGAAGGAAATTTGGGGTGCATCCGAAGCTTCGGATCATTTCTTCACCCAAATGATCGATTTCCCAGGTTGAAATCCCCGGTCTGATCGCTTTTGCAAGTTCATCATGAACTTTCTCCAGCAGATGGCAGGATTCCCTCATTAATTCAATTTCCCTGGCAGTCTTTATTGATACTGACATGTTTTACGCTCCTAAGATTTCAGTGATAGCCTGGAACACATCATTCAGATCCTGTGTTCCGTCGACTTCTCTCAATACGCCTTCTTTTTTGTAGAAGTCGATCAAAGGCTTGGTTTGTTCATGATACACACTCAGACGTTTGGTAACGGTTTCCGGTTTGTCATCGTCACGCAGCACCAGTTTTGCGCCGCATACATCACAGATATCTTCCACTTTCGGAGGATTGTGTTCGATGTGGTAGGTGCATCCGCATCCCGGGCACGCACGGCGTCCGCCCATACGGTTTACGATGTTCTCATCCGGAACTTCCACGTCAATTGCATAATCAATAGTTTCACCCATTTTATCAAGCGCAGCTTTTAAAGCTTCCGCCTGTGGAATGGTTCTTGGAAAACCATCCAATACATACCCGTTCTTACAGTCTTCCTGATTGATTCGGTCAACGACCAGATCACAGGTCAACTCGTCAGGAACCAGATGTCCCTGATCCATATAGCTTTTTGCTTTGTTTCCAAGCTCTGTACCATTTTTGATATTTGCCCGGAAGATATCTCCTGTGGAGATGTGCGGAATCTGATATTTCTCCGCGATTTTTTTCGCCTGTGTGCCTTTACCTGCACCAGGTGCACCCAACATAATTAATTTCATTTTGTACCCTCTCCTTCTTTTTTGTTCAGTAATTAAAATAATTACTATAATAGCACTTTAAGGCTGTGGCGTAAAACGCCACAACCTTTTAGTTATCTAAAAAACCTTTGTAGTTTCTTACCAGCATCATGGATTCAATCTGTTTCAGTGTCTCCAGGACAACTCCTACGATAATGATGATAGAAGTTCCGCCGAAGGACACATTCGCACCGAATACACCATTAAAGAAGAACGGGATAACCGCTACAATAGTAAGCCCTGCTGCACCAATAAAGATGATATAGTTTAACATCTTTGTCAGATAATCTACGGTTGGTTTTCCAGGACGGATGCCCGGGATGAAACCACCCTGCTTTTTCATGTTATCAGCTACTTCCAACGGGTTGAAAGTAATTGAAGTATAGAAGTAAGCGAAAAAGATTACCATGATGATATAAGCCACCAGGCCAATCGAATACCATGGATGATCCAGGTCAAACCAGTTATTACTGTTCATACCTGCCAGAATCTTTCCACCGATACCTGTTCCACCGGTTTTGCCCAGGAAAGAAGCAATCACACTCGGAAAAGACATAATAGAGGATGCAAAGATTACCGGGATTACGCCGGCCGTATTTACTTTTAAAGGAATATGGCTGGACTGTCCGCCCATCATTTTTCTGCCCTGCATCTTTTTGGAATACTGAACAGGAATTCTTCTCTCAGCTCCGTTCAGGATAATTACCAGAATAACCACACCTATAATGATCGCAGCGATAATAACGCCGGAGAGGAGTGCTTTTGCGATAATTTTTCCTTTCATGAAGCTTTCGTACAGTGTCGTCATATCACTTGGGATACGTGATACGATGTTGATCAAAAGTACGATGGAAATACCATTTCCAACACCTTTTTCGTTAATCTGTTCACCAACCCACATTAAGAAAGCAGAACCTGCTGTTAATGCAACAACTACTACAACTATTTTAACAAAATTGTTATCCGGAATCAATCCCTTGTTACCAAATCCGATTGCCATGGCAATAGATTCAAACAGAGATAATCCGATGGTTACATAACGGGTAATTGCGCCAAGTTTCTTTCTTCCATCTTCTCCGTCTCTCTGCATTTCTTCCAATTTTGGAATTGCAATTGTGAGAAGCTGGATGATAATGGATGATGTGATGTAAGGTGTAATGCTGAGTGCAAAGATAGACATCTGTGAAAATGAACCGCCTGTAAATGCGTCGAGGAAGTTAAATGCATCGCCTGTCTGACTCTCAAACCAGGTTTTGAAATAACTTCCGTCGACTCCCGGAACAGGGAGCTGGGAGCCAATTCGGATGACTACCAGCATCATTAACACATAAAAGATTCTATGTCTGACGTCTTTCACTTTAAATGCATTCTGAAGAGTCTTTAACATATAAGCTCACCTCTTATGCTACTGTTCCACCTGCTGCTTCAATTTTTGCTTTTGCGCCTTCACTTACTGCAGTAACTTTTACAGTCAGTTTTTTTGTCAGTTCTCCGTTACCCAGGATCTTAACGCCATCCTTCGGATTGGAAACCAGTCCGCTCTCAACCAGGGCTGCGATAGTAACTTCTGCTCCATCTTCAAATCTGTTCAGAGCTTCTACATTGATACCAACGATTTCTTTGGTATTTCTGTTCTTGAAACCTCTCTTAGGAAGTCTTCTGTATAAAGGCATCTGACCACCTTCGAAACCTGGTCTTGGAGCTCCGGAACGAGCTTTCTGTCCTTTATGTCCTTTACCAGCTGTTTTACCATTTCCTGAACCGTGTCCACGGCCTCTACGGAAGTCATCACTCTGTCTGGAACCTTCTGCAGGTCTTAAATTAGATAAATCCATTGTGGCACCTCCTTCTATTCTAATTACGCTTCTTCAACTTTTACTAAATGCTGAACCTGTTTGATCATACCTCTTGTTGCTGCGTTGTCCGGCAGTTCAACAGTTTTATGCATTTTGGTCAGTCCCAGAGCTTCGATTGTTTTTTTGTGTTTTGGAACTGCACCGATTGTAGATTTTACTAAAGTAATTTTTAACATTTTCCAGTCCTCCTTAAGCAAAGATCTCTTCTACGGATTTACCGCGAAGTCTAGCTACTTCTTCCGGAGTCTTTAACTGACTTAAACCTGCGATGGTAGCAAGTACGACGTTCTGTTTATTTCTGGAACCCATACATTTTGTACGGATGTTTTTGATACCTGCTAACTCGATAACCGCACGAGCCGGACCACCAGCGATTACACCAGTACCTTCCGGAGCTCTCTTCATCAGAAGTTCAGCGCTGCCGAATTTACCAATGTAGTCATGTGTGATACTGTTGTTTTCATCTCTTGCTACGGTTACTAATTTTTTGATAGCATCTTCTTTTCCTTTGCGGATAGCTTCCGGAATTTCAGCTGCTTTTCCAAGTCCTGCACCAACATGTCCGTTGCCGTCTCCAACAACTACTAAAGCTGTAAAACGCATGGTACGTCCACCTTTAACAACTTTTGTTACACGTTTGATTGAGACTACTTTTTCTTCTAATTCTAACTGACTAGCATCAATGATTGTATGTCTCATGTATTTCGCTCCTCTCTTTCCTAGAATTTCAGGCCAGCTTCTCTAGCTGCATCTGCTAATGCTTTAATTTTACCATGGTATACGAAACCGCCTCTGTCGAATACAACTTCTTCGATTCCTGCTTCAACTGCTTTCTTACCGATAACAGTTCCCAGGTAAGCTGCTGCTGCTACTGTGTTGGTCTGTTCCAGTTCTGCTTTTACGTCTTTCTGAAGAGTAGAAGCGGATACTAATGTTTTTCCAACGGTATCATCAATGATCTGTGCATACATATGGTTGTTACTTCTGAATACAGCCAGACGAGGTCTCTGAGCTGTACCAACGATATGATGACGCATTCTTCTATGCTTTTTAGTACGAACACTCGCTCTTGATACTTTATTAATCATTTTTGCACTCTCCTTATTTATTTCTTACCAGTTTTACCAACTTTACGTCTGATAACTTCATCAGCATACTTGATACCTTTACCTTTGTAAGGTTCCGGTCTTCTCTTTTCTCTGATTTCAGCTGCGTACTGGCCAACTTTTTCTTTGCTGATACCTTTTACGGTGATCTTGTTGCCATCTACAGTTGTTTCCAATCCTTCCGGATCTTCCATTTCAACTGGGTGAGAATATCCTAAGGAAAGAACTAATTTCTTACCCTGTTTCTGAGCTCTGTAACCTACACCGTTTACTTCCAGAACTTTCTGATATCCTTCGCTGACACCAACAACCATGTTGTGGATCAGTGTTCTGGTCAGACCGTGCAGAGCTTTCATTTTCTTTAAGTCGTTTGGTCTTGTTACTACTACCTGGCCATCTTCTACTTTGATGTCCATTTCTACAGGCAGATTTCTTTCCAGAGTTCCTTTAGAACCTTTTACAACAACGTAATTGTTCTCTTTAACTTCAACTGTTACTCCAGCCGGAACAACTACAGGCAGTCTTCCAATACGTGACATACCATTTTCCTCCTATTAACTTAGATTTTCGGAGAGGACGCTTAGTCCCCTCTGTTTTCAGTTTCTATATCTCTTGCTTGCGCGAAGTGATCAAATCTTACCAAACGAATGCCAGAACTTCGCCACCAACCTGCAGCTTTCTAGCTTCTTTATCAGTAATAACACCCTGGTTTGTAGACAGAATTGCGATTCCCAGTCCGCCCAGTACTCTTGGCAGTTCGTCTTTACCAGCGTAAATACGAAGACCTGGTTTGGAAATTCTTTTCAGACCAGTGATGATCTTTTCGTTTTTGTCAGCACCGTATTTCAGAGTGATACGGATATTTTTGAAGTTTCCATCTTCTACGATGTCATATTTTGCTACATAACCTTCTTTAACCAGAATGTCTGCGATAGCAACTTTGATTTTGGATGCCGGAACGTCTACAGTGTCATGTTTTGCTGTGTTTGCGTTACGGATTCTTGTAAGCATATCTGCAATCGGATCGCTCATTGTCATGATAGTTTCCTCCTAATTATTTAGACTTTTCATGTTCTTGTTTTGTATGTGTATACCCTCTCACTTTAGCGCAGCCTTGCGGCTTTGCCAAGTGATGCGGGCTTTCTTCGGATCTTTCGATCCGTTTTCAACTCTTACCAGCTTGCTTTCTTAACACCCGGGATCTGTCCTTTGTATGCTAATTCACGGAAGCAAATTCTGCAGATTCCGTATTTTCTTAAGTAAGCATGTGGACGACCACAGATTCTGCAACGATTGTATTCTCTTGTAGAGAATTTCTGTTTACGCTGCTGTTTGATTTTCATTGCTGTCTTAGCCATGAATTTTCCCTCCTATTCTTACTTTGAAAACGGCATGTTGAATAATGTCAATAATTCACGAGCTTCTTCATCAGTCTTAGCTGTTGTAACGAAGATGATGTCCATACCTCTTACTTTATCAACTTTATCATACTCGATTTCTGGGAAAATCAGCTGTTCTTTAATACCCAGTGCATAGTTTCCTCTTCCGTCAAATGCGTTTGGATTAACTCCACGGAAGTCACGTACACGAGGCAGAGCCAGGTTGATCAGACGATCAGCGAACTCATACATTTTTTCCCCTCTCAGGGTTACTTTACAACCGATTGGCATACCTTCACGGATTTTGAAGTTAGCTACGGAATTTTTTGCTCTTGTCAGAACTGCTTTCTGTCCGGAGATTGTTTCCAGATCTTTTACAGCTGCTTCCAGGATTTTAGCATTTTCTTTGGCTTCGCCAACACCCATGTTGATTACGATCTTATCGAGTTTTGGCACTTCCATGATATTTTTATAACCAAATTTCTTGGTCATAGCATCTATGATCTCATTTTTGTAAGTATCTTTCAGTCTGCTCACTTTCAATTGCCTCCTCTCTCAATTAGTCGATTACTTCGTTGCTGCCTTTTGCAACACGAACTTTTTTGCCATCTTCAACTTTGAAGCCTACACGAACTGCTTTTCCGTTGTGGATCAGCATTACGTTGGATGCGTCGATCGGAGCTTCTTTGTTGATGATTCCACCCTGCTGGTTAGCCATAGAAGGTTTTGCATGTTTTGTGATCATGTTGACACCTTCAACGATGACTTTACCGTCTTTTACAGACAGAACTTTTCCTTCTTTGTCTTTATCTTTACCGGCGATTACCTTAACGGTGTCACCTTTTTTAATTTTTAAACTTGCCATCAGGTTACCTCCTTATAATACTTCTGGAGCCAGGGATACAATTTTCATAAACTGTTTCTCACGAAGCTCTCTTGCTACTGGTCCAAAGATACGAGTTCCCCTTGGTGTTTTGTCATCTTTGATGATGACTGCTGCATTCTCATCAAATTTGATGTAAGAACCATCTTTACGACGAACACCTTTTACAGTACGTACAACAACAGCCTTAACTACATCGCCTTTTTTAACAACGCCGCCTGGTGTTGCATCTTTGACGGAAGCAACGATAACATCACCGATATTGGCATATCTTCTAGTAGAACCGCCCATAACACGGATACACAGAATCTCTTTTGCACCTGTGTTATCAGCAACTCTAAGTCTACTTTCCTGCTGAATCATGCTGGTATTCCTCCTATACGAATTAACTGATAACGATTATTTTACTTTCTCAACGATTTCAACCAGTCTCCATCTTTTGTCTTTGGACAGCGGTCTGGTTTCCATAACTTTCACGGTATCACCGATGCTGCACTGATTCTGTTCATCATGTGCTTTCAGTTTATATGTTCTCTTTACGATTTTTTTGTAAAGAGGATGTTTTACATGGTCTTCGATAGCAACTACGATTGTTTTGTCCATCTTGTTGCTTACTACTTTACCAATACGTGTTTTTCTAAGATTTCTTTCCACGATTTAGTGCCTCCTTCTTAGATTACTGTACGTTCGCCTTTTCAGCGATTACGGTCTGAATTCTGGCAATATTTCTACGAACCTCTTTGATTCTGCTTGTATTGTCCAGCTGATTGGTTGCATTCTGGAATCTCAGGTTAAAGAGTTCCTTCTTAGCAGCTACTAATTCTTCCTGTAATTCTGTAGCTGATTTCGCTTTTAAATCTTCTACATAATTTTTAATTTTCACTGTTATCACCGCCTTCTAAGTCTGCACGAGAAACGATTTTACATTTACATGGTAACTTATGCATTGCAAGACGTAATGCTTCACGAGCTGTTTCTTCAGGTACACCTGCGATCTCGAACATTACACGGCCTGGCTTAACAACTGCTACCCAGTATTCCAGAGCACCTTTACCGGAACCCATACGTGTTTCTGCTGGTTTTGCTGTTACTGGTTTGTCTGGGAAAATTTTGATCCAAACTTTACCACCACGTTTGATATAACGAGTCATGGCAACACGGGCTGCCTCGATCTGGTTAGACTTGATCCAGCATGGATCCATTGCTACAAGACCGAACTCACCGTAGTTGATTTTATTTCCTCTTAATGCTTTTCCTCTCATGGATCCGCGGAATTGTTTACGACGTTTAACTCTCTTAGGCATTAACATAATTATTTATCGCTCCCTTCCTTAGTTCCTTTGGTTGGAAGAACTTCGCCATTATAAACCCAAGCTTTTACACCAACTTTTCCGTAGGTTGTATCAGCTTCTGCGAAGCCATAGTCAATATCTGCTCTCAGTGTCTGAAGCGGAATAGTACCTTCGCTGTAGAACTCTGTACGAGCCATATCTGCTCCACCAAGACGTCCGGATACGGATGTTTTGATTCCTTTTGCTCCGGCTTTCATTGTTCTCTGCATTGTAGATTTCATAGCACGACGGAAGGAAATACGGTTTTCCAGCTGCAGTGCGATGTTTTCTGCTACCAGCTGAGCATCTCTGTCTGGTCTCTTAACTTCTTTGATGTCAACGATCAGTTTCTTTGTTGTATATTTCTGCAGTTCTTTTTTCACTTTCTCGATTTCAGAACCACCTTTACCGATTACAACGCCCGGTTTAGCTGTATAAATGATAACTTTTACACGCTCGGAAGCTCTTTCGATTTCGATTTTAGCAACACCTGCACTGTACAGTTTCTTTTTCAGGAATGTTCTGATGTTATAGTCTTCCACCAGGTTGTCAGCAAAGTCTTTTTCTGCATACCATTTGGAATCCCAGTCTTTGATAACACCGACTCTAAGGCCGTGTGGGTTAACTTTCTGTCCCATGATTACCCTCCTTATTATCTTTCATCTAACACGATAGAGATATGACTTGTTCTTTTCTCAATTCTGTATGCTCTACCCTGTGCTCTCGGTCTGATTCTCTTCATTGTAGGTGCTTTGTTTGCGTAGCACTCTGCAACGTACAGATTTTCAAGGCTCATGCCGTTGTTGTTCTCAGCATTTGCGATTGCAGACTCCAGTAATTTTTTGATTACGCTTGAAGCGTAACGTGGGTTGTATGTCAGAATTCCCAGTGCTGTCTGCACATCTTTTCCACGAATTACATCCAGTACATAACAAGCTTTCTGTACGGACATTCTTGCGTAGGATAACTTAGCAGATGGTCTGGTATCTTTATTAGCATTTCTTGCTCTTTTAATCTGGCTTCTATGTCCTTTTGCCATGACTAAAATCCTCCTTTCAAGATTGGGCTATACCGCTTTATTTACGAACACCTGATTTTTTCTCGTCTTTTCCATGTCCTCTGTAAGTTCTTGTAGCAACGAACTCACCCAGTTTATGTCCAACCATGTCTTCTGTAACATATACCGGCACATGTTTTCTTCCATCATGGACAGCGATTGTGTGTCCTACGAAAGATGGGAAGATTGTGGAACGACGTGACCAGGTTTTAATAACTGATTTATCTCCTGCTGCATTCATAGCATCAACTTTTTTAAGTAAGCTCTGATCTGCAAAAGGTCCTTTTTTCAATGAACGAGCCATTTACGTAACCTCCTTATTTCGCTAATGTTTTACCGTCTCTTCTTCTTACGATATACTTATTGGACTGTTTGTTTTTCTTTCTGGTCTTCAGGCCCAGAGCAGGTTTACCCCATGGAGTACATGGACCAGGACGGCCGATACCGGTCTTTCCTTCACCACCACCATGCGGATGGTCATTCGGGTTCATAACGGAACCACGTACAGTCGGGCGGATACCCATGTGACGTTTTCTTCCGGCTTTACCGATGTTTACCAGGTTGTGCTCTCCGTTTCCTACAACACCGATAGATGCACGGCAGTTGATCGGAACCATTCTCATTTCGCCTGAAGGCAGTCTTAAGGTTGCGTATTTTCCTTCTTTTGCCATCAGCTGAGCTCCATTACCAGCAGAACGAACCAGCTGTCCGCCCTTTCCAGGATGAAGTTCTACATTGTGTACCATAGTACCAACCGGGATCTCTGACAGCGGCATGCAGTTACCAGGTCTAACTTCTGCGTTAGTTCCGTTCATAACTTTAGCGCCGACTTTCAGTCCTTCTGGTGCCAGGATGTATGCTTTTTCACCGTCTGCGTAGCAGATCAGTGCGATATTTGCTGTTCTGTTCGGATCGTATTCGATAGCAACTACAGTTGCAGGGATATCATCTTTTCTTCTCTTGAAGTCGATGATTCTGTATTTTCTTCTGCTTCCGCCTCCGCGATGTCTAACTGTAATTTTACCCTGATTGTTACGTCCGGAATTCTTTTTCAGAGATACTACCAGAGATTTCTCCGGTGTGGATTTTGTGATTTCAGCAAAATCCAGGCTTGTCATATTTCTTCTGGACGGTGTATATGGGCTAAACTTTTTAATTCCCATTGTATTTATCTCCTTTCATTCAGCGATAGTAAGAGCGATCGGATGTTCGCTCAAGTCTTATTGACTTTGTCCGCTTTGCAATCTTACAGACCTTCGAAGATCTCGATGTCTTTGCTGTTCTCTGTCAGAGTAACGATTGCTTTTTTAGTTTTAGCTGTTTTTCCAACTGTGTAACCACGACGTTTTTTCTTACCATCAAGGTTCATGGTGTTTACAGTTTTAACTTCTGTTCCTTCGAACATTTTTTCAACAGCTTCTTTGATCATAGATTTGTTTGCTTCCGGATGAACCAGGAAAGTGTATTTTTTCTCGCTCATAGCGTTCATACTTTTTTCAGTTACAACCGGTTTAAGGATTACATCATAATATTGAATGTTAGCCATTATGCATATACCTCCTCAACTTTTGCAACAGCTGCTTTGTCCAGAACAACTGTGTTGTATTTCAGGATATCGAATACATTCATTGTTCCAACAGATGCTGTGATCACGTTCGGAATGTTTCTTGCAGATACGATTACGTTTTCGTTATCGGTAACAACCATAGCTTTTTCAACTTTCAGGTTGTTCAGTACATTCTGCATATCCTTTGTTTTAATAGCGTCTAATTTCAGTTCGTCCAGGACTACCAGTTTGTTTTCCTGTACTCTTGTTGTCAGAGCAGATTTCAGAGCGATTCTTCTTTCTTTCTTGTTCATCTTGAAAGAGTAATCTCTTGGTACCGGTGCGAATACAACTCCGCCGCCTGTCCACTGTGGAGCTCTTGTTGAACCCTGTCTTGCATGACCAGTTCCTTTCTGTCTCCAAGGTTTTCTTCCGCCTCCGCTTACTTCAGAGCGGGTTTTTGCTTTCTGAGTTCCCTGACGTTTATTTGCCAGCTGGCGCACAACTGCCATATGAACAAGATGTTCATTTACTTCTACACCGAACACAGCGTCGTTCAGTTCCAGTGTGCCAACTTCATTGCCTTCCATATTATAAACAGATACGTTTGACATCTGTGTGTTCCTCCTTTTCAAGAATCATGCCTCGCGGCATCGGGTCCACCGATCATCCGTTAAAATTATTTAGCACTTTTAACGGTTGCTTTGATTGTTACTAAAGATTTTTTAGGACCTGGTACAGCACCTTTTACCAGAAGCAGATTGTTTTCAGCATCTACTCTTACGATTTCCAGATTCTGTACTGTAACTTTTTTGTTACCCATGTGTCCAGCCATCTTTTTACCTTTGAATACACGGCTCGGATCGGAACAAGCACCGTTGGAACCAGCATGACGATGGTATTTGGAACCATGAGCCATAGGTCCTCTGGACTGACCGTGTCTCTTGATTGCGCCCTGGAATCCTTTACCTTTGGAGATTGCAGTAGCATCTACTTTTTCTCCTGCTGCAAAGATGTCAGCTTTGATTTCCTGAGCCACTTCATAGCTTTCAGCATCTTCTAAACGGAATTCGCGAACGAATCTCTTGTAAGAAACGCCTGCTTTGTCAAACTGTCCTTTCATTGGTTTGTTCACCAGTTTTTCTCTCTTGTCAACAAAACCAACCTGTACTGCACTGTAACCATCATTCTCAACAGTTTTAACCTGAGTTACTACGCAAGGTCCTGCCTGCAATACAGTCACTGGAGTTAAAACTCCATCTTCGTTGAAAATCTGAGTCATTCCAACTTTTGTAGCTAAGATTGCTTTCTTCATTCTTTTTACCTCCTGTTTAAACTACAGCGGAACACCAACTCGGGTGTTCATCCTAGAAACAGCCGATATAAGTGGAACACTATGACCCATAAGGGATGTTGATTCCTAAGAATGTGTTGCTTCTATATCTAACTTTTCCGGATAATTCTTTCGATGAAATTATTTGTTTTTCATCTTGATATCGATGCTAACACCAGCCGGCATCTCCAGTCTTGCCAGAGCATCCACAGTTTTCTGTGTCGGTCCGATGATATCGATCAGTCTTTTATGAGTTCTCTGCTCAAACTGTTCTCTGGAATCTTTGTATTTGTGTACCGCACGTAAGATTGTTACTACCTCTTTCTTAGTCGGAAGTGGTACCGGTCCACTCACTACTGATCCGTTCTTTTTTACAGTTTCGATGATTTTGCTTGCAGATGCATCAACCAGCTGATGATCGTAAGCTTTCAGAATAATTCTCATTACTTGACTTGCCATAAAAAAAGTCGCCTCCTTTTCGCACTTTACGAGTACGACAAGCGGTGACTGTACACTTTCCCGTGTGTGTCCTCAGGACTTCCACGCGGTTTTCCACACTTCTGGTGGACGTATTCAACATGTATACAGTGACTTGTCGCCAGTTTCTTAACTTGACATTCGCTCCACGGAAAACCTGCAATCTCTGCAGCAACCTCACGCTTCATCGCTATCAATGTCACAACATGGGTTATTATAAACGAAACCCCTCGCAATTGCAAGGGGTTTTTTCAAATTTTTTCAAAAAATTTTATTTTTCTTTTTTTACAGGACATCCGAGTAATCTACCAGGGTAACTCCGCTGACTTCATCTTCGACGACTTCCGGCTGATCCCCGTCTGCTTCTGCTTTCGCAAGCAGCTCTTCTTTCGTGTATACCGGCATCGCCAGTTTCTTCTCTTCCGACTCCTGTTCCTCCCCGGATACTTCTTCGAGCACTACCGGCTGTGTCTGATCAACTTCCTCCGGTTCTTCGTTTTCTTCTTCCTGCTCTGCTGCTTCCGGTTCCGTCTCTTCCGTCTGGTTCTCACTCATCATGCTTGCGATATCTGCCGCAAACAGACTTGCGGTTTCCTCTAACAGGGATTTGTTCGGATCTTCATTCTCTGTACTTTCTTCTTCCGGCTGATGTTCTTCTGCCGGTAATACAACTTCCTGTGTACTTCCCATATCCTGCGCTTCCTGTGTCAGATCCTCCGGAAGAACAATCTTCTGTGTCAGATCAGCTGCTTCTGTCGGAACCTCTTCCGGTGTCTCTTCGGTATCTTCCACATCAGCGTTTTTATTCTTCTTTGCAAGTTTTGCTTCCTGTCTTTCTTGTTTTGCTCTTGCCTTCGCCTCGGCTACCGCAGCTTTCTCTTCCTGTTTCTGTTTTTTCTTTTCTGCTTTTCTGGCTTTTTTCCGTTCCCGTCTGGACATCACTGCAGGTTCTTCTTCCTGCTCTTCTTCCGATTCGTCTTCTTCGTCATCCTCGTCTTCCTCTTCGTCCTCATCATCGTCTTTCTTCCAGACTTCTGCGAGAATAAACAGAATGATGACAAATACAACGACAAGTCCTACGATGATCAGGCCCTCGGTGTTCCGGAGTGCCATAGATACATAACCGATCACCGGTACCACGAGCATGACTTTCTGCACGGTACTTCCCAGTTCCTGCTGTGTGGTTCCCCCGTCTGTGCTCAGCTGATCATCCAGTACCACACTGCTGCCATCGATGCTGTCCACCACATATACATATTGTCCGCCATCCTGGCTTACCAGAACTTTATCTCCCTGTTTCAATTCACTGCTGTCTTTCTCCACTGCATAAGCCACGGATCCCTGTGACAGGTTGGTCTGCATATCGACATCATCCACCATCACTGTTGTCACACCTGCGAACGGCGGAATCAAAAGCCCCGCTGCAACCACAATGGCGCAAAACAGGATCACATTAACAATCGTTTTTAAAACTTTCGACATGATCTACTCTCCTCATATGTTTTCCTATCTGTTGAATCTGCTCCCGGCATCTCTCCAGATACCTTTCTGCAAATACCGCCTGTTAGGGCAGTATCCATATCATGCCCCTTATTATATCCTTTTTTGACCCCTTCTGCAAGCCGTTTTAAAAAATGTAAGTTTTTTCTTATTTTCTGGTTGCCTGCGTTTTTCTTCTTTATTATAATGAAGCTATACGGAGGTATTTACTTATGAAACCCACCATCAAGACGATCGAAGATCTTTCTTTGAACGCGTGGCCCTCTCATCAGATTCAGCTCTATGACGGATGGCTTCTGCGTTTTTCTTATTTTTACACACACAGAACCAACTGTGTGGAACAGATCGGACCATCCTCGATACCGATCGAGGAAAAAATTGATTTTTGTGAAGACGCTTACCACCGCTGGGGAACGCCTTCTATTTTTAAGATCACGCCGTTGCTTTCCGATGATTTTGAAAAACGGCTGATTGACCGCCGGTATGTGGTGCAGCATGTCACGGAAGTTATGACACTGGATCTTACGCCCTGGCAGATCACCACACCGCCGGTGGATGTCCGGATCGAGCGGACGATCAATGACCGGTGGATCCAGTCGCTGTTTGCCTTAAAGAGTACGACCAGTGCCATCCACCGCCAGATCGTGCCATCCATGTATCATGCGATCCCGAAAGACACCCTTGCCGCTTCCATCACCAACGAAGACGGGCAGATTGTCGCCATCGGACTCGGGATTCTGGATCGTTCCTATATGGGGATCTATGCGATCCATGTGCATCCGCATTACCGTGGTCGAAAATATGCCCGTTCCGTCTGTACGGCGCTGTTAAACCGTGGAAAAGAGCTGGGAATGACGGGTGCCTACCTGCAGGTCGTGGAAGGAAACACACCTGCCAAGCGGCTTTATCTTTCCCTGGGATTTGAAGATTTTTACAGTTACTGGTTCCGGGTAAAAGAACTATTCTAAATATCGCATTCATTGCACCAAAAGACAAGGGCATCCTTTCCGGACGCCCTTGTCTTTTGTAACTGTTCGTTTTTCAATTACCTATCTATTACTTGCTTGTCAGATATTTTTCAATTCCTTCGATCGCAGCTTCTTCGTCTGTACCTTCTGCACAGATGGTAACGCTCTCGCCTACATTCAGCCCCAAAGTCATCATACCCATGATACTTTTGGCATTGACATGTTTATCTCCGCTTTCCACCTGAATTCTGCTTTCATACTGGCTGGCAACCTGCACAAGCATTGCTACCGGTCTTGCTTCCAATCCATTGGAAATCTGAATTGTAATTGGTTTCTTAATCATTGTAATCCTCCTTATTTTCCCGCAGCTCGTCAGCGATTCTTCCCAGTTTCCGAAGTCTGTGATTCACTCCTGATTTCCCCACCGGCGGACTCATCATCTCCCCCAGTTCTTTCAGAGTAGCCTCCGGATAACGCAGACGACAAACTGCGGTCTCCTCCAACTCCTCCGTGAGTTGTGAGAAGCCCACATGTGTTTCAATATACCTGATATCTTCTATCTGTTTTACTGCTGCCGAAACCGTCTTGCCGATATTGGCAGTCTCGCAGTTCACTTTACGGTTAATATTATTGCTGATTTCCTTCCGGATCCGGATATTTTCCAGATCCATCAGTGAGATCCCTGCTTCCACCAGTCCCAGAAATTCCACAATCTGGGATCCCTCTTTCAGGTAGACCACCTGACTTTTCTTTCTCGCAACAATTCTCGCATCCAGTTCAAATTCTCTCATGATGGACTGTATCTGTTCTGCACGCTCCTGTGTGGAACAGACAATTTCCAGATGATAGCCTTTTTCCGGATCGCTGATAGAACCCGCTGCCAGAAATGTCCCACGCAGGAATGCCCGCTTACAGCACTCTTTCTGGATCACTAGACGACTCATAACGGAAAGGTCATCGGCGATCTCCTGCTCCGGCGACAGGAACTTGGTAGCCTGAAGGATTCGAACCGTATCCTCATGGGAAGGTACTTCTACCCGATAAACATTGGATTTTTTCAGGTAGACATTCTTCCGAACGTGAATTACAGCTTCTATATTAAATGTTTTTTCTATTAATGTAAAGTATTTTCTTGCTACAGACACATTTTCTGTATGTACGATCACACGAAAGTGATCGTTGGCTGAGATACTGACCTGTCCACAGACGCTTAAGATGGCCGCAATCTCCGCAATCTGGCAGTGGCGCGCTGTAGATATCTGTCTGGACAATTCCTCTTTCACCTTGCTGGAAAAGGACATGCTCTCTTACCTCACTTCGTTCATTTTCTTCCGGATGGCATCTTTGCCGATGTCTCTGTGCTCGATCCGTACTCCGTATTCTTCGGACTGTTCCAGACGCTGATACAACGCATTTGCCAGTGTCACGGAACGGTGTTTTCCACCGGTACATCCGATGCTTACGACCAGCTGATTTTTTCCTTCCTGAATATAGTTCGGGATTAGGAACGAAACCATATCCGCCAGTTTATCCAGAAAGATCCTGGATGCCTCGCAGTTCATCACATAATCGCTGACCGGTTTATCATTTCCGCTTAACGGACGCAGCTCATCGATATAATAGGGGTTCGGCAAAAATCTCACATCGAAAACCAGATCCGAGTCTGACGGAATTCCGTATTTGAAGCCGAAAGAGAGGACGGTGATCATCAGATTTTTAAATCCCATATTTTTCACAAAGATCTTGTCCAGTTCCGCTTTCAGTTCCCTCGTCAGAAGCTGGCTGCTGTCCAGAATGTAGTCCGCATGCTCTTTCAGATATTTTAACCGTCTGCGCTCCTCGCGGATACCGTTTTCCACCCTGCCACTTCCCGCCAGCGGATGGGTTCTTCTGGTCTCTTTGTAACGCTTTACCAGCACTTCATCTTCCGCATCCAGATACAGGATCTCATACTCGAGTCCTGTCAGGCGGATCTCCTCGAGGGCTTTCTCCACCCCTTCCATGTCACCGCCGCTTCGCACATCCACGCCGAGTGCTACCTTCTGGATGCTTCCGGAATTGCCCTCCACGATAAACTGGGCAAATTTTTCCAGAAGCGGAATCGGAAGGTTATCCACGCAGAAATATCCTGCGTCTTCCAGTATTTTCAGTGCGGTACTTTTTCCCGCACCGGACATTCCCGTAACAATTACAAATCTCATACTCTTCCTCTTTCGCTTTTAAAATTCCCCGAGGAATTTTACCTCTGTCTCCAGCTGCACCTGAAATTTCTCATATACAATCCGCTGCACATCATGGATCAGATCCACCACATCCTTCGCGGTCGCATTTTCTTTATTGATCACAAATCCGCAGTGTTTTTCGGACACCTGTGCGCCGCCTACCTGATAACCGCGAAGACCTGCATCCTGGATCAGTTTTCCTGCAAAATATCCTTCCGGTCTCTTAAAGGTACTTCCAGCACTCGGGTACTCTAACGGCTGTTTGGTCACGCGCTGTTCTTTCAGTTCATCCATACGGCTTTTGATTGCTTCCGGATCACCTTTTTTCAGGCTCAGAACCGCTTCCAGAACAATGTAGCCTTTTTCTTTTACCACACTGGTCCGGTATCCCAGCTGCAGCTCCTCGTTTTTCAGTTCCTTCTGCTCTCCCTCCGGCGTCAGTACGGTGACAGATTCCAGAATGTCTTTCATCTCTCCGCCGTAAGCGCCCGCGTTCATGACCGCAGCGCCTCCCATGGTTCCCGGAATTCCCGCTGCGAATTCCATACCGGTAAGTCCGGCTTCCAGTGCCTTTCTGGCGGTGGCAGATAACAGCGCGCCTGCCTGTACCCGCAGATGTTCTCCCTCTACGGTCACCTGATTCATATTTTTATAGACCTGCAACACAACCCCGTCAAATCCCTGATCGCTCACCAGCAGATTGCTGCCGTTTCCAAGGATAAAGTAAGGCGTCTTCTCTTCCTGACAGATATGTAAGATTTCTCTGATCTGCTCTTTTGTGGATGGTGTCAGAAAACAGGCTGCCGGTCCGCCCACACGGAATGTGATATGTTTCTTCATCGGTTCCTCCCGCAAAAACTGATTACTTTCCACTGTCTGTTCCAGTCTTTTGATTATCTCTTCTCTCAAATTATTCACCTTTTCATTCTCTGTTGCGGGATCTTTTGACGGATCCCGCTGGCAATTACACATAAACCATATTATTATACTATATCTCTTCCGTCCATGGCAAGAGCCGGAAATCCCTTTCTTCCTTATTTTTTCATCTGTGGATGGAAAAACAGGCTCGCCAGATAGCCGAAGATCAATGCTGCACTGATTCCTCCCGCACTTGCCTTAAACCCTCCGGTAAATACGCCGAGGATCCCCGCCTGTTCAATCTCTTCTTTTACCCCCTGAAACAGCAGATGCCCGAATCCGATCAGCGGTACACTTGCGCCCGCATGGGCGTAATCGACCAGTGGTTTGTACAGATGCAGGGCACTTAACACGCTTCCCGCACATACCAGAAGAACCATCACTCTTCCCGGCATCAGTTTGGTCTTATCCAGAAGGATCTGCACCAGCGCACAGATCAGCCCTCCCACCCAGAAGGCATTGATATAATGCATGATCATGACTCTTCCACCTCCCCGTCTGCCCATTCCAGGACGACACCCTGGGCAATTCCCGGTACACTGTTTCCCTCATAGAAGCTTACTTTTGACATCAGCGCACCTGTCGGTACAAAAAGCACCCGTTTCCAGTCTCCGCAGGCGATCTTCGGCAGAATGTAGCCGGCAAGTACCGACGCACTGCAGCCGCACCCGCTTCCGCCCGCATGGGTATCCTGTGTCTCCTGGTCGTACATCAGGATCCCACAGTCTTTGTGATTTTTCACCGCCTGATAGCCTTCTTTTTCGAGAAGATCCAACAGGATCTGCTGCCCGACATAGCCGAGATCTCCTGTGATGATCTGATCGTACGCCTCCGGTTCTCTTCCAAAATCTTTCAGATTCTGTGCAATCGTACTGCACGCTGCCGGTGCCATACATGCACCCATATTCTGGGAGTCTTTCAATCCGTAGTCCACCACTTTTCCTGTGGTAAGTCCTGTGATCTTTACTTTTCCCTTCTTCCGGTTCAGCACGCAGGCTCCGCTTCCCGTAACCGTCCAGGAAGCCGACAGCGGTCTCTGGCTTCCGTAGCCGAGCGGAAAACGGAATTCCTTCTCCGCCGTGGCAAAATGGCTGGATGTCACCGCCAGCACCCGCTCGCCGTGACCGGCCGACAATGTGATGGCTCCGAGACTCAGCGCCTCTCCCATCGTGGAGCACGCACCGAACAGTCCGTACAGCGGCCGATCCAGTTCTCCGATTCCAAACGAGGAGGCAATGGACTGCGCCAGCAGATCCCCGGCAAAGATGATCCGGATATCCTCCGGGGTGCATCCTGCCTTTTTGACCGCCAGCCTTGCCGCCTTCTGCTGCAGTATGCTCTCTGCTTCCTCCCAGGTATTCTGTCCCAGCTGATCATCCGTCTCGATCTCGTCAAAAAAAACTGCCAGCGGACCTTCTCCTTCTTTCTTTCCAACCACCGATGCCCAGCTTTCCACATAAACTGGCTCTTCCAGCCGGATGCTCTGTTTTCCGATCTCCATCTGCTACCACCTTTCTGCCACATACTGGATCAGTCCCAGCACCCATGAGGTCAGCACCCCGTAAAGGATTACCGGTCCCGCTATGGTAAATATTTTGCTTCCGATTCCGAATACCTGTCCTTCCTTCTGGTATTCCACCGCCGGTGCTGCTACCGAATTGGCAAATCCCGTGATCGGCACCAGGGTTCCCGCCCCACCCCACTTTGCCAGCCGTGGATAGAGGTTCATCCCCGTGGTCAGGGCACTTAGAAAAATCAACGCAATGGAACACCACGTTCCCGCCGTCTTCTCATCCATCCCCGCCGCCAGTGCCCATTCGGTAACTGCCTGCCCCAGCACACAGATCAGACCTCCCACAAGAAAGGCTTTTGCCATATTTGCGGGCAGACTGTGCGTCGGTGTCACCTGTTTGACGTAATCTTCATATAGCTGCTGTTTTTCTTTGTCTTCCTGCATCGTTTCATCCTCATACACAGGTGGTTTCACCTGTTTTCTTTCTGTTTTTTGTAACTGTTTTGTAACTATTCAGTAGGCAGTATCCCGCGAGGCGTTTTGGCATGTTTTTTGCCAAAATCCCGAGACATGCAAGCCAAAATGCCATCACCAAAGGTGATTTTAAATGCATTTTGGCTCGTAACTGTGAAGGTACTGAACAGTTACACTGTTTTTCTTCTCTACCTGATCAGTATCTTCCGGTTTCTCCGGTTTTATGCCTGTTTTTCTCATTTTCCGTATCCTGAATTCTGCTCAGCAAAAGAAAAACCAAAGAGAACCGGCTACTTTTCCAAGCGCCATGCTGAGGATCACCAGACCGATTCCTTTGACCAGACCGATCCGGCGGACAAGAATCGCATAGATGTTCACAACCTCTCCGAGCGCTACCACCCAGCTTCCCAGAAAAATCCCGGAGAAACTTCCGTAAACGGCAAGTCCGGCATTTCCAAGCGGCAGTGCTTCCTGGTAGAGAAAGAGCAGATTGCCAAGCACCGCACCGACCATGGAACAGTCCTCATACAGCCGCACCCGCGTGGCGCTTCTCGTAATCCCGGCAAACCGCGGTACGATCCCGAGGCTGATGATAAAAGCTACCACACCGCTTGCGATTGTCATCCCCATACAAAGTCCCACCGCGCCAAGCAAGGCTTCTCTCATCCGGAATTTTCCTCCTTTCGACGCTCCATCTCGAGAATCGTCAGATCCACCTGATCCTCGTATTCGCGCATCTCCACTTCCATCGGTGTCGGATCCTCCGTGATCTTCCACTTGCCAAAATGATTAAAGAAAAAGACAACACCGATCCCGATCCCCACCGAATATGTCGCTTCCAGAATCGTCAGCCCGGCGGGATTCGAGGTGAACTGTCCACTGATCCGCTCAAAAAGAGTCGGGATATCCACATCCATATTGAAAGTCATGATAGAAAACATCGTTCCAAAGAATGTGATCAGGCATACAAACGCCGTTTTCAGCCAACTCATCACTATATTTTTCCCTGCCGGATCCTCGTACGTCAGGATGAACTGCGGTTCGCCGACATGATCCACTTCCACCTTCTCTTCTTTCTTCTGGATCAGCCAGATCAGTTCCATTGCTGAAACCGTATATCTGCCATATTTTTCCGGCTCCAGTGTCAGAACCCGAAGTACTTTGCATCGCTGCAGAACCTCCGGATTGTTACTCGTAAGATCCGCGATATCGCCAAGACGCACATGAGGATCCGTGATCTTCCGGTTTTTCTCTGTCTGGATATACAGTACATCACCCATGGCACATCGCCTCCAGCCGTTGTACCAGGGTTCCTCCTTTTTGCGTCTGCGGCGTGCCCTGCTGCATCAGAAGCACCGTCAGCACTCCGGCTGCCACCAGAACTGCAAGCAGCCAGATCCACCATTTTTTCCCTGCCATCATACCACTTCCTTTCTTTTGCAAGTAGTATGTGCCAAAATGTGTGCTCTATACTTCCTCCTGCATCTTTTTCAGGATCCGCTTTTCCATCCGCGATACCTGTACCTGGGAAATACCCATCTCTTTTGCGATCACACTCTGTGTCTTTTCCTGAAAATACCGCTGATAGATCAGTTCCCTCTCTTCACCCTCCAGTTTTCCCAGGATTTCTTCCAGAAACAGGCGGTTCAGCACCCGCTCACTCTGATTTTCTTTTTCTTCCAGCTTATCCAGCAGAAGGATCGTGTTTCCCTCCCCCTGATAGATTGTCTGCTGCAGCGATTCCACCTGCACATAGGAATCCATCGCCTCCATCAGTTCCTCCGGCGAGATCCCGAGTTCCCGGGCGATTTCCTGCGTGGTCGGTTCCCTGCCCGTCTGTTTCTCCTGCTGTTCCCGGATCCGGTACGCTTTCGCAGCCGTTTCTTTTAACGAACGGCTCACTTTCAGGATCCCGTCATCCCGCAGATATCGTTTGATCTCTCCGGTAATCATCGGGATAATGTATTATAGTGGAAATTTTGAAATTTCCTTTATCCAATAGGGTAATTATCTTGAATAAGATATATGAAATTTTACACGCAAGAAGATATATCCCCTTGCGATGTATTAACTATAGAAATGTAATTTACTGTAGTGTCAAAAGATCATTATACTCAATTTCAACATAATCATTCGATATTTTGATCTTTTTGATATATTCACGTACAGTCTTCTGTCTTTCATTGAAAGACATGAACTCCCAGCTGTCAGCAACACTTTTGAATGCTTTCGCTCTTGCTGCCATATCTTTAGCTCTTGTGTTCTTTAAGGTGTACTGTTCAATCTGTGTATTCAAATTTTCCAGTTCCTTGTTAATCTCACCAATCGTCTCCAACAGGACATTGTTATTGGTATCAGATGCATATAAATTATACAAAGATTTCAGCTTTCCTTCAAGAACTGTTTTTCTCTGGTTCATGGCTTCAAATCCCTTTTGATTTTGCTGTTCTGATTTTCCCTCAATTATTTCATACTCTTTTGATAATTTCAGCATATCATTAACAACAACTTCTTCAACTTCAGCTGCATCTAACTTTCCATTCTGGCAATTAGGATTCTTAACCAGGTGCGGTTTGCTATGATCTAAAGAGTAACAGTAAATCATCACTCTACCACCGCTCCATTTTTGATAACGCATCTTCGCACCACATAATCCACAATATATTAAGCCTGTTAGTAAATACTGTGATTTATGAGAAGTTGCTCTTGTTCTTGTTTTTCGCAATTCCTGAACTTCATCAAATAATTTTTTATCAACTATTGGTTCGTGAAGACCATCAACGATTTCCTTATTATATTTGAGCTTTCCAATGTATGTAACCCTGGATAACATATCGGACACTTGCTTGTCTCCTTTTAGGTCAAACATCTTTGCCAGTGCATACGTGGAATAGCCTTCCTTATATAATTCAAAAATCTTTTTGACTGTTTCTGCATCTTTATTTGGTATAAGAACATCATCGCCATTATTATAATCATAACCAAACGGCGGTTTCGTACCACGCCATTTTCCGGTTTTGATTCTCTCTGTAATTCCCATTTGTGTACGTTCACGAATATTTTCTCGTTCATACTGAGCAAATACAGATAAAATACCTACCATAGCTTTTCCATATGGTGTTGTTGTATCAAAATTTTCATTTAATGAAATAAATCCAACATCATTTGCCTCAAACACATCTTCCAGAAGATAAATCGTGTCTTTCTGACTTCTGGACAAACGGTCAAGTTTAACAACTACAACAGATTCAACTTTGCCTTCTTGAATTTCTTTAATAAGACGTTTCATCTCCGGTCGGTTCAGATTACTTCCCGAATAACCACCATCAATGTACAGATCATAATTATCAATCTCCTGATAATTACAATACTTTTCAAGTTTCTCTGTCTGAGCACCTACTGAATATCCTTCTTCAAACTGAACATTTGTAGAAACTCTGATATACAATCCTGTTTTTTTATTATTTGAGGTATCCTTTCCGATTCTTATGTTTCTCACCTCTATCTTTCCTCCTCTCAAGTACACTATACCATCCTTCTGAAGAAATTTCAACTTATTTTATATTCTAATATAAGTTATGCAAAATTTCTTTTTCAGATGCTTCGATTTTAATATTATCAACTGCTCCCATCTCTTTATTCATCTGATATAATATCTGACGAACCACCGGTGAATCCAATCTGAATCTTTCTAAATCTTTATCTTCGATCACATTACCATTTGCGTCATATCTTCTTACAATTTTTAATGCCATCGCAATCCCTCCTTTTATAAATCATATTCAATCGTCTCTAAAAAATCACCAGAACCGCTCGTCCTGTACTGTCATTCTTTTGTGTTATCTACACTTTATGACGTCGTTTTCTGTTGAATTGTCGAAAGCGGGAATATCATTTCTCGCTTTCGTTCATTCCCATCTGAATCCGTACTGCTTTCAGTACCCGATCCAGGCTCCACTTGTTCACTCTTCCGCATTTCTCAATAATACATTTCGTAGAAATGCTCATAACCTGTTCAGCCAGTGCCAGGCTTCCTTTTCGGATTCCCGTCATATCATATTTGCTGATAAATACATGTGTTGGCAAATACCGTTTCTTATAAATTCTTGATGTCAGCGGAACTACCGTTATGACTGAACTGTATGTATTGGCTTTATTATTGCTCACTACGATCACCGGTCTTACTCCACCCTGAACCGAAGTTGTCGGGAACATACCGA
>ERZ1673739.19-NODE-19-length-237323-cov-23.396948_pt1 | contig 237323 bp, 215 predicted proteins | sample MGYA00580210_ERZ1673739 | MGnify/ENA primary metagenome ERZ1673739 (study PRJEB41218, sample SAMN15661749) | gut metagenome | host: Homo sapiens | place: Canada: London | collected 2015-08-20/2019-03-30 | study: EMG produced TPA metagenomics assembly of... | reverse complement strand
TTATAATAAATAATTAGGGGAATATACGTGACGAGAAGCAACAGGAGGAAATACCAGAAAGTGATAAGAAAAGAATGGAAACGCATGCTGGCACTGTCCATGGCATGTACGATGACAGTATCTATGGCAGTGCCGGCTGTGGCTGCACAGGAGGGAGAAACCAGTTTACAGACGGCAGAGGCAGCAGAATTACAGGAGACCCCGGAACAGTTTGAGGTAAGAACGGGATATCATTTACCGGATGGATATACATATGTATTGAATAACGGTTTTGTGATCATACAGGCAGATGGTTCGCCACAGATTACACCGGTTGCAACGCCGGAACCAACACCGGAGGAAACACCGACGCCAACAGTGACACCAACGCCATCGGCAACACCGGATGTGACAACACCAACTCCGGCACCGACAGAGACAACCACACAGCCATCTGCGACACCGGAAGCAACCACAACACCGGAAGCGGCAGATCCGGCGCAGGAGGCAGAAGCGGAAAATATACCGGTTATTACCGCATTTCCACAGTCGGTAGAAGTGCCGGTGACCGTAGAAGATTACCGTTTCTGGACGGTATCAGCCAGCAGAAAAGCAGCACAGGCGAAGGCAAATCTGGAGATCAAAGAAGAGATGTCTGAGGATTCCCGGAGCGTGGGAAGTCTGGAAGAGGGCGGTGTCTGCTATATCTTAAAGAAAGAAGAAGGCTGGTACTATGTGGAGTCCGGAAATGTTCGTGGTTTTGTAGAGAAAAAAGCGGTGAAAAAAATCGGAGATAAGAATGAAGCACTGCTGACTCCGGTTTATGCGGTGGAGATGATCGCACCGGCGGAAAATCAGGCGTACACCTATTATCGTGCGACGATTCAGCAGACCGAAGCAAAAAAACGCTATGCACTGTGCAAAGGTGATGAGCTGAATATCCGGGCGGATAAGAACACAGACAGTGAGATCGTCGGAACGATGAAAAAAGGAAATCTGTGCTATATTCTGGCAGATGAGACGGAAGAATGGGTGTATGTGGAATCCGGAGAGGTCCGTGGATTTGTAAAGAAAGAATACCTGCAAACCGGCAAGAAAGTAAATAAAAAAGTGAAAAAGACCGGGGAGGATCAGTTTACACAGGCAGTTGCTCAGGTAGATCCGAAGGAGAATCCGGCACTTTATTATACAATTACTTCCGTGAAAGCAGGAATTCCGGACGGAGCAATCCGTGATTCGATCGTGGATTACGCCAATGGGTTCCTCGGAACAGTCTGGGAGAAAGAAGGAACCAGTCTTTGCGAGGGAATCGACACGAAGGAATTTGCCGAGCAGATTTATGAGGCGTACGGATATGATGTTACGGATAAAGATGGAAATGTGCAGGAACAGGGAAAGGTTTCTGTGGATCAGGCAAAACCGGGCGATGTGATCTGTTACGGATCCGGGGAGGAAGCAAGTGCAGCCGGTATCTATGTGGGTGACGGCAAGATGGTACAGGCTTCTGAGACGAGAGGAAAAGTAGCGACGGTAAAGGTAGATACCACGCAGGAGAGTTTTGCACTGGAACTTTTTGAAGATACGAAAGTGATCGCAGGAAGTAAGAATATCAGCGAGGTCAATGCAACAGAAGCGATGTACGGACAGGATCTGGGGCTTTTTAAGCTGACATATTACTGTGCCTGTGCAAAGTGCTGCGGAAAGGCAACCGGAATTACGGCTTCGGGAGCGAGAGTTGCGGAAGGAGAAACGATTGCGGTGGATCCTTCGGTGATTCCTTATGGAACGAAGGTTATTATCAACGGACATATTTTTACGGCGCAGGATTGCGGCAGCGGAGTGAAGGAGAATCATATTGATATCTATGTGGATGATCATGAGAGAGCACTGGCGCTGGGATGCAATTATGCGGATGTGCATTTGATGAAATAAAGAGAAGAAACTGTCACACTCGGGTGAGTGTGGCAGTTTTTGTCTCTATATAAAAAATAAATTTCGACAAATGTATACACAATTAAGTGAATACAGCGGAGAAATGGGAAAATAAAAAGGATTTTGCGGGAGAGGGGTGGAATATATTTAACAGAATAGGTGAAAAAGAAATGGTTTTTGGCGTTTTTTGTAATGGAAGGGGTGGTGTGTTTGAATATCAGGGAACGGGCAGAAGGACGGGAGTATCAGTATCTGAGTCCATATGCTTCGCACAGCAGGGAGTCGAAGGGACGGGCGCGTGTGGAGGAGGAGTGTGATATCCGGACGGTTTATCAGAGAGACCGGGATCGGATTATTCATTCGAAGGCGTTTCGGAGGCTCAAGGATAAGACGCAGGTGTTTCTGGCGGCGCAGGGGGATCATTATCGGACCCGGCTGACGCATACGCTGGAGGTGTCGCAGACGGCGCGGACGATCGCGAAGGCACTGGAACTGAATGAGGATCTGGTGGAGGCGATTGCGCTGGGACATGATCTCGGACATACGCCGTTCGGGCATGCGGGTGAGTCGGCGCTGAATGAGATCTGCCCGGAAGGATTTGCTCATTTTAAGCAGAGTGTCCGGGTGGTGGATCGGCTGGAGAAGAATGGGGAAGGGCTGAACCTGACCTGGGAGGTACGGGATGGAATGTTGAATCACCGGACATCCGGCACACCGCATACGCTGGAAGGACAGGTGGTGCGGCTGTGTGATAAGATTTCCTATATCCATCATGATATGGATGACGCACAGAGAGCCGGGATTTTTCAGGAAGATGATATCCCGATTACAATCCGGGTGACACTGGGAGATTCCTGTAAGGAACGGTTAAATACATTGATTCATGATACCATTCGAAACAGTTACGGCAAAGATAAGGTGGAAATGACGCAGGAGATCGGAGAGGCAATGCGGGAACTGCGGGCACTGATGTTTCGAAGTGTTTATAATAATCCGGTAGCGAAAAAGGAAGAGGGAAAAGCAAAGACCATGCTGCAGGAGATGTACCTGTACTACAGCAAACACCCCGAGCAGATGTCCGGAGAATATCAGAAGCTGATCGCAGAAGGTGAGAGTAAGGAACGTGTGGTATGCGATTATATTTCCGGTATGACGGATCAGTATGCGATGGCAAAATTCAAAGAACTCTTTATTCCAGCAGCCTGGGCGGTATATTGATCAGACCAGATATCTGCCAAAGAAAAGAAATTATATAAAAAGACAAAACAGTAGCGAAAAACGCGAATTTTGTCGAAGAAATAGAGAAGCCGGACAAATAAAAAAGGATATTGTCGCCGCACGGGGAATATATATATACGTGGGTAAATGACAACAGTGGATAAAGGAGAGAGAAAACATGCGTTATTCGGATGATCTGATCGAAGAAATTCGAATGAAAAACGATATTGTAGATGTGATTTCCGGCTATGTGAAATTGCAGCGAAAAGGAAGTTCTTATTTCGGACTTTGTCCCTTTCATAATGAAAAATCACCGTCATTTTCCGTAAGTCCCGGAAAACAGATGTATTACTGCTTTGGATGCGGAGCAGGTGGTAATGTATTTACCTTTCTGATGGAATATGAGAATTTTACATTCCCGGAAGCACTGGAGATGCTGGCGGACCGAGCAGGAGTGGAACTTCCGAAGCTGGAATATTCCAAAGAAGCAAAAGAACAGGCGGATCTGAAATCAGCACTTCTTCAGATTAATAAAGAAGCGGCGAAGTTTTATTACTATCAGCTGCGTCAGAAAGTCGGGGAACAGGGGATGGCGTACCTGAAAGGCAGAGAACTCAGCGATGAGACAATCAATAAGTTCGGTCTCGGGTATTCTGATAAGTTCAGCAACAACCTGTACCGCTATCTGAAGGGAAAAGGATATTCCGATGATCTGCTGAAACAGTCAGGACTGTTTAATGTGGATGAAAAACGTGGCATGTACGATAAGTTCTGGAACCGTGTGATCTATCCGATCATGGATGTAAACAACCGCGTGATCGGATTTGGCGGCAGGGTTATGGGGGATGCGAAGCCCAAATACCTGAACTCCCCGGAGACGAAGATCTTTGACAAGAGCCGGAACCTGTACGGACTGAATATGGCGCGTTCATCGAGAAAGAAAAACCTGATCATCTGCGAGGGTTACATGGATGTGATCTCCATGCACCAGGCAGGATTTAACAATGCAGTGGCGTCTCTGGGAACGGCGCTGACCTCCCAGCAGGCGAGTCTTCTGAAACGGTATACTGATGAAGTCCTGATCATCTATGACAGTGACGAGGCGGGTGTGAAAGCGGCACTTCGGGCGATTCCAATGTTAAAGACCGCCGGACTTTCCACAAAGGTGATCAATCTGAGACCTTACAAGGATCCGGATGAATTTATCAAAAACATGGGAAAAGAAGCGTTTCAGGAGCGGCTGGATCATGGAATGAACAGCTTTATGTATGAACTGAAAGCACTGGAGGGTCAGTACGATATGGAAGACCCGCAGGGCAGAACGGACTTTTTCAAAGAGACGGCAAAACGGCTGCTGCGTTTTGAGGATGAGCTGGAACGGAGCAGTTATATCAAAACCATTGCCCGAACCTATCAGGTGGAGCCGGAGGAACTCAGAAAAATGGTCAACCGGCTGGCGATGAAAGGTGCGGGAATGACAGAGAACGTCAAACCCAAATCGGGTCAGAACCGTAACAAAGAAAAGCAGAACGGATACGAGGTATCCCAGAAACTGATGCTTACCTGGCTGACATCTTATCCGGAGATTTTCGGGGAGGTGAGCCGGTATATCGGACCGGATGATTTTACCAGACCCCTCTATCATCAGGTTGCCGAACTGTTGTATGAACAGTACTTGCAGGGGGAACCGAACCCGGCAAGACTTCTGAACCAGTTTACGGACAGCGAAGAACAGACCGAGGTGGCAGCTGTATTTAACGCCACGATACCGCTGGATTCGGAACAGGAGAGGGAACAGGCATTACTGGATGTGATATGCAGAATGAAGGAAGACAGTATCGCGCACCGCACGGAGCATCTGGTACCTACGGACATGCAGGGGCTGATGCAGCTGATGCAGGCGAAAAAAGAGCTGGAAGAACTGAAAGCCGGAAAGCTGCATTTGCATATTTCTTTTCGTTAAGGATAAAATATAAACAATATATGGAAGGATGGAAAAACAGATGGAAATGGATAAAGCCCAATTTGCAGAACAGTTGAAAAACCTTGTGGAATTAGGCAAGAAGAAGAAAAATGTGCTGGAGTATCAGGAAATCAATGATTTCTTCAAAGGAATCACCCTGAACAACGAGCAGATGGATCTGATCTTTGAATATCTGGAATCCAACGGTGTGGATGTACTCCGGGTAACCGAAGATGACGCACTGCTGGATAATGAAGACATGCATATGGAAGAAGAGGAAGTGGATCTGGAAAATATTGACCTTTCCGTGCCGGAAGGTGTTAGCATTGAAGATCCGGTCCGTATGTACCTGAAAGAAATCGGTAAAGTACCGCTTCTGAGTGCAGAAGAAGAGATCGAGCTGGCAAAACGAATGGAAAACGGAGATCAGGCAGCGAAAAAACGTCTGGCAGAAGCCAACCTTCGTCTGGTAGTCAGCATCGCAAAACGTTATGTGGGACGTGGCATGCTGTTCCTGGATCTGATTCAGGAAGGTAACTTGGGGTTGATCAAAGCAGTAGAAAAATTCGATTACACCAAAGGATACAAGTTCAGTACCTATGCAACCTGGTGGATCCGTCAGGCAATCACCCGTGCGATCGCCGATCAGGCGAGAACGATCCGTATTCCGGTGCATATGGTAGAAACCATCAACAAACTGATCCGTGTGTCCAGACAGTTACTGCAGGAGTTAGGCCGTGAACCTACGCCGGAAGAGATCGCAGAAGAGATGAACATGCCGGTAGAGAGAGTCCGTGAGATCTTGAAGATCTCTCAGGAACCGGTATCTCTGGAAACCCCGATCGGTGAAGAGGAAGACAGCCACCTGGGAGATTTTATCCAGGATGATAATGTTCCGGTACCGGCAGATGCGGCAGCATTTACCCTGTTAAAAGAACAGCTGGTAGAGGTGCTGAGCACGCTGACCGAGAGAGAACAGAAAGTACTTCGCCTGCGTTTTGGTCTGGATGATGGAAGAGCCAGAACGCTGGAAGAAGTAGGAAAAGAATTCAATGTCACAAGAGAACGTATCCGTCAGATCGAAGCGAAAGCGTTAAGAAAACTGCGTCACCCCAGTCGCAGCAGAAAGCTGAAGGATTACCTGGATTAATGGAATTATCCAGAAGACTTCGGATGAATGCTTCTTTTGTGACACCGGGGAACCGGCTGGCAGATGTGGGAACGGATCACGGATATATTCCGATCGCTCTGCGTCTCGAAGGCGTGATCCCGTCGGCGCTGGCGATGGATATCAATCCGGGACCGCTCGAGCGTGCAAAAGAGCATATACGACAATTTGATCTGGAAACAGATATACATACCCGCCTCTCCGATGGTGTACAGGCTCTGTGCCCCGGGGAGGCGGATTCTGTCCTGATCGCCGGTATGGGCGGGGCGCTGACGATAAAGATCCTGGAAGCGGGGAAAGATGTACTTTCTTCTGTACAGGAACTGATCTTACAGCCCCAGTCGGAGATCGACAAAGTGCGGTTGTACCTTCTGACCCACGGCTATGCGATCACCGGAGAAAAGATGGTGTTCGAGGACGGAAAATATTATCCCGCCATGCGGGCAGTACATGGGGAAATGCCGCTGTGGCAGGATGTGGAGTTACAGTATGGAAAGTATCTGCTGGAAGAGAAACATCCGGTATTACAGGAATATCTGAAAGAAAAAGAGAAAACCTGTAAAAAAATACAGGAAAAACTTGCAGCAGACGGGAAAAAAGCAGAAAAGATCACCGCACGGCAAAAAGAGCTGGAAGATGAACTCTGGCTGATCGGGCAGGCACTGGAGGTGTATGAACGATGACATGTAAAGAAATCATGGAAAAACTGGAAGAACGGTGGAATCCTTCCTATGCACTGGAATGGGATAACGTAGGACTTCTGGTGGGAAGAGAAGACAAGGAGATCAAAAAGGTTTTCACGGCGCTGGATGCCACGGAAGAAACGATTGCACAGGCACTGGAATTCGGTGCGGATCTTCTGATCACGCATCATCCGATGTTGTTTTCTCCGGTAAAGAAGGTGACAAGTGCAGATTTTATCGGTCGCAGACTGATCACGATGATCCAGGCGGATCTGTGTTATTATGCGATGCATACAAACTTTGATGTGAAGGGTATGGCACAGCTGAACCAGGAATGTCTGGGGCTTGCGGAATGTGAAGTACTCGAAGAGACCGCTCCCGGGGAAGGGATCGGAAGAGTGGGTGTGCTGGATGCACCGATGGATCTGAAAACATTTGCCGAAAAAGTAAGAAATGACTTTGAGATTCCGGATATACGGATGTACGGGGATCCGGCAAAAAGCGTCTGTCGTGTGGCAGTCAGCAGCGGATCCGGAAAAAGTATGATCCGTGGCGCGATCGCCAAGGGCGCGGATGTGATCGTCACCGGAGATGTGGACTATCATTCCGCAATCGATGCGGTAGCACAGGGAATCGCTGTGATCGATGCCGGTCATTATGGAACAGAATATGGATTTATCGCATATATGAAACAGGAATTGGAAGCAATGTTTCCGGAACTTGAAGTTGGCTCCGCCAGAGTACATCATCCGTACGAGGTGGTGTAGCGGCAGATGAAAGGAGTGGTGAAGATGGGACTTAAGATGTGTAAAGTAACAGTCGGTACCAGACAGAAGGAATATCCGGATGGAACGCCTTATGGAGAAATTGTCAAAGATTTTGACCAGGACTGTAAGTATCCGGTTGTACTGGTGACGGTGGATGGAAAGCTTCGCGAACTTCACAAAAAGATACACCGGGACTGTCAGATCTCACTAGTGACGGTGGCAGACAGTATCGGGCATAAAACCTATAAAAGAAGTATGAATCTGCTGCTGTTAAAGGCGATTTATCATGTGGCAGGACATGAGAAAATCAGAAAAATCGTCCTGCATTTTACGGTGGGAGAGGGATTTTATTATACGATCGACGGAGATGTGACGATCGATCAGCCGTTTCTGAATCAGGTGGAAGTGTATATGCACGAACTGGTGAAAAAACGTGCGCCGGTGATGAAACGGAGTGTGTCTACGGCTTCTGCGATTGATCTCTTTCACAAATATGGCATGTATGACAAAGAAAAACTATTTCGTTACCGGAGAAGTTCCCGCGTAAATATCTATAATCTCGAGGAATTTGAGGATTATTTTTACGGGTATATGGTATGGCATACCGGATATCTGAAATATTTCAAATTGTATCCGTATGACGAGGGCTTTGTGATGCAGATGCCGACCCGGAAAGACCCGGAAAAACTGCCGCCGTTTACGCCGTCACCGAAGATTTTTCAGGTGCAGAAAGAGGCGGAAAAATGGGGCGAGATGATGGGAGTTTCCGTGGTAGGGGAACTGAACGAGAAGATTTCGAAAGGAAAAATGCAGGAACTGCTGCTGATCTCGGAAGCTCTGCAGGAGGGAAGAATCTCAAAGATCGCAGAGCAGATCATCGAGCGTGGCGGTGTAAAATTCGTTATGATCGCCGGACCATCCTCCTCAGGAAAAACCACATTTTCTCATCGCCTGTCAATCCAGCTGGCGGCTCACGGGATGAAACCGCATCCGATCGCAGTGGATAATTATTTTGTAAACCGGGAAGATACGCCGCGGGATGAAAACGGGAACTACAATTACGAGTGTCTGGAAGCTATCGATGTGGAACTTTTCAACCGCGATATGAATGCGCTGCTTAAGGGCGAGCGGGTGGAACTGCCACGGTTTAATTTCAAACTGGGAAAACGGGAATACAAAGGGGATTTCCTGCAGATGCAACCGAACGATATTCTGGTGATTGAGGGAATCCACGGACTGAACGACCGGCTGAGCTATTCGCTTCCGACGGAGAGCAAATTCAAGATCTATATCAGTGCGCTGACGCAGTTAAATATTGACGAACACAACCGGATTCCGACGACGGACGGACGATTGATTCGCCGGATTGTCCGGGATAACCGGACGAGAGGAACGAGTGCGAAAGCAACGATTGCGATGTGGCCGTCGGTTCGCCGTGGAGAGGATGAAAATATCTTCCCCTATCAGGAACAGGCAGATGCAATGTTTAACTCGGCACTTCTGTATGAACTGGCAGTGCTGAAACTGTACGCGGAGCCGGTACTCTTCCAGATCGGCCCGGACGAACCGGAGTATCAGGAAGCGAAGCGGCTATTAAAATTCCTGGATTATTTTGTGGGAATCCCCAGTGAAGATATCCCGAAGAACTCTATCCTGAGGGAATTCGTGGGCGGCAGCTGCTTTGATGTGTAAAATAATAAGTAGAAAAAATATATAAAATGTATATGAAAAATGTCAGGGATAGAAGCGATTCTGTTCCTGACATTTTGAAAAGAAAGGGTGGAAAGTATGAAAGTATTGATGTTAAACGGAAGCGCAAAAAAAGAAGGCAATACATACCAGTCTCTTCTGGAAGTAGGAAAGGAACTGGAAAGACAGGGCATCGAGTATGAGATCTTTCAGATCGGCGGTCAGCCGGTGAGAGACTGTATCGGATGTGGACAGTGTAATGAAAACGGCTGTGTGTTTGCGGATGACAAGGTCAATGAATTCGTGGCAAAGGCAAAAGAGGCAGACGGATTTGTCTTCGGTACCCCGGTCTATTATGCACATCCAAGCGGACGGATTCTGTCATTTCTGGACAGAGTATTTTACAGCAGCGGCAGAGCATTTGCCTTCAAACCGGCGGCTTCAGTAGCAGTGGCAAGACGCGGTGGATGCAGTGCTTCCTTCGATGTACTGAACAAATATTATGGCATCTGCCAGATGCCGGTAGCCGGCTCTACTTACTGGAACATGGTACACGGCTGTGAACCGGGAGAAGTGAAGATGGATGCGGAGGGACTGCAGACCATGCGTAATCTCGCAAAGAACCTGGCCTGGATGATGAAATGCTTTGAGGCCGGGAAAGCAGCAGGTGTGTCACTTCCGGAGACGGAGAGAGGAAACCAGACAAACTTTATCCGATGATGAAAAAACAATATTCTAAGGTTATAAAAATTGTAATCCAGATTCTGTTTTTTCTGTGGATACCGGAGTCTTTTGCTGCCAGTCTGTATGCGGTAAAAAAGCTGATCCATGCGGTTTCGGTGATGGATTTTACTTATGCGCGGGAACCGGTTCTTCTGCTGCTGGAAACTGTTGTAACAACAGCGGTTTTCGGACGGTATTACTGCGGATATATCTGTAGTTTTGGTGCGGCACAGGATCTGAGTTATGATTTGGGAAACCTGATACGAAAACAGACAAAATACCGTAAGAAACGCATGCTTTCGGTGAAAACAGACAAAATTCTTTCCAAACTGAAATATCCTGTTCTGGTGATTGTGGCAGTGAGTGCTGTCTGGAAGAAAAATCTGCTGGATGTCATCAGCCCCTGGAAGGGATTTGCCAGTCTGCTGTCCCTGCTGAGAGGAAATTTCAGCAAAGAGAATCTGATTTCTGCAGGTGTCTGGATCTGTATCATTGTTCTGGTCATATCGGCAGTATTTTTCAGAGCGTTTTGCAGATATCTGTGTCCGATGGGAGCAATTTATACACTGCTTTCCTTTTTCTCTTTGGACAGAAGAAAGCGAAGCTGCAAAAACAGCGGAGATTGTTCAATCTGTCCGTATCAGTGCAAACAGCAGAAAAGTAACCGCTGGGGTCTTGCGGTGACCATACTTGTCTTTTCCTGCATGAATCTGTATCTGTTAAAAGCAACGGGAAATGAAACGGCAAGCGGAACAGCAGATGTAAAAGTGACAGAGAAAGGGTCGTATACAGATGGAACGTATACAGGAACCGGTAATGGATTCCGTGGTAAGATCGATGTGACGGTCACTATTAAAAATGGAAATATTTCTGATGTGCAGGTGCAGGATTATGAAGATGATGCTACTTATATGCAGAGCGTTATCAGAGAGCTGATTCCGAAAGTGCTGAAAGAACAATCAACAGAGGTGGATACGGTTTCCGGTGCGACCTACAGCAGTAAAGGACTCCTGAAAGCTGTAGATCAGGCGATTTATCCGGAAAAAACAGAAAACGGGACAGATGTCACGAGTCAGATCCGGCTGAAAGACGGTAACTATGAGGGAACAGCCAATGGCTTTCGCGGAGAAATCAAAGTAGAAGTTACGGTAAAAGATCAGAAAGCAGAAAAAATAAGAATTCTATCTTATTATGACAATGAGGAATATCTTTTCCATGTGGCACCGGCAGTGATCACAGAAGTGCTGGAAAATAAACCGCTGGATACCGATGCTGTTTCGGGCGCGACATACAGCTGTAATGGTCTGACCAGAGCCATAGAAAATGCGTTGCAGGTAGAGGAAGATACCTATACCATTCTGGAAGCAAAACCACGCGCCGAAAAACATAAGAAAGCGCACCATCAGGTTCAGAAATTCGTAGAATCGGAGGAACAGTACGAAGAACTTGTGGAAAAATACAAAGAACTGATTTACGATTCCAACGGAAAGAAAAAAGAATAAAAAGTGATAAAAAGGAGTTTTCAAAAAACGTTTGTATGTTATTGAAAACTCCTTTTGTGTTTTGTTCGGTTGTCAGTTATCAAACATATGATCTTTCAGCTCCTGATACCAGTTTTCTGCCTGTATTTTTGTCGGAGCCGTAAGAAATACCGTGTATTCATCGGTCTGAATGGAAAGAACCGGGGATTCATCCAGCTCTACATACATTCTGCACGGACCGGTTTTCTTTCCTCTAAACACACCGAGCAGCTGATGCCCGTCAGCGGATCCGTTGGAGCGGACGAAGGAATCGTCCGGCAGGCTGTCCAGAAGCTGCAGATCCAGGATCTCGTCTGTAGAGAAAGAAGTGTCAGTGTAACCGGAAGTGATAGAAACCTGTGTGCCATTGATGGTCATCTGCACCGGAACAAAATCCATACGTAAGAACAGTCCGCACATCCAGATCAGCAGTCCGGCAACCACAACTGCCAGACCGGCGGTGAGAATCTTTCCTGCGGGTCTTCCCATATTGGTAGTAAAGTTCGTCCCGCAGAAACGGTCGGGAACTATAAGCCGGGGATCGACAGGATTGTTATACCAGCCGTTTCTCCAGTAATAATCGTCATCCACGTATATTGGTGCATCGTCTGCTGCAAGAATCTGTGCCTTTTTCTTCTTTACGCGGAAGTAGATCACGAAAATGGTAACGATCGGAATCGTCTGGAAGATAAAAAAGAGCAGATGCGACCACCAGTACCATTCCAGATCGTTTGCCAGGAAAATCAGTTCACTGATAAAGGCCAGGCTGTTGCACAGGCTGTAGAAGAAAAACATCCAGGACCAGGAACGATGTTCCTGCATGTTGATAGCAAGATTAATCTCCGAATGGGCGCTGTAGATCTGGTTGCCGGTTTTCGAATAGCACCATGCGATCAGAAGAAAAAGCAGCCAGACGGCGATCCAGATAACCAGAAAGAGTAAGCCGGTAGTATCGGCGTGGATATAGTTACGGACAGAGGAGAAAAACAACGGTATAAAAACCATCACCAGCGGAAGCAGATGCCAGTACAGAGGGAGTTTTGCCTTTCCTGTCTGTGTGGCAGTGTGAGTATCAACAGCTGCTGTGAAAGGTTTTTCTGCCATATTACACAGTTTCAGGTCCTGCTTCAGAAGATACAGCTGACGGTGGACACTGTACAGCAAAGAGACTGCACGGATCAAAAACACACAAAGCCAGATACACCAGAGGATCATAGCCACAGAAGTCCGCCAGAAAAAAGGAGCGGCGACTGCAACACCCAAAAACAGATGCAGCAGATAAAACTGTCGGATACGTTTTTTGTAGCTGTCAGTCAGCTGAACTACAGGAGGGAGGGATGCAGCAGACTCCGGCAGATGAACGCCAAGGAGCATCCCGTCCCGATAGGTTGCCGAACTTCCATAAACCGCCCAGGTGATGCCGACCATGATCAGGTCCGTGATCGCAAGAATCCAAAAGAGCATCATTCCACAGCCACCTCCATTTCCACAAATACTTTGCTGCAAAGACTGAGAAAATCTTCCAGGTTCATTCCGCGGATCCTGGCTTCCGCACTTAAAAGTTCCAGTTCGTCCTCCAGTTTTTCCTGAAAAAGAGAAGAAGGTTCCTCGTTTTCCGGGATATGAACGATACTTCCCAGACGGCGGTCAGTATAGAGAAAACCTTCATTTTTCAAAAGCTGGTAGGCTTTGCTCACTGTCATGGTATTGATACCAAGATCGGCAGCCATCTGTCGTACGGTGGGAAGGGACTCACCCTCGGTCAGTTCCCCCTTGCCGATGCCTTTTACAATCTGGTTGCGAAGCTGCAGATACAGAGGAATCTGCGAGAGTGTATTGATTTTTATGATCATGAAAACACCTCCTTGTATTTTGTATTATACCACATGATACAAATAATACAATAGAAAATGTATTTGACGAAAAGTTTTTCCTGTGGTAGACTGATTCGGTAAGTAGAATAAATGGTCGCGGCTGACAGAACCGAAAGGGGTCAGGTGAGGAAAGTCCGGGCTTCAAAGGGCAGGATGCCGGATAACGTCCGGTGGAGGTGACTCCAAGGCCAGTGCAACAGAAATAAACCGCCAGGTTCGCCTGGTAAGGGTGGAAAGGCAGTGTAAGAGACTACCGCCTGTCTGGTGACAGAGAGGGCACATGTAAACCCCATCCGAAGCAAGACCGAACAAAAAACTATGTGGCTGCCCGTCACGTTTTTAGGTAGGTCGCTGAAGCCTGCTGGCAACAGCAGGATTAGATAGATGACCATTCAAGACATAACCCGGCTTATCGTTCTGCTTACTTTCACAGAATATGGCTGTCGTCCGGAACATGAAAAGAAGTGTTTCGGACGGCAGTTTTTTTACGTGAGCAACGAGTCAAAGGCTGTGCTTGCACAAGACCTTGACGACTGCTGCGATAATGAGTAAAATTCGCGAAGCGTATTTTATCTCGTTACTGTATTGCCTGAATGAAAAACGATTCACAAAAAAGAGAGAATATGGCATAATAATAGAAGAAAATACTGTCGCGGAATTGTAATTGCACAGGAACGGCAGAAGGGAGAAAACGGAGAATTATGAAAAATATTATACTCGCATCCCAGTCCCCAAGACGAAGAGAACTTTTAACACAGATCGGATTAGAATTCGAAGTGCATCCGGCAGGCGGTGAGGAAATCATCACAAGCACAGATCCGGTAGAAGTGGTAAAATCGTTATCGACACAGAAAGCAGCTGCGGTAAAGGAAGAACTGGAAGGTCAATTACCGGAGAACTGGCTGGTGATCGGGGCGGATACGATTGTGGTGTATGACGGAAAAATTCTTGGGAAACCAAAAGATGAGGCGGATGCGATTTGTATGCTTACGATGTTACAGGGACAGACGCACAGTGTATATACCGGTGTGACACTGCTGGAGGAAGGAAAACAGACAACCTTTGCGGAAGAGACAAAAGTATCCATGTACCCGATGACAGAAGAAGAGATTGCATGGTATGTCAGCACGAAAGAGCCGATGGACAAAGCAGGAGCCTACGGGATCCAGGGTCTTTGTGCACGATTTGTAAAAGAGATCCGGGGAGACTATAACAATGTCGTGGGACTTCCAATAGGACGGATCTATCAGAAACTGAAAAAAGAAGAATCCTTTTGAAAATAAAAATGTTGAAGCGAGAGAAAACAATTTGCGATGGTGCATTTTAAAATTGAAATCGCAAAAATGTGGAGAAAAATGACAGAATGGAAATGTATGGGACAGAAAGGGAAGAGACACAGATGGAAAGGACAGAACAATACCCGGGGTATAACCATCGGGTGCAGTATTATGAAACCGATCAGATGGGATGCGTGCATCATTCCAACTATATCCGCTGGTTCGAGGAAAGCCGGAGCGATTATCTGGCATATCTCGGTATGGATTATGACAAAATGGAAGCCGCAGGTGTGATCAGCCCGGTACTGACGGTGGAGGCAGCCTATCACTCCATGACACGGTACGGGGAAGAAGTATCTATTGAGGTGACAGTGAAAAAATATAATGGCGTAAAAATCTTTCTGGAATATCAGATCCTGGATAAGAAAGACGGTACTCTGCGTTGCAGCGGACAGACCAGCCATTGCTTCTTAAACAGAGAGGGAAAACCATTATCCCTGAAAAAAGAAAAACCGGAATGGCATGAGATCCTGAAAAGGGAATGGGAACGGGCGCAGGAACAAAACGGATAACAGAGAGAAGAACCGTCCGAAAAAGGAAAATGCAGAAAAAACACGGATAACAGCGTACATGAAAATCTCCAAAATTGATACAGCACGCAACGAATCCACAATTACAGGAAACAAATCCTATATTTTTCAGTTTCGCAACATGGTATACTGAGTATAGTCTGTGAATAGAAAACAGACTGCAAAACATAACGGTGAATGTGAAAAACAGTGATGTAAAAACAATAAACTGTGATGCAGACAGAGCGATAAAAAGGAGGACGAACATGGCAATTTATATAGACGAACAGAAAAAACTTTTTACGTTGTCAACAAACAATACAAGTTATCAGATGATGGCAGACAAATATCTGGTGTTAAATCACCTGTACTATGGAGAAAATATCGGTCAGGAAGATATGAGCTATCTTTTAGACTATCAGGATCGGGGATTTTCCGGAAACCCTTACGAGGCAGGAAATGAGAGAGACTATTCTCTCGATTCCAGACCACAGGAATACTCCACCAACGGTGTGGGCGATTACCGGATCAACAGTGTGAGCGTGAGCAACGCGGACGGAAGCGATGCCGCAGACTGGCGTTATGCAGGATATACCATCGAAAAGGGCAAATATGCGATCCCGGGAATGCCGGCACTGTACGGAGAAGAAAAAGATGCCGATACCCTGATCGTGGAACTGGCAGATAAAGTAACCGGACTGCATGCATTTTTATACTACAGTGTGTGGGAAGAAAGAGATATCATTACCCGTTGCGTAAAATTCGTAAATCAGGGAACCGATGCGATCGTGCTGACAAAAGCTGCTTCCATGAATCTGGATCTGATGAGCGGTGACTGGGAACTGATGCATTTTCACGGAAGACACAATCTGGAACGCCAGATGGAACGGGTACCGCTGATGCGCGGAAAGATGACCGTGGAAAGTGTCAGAGGAGCATCCAGCCACCAGCATAATCCATTTGCCATCCTGTGCAGCAAAGATACCACCGAAGAAGCGGGACCATGTTATGGAACAGCACTGGTTTACAGTGGAAACTTCTCGATTGAGGCAGAAAAAGACCAGATGGGACAGACCAGACTGACCGTGGGCATCAACAGCCAGAGATTTGCCTGGACACTGGAAGCCGGAGCGGAATTTTATACACCGGAAGCTGTTATGACCTACAGCAGCGAAGGATTTGAAAAGATGAGTTCCAACTTCCATCATACCTTCCGGGAACATCTGTGCCGTGGAAAATACAAACACGAGAGACGTCCGGTGCTGATCAACAACTGGGAAGCAACTTACTTTGATTTTGATAAAGAAAAGATCCTGAATATTGCAAAAGGCGCATCCGAACTTGGCGTGGAAATGCTGGTTCTCGACGACGGCTGGTTTGGAAAACGTGAGGGAGATGTCAGTGGATTGGGTGACTGGTATGTCAACACCGACAAGCTGGAAGGCGGTCTGAAACCGATCGCAGACGGAATCAATGCCATGGGCATGAAGTTCGGTCTCTGGTTTGAGCCGGAATGCATCTCCGAGGACAGTGATCTCTACCGTGCACATCCGGACTGGGCGATCCAGATCCCGGGAAGACAGCCGAACAGAAGCCGTTACCAGCTGATCCTGGATATGGGAAGAGAAGATGTCCGGGATTATCTGTACGAACGCATGACGGCGATCCTCGACAGTGCCAATATCGAATATGTCAAATGGGATATGAACCGTCACATCAGTGATGTGTACAGTGCCGTTTTACCAAAAGAACGCCAGGGAGAGGCAAGCCATCGCTACATGCTGGGTCTGTATGATCTGCTGGAACGTCTTGTAAGCCGTTATCCGGATCTGTTACTGGAGGGCTGCAGCGGCGGCGGTGGACGTTTTGACCTTGGTATGCTGTATTATTCCCCACAGATCTGGTGCAGTGATGATACCGATGCAGTAGAACGTCTCAGTGTCCAGTACGGAACATCTTTCTGCTATCCGATCTCAGCAGTCGGCTCCCACGTATCCGCTGTTCCGAACCACCAGACCGGTCGTATCACTCCGGTAGAAACCAGAGGAACCGTAGCCATGGCAGGAAGTTTCGGATACGAACTGGATCTGAACCTGTTAAGCGACGGGGAAAAAGAAGAGGTCAAAGAACAGATCAAAACCTTTAAGAAATACTACAACCTGACCCATGAAGGCGAATACTACCGCCTGACCAACCCGATGGAAAACCGTCTGTACGCAGCCTGGGAGTTCGTATCCCAGGATCAGAGCGAAGCTCTGGTACACGGCATGCAGATCCTGGCACAGCCAAGCGGCCCGTCCATTCACATCCCGGTAAGAGGGCTGAAAGCGGATGCCATGTACGAAGTAAACGGCGAACTGATAAGAAGCGGCCGCGCCCTGATGCACGGTGGCCTGAACTTCCCACGCCAGACAGGGGATTTCAAAGCGGTGGAGTTTTATCTTAAAGAAGTAAAATAAAGCATACCGCAGCAGAGCTGAATATCGATGATATCAAGGCAATGTGCGACGAACTGATCGAGGCACATGGGGATTATATGAGTATGTATAAATAAAAAAATAAAGTATGACAAAAAGGAAGGGTCTGTCGCACTGATATGGTGCGGCAGACCCTGTTTGCGTCAGGCTGGAATCCAGTCTCCAATCCATTGACCGGTTTCTATATTGTAGAGTCGTTTATATTTTTTTCCATTAACTGTTTTATATACCCAAACAACATTAGTGTTTCGAACAGTACATTGGGATTGGTAAGTAGCTAAAGTTGAATTGATTAATGGAGAATCAACTGAAATGCTAGGACTTTCCAAAGTAAATATAAAAAAGACAAATAAGCAAGTCAAAAGCAGAGGACTATTTTTCAGAAATGATTTTTTCATGTTTTCGTGCCTCCTGGATGTTTTTGTAAGTAGTAATACCGATAATGCAATGCTCTTTGTCTGGTAATGTTTCTATGTATTCGCCATATAGATAAAAATCATATTGACCATCAGGACATTTTATAACGAAACAATTATCTTCGGTAGGAATAATAATATCATCAGTAAACATATCGGGTGGAAAATAATTGGCTTCAAAAATAATAAAATAAGATGATACGTATATAAAGAACGAGATACTCAGGAAAACAATTGCAGCTAAAGCAGAAGTAGACTTGTTTTGGGGTTGAGTAAGCGTTTCAAAACGTCGTGCCAGAACAGAATTACAAAAGTTTATAGAAAAATCCGGTACAGGTAGAGGATTTTCTATATGATAAGAAGCTGTTTTTAAAAGACAGGACAAATATTCGGCAGTATGCACGGGATTATTTGCCAATGTCTGATCAATCCGCATTTCCAATATCGTATCTGTGTCATTCTTTAAAAACCGACAAAAAGGATTCCACCAGTAAATCATACAAATACTATGTAATAAGAATTTTATATACAGGTCTTTATGAAGATAATGATTCACTTCATGCAATAAAACATAGCGCCATTCGGATTCTGACAATTTCAGAGCATCCGGAATCAGAATGCATGGTTTTCGAAGCCCATAGATTACCGGACTCTTAAGTGGCGGAAGAGCCAGTAACGAGATTTTTTGAACCCCTTTTTTGGTGGCTTCGGATTTGATCTGAGTAAAAGCCTGCATTGGTATGCTGGTGTCTGATAAAATAACGGCATGTTTCCTTATATACTTTTGACAGTCATAATTACGTTTGATGTACTGGAGCAACGAATATAAGATGCCACAGCCCCATACAATCTCAAAAATATTCCACCAGGATACTGTATCATGAAAAAAGCGTACACGGCGTGTTTCTCCCACGATAGTGGTCAGTAAATCCGGAAGATATACATTGTGGGAGATCGGCAATAGTTCGACCGGAAATATCATACGAACGCAAATAAGAATCACGAATCCAACCAGAAGTGGAAGTCAAAGCCGAAACATGATCTTGCGATTTCGGAAAATAAGAACCAGAAAAATAATAAAAAGATTACTTACCAAAATCGCCATATTTACAGAGGAGATAGAGAAATCTAACATAATTATGGCTCCTGTTCTTCCAAATTTTTCTTGTATTCATCTAACATTTTCTGCAATTCATCAATCGTTTCCCGTGCTTTGACAGGATCTTCCTCCGTGTCCAAAAGCGCAGAGACCAGTAACGGCTTTGAAAACGTTTTCTCGAATGCCAGATAATCAGAAGTTACCTCATGAACAGCAAATTCTTCAGAGGTAATCGTCGGGCGGTACGAACGGGATAAAACCGTACCGCTGTATACAATATCTGCAACTTCGACCAGCTGGTATTTCAGAAGCTTCCGAAGAACTGCCTGAACGGTATTAATAGTAAGATCCGGTCGACAATCGGCAATTTCTGATGCAATCAAAGGTTTTCCGCTTGTCCAGAGAATATTCATAATATCAACTTCGCGGGAAGTCAGTTTGGGAAATTTCTTTTTCTTAAATAACAAATAAAATCACTCCTTTATTTAAACTGTAAATATAATATATACCGAAAAAATGGTGAAGTCAATTTGAAAGCGTTGACAAAACAATAAAGTAAAAATATAATGAGAATGTAAAATAAATACAATAAAAGCATTTGAAATAATAAAAATGAAAAATTACAGATGACGAACGGAGGGCATATGGGAAAAGGTAGCGGAGTATTTTGGGCGATGTTGTTCTCTTGTCTGTTACTTACCGGCTGTGCCGAAAACCCGACAGAAGACATTGTGGTCAATAAGAACGAGGGAAAACTGGAACAGGCGATTCAGAGAGAAAATAAGAAAGACAGTGACACATCAGTTCCGGAAAAATATACGGATCAGTTTCAGGCAGATGGAAAAAAAATAGAGGTATCTGTGGATGCGAGTGTTACGGGACTGGAAGAAAACAAACCGGTGGTGAGAGTAAAACCGCATCTGATTACGGAAGAAGAGGCAAAGCGGTGGGCGGATGTGCTTTTTGAGGGTGCGACGGCATATGAACCTGGAGAAAAAAGTAAGACAGAGATAGAAGACAGGATTCTTCAACTGAAAGAACGCATAAGTGATCAGGACAAACTTCTGGAGGATTATGGAAGCCAGGAAGAGGCAGATCGGATAAAAAAAGAGCTGGAAGAAGAAATCAAAGAATACGAAAAACAATATGTGTCAGCCAGCGATGCCGATGAAAAAATTCCGTGTACATGGGAATTTCATCCATATGGCTATTATGATGACCTGCCAATGCCCACATCCGGTGATGCAAATTATGAAGGGCTGGACAAAACCAGCCAGCTGATTGCACAGGCAACCGTGAACGGACATCAGGCGATGGTGGAAGTGGACAACAGAGAAGAGAATGACTATCGGTTAAATACACAATGGTTCCTGTATGAAGATGAACAGGAATGGATCAAAGAAGAAACAGGAACATTATCCAAAGAAGAGGCGGTAAAACAGGCAGATGAGATAAAAAATCAGCTGGGAATGGAAAACTGGAAATATGCGGAATATAAAACATCGGAAGCAGAAAACATACAAAATGTAATGGTAACCTACACACCGTCTTATGAAAGTATTACGGCATTTCAGGGACCGCTGATTGATCTGAAATCAGAAGATATGTATGCGGCAAATTATTATTATTCATCCCTGAGTATTGGATTTGAAAACGGTGTACTGACGAGTGTGGAACTGATATCTCCGATGGATGTGGTACAGATAGAAAATGAAAATGTAGAAACGATGGATTTTGAGGAGATTTATCAGACATTCAAAAAACAGGCACAGGCACAGTTTACAGAATCTGCATTTCTGGATTCGGATGCAACGGAGACAGGAAAGATTCAGATTGAAATATCTGAAATCACAGAAGGGCTTTTCAGAATCAAAGAAAAAAGCAACACGGAAGATTTTCTTATGGTTCCAGCATGGTCGTTTTCCGGAACGCTTCGAGTGGATGGTGAAGATTGGGGAAAACAGGAGTTTCTGATGATAAACGGGATTGATGGGAGCGTAATCAATACATCCCTTGGATATTAAACGGAGAAAATGAATGTTACCGTATGATAGAAAAAGAGCATTTCGAAAACAATGGCTGTACCTGGGAACTTTTCTTACTGTGATATTTCTCACCGTAACCAATCTGGAAATGGTGGCAGAGGTGCTGAGAAGTGGCAGGAAACTGAGTGCAGGATGGACGGAAAGTTATATTTTGAAAGTTCTGACGGGCGATGGGATTCGGTTGTATTTTCCCCTGTTGTGCACGGTACCGTATGCGACCGGATTTGTGGATGAATATAAAAGTGGTATTTATAAATTTGTACTGGTTCGAAAAGAACGAAAAAAATACATAATGTCAAAAGCAATCACAAATGCAGTTGCAGGTGGAAGTATTCTGGTAGCAGGGACAGTGGCTTTTATTTTGTGTACATGGATGGTTTTTCTGCCGATGGAAAAAGGATTTTCATGGATGATCATACAGAATTTTTTGGGGGAATATGGACAACTGTTGTGTCAGTTTTTTGCCTTTGGGGCACTGGAAGCAGAAATTGGAATGTGGATTTCAACGTTGGTGAATCATCGATACATGGCATGGCTTGCGCCATTTATGAGTGAATATCTGCTGATTATTTTATGTGAGCGATATTTCCCGGAATGTCGGGTGTTTTATCCGCCGGATTGGCTGGTGGTACAGGCAGACTGGCCATTGCATGGCTGGTCTGTCTTTTTCTGGCTTTTGTTTCTGACCGGGATTGCAGGATATGCTTTTGCGGATGCAGCGAGAAGGAGAATAGGATATGCGTAGGATCAGCAGAATGATACTTGTTACAGCCGGTTATAATTTTCGAATGTGGAAGAAAAATATGCGCGTGATTGCAGCATTTTTACTGGCGTTTATTTTATGTTTTATGCTGACAGATAAATTAGTTCTGTTTGCCAGGGAACAGGAGACAACCATGCAGCTGGTGGAGCCGTTTATCTGGACATTTGGTGATGGTAATTCTATTTTGCTTGGTTCCATGCTGTTTTTGCTGCTGTTCGGTGATCTTCCCTTTATTACGACAGCAACGCCGTTTTTTCTGATCCGTGAAAACAGAAAGATATGGATCGCAGGGCAGTTTTTGTATATTGTGGGAGCCTGTGTATGTTATCTCATGTTTATCCTGGGTTCCACAGGACTACTGTGTATGAACTATCTGTTTTCCAAAAACACATGGAGTTATACAGCAGCAATGCTGGCATATTCGGAAAAAGGAGAAACACTGGGAATTCCTGCAGCAGTAAAAACACTGGAAATGAGCAGACCATACCAGACGATGTGCTGTATCTTTGTTCTGCTGTTACTGTATGCATTGGTACTAATGTTTTTGCAGATGTTTTTTACACTGTGGAAAGGGCAGCTGGCAGGGGTTATCAGTGCATTGACGTTTAGTGCATATGGGCTTTTGCTGAATCCGGATAATCTGAAAACACTGTTGAAACTTCCAGATGAATTTTATTATAAAGCCAGGGTGATTGTAGGATGGATTTCACCGTTGAATCAGGCAACCTATTCGATGCATAATTTCGGATACGATAATCTTCCGAGTCTGAAAGCAACTTTTTTGATCTTTGGGAGCATACTGACGGTTCTGGTGTTTCTGAGTACGAGGCAGATGAAACGATATAATTTTCAATTCAAGGGAACGGAAGAGTAACAGGAGGAAAAAGATGCGTACAGTGATTAAACTGGAACATGTTTCAAAACAATTTTCCGAAGAACAGGTATTAAAGGATGTCTGTTTTGAGTTTCAGGAAGGAAAAATATATGGAATCGTTGGGAATAATGGAAGTGGAAAAACGGTACTGATGAAATGTATCTGTGGCTTTCTGAATCCGTCCAGTGGGAAAATTCTTGTAAACTATAAAGAGATTGGAAAAGATGTGGATTTTCCTGAAGATATTGGTGTGATTATAGAGACGCCCGGATTTTTGCCAAATCTTACCGGTATGAAAAATCTGGAGATCCTGGCGTCCTTACAACATAAAATTGGAAAAGAAAGAATCCAGGAGGTGCTTCAAACCGTAGGACTGGATCCGAAACTGAAAAAACCGGTATCCAAATATTCGCTCGGCATGCGGCAAAGACTGGGAATTGCGCAGGCGGTAATGGAAGATCCATCCATTCTGATTCTGGATGAGCCGTTTAACGGACTGGATAAAAAAGGGGTAAAACAGATGCACGAACTGATTCTGAGTCTGAAAGGTGAGAGAAAAACGATTTTATTATCCAGTCACAGCCAGAATGATATCGATGTACTGTGTGATACGGTCTGTGAGATGGATGCGGGAACGATGACATGTATAAGGGAAAGGACAGATGAGAAAAATGGATGAAATATGCCTGGAAATGCGTCAGATCACCCGATGGGAACGGGGACAGCGGTTGATTCTGGATCATGTGGACTTTTCGGTTAGCAGGAAGGAAAAAGTTCTGATCAAAGGGGATATCCGGGAAGATACGCAGGAGATGTTCGCGGTGGCTTCGGGAATCATAACGGCGCAGGAAGGAACATGCAGAATATCCTGTGCAGGGATCATACCGGAACAATTTCCGGATCTGGAACGGATGAGAGCAATGGATTACATATTACTCCCGCAGCTTGCCGTGGGATATGACAGAAAACGGGCGTGGGAACGGATAAGACCGGTGGTTAAAAGGAGCGTATTATGGGAAAAACGGATGATATATGCAGAAAATCTTACGGCATATGAAAAAAGTATTTTGCTCAGTATCGCAGCATTTTCTACGGAACCGGAAATAGTCCTGGCAGGAGATGGACTCGGCAAAATGACAGAGGAAGAACGTAAAAAGTATGGAACCTGGCTTTCCGGATGTCTGACAGATTCCGGGACGGCTTTTGTGGCATTTGGAAACTTGTGGGAGAATATAGTTCACTTTGACAGAATCTGTGAGATACAGAACGGATATCTTCGGAACATCAATAAGATACGGGAGGAAAAAAGATGAAGGCAAATATAAGAAAGGTACTGTGCATGTTGTTGCTTTTACTGCTTCCCGTGCAGGTATGGGGAGCGGAATCAGAGCCGACAGCCCGGAATGAAAAACTGAAACTGGATAATGAAAATCGGTATGGAGATATGGAAAAAGCGTACCAGGATGGATATGAGCCGGAAGTGAATGGAGAAAATGTATCGATAATCCTTCCACTTGTGTTAAATGGAAAAAATGAAGTGGAGACAGTGACAGCATCGCCGGATCTTGGAGATCAGAATACAGCACCGTTTATATTTCAGAATTATCAGAAGACATTCAAAAAGACGGAAGAAAAAATCAATGATACCGATGAGATGAAAGAAGTCTTTCTGATAAAGTTTTTGCTAAAACTGAAAAGTGACAGGAAAAATGGTGCTTATCCGGTACAGATAAAAACAACATTTCAATTGGATGAACAGGAAATAGAACAGAATTTTACGGTATATATACAGATCCATGATGAGAAAAAGGCAGAAATTACGCCAACAGCAACGCCGGAACCAACGCCATCTGAGTCGAGTGGAATTTCAGAGGAGACAGACAGTATTGTGCCGGCAGCAGAAATTGTGGGAGGCGGATCCGGAGGGGATGCAGTCGTTGTAGCCGGTGGAGAAAATAAAGAAGAAAAAGCGACATCCGAACCGAAAGTGATCGTGGCAGACTGTAAAGAAATTCCGGAACATATTTATGCGGGAGATTCTGTGAATTTGAAAGTGGTCCTCAAAAATACAAATAAAAAGAAATATGTGCAGAATATGACCGTTACAGTAGGATGTGAAGGGGATGGGATTTCGCTTGGAAATACTGCGAATACGCAATATTATGAAAAACTTGGTGCGGGAAAAACACTGGAAGTTCCGGTAGAAATCCAGACAGATAAAAAGACAGAAGCAGGAAGATATAAACTGACGCTGGAACTGTCGTATGATAATCCGGACGCAGTAACACTTACGGCAGCCGGACAAATAGAAATAACGATTGAACAGAAAAGTGAACTTACGATGGAGATTGGTCAGATTCCGGAAGAGGTCAACGCAGGAGACCGTTTGCAGATACCGGTACAGCTGATGAATGTTGGAAGAGGAATGGTTTATAATGCGAGATGTACAGTGGATGTTCCGGGGCTGCAGACAGATAAAAGTCTGTTCCTTGGAAATCTTGAGGGAGGAACTGCTGTTTCCGGTGAGCTGGACGCTTTCGCAGGCGTGGTACATGCAGGGGAAGAGACTGCAGAAAAAAGATACGGACGGACAGGCGGAAGGATTCTTCTGACTTATGAGGACGAGAACGGAAACTGCTATGAAGAAACCAGCGATATTGTACTGACGATCCAGCCGTTAAAGATAGAAGAACAAAATACAGAGAAAAATGGAAAAGAAAGCAATAAGATCGGTCACCAGTTTCTTATCGGTGTAACCGCAGTTGTCGGTTTGGGCATTGTCGGAGTAGTTCTTCCTGGCTGGATTCGCAGAAGAAAACAGGGACAGTCTTATGAATAGAAAAGAAATATTCTGTTATACGGGAAAAATTGTGTGGCGAAAAGATGCAATCATCATCTGTCTGTTCTGGAGTATGGTATTTTTTTGCCTGAATGCTCTGGCTGTTTGCGGAAAAAACATGAATGAACAGAAAAAGACCGCTGTGACAATTTTGTGCGAGATCTCGCAGGAATATCAGGATCAGATAGGTGTTTTACGGAATATGGAAGGGGTGCAGGCGGTAACTGTGTGGGAAGAGAGTACACAGTTACTTGAATGGAATGGATATGAGGCGGAAGTTATGTTGGCAGGAACCGATCCGGAATATTTACAGAAACAATTTCCGGAGGCATACAGTCAGGGGAAACATTCATCCATGGCATGGGCAATCGTAGATGAGAGCATGATAAAACAGCTGAAAGATACGAAAAAACATGTAATTCAGGGATATGTGCCGGAAGATCTGTTGTATCAGACTGTGGAAATCAACGGGGAAAAAGTAAGGATATATGGAATCAACAGCCCGGAAGAAAAACAGGAAAAATCTACTGCTTTTGTGTATATGGATATAGAAAAATACAAAGAAATAGTAATGTCAGATACAGAAAACAGAGAAAGCGTTACAGATACCGATACCTTGCAGGGAGAAAGTCATACTGACCGGGAAGCATATCACTATCGGATTCAGGTGGTGAATGAAGCTGCCGCAGAAAAAGTTGTTGATACACTGTCCCTTTCCGGAATTCCTGTGCAGAATACAGAAGATCTGGAAAAACAGCAGGAACAGAGGAAAAAAGATCTGGAAAAAATATGGCAGTGGATCTTCGGACTTGCCGGCTCTCTTTTGAGTGGAATTGTCCTGATGTGGCAGCAGGGAAAACTGTGGATGGCAGAACACCAAGGATTTGTCCTATATATGCAACAGATAAGCTACGGAACATGGGAAAAAATCTGGAAAAATCGGAAAGTGTTCTATATTGTTGCAGGAGGAATGGCAGGAGAAATCGGTTATTTACTGTTGTGTATGAATGGCTGGAAAGGGTATTAATGCAGGAAAAAAGATAGACCTGGTATCAATGTAATGGTAGAATGAAAATGTAGATGAAATACAGAGACAAAGTATTGGAAAGTTTGGAACCGTGAAAACAGAAGAACAAGGAGGGAATGAAAATGAAGAAAAAGATAATCGTAGCGCTTGGGATCGGAATCGTAGTCGTAGTGGGTGCAGGAACGGTTTATGCGACTCGCAGTCAGAAAGCAAAAAGCAGCAGCGATCAGGCGTATGAGCTGGGGCAGATGATTCAGGAGCAGGACAAAGAGACGGACACGTCGGATGAGCTGTATGCGGTCGGAAAGGATATTCAGATCACGAAGCAGGAGATGAAGAATTATGAAAAGCGTTTCGCGCTGGGTGAGGAAGATGCACAGGATTCGGTGACGGATGATGGGAAGTCTTCGGAAGAAAAGGCATTTCAGGCGCTGGTTCGGAGAAAGACACTGGCGGTTGCGGCGGAAACGGCAGGGTATACAGTCAGTGATGCAGAACTGGATCAGATTGTCAGCGAAAAGCGGGAAGCCATGGATACAGGCATCGATGATCCGGAAAATAAGGAATACGGGGAGACACTGAAAGCATTGTATGATTCCTTTGGCGGGGAAGATCAGTATTGGGAATATATGCGAGAAGAGACGAGAACATCAGCGGAGATAGAAAAGTATTTCGCGGATAAAGAAAAGGAGTACAAAGAACAGCTTGGCTCCGATGGAGAGACCGCTCAGACGTGGGATGAGGCACGGGAAGAGCTGGTGGATCAGCTGATTGCGGAGCAGGATGTGAAAACTGTTTAAAAATCAGACAGATGTATAGACAAGGAAAAAACAACTCCTGGAGACAGGGGTTGTTTTTTTGATGCAAACCACACTTTACAGTAGTAATTTACCGAAGGCTCATGTATAATAAAATACGGAAATGTTGATGCAAAAGGGAAGGGTCCTGGGACAGGAGCTTTCCTGCGTGAAAAAACGGAATATGGAAACATATTCTGCGAAAAAGGGAGAACAAGATGAGTAAGAGAAATGACGTACACAAAGTATTGATTATCGGTTCCGGTCCAATTATTATCGGTCAGGCGTGTGAGTTTGACTACTCCGGAACACAGGCGTGTAAAGCACTGCGCCAGCTGGGATATGAGATTGTACTGGTAAACTCCAATCCGGCAACGATCATGACGGATCCGGGGATTGCAGATGTCACGTATATCGAACCACTGAATGTAGAGAGACTGGAACAGATCATCGCAAAAGAGCGTCCGGACGCGATCCTTCCGAACCTTGGAGGACAGTCAGGGCTGAATCTTTGTTCTGAACTTGCAGAAGAAGGAATCCTGGACAAATACGGTGTGAAAGTCATCGGCGTTCAGGTGGATGCGATCCAGCGTGGCGAGGACCGTATTGAATTTAAGAAGACGATGGACCGTCTGGGTATCGAGATGGCGCGAAGCGATGTGGCGTACAGCGTGGATGAGGCGCTTGCGATTGCTGACAGACTGGGATATCCGGTTGTGCTGCGACCGGCTTACACCATGGGTGGAGCAGGCGGCGGTCTGGTATATAATGTAGAAGAACTGAAAACTGTATGTGCCAGAGGTCTGCAGGCCAGCCTGGTAGGTCAGGTTCTGGTAGAAGAATCCATCCTTGGATGGGAAGAACTGGAGCTGGAAGTTGTCCGTGACTCCAAAAACAATATGATTACTGTATGCTTTATCGAAAATATCGATCCGATCGGCGTACATACCGGTGATTCTTTCTGTTCCGCTCCGATGCTGACCATCTCTGAGGAGGTACAGCAGGAACTGCAGAGACAGGCCTATAAGATCGTAGAAGAAGTAGAAGTCATCGGTGGAACAAACGTACAGTTTGCCCACGATCCGGTCAGTGGAAGAATCATCGTTATCGAGATCAACCCGAGAACCTCCCGTTCCTCCGCACTGGCAAGTAAGGCAACCGGTTTCCCGATCGCACTGGTATCCGCGATGCTGGCTTCCGGTTTGAACCTGGATGAGATCCCATGTGGAAAATACGGAACCCTGGACAAATACGTTCCGGACGGAGACTATGTGGTAATCAAATTCGCGCGCTGGGCATTTGAGAAGTTCAAGGGCGTAGAGGATAAGCTGGGTACACAGATGCGTGCCGTCGGCGAGGTTATGAGTATCGGTAAAACCTATAAAGAAGCGTTCCAGAAAGCTATCCGAAGCCTGGAAATCGGTCAGTTTGGTCTTGGCTTTGCCAAGGATTTCCATGAGAAATCAAAAGAGGAACTGTTAAAGATGCTGGTAGAACCGAACAGCCAGAGACAGTTTATCATGTATGAAGCACTGCGAAAAGGTGCAACGGTAGACGAACTGTTTGCTCTGACAAAGATCAAACACTATTTCATCGAACAGATGAAAGAACTGGTGGAAGAAGAGGAAGCACTTCTGGCAAACAAAGGTCAGGTGCCGGCTCCGGAAGCCCTGAAACAGGCGAAACTGGACGGTTTCTCTGACAAATATCTGGGACAGATCCTGGAAGTTCCGGAAGAAGACATCCGTAATGCGAGAATCGCACAGGGTGTGGAGGAAGCATGGGAAGGTGTCCACGTAAGCGGAACGAAGGATAATGCTTATTATTACTCCACCTATCACTGCAAAGACGAAAGTCCGGTCAGCGATAACAAGAATAAGATCATGATCCTCGGCGGTGGTCCGAACCGTATCGGTCAGGGTATCGAATTTGACTATTGCTGTGTACATGCGGCGATGGCACTGAAAAAAGCAGGTTTTGAGACGATCATCGTAAACTGTAACCCGGAAACGGTATCTACCGACTATGATACTTCCGATAAACTGTATTTTGAGCCGCTGACACTGGAAGATGTATTATCTATTTATAAGAAGGAACAGCCGCTCGGTGTGATCGCACAGTTTGGTGGTCAGACACCACTGAATCTGTCCGCAGATCTGGAAAAATACGGGGTGAAGATCCTTGGTACTTCTCCGGAAGTCATCGATATGGCAGAAGACCGAGATCTGTTCCGTGCGATGATGGACAAACTTGGTATCCCGATGCCGGAAGCAGGTATGGCAGTGAATGTGGATGAGGCACTTGCGATTGCAGAAAAGATCGGTTATCCGGTTATGGTTCGTCCGTCCTATGTACTGGGTGGCCGTGGCATGGAAGTTGTATACGATCCGGAAAATCTGAGAATCTATATGGAAGCAGCAGAAGGTGTGACACCGGATCGCCCGATCCTGATCGACCGTTTCCTGCGTCATGCAACCGAGTGTGAGGCAGATGCGATCAGTGACGGCAATCATGCATTTGTTCCGGCGGTTATGGAACATATCGAGCTTGCCGGTGTACATTCCGGTGACTCCGCTTGTATCATTCCGTCCAAAAATATTTCAGAGGAAAATCTGAAAACGATCAAAGAATATACAAAGAAAATCGCAGAGGAAATGCATGTGCGCGGTCTGATGAACATGCAGTATGCGATTGAAGACGGAACCGTCTATGTACTGGAAGCAAATCCGCGTGCATCCCGTACCGTACCGCTGGTATCCAAGGTGTGCAATATCTCCATGGTACCGCTGGCTACACAGATCATTACCTCCGAGTTCAGCGGCGCACCGTCGCCACTGGATGGTATGAAAGAGAAAGAGATTCCATATTATGGTGTCAAAGAGGCTGTCTTCCCGTTCAATATGTTCCCGGAAGTTGACCCGTTGTTAGGACCGGAGATGCGTTCTACCGGTGAGGTTCTGGGCCTTGCGGACACTGTGGGAGAGGCATTCTATAAAGCACAGGAAGCAACCAAGAGCAAACTGCCGTTAGAGGGAACTGTCCTGATCAGTGTCAGTGACCGTGACAAAGGAGAGGTTGTGGAAGTCGCAAAACGGTTTAAAGAAGCAGGATTTGCTATCCTGGCAACCGGTCACACGAAAGAACTGATCGAGCAGGCTGGCATCGAGGCAGAAAAAGTATTCAAACGGAGCGAAGGACGCCCGGATATCTACGATGTGATCACCAACGGTAAAGTACAGCTGGTAGTCAACACACCGAAGGGTGACGAGGATGGTCCGGATGATAGTTATGTGAGAAAGGCTTGCATCAAGAGCCGTGTGCCGTATATCACAACGATGGCAGCAGCACTGGCAAGCGCAGACGGTATTCTGGCAGAGCAGAAGCAGGAGAAAAATGAAGTAGTATCTCTGCAGGAACTGCACAGCCGGATCCGTGAAAAATAAAAGGCAAAAAGGGAGTAACGAAATATGATGGATATGAGAGAATTTCAGGAAAAACTGGAGCAGCTGATGGAACTGGCAGCAAAGCAGGAGAAGAATCTGAATAACGAGCAGATTCTTGAGATCTTTGGGCTGAATCAGTTATCTCCGCAGCAGTTGCAGAGTCTGTATGAATATCTTCGTATCCAGGGAATCCGTATCCAGGGGGCAGATCTTGCCCCTATGGATATCGGAAAGGCACTGGATCCGCAGGAAGAACAGGAGGAAGAGAAGAAGCCTGTGATTCTGGAAGCAGAGGATGAGCAGTGTCTGAAGGAGTATGAGGAGATGCTCCGGCAGTTCCCTTCGGAAAAGGAAGGGGAGCGGGAGGCTCTGCTTTTACAGGCAGTGACAGATGTTGCCGGTGTGCAGGAGCGTCTGGCACAGTTGTATCTGAAGGAGATCTTGCAGTATGCGAGAAAGCTGTGGAGACAGGGGATTTATATTGGTGACCTGATTCAGGAAGGGAATATGAGTCTGTTGCTGGCGCTGGCGGAAGAGATGCCGGAGGAAGGTAAGGCGGACTGGATGAAGCAGAGGCTGCTTGACGGTATGGAATCCTGGGTGAAGGAGCAGACGGAGCAGAAATATCGGGATGAGTCGATGGTTGAGAAGGTTCGAAAGCTGGAGGCTGCGATCCGGGAGTTGTCGGATGATGAGGAGCAGAAGTTCAGTGTGGAGGAGCTGGCGGCTTATCTGGATATGGATGAGGAGGAAATCCGGGCTGTGCTGAGACTTACCAGCGAGGGGGCGGATGAAGAAAAGTAAGGATTGCCTGCCGCTGTGCGTTTAAGGCGGGAGGAAAGAAAATCAGAGTGAAATGTTTTCGGCATCCGGATGAAAAATGTCTGGTATGTAATATATGGTATGATGGGAAAACTGTAAGAGAATGTATAAAAAACTGCCAGCGGTGTTCGATGAGGGAACGCCGCTGGCTTTTTATAGAGGGAGGAGAAGTTTTTAATCAGAAGAGTCAGGAACTACTTGTTTTCGGTTTCTGATGTTGTTTTTACATCTTTGTTTGAATCTGTGTCTGTGGGAACAATTGGGGGATGAGTGACTGGAGTGGCGGTGTTCCCTTTTTTTGCTTTGTGTCTGCGGATCAGTTTTCGTACCAGCAGGATGGCAGCGGTGATGAGGGCGACCAGAACCACCAGAACCGGGAGGTTGGCGATGATGGCTACGAAAAGGTCTACGAAGAAATCGCGGACTTCGTAGAGGCTGTTTCGAAAGCCGTTGCTGATGCGGCTGCCTATGGTGTTGGAGGTGGACTGTTCGTAGGCTACTTCGGTGATGTAGAAGTAGACGGTGCTGTAGTCCACCAGGTTGTCGTAGGTTCGAAGCTGGGTTTCGTAGCTGTTGATCTGGTAGCGGAGATCGGAGAGTTTAGATTCGAGGGCCAGGATCTGATCCAGTTCAGTGGCCTGTTCGAGAAGTTCACTGACACGGTCGTATTCGGTCCGGAGGGAATCCAGGTAGGCTTTCTGATCGACGTATCGGAGGGTGATGTCTTCGGTTTCGATATTTTTGTTGGTGACGGTGCCCAGAGTTCCGGCAGTTTCCAGGAAACTATCCAGGTTGTCGGAAGGGATCCGGGCAGTGACGTAGTAGGAGCGTCTGCTGTAGCCGTTCTGTGGAGTATCCAGGGTGGAGGATTCGATATAGCCACCGCAGGAGGTGATGGAGTTGTCCAGTTTCGTGCGGAGGGTGTCAAGATCTTCGGTGGCGATATCCATCGAGACGGTGCGGATCAGTTTCCGGGTGCTCTGGTCGTGTGTTGCCTCAGCTGCATCAGCTGCAGCGTCAGAACCGGAAGAGTCAGAAGACGAACCGGCAGTTTCAGCTGTGGCGGTATCGTCCACCATATCCGCTCCGCTGTCATAGGAGAAGTCGGAGTCGTCCAAAGGTTCGCTGGCTTCGACAGCCCAGGAGTCCGCAGATTTATTCTGGTGGACCGCAGAGGTGGTTGCAGAACTTCCGCAACCGGAGAAAAGCAGGATGCCACTCAAAAAGAGTGACGGGGCAAGTAAGGTTTTCTTTTTCATAACGAATGCCTCCTTTTTCATGAAAATATAGAAAAATAAAAAAATTAAAATTTTTTGAAAAAACACTTGCATTTTCCAAAAAGGTGTAGTATTATAATCGTGCAAGGTTCGTTGGTCAAGCGGTTAAGACGCCGCCCTCTCACGGCGGAAACAGGGGTTCGATTCCCCTACGAACTGCTACTAACCCGGAAGTCGGAAATGATTTCCGGGTTTTTTGTTGCTATAGATAAAACCTAACACTGTGAAGATGCCTGTCGAACAGTTAAGTTTTATCTATAGCAACAAAAGAATTGAAATAATGGGTGGTTAGCAAGTCTTTCTTTGTATTTATTATAAGTGATATATATAGGAAAGACAAGAAAGTTCAGAAAATCTTTGAAAAAGTTAGAAAAATGTAAGCAATTGTGATCGCGGTGTGTGGCCTTGGCCCTATTGTCCATTTCTTTAATATCCATGTAACAGACTAACGGTCGAAAACAGAGAACACATATCAAAATTGGTCCACCAGACCAATTTTGATATGCAATGCAAAGAGCTGATGTCTATTGTTTCTCAGAAATACGTGCGGTGGATTTTCTTTCAATCAGCTGCGCATGCAAAAGGAATGTGCTGATGGAAACATGATTGAGAAGGCTGGACAATGCAAAAAATCCACTTTTACCAAGTTCGGTTCGATCCTGACGGATGGTGGTAAGGGGCGGTGATGTATAAGCAGCTATTGGCAGATCATCAAAGCCTACGATACTGACATCTTCAGGAACCCGATATCCGAGCTGTTGACACTGAACCAGAGCAGCACTGGCAATGGTGTCCTGGCTGCAGATAATGGCAGTCATTCCACTTTTTAAAAAGTTTGGAAGATGTTTTTCCATACATTCGGAAAGAAAATGGGAACAACCAGCATTGTCATAAGAAGCTTTCAGTCCGTGTTTGTGCATAGAATGGAAGAAAGCAGAGTATCGGATCTGGATAATCTGAGAGCCAAGAGAATTGCTGAGATATGCAATTTTTCGGTGCCCTTGTCTGACAAGATGGGATACCGCCAGTTCCATACCCTCGCCATTATCAATACCCACACAGGCAGTGGAAGGGTTGCCTGTAATATAGTTATCATAAAGTACAGTTGGGGTACGACTGTTTTCAAAATCCTTAAGCCATGGATCGGCAAGAGAAAAACCGATCACAAAAGACCCCACATAATCTTGTTCCAGCATATAAACATCATAAGGCTGGTTGCGTTGTATCTGGATATCAACAGGTTCGATCACAACATCAAATCCCTGTGGCTCCGCCAGTTGCCGGAATCCCATAATGATATCATATGCAAAATGATAAGGTTCTTCATACTGTATATTATCTTTTTCTATTAAGACACATATTTTTCTAACAGAATTTCGATAACGCCGTAACTTTGTATAACCAAGTGCAACGGCAGTTTCTAAAACTTGTCTTCGCAAAGTTTCGCTGATGTCAGGGGCGTTATTCAGAGCCTTTGATACAGCACTTTTGGAAATTCCCATTTTATCAGCAATATCCTGGATCGTGGTCATGATTAAATGTCCTTCTGTGTAAAAAAGAGTTATTCTACCTTCGTTATATGATGAGGATTGTGAGAGTACGAAGTACGGAACAATCCGGTATCAAAGGGGTCAAAATACCTTTTGCCCACAATATCATTATAGAGAATGTGATTGTAAAAATCAATGGAACAATGGAAATAATTTAGTAAAGTTTTGCTACAAAATCTGAGGGTCAATAATTAATAAAAATACAAGTGGATAATTATATAAAATGCATAAAATAGTATGGGAATAACAAAAAAGATTGACGCTGAAAAGAAAAAGAATTATAGTAAAGACATCGAAACAATTCGAAACAAATGTCTAAAAATTTAGTTTGTTAAATAATTTGGAGGAAAATCAGATGGAATTTGCCGGCGTATATCATAAGACATCGGAACAGATGAGTTATGCATTGGACGAGAACCAGCTTGTTGTAAATATCAAGACCGGATATGATGTAAAGAAAATTTTTATTCATTATGGCGATCCCTTCGATGCAGGAATCCTGGGAGGAAATGAGAAGTGGACAGGAAAAAGGGAAGAGATTGTATACAAAAAACGTCTGTCCCACCAAATCTGGTGGACAACAACACTTTTGCCTGTGTATAAGCGATGCAAATATTATTTTGAACTTCATACAGAAAAAGAAGTCTGGTATTACTTCGAAGATGGTTTTCTGACGGAAGATCAGCTTAAGATGGACGGTCGTATGTTGCAGTGTTTTGTTGTACCGTGGATGAATCCGGCAGATATAAACCGTACACCTTCATGGGTGAACGATACGATCTGGTATCAGATCTTTCCGGATCGATTCTGCAATGGAACTCCGGAAAAAAACGGAGAAGACATTCTGCCGTGGCGAAATCAGGGCAGGGTGACCAATGAGGAAAAATTTGGGGGAAATCTGGAGGGGATTCGTCAGAAATTATCCTATCTGGAAAAACTTGGAATTACCGGTATTTATTTGAATCCTATCATGGAAGCCGAGTCAAACCACAAATACGATACAACAGATTATACGAGAATTGATCCGTCTTTTGGCAATGGAGATACCATGAAAGTACTCTGTAAAGAGGCACACGAAAAAGGGATTCGAATCATGGTGGATGCCGTATTCAACCACTGTGGAAGAAAATTTGCTCCCTGGATGGATGTACTGAAAAATGGAAAGAATTCCCGCTATGCGGATTGGTTCATGGTTGAAAACTGGGAGCAGATCGGAAAGAGAGCGGATACCAGAGACAGACGTTTTTATTCTTTCGCATTTTCCGATGGGATGCCAAAGCTGAATACTAATAATGAAGAAGTGATTCAATATTTCTGCAAGATCTGCGAAGACTGGATTCGGGATTATGATATAGACGGAATCCGGTTTGATGTGGGTAATGAAGTATCCCATCGATTTTTAAAACGGATAAGGGAGCATCTGAAAAAGATAAAACCAGATATCTATTTGCTTGGAGAAATATGGCATGATGCAAGTCAGTGGCTGCTGGGTGATGAATATGATTCTGTAATGAACTATCCCCTGTTAAGTGGAATCCATGATTTTTTCCTGGATCAGACCATGAAAAAAGAAGAATTTGAATACATGGTAAATCGTTGTTATACGATGTATATGCAGCAAAATAACAATGTATTGTTCAATCTTCTGGATTCTCATGATACAGAGCGTCTGATAAACCGGCTTCATAATCTGGATATTTTTTACCAGCAGCTGGCAATTCTTTTTACACTTCCCGGAAGTCCATGTATTTATTACGGGACGGAAATTGCTATGGAGGGCGCCCATGATCCGGATTGCAGAAGGTGCATGCCGTGGAGCGAAATCGAGAGTGATGAGAACCAGGAGAGGATTGGGACGATCAACCGTTTGATCATGCTTAGACGGAATGAGAAAACCTGCAGAAGCTTACATTTTCATTTTCCAAATACCTATGAAAACGGACGATGTGTGGAATATGTAAAAATCGACGAAGAAGGAAATAAAATAGAAGTATTATTAAATGCGTCTAATGAAAATGTAAGAGTAAAAGGAGAAGGCGAAATCCTTTTTGCACGGAAATTTGATGGTGACATACTTGGAGCAAACGGAACCCTGATTCGTAAGATCGGAGTAACTATTCAGTAGCAAATATCCTGTCAGGCATTTTGGACTGTTTTGATTTTAAACCACAGTTCAAGCTGTATGTGAATACAAATTATCTTCCGGCTATTACGGATATGACACTATTTTCGAGCGGACGTATCGTAATCATTCCCTTTGACAGACATTTTGAGGAATGGGAGCAGGAACAGAATCTGAAAGCAGAATTTTCCAGGCCGGAGGCGGCAAGTGCCATCTTAAACTGACTGATTGAAGGTTACACCCTCTTGCAGGAAGAAGGCTTCGCCCAGCCAAAAGCAGTAAAAGATGCCACCATGTCCTATCAGCATGACAGCAATAAGATGGAACTTTTTGTGGAGAAATTTTTGGAACAGGAGAAGGATGCGGAATGCCGGACGTCGGCAGTGTATCAGGCATACCGAAACTGGTGCAATGACAATGGATATTTTGCGGAGAACAACCGGAATTTCAATCAGGCACTCCGCACAATCGGTACGATAGTCCGCAGGCACCCAAATTGGCTAAGAATACTAAGTTTTGGAATGGTCTAAAAAATAACTACCTAAATATATGGTATAGTTAGAACAGGAAAGGCGTGAGATGAATCTTACGTCTTTTTTCTTAGACTTTATGTAGGCGGTTCCTTGGTAATATCAGCAATACATGGTATAATTTATTCAGAAGAACTCTCGAGGTGAAATATTATGAAATTTGATGCGGTAACAATAAAGAATTTCAGAAATTTTGAAAATATAACAATTGACCTTACAAACAAAAATGTTCTTTTTGGAATGAATGATGTTGGAAAGACCAACTTTCTGTATTTCAGAAATAACTACAGATGCAGCATGGCTTTACAATGCGATTGCCAAGTATTTCATTCTTCCAAAGTATTCAGCTTATGATTTTAGAGATGAAATCCCTAATGAGGTAGTTGGAAATAAGAAAATTTTGAATTATATAAAAAATCTCTTAGCCTTTTGGATGAGTGCATAAAGCAAGAGGATATATTTGTTTTCATAAAGCGGGTTAAAGTGATTGCAGATTATTTGGGTTACGATACCAAAGAAGAACATTGTAAAAAAGTATATGAAACAATTTGTGACCCTAAGTTTCATCCTGCGTTTAATATGGATGAATTGAAACGAATTGCGATTACCTTTCACTCTTCGAAAGGACTGGAGTTTGAACAAGTAGTTTTGTTTGTGTCTGACTATAGACTGTCAAGTGAAGAAGATGTTTATAACCATTATGTTGCAGCCACAAGAGCAAAAACCAAGTTAATTTTGGTATATGTCAATGGTGATTGGAGTGCAGGCCAATTTGCAAAGAATATAAATAATATATTGGGAAAGTCTGGCTTAAAAATGAAGGATGTAGCAACTATAGTTAACTGTACCAAATGCATCAGTGATTAAGAAAAAAGGTCTCTCAACACCAAGTACGCATGGTATTGAGAGATCTTTTTCTTATAGGTGTACACGTAAAGCATTAGTTGACGCAATCCTAATCATGCTTTGACGTAAATCAGTGTATTTTATGGAATATCGAAAACCTAAGTATCCCGTGACGGCAAAAATGTAACAGCTAAACTCGAAAAAAAGTTGATATTTTTGCCGATGATATGGTATACTATGTAATAGATTAACGTATTTTTTTGATAAATTTTATGGTGGAGGATTATAGATGCGATATCTTTCAGTTGCTGAAATAGCGAAAAAGTGGGATGTGTCCGAGCGCAGTGTTAGAAATTACTGCGCCCAGGGACGTGTGAACGGTGCGTTTCTTACCGGTAAGACATGGAACATTCCGGAAAACGCAGAAAAACCGGAGCGTACCAACAAAAGAAAAGAAGGACCAATTACTCTGTTGGATATTCTGAAAGAGCAGAAGGTAAGTAAATATTCCGGTGGGATCTACCATAAAACACAGATTGATTTGACATATAATTCCAACCATATGGAAGGAAGCCGCCTGACCCACGATCAAACCAGATATATCTTTGAAACCAACACCATCGGCGTAGAAAAAGAAGTGCTGAATGTGGATGACGTGATCGAAACAGCAAATCACTTCCGCTGCATTGACATGATTATTGATCATGCAAAAGCAGCTCTGACGGAGAAATTCATCAAAGAACTTCACTTGGTTTTAAAGAACGGAACCAGTGATTCCAGAAAAGATTGGTTTGCTGTTGGCGAGTATAAGAAACTCCCGAATGAAGTCGGCGGCAGGGATACAGCCTTTCCGGAAGAAGTTGCCGATAAAATGAAGGCTTTGCTGATGGAATATAACGCCAAGGAAGCAAAGACCTTTGAAGATATTCTGGACTTCCATGTGAAGTTTGAGCGGATTCATCCGTTCCAGGACGGTAACGGCCGTGTGGGCAGATTGATTATGTTTAAGGAGTGCCTGAAATATAATATCGTTCCGTTCATCATTGAGGACAATCTGAAGATGTTCTATTACCGTGGACTAAAGGAATGGGACAATGAAAAAGGCTATCTGACAGATACCTGCCTGACCGCACAGGACAAGTATAAAGCGTATTTGGATTATTTTAGGATTGCATATTAAGCAAGAAGTGAGGTGCAGCTATGTCAGCAGAAAAGAACTGGCAATTTGAACTTGAAGAATATATCAAACAAGGTGAGCCTGGTCAAATTGAAAAGAGTGAAGCGTGGCAGACTGCAATTGGCTTGCAGGCGGTAGATGGTTTGAAGACCTCTGCGTATCTGTTAGATACTGCCAAGGAACATATCGAAGGAAAAATCAGTATTGATGAAGCGCAGAAACGTATTCAGAGCTATTACGAGCAACGTACTGATCGTACGGAAGTTGAAAACGATACTAAGGAGGCAGACATTGTATCTGCAAGAATTGCGAAACTATTAGGCGAGAAAGCATTTCAGTTTTCACCGGCTGAATGGCTGACAATTCACCGCAGATTGTTTGATGGTGTATTTTCCCATGCCGGGCGGATTCGTCAGTATAATATTACAAAAAGAGAATGGGTACTGAAAGGAGATACTGTCACCTACGCAGCGTGGAGCAGTATCAAAGATACCCTTGATTATGATTTTGCTACGGAGAAACAGTATTCTTATGCAGGCTTGTCTGTAGAACAATGCGTGAAACATCTTGCTAAGTTTGCTTCGGATATTTGGCAGATTCATCCGTTCTGTGAAGGTAACACCAGAGCAACGGCTGTTTTTATGATCAAATACATGAAGACATTCGGGTTCAAGGTAAACAATGATGCTTTTGGGAAGAATTCTTGGTATTTCTGCAACGCTTTGGTAAGAGCTAATTATAACGATCTGCAAAATGGTATTCATGCTACAACAAAGTTCTTGGAAATGTTCTTCAGCAATTTAATTTTGGGAACGGAATATGAGCTGAAAAACAGATATATGCACGTAGATTATGTGGATGATAATTTTCAAAGTGTCATCCCTAAAGTTCCAAAGTCTCAATTTGACACTTTGGAATGCATTTTAGAAGAACTGGCAGTTTTGAAATTGATTTATAAGAATCCGTCCATTAAGCAAAAAGAGCTTGTGGCAGAGACAGGAAAATCTCTTAGCACCGTAAAACGAATTATGGAGTCCTTGCAGAAAAAGGATTATATTCGTAGAGTGGACGGAAAGAGATATGGAAAATGGGAAGTACTGATTTGAAAACACCTCAATATGGAGAAGAGATATGACTAACAAACAGTTGAAAAATTTAAAAGATACATTGTGGACGACTGCCGATTAGCTACGTGCTAATTCTGGCTTGAAGTCCACGGAATACGCCGAGCCTATTCTCGGCTTGATTTTCCTGCGATTTGCAGATGTAAAATATAGCAAGTTCGAGCCTGAGATCAAGGCAGAGTTTAATTCTACCAAAGGTACTCGTATGGAGCGCCCTATCCACGAAATTGCTATTGAAAAATGCGGTTTTTATTTGCCGGAAGAAGCCAGATATGATTGGCTGTTGAATTTGCCGGAAAGTGAAGATCTTGCCAAGAAGGTTAAAGAAGCTATGGAAGCGGTTGAAAAATACACCGTTGGCCGATTACCGTGCAAAACTGGCAGATGCGCCGGAAATCTCTGACGATGAAGATATTATGCCTAAAAGCTATTGGCAATCCAATATTGACTGGCTGACAAATCGTTTTCCTGAAGGCAAATATAGAGATGTTGTAGGTCTGTGCAAAGTAGCAGAAGTAGGGGAAATCTTGGATGAAAACGGATCTATAATTGGTTACAAAGAAGATAGCATTGGCGATCAGGACTTTTCTCTGAATCCAGGTGGTTATGTTGGCGTTGTAATTGAGGACGATGGCTTAACGCAAGAGGAATTCAAGCAGAGAATGATGACATACTATGACGCTCTTACAAGACTAAATATAGAAGCTCATGGATTGGAAAACAAGATTTCTTCTAATTTGAAGGAGTTGTTCTAATGAAAGATGCAAGAAAGGAGGAAACGTAGATGGACTATAAATTGTTATTTGAAGTAAGTGTATATCGTAAAGATAGAATAAGCTCGGATATGGTCGATAAAGAAAACTATATATCAACCGAAAATATGCTTCCCAATCGTGGTGGTGTAGAAATCGCAACAACGGTTGCATCAGCAAAGACGTTTCCTGCCTATAAGAAAGGCGATATTCTGTTATCTAATATTAGACCATACTTCAAAAAAATATGGTATGCAGATAAAGAAGGCGGCTGTTCCAACGATGTGTTGGTCGTGAAAGGAAATAAAACGGTTGACAACAAGTTTCTATATTACGTTCTCTCTGATAATAATTTTTTCAATTACTCTACTGTGACTTCTAAGGGAACCAAAATGCCCAGAGAAAGTAAAAATGCAATAATGAAGTATTGGGTTCCGGATTTAGATCTTCCAACCCAGAGAAAGATTGCCGATATTTTATCCTCGTATGATGAGTTGATTAAGGCAAATAATGAGCGAATTGAGTTGTTGGAACAAGTAGCACAGGAACTGTATAGGGAATGGTTTGTCCGTTTTCGTTTCCCAGGGCATGAAAATACCAAGTTTGAAGATGGAATACCAGAGGGGTGGGAGATTAAGCGAACTATGGATCTTTTTGATATTACATCAAGTAAACGAGTCTATTTAAATTGGAAGTTGGAAAAATGATATATGCAAAAAAAGATGGAAAATGGATTTGTACTTCTATTGTAAGTATACAGCTTAATGATAAGGATGTAGATCAAGTAGACAATGGTGAGGTTGGAATAGTGACCGATATTGAACTGGAAAAAGGATATGAGATTTTTGTCAAAATTGAGTAGTAACCCCACCCGCTTTTTACTCCGTTTCTACTACGATTGCTGTACACATCTTGCAAAATTTTGCTAAGATTTGCATTTTATGTACAGAAATGACCAATACATAAAGAAAAATTAACACCGCGCAAAATGCTGCAAATGGCAGCAGAAAAGCGTCTTTTGAAAGGAGTTTATATGAGTATACGAGTGCTCTTCATCTGCCACGGCAATATTTGCCGATCAACCCTAAGCGAGAGCGTATTTACCCACAAAGTAAATACCATTGGATTGGAAAATATGTTTGTTATAGACAGTGCTGCAACAAGCAGAGAAGAAATCGGTAACCCTCCTCACAGAGGTACAGTGAACAAATTGAGAGAACTGGGAATTCCATTGGTGCCGCACAGAGCCAGACAGGTCACTTTAGACGACTATGACAAGTTTGATTACATCATAGGTATGGATACTGCAAATATACGTAACCTGAACCGGATATTGAATCATGACCCGGAAGGGAAGGTATATAAATTGTTAAGCTTTGCCGGATCTGGAAGAGATATAGCAGATCCCTGGTATACAGGAGACTTTGATGAAACTTACAGGGATGTGGAAGAAGGATTAGAGGGGTTTCTGAATTATCTGAGAGAAAAGGGAGAAATATAGGAATCTATAATCTGAAGTACTTTTTAACTTGTTTCTATGTATAAAAATATGGTATAATAATCGGCAGTTTTCGTTAAGTACCCCAGTACCCCATGAAAAACCGCCGATTATTTATGTACGCGAGCAATGAGTCAAAGTCTGTGGCTTGAGCCAAAGGAAAGTACCGGGGAGAGAAAGAATAGATATAATGGAAGAAAAAGGATAGAAAGGAAAGTATTATGGCAAAGAAAGACAGTTATGACGCCAGCAGTATCTCGGTGCTTGAAGGACTCGAAGCGGTCCGGAAACGTCCGGGTATGTATATAGGAAGTGTTTCGAGAAAGGGTCTGAATCATCTGATCTATGAGATCGTGGATAACTCGGTGGACGAGCATCTGGCAGGGTACTGTGACCGGATTCAGGTGATCCTGGAAGCGGACGGTTCCTGTACCGTATCGGATAACGGCCGTGGAATCCCGGTGGGGATGCATGAGAAGGGAATGTCTGCGGAGCGTCTGGTATTTACCACGCTGCATGCGGGCGGAAAATTTGATAACGGCGCTTACAAGACCAGTGGTGGTCTGCATGGAGTAGGTTCCTCGGTGGTAAATGCACTGTCTACCTATCTGGATGTAAAGATCAGCCGGGAGGGATATGTGCACCATGACCGGTACGAGAGAGGAATCCCGGTGATCGAACTGGAGGATGGACTTCTTCCGAAGCTGAACCGGACGAAAGAGACCGGAACCTGTATCAATTTCCTGCCGGACCCGGAGATTTTTGAAAAAACCAGATTTTCAGAGGAGGAAGTAAAAAGCCGTCTTCATGAGACTGCTTATCTGAATCCGAAACTGACCATTCATTTTGAAGACAGACGAAAAGCGGAGCCGGAGAGTATCGATTATCATGAGCCGGAAGGTATCATCGGTTTTGTAAGAGACTTGAATAAGAAAAAAGAAACCCTGCATGACCCGGTGTATTTTTCCGGAGAGAGCGACGGCATTACGGTGGAAGGCGTGTTCCAGTATGTAAATGAGTTCCATGAAAATGTACTGGGATTCTGTAATAACATCTACAATGCCGAGGGGGGAACCCATCTGACCGGATTTAAAACGATGTTTACGACGGTCATGAATAATTACGCCAGAGAACTTGGTATCCTGAAAGACAAGGACAGCAATTTTACCGGTGTGGATATCCGAAACGGTATGACAGCTGTGATCTCGATCAAGCATCCGGCACCGCGTTTTGAGGGACAGACCAAGACGAAGCTGGATAATCAGGATGCCTCTAAGGCAACGGCAAAAGTAACCGGAGATGAGATTGTCCGTTTCTTCGACCGTAATCTTGAGACACTGAAAGCTGTGCTCTCCTGTGCGGAGCGTTCCGCAAAGATCCGGAAAACAGAGGAAAAGGCAAAGACCAACTTGCTGACAAAACAGAAATATTCCTTTGATTCCAACGGCAAACTGGCAAACTGTGTGAAAAAAGATCCGGAAAAATGCGAGATCTTTATCGTTGAGGGAGATTCCGCCGGCGGTTCCGCAAAGTCCGCCAGAGACAGAAATTATCAGGCAATCCTGCCGATCCGTGGTAAGATCCTGAACGTGGAAAAAGCAACGATTGACAAAGTCCTCGCCAATGCGGAGATCAAAACGATGATCAACGCGTTCGGATGCGGATTTTCCGAAGGGTACGGCAACGATTTTGATATTACAAAACTCCGCTATGACAAGATCATCATCATGGCGGATGCCGATGTGGACGGTGCACATATTTCCACACTGTTACTGACCTTATTCTACCGGTTCATGCCGGAACTGATCTATGAAGGACATGTATATATTGCGATGCCGCCATTGTATAAGGTAATTCCGTCCAAAGGGGAAGAAGAATACCTGTATGATGACAAAGCACTGGAAAAATACAGAAAGACCCATACCGGCTCGTTCACTTTGCAGCGATACAAAGGTCTTGGTGAGATGGATGCACAGCAGTTGTGGGAAACCACCCTGGATCCGAAAACCAGAATCTTAAAACGGGTGGAGATCGAAGATGCGCGTATGGCATCGGATGTGACGGAAGTCCTGATGGGAACGGATGTACCGCCACGAAAAGCATTTATCTATCAGCATGCACAGAATGCACAGCTGGATATCTAAGGAGGATACAATGGAAGGACAGATTATCAGAACCGAATATTCGGAAGTGATGCAGAAATCGTATATCGATTATGCGATGAGCGTTATCGTATCGAGAGCACTGCCGGATGTTCGTGACGGACTGAAACCGGTACAGAGAAGAACCCTGTACGATATGTATGAGCTGGGTATCCGTTATGACAGACCTTACCGAAAATGTGCCCGTATTGTCGGAGATACCATGGGTAAATACCACCCGCACGGCGACAGTTCCATCTATGATGCGCTGGTTGTGATGGCGCAGGATTTTAAAAAGGGACAGGCGCTGGTGGACGGTCACGGAAACTTCGGTTCCATCGAGGGAGACGGAGCCGCTGCGATGCGATACACAGAGGCGAGACTGGAAAAGATCACTCAGGAAGTCTATCTGAGTGATATGGATAAAAATGTCGTGGACTTTATGCCGAACTTTGATGAGACAGAGAAAGAGCCGGTGGTACTTCCGGTTCGTGTTCCGAATCTTCTGTTAAACGGAGCGGACGGTATCGCGGTCGGTATGGCGACCAGCATCCCGCCACATAACCTGGCAGAGATCGTGGACGGTGTAAAAGCCTACATGAAAAATAATGAGATTACCGTGAAAGGTCTGATGAAATACATCAAGGGACCGGATTTTCCGACCGGCGGTATCGTGATCAACAAAGATGAACTTCTGAAGATCTACGAAACCGGAAGCGGAAAGATCAAGATCCGCGGAAAAGTGGAAGAAGAGAAGTTAAAGGGCGGAAAAGTCAATCTGGTGATCACCGAGATCCCTTATCCGATGGTGGGAGCCAATATCGGAAAATTCTTAAACGATGTGGCAGGTCTGGTAGAATCCAAGAAAGCCACAGACATCGTGGATATTTCCAACCAGTCTTCCAAAGAAGGCATCCGGATCGTTCTGGAACTGAAAAAGGGCGCAGATGTGGAAAATCTGAAAAATATGCTCTATAAAAAGACCCGTCTGGAAGATACCTTCGGTGTAAATATGCTCGCCGTAGCAGACGGAAGACCGGAGACGCTGAGCCTGAAACAGATCATTGAGCATCATGTGGATTTCCAGTTTGAAGTCTGTACGAGAAAGCATCAGACCCTGTTAAATAAAGAACTCGAAAAGAAAGAGATCCAGGAAGGTCTGATCAAAGCCTGTGATGTAATTGACCTGATCATCGAGATCCTGCGGGGTAGCAAAAATCAGAAACAGGTAAAAGAATGTCTGACAAACGGTGTGACCGAGGGCATCCGTTTTAAGACCAAAGCGAGTGAGAAAGCTGCAAAGAAACTCTGCTTTACCCAGAGACAGGCAACCGCGATCCTGGAGATGCGTCTGTACAAGCTGATCGGTCTGGAGATCGAGGCGTTGATGGCAGAACATGAGGAGACGCTGAAAAATATCGCAAGATACGAAGAAATCCTGAATAATTACGATGCGATGGCACAGGTCATCATGGAGGATCTGGATCACATCAAGAAAGCTTACGGAAGAAAACGCCGCACCGTGATCGAAAACAGGGAAGAGGCGGTATTTGAAGAAAAGAAAGTGGAAGAGGCGGAAGTCTGCTTCCTGATGGATCGTTTCGGATATGCCAAGACACTGGACAAGAACACCTATGAGCGGAACAAAGAGACGGTGCACGGGGAATACAAGTATGTATTTACCTGTATGAACACCGATAAGATCTGTCTCTTTACGAACAAAGGACAGATGCACACGGTGAAAGTGATGGATCTGCCGCTTACGAGACTGCGGGATAAAGGTGTTCCGGTGGACAACCTGAGCAATTTCTTGAGTGCACAGGAAGAACTGCTCTGTGTCAGCAGTATGGAAGCGGTAAAGAATTCGCATGTCATCTTTGTTACGAAATCCGGTATGATCAAACAGGTGCCGGGAACGGAATTTGATGTGATCAAGAGAACGATCGCCTCAACCAAACTGGCAGAGGATGATGAACTGGTGCTGGTGGATCTGTGTGATACGATGGATTATGTGGTGCTGCAAAGCCACGACGGATATTTCCTGCGGTTCTTAAAAGAAGAAGTGCCGGAGAAGAAAAAAGCGGCACTCGGTGTGCGAGCGATTAAGATGAGTGATAAAGATTATCTGGAACACGGTTATCTTCTGGAGAGCCGGATGGAATACCAGATCGAGTACAAAGAAAAACAGATGATCCTCAACAAGATCAAGCTCGGAAAACGCGATACCAAAGGAACGAAAGTGCGGGTATAAAGGAAAAAGCCTGAAAACGCTTGCATTTTAGAATAATAAATGGTATGATAACCATGTTAATAGATGATTACTAGTTATAAGAGTGGGCGATACGTCCACTCTTATTTGTTGCATTGCAGATCAAAATTGATATAACAGATCAGTTTTGACGGCTGTGGACAGCGGCGCTGTCCGTGTAGAAGGTGGTGAAAGCATGAGTGTAAGAGAACAGTATGAACAGAAAGCGGAAGCTATGGCACAGCCGATCATCGATCAGTTCGGTTTTGAACTGGTGGATGTGGAGTATGTAAAAGAGGCAGGAAACTGGTATTTACGTTTCTATATCGATAAGGAAGGCGGAATTACCGTAGATGACTGTGAGGCAGTCAGCAGAATTTTCAGTGATAAACTGGATGAACTGGATTTTATCGAAGATGCTTATATTATGGAAGTAAGTTCCCCGGGTCTTGGCCGTCCTCTGAAAAAGGAAAAAGATTATGCGAGAAGTATGGGAAAAGAGGTAGAGATCCGTACCTACCGTCCGATCAACAAAGAAAAAGAATTCTACGGGATTCTCAGCGCATATGATGAAAGTAGCGTGACGATCACCACAGAGGAGCAGGAAGAACAGACATTTGAAAAAGCAGATATCGCATTGATTCGTCTTGCTTTTGATTTTTAAGGAGGATAAAGAAAAAAATGAATACAGAATTACTCGAAGCGTTAACTATTCTGGAAAAAGAAAAAAATATCAGTAAAGAAGTTCTGATGGATGCCATCGAACAGTCTCTGATCCAGGCCTGCAAAAACCATTTTGGAAAAGCAGATAACGTACATGTAACCATCGACCATGAGACCTGCGAGTTCAGCGTATATGCTGACAAGACCGTAGTGGAAGTGGTAGAAGATCCGGTGATGGAGATCAGCCTTTCCAATGCGAAGATGATGGATTCCAAATATGAACTGGGGGATATCGTTCAGGTTCCGATCCAGTCCAAACAGTTCGGACGTATCGCAACACAGAATGCGAAGAACGTGATCCTGCAGAAGATTCGTGAAGAAGAACGGAAAGTTCTGTATGATGAGTATTTCCAGAAAGAAAAAGATGTGGTTACCGGTGTGGTACAGCGTTACATGGGAAGAAATGTCAGCGTAAACCTGGGTAAGGTAGATGCGATCCTGAGTGAAAATGAACAGGTAAAAGGTGAGGAATACAAACCGACCGAACGTATCAAAGTATATGTACTGGAAGTAAAGGATTCACCGAAGGGACCGAAGATCATGGTTTCCAGAACCCATCCGGAACTGGTAAAACGTCTCTTTGAAGCAGAAGTAACCGAAGTAAAAGACGGTATCGTAGAGATCAAGAGTATCGCGAGAGAAGCAGGTTCCAGAACCAAGATCGCGGTATGGTCCAACGACCCGGATGTTGATGCAGTCGGCGCCTGTGTAGGTATGAACGGTGCCAGAGTCAACACCATCGTGGAAGAACTGCGCGGTGAGAAGATCGATATCATCAGCTGGGATGAGAACCCGGCACTGCTGATTGAAAATGCACTGAGCCCTGCAAAAGTTATCACGGTACTGGCAGACCCGGATGAGAAGACCGCACTGGTTATCGTTCCGGATTATCAGCTGTCTCTGGCAATCGGTAAAGAAGGACAGAACGCCCGTCTGGCAGCCCGTCTGACCGGATTCAAGATCGATATCAAGAGTGAGACACAGGCAAGAGAAGCCGGTGATTTCGAATATTATCAGGAATCTGACGATGAAGAGGGTGAGGATTCCATGGAAGACGCTCTGGCAGGTGTAGAACTGGAAGAAGAACCGGAGACAGAAGAGTAAGACCCGAAAGAAACAGTGAGGCGGATAGCTATGGGAAATATAAAAAAGGTACCGCTGCGGAAATGTATCGGATGTAATGAGATGAAAAACAAGAAAGAAATGATGCGTGTGCTGAAGACACCGGAAGGTGAGATCACACTGGATGTGACCGGGAGAAAGAACGGCCGCGGCGCATATGTTTGTTTTTCGAAGGAATGTCTGCACAAAGCCATCAAGAACAAAGGGCTGGAGCGTTCCCTGAAGATGCAGATTCCTCAGGAGGTCTACGAGAACCTGGAAAGGGAGCTGGATACGATTGAATTGTAATAAAGTACTATCACTGATCGGACTTTCCACCAAGGCAGGTAAGATTGTCAGCGGAGAGTTTTCAACAGAAAAAGCGGTAAAGACAGGAAAAGCCTGGCTGGTCATCGTCTCGGCGGAAGCGTCGGACAATACCAAAAAGAAATTTCATAACATGTGCACCTATTATGAAGTGCCGTGCTATGATTTCGGAGGGAAAGAGGAACTGGGAAGAGCCATGGGAAAAGAATTCCGTGCGTCTCTGGCAGTAACCGATGAAAACCTGGCGGCAGCGATGGAAAAACAGCTGAAATCTGAATAGTTACATTTCTTGGCATGGAACAGAAAGGTTGGTGGTAGAATGCCAAAAACAAGAATCTATGAAATTGCACAGGAATTAAATAAAACGAACAAAGAAGTTATTGAATTTTTAAAGGAGAAAAAGGTAGAAGTTAAGAGTCATATGAGTACATTGGAAGAAAAAGATGAAAAAATGGTCCGGGATGCATTTGCCGGAAAAAAAGAAGGAAAAGAAGAGAAGAAAGAAAATACAGACCGCCCGAAAAAGAAATCCAATCTGATTCAGGTATTCCGTCCACAGAACGCGCAGACACAGGAAGGCAAGAATTTCAGAAGAAACAAACCGCAGTCTGACAAAAACGGACAGGACAGACCGGCAAGAGGAAACGGCGAAGGAAACCGTGGCGGACAGAACCGTGATGGTCAGAACAGAGACGGTCAGGAGAGAAGATTCAACGGAAGAAGAGACAATCAGAACCGTGACGGACAGAACAGAGACGGTCAGGAGAGAAGATTCAATGGTCAGGGAAGAAGAGACGGACAGAACCGCGATGGTCAGAACAGAGACAATCAGGGCGGACGCCGCTTCGACAACAGAAACGGTCAGAATAATAACCGTTATCAGGGACAGAATAACCGTCAGGACGGTGGAAACGGAAACCGCCGTTTCGATGGCAACAGAGACGGACAGAACAGAGATAACCAGGGCGGACGTCGTTTTGACAACAACAGAAACGGTATGAACCGTGACAACAGAGACCGCGACGGAAGAGAAAACAACGGACGCAGAAATGACCGCAGAGATTCCAGACCGGCTATGGACAGCATGGATCTGGGACTGGCAAGAAAACCGGTCAGAGACGTAAAGAACAAAGAAAAAGATAAAGAAAAAGAGCGCGAGAGAGAAGAGAAAAAGACGCAGGACAGAAGAAACGGACAGGGAGGAAACCGTCCGAACCAGGGTCGTTTCCAGAAGAGCAGACTGCCGAAGGCACTGCAGAAACCTACCCGTCCGCAGCCGAAGGAAGAAAAGAAAGAAGTAGTCAAAGAGATCACACTTCCGGAGAAAATGACCATCCGCGAGCTGGCTGAAAAGATGAAAATGCAGCCTGCAGTGATCGTTAAGAAACTGTTCATGGAAGGAACCATGGTTACCGTAAACCATGAGATCGATTTTGAAAAAGCACAGGAGATCGCACTGGACTACGATATCATCGCAGAACAGGAAGAAAAAGTCGATGTGATCGAAGAACTGTTAAAAGAGGAAGAGGAAGATCCGAAAGATCTCGTTCCGAGACCGCCGGTTGTCTGCGTTATGGGACACGTTGACCACGGAAAAACTTCCCTGCTGGATGCGATCCGTAAGACCAATGTAACCGACCGTGAGGCAGGTGGTATCACACAGCACATCGGTGCGTATGTGGTATCCATCAAAGGTCAGAAGATCACATTCCTGGATACTCCGGGTCACGAAGCATTTACCGCAATGCGTATGCGTGGAGCAAACTCCACCGATATCGCCGTTCTGGTAGTTGCAGCGGACGACGGTGTGATGCCGCAGACTGTAGAAGCGATCAACCATGCAAAAGCAGCAGGTGTTGAGATCATCGTTGCGATCAACAAGGTAGATAAACCGAGTGCCAACATCGAGAGAGTAAAACAGGAACTTTCCGAGTACGAGCTGATCCCGGAAGACTGGGGCGGAAGCACCATCTTCGTTCCGGTATCTGCAAAGACACATGAGGGTATCGAAGACCTGCTGGAAATGATCCTGCTGACTTCCGAAGTATGCGAACTGAAAGCAAACCCGAACAGAAAAGCACGTGGTCTGGTTATTGAGGCACAGCTTGATAAAGGAAAAGGCCCTGTTGCTACCATTCTGGTACAGAAAGGTACCCTGCATGTCGGTGACTTCATCGCAGCAGGAGCTTCCTCAGGTAAAGTCCGTGCGATGATGGATGACAAGGGACGCCGTGTCAAAACGGCAGGTCCGTCTACTCCGGTAGAGATCCTTGGTCTGTCTGATGTACCGAATGCCGGTGAAGTTCTGGTAGCTACCGAAAATGATAAAGAAGCAAAGAACTTTGCAGCAACCTTTATTTCTGAAAATAAAAACCGTTTGCTGGAAGAGACGAAAGCGAAGATGTCTCTGGATGATTTGTTCAATCAGATTCAGGAAGGTAACCTGAAAGAACTGAACATCATCGTAAAAGCCGATGTACAGGGATCTGTAGAAGCCGTAAAACAGAGTCTGGTGAAACTGTCCAACGATGAAGTTGTCGTTAAGATCATCCATGGTGGTGTAGGTGCGATCAACGAATCCGACGTAACTCTGGCTTCCGCATCCAACGCGATCATCATCGGTTTCAACGTTCGTCCGGACGCAACCGCAAAAGCAACCGCAGAGCAGGAAGGCGTAGACCTGCGTCTGTACCGTGTCATCTATCAGGCAATCGAAGATGTGGAAGCTGCCATGAAGGGTATGCTGGATCCTGTCTTCGAAGAGAAAGTGATCGGTCATGCAGAAGTTCGTCAGATCTTCAAGGCATCCGGTGTCGGCAATATCGCCGGAAGCTACGTTCTGGATGGTGTCTTCCAGAGAGGCTGCACCGTAAGAATCTCCAGAGAAGGAAAACAGATCTTCGAAGGACCTCTGGCATCTCTGAAACGATTCAAAGATGATGTAAAAGAAGTAAAAGCCGGTTATGAATGTGGTCTGGTATTCGAAGGATTCAACGATATCCAGGAACTGGATCAGGTAGAAGCGTATATCATGGTAGAAGTACCGAGATAGGCTTTGCATACCGGATTGAGGTGATAGAAAATGAGAAAAAACAGCATTAAAAATACAAGGATCAACGGCGAAGTGATGAAGGAATTAAGCCTCATCATCCGCCAGGAGATCAAAGATCCACGGATTCATATGATGACATCCGTCACTTCCGTGGAAGTAGCACCGGATCTGAAAACCTGCAAGGCTTACATCAGCGTGATGGGTTCCGATGAGGAAAAGAAAGATACCATCGCCGGTCTTCGCAGTGCAGAAGGATATGTACGCCGCCAGTTGGCAAAACGTCTGAACCTTCGCAATACCCCGGAGATTCAGTTCGTACTGGATCAGTCGATTGAATACGGCGTACACATGTCCAGATTAATTGACGAGGTAAACAAAGAAACCCCGGAAAGGGATGAGGAAGATGATAAATAATATTGCGTCTGTACTTGAGGGCGTAACCACAGTAGCCATCGCCGGTCATGTAAGACCGGACGGTGACTGTGTGGGTTCCTGCATGGGAATGTATCTGTACCTGAAAGAAAATTATCCGCAGATCCAGGCAGATGTCTATCTGGAAGAAGTGCCGGAAGTCTTTCATTTTATTCAGGATATCGACAAGGCAAAACAGGAGTGGGAGGACAAAGCGTACGACCTGTTCCTGGGCTTTGATGTCAGCAGTATAGATCGGATCGGCGTTGCCGGTCGGGCACTGGAGACGGCGAAGATGACCGCGTGCATCGATCATCACATCACAAACAAAGGACTTGCGCAGAAGAATCAGATCGTTCCGGATGCAAGTTCCACCTGTGAAGTGCTCTATGAGCTGCTGGAGCCGGAAAAGATCAACAAAGCCTGTGCGGAAGCACTGTATACCGGAATTGTTCATGATACCGGTGTGTTCCAGTACAGCTGCACCGGAACCCGAACGATGGAGATTGCCGGACAGCTGATGGCAAAAGGCATTGATTTTACCAGCATCATCAAAGATTCTTTCTACACCAAATCCTACGCGCAGAACCAGATCATGGGCCGGACGATCATGGAGAGCATCATGCTTCTGAATCAGCGGTGTATCGTGGGTTATGTGAGACAGAAAGACATGGATTTTTACGGTGTGACACCGAAAGACATGGATGGTATCGTCAACCAGCTACAGAACACCCGTGGCGTGGAAGTTGCGATCTTCTTATATGAGATTGGTGTGCAGGAATACAAAGTCAGCATGCGTTCCAACGGCAAAGTAGATGTGGCGAGAGTAGCTTCTTATTTCGGAGGCGGCGGTCACGTGAAAGCGGCCGGATGTACGATGCAGGGATCTGTGTTCGATGTGGTAAACAGTCTGACACTGGATATAGAAAGACAGCTGCAGGAGTAAACAGATGGAAAGAAGCGGTGTAATCAACATATACAAAGAAGCAGGCTACACTTCCCATGATGTGGTGGCGAAGCTTCGTGGAATCTTAAAACAAAAAAAGATCGGTCATACGGGAACCCTGGATCCACAGGCACAGGGTGTCCTGCCGGTCTGCCTTGGAAAAGGAACCAAACTGTGCGATCTGCTGGCAGATCATGATAAGGAATACGAGGCAGTGCTTCGGTTGGGAATCACCACCGATACCCAGGACATGGAAGGAAATGTCCTGCAGGAGTCATCAGTGCAGGTGTCGGAAGAAGAAGTCCGCACCTGCATTCTTTCATTTCAGGGAGAACAGATGCAGGTTCCGCCGATGTATTCTGCGCTGAAAGTCAACGGAAAGAAATTATACGAACTGGCACGGGAAGGAAAAGTCGTGGAACGGAAAGCCAGACCGGTTACCTTTCATAAAATTGAGGTTCTGTGGATGGAACTTCCGAAAGTAAAGATCCGGGTGCAGTGTTCCAAGGGGACATATATCCGGACTCTTTGCAACGATATCGGGGAAAAACTGGGCTGTGGCGGCTGCATGGAAGAACTTCTGCGTACCAGAGTGGAACGGTTTGCACTGGAAGATGCGGTAAAACTCGATGAAGTGCAGAAAGCCATGGAAGAGGGAACGGTCGACAGCCTGATCCTTCCGGTTGACCGGATATTTGACCAGTATCCGACGGCAAAGACGACCACGCAGGGCGATCTGCTGGTGCATAACGGCAATCGGCTCTTTTCGGAACTGTTACAGGAAGAACCGGAGGCAGAAAGCGGTTATGTCCGGGTTTACGACAGCGAAGATACCTTTATCGGGCTGTTTGCGAAGAAGACAGACCAGCTGGTACCGGTGAAAATGTTTTACCGGAAAGAAAATTAAACGGAAAACTGGATGTATTGTATACAATGAGAAGAATGGAAAGAGACATGAAATATATTACAAAGAATCTGGATTTTCAACTGGATAAACGAAGCGTGGTGACACTCGGAAAGTTTGACGGCGTCCATACCGGACACAGCAAACTGATCAACCGGGTGATGGAGATCGGCAAAGAAGGGTATGAGACAGTGGTATTTACCTTTGATGTCTCCCCTCTTGTAAAACTGGGAACCAGGATCAAACGGACGATCCTTACGAACGAAGAGCGCAGGATTCTTCTGGAACGCCGTGGCGTAGACTGCCTGGTGGAGTGTCCGTTCATTCCGGAGATCATACAGATGGAGCCGGAGGATTTTATCAGGGAAATCCTGGTAAAACAGCTGCGCGCCGCGTATGTGGTGGTCGGACCGGATTTTCACTTCGGATATGAAAGAAAGGGAACTCCGCAGCTGTTACAGGAGCTGGGAACCCGATATGGATATGAAGTGGAGATCTTAAGTAAAGAGACCAGAGAAGAACGACCGGTCAGCAGCACCTGGATCCGCGAAGTGCTTCAGGAAGGAAATATCGAGAAAGTCAATGATCTTCTGGGATACCGGTATTTTGTGCTGGGTGAGGTTGTACACGGAAGACAGCTCGGACGGACATGGGGACTTCCGACGATCAATCAGGTACCGGAGGACGGAAAACTGCTTCCGCCGTTCGGAGTCTATGCGTCGAAAACGTTTATCAAAGGGAAAACATTCTACGGAATCTCCAATGTCGGTGTGAAACCTACCGTGGAAGTGCCGTTTGCAGGTGTTGAGACCTATCTGTTCGACTGCGACGAAAATCTGTACGGGGAGGAAGCATGGGTGGAATTCTATCATTTCGTGCGTCCGGAGTGCAAGTTTGATTCGGTGGAAGAACTGAAAGCACAGATCCAGAGAGATGCCAATGCAGGAAAGCAATATTTTCAAAAAAGAGGTTTACATTCCTGAGAGCATATGGTATACTGTCCAAGTATGAGTTAGCCCATATTCAGATATCGGACACTCCGACCATTTCTTAATATGTGGCGATTGAAAAAATAGGAGGAAAACAAAATGATTTCTAAAGAAAAGAAACAGGCTATTATGGCTGAATACGCAAGAACAGAAGGCGACACAGGTTCACCGGAAGTACAGGTAGCTGTACTGACAGCAAGAATCCAGGAGCTGACAGAGCATCTGAAAACACATCACAAAGATCATCATTCCAGAAGAGGTCTGCTGAAAATGGTAGGTCAGAGAAGAGGTCTGCTGGATTACCTGAAGAAAACAGATATCGAAAGATATCGTGCACTGATCGAAAAATTAGGAATCAGAAAGTAATTCAACTGCACAGAGATAAGAATGGCGAGGGGTGGAAGGTATTCTTCCATCCCTTTTATCTTATACAGTGCAAAATGTACCTGTAAGACGCCGGAGAGGACGGCCGAGACCACTGAAAAGCACATTGTCGGAATGAAAAGAGAGTGTGTTTTTCAGTTGTTTCGGAGCATATCCGCCGGCAAAAATCGCCCGGAGAGGGCAGAAAAAGGAGAAAATGTATGTACAAAAGTTATTCTATGGAACTGGCAGGAAGAACACTGACAGTTGACATTGACCGTGTGGCAAAACAGGCTAACGGCGCAGCATTTATGCATTATGGTGATACCGTTGTACTTTCTACCGCAACCGCATCAGAAAAGCCAAGAGAAGGAATCGATTTCTTCCCGTTAAGTGTAGAATATGAAGAAAAAATGTATGCAGTAGGAAAGATTCCAGGTGGATTCAACAAGAGAGAAGGAAAAGCATCCGAGCATGCAATCCTGACCTCACGTGTGATCGACCGTCCGATGCGTCCGCTGTTCCCGAAGGATTACCGTAACGATGTTACCCTGAACAATATGGTAATGTCTGTAGATCCGCAGTGTAATCCGGAAGTCGTAGCAATGCTGGGTTCCTCTATCGCAACCTGCATCTCCGATATCCCGTTTGACGGACCGTGTGCAGCAACACAGGTTGGTATGATCGACGGCGAGCTGATCATCAACCCGACGCTGGAGCAGAATTCCAGATCCGATCTGAAACTGACCGTTGCTTCCACAAGAGAAAAAGTGATCATGATCGAAGCCGGAGCAAACGAAGTTCCGGAAGCTAAGATGATCGAAGCAATCTTTGAAGCTGATAAAGTAAACAAAGAGATCATTGCATTTATCGACAAGATCGTAGCTGACTGCGGAAAAGCAAAACACAGCTATGAATCCTGTGCAGTTCCGGAAGAACTGTTCGCAGCAATGAAAGAGATCGTAACACCGGAAGAGATGGAAGTTGCCGTATTCTCCGATGACAAACAGACAAGAGAAGAAAATATCCGTCAGGTAACAGCAAAACTGGAAGGAGCATTTGCAGATAATGAGGAATGGCTGGCTGTTCTGGGCGAAGCTGTATACCAGTACCAGAAAAAGACCGTTCGTAAGATGATCCTGAAAGACCACAAACGTCCGGATGGCCGTGCGATCACACAGATCCGTCCGCTGGCAGCAGAAACCGATATCGTACCGCGTGTTCATGGTTCCGCTATGTTTACCAGAGGACAGACACAGATCTGTACCATCACCACTCTGGCACCTCTGTCTGAGGGACAGCGTCTGGATGGACTGGATGAGTTCGAGACCGGAAAACGTTACATGCATCACTATAACTTCCCGTCCTACTCTGTAGGTGAGACAAAACCGAGCCGTGGACCGGGACGTCGTGAGATCGGTCATGGCGCACTGGCTGAGAAAGCTCTGGTTCCGGTACTGCCGAGCGAGGAAGAATTCCCGTATGCAATCCGTACCGTATCTGAAACTTTCGAATCCAACGGATCTACTTCTCAGGCAAGTATCTGTGCATCTACCATGTCTCTGATGGCAGCAGGTGTACCGATCAAGAAACCGGTAGCAGGTATCTCCTGTGGTCTGGTAACCGGCGAGACCGATGACGATTACATCGTTCTGACCGATATCCAGGGACTCGAAGACTTCTTCGGCGATATGGACTTCAAAGTAGCAGGTACTCATGACGGTATCACAGCGATCCAGATGGATATCAAGATTCACGGTCTGACCCGTCCGATCATCGAAGAGGCAATTGCAAAGACAAAACAGGCAAGAGAATATATCCTGACCGAAGTTATGGAAAAATGCATCGCAGGTCCGAGAGAGCATGTGAATGAATACGCACCGAAGATCGTTCAGATCAAGATCGATCCGGAAAAGATCGGTGACGTTGTAGGCCAGAGAGGAAAAACAATCAACGCGATCATCGATGAGACCGGTGTAAAAATCGATATCACAGATGACGGAGCAGTTTCTATCTGCGGAACCGAACAGAAGATGATGGATAAAGCAATTCACTATATCCAGACCATCGTAACAGACTACAAAGAAGGTCAGATCTTCACCGGTAAAGTAGTAAGCATCAAAGAATTCGGTGCGTTTATCGAGTTCGCTCCTGGAAAAGAAGGTATGGTTCATATCTCCAAGATCGCCAAAGAGCGTATCAACCGGGTAGAAGATGTTCTGACACTGGGCGACGAAGTGAAAGTAATCTGCATGGGTAAAGACAAGATGGGAAGAATGAGCTTCAGCATCAAAGACGTACCGGCAGACGCAAAATAAGATAAAAATGATGAGAAGTCGAAGAACTGGGACACAGTTTTTCGGCTTCTTTTTACGGAAAACCCGCTGAAAAACTGAAAGTACTTTCAAAAAACGCGGATTTTTCGGGGGGGGGGTAGAAGTAAAAAAGGACCGGCGCTTTCAAAATGTTGTGAAATGATAGACACTGCGTCGAAAATACGTTATAATATATTCTGATATACTAGAGTGATAAATTTAAATAATAGTAACTATTCAGTAGGTAATATTCCGCGAGGCGTTTTGGCATGAATATGCCAAAATCCCGAGACATACGAGCAAAAATGCCATCACCGAAGGTGATCTTAAATGCATTTTTGCCTGTAACTGTGAAGGAACTGAACAGTTACAAATAATATATAAAATGGTGATTATAGTGGCGGGGGGTTAGCAACAGCCATTACATGGAGAAAATTCCAATGAAACAGATGAGAAAGAAAAAGATCCTGATTGTCGATGACTCCGAGATGAATCGGGACATTCTGACCGGGATGCTGGAAGATGAATATGAGATTGTGGAGGCGGAAGACGGGGAGAAAGCCATTGAGATCATGAAGGAAGGACGCTTTGGTTTTTCTATCGTACTTCTGGATATCACGATGCCAAAACTGGACGGTTTTGGGGTTTTACGCGTGATGCGGGAGCAAAACTGGTTGAAAGAACTTCCAGTTATTATCATATCCGCAGAGACATCCAACGAATATATCGGACGGGCGTATGAGATGGGCGCAAGCGATTATTTCAGCCGGCCGTTTGATGCAAGAATTGTTATCAGCAGAGTAAGAAATACGATTGCACTGTTTGAGCGGGACTACATAGACCAGGTAACCGGAGGATATAACAGAAAAGCATTTATCCGCCAGGTTGCCAGAGTGCTGAAAGAGAGAGAGACAGAAGAATATATTCTGTTATTCTTTAATATTAAAAATTTTAAAGCAATCAATGAACTGCTGGGAGTGGGCGGCGGAGATAAACTGCTGCAGTGGTTTTATCAGCGGATTCTCCGGTCAAAACTGGATCCGGTGGATATGGCACGTATCGAGTCCGATCATTTTGCCTGCCTGATTGAGAAAAAAACCCTGGATTTTGATTATCTGACAGAGTTCTGTGATTTCAGTTATGGCGAAGAGAAGAGACAGATGCACATTTACAGTACCTGTGGCGTGTATTACATCCAGGATGAAACCATGTCGATCACAAGTATGATCGACAGAGCAAAACTGGCGAAAGAATATATTACAGATGAATATCTGAAACCATATACGGTATTTAAAAACAATATGCAGGATACTTATGTGGATGAGATGGAGATCTGTTCGGAGTTCGAAGACGGGATCGCGAAACAGGAATTTCAGGTGTTTTATCAGCCGGTTGTAGATGCGAAGACCGGAAAGATCGCGTCGGCGGAAGCACTGGTGCGGTGGTTCCATGAAACCAAGGGATTTATCTCACCGGGACAGTTTATTCCGGCACTGGAAAGGGGAGGATATATTTCCGAACTTGACCGTTACATGGTTCGGAAAGTTATAGAATGTCTGGAACAGCGGAGAAAAGAAAGCCGTCCGGCAGTTCCGGTATCGGTAAACCTTTCCTGGATGGATTTTTACGATGAAAATATGCTGGAATGGATTGTATCGGGACTGCAATGTGGAGGGAAGGAAGAGGAAAAAATGATCCGTTTTGAGATCACGGAAACTTCCCTTGCCGCGATCGGAGAGAATCACACCTGGATGCTGATGCGTCTGAGAGAGAACGGAGCGAAGATTCTGCTGGACGATTTCGGAAGCGGCTATTCTTCGTTTGGAATGTTGCAGGACTATGATTTCGATATCCTGAAGATTGATATCAGCTTTGTGCGAAATATCGGTGTGAACAAAAAGACAGAGAGTATCCTGCGGGCGATCATCGATATGGCACACCAGCTGGGGATCCGCCTGGTAGCCGAGGGCGCGGAGACCGAAGAACAGGTAGCGTTCTTACGGGAGAACGGATGCGATTATATTCAGGGATATTATTATTACAAACCGATGCCACAGGCAGAGTTTCTACAGCTGCTGGAAGAGGGAAAATAAGAATCAGGAGAGTTATATGCAAACAAAAGCGTATGGCTCTTTTTTCGCGGGTAACGAACCAAAGTTCGTGATTGTACGAGAGTTTGGTGACTACCGTGATAATCAAAGTTGTGCGATTTAGAAACAAAACTTAATAAAGAATATTAAAATATAAGTACAACTTATTAATAAGCTGCTTTTAAAACTATAAGTGAAAACCGGGTAAGGTATTGACAATCTATCTCAGATAGTGGTAGGCTTTTTTTGTACTGAAAATACATCAGACATTGTCTAAGAAAAAAAGGATGAGGTGTGTAAAATGCAGGAAATGAAACCTATTAAAGAAGGAAAAGTACGTGAGATTTATGATAACGGTGACAGCCTGATCATGGTAGCAACAGACCGTATCAGCTGTTTTGATGTGATCCTGAACAACGAAGTGACCAAGAAAGGTACTGTTCTGACACAGATGTCCAAGTTCTGGTTCGACATGACAGAGGATATCATTCCGAACCATATGATTTCTGTAGATGTCAAAGATATGCCGGAATTCTTCCAGCAGGACAAATTTGACGGCAACAGCATGATGTGCCGGAAACTGGAGATGCTGCCGATCGAATGTATCGTTCGTGGCTACATCACAGGAAGTGGCTGGGAAAGCTATAAGAAAACCGGAAAAGTCTGTGGTATCGAACTTCCGGAAGGACTGAAAGAATCCGATAAACTGCCGGAGCCTATTTACACCCCGTCTACCAAAGCAGAGATCGGTGATCACGACGAAAACATTTCTTTTGAACAGAGCGTAGCGCACCTGGAAAAATACTTCCCGGGAAGAGGACAGGAACTGGCTGAGAAACTTCGTGACAACACCATCGCACTGTATAAAAAATGTGCAGAATACGCACTGAGCAAAGGCATCATCATTGCAGATACCAAATTTGAATTTGGTCTGGATGAAGAAGGAAATATGGTGATCGGTGATGAGATGCTCACACCGGACAGCTCCCGTTTCTGGCCGGCAGATGGCTACGAAGCAGGACACAGCCAGCCATCTTTCGACAAACAGTTTGCCCGCGACTGGCTGAAAGCCAACCCGGATAACAACTGGACACTGCCGCAGGAAATCGTGGACAAGACCATCGACAAATACCTGCAGAGCTATGAGATGCTGACAGGAAAGAAACTGGGCGAATAATACAGCGTGCACCTGGTTGACAAGCGGAACATAATCATGTAAAAATAATAAAAAGCATACGAAGAACCGGAGAATGACTTTGCAAAGAGCTGTTCTCCGATTTTTCCGTTTTGTCTCGTTTATGGAGACGGTAAACCAAACAAAATATTGGCTTGTTCGTCGGAAGAATTCCAGGAGTACGGATAAGAGCAGGAGGAGGAAAACACATGGAATTAGTAAAAGGCATCAAAGAGAGAAGAAGCACCAGAAAATTTACCGATCAGGCAGTGAGCGAGGACGATATCCGTGAGATCGTTGCCACGGCTGCGTATGCACCGAGCTGGAAAAATACACAGACATCCCGTTATATTGCGGTAGTAAACCCGGAGAAAAAGCAGGAGATCGCCGATACCTGTGTCATGGGATTCGCCGGCAATCAGCGGATTATTGGAGAGGCGCCGGTACTGATCGTGGAGACAACGGTCAATGAGAGATCCGGGTATGAGAGAGACGGTTCTTTTTCCACTTCCAAGGGAACACACTGGCAGTCCTACGATGCAGGGCTTGCGGGAGAAGCCTTCTGCCTGGCAGCCTGGGAAAAAGGTCTGGGAACAGTTATCATGGGAATCTTTGAAGAAGAAAAAGTAAAAGAAGTTCTCCAGATCCCGGAGACGGAATCCGTATCCGCACTGATCGCACTCGGCTACCCGGAAGAAGTACCGGAGGCTCCGAAGAGAAAAGAGACGGAAGTACTGTTGAAAATTGTGAAATAAAAAGAACAAGCATCGGATGGAAAAAACGCTTTGCCTTTTGAAAAGGGCAGGGCGTTTTTTCTTATATATAGAAACTATCAGGCAGAACCGGGAAAAGAGGGCATGCCCAAAAATAATAAAAGAAATTCAGAAAAACAGTTGACAATCAGAAAACTGATGCTATAATAAAATCAAACATATGAACAAGTGCTCATATATAACATTGAAAACAAAAAGAAAGGTAAAAGGTAACGGATATGAAAAAAACATATAAGATCGAAGTAGACTGCGCAAACTGTGCAAACAAAATGGAAGAAGCAGCAAAGAACACAGCTGGTGTAAAGGACGCAAACGTAAACTTCATGACACTGAAGATGAGCGTAGAATTTGAAGAAGGACAGGATCCGAAAGCCGTTATGCAGGATGTTCTGAAAAACTGCAAGAAAGTAGAAGACGACTGCGAGATTTATCTGTAAGATACCATGACAGCGTAAAGAGAGAACTGCCCGGGAAAGCGAAGTTGTTTCTTTACGCTGTATTTTTACGTGAGGGAGGCTTTATTATGAATAAGAAGCAGAAAAAAATGCTGATTCGTATCATTGTAGCGGCTATTCTGGTCGTTGCTTTTTCCCTGCTTCCGATCGAAGGATATGTAAAGTTCGGGCTCTTTATGATCCCGTATCTGGTGATCGGGTATGATATCCTGAAAAAAGCAGGAAAGGGTATCATGAACCGGCAGGTATTTGATGAGAACTTTCTGATGGCAGTGGCAACCATGGGAGCGATTCTTCTCGGTGACTACAAAGAGGGCGTTTCCGTTATGCTGTTTTATCAGATCGGAGAACTTTTCCAGAGTTATGCGGTTGGAAAGAGCCGCAGAAACATCAGTGATCTGATGGATATCCGTCCAGATTATGCAAATATTGAGAAGGATGGAAAACTGGAACAGGTCGATCCGGATGAGGTAGAGATTGGCTCGATCATCGTGGTACAGCCGGGTGAGAAAGTGCCGATCGACGGTATTGTGGTAGAGGGATCCTCCACACTGAATACCAGTGCCCTGACCGGTGAGAGCGTACCGCAGGATGCAAAAGGCGGCGATGAGATTGTCAGCGGATGCATCAACATGAGCGGTGTATTAAAGATTCAGACAACCAAAGAGTTCGGAGAGTCCACCGTATCCAAGATTCTGGATCTGGTGGAAAATGCAAGTTCCCAGAAATCAAGATCCGAGAACTTTATCTCCAAATTCGCAAAATATTATACTCCTGCAGTCTGCTACGGAGCAGTAGCGCTGGCTGTTCTGCCTCCGCTGGTACGGATGCTTTTCATGGGTCTGTCACCGGAATGGGGCGACTGGATCTACCGTGCACTGACCTTCCTGGTTATCAGCTGCCCGTGTGCACTGGTCATCAGTATTCCGCTGAGTTTCTTCGCCGGTATCGGTGGCGCGAGCAAAGCGGGTGTCCTGGTCAAAGGCTCCAACTATCTGGAAACCCTGTCCCAGACAAAATATGTGGTATTTGATAAGACCGGTACGATGACACAGGGTGTGTTTGAAGTAAGCGGTGTACATCATAACGAGATGGAAGAAGCAAAACTTCTGGAGTATGCAGCGCTTGCAGAGTGCTCATCCTCCCATCCGATTAGTAAGAGCCTGCAGAAAGCGTATGGAAAAGAAATCGACAGAAGCCGTGTCACCGATATGGAAGAGATCAGCGGTAACGGTGTCACCGCGAAAGTGGATGGCGTGTCCGTAGCGGCAGGAAATGAAAAACTGATGGAAAAACTGGGCATCGAGTTTGTAGCGTGCAGCCATGTCGGTACGGTGGTGCATATGGCAGTAGACGGTAAATACGCAGGACATATCCTGATTTCCGATACAGTAAAACCGCATGCAAAACAGGCAATCAAAGAACTGAAAAAATGCGGTGTGAAAAAGACGATCATGTTGACCGGTGACCGGAAGAATGTAGCGGATTATGTAGCAAAAGGCCTGGGTATCCAGGAAGTTTACAGTGAGCTGCTTCCGGGCGATAAAGTAAGCAAAGTAGAAGCATTACTTGCCAACAAGACAGAAAAAGAAAAACTGGCATTTGTCGGTGACGGAATCAACGATGCACCGGTACTCTCCAGAGCTGATGTGGGAATCGCCATGGGTGCGATGGGATCCGATGCAGCTATCGAAGCAGCCGATATCGTTCTGATGGATGATGATCCGCTGAAGATCGCGACAGCCATTCATATTGCAAGAAAATGTATCCGTATCGTATACGAAAACATTTATTTTGCCATCGGCATCAAGCTGATCTGCCTGTTACTCGGCGCACTTGGTATCGCCAACATGTGGATGGCAATCTTCGCCGATGTCGGTGTCATGGTGATCGCAGTACTGAACGCGATCCGGGCACTGTTTGTGAAGAAATATGAGATGTAAGAAAACAAAATAGCATAGAGAAAATAGAAACACCTGTAGCATGAGGATAAAAATATTCCGTGTTGCAGGTGTTTTTTGCTTCCTTTCATAGTAATCATGGAACCAGGTTAATTACAGTTTTATGAAAAACAGATAGCAGATAAGGGGGCAATCGCATAGAATAAACCAGCGGTGCCAGTTCTGCTACTCTGTACATTGCGAAAGATTCTCGGTAAAGCAAAAAGGAATTGAAAAAACAAATGAGTTAGAATAAACTAACCATAAAGAGAAAGGAGTAGTGATAAGATGAATATAGAAGTCATTTATGGAATTTTGATTCCTTTTGCGGGAACAACGCTGGGAGCGGCGGGGGTATTTTTTATGAAGAAGGAGCTGAGTGATCTCGTACAACGGGCACTGACCGGTTTTGCGGCAGGCGTGATGGTGGCGGCTTCGGTGTGGAGTCTTCTGATTCCTGCGATGGAACAGTCGGAATCCCTTGGACGGCTGGCATTTCTTCCGGCAGCAGTGGGATTCTGGATCGGTATTTTATTCCTGCTGTTGCTGGACCACATCATTCCGCATCTGCACCGGAACAGTGAGAAAGCAGAAGGACCGAAGAGCAAACTGGCGAGAACGACGATGCTGGTGCTGGCAGTGACCCTGCACAACATCCCGGAAGGAATGGCGGTCGGTGTGGTTTACGCGGGATATCTGACCGGAAATACCAAGATCACAGCGATGGGAGCACTGGCACTTTCCATCGGTATCGCGATCCAGAACTTTCCGGAGGGAGCGATTATTTCCATGCCGCTTCGCGCGGAGGGTATGAAGAAATCCAAAGCATTCGTGGGAGGAACGTTATCCGGCATCGTGGAGCCGATCAGTGCGGCGATCACGATCCTGGCGGCAGGTCTGATCGTTCCGGCGCTGCCTTATCTGCTCAGTTTTGCAGCGGGAGCGATGATCTACGTGGTTGTGGAAGAACTGATCCCGGAGATGTCCGCTGGAGAACATTCGAACATCGGAACCCTGTTTTTCGGGGTTGGCTTCTGCCTGATGATGATTCTGGATGTGGCACTTGGATAAAGAAATACAAGCGGGTAGTAAATGAGAAAATTTATCATCAATGGAAGCCAAAAGCAGAATAAATAGTGGTAAAATGGTTAGAAAAAGCTAATTACGAACAGCTGCAACTGAATAAAAACAGTTGCAGCGAATCACGGAAACGGGAATACGCGGCAGCAGTTTTCTGAGGGAGAGGATGCGCCAGCGGAAAGCAATTAGAAAAAGGGAAAGAAAACCGGAGGAAGTTTATGTTTCTTACATTACAACAAATCAAGAAGTCCTTTGGACAGGGCGAGAGTAAGGTAGACGTATTAAAGGGAATCGATCTGGAAATGGAACAGGGAGAGTTTTGTGTGCTCCTTGGACCATCCGGATCCGGAAAATCGACACTGCTAAATATCATCGGTGGTATTGACCAGGCAGATGAGGGAGAAATCGTGATCCATGGCGAGCAGATGGCAGATATGAAAGAAAAACGACTGACCATCTATCGAAGAAAACATCTGGGTTACATTTTCCAGATGTATAATCTGATCCCGAATCTGACCGTGCGGGAAAATATCGAAGTCGGAGCTTATCTGAGTGATAAACCGCTGGATGTGGACGATCTGTTACATACACTCGGACTTTACGAGCACCGCAACAAACTGCCGAATCAGTTGTCCGGTGGTCAGCAGCAGCGAACCGCGATCGGACGAGCTATCGTCAAGAACCCGGATATCCTGCTCTGTGATGAGCCGACCGGAGCGCTGGACTATAAGACATCCAAGGAAATCCTGAAACTGATCGAAACGGTCAATGAAAAATACGGCAATACCATTATCATGGTTACGCATAACGATGCGATCAAAGATATGGCTACCCGCGTAGTGCGGCTAAAAGACGGCATGATCCGAAGCAACGTGATCAATGAGAAGCGGGTACATGCGGAGAATCTGGAATGGTAAGGGGGAAGAAGATGAAAAATCCACTGAGAAAACGTCTGCCCCGGGAACTGAAAACGGAATTTGGAAAATATCTGGTGATTTTTCTGCTGCTGGTAGCCACGATCGGGCTGATATCCGGTTTCCTGATAGCGACCAGCAGTATGCTGAAAGCCTACAACGATGGATTTGAAACATACAATGTGGAAAACGGGAATTTCCTTCTGGAAAAGCAGGCGAACAAAGCACAGATCAAAAACATCGAAGATGCGGGCGTAACGTTATATGAGAACTTTTATACCGAGGAAGCACTGACGAACGAGAGTACGATGCGTATTTTCAAAGACAGAGAGGAAGTCAACACGGTCTGCCTGATAAAAGGGGAAATGCCGACGCAGACCGATGAGATTGCCATTGACCGTATGTATGCGGACAATAACAGCCTGAAAGTCGGGGATACGATCGAGAGCGCCGACGGAAAATACAGCTGGAAGATCACCGGCTATGTGGCACTGCCGGATTACAGCTGCCTGTTCGAGGACAACAACGATACGATGTTTGATGCCGTGAAGTTCGGCGTTGGTATCGTGACACCGGAGGGCTATGTGGCGCTGGCAAACGAACAGCAAAATTACAGTTATTCCTGGAAATACAGGAATGAGCCTTCGGATAAACTGCAGGAAAAAGAGATGGCAGAAGATCTGATGGATGTGGTGAGGGATGAAGCAAAATTAGAGACCTTTATCCCGAGATATCTGAATCAGGCGATCACTTTTACCGGGGATGATTTTGGAAGCGATAAGGCGATGATGACAGTGCTTTTGTATATTATCATCGTGATCCTGGCATTTGTCTTCGGCGTGACGGTGAGCAATACGATCAGCAAAGAGGCAAATGTGATCGGTACGCTGCGGGCTTCCGGTTACACGAAAGGAGAACTGGTACGTCATTATATGACGATGCCGCTGGTTGTTACTCTGATCGGGGCACTGATCGGAAATATCCTGGGCTATACGGTATTTAAGAATTTCTGCGCCGGCATGTATTACGGAAGTTACAGTCTGCCGACGTATCATACGCTCTGGAGTGTGGAAGCGTTCTGGAAGACCACACTGGTTCCGCTGGCACTGATGGCAGTGGTAAATGCGGGAATCCTTTATAAAAAACTTTCCCTGTCTCCGTTACAGTTCCTTAGAAGAGATTTGAAAAAGAAGACAAAGAAGAAAACATTTCATCTCAGTAGCAGGATCCCGTTTTTTGCAAGATTCCGTATGCGTGTCATTTTTCAGAATGTGAGCAATTATGTGGTACTTCTGGTAGGAATTTTATTTGCCAATCTGTTACTGATGTTCGGACTGGCACTTCCGGCGGTACTGGATCACTACCAGAGTGTGCTGAAAGATAATCTTCTGAGTAATTATCAGTATATTTTACAGATCCCGGCGGAGGCGATGGACGAAGATAAGAAGCTGGAAAGTCTGGTACAGATGATGTATGTCCAGAGCCAGATGGAGACGGAGAACGAAGATGCGGAGAAATTTTCCGCGTACTCGCTGAATACACTCGGAGATCAGTATAAGAGTGAAGAAGTCATGCTGTATGGAATCCAACCGGACAGCCGGTATGTGCAGATTCCGGAAGACCAAATATCGAATGGAAATACATATATTTCTTCTGCCTATGCAGACAAGTATCAGCTGAAACAGGGCGATACCATCACATTAAAAGAAAAATACGAGGACGATCAGTATACCTTTACCGTCAATGGCATCTATGATTATGAGGGCGGACTTGCCATCTATCTGTCGCAGGATTCCCTGAATAAGACCTTTGACCTAGAAAAATCGTATTTCAGCGGTTATTTTTCGGAGACGCCGATCACGGATATCGATGAAAAATACATTTCCACGGTGATCGACCTGGAAAGTCTTACGAAAGTCAGCCGGCAGCTGGATGTTTCGATGGGAAGCATGATGGGACTGGTGGATGCATTTGCAGTGTTGATGTTTATGATTCTGATCTATCTGCTGTCAAAGATTATCATAGAAAAGAATGCACAGTCAATCTCGATGGTCAAGATCCTCGGCTACAGCAACCGGGAGATCAGCCGGTTATATATCGTATCGACATCGATCATGGTGGTACTGTTCTTGCTGTTGAGCCTGCCGGTGGAATACTGGGCAATGGTATATCTGTTCCGGGCGGTGATGCTGGAGAGTATCAGCGGATGGATTACGTTTTATATCGAGCCAGCCGTTTATATTAAGATGTTCCTTCTCGGAATCGGAACATATGCGGTGGTGGCAGCGTTAGAATACCGCAGGATCTGTCGGGTACCGATGGATGAGGCACTGAAAAACGTAGAATAATGTACGCTCGGAATCTTTCTGTGCCTGATTTTGTGAGATGATTTTTTGTCAGTTGTGCTCAAATTTCTGAGGCGTACGTTGATGAAATTCGGGTGCGGATGGCGAAAAATCAGCCACAAAAGCAAGTGCAGAAAGATTCCGAGAGTACATAATAAAAGAATGGCTGAAAAGGGAGAAAAAAGATATGAAAAATAAAATCAAAGACAGGATTCTCCGACTGACTCTGGGCGTTGGCGTGGCTGCGGCTGTGGGAATGACCGGATGTGGAAAGACAGATACCTTATCGGACAGTGCGCAGACTGCGAAGACAGAAGATGCCAAGGAGGCAGCGGACACACAGGAAGCATCCAAAACTTCGGATGATACCCAAAAAAAGGATACCGAAGAAAAAGACAAGACGGAAACGGTCTATGTAAAAAGCGATGCCAAAGGCAATCCGAGAGAGATCACCGTACAGACAAAGCTGAAAAATACCAGCGACGGCGATACAATTGAGGATTACACGAATCTGACGGATATCAAGAACAAAGAAGGAGACGAAGCCTTTACACAGAATGCAGACGGAACCATCGAGTGGGAAAATCACGGAGAGGATATTACCTATGAGGGAACCGGAAGCGAAGAACTGCCGGTGGATGTGAATATCAGCTATGAACTGGACGGTCAGCCGATCGAGCCGGAAGAACTGGCGGGAAAGAGCGGATCGCTGAAGATCCGGTTTGACTATAAAAATAAAACCACACAGACGATCAAAATCGAAGGAAAAGAAGAGCAGGTCAGTGTGCCGTTTGCGGTGATCTCCACGATGCTGTTATCCGAGGATCACGCGTCCAATATCAAGGTGGAAAACGGAAAAGTCATGGATATCGACGGACAGAAACTGGTCGTGGGATATGCCTGCCCGGGACTGACGAAGAGCCTGAAACTGACAACGTATGAACCAACGGAAGATATTGATATTCCGGAGTATGTAGAAGTGATGGCGGATGTCACGGATTTCTCTCTGGATTTTACGGCGACGATCATTTCCTCCGGGCTTCTGGAAGATATGGATCTGAAAGATCTGGATGATGTGGATGAGATGTCGGACAACATGAAAAAACTGGAAGAAGCAACCGACAAACTCTCTGACGGCGCCGGTACACTGGAAGACGGTATGAAAACATATCAGACCTATCTGGATCAGTACCTGTCCGGTGTGACAGCGCTCGATCAGGGAGCGGGTGCGCTGGAGAGCGGACTGCAGGTGATGAATGAGAAAAAAGGTGATCTGCAGGCAGGGGCAACCCTTCTGAAAGAAAGCCTTACCACGCTTCACGATACACTGGCAGCGATCCAGCTTCCACAGGGAAGTTCGGTGGATCTGTCCGGTATGGAGACAGCGGCAAAACAGCTGGAGGCAGACGAAACGAAGCTGAATGAAGTGCTGACGGAGATGGGAACCGGACTTGCCGAGATGCAGGAACTGGCGAAAGAAGCTGCCGGTTATCAAGCAACAGTGGAAACACAGCTGGAAACCGCGAAGACGGCACTTGATGCGATTGACTGGACAAAGCTGGATCAGGCAGTGAGAGCGGACAGCCAGACAAAGGCAGATGCGGCGATTGACAGCGCGATGAAAAAAGTACTCGAAAACTACGGACTGAGCGCAGAACAGATCCAGGTGGCAGCAGGAGAAGTAAAAACAGAGGTAAACGGAGCACTGGATCAGATATCGGTAAGCGATGAAGCAAAGGCGCAGATCAAGAAGGCAAAAGAGGCGCTGGAAGACATTCCGACGATCACCATACCGGAAGTTTCTCTCGATACCGGAAAACTGACAGAGACGTTGAACGATATGCAAAAACAGATGAAAATTCTGGCAGGCTATAGTACCACTCTTGGCACGGTATCTCAGACGGCGGCAGCAGCCCTGCAGGAATTACAGACCGGTCTTACCGCATTGCAGACCGGAACCGCACAGTTACAGGAGGGAAGCGGTCAGTTAGAAGCCGGAGTGTCAGCTTTTGGAGAAGGTATCCAACAGCTGTATCAGGGTTCCACCGCACTGCATCAGGGCAGCGGTCAGCTCTCCTCCGCAGGAACCGCACTGATCAGTGGTCTGGATACGATGATCTCCGGCATGGACAGCCTGTATCAGGGACTGATCAAATTCGACGAGGACGGTATCCGGGAACTGAGCGATCTGACAGGAGAAGATCTCACGAATCTGGCAAACCGTATCCGCGCTTTAAAGAAAGCAGACGGAAAATACGACAATTATGGCGGTATCCGCGAGGGTGAAACCGGAAGTGTCCGTTTCATCATCGAGACCGACGAAATAAAAGCAGAATAACCAATGGGGACGGTTCCAACAACCACTGAGAACCGTCCCCATTGGTTTTTTTAGAATTCCTAGAAAAATACTAAGAAATTAGTTGACAACTAGCGAAAGCTAGTGTACACTAATTTCAACAGTTAGATAAAACTAACAAAAAGAAGAAACAGGTAACATTTTTAAGACAAAAACCGGTGAGATCCCGGATAGAACGTTTATAAAAAGTATTTGACAAAACAGGAGGAATCATATGAGCGTTGTAATCGTAGGCGGACATGACCGCATGGTAGCGCAGTATAAAAAGATCTGCAAATCCTATAAATGCAAGGTAAAAGTATTTACCCATATGGGAGCAGATTTCAACAAACAGATTGGATGTCCGGATCTGCTGGTATTATTTACCAATACCGTATCCCACAAGATGGTGCGCTGCGCACTGGATGAGATCGACGGAAAACATACCGATGTGGTTCGCTGTCACACCAGCAGCGGAAACGCGCTGACCGGTATTCTGGAAAACTGCTTTGCAAACTAAGAGGATGTGACGGAGGAGAGACATGCTGGAAAAATATCTGATCGATCACTGTTCTCCAACACTGGCGTCTTTAAAGACAGCGAATATGTTCAGCTGTCCGTATGAGTCGGGCGAGAGCCTGGCGGAAGATGTCTGGCAGTGGAACCTGCAGATGAAGGACAAAGGACTTTATCTTACCATTCTTCGAAAGAGCGAAAAAAAAGCGCTGGTTTATCTGTGCAGACCACAGAGACTGGAAAACGATCTTCACAAACCGGGGGTGCAGAAGTTCCTGCGGGCGTGTGGATATCAGGGAGAACACTGGGAAGAGGCACTGAAAGAACTGAAAGAAAGATTACATATGTGCGAGAAGTTCCCACATGAGATCGGTCTGTTTCTCGATTATCCGCTGGTCGATGTGATAGGATTTATCCGTAACACCGGAAAAAACTGTAAGTGTTCCGGCTGCTGGAAAGCCTATGGCAATGCTAAAGAAGCAGAAAAAACATTCTGCAAATACAAAAAATGCAGAGAAATCTATTCCCGTCTGTGGGAAAATGGCAGGAGCGTTTTGCAGCTGACTGTAGCTGCTTAACCATAAAAACGGGGGGAATCCCGTAAATATCAGGAGGAATATAAAGATGAGTAAAGTAGCAGTTGTTTATTGGAGCAGTACAGGAAATACAGAAGCTATGGCAAATGCAGTAGTGGATGGAGCAAAAGAAAAAGGCGCAGATGTAACTCTGTATGAATGTGCGGATTTCCGTCCGGAACTGGTAGCAGATTACGATGCCATCGCATTCGGATGCCCGGCTATGGGAGATGAAGTGCTGGAAGAAGATGAATTTGAACCAATGTTCGACGGCTGCAAAGATGCACTGAAAGATAAAAAGATCGCACTGTTCGGATCCTATGGATGGGGCGACGGTGAATGGATGAGAAACTGGGAGGAAAGCTGTAAAGAAGCAGGAGCTGTTCTGGCAACAGAGAGTGTAATCTGCAACGACATGCCGGATGATGACGGCGTAGAAAACTGCAAGGCACTGGGCGCAGCATTGGCATAAAGCTTTGACAAATAAAATCGAGGACCTTATGGATTCCGTAAAAAGAATCCGTAAGGTCTTTTTTTATGGAAAATCTTAGGGTATAATCAAAACATATTTTTACAGCACGACAGAAAAAGGAGCAGCAGGATATGACATTATTACAGTTACGCTATGCAATTACCGTGGCGGATTCCCGTTCGATGAATCAGGCAGCACAGAAGTTATTTATCTCCCAGCCCAGTCTCTCGGCAGCTATCCGGGAACTCGAAGACGAAGTGGGAATCGAGATTTTCCGGAGAACGAACCGCGGGATCCAGGTGACACCGGACGGAGAAGAATTTGTCGGCTATGCCAGACAGGTCGTGGAACAGTATGCCCTGATCGAGGCACGGTATGTGGATAAAGAAAAAGTAAAGAAAAAGTTCGGTGTTTCCATGCAGCATTATTCGTTTGCGGTGCAGGCATTTGTGGAGATGGTGAAACGCTTCGGGATGGATCGGTATGAATTTTCTATTTATGAGACACAGACGTATGATGTGATCGAAAATGTGAAAAACTTCCGGAGCGAGCTTGGTATTTTATATCTGAATGATTTTAACCGGAAAGTGCTGGAAAAGATCTTTGAGGAAAATAATCTGGAATTTCATGAGCTTTTTGACTGTCAGGAATATGTTTATCTGTGGAGCGGTCATCCGCTGGCAAAAAAGAAAGAGATTACCCTGGAAGATCTGGAAGATTATCCATTTCTCTCGTTTGACCAGGGCAGCAACAATTCGTTTTATTTTGCGGAGGAAGTGTTCAGTACGTATGAATACAAACAGTCGATCAAGGCGAATGACCGTGCGACGATGCTGAATCTGATGAAAGGACTGAACGGATATACACTTTGCAGCGGCATTATCTGCGAAAATCTGAATGGTTCGGAGTATTGTGCGGTAAAACTCTCCACAGAAGAAACCATGACGATCGGATATCTGAAAAGGAAGGGGATTCCGTTAAGTTCGATAGGAAAGGAATATCTGCAAGAGATCAGTAAATATAACAATTAAGATAATTTATGGTGCAAAACAAATGCTCATATATAACTAAATGGAATACATGAAAACCTTGTGAAGACGGATTTTTTCTGTTAAAATGACATTTGCGTTACATTCAGGATATAAGTTGCAATAAGCATTGATAGAGAAAACGGTGTCAATCCGTTGCGGTCCCGCCACTGTGACAGGGAGCCGAGAACATGGGCCACTGGAAGAGAGAAATTCCGGGAAGGAGTTTGAGGTGATGAACTGAAGTCAGGAGAACTGCTTATATCTTTGAGATGTTTCTCACGGCTGATGAGAACTCTTAAAATATGATTAAGTGATTTTTCGGCATGATTTAGGTGCAAACCTGTCTTATGACTGTGGAGGAACCGGAAAACTGCTGCGTCAGAAATTAAGGGGACAGTCTGCATAAAGATACAGACTGTTTTTTCTATGCTATAAAACAGGAAATGGAAGACAACTGTAAACAAAACGTAACTATTCAGTAGCCATTGTCCCGCGAGGTGTTTTGACATGAATATGTCAAAATCCCGAGACATACAAGCCAAAATGCCATCACCGAAGGTGATTTTTTATGCATTTTGGCTCGTAACTGTGAAGGTACTGAACAGTTACAACAAAACACAGGAGGAAAATTAGTGAAAAAAGAAAAGATACTGGCACTGCTGCTGGCAGGCGTAATGGCAACAACGGTACTGGGAGGATGCGGAAGCAAAGGAAGCGAGAACTCTTCTTCATCCCAATCTTCATCCGAAGAGAAGGTTCTGAACTTCGGATGTGCAATGTACACCGACGGAAGCGTCAACACTGCAGGTGATGAGAACGGTGGCTGGAACGCGATGCGTTACGGAATCACAGAGACATTGTTCAAGTTCAACGATAACATGGAACTGGAACCATGGCTGGCAGAAAGCTATACCGTGAATGACGAACATACCGAATGGGTCGTTACTCTGAAAAAAGGTCTGAAGTTCTCTGACGGATGCGATCTTACCGCAAGCAAAGTAAAAGAAGCATACGAACATCTGAAAGAAGTAGGACCGTCCGGTTCTGCAAAACCGGAAAAATATCTGGAGTTCGATGCAACCATCGATGCAGATGATGAGGCAGGTACTCTGACAATCAAGACCTCACAGCCGTATGCCAACCTGATGGGACAGCTCAGCCATCCGACCATGGGTATCGTAGACGTAGAGCATACGGAGAACTTTGATAACGGTACAATCGGAACCGGTCCTTACATGATCGATTCTTTTAACGGTGTGGGTGTCGGTTATACACTGGTCGCAAACCCGAACTTCCGGGAAGAAGTTCCTTATGATAAAGTAAACCTGCTGTATATGGGTGACAACTCTGCGAAAGCAATGGCACTGGAAAGTGGACAGGTTGACCTGGTAGAGAATATCACCAACGTAGCAGATATCCAGAAATTCCAGGATTCTGATGATTATACCGTAGACATCGCAACCGGTGTGCGCTGCGGGTTCTCCTGGATGAACTTTGATGGCGTTCTGGGTAACAAGACACTGCGTCAGGCGATCCTGATGGCGATCGATTATGATACCATCTGTAATTCCAAGACGATCGGAGGACTGTATACACCGGGATTTTCCGTACTTCCATCCAACCTGTCCTATGGATATGAGAAACTGAACAACCCATACACCTATGATCCGGAAGGTGCGAAGAAACTGCTGGATGATGCGGGGATCGTAGATACAGACGGAGATGGTATCCGTGAGATTGATGGAAAAAATATCAATCTGCGTTATATTTCTTATGAAAACCGTCTGCTGAATGAATTTTCTGATGCACATACCCAGTATCTGACAGAGATCGGAATCGGTGTTACTTCCGAGTACGGAAGTTCTGATGATCAGTGGAGTAAGCTGGCAGCACTGGATTATGATTTTAACAACAACAACTGGATTACCGTAGGAACCGGAGATCCGTTCGCTTACATGGCAAACTGGGCAACAGAAAGCACTTACTGTGCATATTCCAATCCGGAATACGATGCCTTATATCAGGAACTGAAAAGTGAGATGGACGAGGACAAACGTGCAGATCTGATTTTCCAGATGCAGCAGATTCTGATTGATGATGCGGCAGTTCTGATCGACGGATACTACAACTCCAGTATGATCTACTCCAAAAATGTAGGATATGCGAAGATCCATACCGCAGATTACTACTGGTTAAGTACGGAGATTGTTCCGGCAGAATAAAAAACTCTGGAAACGCCTGGTTGTTTTTACAACCGGGCGTTATGCCGTTGCATGACAAGATAACATGTATTTTTAGTAAAAAAGAAAGGTGTGAACGATTTGAATAAGAAGCAAATACTCATGCGTCTGCTGCAGATCATCGTGGTACTGTTCGGTATCAGTTTTATCACATTCGGTCTGACCTATATGTCACCGGGAGACCCGGTGCGAAACATGTATTCCGCCAACGGTGTAATGCCGACCGAGGAGATGGTAGAGCAGACAAGAGAAGAGATGGGATTAAATGATCCGTTTTTTGTACAGTATGGAAGATGGCTTGGCAACTGTCTGCAGGGAGATTTCGGAAAATCCTATTCCCTGAACAAACCGGTAACAGAACTTCTGGCAGAGAGACTGTGGCCGACCTTAAAACTGACACTGATGGCGATGCTGCTGATGCTGGTACTTTCTATTCCACTCGGTATGGCATCTGCTTTGAAAAAAGATACCTGGATCGATTATCTGGTACGGGGAATCACGTTTATCGGCTGTGCGATGCCGAACTTCTGGGTAGGACTTCTTTTAATGATGGCATTTTGTGTCTATTTCCAGATTTTCCCGGTGATCAGTTCTGCGGGAGACTTTAAGAGTCTGTTCCTTCCGGCACTGACACTGGCGATCGCGATGACCTCCAAATACACCCGTCAGGTGCGTACCGCAGTTCTTGATGAACTGAGCCAGGATTATGTGATCGGTGCCCAGGCGAGAGGAGTAAAATGGTCCAGAATCGTCTGGTTCAATGTATTCCCGAACTCTCTGCTTCCTCTGATCACCATGTTCGGTCTGTCCATCGGATCTCTGCTTGGTGGTACGGCAGTAGTAGAAGTTATCTTTTCCTATCCGGGACTTGGAAACCTTGCGGTGTCCGCGATCACTTCCAGCGATTATAACCTGATTCAGGGGTATGTCCTGTGGCTGGCGCTGATCTATATGGTGATCAACCTGATCGTGGATGCTTCTTATGTATATATTGACCCGAGAATGAGATTAAAGGAGTAATGCGTATGAAAAAGAAGAATTTTTTTACACAATATAAACAATTTACCTTTTTTCTGATTCTGGCTGTTGTGATCATTCTGGTCGCAGTATTTGCCCCGGTTGTGAGCGGGGGTGTGGATCCGCTGAAAGGAAGTCTGGATGAAGCCTTGCTGGCTCCGAGTAAGGCACATATTTTCGGAACCGATAAGATGGGACGTGATATCTTTGCCCGTGTGATCTACGGAGCGAGAGCGTCTCTGACAGCAACGTTCGGTGTAGTTGCACTGATTTTCTTTATCGGAACCACACTTGGCGTGATCGCCGGATATTTTGGCGGTATCGTGGACAGCATTATCATGCGAATCGCTGATATGATGCTGTCTTTCCCGGGTCTGGTTCTGGCACTTGCCGTAGCCGGTATCATGGGAGCAAGCATGAAAAATGCAATTGTAGCTGTAGTTGTAGTAAACTGGACAAAATACGCCCGTCTCGGACGAAGCCTGGTTCTGAAGATCCGTCACCGTGACTATGTGGAAGCAGCGATCGTAACCGGTTCGAAAACACCGTATATGATCTTACGTTATATGCTGCCGAACGCACTGCCGACACTGATCATCACGGCAGCTACCGATATCGGTGGTATGATGCTGGAACTGGCAGCGATGTCCTTCTTGGGATTCGGAGCAAAACCTCCGGCACCGGAATGGGGCTATATGTTAAACGAAGGAAGAGCATGTATTCAGTCTGCACCATGGATGATGATTTTCCCCGGTCTGGCAATTTTTATTGTAGTTGTAGTTTTTAATATGCTGGGAGATTCTCTCCGGGATATTCTGGATCCGAAAGACGAGTAAGGAGGGCGAACATGGAAAATATGTTACAGTTGAAAAATGTGACCGTTTCCTATAAGAATGTACCTACCGTGCAGGATTTTAACCTGGATATGAAACAGGGACAGATCGTATCACTGGTAGGTGAATCGGGAAGCGGAAAGACTACCGTGATTCGTGCCGTTCTTGGACTTCTGGCAGGAGGCGGAATGGTTTCCGGGGGAAGCATTACGTTTGAGGGAAAGAATCTGCTTTCCTATAACCGCGAAGAGTGGAGAAACCTGCGCGGCAGTGAGATCTCCATGATCTTTCAGGACAGCGGTGCGATGATGAACCCGACAAGAAAGGTTGGAGATGTATTTGTGGAATATCTGCGCACCCATGAAAAAATCTCGAAAAAAGATGCCTGGGCAAAAGGCTGTGGGATGCTGGAAAAAATGAATCTTCCAAGCCCGGATAACGTGATGAAATCCTATCCGTTCCAGCTTTCCGGCGGTATGCGCCAGCGTGTGGGAATCGCGATGGGCATGTCCTATCAGCCGAAACTGCTGCTTGCGGACGAACCGACCTCCGCACTGGATGTGACAACACAGGCACAGATCGTGCGCCAGATGATGGAACTGCGCGATGATTACGGAACCAGTATCATCGTGGTGACGCATAACCTCGGAATCGCAGCGTATATGTCTGATTATATCGTGGTTATGAAAGACGGAAAAATGGAAGATCAGGGAACGAGAGAATATATTCTGCATGAGACCCGAAATGCATATACCAGAAGCCTTCTGGGTGCCGTTCCTTCCGTGGGAGGTGAGAGATATGTCTGAATCAAAAGAAGTAATCCTGGAAGCAAAACATGTGACCCGGCGTTTTCGCACGACAGACGGACGGACACTGCTTGCCAACAACGATGTCAATCTGAAGTTTTATAAAGGAGAGACACTGGGACTGGTAGGAGAGTCCGGCTGTGGAAAAAGTACGTTTATGAAATTTCTGGTATCTCTCGATATCCCTTCCGAGGGTGAGATCCTGTACCGTGGAAAAGATATCACAAAATTAAAGGGAGAAAAACTGCGTCAGAACCGCCAGCATATTCAGATGGTTTTTCAGGATCCGACCGCATCCTTTAATCCGAAAATGAAGATCCGTGATATCATATGCGAACCGTTACTGAACTTCGGGAGAATCAAAAAATCCGAAAAAGAAGAAAACTGTCGCAGACTTCTGGAGCTGGTAGAACTGCCGGCAGAATTTTCGGATCGTTATCCACATAATATGAGCGGCGGTCAGAGACAGCGTGTGGCGATCGCCCGTGCCCTGGCTCTGGAACCGGAAGTGATCATCATGGATGAAGCAACCTCCGCACTGGATGTATCGGTGCAGAAGACGATCATCGAGCTGATCACGAAATTACAGAGAGAAAAGAATATTACGATCGGATTTATCTGTCATGATATTGCGCTGATCGAGCAGTGTGCCCATCAGATCGCAGTCATGTATCTGGGAAATGTGGTGGAAGTACTTCCGGGCGGACAGCTTTCCAAAGATGCTGTGCATCCGTATACGAGAGCATTGATGGGGTCTGTCTTCGATATTAACATGGATTTTTCCAAACCGATCGAGAACCTGGAAGGAGAAGCGCCAAGCCCGCTGGAGCTGCCGGAAGGCTGCCCGTTCCAGGGACGATGCACCAAATGCATGGCGATCTGCAAAAAAGAAGCTCCGCAAATGGTCAGCCTTACACCGGATCATCAGGTCGCCTGTCATCTGTATACAAAAAATATGCAGAAATAAATAAAACAGGAGAAAAGTAAGGTGAAAGAAAATAAGAGTAACAGTCTGATTGAAGGAGACATTGGGAAAGCAATTTTATTCTTTGTGCTGCCTCTGATCGCGGGAAGCCTGATCCAGCAGCTGTATGTGACGGTGGATGCAATCATTGTAGGACGGTTTGCAGGAAAAGTGGGACTGGCAGCGATCGATTCGATCAATACGCTGTTTAAGTTCCCGATCAACTTTATGAATGGTCTGGCGGCAGGAGCAACGATTATTATTTCCAGGTATTTCGGAGCGAAAGCTATAGAGCATCTGCATCGTTCGATCCGTACGGCGGTCACGATCGCATTTGTCCTGGGAATCATCAGTTCTTTCGGAGGCGTACTGCTTGCTCCGCAACTGCTGAAACTGATGCGTGTTCCGGCGGATATCTACAGGGATACGCTGACATACTGCACGATTTATTTCGGTGGTCTGTGGTCCCTGATCCTTTATAATATGGCAGCGGGGATCCTGCGTGCCTTCGGGGATTCGAAACGTCCGCTGTATGTACTGCTTGTGAGCAGCTGCATCAATATTTTAGGTGATCTTCTTTTGGTAGGTGTTCTGCACCTGGGAGTAGGCGGTGCGGCTGCTGCCACGGTTGCAGCACAGATCGTCAGCGTGGTTTTGACCTTTCTGTTTCTTGCGAGAGAAGAACATCTTCGCGGAAAAGTGCATGTCTGGCATCTGCATTTTGGCAGAGAGCATATGGCGATGATGATCCGTACCGGATTTCCGCTTGCCCTGCAGTCCATGCTGTTTCCAATCGCCAATTCCATCGTACAGGCGAGTGTTAATACGATGGGAACCGACAGCATCGCAGCCTGGAGTATCTGTGACAAGCTGAACATGCTGATCTGGCTGCTCGCCGATTCCATGGGACCGGCGATGACGACTTATGTTGCACAGAACCTTGGTGCCGGACAGAAAGAAAGAGTCAAAAAGGGAGCGGTAATCGGAACCGGAATCTCCGTACTTGCGGTGGGAGCCGTCAGCCTGTTTCTGTTTTTTGCCTCCGGATGGGTCGGTCCGTGGTTTATTGATAAAAAAGATGCTCAACTTTTAATTCCACTTGTGGTAAAATATATGCAGATGATGGCGCCGTTTTATCTATTTTATGCGATTGCGGAAGCATTATCCGGTGCAAGTTGCGGTTTAGGGGAGACCGTTGCACCGATGATTACGACGCTTCTCAGTATCTGTCTGTTCCGGGTATGCAGTATCTGGGTGATCCTTCCGAAGTTTGAGACGATGGAATGTATCATCTGGATCTACATTGCTTCCTGGATCGTGGCAGGTCTGTCTTTTATCGGATTATTCTGGTATAAGAGCAGAAGAAAATTACAGGAAGACAGGTAATGCATCCGGAAAACAGCTGAAACAGAAAATGTAAGATTCCGGACATACCTGTCGGAAAAGATGGGAGTATCGTATGGAATTAAGAGAATTACAGTTCTTCGTTGTGAGTGTGGATGCAGGAAGTTTGAGTCGGGCTGCGCAGATTTTGTATACGACGCAGCCGCATGTAAGTAAAACAATCAAAAAGCTGGAGAGGACACTTGGGTATCAGCTTCTCGAGCGAAGTAAAAAAGGTGTGGAGCTTACGAAAGAGGGAGAAAAAGTATACGATCAGGCGAGAAAAATGTTAAGCTCTATGGAAGAGATCCAGAGGATCCATACGGAGACACGTGAGAGCACGATCCGTATCGCATCCATGCCAAGCAGTCTTCTGAGCGAAGAATTTGCCACGTTTCTTGCCGAACATCCGGAACTGCGAGCCGTCTATTATGAGGAAGCACTTGAAAAGATCATTCATCATATCTGCCACCGGCAGGTGGAGGTCGGCTTTGTGTTTATCTCCAAGATGCAGCGGCAGGCGTTTGAGCGGATGATACAGAAGAGAAAGATGACGTTCACACCGTTAAAAGAAAAAGATATGGCATTGTATGTGGGACCGAATCACCCGTATTATGAAAAGGAGTATGTGACAAAAGAAGAACTGCGAAATCTTCGTTATGTACAGCATGAGGAAGATCAGATTTCTCTGCTTCATACCTCAGGACATCTGCAGGAAGATCTGATCGACGGCAGAGACTTTCAGCAGATCGTCACGGTAAACAGCAGTTCACTGATGCAGGAACTTTTGAGAGAGACAGATCTTGCCAATCTCAGCTGTGATCTGCAAAAGGAGAAAGAGAGGGACAGCCGGATCCGGACCATTCCGATCCGGAAAAGTCATGCGAAAGTCTGCTTCGGTTATCTGCACCGACAGGACTGCCAGCTCAGGAGCTACACGGAAACATATCTGAAACGATTGCAGGAAAAACTGAAATAATAGACAAAAAAAACAGGAAAAATTTGTTGTTTTCATACAAGGTCATGATTGCAAATCTTCCGGAAAATGGTATGATAAAGAATGACAAAATAAAAGAGATAACGATCCGGTCGGGAGGATAACGAAAAGGGGCGGAACGTTACGGGGAGAGATGTGACGAAAACGATGACAACAAAGAAAAAGATTCTGACAGGGATTGCAGGTGCGCTTTTTGCAGTCGTAGCAGCCGGATACGGTGCTGCAGCGTATTATTACAGCAATCATTTTTATTCTCACACAGAGATCAACGGTACGGACTACGGGGAGATGACCGTACAGGAAGTAAAAGATAAGATTACGGAGCAGTTACCGTCTTATCAGATTACAATAAAAGAACGAAACGATCAGGAAGAGACACTGACCGGACAGCAGTTACAGCTGACCTATCAGGATAACGGAGAGATCGACGACCTGATGAAAAACCAGAAGTCCTGGGGTTGGGTGCTGCATGCATTTACCGGGGTCCATGCAGAACTGAAAAACATGGTGGCAGTGGATGAGGATGCATTAAAACAGGCAGTGGAAAGTCTGTCCTGTATGCAGCCGGAGAACATGCAGGCTCCGCAGGATGCCTGTGTGAGTGCGACCGATGACGGATATGCGGTGATCCCGGAAGAACAGGGAACGACGCTGGAAGAAGAAAAAGTGATTGACGGTATTCGTCAGGCGCTTGTAAACGGAGAGACGGTCTGTGATCTGGATGTCGCAGACTGCTATGCAAAACCGCAGATCTTACAGGACAATGCAGATCTTCAGGCGCAGGCAGATGCGATCAACCAGAAACTTTCGGCGAGTCTGACGATGGATTTTGGAACAGACCGGCAGGAGGTGCTTGATAAAACCACACTGAAAGACTGGGTGGTACAGGCAGAAGACGGAAGTTACGCGATCGACGAAGCAAAGGTAACGGAATACGTAGCCGGACTGGCACAGAAATACGATACCGTCGACAGCGAACGGTCGTTTACCACAACTTCCGGAAGTACGGTGACGCTGACACCGGGAGATTACGGATGGAAGATCGATCAGAACAGTACGACAGCGAATCTGCTGGATGCGATCAACAACGGAACACAGGGAGCGTTTGAAATTGTTTATTTAGCTACCGCGATGAGCAGAGAGGCAAATGATATCGGCAGTTCCTATGTAGAACTGAGTCTGTCGGATCAGCATTTCTGGGTTTATGTGGATGGAAAGCAGGTGCTGGACTCTGCGGTGGTAACCGGATGCCTGAACAAGGGAACACAAACGCCAAAAGGTGTCTATAAAGTAAAAGGAAAAACAACGGACTATACGATGCGCGGCACGAAGAATGCCAGCGGCAACTGGTCCTATGAAGTGCACTGCAATTACTGGATTCCGTTTGCGGCGGAAAATACGATCGGATTTCACGATCTGGTCACCAGAAGCGACTGGAGCAGCACGGCATATATCAACAATGGATCACATGGATGTGTCAACACACCGTTGGATAAAGTGAAAGAGTTGTACAATATTGTCTCTTACAAATTCCCGGTTGTAGTATATTAACACAATAAAAGCCATTCTGACAGCAGACAGCTGTTGGAATGGCTTTTATTGTGTTTTAGGTCGATATTGACATGAAAAAAGGTCGGAATTGACACTATTGTTTTTGCGCGAAAATAGTATACTGAGATTGTTTCAAACGTGGGGAACTATGTATGGGAGAGGGTATTGGGATGAAAATGAATGCAAAAAAATTAACGGCGCAGTGTGCTGTATTACAGGGGAGTTATTGGGTGGCGGTCTGTGCGATCAATGGGTTTGCAACGGTATTTTTATTACATATGGGACTGAAAAGTTCTCAGATAGGAGTCGTGCTGGCTCTTGGAAATATTCTAGGAGTTATATTACAGCCGTTTGTTGCAGCGGCGGCGGACCGCGCAAAACGGGTAACTTTACAACAGATGACTGCAGGGATGGCAATTGCCATAATCCTGCTGCTGATTCTGATGCAGTGTATGTCCAAAATGGTACCGGGAATCGTGCTGTCATTTTTGATTGTTAATATGTTATTACAGGTGGTACAGCCACTGATCAATTCTATCAGTTTGTATTATGTGAATCATGGTATCTATGTGAATTTTGGAATTGGAAGAGGAGTGGGCTCTGCATCCTATGCGGTGGCAGCTTCGTTTTTGGGAATTCTGATCGGCAGGTATTACGGTCTGGCAATTATGGCTGTTGGATGTCTGTCTTTTGCGGTGATGTTCGTTACTTTGATTTCCATGCCGGTTGTAAAGGATCCGAATGAAAGTAAAAAAGAAGAACAGAAAAATACTGCAAACAGACAGAGAGGTGGCGGGATTCTGGAATTTGCATGTCGCTATCGGAATTATATGCTGGTATTGCTGGGAATGATATTAATCTATGTAGAAAGTACATATGTGAACAATTATCTGATCAATATTGTGGTAAGCCTCGGGGGAGATATAAAACGGATGGGAACACTGCTGACAGTATCTGCAATGAGCGAACTTCCTACGATGTTGTTGTTTTCCAGGCTGGTTGGCAAATGGGACAGCAGAAAACTGATTCGGTTTGCGGCGGTAATGTTTTCTGTGAAAGCACTGGGGTATCTGGTGTGTGGCAGTATATCGTTCCTGTATGTAGTGCAGATGCTGCAGATGTTATCGTTTGCATTATGTCTGCCTTCTGCGGTATACTATGTAAATGAAACGATGGCTGTGGAGGACAGAGTGAAGGGGCAGTCGCTGCTGATTGCGTCAAGTACCATGGGAGGGGTATTTGGCAGTCTGTCCGGTGGTGTGCTTGTGGATTTTGCCGGAATAAAGGCAATGCTTGCAACCGGTCTGGGACTGTCCATGATCGGCACGGCAATCGTGTGCATTTTTGTATCGCGAAAAGACAACTAGGAGGAAACGATGAATTTTATCAGTGCGTTTGAGGTGATCGGCCCCAATATGGTGGGACCGTCCAGCTCCCATACAGCGGGAGCAGTATCTATCGGAAAGATGGCAAGAAAGCTTTTCAAAGAAAAAGTGACAGAGGTGACATTCACTCTGTATGGTTCTTTTGCAAGAACGTATAAAGGACATGGTACAGACCGGGCATTGCTTGGCGGCGTGCTTGGATTTGCAACCGATGATCTGCGGATCAGGGATGCATTTTCCTGGGCAGAGAAGATGGGAGTGAAATATCAGTATATCGCTGATAAGGAGTTTGTTCCGGATCATCCGAATACTGTGGATATCCGGATGACAGGAGAAAACGGCACCAAGATGCAGGTGCAGGGACAGTCCATCGGTGGCGGCAAGATCAAGATCACCCAGATCAACGGTATTAATGTGGAATTTACCGGAGAATACAGTACGCTGGTGGTAAAACAGATCGACAAACCGGGTGTGGTAACACATATTACGCAGTGTCTGAGCAATCAGAATGTAAATATTGCTTTCATGCGGCTGTTCCGTGAGGGCAAGGGAAAAACGGCTTATTCTGTTGTGGAGTCAGATGAGCGGATTCCGGATGAGATTCTGGAAGAGATTCGACAGAACCCGTATGTGCAGGAAATATTGCTGATTCAGATATAGGAGAGACGGACAGATGACAGATTTTAAAAACGGACAGGAATTATTAGAAGTATGTAAGAAAAAGCAGTGTTCGATCTCCGAAGTGATGAAACAGCGGGAGATCGAAGGCACATCCTCCACAAAAAAAGAAGTGGAAGATAAGATGCGAAAAGCCCTCGCCATCATGAAAGAGGCAGTAAGAAAGCCATTGGAAGACCCGAAACCGTCCATGAGCGGACTGATCGGCGGAGAGGCAAAGCAGATTACCGGATACCGAGAGAACGGAAAAAATGTCTGCGGAACCTTTATGAACAAACTGATCGCCTACAGCATGGCGGTTCTGGAAGTCAATGCCTCGATGGGTGTCATTGTTGCAGCGCCGACGGCAGGTTCTTCCGGTGTGGTTCCGGGCGTGCTCCTGGCATTGCAGGAGGAAAAAGGTTTTACGGATGAACAGATGGTAGACGCGCTGTTTCACACGGCAGCGATCGGTTATCTGATGATGCGGAATGCCTCGGTGGCAGGTGCGGAGGCAGGCTGTCAGGCAGAGGTTGGCGCTGCATCGGCGATGGCGACTGCAGCTGTGACGGAACTGATGGGCGGAACCCCGCAGATGTGTCTGCAGGCGGCAGCCATGGCGATCTCGAATCTGCTTGGTCTGGTCTGTGATCCGGTAGCAGGTTTGGTGGAAGTTCCCTGCCAGAGTCGGAATGCGGTTGGTGCGGTCAATGCCGTGACCTGCGCGGAGATCACACTGAGCGGCGTGGTATACCCGATTCCGTTTGATGAGATGGTGGATGCGATGTACAAAGTAGGAAAGAGTATCCCGTTTGAACTGCGCGAGACAGCGATCGGCGGATGTGCCGGAACACCGACCGGATGCGGAATGCGTTGCAGAATCTGACGGAAAAACGACAGAAAAATAAAAAATATATAAAATCTTTCCGAGTGAAAAATAAATTTTGTATAAATCGACAGTTGTGGAAGAAAAACAAAAGTGGTAAAACTAATATAAGCTCAAACATAGAAAAACATTGATGAAGACAGGTTGTACAGGATAATTTCTTTCAGAGAGTTGCCGGTCGGTGTGAGACAATAGAAGACCTGATACAATATCCCTTCGGAGTATCCGCTCTGAAACGTAAGTAAGAGCAGACGGCGCTCACCGTTATCAGAGATCTGTTATCACCGGGAAACCGGCTGACAGTACAAAAGAGATTGTCATTATGACAATAAAGCAGAGTGGTACCGCGGAAAAGATTCGTCCCTGCAGCAAATAAAGCTGCAGGGCTTTTTATTTTGAAAGAGTGAAAAACTCAGGGTATCCCTTATGCGACGGGGAAGTCGTTCATGTTTTCTGAATGAGTCAGAAAAAGGAGGAAAAAAACATGAGTGGTATTATGATGATGGTAATTGCCATTGTGGTATTGGGCGGAGCCTATATCTTCTATGGTCGTTACCTCGAGAAAAAATGGGGCATTGATCCCAACGCCAAAACTCCGGCTTATGAAATGGAAGATGGCGTAGACTATGTGCCGGCTGATACCAATATCGTATTTGGTCATCAGTTCGCATCCATCGCAGGTGCGGGTCCGATCAACGGACCGATCCAGGCTGCAATCTTCGGATGGCTGCCGGTACTGTTATGGATCCTGATCGGTGGTGTGTTCTTCGGAGCAGTGCAGGATTTCTCTGCAATGTATGCCTCTGTAAAGAACAAAGGACGTTCCATCGGATCCATCATTGAAACTTATATCGGAAAAACAGGAAAGAAACTGTTCCTGCTGTTCTGCTGGCTGTTCTGTATCCTGGTTGTAGCTGCTTTCGCTGATGTTGTAGCAGGAACTTTCAACGGATTCCTGACAGCAGATGACGGAACCGTATCCAAGATCACTGCAAATGGTGCAGTAGCAACAACTTCCATGTTATTCATCATCGAAGCTGTATGCCTGGGCATGATTCTTCGTTACGGAAAACTGCATAAATGGGTCAACACAGCAATCGCTATCGTGATGCTGGTTGGAGCAGTAGCACTGGGTATGAATTTCCCGATGTATCTGCCGAGAACCACCTGGCATGTGATCATCTTCATCTACATCCTGATCGCATCCGTAGCTCCTGTATGGAGTCTGCTGCAGCCTCGTGACTACCTGAACAGTTACCTGCTGATTTTTATGATCATCGCAGCTATCGTAGGTGTGTTTGTTGCAAACCCACAGTGCCATCTGGAAGCATTTACTTCCTTTAACGTAGACGGACAGACTTTATTCCCAATCCTGTTCGTAACCATCGCATGTGGTGCCGTATCCGGTTTCCATTCACTGGTATCTTCCGGAACCGCATCCAAACAGATTAAAAATGAAAAGAACATGCTGCCGGTATCCTTCGGTGCCATGCTGATGGAAAGTATGCTGGCTATCATCGCTCTGATCGCCGTTGCATCTTTCGCAAAAGGAGAAGCAGCAGCACAGGGACTGACCACACAGCCGCAGATCTTCGCAGGAGCAATCGCAAACTTCCTGGAAGTGATCGGTCTGCCGCATACTCTGGTATTTACCCTGATCAACCTGGCAGTATCTGCATTCGCACTGACCTCTCTGGACTCTGTAGCCCGTGTCGGACGTCTGTCCTTCCAGGAATTCTTCCAGGATAACGATGTGGATGAAAAAGATTACACACCATTCCGTAAACTGATGGTAAACAAATATTTTGCAACTATCCTGACTCTGGTACTGGCTTACCTGCTGGCAAAAGTCGGATACGCTGAGATCTGGCCGCTGTTCGGTTCTGCCAACCAGCTGCTGTCTGTACTTGCTCTGGTAGCATGTGCCGTATTCCTGAAAAAGACAAAACGTCAGGGTGTTATGCTGTGGGCTCCTGCAGTATTCATGATGGCTGTAACATTCAGTGCTCTGGGTCTGACCATCTACAAACTGACCGGTGCTCTGATGACTACAGGTCTGGATCTTGGAAATACCCTGCAGCTGATCTTCGCAGTACTGCTTCTGATCCTTGGTGTGATCGTAGCAGTACAGGGTATCAAGAAACTGTTCGAAAAACCGCAGGAGAAAGCTGCTTAATCGGACAGGGAGTTATCTGAATAAAATAAAAATACATAAAAGGCTTTCGCAGCCGGAGATGAATGAATCCGAGCTGCGGAAGCCTTTTTTGTTGCAGTTCATATCAACCAACGGTTCAGAGAAAGCAATGTTGATTCTTTCACTCTTTACCAAAATAAAATTTTTTGTAAAAAGCATAAAAACATAGTTGACAAGTAGGTATAAGGGGATTATAATACACTCAACAAAACAAAAACAACGTAACTGTTCAGTATCTTCACAGTTACGAGCCAAAATGCATGAAAAATCACCTTCGGTGATGGTATTTTGACTTGTAGGTCTCGGGATTTTGGCATATACATGCCAAAACACCTCGCGGAATATTACCTACGGAATAGTTACAAAAAAATTATGTAGCTGCGAGGGGAACGAATGGTTGCGAAATAAAAAAAAGAAAAGAGAGGAAATGTATTATGGGAAATATTTATAAGGGAACCTTAGGACTGATCGGAAACACCCCACTGGTAGAAGTGGTAAACATAGAAAAAGAACTGGGTCTGGAAGCTACTCTTCTGGTAAAACTGGAATATTTTAACCCGGCCGGAAGCGTAAAAGATCGTATCGCAAAAGCAATGATCGAAGATGCAGAAGAAAAAGGACTCTTAAAAGAAGGTTCCGTAATCATCGAGCCTACCTCCGGTAACACCGGAATCGGTCTGGCATCCATCGCAGCATCCAAAGGATATCGTATCATCCTGACCATGCCGGAAACCATGAGTGTTGAGAGAAGAAACATCCTGAAAGCTTACGGTGCAGAACTGGTGCTGACGGAAGGAGCAAAAGGAATGAAAGGAGCCATCGCAAAAGCAGACGAACTGGCAAAAGAGATTCCGAACAGCTTTATCCCGGGACAGTTTGTAAACCCGGCAAACCCGAAAGTACATCGTGAGACCACCGGTCCGGAAATCTGGAAAGATACTGACGGAAAAGTAGATATCTTCGTAGCTGGTGTGGGAACCGGCGGAACTCTGACAGGAACCGGTGAATATCTGAAATCCCAGAACCCGGATGTGAAAGTCATCGCTATGGAGCCTGCAACTTCTCCGGTACTTTCCCAGGGCAAGAGCGGTGCTCATAAGATCCAGGGAATCGGTGCAGGATTCGTACCGGATGTACTGAACACCAAAGTATACGATGAAGTGGTTACCGTAGAAAACGACGATGCATTTGCAGGAGCAAAACTACTGGCTAAGAAAGAGGGTATTCTGGTAGGTATTTCTTCCGGTGCAGCTCTTCAGGCAGCGATTGAACTGGCAAAACGTCCGGAAAACAAAGGCAAAACAATTGTTGCACTGCTTCCGGATACCGGAGACAGATATTACTCCACACCACTGTTCACAGAATAAAAACAAGAATCAGAAAATACGGGCGGACTGTTGCGAAAGTGACAGCCCGCTTTCTTTGTTTTTATGTATTTTTATGCAGAACCGTCTGAACAAAGCGGCCGGGAAATTGTTGCGGGAAAAGCTTCTTGTATAAATATGCACTGAGAATACAGAAAATCGTCATTTTATGTGTCACTTTGTCGAACGAAAATGGGAAAAATGTGTTGTCATATCTTGAACCAAAAAAAGATTTTTTTTATAATAGAATCAGCATTTGGAACACAGTAATCTGTGGCGGGGCCCATACTTTCCAAAATACTAAGTAGATGGAGGAGTCAGTTTAGAATGGAAAAATTAAACGTAGCCATAGCAGATGATAATGAACGAATGGTAGATCTTCTCAGTACACTGGTGAAGGGAGATAAAGAGCTGGAACTCGTCGGACAGGCGGCCGACGGACAGGAAATATACAAGATCATAAAAGAAAAAGAGCCGGATGTTGTGCTGCTGGATATTATTATGCCTAAGATGGATGGAATTACAGTCATGGAAAAGGTGAATGAAGATCCTTCTGTCAGAAAGCGTCCGGCTTTTATTATTATATCGGCAGTTGGTCAGGAACGGATCATTGAAGATGCGTTTCGGCTGGGGGCCTGCTATTATATTATGAAGCCATTTGATAACGACATGGTATTAAACCGGATCAAACAGTTCCGCAAATTTGGAAAAGGAATCCGCAGAGACAACCGGGGCACAGGCGGTCTGGGAAGAGCAGGCGAAATATCGGAAAAAAATCTGCAGATTGATGTGACGGATATCATTCATGAGATCGGTGTGCCGGCACACATCAAAGGATACCAGTACCTGCGGGATGCGATCATGATGTCGGTGGAGGATATGGAGATGCTCAATTCCATCACCAAGATCCTGTATCCGACCATTGCCAAGAAACACCAGACCACACCGAGCCGTGTGGAACGTGCGATCCGTCATGCCATCGAAGTTGCATGGAGCCGTGGCAAGATGGATACGATCGACGCACTTTTCGGCTATACGGTGAGCAACGGAAAAGGAAAACCGACCAATTCTGAGTTTATCGCTCTGATTGCGGACAAGATCCGACTGGAATATGAACACGGGACGCTTCATCGATAAATACGGATGAAAAATGCATAAAAAGACAGGCATAACCCCTTTCCTGTTTGGTAAAAATGCGGTATAATATAAGACAGATGTTGTTATAAGAAAAACAGGAGGTTATTCGCATGAAAAAGGTACTATATGTTGCATCGGAAGCCGTACCGTTTATTAAGACCGGAGGGCTTGCGGATGTAGTCGGTTCTTTACCGAAATGCTTTCCAAAAGAATATTTTGATGTGAGAGTTATCATTCCAAAATACGCCTGTATGAAACAGGAATTTAAAGATCAGTTACACTACATAACCAATTTCTACATGGATCTGAACTGGAGACAGCAATACGTAGGAATCTTCGAGCTGGAATATGAAGGAATCAAGTTCTATTTTATCGATAACGAAGAACATTTCAGTGGGGACAAACCATACTACGGCATGCCGGGAGATCTGGAAAAATTTGCATTCTTCTCCAAAGCGGCACTGTCGATTCTTCCGGTGATCGATTTCCGACCGGACATTATTCACTGCCACGACTGGCAGACCGGACTGATCCCGGTATATTTGAAAGAACGTTTCCAGGGAAGTGATTTCTACCGTGGAATCAAATCGGTTATGACGATCCACAACCTGAAATTCCAGGGCGTATGGGACATCAAGACTGTAAAGAGCATCACTGGTCTGTCCGATTACTTCTTCACACCGGACAAACTGGAGGCAAACAAAGATGCCAACTATCTGAAAGGCGGTCTGGTATACGCAGATGCGATCACAACCGTAAGTAATACCTATGCAGAGGAGATCAAGACGCCGTTCTACGGCGAAGGTCTGGATGGACTGATGCAGGCAAGAAGCAACAGCCTGCGCGGTATCGTAAACGGTATCGATTATGACGAGTACAATCCGGAGACCGACTCCATGATCGTAAAGAACTACAATGCAAAGACATTCCGGAAAGAAAAAGTGAAAAATAAGACAGCGCTGCAGGAAGAACTGGGACTGGAAGTCAATCCGAAAGCCATGATGCTCGGTGTTGTATCCCGTCTGACGGATCAGAAAGGATTTGACCTGATCGCTTACATGATGGATGAACTGTGCCAGGATGCGATCCAGTTAGTAGTGCTTGGAACCGGTGAGGAAAAATATGAAAATATGTTCCGTCACTTTGCATGGAAATACGATAAAAAAGTTTCTGCCAATATCTATTATTCAGAAGCAATGTCTCATAAGATCTATGCAGCGGCAGACGCATTCCTGATGCCGTCTCTGTTTGAGCCGTGCGGACTGAGCCAGCTGATGAGCCTTCGTTACGGTACCGTGCCGATCGTCAGAGAGACCGGTGGCCTGAAAGATACCGTACAGCCGTACAACGAGTTCGAAGGAAACGGAACCGGCTTCAGCTTCACAAACTACAATGCCCATGAGATGTTAAATACGATCCGCTACGCAGAGCGTGTATATTATGACCGCAAACGCGAGTGGAACAAGATCGTCGACCGCGGCATGGCACAGGATTATTCCTGGAAGAATTCTGCAAAACAGTACGAAGAGATGTACACCTGGCTGGCAGGATATTAGAAAAATAATATAAAAATATGTATGATAGCAGGGAACGCCGGCGGATCTGCCGTCGGCGAAAATTCCTGTTCTTTTCTTAATTTTATTGCATTGTATATCAATAATTGGCTCAGTGAACCAATTTTGATTCTTACCCGGTAGATCGCCGAAATTGTTAAATTCCCCTCAAAAACCGAAAATACCAGTTGACAACAAAAGTAATTTGTAATAGTATGGAAACAGCAAAACGAACATAAGTTCGCACATGGAAAAAGGAGACCATTATGGCAAAAGAAGATAAATTAAAAGCCCTGGATGCGGCTTTGGGACAGATTGAAAAACAGTTTGGAAAAGGATCCGTGATGAAACTGGGAGATTCCGGTAAGAACATGAATGTACAGACCGTACCGACCGGATCTCTGAGTCTGGATATTGCACTGGGACTGGGTGGTGTTCCGCGTGGACGAATCATCGAGATCTACGGACCGGAATCCAGTGGTAAGACAACCGTAGCATTACATATGGTAGCGGAAGTACAGAAGCGCGGCGGAATCGCCGGATTCGTGGATGCAGAGCATGCGCTGGATCCTGCCTATGCAAAAAACATCGGTGTGGATATCGATGAATTGTATATTTCACAGCCGGATAACGGAGAACAGGCACTCGAGATCACTGAGACAATGGTGCGTTCCGGTGCGATGGACATCATCATCGTGGACTCTGTAGCAGCCCTGGTACCGAAAGCAGAGATCGAGGGAGATATGGGAGATTCCCATATGGGTCTGCAGGCACGACTGATGTCTCAGGCACTGAGAAAACTGACCGGTGTGGTAAGCAAGTCCAACTGTATCGTGATCTTTATCAACCAGCTGCGTGAAAAGATCGGTGTCATGTTCGGTAATCCGGAGACAACCACAGGTGGACGTGCCCTGAAGTTCTACGCTTCCGTGCGTATGGATGTCAGAAGAACCGAGACGATCAAACAGGGCGGAGAAGTGATCGGTAACCGTACCCGTGTCAAAGTCGTGAAGAATAAAGTGGCACCGCCGTTTAAAGAAGCAGAATTTGATATCATGTTCGGAAAGGGAATCTCCAAAGAGAGTGATATCCTGGATCTGGCAGTGAATCTTGGTATCATCCAGAAGAGCGGTGCATGGTTCGCCTACAATGACGGCAAGATCGGCCAGGGAAGAGAGAATGCAAAGATCTTCCTGAGAGAGAATCCGGAGATCGCAGAAGAGATCGAACGCCAGGTAAGAGCACATTACGGACTGGGTGAAGACGGACCGCAGGATACCGCAAAAGAAGCGGATGAAGCAAACGGTGCACAGAAAGATACACCGGATGAGGAAGTATGAGAATCACAGAGATTGTCCCTGTGACAAAAGCGAAGTACCGCGTTGTGACAGATGAACAGCTCGCCTTTATGTTATATAAGGGCGAGCTTTCCCGTTATCGACTGAAAGAGAACGGAGAGCTTCCTGCGGAGACTTTTCAGGAAATCTTTAAAGAGATTCTGGTCAAAAGAGCGAAGCTGCGGGCGATGCATCTGCTGACGCGGATGGATTATACGGAAGCAGAACTGGAAAAGAAGCTGATGAAGGGCGAATATACACCGCAGGCAGTAAAGATCGCCATGGATTATGTGCGCTCGTATCATTATCTGGATGATGAGAGATATGTCACACGGTATCTGTCCACCTATCAGGGAAGAAAGAGCAGACGCCAGATGCAGTTTGAACTGGAGCGGAAAGGCATTCCGCGGGAGCTGATCCGACGGGGACAAGAAGCCATGGAGGATGAAGAAGGGTGTGCGGATGAGACGGATATGATTCGCCAGCTTCTGGAGAAACGCTGCAGAAATCCAAAAGAGGCCGATGAAAAAGAAAAAAGACGGCATTACGGCTATCTGATGCGCAGGGGATTTACCTCTTCGGAGATCCAGTCGGTATTCCGGGAATATTTTTCACGGGAAGAATAAAGGATTATAACTATATCTACGAAAATAATGGGGAATCCGTTGACAAATTTGTGAAATCATTATAGAATTATACTGTTGTAAACGTACAATGAAAACTAAATAAGGAGGTGCTCCTATGGCAGACGGAATCAATATATTAATTCCAATTATTGCTGTAGTCATTGCGCTGGTAATAGCGGTTCCTGTGGCTTGCAAGCTTGCCGTTGCCAAGAAAGTGAAGCAGGATGCGGAAAAAATTGGCACTGCGGAGGAAAAAGCAAGAAACATCATAGATGAAGCCTTGAAAACGGCGGAAACTAAGAAACGCGAAGCTCTTCTGGAAGCAAAAGAAGAATCTCTGAAAACCAAAAACGAACTGGAAAAAGAGACAAGGGAGAGACGCAGCGAACTGCAAAAGTATGAAAAGCGTGTGCTGGCAAAAGAAGAATCTGTAGACCGCAAGGCAAATGCACTGGAGAGACGGGAAACAGAGTATTCAGCAAAAGAAGCAGAGTTAAAGAAGAAAGAGAAACAGGTTGACGAATTACATGACCAGGGAGTACAGGAACTTGAGAGAATCTCAGGACTGACCTCCGAACAGGCAAAGGATTATCTTTTAAAATCTGTTGAAGACGAAGTAAAAATTGATACTGCGAAACTTTACAAAGAGCTGGAAAGCAAAGCAAAAGAAGATGCTGCAAAGAAAGCAAAAGAGTATGTGGTAACAGCGATTCAGAAATGTGCTGTTGACCATGTGGCAGAATCTACGATTTCCGTTGTACAGCTTCCGAGCGATGAGATGAAAGGAAGAATCATCGGTCGTGAAGGAAGAAACATCCGTACGCTGGAAACACTGACCGGTGTGGATCTGATCATTGACGATACCCCGGAAGCAGTTGTTTTATCCGGATTTGATCCGATCCGTCGTGAAGTTGCAAGAATTGCTCTTGAAAAACTGATCGTGGATGGACGTATTCATCCGGCACGTATCGAGGAAATGGTGGAGAAAGCACAGAAAGAAGTAGAGACCATGATTCGGGAAGAGGGGGAGAACGCTGCTTTAGAAGTTGGTGTTCACGGAATCCATCCGGAACTGATTCGTCTCCTTGGACGTATGAAATTCCGTTCCAGTTATGGACAGAACGCATTAAAGCATTCCATCGAAGTTGCACAGCTGTCAGGTCTTCTGGCGGCAGAAGTTGGTACGGATATCCGTCTGGCAAAACGTGCCGGCTTATTACATGATATAGGAAAATCCATCGACCATGAAGTGGAAGGATCCCATATTCAGATCGGTGTTGACTTATGTAGAAAGTATAAAGAATCTCCAATTGTCATCAACGCAGTAGAAGCCCATCACGGCGATGTAGAACCGGAATCTCTGATTGCCGGAATCGTACAGGCTGCGGATGCAATCTCAGCTGCCCGCCCGGGTGCGAGAAGAGAGACACTGGAAACATATACCAACAGATTGAAACAGTTAGAAGATATCACAAACTCCTTCAAGGGAGTAGACAAATCCTATGCTATTCAGGCAGGCCGTGAGGTTCGGATTATGGTATTGCCAGATCATGTCAATGATTCTGATATGGTATTACTGGCAAGAGATATTTCCAAACAGATTGAAGCTGAACTGGAATATCCTGGACAGATCAAAGTCAGTGTAATCCGTGAAAGTCGTGTCGTAGATTACGCAAAATAAAGTTTGCAGATGACGACCGATGAGGACAGTCAACAACACCCCGGTGTAAAACGAAAGTTTTAGACCGGGGATTTTTAATATGGAGCAAAGCGATGAAAAAAACGATAGTAAGGGAGTATCGACTCCAGTCTTCTTATATAAAAGAGAAACAGGAACTGACACTTGCCTTTTTGACGGATCTTCATGATCAGGTCACAGGTGAGGACGGGGAGCGGATTTTTCAACTCCTCGAAAAACAACATCCGGATCTGGTGTTGGTCGGCGGGGATGTCGTTGTCGGAAAAAAGGGATGTGAAATAGAAAAAGCGTTTGGTTTTCTGAAAAAACTGTCGGAAACATATCCGGTATATTATGCAAGCGGCAACCATGAACAACGGATTGTCGAACATCCGGAGATTTACGGAGAGGTCGGGAAAAGATATGAGGCAGCAGTAGAAGAACTGCCATTACTGCGGCTACGGAACCGGAAAGTGCAGGTGGAGAAGAAGGGAATACCGCTTACCATCTGCGGGCTGGAGCCGGACGAACGATTTTATGAGAAAGGGCGTCGGAAAGAGGGCATGGTGGAAGAACTGGAAAAACGGTTCGGACAACCGGATCCTGACCGGATCACGATTCTTCTGGCGCATAATCCACGCTATAAGAAAGAGTATCTTTCCTGGGGTGCAACGGTGACATTCTGCGGACATTACCACGGCGGGGTGATGATGTTCGGGAAGAGACGGGGAGCGATTTCTCCGGATTTTCGGCTCTTTCCGGGCGAATGTGGAGGAATCCACAAAAAGGGAGAACATGCAGTGATCGTCAGTGCCGGGCTGGGGGAGCATACGATCCCGTTACGGATCCATAACCCAAGAGAACTGACGATCCTTCGAATCTGCGCTTTACAAAACCGGAAAATGCCTGTAAAATAAACATTCAGGTATAAACGAAAAGAAAAAGAGGAAGAAACATGGGAATACCGGTAAAACTGGAGGCATTTGAAGGTCCGCTGGATCTGCTTTTACATCTGATCGAAAAGAATAAGATTGATATTTACGACATTCCGATCGTAGAGATCACAGAACAGTATATGGAATATATCCGGCAGATGCAGGAAGAAAACCTGAATATCATGAGTGAGTTCATGGTAATGGCGGCAACGCTCCTGGATATCAAGTGTAAGATGCTTCTTCCAAAAGAAGTAACCGAAGAAGGGGAAGAAAAAGATCCCCGTGAAGAACTGGTACAGCAGCTGTTGGAGTATAAGATGTATAAATATATGTCCTACGAGCTGCGGGACCGTATGGCAGATGCTTCCCGTTGTGTATACCGGGCGGAGAGCATGCCGAAAGAAGTGCTGGAATATCGACTGCCGGTGGATATCCAGGAACTGATCGGTGATCTGACACTGGCAAAACTTCAGAATATTTTCAATTCTATCATCAAACGACAGGAAAACAAGGTGGATCCGATCCGAAGCAAATTCGGTAAGATCGAGAAAGAAGAAGTCAGTCTGGAAGACAAGATGAGTGATCTGGAGCTGTATGCCAGAACACATCGCTATTTTTCCTTCCGGGGGCTTCTGGAAAAACAGTCGAGTAAGATTCAGGTGATCGTTACGTTTCTTGCGATCCTGGAACTGATGAAAACCGGTGTGATTACCATAGAACAGGAACATTTGTTTGATGATATTCAGATTACATCTTTAAAATATGAGGAGCAGCAGGAAGATGGAGAAACTGGAAGCAGCGATTGAGGCTATTTTATTTTCCGCGGGTGATTCGGTGGAGACAGGAAGAATCGCGAAAGCAATCGGGCAGGATAAAAACACGACGGAAAAAATCATCCGGAATATGATGTTAAAATACAATGCCAGAGATCGTGGAATCAAAATCCTGGAACTGGACGGAGCATTTCAGATGTGTACCAAGCAGGAATATTATGAATATCTGGTGGAGATCGCATTGCAGCCGAAAAAAGCAGTGCTGACAGATGTCATGCTGGAGACACTCTCGATTATCGCCTACAAGCAGCCGGTAACGAAACAGGAGATTGAAAAAATCCGTGGAGTAAAGTGTGATCATCCGATCAATAAACTGGTGGAATATAATCTGGTACAGGAATTGGGACGACTGGATGCACCGGGACGACCGATCCTTTTTGGAACGACGGAAGAATTTTTAAGAAATTTCGGGGTGCAGTCCACCGAGGATCTGCCGACGATCAGCCCGGTAAAACTGGAAGATTTCAAGGCAGAGGCGGAAGAAGAGATTCAGTTACAGCTGGATCTGTAAAAATAAGGTTCTAAAAGAAAAAGAGCCGCATATAGTATCTTTGGAAAACTGTGATAAAAAACGGGGGATACTATATGGGAAGAATAAAGCGGGGATTATTGTTGCTGCTTTTCCTGCTGTTGGGAACGCCGGCAGTGGGATATGGTATGCAGTTGAGTGAATCAGAACTTTATGCGCGTTCGGCATGTCTGATGGATGCAGACTCCGGACGTGTTTTGTATTCTAAAAACAGCGAGCAGAAGCTTCCGATGGCAAGTACCACGAAGATTATGACCTGTATTCTGGCACTGGAAGACGGACGGATGGACGATCTGGTCACCGTATCTGCCTATGCGGCGAGCCAGCCGAAAGTACATATGGGCGCAAAAGCAGGAGAGCAGTTTTATCTGCAGGATCTTCTGTATGCGCTGATGCTGAATTCGGATAACGATGCGGCGGTAATGATCGCAGAGCAGGTCGGGGGATCGGTGGAAGGATTTACGGAAAAGATGAATCTGAAAGCAAGGGAAATCGGCTGTGAAGATACTTATTTTATCACGCCGAACGGTCTGGATGCGGAGAATGAAAATGGGATCCACAGTACCACGGCGGAGGATCTGGCAAGGATTCTGCGATATTGTATTATGGAGTCTCCGAAGAAAGAAGATTTTCTGGCAATCACGCGGATGCCGTCCTATACATTCTGGAACTACAGCAAGACACAGGTCTATCAGTGCACAAATCACAATGCGTTTCTGGGAATGATGGACGGAGCGCTGACGGGGAAAACCGGATTTACGGGGAATGCCGGGTACTGTTATGTGGGAGCCTTACAGTGGGAAGGAAAAACACTGATCGTGTCTCTGCTTGCGTGCGGATGGCCGAATAATCGGGGATATAAATGGGAGGATACCAGAAAACTGATGACTTACGGGCTGACGAATTATGAATACCGGGAAGTCTTTGAAAAGAAGGATCTCGGACGACTTGCAGTGGTCAATGGGCAGAAAAAAGGGACTGCGATTGACGATGTGGCAACGACGCGTCTGGAATACGGGGCAGATACGGAGCAGATGCATCTGTCGCTGCTTTTACGGAAGGATGAACAGATTACCGTTCGTTATCAGCTGCCGGCACAGCTGGAAGCTCCGGTCAGGAAGGGACAGCAGGTCGGGGTGGTGCAGTATTTTCTGGGAGAAAAGCTGCTGCAGGAATATCCGGTGTATGCGGGAGAACGGGTGGATGTGAGAGATTATTACTGGTGTCTGGAACAGGTAGGTGCGGCGTACTGCGCCTGAGAGGAAGAAAACATGAGAAAAATGACAGAAGAACTGGAAGACTGTCCGGTAATTGCGGCAGTGAAAGATGAAAAAGGCCTGGAAGAGTGCCTGAAGATGGATGTGGGAATGGTATTTGTCTTATATGGAACGGTATGTAACATCGGCGAGATCGTAAAAAAGATCAAGGAAAAAGGGAAAATTGCGGTAGTACATATCGATCTGATCCAGGGGTTGAGTGGAAAAGAGGCGGCAGTGGAGTTCCTGAAAACCTATACCCGTGCCGACGGAATCATTACAACGAAACCGGCACTGGTCAGGTGTGCAAAAGAACTGGGAATGTTTACCGTGCTTCGCTTTTTTGTGATCGATTCGATGGCGTACGATAACATCCAGAGACAGACTGCGGGTTATCGTCCCGATGTGATCGAGATCCTTCCGGGACTGATGCCGCGCGTGATAGAAAAAATCCGAAACAGCGTGCGCTGTCCGGTGATTGCGGGCGGTCTGATCAGCGAGAAGGAAGATATTGTGGCAGCCCTGAAAGCCGGTGCTGTCGCAATCTCGACCACAAATGAAAATGTATGGAAAATGTAAGAAGATAGACAGCATTTGCCTGTTGTGTTTTCGGAAAGTTCGGTATATAATTTTTCCATACGAAGAAACGCTGTAAAAAGAGAAAACAGTAACACAGATAATGGAGGAAACAGCATGTTTTGTAAATATTGCGGAAACCGTCTGGATGACGGAGATCGTTTCTGTGGGGCATGTGGTCATCCGGTAGATGAAAAACCGGTGCAGGAAGCTGCGCCTGAAAAAGTCTATAAAAAACAGGAGGATGAAGCGCCCAAGATCAGAAAGAGAAATCCGGAACCGGAATACGATAACCGTATGACTGCCGGTATGGAGTATGGATATCGGGTAGATGAGGATTCCGATTCGGAAGATGACGATGAGGATGATTACGAAGAAGAGTGGGAGCGGGAAGAGAAAAAAGAAAAAATTACCTTTGCCGTTCTCGGCGTAATCATTGTAGTTCTCGTAGTTGCGATCGTATTTGGTGTGGTAAAACTGGTTGGCGCCGGAGGCGGCGATACGAAAAAAGTTTCTCAGCTGAACGAGCAGATGAAAGAAGATATGCAGAAGAGTCAGGAGAGAGATGATAACGAGACCGCACAGGCAGCAGCCGAAGAACCGGAAACAGTGGCACCGGAAGTTACAGCGACACCGGAACCGACACAGGAAGTTGTGCCAACGCAGGAAGCGGAGGCAGCAACGGTGGCACCGACACAGCAGGCGACACCGGAACCAACCCCGGAGGTTGTGGTTCAGGAACAGAACGAAGCGGCAGCCAGTGACGCGGGAGCAGATACCGGAAGCAGCGATTATGTGATTCCGGACAGCAGTACCAGATATCTGACGAATGCAGATCTGAATGGACTCTCCGAGTGGCAGATCCGTATCGCGAGAAATGAAATTTATGCCCGTCATGGCAGAATCTTTAAGTCGGATGATCTGGCAGACTATTTTGCATCGAAAAGCTGGTACACACCAAGCGTATCGGCAGATCAGTTTGACAATTCGTATCTGAACTCGATCGAGATCGAGAACCTGAAACTGATCACCGCCTATGAAAAGGCTCACAATCTGAATCAGTAACAGAAAAGTCAAAAACAGGAATCTCCTGAAACAGAGAAACAAAGTATGTGGATCTGTTTCGGGAGGTTTTTTTGATGCCTGATTATTCTGTACTTTATCCCCTGGTATCATTATAAAAAAATATGAAAAAAGTATAAAAACACTTGTATAACATAAAATAAGTGATATTATTAGTTAGTCGACGAAAGATTAGTCAACGAACTAATAAGAAAGGAAGAGAGAACGAATGAATGAAAAAGAGCATTCCGCAGAGTTCCTGATGATGAAATTGCTTCATGTGTATGCGGCAAAGACGTTTCATCAGCTTTCTCATGTGAATCTGCACCCCGGACAGATGCCGATGCTAAATCTCTTGTATCAGCAGGACGGACTCAGCCAGAAAGAAATCTGCAGTAAACTGTGTATCAAACCATCGACGGTGACAGTATCTTTACAGCGGATGGAAAAATCAGCTCTGGTCTGTCGGGTAGCAGATGAAAAGGATAAACGAATCCAGAGAATTTATCTGACGGATTACGGCAGAGAGCTTCACCGGGAAGTGGAGAAAATACGAAAAGAAGTAAATGCAGTGATGGTGCAGGGGATGACACCGGAAGAGGTGGATCATCTGAAAGACCAGATTCTCCAGATGCAGGAAAATCTGGAAAAAATGCCTGGAAGTATGGAAATCAAAGGTTATTTTAGGGAAGGAGAACAATAGGTATGTTACGGATGTTTCGGGAACTGAAGGGTTCCTATCGTTATATCATGCTGATCTTCGCCCTGCTGTTCGGGCAGGCATTCTGTGATCTGGCACTGCCTTCGTACACTTCGGATATTATCAATGTCGGTGTACAGCAGGGCGGTATTCCGGACAGTGTACCGGATCAGATCCGGGAAGAATCCATGGATCAGCTGTTTTTATTCATGGACAGTGATCAGCAGGAAGAAGTCAAAGAATATTATATACTGGAAGACGGTGTTTATACCCACGAAAAACTGAAAGATGAAGAAAGAGATTCTCTGAATACGATCTTCGGAAAGGCAATGCTGGCAGTGACCAGCCTGCAGCAGCCTGAGACGCAGGAGGCACTGGCACAGCAGATGCAGCTTCCGGACGGGGTGGATGTGATGGATGCGATCGCACAGCTTCCGGATGAAGCGAGAAGCCAGATGATGGAACAGATGACCGAAAAGCTGGAGGATATGCCGGAATCCATTGCGACACAGGGAGCCATCCAGTATCTGAAAAACGAGTATCAGGAGATGGGCGAAGATCTGGACCGGATCCAGATGCAGTATGTGCTGTGGTCCGGCATCAAGATGCTGCTTCTGGCAGCACTGATCATGGTCGCTTCTGTCTGTGTGACTTTCTTCTCCTGTCGGATCGCGGCAAAACTCGGTCATGATCTGAGAAATAAAGTGTACCGGAAAGTATTATCCTTTTCGAGCAAAGAAATGGATAATTTTTCCACCGCGTCTCTGATCACCAGAAGTACGAACGATATCCAGCAGGTACAGATGGTATTTACCATGTTGTTCCGTATTGTCTTATACGCGCCGATCCTTGGTATCGGTGGTGTGCTGAAAGTGCTGAACACAGACGCATCCATGACCTGGATCCTTGGAATCGCAGTGGCAGCGATCCTGATCCTGGTAGCCGTTCTTTTCTGGGTTGCGATGCCGAAATTTAAAAAACTGCAGGATCTGATCGACCGTCTGAACCTGGTCAGCCGTGAGATCCTGACCGGTATTCCGGTGATCCGTGCGTTCAGCCGGGAAAAACACGAGGAAGAGCGGTTCGAGGAAGCGAACCGGAGACTGACGAAGACCAACCTGTTTGTCAACCGTACAATGACGTTTATGATGCCTCTGATGATGCTGATCATGAACGGAATCAGTGTACTGATCATCTACACCGGTGCACACAGTATCGATGCCGGTAATATGCAGGTGGGTGATATGATGGCATTTATCCAGTATGCGATGCAGATCATCATGTCGTTTTTGATGATCACGATGATGTCCATTATGCTGCCGCGTGCCGGTGTGGCTGCCAACCGTATCCTGGAGGTTCTGGATACCCCGCTTTCCATCGAAGATCCGGAAACCAGTGAAAAACCGGAAGAAAGTGAAAAAGGAACGGTAGTATTTGACCATGTAAGTTTTGCCTATCCGGGAGCGGAAGAGGAAGTCCTTTCTGATATTACCTTCGAGGCGAAGAAAGGTGAGACGGTTGCTTTTATCGGAAGTACCGGAAGCGGTAAGAGTACGCTGGTAAATCTGATTCCACGTTTCTTTGATGTGACAAAAGGAAGCATCCGGGTGGACGGTGTGGATATCCGCAGGATGGAACTGAAAGATCTGCGGGATCGCATCGGTTATGTGCCGCAGAAAGGGGTACTGTTTTCCGGAACGATCGACTCGAACCTCCGCTACGGAAGAGAGAACGCGACGAAAGAAGAACTGGAGAAGGCAGCAGCCATTGCCCAGGCGACAGAATTTATCGAACAGAAAGAAGAAGGCATGGAAAGCCCGATCGCACAGGGCGGAAGCAATGTGTCCGGTGGTCAGAAACAGCGTTTGTCGATCGCAAGGGCAATTGCAAAACAGCCGGAGATCTATATTTTTGATGACAGCTTCTCCGCACTGGATTTTAAGACGGACGCGGCTCTTCGAAAAGCATTGAAAGAAGAAACCGAGAAAGCCACAACCCTGATCGTTGCACAGCGTATCAGTACGATTCTGCATGCAGACCGTATCCTGGTGCTGGACGAAGGAACGGTTGTCGGTATGGGAACACATAGAGAACTTCTGCAGTCCTGCGAAGTATATCGGCAGATTGCACAGTCACAGCTGTCACAGGAGGAACTGGATCATGAGTGAAAATAGCAGACGCCCCTCCAGAGGACCTATGGGACGGGGAAGAATGAGCGGAGAAAAGGCAAAAGATTTCTCCGGAGCAGTAAAAAAATTACTGCGTTATATGAGCAAATATAAGATCCGGCTGATCGGCATGATGATCTTTGCCATCGCCGGTACGGTATTTAACATCGTGGGACCAAAGATTCTTGGTAAAGCGACGACAGAACTGTTTAACGGATTGGTAGCGAAGGTCAACGGAACCGGCGGGATTGATTTTGACAAGATCGGACGGATCCTTTTGTGGACACTGGGACTGTATCTGTGCAGTGCGGCATTTTCCTTCATCCAGGGATTTATCATGACGGGAATCTCCAACGATGTTAGCTACTCCCTGCGAAAAGACATTTCCGGGAAAATGAACCGGCTGCCGATGAAGTATTACGAAAGCCGGACTTACGGAGAGGTGCTCTCCAGAATCACCAACGATGTGGATACCCTGCAGCAGGGGCTGAACCAGAGTATCACGCAGCTGATCACTTCGGTGACAACGCTGATCGGTGTATTTATCATGATGCTGAGTATCAACGTATGGATGACTTTATGTGCCCTGCTGATCCTGCCGTGCTCGATGTTCATTATCGGCAAGGTGATGAAGCGGTCCCAGAAGTATTTCCAGCAGCAGCAGAAATATCTGGGTGATGTGAACGGTCAGGTGGAAGAGGTCTATGCCGGACAAAATATTGTAAAGGCATTTAATAAGGAAGAAGCTGTGATGGCGACTTTCGAGGAGACGAACAAAAAGTTATACGAATCCGGCTGGAAATCTCAGTTTTTCTCTGGCATGATGATGCCGATCATGCAGTTTGTGGGAAATATCGGATATGTGATGGTGGCACTTCTCGGCGGTTTCATGACGATCAAAGGAGCCATCGAAGTCGGTGACATCCAGTCATTTTTCCAGTACATCCGAAACTTTACCCAGCCGGTACAGCAGATCGCGCAGGTTACAAATATGATGCAGTCCGCAGCGGCAGCTTCCGAGCGTGTTTTTGAATTCCTTGAGGAAGAGGAGGAAGAACAGACCGCCGAGCATCCGGTGAAACTGGAAAACGGCGTGGAAGGTCGCGTAACATTTGAACACGTAAGCTTCGGCTACCGCCCGGATCAGATTATCATAAAAGATTTCTCCGAGCAGGTGCAACCGGGACAAAAAATCGCGATCGTCGGTCCGACCGGTGCCGGAAAAACCACACTGGTGAAACTGCTGATGCGTTTCTATGATGCCAACAGCGGGAGAATCCTGATCGACGGACACGATATCCGGGACTTTAACCGGAGAGATCTGAGAGAATGTTTCGGTATGGTATTGCAGGATACCTGGCTGTTTAACGGTACGATCATGGAAAATATCCGTTACGGAAGACTGGATGCGACCGACGAAGAAGTGATCGCAGCGGCAAAAGCCGCGCATGCACACCGGTTTATCCAGACACTGCCGGAAGGATACAACACCGTGTTAAATGAAGAAGCCAGCAACGTATCCCAGGGACAAAAACAGCTCCTGACGATCGCAAGAGCGATTCTTGCCGATAACCGGCTGCTGATCCTTGACGAGGCGACTTCCTCAGTCGATACCCGAACAGAAGAACGGATCCAGAAAGCGATGGATTACCTGATGAAAGGCCGCACCAGTTTCGTGATCGCACACCGCTTATCTACGATCAAAGATGCAGATGTGATCCTGGTAATGAAGGACGGAGATATTATTGAGCAAGGAAATCATGAAGACCTCTTGGCAATGAACGGATTTTATGCTAATCTATATAATAGTCAGTTTGAGAAAGTCAGCTGACAGGCAAGAGAAAAAAGGGGGGATGTTGCGATGACGCAGAAAACATCCCCTTCTTTATGCAATCTTAAGGAGGAAATCAATGAGAAATCTTTTGGTAGCACAGTCCGGAGGACCGACATCAGCAATCAATGCGACGATCGCAGGAGTGATCATGGAAGCGCATGCATCCGATCAGGTGGATACGATCTATGGTGCAGTCAACGGCATCAAAGGCGTTCTGGAGGAACGGTTTGTCAACCTGAGTGAGAAAGTACCGGGTGAGGACGAACTGGAGATCCTTTGCCAGACACCGGCAGCAGCACTGGGATCCTGCAGGGTAAAACTGAAAAATCCGGAAGAAGACGACAGTCAGTTTCAGGAAATCATCCGGATTTTCCGCAAACATGGAATCGCGTACTTTATTTACGCAGGTGGAAACGATTCCATGGATACGGTGGATAAACTGGCGGCATACTGTAAAGAACACGAAATAGAAGATATTCATGTCATGGGAGCACCGAAGACGATTGACAACGATCTGGTGGGAACTGATCACTGTCCGGGATTCGGCTCCGCAGCAAAATATATTGCAACTACATTTTCCGAGCTGGAAAGAGACTGCCATGTGTACGATACCAAGGCAGTCACGATCGTGGAAGTGATGGGAAGAAATGCCGGATGGCTGACCGCAGCTTCCGCACTTGCGAGAAATAACGGAGCAGAAGGTCCGAGCCTGATCTATCTTTGTGAGCCGGCATTTTCAGTGGAGAGTTTTCTTGCAGATGTAAAAGGAAAATTAGAGAAACAGGACAGTGTTCTGGTGGCAATCAGTGAGGGAATCAAAGACAAAGACGGTGTGTATATCTCCGAGCAGGTACAGAGCGGAGCCGTGGACAATTTCGGTCACAGCTATATCGCGGGAAGCGCCAGAGTGCTCGAAAATATCGTGCGAAGAGAAATCGGCTGCAAAGTAAGATCCATTGAACTGAATCTGATGCAGCGATGCGCCTCCCATATCGCAAGCAAGACCGACATCCAGGAGTCAAAGATGCTTGGCATGACCGCCTGCCGCTGTGCCCTGCAGGGAAAAAGCGGGCTGATGGCTTCGGTAGAAAGAATCAGCAGCCATCCGTACCAGGTGCGCTACACTGCGGTTCCGGTCTGCGAGGTGTCGAATCAGGAGAAAAAAGTACCGGCAGATTATATCAATGAAGCAGGAAACGATGTGACAGAAAAGATGATGGAATACCTGAAACCACTGATCCACGGCGAAACAGAAGTGATCTATGAAAACGGAATTCCGAAACATTTATACCTTTATTAAGTTTTTCTGAAGGCTTTTGTCAAAAAGTTATTGAAAAAAAAAGCAAAAAATAGTAGAATTATAATCGGCTGAAATTTTGTTTTCACTTAAATTTTTTATAAAAATGGAGGGCTGAAGTATGAGCAATACAGCACAAAGCGCAGCAAGCACAAGGATAGCCTCTTTGCTTGATGCAAACAGTTTTGTTGAAATCGGTGGACAGATTACTGCAAGAAGTACAGATTTCAACTTATCTGCAAAAGAAACCCCGTCAGATGGTGTCATCACCGGATATGGTGTGATCGACGGAAGCCTGGTGTATGTATACAGCCAGGATGCTACCGTACTGAATGGAACTGTTGGTGAGATGCATGCAAAGAAAATTGCAAGACTGTATGATTTTGCAATGAAAACAGGTGCACCGGTGATCGGTTTGATCGATTGCGCAGGTATGCGTCTGCAGGAAGCAACCGATGCACTGAACGGTTTCGGTGAAATTTACATGCAGCAGACAAAAGCAAGCGGTGTGATCCCACAGATCACAGGTATCTTCGGAACCTGCGGCGGTGGAATGGCTATGATTCCGGCACTGACAGACTTTACTCTGATGGAAGAGAAAAAAGCAAAATTATTTGTCAATTCTCCAAACGCCATCGAAGGAAATGAAATCTCCAAATGCGATACTTCCGCAGCTGAGTATCAGGCAAAAGAAGCAGGTCTGGTAGATTTCAAAGGAAGCGAAGAAGATGTTCTGGCACAGATCCGTGCGCTGGTAACTATGCTTCCTGCAAACAACGAAGATGATATGTCTTACGAAGAATGCACAGATGATCTGAACAGAGTATGCAAAGATCTGGCAAACTGTGCAGGAGATACTTCTATCGCACTGTCTCAGATCAGCGATAACAACGTATTCTTCGAAGTAAAAGCAGACTATGCAAAAGATATGGTTTGTGGATTCATCAAACTGAACGGTTCCACTGTAGGTGCTGTTGCAAACAGAACAGAGATCTACGATGCAGAAGGAAACCTGACAGAAACCATGGATGCAGTATTATCCGCAAGAGGAGCAAGAAAAGCAGCAGACTTCGTAAAATTCTGTGACGCTTTCAACATCCCGGTTCTGACACTGACCAATGTTACCGGATTCAAAGCAACCAAATGCTCTGAAGCAAACATGGCAAAAGCAGTTGCTGAACTGACTTATGCATTTGCAGATGCTACTGTACCGAAAGTAAACGTGATCGTAGGAAAAGCTTACGGAAGCGCTTACCTGGCTATGAACAGCAAATCCATCGGTGCAGATATGGTTTATGCATGGCCGAACGCTGAAATCGGTATGATGGATGCAAAACTGGCAGCAAAGATCATGTACGCAGATTCTGATGCAGCTACCATCAACGAGAAAGCTGCTGAATATGCAACCCTGCAGTCCAGCGTGGAATCCGCAGCAAGAAGAGGATATGTAGATACTATTATCGAAGCTGAGGATACAAGAAAATATGTGATCGGTGCTTTCGAGATGCTTTACACAAAGAGAGAGGATCGTCCAAGCAAAAAACACGGAACAGTATAATGAGGTGAGCATAAATGAAGCAGAGATGGAAAAAAATTGCCAGTCTGATGCTGGTTACAATCTGTGCATTTTCTCTGACAGCCTGCGGTAAGAAAGAAGAAACAGCTGCTTACCAGCAGATTACAGATGATATGGTAAGCAACTGTGCAGAGGTATCTCAGAGTGCAGTGGAATCTCTGGCAGGTTTCGATGATGAAACTCTGAATCAGATGACTGCAAACAGAGACACATTTACCAGACTTGCAGTATCAGCATGGATGGACCAGGAAAACGAACTTGGTAAATATGAGGAAATGGGAACCCCGACAACAGATATTGACCGTGAAGAAGGACAGGTAACTGTTGATATTCCGGCAAAATTTGACAAAGGTAATGCAGAAATCAAAGTTGTATTCAATTACAGCAGTGATTATGACCAGATGGTTCCTGCTTATATGACTATTTCCGAAGTTGAAACTACCGGAATGAAATTAAACGGTGCCGCTGTCAATACCGTTATGGGTGTCGGCTGTGTATTCGTTGTTCTGATCTTCCTGATTTTCGTTATTTCCTTATTTAAGTATGTTGGAAAGATCGGACAGAAAGAGACAGCACCGAAAGCAGCACCAGCACCTGCACCAGCAGTACCGGCTGCACCTGTTGAGGAAGACCTGACAGATGATCTGGAACTGGTAGCAGTTATTTCCGCAGCAATTGCAGCATCTGAGAACACATCCACAGATAGCTTTGTGGTTCGTTCCATCAAAAAAGTGAACAGAAGTAAATGGCAGAGAGCCTGAGCATAGGAGGAATATCACATGAAAACTTATACAATTACTGTTAATGGCAATGTATACAATGTAACTGTTGAAGAAGGACAGACAAGCGGCGCACCTGCAGCAGCTCCTGTTGCAGCACCAAAAGCAGCACCTGCAGCAGCTCCGAAAGCAGCAGCACCTGCAGCTTCCGCTGGTTCCGTAAAAGTAACAGCCGGAGCAGCCGGTAAAGTATTTAAAGTAGAAGCAAGCGTTGGACAGGCTGTAAAAGCCGGTGATCCAGTGATCATCCTGGAAGCAATGAAGATGGAAATCCCGGTTGTTGCTCCGCAGGACGGAACCGTTGCAAGCATTGACGTTGCTGTTGGTGATGCAGTTGAAGCTGGTGCTACTCTGGCATCCTTAAACTAAGACTGAATTTGCAGACAATGTAAATTCCCAAACAGCGACGACTTGCTGAATTCAACAACGGGAGGTTAAAAACATGAGTATAATGAATACATTGTCAAACTTATGGGAACAGACTGCGTTCATGAACCTGGATTGGGGCAACTATGTTATGATCCTGGTTGCGCTGGTATTCCTGTATCTGGCAATCAAACACGGATTTGAGCCACTGCTGCTGGTGCCGATCGCATTCGGTATGCTGCTGGTTAACATCTATCCGGATATTATGGCAGATCCTTACGTAGATGCTATGGGTATCGAACATGCCGGTGGTCTTCTGCATTACTTCTTCATCCTGGATGAGTGGAGTATCCTGCCGTCCCTGATCTTCATGGGCGTTGGTGCGATGACAGACTTTGGTCCGCTGATCGCCAACCCGAAGAGTTTTATTCTTGGTGCTGCAGCACAGCTGGGTATCTACAGCGCGTACTTCCTGGCTATTTTCCTGGGATTCAACGGAAAAGCAGCAGCAGCAATCTCTATCATTGGTGGAGCCGATGGTCCGACCTCTATCTTCCTGGCAGGTAAACTGGGCCAGACAGAACTGATGGGACCGATCGCCGTGGCAGCATATTCTTATATGTCCCTGGTTCCGATCATTCAGCCGCCAATCATGAAACTTCTGACAACTGAAAAAGAAAGAAAGATCAAGATGGAACAGCTTCGTCCGGTATCCAAACTGGAGAAGATCTTATTCCCGATCGTTATCACAATTGTAGTTTGTATGATCCTTCCTACAACTGCTCCTCTGGTAGGTATGCTGATGCTTGGTAACTTGTTCAAAGAGAGTGGTGTTGTAAAACAGCTGACAGAGACAGCTTCCAACGCGCTGATGTACATCGTAGTTATCCTGCTGGGTACTTCCGTAGGTGCATCTACAAGCGCAGAAGCATTCCTGAACGTAGATACTCTGAAGATCGTTCTTCTGGGTCTGGTTGCATTCTGTGTTGGTACAGCCGGTGGTGTTCTCTTTGGTAAGATCATGTGCAAATTGTCCGGTGGAAAGCTCAATCCTCTGATCGGATCTGCCGGTGTATCTGCCGTTCCTATGGCAGCCCGTGTATCCCAGAAAGTCGGTGCGGAAGCAGATCCGACCAATTTCCTTCTGATGCATGCTATGGGACCTAACGTAGCAGGTGTTATCGGTACCGCAGTAGCGGCCGGAACTTTCATGGCTGTATTCGGAGTATAATACGGTAATACAAAAGCCACAGATCCCGATGCGGGCTGCCATGTCCGCAGTCGGGTATAATAGAAAGAAAGGATAAGACTATGACAGATATTGCTAAAAAACCAATTAAAATTACTGAAACAATTCTGCGTGATGCACATCAGTCTCTGATTGCAACAAGAATGACAACAGAGCAGATGCTGCCGATCGTAGATACTATGGATAAAGTAGGTTATCATTCTGTAGAGTGCTGGGGTGGTGCAACATTTGATGCTTCCCTGCGTTTCCTGAAGGAAGATCCATGGGAAAGACTTCGTAAATTCCGTGACGGATTCAAAAACACAAAACTGCAGATGCTGTTCCGTGGACAGAACATCCTGGGATATCGTCCATATGCAGATGATGTAGTAGAATATTTTGTACAGAAATCTATCGCAAACGGTATTGATATCATCCGTATCTTTGACTGTCTGAATGATATGAGAAACCTGCAGACAGCAGTAAAAGCAGCAAATAAAGAAAAAGGTCATGCACAGGTTGCACTGTCTTACACACTGGGTGATGCTTATACTCTGGAATACTGGACAAATATTGCAAAAGAGATCGAAGAGATGGGTGCGGATTCTATCTGTATCAAAGATATGGCTGGTCTGCTGCTTCCTTATAAAGCAACAGAACTGGTAAAAGCTTTGAAAGAGACTGTTAAGATCCCGATTCAGTTGCATACACATTATACTTCCGGTGTGGCTTCCATGACTTATATGAAAGCTGTTGAGGCTGGTGTTGATGTGATCGATACTGCAATCTCTCCATTTGCGCTGGGTACTTCTCAGCCGGCTACAGAGGTTATGGTAGAAACCTTCAAGGGTACTCCATATGATTCCGGTCTGGATCAAAAACTTCTGGCTGAAATCGCTGACTACTTCCGTCCAATCCGTGACGAGGCTCTGGACAGCGGTCTGCTGAATCCGAAGAACCTGGGTGTTAATATCAAAACTCTGCTGTATCAGGTACCGGGTGGTATGCTGTCTAACCTGACATCTCAGCTGAAAGAACAGAATGCAGAAGATAAGTTCTACGATGTTCTGGAAGAAGTTCCGAGAGTAAGAAAAGACCTGGGTGAGCCGCCTCTGGTTACTCCGTCTTCTCAGATCGTTGGTACACAGGCTGTATTTAACGTGCTGATGGGCGAAAGATACAAAATGGTTACAAAAGAAACAAAAGCTGTTCTCTCCGGTGAATATGGTAAGACTGTTAAACCGTTCAACAAAGAGGTTCAGAAGAAATGTATCGGTGACAAACAGCCGATCACCTGCCGTCCTGCAGATCTGATCCCGGACGAACTGGATACTCTGCGTGGCGAGATGGCTCAGTGGTCCGAGCAGGATGAGGACGTTCTGTCCTACGCACTGTTCCCACAGGTTGCTACTGACTTCTTCAAATATAGAGAGGCTCAGCAGACAAAAGTAGATGCTACGGTAGCGGATAATAAGAATGGGGCTTATCCGGTTTAAGATTGGGTAGGATTCCTTTTTAGAAAAATAGAAGAAAGTCTCACAAGATTTTTGAGTTTATCAGAGGTCTTGTGGGGCTTCTTTTTTTGTATTGGCAAAGGGGACGCCAGGACACGGGACTCCAAGGTCGGCAAACGTGGGCAGGGCAACTTTAAGCTAGCCGCTAACTTCGGCTATCGTTCACGAGGGTCGGCTGACCCTCGCGAAAGCCTGCGTAAGCGTCGGATCTTAAAGCTTGCCCTAAACGCCCACAAAGTGTTTGCCGACCTTGGAGTCCCGTGTCCTAGCTGTGTTTTGGCAGACACTAGAAAAGAAGAGCCGGGACTCTTGAAAAAGTGGGAGAAAAGATGGTAAGATAGTGCTGTTATGATTTTAGGATTGATGAGGAGTTTTGAATGAATATTATTAATATTGAGCATATCAGTAAGATTTTTGGGGAGAAGGTTATTTTTGAGGATGCTTCGTTTGGTATCCAGCAGGGGGATAAGATTGGTATTGTGGGGATTAATGGTACCGGAAAGTCTACGTTGTTGCGGATGATTGCGGGGGAGGAGGAGCCGGATGAGGGGCAGATTATCCGGCAGAATGGGTTGAAGATTGCTTATCTTCCGCAGAATCCACATTTTCCGAAGGGTGCTACGGTATCTTCGTATGCGTTGAACAGGAATGGAGATAAGGACTGGCTGGTGCAGAGTAATATGACGAAGCTTGGAATCGAAGTGTCTGAGCAGGAGGTGGAGAATCTTTCGGGAGGACAGCGGAGAAAGCTTGCGCTGGCGAAGGTGCTGGCGGGGGATTTTGATGTACTGCTGTTGGACGAGCCTACCAACCACCTGGATGAAGGGATGATCAACTGGCTGGAGGAATATCTGAAAGGATATAAGGGAGTGCTGGTGATGGTTACACATGACAGGTATTTCCTGGATAAAGTGTCCAACCGGATTCTGGAGATCAGCAGGGGAAATATGTATGGGTATGATGCGAATTATTCCCGTTTTCTGGAACTGAAGGCAGAGAGGGAGGAGATGGAACTTGCCAGTGAGCGGAAACGTCAGAGCATCCTGCGGATGGAACTGGAATGGGCGAAACGTGGATGCCGTGCCAGAAGTACAAAGCAGAGAGCACGACTGGATCGACTGGAAGACTTAAAACAGGGAAAAGCGCCGGTCAGCGATGCGGTTGTTGAGATGGATTCCGTAGAAACCCGGATGGGCAAGAAGACGATTGAACTGTATGAGGTGACGAAGAAATATGGCGATCAGATGCTTTTGAAGGATTTTACCTATACGGTTCTTCGCAATCAGCGCCTGGGAATCGTTGGACCGAACGGATGCGGAAAATCTACCTTGTTAAAGATCATGGCAGGACTGGAACAGCCGGATGAAGGTCGTGTAGAGGTAGGGGAGACGATCAAAATCGGATACCTGGCACAGGAAGAGCTGCCGATCAAAGACAGCAATCAGCGTGTGATCGATTATGTGAAAGAGATCGGAGAATATGTGCAGACAAGAGACGGCAGAATCAGTGCATCACAGATGCTGGAGCGGTTCTTATTCACACCGGATATGCAGTACACCCCGATTTCCAAACTCTCCGGTGGAGAAAAACGGCGGCTGTATCTGTTGTCTGTGCTGGTCAGCGGAGCGAATGTATTGATTCTGGATGAGCCGTCGAATGATGTGGATATCCCGACGGTTACGATCCTGGAAGATTATCTGAATGCATTTTCCGGTATTGTGATCACGGTTTCTCATGACCGGTATTTTCTGGATAATGTGGTGGATCGCATCTTTGAATTTGACGGAAACGGAACACTGCGCCAGTACGAAGGCGGTTATACGGACTACCGGGAGGCGAAAGAGCGCAGATTTGGAGAGACTGGAGCGATATCCAGCGTGCCGGGTGGAGAAAAAGAGAAGAAAGAAAAATCCACCGGAAAGGACTGGAAACAGAACCGCCCAACCAAATTGAAATTCACCTATAAAGAGCAGAGAGAATATGAGACAATCGATGATGATATCGTAGCGTTAGAGGAAAAAATCGAAAAACTGGACGATGATATGGTCAAGAATGCCACCAACTCCGGAAAGCTGGCAGAAATCATGCGGGAAAAAGAAGCTGCGGAAGCACAGCTGGAAGAAAAGATGGATCGCTGGGTGTATCTGAACGATCTGGCGGAACAGATTGAAGCGCAGAAGAGTGGAAATTAAAACAAGACCGCGCATCAGAAAAGATGGGCGATCTTGTTTGTAAACAATACAAAAGGTTTTCTCGATAAAAACCATACCAGGAAGAAGCAGAATGCCAGCAGATACAGACATTCCAGATTGCTCTCAACCGAAGTTAGAATGGAAGAACCGTATTTGAGGCAGCTGTAGACGAAACCGTGGAAGATATAGATTGCCATGGTTCGTTCTCCCAGATAGGAGTAGGATTTCTTTTCGGTCGGAAGTACCAGCATGAACAGGTAGATCAGAAGAAAAGAGATCAGATAACAGCCGATGCGGACAAGTACACCTTCGACGGAACCCATATCCATATCTGCGTAGGAGTATCGTCCATAGAAAATTTTCTGATCCAGCCGGTGATGGTAATTGTCGGTAAATAAAAAAACGGCAAAACCTCCCAGGATGGTCAGTGCACCCAGATACCCCTTCCGGTTCCGGAAACGGGCGAGGGAGGAAGAATCAAATTTTTTCCCGGCAAGAAAGAACGGGAAGAAAAACAGAATACGCGGAATCGAAAGAAAATTCCCAAAATCCGTGAATCCAATAAGAATTCCGGCAATGACGGACAAAATCATGCAGCCGGGGATTTTCTCAACCAGAGGAGAGAACAGTCTCCAGGCGAACAGTGCCATCAGATACCAGAGAGAAAATTTCGGTCTGGCAAAATAAAACCCGGTCTCTTTGTCCAGAACAAACGTATATAAAAGATAATACAGGATCTCGTATACAAAATAAGGAATGACCAGTCCGCAGAGCATTTTCTTTAAGGACGGGATCCGCTTGGAAAAATATCCGGAGATAAAGATGAAAGCAGGCATGTGGAATGCCACGATTCCCCATTTTAATTCGTAGAGAAATGAATTCTGATCGTTGCTTGGTTCAATAAAGTGACCGATGACGACCAGAAGAATCAATAATACTTTGTAATTGTCAAACAGATATTCACGCTGATCTCCCGATACGGCAGGTGCCTTTACAGTAGTGTCCATGATGAATCCTTTCTATATAAAAAGTGCAATGATTACAAATCAGTAACCATAGGTATTCTAAGAGTCATGGAGAAAAAATGCAAGGCGCAATATGGAGAAAATAGGAAGTAAAATAGATAAGTGATTGTTAAAAATTGACAGAAAGAAAAAGATACGACAAAATAAGAAAAGACAGTAGCAGAAAGGAGCAGAAAAATGGAACAGCAGAAGAGAAAAAAACGGGCGATGGCATTTGGTCTGGTGGCGATCGTACTGATTTTCTGGAATCTGATGCAGAATACAGCAGATCAGCAGAAATTACGGGTGGCATGTGTCGGGGATGAACTGACTTTTGGAACCGATGTGGAAGACCGGGAAGACAACTGTTACCCGGTACAGTTGCAGAAATACATGGAAAAGGCAGAGAAAAAATACCGGATCGGAAATTTCGGTGTGGAAGGTGCAGCGGTTCAAAAAAAGAGCAAAAAGCCATATACAAAAGAAGAACGATATGAGAGCAGTACCGAATATAAAGCGAATCTTGTTGTGATAATGCTTGGAACGAACGATACGACAGAGGAAAACTGGACAGATATCGATACGTTTCAAAAAGATTATCAATCCCTGATCAAAAACTATCAGGATTTAAAGAGCAGTCCGGAAGTCTGGCTGGTTACACCGCCGATGATCCAGTCTGATGGAAGCACAGAAATGGAAGAGAGAGCCAAAAGAGTGGAAGAAGTCAAAGATGCGGTCGAAACCATTGGCGAGAAGAACAAACTGACGGTTCTGGATCTTTACAGCTACAGCCAGGAGCATCCGGAATGGTATCAGAAAGACGGTATTCGTCTGAACAAGGACGGAGCAAAGGCAGTAGCGGACATGGTAGGCGACTGTATCGTAAATAAAAAGAAGTAGAAGCGGACAGAAACACGAAAATTTGCAGACATTCATATGATAAAGAGAAATAGAACTCAGAAATAAGGAGAAGAGAATGGATCCGTATCGTATGAATTGCCGGAACTCTTCCGGTAACTGCAGAAACCGGACCTGTGGCAACATGACAGGAAACAGAGAAGCGATGATGCCGATGGACACCAATGGCAAAACCTGCACCAATACACGCGATCGTGGTGCACAGGAAACATCTGTACAGGAGCATTTGCAGATGCTTCCACTGGCAATGGCGTATGTGCCAATGCAGAAATTCGGAAAGGTATACGAACCGGCCAGAGGATTTCAGCTTGGCACGATTTTCCCGGAACTTTGTAAACCATTTTGCGGGAAAGGAGGCGAATGCAGGCGATGATGGGACGAAACAACTGTACCTGCCAGGGAGAACGGAGCAAAGCACAGCTGATGGAGACGATCGGGCAGTCTGCATTTGCCGCTTATGATACCCTGCTTTATATGGACACCCATCCACAGGACCGGGAAGCCATGGCTTACTACCACAAACAGTCGGTGATCCGCCAGGAAGCCATGGAAGAGTACGCCAGACGCTTCGGTCCTCTGACAATGGATCTGATTGACGAGAGCAACTGCGACACCTGGGAATGGATGATGCAGCCATGGCCATGGGAAAGATCCCGGAAAGGCAGGTGTTAGTGTATGTGGATCTATGAAAAAAGACTGCAATATCCGGTAAACATCACGAAGACAGACGCACGGATCGCGAAGATTATAGCAACACAATATGGTGGCCCGGACGGCGAGATCGGTGCCTCGATGCGCTACCTCTCTCAGCGGTTCACCGCTCCGAACCGTGTCTGCATGGCGGTTCTTACCGATGTAGCGACAGAAGAGCTCGGACATCTCGAAATGGTATCCACGATCGTTCATCAGCTGACTGCCAACCTCACTGTGGAAGAAATCGAGAACCAGGGATTTGCGGACTACTATGTGGATCATGCAGTGGGAATCTGGCCGCAGTCGGCGGGAGGAATTCCGTTTAACTCCTGTGAGTTCCAGTCCAAGGGGGATCCGATCACGGATATGTTTGAGAGCATGGCTGCGGAACAGAAAGCACGGAGCACTTACGACAATATCCTGCGGGTTGTGCGGGATATTCCGGAGATTGCGGATCCGATCCGGTTCCTGCGGGCGAGAGAAGTGGTACACTTCCAGAGATTCGGTGAAGCTCTCCAGTCTCTCCAGGATCAGCTGAACAGTAAGAACTTCTATCAGATGAATCCGAGTTTTGACACCGGACTGACGCGGGAACCGTGCGACTGCCAGGGAGAATGTGTACAGTAAAAACGTAGAAAATTCAGACAATATCTTATAAAAAACAAGCAGAAATGACAAATATAAAAAAACGATAAAAATTTTATTGACACAAACGAAATACAGGTGTAAGATACACCCATACAAAGCAAAGGCGCTATGGAAAAACATCCGTAGTGCCTTTTGTCGTATCAAGGGAAATCGCACACTCTGTTTTCTTATGATACGGCAGGGCTTGAAAAAAGCGAAACAACGGCGTTTTGCAGCTTCTTATATATAATAGAAGCAAAACGTCGTTGTTTCGCTTTTTTCATTACAAAGAAAAGAGGAGGACAAGAGTATGACAGAAGAAATTATGGAAGTTCTGAACAGTCAGGTATTTGGCGTATGGTTCCTGATCGGCGCTGCATTGGTGTTCTGGATGCAGGCTGGATTCGCGATGGTGGAGGCAGGTTTTACCAGAGCGAAAAACACGGGTAACATTATCATGAAAAACTTGATGGATTTTTGTATCGGTACCTGTACCTTTATCCTGATCGGTTTCAGCCTGTTACTGGGAGAAGATATGGTAGGGCTGATCGGAAAACCGGGATTTGATATTTTTACCAGTTATGCAGATTTTGACTGGTCGAACTTCGTATTCAACCTGGTGTTCTGTGCAACAACAGCAACAATCGTTTCCGGAGCCATGGCAGAAAGAACAAAATTCTTATCCTATTGTATTTACTCCGGTGTAATCTCCGCACTGATCTATCCGATCGAAGCACACTGGATCTGGGGCGGCGGCTGGCTGGCTCAGATGGGATTCCACGATTTTGCAGGATCCTGTGCGATCCATATGGTAGGTGGTATCTCCGCACTGATCGGTGCCAAGATCCTTGGACCGCGTATCGGAAAATTTACGAAAGATAAATCCGGAAAAATCACAAAAGTCAATGCATTTCCGGGACACAACCTGGCAATCGGTGCACTTGGTGTATTTATCCTGTGGCTTGGCTGGTATGGATTTAACGGCGCAGCTGCAACATCTGTAGAACAGCTTGGTTCTATCTTCGTAACAACAACCATCGCTCCGGCGATCGCAACCGTAACCTGTATGATCTTTACCTGGGTTCGTTACGGAAAACCAGATGTATCTATGTGTCTGAACGCTTCCCTGGCAGGTCTGGTAGCCATCACGGCACCATGTGATGTAACCGATGCACTCGGAGCAATCATTATCGGTATTGTATCCGGTCTGCTGGTAGTATTTGGTGTATGGTTCCTTGATTATGTATTAAGAGTAGATGACCCGGTTGGTGCAGTCGCAGTTCACTGCTTAAACGGTATCTGGGGAACGATCGCAGTTGGTCTGTTCGCAACCACATCCGCACCTGGAAATGATGATCTGGTTGGTCTATTCTACGGCGGTGGATTTACCCTTCTTGGAAAACAGCTGATCGGTTTTGCAGCAGTAGCATCATGGACCGTAGTAACCATCACAATCACTTTCCTTGTGATCCGTGCTGTTGTAGGCTTGAGAGTTACCGAGGAAGAGGAAATCGTAGGTCTGGATGCAATGGAACATGGTCTGGCATCTGCTTACTCAGGATTCAGTATCATGGATATTTCCAACACCATGATGATGGATGTCAATGAAAATACAAACCTTGGTACAGATGATTACAAAGCAGCATCTGATGCACAGAAAAATGCAGCAGTTAAAGTAGTAAAAGCTCCGGTAGCAGCAGATACCGGTATGTATAAAGTAGTTATCATCTCGAAACTGTCAAGATATGACAAACTGAGAAAAGCTATGAACGATCTGGGTGTCACCGGTATGACCGTTACACAGGTTATGGGCTGTGGCGTTCAGAAAGGTGCCGGCGAGAAATACCGTGGTGTTGAAATCGATGCAACCCTGCTTCCAAAAGTAAAAGTAGAAGTGGTAGTCAGCAGCATTCCGGTCGATCAGGTCATCGAAGCTGCAAAGAAAGTTCTGTATACCGGACATATCGGCGATGGCAAGATCTTTGTATACAATGTTGACAGAGTCGTAAAAGTCCGCACCGGTGAAGAAGATACGGATGCACTGCAGGATGTAGAATAAAAAGTAAACATTCTCCTTAGATAAAACAGAACCTCCGGACATCTCAGAAACATAAAAAAAGAGATGTCTGGGGGGTTTTTTTCTCTTTTTAATAGTGTTATACTAAACAAAGATATCCGGTTGTTACCTTCGGCGGGATATCGATAGCAGGGGAGCATTAAAAGAAATGAGGGTATTGCATGGAACAAAAAGAGAAAAAAAGAAAGAAAAAGAAAAACTTCCGGGGTGGATATTATGATTATAATCTTCTTGCGATCGTAATCCTGCTGATCTGCTTCGGACTGATTATGCTCTACAGTACCAGTGCCTATGAGGCGCAAATGAAATTTCACGGGGATGATATGTATTATTTCCGCCGGCAGGCGCTGATCAGCGTGGGAGCGATTGTCATTGCAATTTTGATATCAAAATTGGATTATCATCTGATGATTCCGTTTACGGGAGCGTTGTACGTGATCTCGCTTATACTGATGGCAATGGTACGTTTTTCTCCGTTTGGTGTGGAAGCATACGGTTCCAGACGATGGTTAAAACTGGGAATCCAGTTCCAGCCGTCCGAGATTGCCAAGATTGCAATCATTACTTTTTTACCGGTTCTCATTATTAAGACGGGGAGAAAGGTAAGAAAACTGGGGACGGTAGCATTTCTTGTGCTGGTCGGTCTGATTCAGGCGGCAGGGGCATTCGTGCTCACCGATAACCTGAGTACAGGTATTATCATTGGCGGAATTGCCATGGTTATGATCTTTATCGCACATCCGAAGACCAAACCGTTTCTTGTGGTAGCAGCCATCATCGGTACGATTGCGGGAAGTATTGTTGCCTATATGGGACTGACCATGACAACCAGTGAGGATTTCCGTATTCGGAGGATTCTGGCATGGCTGCATCCGGAGGCAAATATGTCGTCCGGAGGATATCAGGCATTACAGGGACTGTATGCGATCGGAAGCGGCGGTTTCTTTGGCAAGGGTCTGGGAAACAGCGCTCAGAAACTTGGAACGATCCCGGAGGCCCAGAACGATATGATTTTTTCTATCGTCTGTGAGGAACTGGGGATTTTCGGAGCGGCGCTGTTACTTCTAATGTTCGGCTATCTGCTGTATCGTCTGTTTTTTATCGCACAGAACGCACCGGATCTTTATGGAACGCTGGTTGTGGCGGGCATTTTTGTACATATCGCGCTGCAGGTGATCCTGAATCTCTGCGTAGTATTAAATCTGATGCCGACCACCGGTATCACGCTTCCTTTTGTCAGTTACGGAGGTACATCGATCCTGTTTTTGATGACGGAGATGGGGATTGCCCTGAGTGTTTCGGGGCAGATCCGGACGACGGAAGCGGAACGTGAAGAAATGATGGAAGTGGAAACAGAGCAATAACAAAGTTTTTTGCATATTTCCACGAATGGGTTGACAAATGATTTTATAATAGATATACTTTCGTTAAACAAAGGCGTAAGTCGAAAAAGCTTTATTAAGGAGATAAAAAGATATGCTGGAAAAAATGAGAGAGATTATTGCAGAGCAGTTAAACTGTGATGGTGAGACAATCGGTCTTGACACCTCATTTAAAGATGACCTGGGAGCTGATTCACTGGATCTGTTCGAACTGGTTATGGCTCTGGAAGAAGAATACGGACTGGAGATTCCTGCAGAAGAACTTGCAGATGTGGAAACCGTTGGAGATGTAATTGAATACTTAAAAAGCAAAGGTGTGGAGGATTAATTCCACACCTTTTACCTTGAATAAGGGGATTGTGAATGTGCTAAGCACACAGCAGTCCGGAATTACAGGTGTCAGAAGATTCAGTGACACCTACATTATAAATAACAGGAGAAAATATTATGAGCACAGTAAAAACAAGATTTGCACCAAGCCCTACCGGAAGAATGCATGTAGGAAACTTAAGAACTGCATTATATGCATACCTGATCGCAAAACATGAAGGCGGAAAATTCATGCTGCGTATCGAGGATACCGACCAGGAACGTTTCATGGAAGGCGCACTGGAGATCATCTACCGTACCCTGGCAAAGACCGGTCTGGTACATGATGAAGGTCCGGACAAAGACGGTGGTGTAGGTCCCTATGTACAGAGTGAGAGACAGGCACAGGGTCTGTATCTGAAATATGCAAAAAAACTGATCGAGCAGGGAGACGCTTATTATTGCTTCTGCGATAAAGAACGTCTGGAAAGTCTGAAGACAGAAGTAGCAGGAAAAGAGATCACCGTATACGACAAACACTGTCTGCATCTGTCAAAAGAAGAAATCGAGGCAAACCTGGCAGCAGGAAAACCATACGTTATTCGTATCAATATGCCGACCGAAGGAACCACAACCTTCCACGATGAGCTGTACGGAGATATCACCGTAGAAAATAATGAACTGGATGATATGATCTTGATCAAATCTGACGGATATCCAACCTACAACTTTGCAAATGTTATCGATGATCATCTGATGGGAATTACTCACGTAGTAAGAGGAAACGAATATCTGTCCTCCGCACCGAAGTACAACCGTCTGTATGAAGCATTTGGATGGGAGATTCCGAAATACATCCACTGCCCGCTGATCACAAACGAAGATCACCAGAAACTGTCCAAACGTTGCGGACATTCTTCTTATGAAGATCTGCTGGATCAGGGATTCCTGACCGAAGCGATTGTAAACTTCGTAGCACTTCTGGGATGGAGTCCGTCTTCCGACAATGAGATTTTCTCTCTGGAAGAACTGGTAAAAGAATTTGATTACCACAGAATCAGCAAATCTCCGGCAGTCTTTGACATGGTAAAACTTCGCTGGATGAACGGCGAATACATGAAGAAGATGGATGATGACAAATTCTATAGAATGGCTCTGCCGTATCTGAAGGAAGTGATCACAAGAGATCTGGATTTCCACAAGATCGCAGCCATGGTAAAAACAAGAATCGAAGTATTCCCGGATATCAAAGATCACGTAGATTTCTTTGAAAAAGTACCGGAATATGAGACATCCATGTATGTGCATAAAAAGATGAAAACTAACGAAGAAACTTCTCTGCAGGTACTCAAAGAAGTACAGCCGTTACTGGAGGCACAGGAAGATTTCAGCAACGATGCACTGTTTGCAATGCTTTCCGCTTACGCAAAAGAGCATGGATACAAAGTTGGTTATGTAATGTGGCCGATCCGTACCGCTCTGTCCGGAAAACAGATGACACCGGCAGGCGCTACAGAGATTCTGGAAGTTCTCGGAAAAGAAGAGAGCCTTGTAAGAATCCAGGCAGCTATTGAAAAGCTGACAAAAGCAGCAGAATAATTCCCATATGGAGGGAAAGAATGGAGTTTAACAGGGAACAGCAACAGGCGATGGAACACAAAGATGGTCCGATGCTTGTACTTGCCGGACCGGGATCCGGTAAGACGGAAGTCATTATCCGCCGTACCCGTAAACTGATTCAGGATTATCAGGTCGCTCCTTCATCTATCCTGGTGGTCACCTTTACCAAGGCGGCCGCAGGACAGATGAGGGAGCGATTTTTACACCTGTGTGGAGTAGAAAAAAGCCAGGTGACTTTTGGTACATTCCATGGAATCTTTTACGGCATCCTCCGGCAGGCATATGGTATCACATCGGCGAACATCGCCAGTGAAGAAATAAAATATCAGATTTTACGACAGATTTTGCAGAATTCCTCGATGCAGGTGGAAGATGAAAATGACCTGCTGGAGTCGTTGGCGAGAGAGATCAGCACGGTAAAAAACGGAAGGATCCCGTTAAGCCATTATTATTCGGCAAGCTGTCCGGATGAGGAATTTCGGAAAATTTATGAGACATACGAAAAACGGCTGCACGGGAAACGACTGCTGGATTTTGATGATCTTCTGGTATACTGTTATCAATTATTTCAGAAACATCCGGATATTTTACAGGCGTGGCAGAAAAAGTTCCGGTATATCCTGATCGACGAGTTTCAGGACGTCAACCAGCTGCAATATGATATCGTCCGTCTTCTGGCACTTCCGGAAAATAATCTGTTTTTAGTGGGCGACGATGACCAGTCGATTTACCGGTTCCGGGGAGCCAGACCGGAGATCATGCTGCAGATTCCGAAGGATTTTCCGCAGTTGCAGCAGGTGATCTTGAAGCAGAATTATCGTTGTACCGGAGAAATTGTGGAAAAATCTCAGAATGTGATCCGCTGGAACGATGCGAGATATGAAAAACAGCTGTTTACGGAAAATGACAAGGGAAAACTGATTGAGATCCGGACTTTTGAAAATGAGAGTGAGGAGACGACCTGGCTGTTAAAACAGATTCAGAAGGATCTGGCAGAAGGCTGTCCGCACAAAGAGATTGCGATTTTATTCCGTACCAATCATAATTGCAGAATGACGGTGGAGCGGCTGATGGAGTACAATATTCCGTTTACGATGCGCGATGTCCTGCCGAATCTGTATGAACATTGGCTGGCGAAAAATATGGTCGCTTATATGCATCTGGCGATGGGCGGTCGGGAGCGAAAGGATTTTCTTGCCATCATGAACCGTCCGAACCGGTATCTTTCCAGAGAAGCATTTTACGAAAAAGAAGTGCCGTTTGAGATTCTGTATCAGTTCTACGAAGGAAAAGAATGGATGTGTGACCGGATCGAGAAGTTCGAGCATGATCTGAAGATGATGAAAAATATGGCACCGTTCGCGGCTATCAATTATATCCGGTATGGGATCGGCTATGACGAGTTCCTGAAAGAATATGCGCAGTACCGGAAGATCAAAGTGGAAGAGCTGTATGATCTTTTGCGGGAGATCCAGGAGAGTGCCAAAGGATACAAAACATTTCAGGAATGGTTTGATTCCATGGATGCCTATAAGGAAAAACTCAAAGAACAGTCGGAGAAGGTGCGCCAGCAGGAAGGAATCGTTGTATCGACGCTGCACAGCGCCAAGGGACTGGAATTTGAACGGGTGTATATTCTGGATGTCAATGAGGGGTGTATGCCTTATCAGAAAGCGATTCTGGATCCGGAGATCGAAGAAGAACGCCGGATGTTCTATGTCGGCATGACGAGAGCGAAAAAGGAACTACATCTGTATGCGGTGGAAGAGCGGTTCGGAAAGAAGATGGAACCTTCCCGTTTTCTGGTAGAACTGGAAGAAGCACCGAAGCGTGGCAGCGGGGGGCAGAAAAATGGAAAATAATGTAAATACAGAACATATTTTATGGCAGTCCCCGGATCAACAGACAGAAGTCTGGATGCAGCAGGTCAGCGGCAAAACACCGGAAGAAAAGAAAGAACAGTCCCGGGCAGGATATCGCCTGTTGGCGGAAATGGTAAAAACGAGATATGGATATGATTTTTGGAAAGAGACAGATCCGGTAGTAAGAACAGAAACCGGAAAACCATATCTGCGTCTGCACCCGGAACGGTTTTTTAATATCAGTCATTCGGGGGACTGGATCGCCTGCGCACTGGGAGATGCACCGGTGGGGCTTGATATCCAGTATCACAGAGAAATAAAAGTGGAACAGACAGCCAGAAAAATCTGCAACCCGGAGGAATGGAAACTTTTTCAACAGGCAGATACGGAGCGGGGGAAAAAGGATGTTCTGTTTCAGATCTGGACAAAAAAAGAAAGCTACCTGAAGTTCACCGGCGAAGGAATCCGCAGGGAGTTGTGCGAGATTTCTTACGAGGAATGCAGCTTTTACCAGTTGACAACGCCGGATGAGTATTCCGGTATGATTTGCGTGGGGAAATAGTTCTATTTACAGTCTGTCCACATATAGTAAAGGTAAGAGGTGATGTACATGAAACGGGAGGAAGTTATCCGTCTGTTTCCGGAGCGTATCCGAAAAATCTTACAGCAGGCAGACTGGAATCCACAGGGGTTGCAGGAGATTCGTCTTCGGGCAGCGAAACCGCTGATTTTGTGGCAGGATGGGCAGGAATATTTTGTGGCGGAACAGGGATTTTTGACGAGGCATCGGGAACAGGCATATATCGTATCGCAGGAAGAGATCCGAAGAACGATGGAGACAGTAGGAACGTATTCCCTCTATGCGTATGAAGAGGAATTAAAACAGGGATTTCTGACGATACAGGGCGGGCATCGGGTCGGTGTGGCGGGAAAAGCGATCATGGAAGAGCAGAAAGTAAAAGGACTTTCGCAGATTTCCTGTATCAATATCCGGTTTGCACATCAGATTACCGGCTGTGCGGATATGGTGATCCCGTATGTGACGGAAGAGGGAAAACTTTGTCATACGCTCATTATCTCCCCACCGGGCTGTGGAAAAACGACGCTGCTGCGGGATCTGGTGCGACAGATTTCCGATGGCTGGGAGACGTTTCCGGGCTATACGGTGGGCGTGGTGGATGAGCGGTCAGAGATCGGCGGCAGCTATCAGGGAATTCCGCAAAATGATGTGGGAATCCGTACCGATGTGCTGGACTGCTGCAGCAAAGCGGAAGGGATGGTCATGCTGCTTCGTTCGATGGCACCGCAGGTGATCGCCGTGGATGAGATCGGTAATTATGAGGATATCCGTGCCATTGAGATGACGCTGAACAGCGGATGCAAACTTCTGGCAACAGTCCACGGAAGTTCCATCGATGAGATCCGGAAAAAACCGCTGTTGGAACGACTGATGAAAGAACATGTTTTTGAGCGCTATATCATCCTGCAGAAAGAAACGGCAGGGCAGATCGGAAAAGTCCAGGAAATCTATGATGAACGGGGAACCTGCCTGTACCAGAGGCAGCGGTCGGTGTGCTGAAAGCAGGCGGTGCTCTGCTGGTATTTTTTGCCGGCTGGGGCATGGGAAACTGGAAGAGCAGACAATATCAGCGACGGATCGAGGACTTACAGATGTTACAGCTGATCATCAGCTGCCTGACCGGAGAAATCTCCTTTGCAAGAAATACGCTGCCGGAAGCATTTTCCAGGATCAGCACAAAAGTGGTGCCTCCTTTTCGGGAATATCTGCAATCCATTGCAGAGCGATTGAAAGCGCAGACCGGCGAAGCATTTGCAGGGATTTTGAAAGAACAGACACAGACGGTGCGGGAAAAGACCGGTCTTTGGGAAGAAGACTGGGATCTTTTTTTACAGACGCTTGGACATCTCGGTTATCTGGATGCAAGAATGCAGATCCGGCTTCTTGAGAACGGACGGGCAGAACTTGCGGCGAGGGAAGAGAAACTGCAGCATCAGCTGCCGGAACAGAAAAAAGTGTGGCAAAGCCTCGGGATCCTGGGGGGAGCCTTTCTGGTGGTGATCCTTATCTGAGACGGGAGGCGGTTGTGGAAGTCGGGATTATATTTAAAATCGGTGCAGTGGGGATTCTGGTATCCGTCCTGAGCCTGGTGTTAAAGCACAGCGGGCGGGAAGACCAGGCATTTCTGACCAGTCTTGCCGGGCTTGTGCTGGTATTGTTTTGGGTACTCCCCTATATTTATGATCTTTTTGAAACCGTAAAAAAATTATTTGCCCTGTAGTGTAGGCAGGCGGGGAGGATGGCGATATGGAAATTATCCGGATCAGTGCAGCGGGCATCGCCTGTGTACTGGCTGCGATCTTTATGAAAACGGCAAAGCCGGAGTATTCGGTCTATCTGACGATGGCGGCAGGACTCTTTATTCTGGCGTTCGCGGTGGGAAAGTTCAGTTATCTGTATGAATCCCTGAAAAAAATACAACAATATGTACCTGTAGATACTACATATATGAATATCCTTATGAAAATGATCGGTATCACCTATATCGGTCAGTTCTCGGCAGGAATCTGTAAGGACGCAGGCTATTCTGCAGTGGCGGGACAGATCGAGATCTACGAACGGCTGGCAGTACTGGCGATCAGTATGCCGATCCTTACTGCACTGCTGGAGACGATCCATGCGTTTCTGGGATAAGAAAAAGAGTGGGAAAATACTGAAAATAGCAATCTTCAGTCTGTTCCTGCTCTTTTTTTGTACCCGGATCTGTGTGTATGCTGCCGAAAATCAGGACTTTTCACGCGAGGAAGAAGCATTGGAAGAGCTGGATCTGAAGGATGTGGAGACGGCGGTGGATCAGCTGCTGGAAGAAAAACAGAGCATGCGCGGGATGATCCGGGAAATTCTGACAAGCGGACAGGCATTTTCCGCAGAGCAGTGGAAAGCCGTGATTCAGCAGGGCGTGTGGGATGCCATGGGGATCCAGAAGGAAACCTGCGTACACATTCTGGTGTTGGTGCTTCTTTCCGCAGTGTTCTATCATCTGTCCGGAGTTTTTCAGAATAACCAGATCGGAGATATTTCTTTTTATATGATCTATCTTCTGTTGTTTTTACTACTTTTGCAGGCGTTTGATCAGATGGCGGGGCAGATGGAAAGCCTGCTTGAGGGTGTGGCGGTATTTATGAAAGCACTGCTTCCGGCGTATTATATCGCACTGACCGGGGCATGTGGCGTGGCAACGGCGACAGCATTTTACCAGATGATCCTGATTTTGATTTTTCTCACAGAAAAGATCCTGTTACTTTTTATCCTTCCGGCGATCCGGATGTATCTGGTGCTGGAACTGATCAATTTCCTCACAAAAGAAGAATTTTTATCGAAAATGACCGAACTTTTAAAGAACGGAATCCTCTGGGCACTGAAATCCATGGTAGGCGTGATTGTGGGGATCCAACTGATCCAGCGTCTGATCTCCCCGGCGGTTGACACCCTGAAACGATCATTGATCGGCAGGACAGCCGGTGCACTTCCCGGGGTGGGAAACCTGTTTTCCGGGATCACGGAAGTAGTGCTCGGATCGGCGGTGCTGATCAAAAACTGCCTCGGTGCGGCGGCAATCGTGATTCTTCTGCTGGCAGGCGCAGCTCCCCTTTGTCGGATGGGAATCAGTGCACTCGTTTACCAATTTCTGGCAGCCCTGGTACAGCCGGTGACGGACAAGCGGATGGTAGGGTGCATCCATACGATGGGGGAGAGTCTCGGGATGCTGGTACGGATGCTTCTGACGATGGAAATTCTGTTTTTGGTGACGATTGCGATTCTGGCGGGATCTCTGCAATGAAAAAGTAGGTGTTCGAGGTTGAGTGTAGGGGAAATACAGGTGTTACAACAAGACGGAAGGAGGGAAAATATTGGAATGGCTTTCCCAGTGGGTGCGAAATCTGGCGTTTTATTTTATTTTTCTGTCGGTATTGATGAATGTGATCCCTCAGGGAGAGGAACGAAAATACATCCGTTTTTTTATGGGACTTTTGCTGATATTGGTACTGATCAAACCGCTACTGACCGTCGGAAATCTGGATCAGATCCTCTCCTGGGAGACACTTTCGGAAGGAATCCGGCAGGAATACGAGGACTTTTCGATGGAGAAAAAATATCTGGAACAGGAAGGAAATGATTATGTACAGGAAAACTGCCAGAAGGAGATGGAACGCCAGATAAAAGCGCTGCTGGAAGAGCTGTCTTACGAGAGTACAGAGGTCAGTGTGAAATTTTTTAACGGGGAGGAACTGGATGTGAAAGAAATCCGCTGTGTGATCCGGTGTATGGACGGGAATCCGCCCGGGGAAAGTGAGTCTGACGAGGTAAAAAGGAAACTTGCACAAGTCTATAATCTTCCGGAAGGGAATATAAATATAAAGATACAGGAGTAGTCTATGAAGGAGAGGGTGTTTGCAGCAGTCAGAGGGATGAAACGGGAGCAGTGGCTGATCTGCGGGCTGGCAGGTCTTTTACTTCTTGTGATTGCCGCTCCTGTAAAACAAAAGGAACAAAAAAAGACGCAGGAGGAGGTAACGGTACAGTCGCAGGAACCGACCGACGACCAGATCCGGCAGTCTTATGAAAAACAGCTGGAGAGTGTGCTGTCGCAGGTAGAAGGTGTGGGAACTGTGCAGGTGGCGGTGGCGATGGAATCCACCGGGAAGAAACAGGTGGAAAAAGACAGCCCGGAGGATACCAGCACGTCCAGTGAAAAAGGAGATTCCGGAACAGAACGAACCAGTCAGACGGTAACCACGGGGGAAACTACAGTATACGAGGATACCGGAGACGGGGGACAGACACCCTATATATTCTCAAGTACCTATCCGGAGATCCGCGGCGTGATTGTCGTAGCCCAGGGAGGCGGCAACCCGGTGATCGTACAACAGATCCAGGAGGCGGTGATGGCATTGTTTCACGTCGAAGCCCACGAAATCAAAGTGTTAAAAATGAAATGAGCCCCAGGGATTGTGGAGTACGAAGTACGGAACAATCCGGTATCATAGTATCAGCAGAGTCAAAATGAATAAAAAAGGAGAGCAGCAGTGAAAAAAATATTTAAAAAGAATCAGATCATTATCACAGCTCTGGCAGTCATGATTGCCGCGGCAGGCTATATCAGCTATTCCGATGCACAATTAAAAGGAAAAAAAGATAAGACTGCAAAGACCGAGACCGCCAGTGAGACGGAGACTTCGGTCAATATGGATCAGGTTCTGCAGGATATGGAAAATCTGGATCTTGATGTTACGGATGAGACCGGTGCGGCGACCGCCAGCGACGGTACAGATGCCACGGCTTCCGGCGAAGAGTCATCCGGCACAGAATCACAGACTCAGGAGACACCGGGGGAGGCTGTTCTGACAGGTGCTTCTACATATATGGCACAGGCGCGCATCGAACGGGAACAGATCCGCTCCCAGAATAAGGAATCTCTGTTATCGATCATCAACAACGAAGCACTTTCCGAGACAGAAAGAGAAAGTGCGATCGCCAGTATGGTAAATATGACCGATCTTGTGGAGAAAGAAGCGGCGGCAGAACTGCTTCTCGAAGCAAAAGGATTTCCGGATGTGGTTGTAAATCTGACCGGAGAGACAGCGGACATTGTAGTACCGGATACCCAGGTGGACGATGCCAGCAGAGCGCAGATTGAAGATATTGTCAAACGGAAAACCGGCATTGCAGCAGAAAATATCGTGATCACGCCGATGAGCAGCCAGTCAGGTGACGAAACACAGGAAAATCAGTAAAAGGATCTGCTTGTAAATCAAAATAAAGGGTGCTACGATGGATACAGAATATAAAAAATGGTGATGCATACAAATGAATGAACAACAACATCTGGAAGAAGTGATCAAACGTTTTTTGCAAAGCATGCAGGAAAACGAAGAAATAGCAAAAGAGGATGCAGCCTATCTGAAACGCAGGATCCGCCCTGCCATGGAGTATCTAATCGGGCAGGAAAATATTGACGGGATGAAAAAACTGGCAGACAGGGGATGGTTTGGAGAACAGGAACTGAACGGGTTTCTGACAAAAGCAGGAGAACTGGAAAAATGGGATGCTTTCCGGGTATTGCTGGCTTGGAAGAACCATATTTCCGTAAAAGAAAAATCCACAGCCACAGAGACGAAACAGGAACTGATCGCCGGTCTGATGAAACACTGCAAAAATGAGTTATGCTGGCGGTATCCGGAGCTTGGCAGGGCGTTGCTGGAGCTTCGGGTACAGCCGGATGAGCAGGTAACCGCTATGGAGACAGACGGGGAGAGCCTGTATGTGAATCCGGAATATCTGATTCAACTTTTCGGAGAGAATCCGGAGAAGGTATATGAGAAATATCTCCGGCTGATCCGCCAGTGTCTTGAAATGCCGGAACGTTTTGGAGAGAAAACAGCGAAACAGAAAGCAGTCTGCAAAAAATGGAAGGAAATCGCAGAAGAACTTGCGATTACCTACGGCGCAGGCGGAAAACGAAGAGGCGAGAACCGCGGTGGTCAGAGTGAAGAACTTTCTGAAATCGAGAAGGGAAAATATGACTACCGGCGGTTTTTACGTCGTTTTACCGTTACAAGAGAGGAGATGAAACTGGATCAGGATGCGTTTGACCCGGTTGCTTATTATTATGGGATGGAACGGTATGGAAATCTTCCCATGATCGAGCCTCTCGAAACCCGGGAGGGGAACCGGCTGGAGGAACTGGTGATTGCCATAGACACCTCCGGTTCCTGTAAAAAAGAAATGGTAGCCCGTTTCCTTGGAGAAACCAGAAGGATTCTGGAAGAAAAGGAAAATTTTTTCGAGAACTGGAAAGTATGCCTGATCCAGTGTGACAGTTTTATTCAGGAAAAAGTGATGATCCATTCCGCAAAAGAGTGGGAAACCTACCGGGAGCAGATGGTGATTCACGGAAGAGGAGGAACCGATTTTCGCCCGGTGTTCGAGGAAGTGGAGCGGATGCGGGAGAAAAGAGAATTCAGCGACTTGAAAGCACTGATTTATTTTACCGACGGTGACGGGATCTATCCGAAGAAGAAACCGGATTATGAGACGGCATTTGTATTTGTAAAAAAGAGTGAGAAGATGGACCGGGTGCCGGGATGGGCGAAAAAACTGCTGGTGACAGAAAAATAATACAGGGGAAAGAGAAAACAGATGAATATCAAAGAAGCAAAAGAAACGATAACACATACGCTGCAGGCGTATTTTCAGAAAGAGGAAAACGGGTATCCGCTGGTTCCACTGCGGCAGCAACGGCCGATCCTGATGATCGGACCTCCGGGAATCGGAAAGACTGCCATCATGGAACAGATCGCCGGAGAATGTGGCGCAGGACTGGTGGCGTACACGATGACACATCATACGAGACAGAGTGCCATGGGACTGCCGAAAATTGTGGAGCGGACGTTTGGTGACACGCAGGTCAGTGTGACCGAATATACGATGAGTGAGATCATTGCTTCCATTTATATGTGTATGGAACGAACCGGAAAAAAGAGAGGAATTTTATTCCTGGATGAGATCAACTGTGTATCAGAGACACTTGCGCCGGTGATGTTGCAGCTTCTTCAGGATAAAACGTTCGGAAACCAGAAGCTTCCACCCGACTGGCTGATCGTAGCGGCAGGCAACCCGCCGGAATACAACAAATCCGTCCGGGAATTTGACATCGCGACGCTGGACCGTGTCCGAAAGATCGTGCTGGAGCCGGATCTCGATGTCTGGATGGAATATGCACTGCTCCATCAGGTACATGGAAGTATCCGGTCGTATCTGGAAGCACACAGAGATCGCTTCTACCGGATCCGTCAGGAGGACGGAAAAAAACAGTTTGTGACGGCGCGGGGATGGGAGGATCTGTCTGCTGTGCTGAGAAGCTATGAAAAAATGGGATTTCCGGTAGAAAAAACACTGGTGGAGCAGTATCTGCAGGAAGAAAAGACAGCGGCGGAATTTTTTTCGTATTACCAGATTTATCAGAAGTACGGACAGGATTATCAGATTGGACAGGTTTTGGATGGAAGCTTTTCGGATACAGAACGGAAGGCGATTACCCGGATGGCAAAAGAAGGAACGCCGCAGGAGCGCAGCATGGTACTGGCGTTTCTGCTGGCTGTGCTGGATCAGAACATCGAACAGTATTTCCGGGAAAGGCAGATACAGAAGGCGCTGGCAGAAAGCCGCAGACAGCTCGGTATTTTCTGGGGCAATGATGCCGGAAAGACATTCGGAGACTGGATCGAGAGCAGAGAAAAAAGTTTGCAGATCCGTACAGAACGGGAACTGATCCGAAGAGAAGAGCGACAGATCGAAGAGGCGGTGCTGAAGATCCTGTGGAAGATCAATCAGGAGGCAAAAGCGGATCATGAGAGTGGACGGGAAGCACTGAACCGACGGCTCGAACAGGTCTGTGAGGAAGAGACGAAACGGTGTGACGAACGGCAGGAGAGCATCTCACAGAAGTTGGAGCGGGGATTTGCATTTCTGGAAGAAAGCTATGGTACAGGGGCAGAGCTGGCATTATTTGCAGCGAATCTCACAAGGAATGACCGGATCCGGAAGTTTCTCGGAATCTATGGCTGCCCGGCTTATACCAGATATGAACAACAGCTGCTCGGCGGAGAAAAATTGCTGAAAAACAGATGCAGGGATATGGAAGAAAGGTCAAAGAACGGGAATTGACAGAAAGATTGCAGGACGTATAATGAGTAATAGAGCGTGTAACTGTTCCATAGGTAATCATTGTGAAGGTACTGAACGGTTACTAAAATTTTTAAATGCAGAATAAAGAATGTGCCTTGTCAGGTACAAGTAAGACAACAGAGAAAGAGTCAGGAGGACACAACACTATGATTTGCAAAAAGATTGATATCAGCGTAGGCAGTTATCAGGAAACCGCAGCATTATATACCTATTTTCTGGACAACTCTCCGGAGATGATTCCGGACAGAAAACGTCCGCTCGTTCTGATCTGCCCGGGCGGCGGCTATGAGATGACATCCGACCGGGAGGCAGAACCGGTGGCGATTCAGTATATCGCAAAGGGATATCAGGCGGCGATCCTTCGTTACAGCGTGAAACCGGCGAAATATCCGCTGGCACTTTTGCAGCTGGCGAAAGCAGTGGCACATCTGAGAGAATATGCGGACGAATACCATATTGATACGGAAAAAATAGTGGTACAGGGATTTTCCGCCGGCGGTCATCTGGCATGCAGCCTTGGAGTTTTCTGGAAGAAACCGTTTCTTTCCGAAACACTTGGCGTGTCCGCAGAACAGATCCGGCCAAACGGAATGATCCTGTGCTATCCGGTTATCACTTCCGGGGAATATGCCCACAGAGGTTCTTTTGAAGCATTGCTTGGAGAAGATGCTTACGATCCGGAAAAACGGAAAGAACAGTCGTTGGAACTTCAGGTGACAAAGGATACCCCTCCGACTTTCTTATGGCATACAGAACCGGACGACTGTGTTCCGGTGGAAAATTCGCTGTTTTTCTTTGAAGCATTACATAAAAATAAGATACCGGTGGAAATGCATATCTACCCGGCAGGCGGTCATGGTCTGAGTCTCGCAAACGAAGAAACAAAACGCCAGGACGGTAGCGGCATCCAACCAGAGTGCCAGAGCTGGATGGAACTGGCTTGCGGATGGATGTCACGGTTGTAAAAAGTGGGAGTAATTGTGCAGTGAAATTAAAGAATGTATTGATCGTTGTAAAAGATATAGAAAAAGCAAAAAAATTTTATCACGATCTGTTCGGTCTGGACGTAGTGCTGGATCAGGAAGGAAACGTGATTTTGACCGAGGGACTGGTGCTTCAGGATGAAGCAATATGGAAAAAATATCTTGGTAAAGAGGTTGTTCCGAAAAATAATTCCTGTGAGTTGTATTTTGAAGAAAAAGAGATAGAAGATTTTGCTGAGAAATTGGAAAAACAATATCCGGAAATCTGTTATGTCAATCGGTTGATAACACACAGCTGGGGACAGAAAGTGATCCGTTTTTATGACCTGGATGGCAACCTGATCGAGGTTGGAACACCGGTGTAGTGTACTATGGTATGGAATCTGCAAGAAAAAGAAGAGTAGAAAACTGGGCTGTTACAGAAAATAAAGAATTCTGTGACAGCCCAGTTTTTCTGTTGATATAGATATCAATACCTGTTATAATATCATAAAACACATTATAGTATTTTATATACACATCTGATATACATATTCTGAAAATATTCCACAACCTAAAAATTAGAAAAAAGCATTTGTACAAAATTAGTAAAAGGAGCGATATATGGATAAAAAAGAAAAACATAATATTTCTATTGTGAAGGATGTAGATGGAAATAGTATTGTAGTAATTAACGATATACGTTTTAAAGGAAAAAGATCTTTGAATTGGAAAGATGTAAAAGAATACCTGGAAGAATGCATCAGATGGGAGAATGTATCTGTATGATATAATTGACATAAAAAAAGAAACGAGCAACTCCTTCAGTTTATAAACACTTACCGGACAAAAAACCCATTTCTTATGTATTAATAGTAAAAGTATTTTGAAGGTTCGTCAAGTCCTTTTGAAAATAAATTTATAGATATTTTATGTAAAAGGTAAGAGTTCATAATAATAACTGAATGAAAAAGCGCTGTACAGTATAAATGTTTTCGCTTATAATAAAAATATCGGACGAAGGACGGAGAAGAAAGGATGAAGCGATTATGAAAATAAAAATTGTGAAAAAGACAGATGAATATTCCAGTGAATATCAGATCGGTGATATTTTTGAGATTGAGGGCACCTGGTACGGAGGAGTGCACATTACTGGGAAAACAGGAATTCCGGTTTCTCTGGATAGAGAGGAATATGAAGAAATCACAGATATGACTCCGGAAGAATATCAGGCAGCAGCCGTTTACTGGGTGGAAAAAGATAAAGAAAGCAAACACATGGAACCGGAACAGCTGAAACAGGAGGCGGACGCCTTTTTACGTGCACACAATACCTGTGCCCTGGCAACCGGTGGGGACGGAGTGATCCGGTGTACACCATTGGAATACAGCTGGCACGACGGTGCTGTCTGGATCTTCTCAGAGGGCGGAAAGAAATTTGCGGGACTTGAGAAAAATAAGAAAGTAAGTCTTGCTGTCTATGAAACATATAGCGGATTTGGCAGTCTGAACAGCATCCAGATTACGGGTACAGCTGCGATTGTGCCTCCATTTTCAGAAGAATATCTACAGGCGGCTGAATTCCGCAAAATCCCTGTAGAAGCACTGAAAAAACTGGAGCATCCGATGCACCTGATCAAAATCGTTCCGGAGGAGATGGAACTTCTGAATTCTGATTTCAAGAAACAGGGATATGGAAGCCGACAGAAGTTAAGGTTTACGAAGACGGTATAAAAAATCTGGAAAATTCGATAAGAAAGGTCAGAATAAAAGGTAAAAATGAAGATTAGAAAAGCGGAAGAGGAAGATTTGTCAAGAATCGCAGAAATATTTATCTGCAATAATAGAATCAACTATTTTCCAATATTCAAAGATGAGAGCTACTCATTCGGTGAGTTGCAGGTTGTTCCCTTTATAGATAATTACCTGAAAAAAGACGAGGTCTTCAAAAATCTCTATATATATGATGACGGACTGATCCGTGGCTTTATCCAGATGAACGGAACAGAGATCTGTAAGCTGTATGTGGATCCATGGTTTCAGGGGCGAAAAATCGGTCATGAACTGATAACATTTGCGGTGGAACAGTTTGGTGCGGATCATCTGTGGGCACTTGAGAAAAATGAGCGGGCGCTTGCATTTTACCGGCGTCACAGCTTTACACCGACAGGAAAGAGAGAATTTGAAGAAGGGACAACGGAGTATATTGTAGAACTCAGAAAAAAAACAGATGGAGAGAGAAGAACAGAAAACAGTGACCAGCGAATATGACAATAAAACATTTTTTGAGGAATACGCCAAAATGTCCCGCAGTCAGGAAGGTCTGCGTGCGGCTGGAGAATGACACCAGTTTAAAGAGCTTTTTCCAGAGTTACAGGGAAAAAAAGTGCTTGATCTTGGATGCGGCTACGGCTGGCACTGCATTATACTGGTCAGATGTTCCTGCGTCTGGGGCTTGCAACAGTGATCGTTGTTGGAAATACGCTGATCATGAAAGAGCAGATTACCTTATTTTCCTACCTGTTATTCCTGAGCGCAGCATCCCGATTATATGATCCGCTCTCGGGAGCAATGGTAAATATGGCAGAATTATTTGCTGTGGATCTTCAGGTGAAACGTCTGAAAGGCATCCAGGATTTCTCGGTGGTATTCCAGAATGTGGTGTTGTTTAATAATACGATTATGGAAAATATCCGTGCAGGCCGGAAAAATGCAACGGACAAGGAAGTTATCGCTGCTGCGAAAGCCGCACGGTGTCACGAATTCATTGAGCGTCTGCCACAGGGATATCAGACCGTGATCGGAGAAAACGGAATCCACACTTTCCGGTGGAGAGTGTAAGCGCCTGTCCATCGCCAGAGCACTGTTAAAAGATGCCCCGGTGATCCTTCTCGATGAGGCAACCGCATCCCTGGACGTAGAGAACGAAACCGAGATATTTGATGCCGCAGCATTTAAGGAAAACTGAAAATATAAGGAGAAGATATGGAATCAGATATTATTAAAATCAGCCATCTGAATAAAAGCTTTGGCGAAGTAAAAGCTGTAAATGATTTGAGTTTTTGTGTGAAAAAAGGAGAATTGTTTGCGTTTCTTGGAGTAAACGGTGCAGGGAAAAGTACAACCATTTCTATTCTCTGCGGACTGCTGAAAAAAGACAGTGGAACGGTTCAGGTAAACGGAATAGAAACTGACAAAGCCGGCGCACAGACAAAAAGGATGCTTGGTGTTGTATTTCAGGATAGCGTACTTGATAAACCACTTACGGTGAAAGAGAACCTAATGAGCAGAGCTGCTTTGTACGGCATTACAGGAAATGCCTTTGATAAGAGATTACAGGAGCTGGTCGAGATTCTGGATTTTGACGAGTTTTTAAACAGACCTGTAGGTAAGCTGTCGGGAGGTCAGAGAAGAAGAATTGATATTGCCCGTGCATTATTGCACAGACCGGAGATTTTGATTCTTGACGAGCCTACAACAGGGCTTGATCCGCAGACAAGGCAGTTAATCTGGAATGTTATCGAGAAGCTTCAGAAAACAGAAAATATGACAGTATTTCTGACTACACATTATATGGAAGAGGCTGCTAATGCCGGGTATGTTGTGATTCTTGACAAAGGAAGTATTGCAGCGGAAGGTACACCATTTGAACTTAAAAATGATTATGTACAGGATATAGTGTCTGTTTATGGTATTTCCGAAGATGAAATAAAGTCATTGAACAGAGAATATAAAAAAATACGTGACGGATATCAAATAAAAGTAAGAAATACGAAGGAAGCTACGAAGCTTATTGTAGAGCATCAGGACCTATTCATGGATTATGAAGTAGTAAAAGGCGGTATGGATGATGTATTTCTTGCAGTCACAGGGAAGAAGCTTGGAGGTGAGCATTAATGAGAACAGTATTGGCGTTAATGAACAGGAATAGGAAACTGTTTTTTAAAGATAAAGGGATGTTGTTTACATCAATGATCACACCCGTCATTCTGATTGTTCTGTATGCTACGTTTCTTGCAAAGGTTTTCAGAGATTCTTTTACAGCAGCGATTCCGGATGTGATCACAATTTCGGATAAGCTCATTAATGGAACAGTAGCAGCACAGCTGACAGCATCACTTATGGCAGTAAGTTGTATTACTGTAACATTTTGTGTGAATCTGACTATGGTGCAGGACAAGGCAAATGGAACAAGGAAGGATTTTAATGTTTCACCGGTCAGCAAGGAAAAAATTTATTTGGGATATTTTCTGTCAACAGTAGCTAATTCATTGATGGTCAATGGACTTGCGCTTATATTATGTCTGGGATATCTGCTTAAAATGGGATGGTATATGAATGCAGCAGATGTATTATGGGTATTATTTGATATGATATTGCTCGTCCTGTTTGGAAGTACGCTTTCAAGTATCATTAGCTTTCCATTGACAACCCAGGGACAGCTTTCGGCTGTGGGTACTATTGTCAGTGCAGGATATGGTTTTATATGTGGTGCTTATATGCCAATTTCAAATTTTGGATCAGGTCTTCAGAAGGTGCTGTCTTATCTTCCGAGTACATATGCCACTTCATTGATCAAGAATCATATGCTTCACGGAGTGTTCAGAGAGATGGAGAGAAAACATTATCCGGATGAAATGGTTGAAGCGATAAGAGACACTCTTGATTGCAATCCGGTATTTCATGGAAATGTGGTAAGTGTCAATCAGATGATCGGTATTATGATAGGAAGTATAGCTGTATTTGGAATTATTTATTATTTTGTTACATTGCTGCCGGAAGGTGAAGGCAGACGATAGATACGGTACTTACAAATTTTCCTTTGTTTTGTCCGAAGGGTAAAGAAGAAAGCCTGATTGATGCAAAAAAATTTATAGTAAAGGAAGCCAGACGCTAGAATGCGTGCCAAAATGGTCGGACTGCTTGAATGGCTGGAAGAAAAAGATAATCAACTTAGAGAACCATACAGTAAAATGCTTGATGATGGAATATTTGAAATCCGGTGTACTGTTGGAAATAATATAACCAGGGTGGTGTATTTCTTTTATTATGAAGGAAAGATAATACTTACAAATGGTTTTATAAAGAAGACGCAGAAGACACCATCAGGACAAATCAAACTGGCGAAAAGGCGAAGAGCAGATTTTCAGGAAAGGATGGGAAGATCATGAAGACATTAAAAGAGTATAAAGCTGAACAGATGAGAGATACAGAATTTGTGAAAGAATATGAAAGTATTCAGCCAGAGATGGATGTTATCAGGGCGATTGTAGAAGCAAGAACCTCTCAGAACCTTACACAAAAGGAACTTGCCGAACGTACAGGTATCAATCAGGCTGATATCAGCAAACTGGAAAATGGAACCAGAAATCCTTCCGTGAATTTGCTGAAAAGACTAGCGGATGGTATGGGAATGGTACTCAAAATAGAGTTTGTGCCGAAACAAAAGGTATGATTACAGAGGAGAAAAGTATGATTACGACAATTTTATGGGATGTAGATGCCACGTTACTGGATTTCCTGGCGGCGGAAAAGGCGGCGATAAAGAAACTGTTTCAGGAGTTTGCTCTGGGAGAGTGTACGGATGAGATGATCGGGCGGTATTCGCAGATCAACCGGTCGTACTGGGAGCGGCTGGAATGTGGAGAACTTACCAAACCAGAAGTGCTGGTCGGAAGATTCCGGGAGTTTTTTGAGACGGAGGGGATCCGCAGCGATGTGGCGGAGGCGTTCAACGACCGGTATCAGCTTTGCCTGGGAGATACAATCGTGTTTCGGGACGACAGTTATGAAATTGTGAAGTCCCTGCAGGGAAAAGTAAAACAGTATGTGGTTTCAAATGGCACGGTCGTTGCCCAGGAGAAAAAACTGCGTCTTTCCGGTCTGGGAGAACTGATGGATGGCATCTTTTTGTCCGAAGCCCTAGGCGTGGAAAAACCAAACGTAGAGTTTTTTGAAAGGATGTTTGAAACCATCGATCCGGTCGAAAAAGACCAGGTACTGATCGTGGGAGATTCCCTGACCAGCGATATCCGCGGCGGCAACAACGCCGGGATCCAAACCTGCTGGTACAACCCGGATCATAAAGAGCGGTATGCAGATGTCAAGATTGATTATGAAATTGCGGATTTGCATGAAGTATATGAGCTTCTGTCATGAAAAATGAATCAAAACGAAGAATGGAAAACTTGTTTCAAAAAATGATTCATGATAAGATAAGCAGTAACAAAACAGGAAAGCAGGTGTGTCAGATGGGAGTATATCTGAATCCGGGAAATGATAAATTTTATAAGGCTATCAATTCCGAAATCTATGTAGATAAAACAGGATTAATACAGTATACAAACCGCTTGCAGAATATGTTGGATTTACAGAATCAGAAGTGAAGAGTTTATGTGACTGTTATCACATGGATATGGAGGAAATTCGGGAATGGTATGATGGGTATCATTATTTCGTGATGAAAATGATGTGCTGACTTTATTGATTCATCTGGGCTATCTCTCCTGTGATTCAAAAGAACAAAGTGTCTGTATTCCCAATAATGAGATTCAGAATGAGTACGTCAATGCGGTATCGGTATCTGATTGGAGAGAAGTATCCAAAGCGTTGAAACATTCAGCAGATCTTTTATATGCGATATGGAAAGAAAATGAACAGGAAGTTGCAGAAGGGATGCAACGCGCGCATTTCGAGACATCACACCTGCAATATAATGATGGAAATAACATCACACATTCCAAACCGGATCCGGAAGTATTTGTGAAAGCGGCAGAATTTCTGGGACTTCCGGCAGAAAAATGTATGGTTGTCAAGGATGCCGAAGCAGGAATCAATGCAGCCATCGCAGGTCACATGGACAGCGGGGCAATCGGTGATGCGACAGGATGCGGGAAAGCCACTTATAATCTGACATCCTTCCGGGATCTGTGGAAGGCAGTGGAAGAATAGAGTATAAGAAATGATCCGATAGACCCTTGCCTAGAGCGTGTCTGAAAAATCATTTCCGCAATCTGCAAGCCCCACTTTGCGGTATATTTTACCCTCATTCGGTTGCCGTAGCCCGCTACGCCGCCCTCATTCGGATAAAATCTCCCACAAACTGGGACTCGCAGCTCACGAAAAGCCTTTTTCAAACACGCTCTAGGTCTGGAAACCAGCTATGAAAGTGGCGGGTTCCTTTTTTGTGTAAAAAGCAGGGAAACAATGATAAAGCGTGAAAGATTTGTGTGGTAATACTTTTTATGGTAAAATGGGAAAATATGATCAGGATACAATGGAAACAAATGATAAAAGAGACAGGAGAATATATAATGGAAACAAATACATTATTACAACGGATCAGACAGCATCACGCAGCTGCATTTACCCACAGCGGAAAGTTCCATGCAGATGATGTGTTTTCCGCAGCTCTGCTGTTATATCTGAACCCGGAGATCAGAATTACAAGGGGAAATAAAGTACCGGAAGACTTTGCGGGAATTGTTTTTGATATCGGAAGAGGGCAGTATGATCATCACCAAAAAGACAGCCGGATCCGCGAAAATGGAGTTCCGTATGCGGCTTTCGGACTTCTGTGGGAAGCGCTTGGAGCGGAGATTCTGGGCGAGGAACTGGCGCAGAAATTTGATGAAGCGTTTGTACAGCCATTGGATAACAACGATAATACCGGCGAAAAGAATGAACTGGCGGCGCTGATCGGCAACTTCAATCCGACCTGGGATGCCAGCGGAAACAATGACGAAGCATTTTTCCAGGCAGTCAGCGTGGCAGGGATGATCCTGGAAAATAAATTTGAACGGTATCTGGGAAATGAGCGTGCGGACAGACGGGTGGAAGAGATTCTCGAAGTACATGAGAGAGCCTTACAGTCCGGGAAAAAGCCAGAAGATGAGGCGAAGATACTGATTTTACCGGAGTTTGTACCGTGCCAGAAAAGACTGTCCGAGACGGAGATCGCTTTTGTGATTTTTCCGTCCAACCGGGGTGGATACTGTGTACAGCCGCAGAAGAAGGAATATTCGCTGAATTACAAATGCAGTTTTCCATCCGGCTGGCTGGGACTGGAAAATGAAGAATTGCAGGCGGAAACAGGACTTGGCAGTGCAGGGTTTTGTCACAAAGGTGGATTTCTGCTGACAACAGGGACGCTCGAAGATGCAGTGAAAGCATGCGAGATCAGCCTTGCGGAGTACAGGGAAGAACCGGTACTTGTGAATTTTGGCGGGGATGAAACCGCGGACAAACTGCTTGGGCAGCTGCCGAATCTACAGGCGGCACGGATCGTTCACATGGATTTTCCAGAACTTCCGGAGCTGGAACTACAGGGAATCTACGGGGAAGTTGCGATGGAAAAACAGGAATGGAAGGCAGCAGTGAAAGCCCAGGTAAAACAGATCCTGAAATATAAACCGGAGGCGGTTTATGTGGCAGATCATATGTTTGCAGGATATCCGGCTGTGCATGTGCTGAGAAAAAAACATATTCCGGTATTGACGATGGTGGAAAAGGATGGGAAGAAACTGTTGGTGAGAATTCCATCCGGATCATAAAATATATAAAAGATGTTGGAATCCTGGTTTTGGAAATCCTCGCGCAGGCAGTCCTGCATCAGATTTCGAAAATTTTGACCATGGTATTACATAAAATAAAAAGCCAGATGCTGAGAGAAAACAAACATTTTCAGCATTTGGCTTTTTATAATATCAGGAAGAACAAACCATTTTTCTACGTCCCCACCGGCTATGTATAGAGGATTCTTTGCGAGGCACATTTTTCTGATACAGATAGAAGATACCTCCAAAGAATCCGAAAATCAGACCTGTGTAACCCGCAGAACAAAAGAGGACAATTGTTTTGGTAGAAAGGGAAATGTTACTAACCAGGCAGACAACAGAGCCGGCAAGCAGTCCGATCAGAGTCCATCCGGTCAGCAACGCTGCGAGAAACATTGCTGAAACATGTGAGCTTTTTACATGATGGTTCATAAAATTCCATACGGTTTTATACATAACGATCCCTCATTTCTGTGTTTGATCTTATTCATATTGTTTTCTTTTACTGTCATGATTATAAAAAAACTGTGTAAAATACGCATGCGCAGTAATGAAAAATTTATGTAAAACTTGCATGGAAAGCGTTGCAGAAAATTATGAGAATGCACAGTGTGGAGGGAGCTTCTACAGGATCTCCCCGTGAAATCCTGCAGCTTGGTTATAAAGTTGGATTGCAACTATTCAGTAGCCACTGTCCCGCGAGGTGTTTTGACATGAATATGTCAAAATCCCGAGACATACAAGCCAAAATGCCATCACCGAAGGTGATTTTTTATGCATTTTGGCTCGTAACTGTGAAGGTACTGAACAGTTACGTTGGATTTATTAACGATGCAGAAGTATGGCTGCTTATGTTAAAAAGGCGTAATACATCTGTCCATATATGGAATGAAGATGAAGTGAATGAAATGATCATACTGATACGTGACAGCTTTATTCCTGCTTTCAAGATTCTTAACGAGACATTATTGGAGAAACTGGACGAAGCAGAAAGTGACTGGAGGTAGGATGGGCATGTGTGTATTTCAACTGTACAGGTATTGCCGTACAACTTCGAGTCCCGGGACAGGGGCACAAAACTGCGTGTTACGGTTTCGACAGTTCTGGTATGTTTCTTCCAGATCAAACCACCGCACCGATTCCACCTCCTCTTTTTGCAGGACGAGTGTCTCGATATCGACAGGCTGTTGATAGACATAGACAAAGGCAATTTCGTTGTCCCGGAAGATTTTTCCGTGGAATTCTTCTGCAAAACTTCCGTGGATGCATCCGGTAAATGCAAGATCCTCCGGTTTGGCGTGGATGCCCAGCTCTTCCGCAAGCTCCCGCAGGCCGGATGCAAGTGGTTCATCGCCTGCCTGAATATGACCGGCGGAAGACGTATCGTATTTTCCGGGAAAAGAATCTTTGCTCATTGCGCGTTTTTGCATCAGAACCTGAAAATGTTCGTTTTTCCTGCGAACGATCCAGATATGAGCTGTTCGATGGCGGATTCCTTTCGTGTGTGCAAGGGTGCGGGAAATGATTTCCCCGGTCGGTTGTCCCTGTTCATCTACGATATCCAGATACTCCATGTGTGTCCCTCCTGTGCGAGATTTTGTCATCGGTAACTATATGTCTTTCTGTATTATGATGTAAATACGCCATTTTATGGAAGTTCGAGGTGTTCAAGGGTTGCGGGAATTGCGTAGCAATGGAGCAATCCGATTACATCAATGAATGGCAAAATTTACTTTTGCCACTCACATCGTATTATAGTATACGGGGCAGGAAGTTACAAGAAGCAATTGATTATCGCGTGTGTTACCGTTCGCTGGTAATATCCCGCGAGGCGTTTTTCGTGTGACTGCACAGGAGAAAGACCGTGCTTGCATCTTGTACAAAAAGCGGGTATACTCGTAAGTAACTGTGGTTGCCGCAGATGTGTGACAATCGATGACAGAATATGGAAATGACTGGAGAAGGTAGTATGAACGAGAACAAATTAAGAGAATACGCGAAACTGATCGTAAAGATCGGAGCTAATGTACAGAAAGGACAGCGTGTCCGTCTGCAGGCAGGTGTCGATCAGATCCCGTTGGTAACGATGGTGACGGAGGAGTGCTATAAAGCAGGAGCAAGTTATGTTGAGATGTTCTGGGAGTGTGGAGAAATCAACAAACTGCATTATCAGTATGCGTCAGCAGAGGTACTCGGCGAAGTACCGGTATGGGAAGAGGAACGTGCAAAACAGATGACCGTGGATCTGCCGGTTCGTATCTTTATCGATTCTTCCGATCCAGATGAACTGGCAGGAATCCCAGCAGATCTGATTTCTACCGTCAGCCAGATGCGCCAGAAAGTCATGAAAAAATACCGTGACCAGATCGATGGCAAACATCAGTGGCTGATCGTGGCAGCGGCTTCTAAAAAATGGGCGAAAAAAGTATTTCCGGATGATACGGAGGATGTGGCACTGGAGAAACTGTGGGATGCAATTTTTGACTGTGTGTATCTGAAAGACGGAGAGGATGCGGAAAAGATCTGGCAGGCACATAACGAACGGATGACACAGAAAGCGAACTGGTTAAATGAGCAGAACTTTAAGACACTGCATTATACCAGCAGCAACGGCACGGATTTCCGTGTGGATCTGATCCCGGGTGCAAAATGGGGAAGTGCGGGAGATGTCAATCATCTGAATCAGGCATTTTTTGTTCCGAACATGCCGACAGAGGAAGTCTTCACAAGCCCGATGAGAGGAGAATGTGAAGGTCGTCTGGTTTCTACCAAACCGTTAAGCCGCTCCGGACAGGTGATCGATCATTTTACGGTTGATTTTAAGGATGGAAGAGTGGTAGACTGCCACGCAGAAGTAGGGGAAGAAGTTCTGAAGAAAATGTTTGCGATGGATGAAGGTGCTTCTATGCTTGGTGAAGTGGCACTGGTTCCGAAAGAGTCTCCGATCAACCAGTCTGGGTTAATGTTTTATAATACTTTGTTTGATGAAAATGCTTGCTGTCATGTGGCTGCCGGACGTGGATTTTCTGAAGTTATTGACGGGTTTATGGATATGACGGATGAGGAGATTTATGCAAAGGGAATTAATGATTCTATGATCCATATGGATTTTATGGTTGGATCGGATGATTTGCATATTGTGGGAATCCGGGAAGATGGTAGTGAGACGGATATTTTTTTGGATGGGACTTGGGCTGAGTAAGCTGGGGGAACATGCCATATAGAAAGGGTGTTCAAGACGGACGCCCGAAAACAGACCGCGCTGTTTGCTGCAACGTGGGCAGGGGAACTTGAAAAAACATATGGTAAGGTTTTGGAATGGAGAAGTTCCGAAAGGAGAGCTGCTGGAAAGTACATCATACTATATTGTTATTAAAAATATAGTATTGCATAGATAAAACCGAGGTGAGAAGAGGGATCTCAGCCTCGGTTTTGTTGTATATTATATATCAAAAATTGGTTCAATGGATCAATTTTGAGTGGTGTAGTTGGAAGGTGCAGGAGGGTAATTTAGTGTACCTGCACTGCTTGGATCAGGCGGAAGACCTGTTCGGTGGTGGTAGTTAGGTTTTGGCGGGTGGTTTCGGGGTGCATGGCTTCTTCCTGGGTGGTTATGGTGTGGAGGATGGGGAAGAAGGCGTCGATGCCGTGCCGGTTGCAGAGGGTGGCTTCTTTGGTGGTGCAGCCGGAGAAGGCGAGGACGGTTTTGTTGTATTTTTTGGCGATGGCGGCGACGCCGATGGGGGCTTTGCCCATGATGGTCTGGCCATCGAGGCAACCTTCACCGGTGATGACGATGCCGGCGTCTTGGATGTAGGATTCCAGCCGGGTTTCTTCGAGGATGATCTGGATGCCGGACTGGAGGGTGGCGTTTGTGTAAGAGAGAAAGGCGAAGCCAAGTCCTCCTGCGGCTCCGGTGCCGGGGTGGCTGGGGTCAGCGTTCGGGTATGTTTCCCGGGTGATGCTGGCGTAGAAGGCAAGCCATTGATCCATCTGGCGAATCATGTCCGGGGTTGCACCTTTTTGCGGACCGAAGATGGCACTGCATCCCTGTGGACCGCAGAGTGGGTTCGTTACATCGCAGGCAATCTTAAAGTGACAATCTTTAAGTTCCGGGAGAACGTGTGTGTCATGGATCGTTGCAATCTGTGACAGACCGCTGGCTCCGAAGGGAACCGGCTGTCTGTTTTTGTCCAGAATATCGTATCCGAGTGCCTGAAGCATACCGATGCCGCCGTCGTTTGTGGCACTTCCTCCGATGCCGACGATGAAGTGTCGGCATCCGTTGGTGACGGCGTCGCGGATCAGTTCACCTACACCGTAGGTGGTTGTATATAATGGATTCCGATTCGATTCGTCCACCAGTGTGATACCGGCGGCAGCGGACATTTCGATAATGGCAGTTTTGGAAGCATCAAGAATCCCGTAAGAAGCTTCTACGGGTGTTCCGAGCGGACCGGTAACGGTCACTGTGCGGATCCGGCCGTTCATGCCGCGTGCGAGAGCCTCCACAGTTCCCTCCCCACCGTCAGCCAGAGGGCGGACAAGCACTTCTGCCTCTGGGAATACCCGGTGGATTCCTTCGCGGATGGCAGCTCCGGCGTCCAGAGAACTGATACTTCCTTTAAATGAATCGATGGCGATTACGACTTTCATATCTGAGATTCCTCCTTTAAGGCAATGGCGATTCCGTCCTCGTTGTTTGTGATCGTGACGGTATCTGCCGCTTCTTTTACCGCATCTTCTGCATTTCCCATAGCAACACCCCATCCGGCAGCTTTTAACATCGGAATATCATTTTCTGAGTCACCGAATGCAGCGGAGGCAGAGAGCGGGATTTCCAGACGGTCACAGATATCGGAGAGACCTTTTCCTTTGTTAATAGAGATGGGAATGATCTCCAGATAGAAAGGTGCGGTACGGACAACGGTAAGATCAGGAGTCAGATGCGAAGCGATGGTTTTCTGCACTTCAAAAAGTAAAGAGGGATCGACCGAAAGCAACAGTTTTACCGGTGCAAAATTCAGAAAATCCGCCAGGTTGTCCACCTGCGTACAGGACATCCGGTTACAGTGACATTCGTATTCCACCTTATAGCCGGAAGGATCAGTCACATAGAATTGTGTGCCGTCATCGAGAATCACAGTTACCGGAAGGGTTTCCAGAAAACGAAGGAGTTTTCGGGTCACTTCTATAGACATATGTGTCTCGAAGAGGATTGCTTCACTTGCAGCATCTATGATTTTTCCGCCGTTATATGCCATCAGGATTCCGTGATATTTCTTTAACTGTAACAGTTCAGCAAATTCCAGAAGTCCATGGAGCGGTCGCGCGGAAGCAAGTACCAGCCGTGTTCCGTTTTCCTGAACGGAAAGAAGGGCATCCTGGGTAGCAGGAGTGATCTGTTTCTGATCGTTGGTAAGAGTTCCATCAATATCGAGTGCAATTAATTGTATATTCATAAGTACGTCCTTTCTGCTTTCTTTGTCTTTTAGTATACCAGAAGAAAGAATCCCTGTGTGAGGATTTTTCGGAGTAATCGTTGTAAATACACATATTTTTTCGGAAATCATGCATATACAGACAAAATGTCTATACGATAGCAGGACGGTTGTGTTAAAATATAGAAAAATAGCGTTGGAAAGGTCACAACAAAATCTGATTTTTCCCACAGTGACGATGTGCGTAAATTTGTGCCGCAGCTTCAGGAAGAGAATCCTGGAACAGCAGGGCAGCAGCATGGCAAACTGGAACCGGAAATAAAATATATGAAAATAATTTGCGGAAGGAACGAAAAGGATGTGTGTAAAGAGTAAACAGGCGAGAACAGAAAAGCAGGAGGGGATGCGTATGGATAGATTCAGAACCGTAATATCAGTAATTGGCATGGTGCTGGCCGGTGTGATCGGATATTATTTCGGAGCAGCACTGGGAGAATCGATGGGGTGTGCTATTCTATTTTCTGTCATTACGGGATTTGCCGGTGTGATTTATGTGCTGGATAATCCGAGAAAACAGTGATGACATACAGGAGGTTGGCACAATGAAGTATGTTTCGTATCGGATAAGAAAATTACGTCAGGAGGAAATAAAGATCTTAGACGATTTTCTATATGAAGCAATTTTTATCCCCGAAGGAACCAAAGCACCGCCGAAAGAGATCATTAAAGAGCCGGAGTTGCAGGTGTATGTTGCGGATTTTGGGAAAAAGAAAGATGATAGCTGTTATGTTGCGGAAACGTCTGGGAAAATAGCAGGAGTGGTCTGGTGCCGGATCATGGATGATTATGGGCATGTAGATAATGATACGCCTTCACTTGCAATATCGGTTCTTGAGGAATTCCGGCATTGCGGAATCGGAACCGCATTGATGCAGCACATGCTTACCGCATTAAAACAACAGGGCTATCCACAGGTATCTCTGTCAGTGCAGAAAGCGAATTATGCCGCACGGATGTATAAAAAACTCGGGTTTGAAACTGTGGAGGATAAAGAGGAAGAATACATTATGGTTCGCAGACTGTGAACACAGAGATGAAGTCTGGTTTTACAACTTGGAACGAGTTGTACGCAGAGATGTGAGAAACAAAATGTATCGGTTATTTCCAGACAAATATATTATTTGCCGAAACATATGGTGTTTTACCGTTGGGGTATCGACGTCTGCCGGAAATAAGGAGCGCCAGAAGGAAGAAAAACGGATCCTGAGGAAATACTTGACACCGGGTACACCTGCTGTGGTATTCTTATCTAAAAAGAATTTACAGGAGGAATAAACTATGGAGAAATCAACCGTTTATTTTACGGATTTCCGATGTCCGGTAGGAACCAGTCAGCTGGATAAGCTGAAAAAACTCTGTGTCGCGGCAGGCATTAAAGATATCGATATGGATGGAAAATTTGTTGCGATCAAGATGCATTTTGGAGAGCTGGGAAACCTGGCTTTCCTGCGCCCGAATTATGCAAAAGTGGTTGCAGATCTGTGTAAGGAACAGGGCGGAATGCCATTTCTGACAGACTGTAATACCCTGTATCCGGGAAGCAGAAAGAATGCACTGGAGCATCTGGACTGCGCGAATCTGAATGGATTTAACACGATCACAACCGGATGTCAGATCATCATCGGTGATGGACTGCGCGGAACGGATGAGGTGGAAGTTCCGGTCGTCAATGGAGAGTACTGTCAGACTGCACTGATCGGACATGCGATCATGGATGCGGATATTTTCATCAGCCTGAGTCATTTCAAAGGACATGAATCAACCGGATTTGGCGGGGCGATTAAAAATATCGGTATGGGATGCGGAAGCCGTGCAGGAAAAATGCAGCAGCATGCAAGCGGAAAACCGGCAGTCAATGAAGAGGTCTGTCGTGGCTGCCGCCGCTGTGCAAAGGAGTGCGGTAGTGACGCGATCACCTATGTAAATAAAAAAGCAGTGATCGACTATGACAAATGCAAAGGCTGTGGACGTTGCATCGGAGCCTGCAGTTTTGATGCGGTATACAATCCAAACAGCAGTGCCAACGAACTGCTTGACCGGAAAATGGCTGAGTATGCACAGGCTGTCTGTCATGGCCGTCCACATTTCCATATTGCACTGGTACAGGATATCAGCCCAAACTGTGACTGCCATGGAGAAAACGACGCACCGATTCTTCCGGATATCGGAATGTTTGCAAGTTTCGACCCGGTAGCGCTGGATCAGGCGTGTGCAGATGCCTGTCTGCAGGCAACACCGATTGCAAACAGCCAGCTCGGAGAACATCTGGCAGAAGAAGGATGGCACTGCCACCACGACCATTTCAAAGATTCCAACCCAAACATCGAGTGGAAAGCAACGCTGGATCAGGCGGAGAAGATCGGTCTTGGAACGAGAGAATATGAATTGAAAAGAATAAAATAGGAACTGACGGCCAGACAAGAGAAAAAGATTGACATTTCCGACGGGACATTTCATAATGACGATGATAGTTTGCTAAAACTAACAGGAGAAAGAATATGAGGCACTGGCAGAAACATATGTCAGTGACAAAACCGATGTTACAGAGGGAAAAAGAGAGAAAAAGAAGGACTGAATCAGCCGGATTTTTCCGATTATTATAATATCCTTATCGGCTATCAGCCGGGAGAAAAATATCAGAAATTGATCGATCATATGGTAAATAATTCTGCAATCCAGACCGGAATAACTCCGCAGTCTTCCGACAAAATCCTGACATTGTCGACCTGTACGGGACAGGGCTATGAAAAATGGTTTGCGATACATGCGGTATGTGTGAATACACAGAGTGCAGATGTGAAATGAATGAGAAAATAAAATATGTATACAAAAAGGAGCTGTCGCACGAAAATCAGTGCGTCAGCTCCTTCTTGTATGTCAGGAATTAAAATATTTATTTTCCTTCGGTAGCAAAATACTCCTTCACCAGTTTCACAACGGTTCCCGACAACAGGAACACCGCGATCAGGTTCGGGATCGCCATCAACCCATTAAAGGTCTCTGCGATACTCCACAGAAGTCCAAGTTCCACGGTAGCACCAAGAATCGCTACCAGAGAATACACAACCATAAACGGCTTTACGACCTTCTCACTGGAAAACAGAAACTCGATACATCTTGCTCCATACAGTCCCCATCCGATGATTGTAGAAAAAGCGAAACAACACATCGCAACGGCTGTAAAAACAGAAATCCAACTGCCATATACAGAAGTAAATCCTGATATCGTGAGTTCTGCACCGGCAGCATGTCCATAAGTGACCGGGGTGCCGCTGCACAGAATAACCAGAGCAGTCAGGGTGCAGATGACAATGGTATCGGCAAATACTTCAAAGATACCGAACAGACCCTGTTTCACCGGTTTTCTGGTATCCGCACAGGCATGGGCGATGGATCCGGTACCAAGACCTGCTTCGTTGGAGAAGATACCACGGGAAACTCCTTTTTTCATGCTGAGGAAGAAGCTTCCTACCACACCGCCGGTTACAGCACGCGGGCGAAAAGCACCATAAATAATAGAATAAAAAACATGCGGAATATTACGGAAATTCATAATGACAACACCCAATGCCAGAAGAATATAAAACAGTGCCATAAAAGGAACCAGTTTTTCCGTCACACTTCCGATTCGTTTGATACCGCCAAGAAGGATCAGACCAACCAGGATCGTGATCACGATTCCGATGATCAGATTCAGTGTGCTGACAGACTGATCAGAAATCAGGTGGAAATTGATCAGTGCGGAATCGACAGCCGTTGTGATCGTATTGACCTGTGTGGCATTACCGGTACCGAATACGGTAAGGACACCAAAAGCGGAAAACAGGTATGCCAGCCAGTGCCAGTGTTTTTTCAGACCATTTTTTATATAGTACATAGGTCCGCCGACGAGATCTCCCTGCGCGTTCGTCTCACGGAAATGAACGGCAAGTGTTACTTCGGCGAATTTGGTACACATGCCAAGCAGAGCCGAGATCCACATCCAGAAGACGGCACCAGGCCCACCGATGGCGATGGCACCCGCGACTCCGGAGATATTACCGGTACCGACCGTCGCGGCGAGAGCGGTACAGACTGCCTGGAATGGCGTCAGAGAACCGTCAGATGCGTCTTTTTTTCGGAACATACGTCCGATGGTGGTCTTAATTGCATAGGGAAATTTGCGGATTTGTAAAAAATTGGTGCGGATTGTCAGATACAAACCGACACCGATGATACAGATCATAGCAGGGACTCCCCAGATAAAATTGTTGACCGCCGAATTGATGGATTCGATTGTACTTAACATAGTTTATCCCTTTCTTTGGTTAAAATAAAAACTGATTTGTCCATTTGGCTGAAAAAAGCTGAATAGACTTTATCAGTATAGCATAGTTACGTGCAAAAGTGAAGAAAAAATATCCCCCATAGAGGCTTGTGAAAAAAGAAACAATCATGATATAATGAGCGGAAGAGAGCCAGAGGGAGCTTGCTCACTCTTGGCGAACGGCGAAATTATGGAGTGATGAAATCACGACATAATGGCATTTATGAGTGGATGGTACATGCGCGTATCAGATATAGAGGAAATGGTCGGGCGTACATTTAAGTTAAGCGGAGGAACGGAATATATGGAATTACTGGAACAGATAGAGGACTATTGGACCGACAGAGCCGAAGGGTACTCTCAGGTCAATCAGGAAGAACTGGCGGGAGACAACCGGACGAACTGGAGACGGGAACTTGAGAGTCATTTTCCGGAAGACAGAACAAACGAAACCTATAAGATCCTGGATATCGGAACCGGTCCCGGATTTTTTTCGATTATTCTTGCGGAAGCCGGTTATTCGGTGATGGCGGTGGATTATACGGAAGCCATGCTGGAAGAAGCAAAAAAGAATGCGGGAGCACTTGCCAAGAAGATCACCTATCGTCAGATGGATGCTCAGCATCTTGATTTTGCGGATGAAACCTTTGACGCGGTAGTCAGCCGGAATCTGACCTGGAATCTCGAAGATCCGGCACAGGCGTATAAAGAATGGATGCGGGTATTGAAAAAGGGCGGAGTTTTGTTAAATTACGATGCCAACTGGTATCATCATTTATTTGATGCGGAAAAGAGAGCGGAGTATGAGAAAGACCGTGAGATGGTGACCGAGTCCGGGCTGGAGGATCATTATACCTGTACGGATATCGACACGATGGAAGAGATCGCAAGACAGGTACCGCTCAGCAGGATCGGACGTCCGCAGTGGGATCAGAATGTGTTGGAGAAACTGGGTGCGGAACATATCACAGTAGACGCGGAGGTCTGGAAACAGGTATGGTCCGAGGTAGAAAAAGTGAATTATCATTCTACACCGATGTTTGGTATTGAAGCAGTTAAATAATGAAAGAGGAACATTATGAGAAACGAAAATAAATTTCAGATAGCAGGACAGGAGATAGCCCCGGGAGAGAGATGGCAGGGAATGCTGACGATCGGAGACGGGGAGTTTGGTCTTCCGGCAGCAGTCCTGCATGGAGAAGAAGAGGGAAAGACGGTGCTGATCACGGCTGCTGTACATGCAGGGGAATATGTCGGCGTGGAGACGGCTGTGGAGCTTGCCAATGAATTAAAGATCGAAAAAATCACAGGAACCGTAGTGATCGTGAAAGTGGTCTGTCCTGATGAATTTGAACAGAGAGCGGGAAGTCTCTGTATGGAAGATGGAAAAAATCTGAACTGGCAGTTCCCGGGAGATGCACAGGGGACAAGGACGCAGAGACTTGCCAGTGCGATGGAAAAAGATTTGCACAGTGTGGCGGATTACTATATCGATCTGCACAGCGGAGATAATTATGAAGATCTGACCCCATTTGTATATTATGCGGGAAAAGGAGAAAAAGAAGTTATCGAGATCGCCAGAAAGATGGCACAACATGTGGATGTTCCATATATGGTACGTTCTAATGTGGCGTCCGGCGGTTCTTATAATTATGCTGCATCCTGCGGAATCCCGAGCATCCTGATCGAACGCGGCGGCATGGGACGATGGACGAGAGAAGAAGTAGAATCCAATAAGCGGGATCTGAAAAATATCCTGCGTTACCTCGGTATTTACCGGACAAACCGCGGCTACTGGAACCACTATCCTATGGAAGTGACTGATGTGGTGTATCAGTCAGCGAACCAGGCTGGTTTGTGGTATCCGGAGAAAAAACCGGGCGATATGTTCCTGGAGGGCGAAAAACTTGGAAAAGTGACTGATTACGAAGGAAAAACACTGGAGACAAGTTATGGTGAGTATGATGGTGTGATCCTTTTCCAGACCGGAAGTTTACAGGTAACAAAAGAAGGACCGATGATCGCCTACGGAAGAATTGCCTACGAAGAAGATGACCGGAAAGAGAAAATCGCCGGTTACTGGACGAAACGAAGCTCGGATTTTAAAGAACAGCGAAGAGAAGAACTGCACAGTCCGCTGGCGGGACGCTGGATGGAAGAAATTGATAAGTATTTACCGAAAGGGGAACATCTGCGGATTCTGGATGTGGGATGTGGAACCGGATTCTTCACGATTCTGCTGGCAAAGAGAGGGCATCAGGTAACCGGTATCGATCTGACACCGGATATGATCCTCCATGCGAGAGAACTGGCGAGAGAAGAAGGGGCAGATTGTGAATTTCATGTGATGGATGCGGAAAATCCGGAGTACGATGACAATACCTTTGACTTCGTGATTTCCCGAAATCTGACCTGGACGCTTCCGGATGCGCAGAAAGCCTATAAAGAATGGATGCGCGTGCTGAAACCGGGCGGTGTGCTGTTAAACTTTGACGCTAATTACGGAGCCGTTGATTTTACAGACACCTCAGATCTTCCGAAAAATCACGCTCATAACCAGATTGAAAATACACTGATGCAGGAGTGCGAAGATATCAAACGCCAGCTCTCCATCAGCAATTATGCCCGCCCTGCCTGGGATCTGGAGGCTCTCAGTAACAGCGGCGTGCAGCAGTTCCAGATTGATGTGGGAGTCAGCCAGCGTGTCTATATGGAAAAAAATGCGTTCTATAATCCGACCCCATTATTTGCAGTCTGTGGAAAAAAAGGTGACTTATGATCGATATCAAACAGTTAAAATGCTTCATAACCTGTGCAGATGCCGGCTCTTTCAGCGAGGCGGCATCTGTTTTGTATACCACGCAGTCCAGCGTGAGTAAAGTGATCCGGGCACTGGAAGAGGAGATGCAGGCATCCCTTTTCGTCAGAAATCCCCACGGAATCAGCCTGACACCAAACGGTAAACAGGCGTACGCTTACGCCAGCCGTGTACTGGAAAATGTGGAAGCGATGGCAGAACTGTCCACTGCGGGAGACACCCAGTGGCTGAATATTTCGTTCAATCCGAGTTCCTGGATGGCGGATTGCTTTGTAAAATTCTATCAGTTGCATGAAAAAGAAAACCTGCACTGTCAGGCACACACGGGAAAAATACGTGAAGTGCTGGAACGCATCCATGAATACAAAGACGAACTCGGCTTCCTCTACGTGACCACCCGCCAGCAGACCGATCTGCAATACCTGCTGGTACGAAAACAACTGGAATTCGTCCCCCTGAAAGAACTGGACACCTGCCTGTACCCCGGCGGCGGACACCTGCAAAAAGAGGGAAAACCGCTCACCCAGGAAGAAATTCAGAATCTACATTATATCCAGAACTTCCTCGAAGACGCCAACAACTACGAAGGCTGGAAATTGGACACAGACGACAACCTGACCCTCGGTAAAATCGACGTCTCCGTCGTAACCAACAGCGACTACATCATGGAAAAAATGCTGGATCACGGAAACCTCGCCAACATCAGCGGTGACACTCTCACCCCAGCCAAAACAAAATCCCGCCCCAGCATCCGCCTCACCCACGAGTCCAGCAAAATAACCTTCGGCTATGTAAAACGCGAAAACACCCCCCTAACCCCACTCGCCGAAACCTTTTTAACTTATATCAAACAGGAATTAACAGAAGAATAAAGAACAAAAGCGACTAATTTCTTATATGTATAATATAACATATAAAAAATCAGTCGCTTTTTACTATCTGATATCTTTAAATTTCCATCCACGTCAGTTTCGTCCCCTAGCCAAAACCTCCACAAAAACCCCTTGACATCCCCAAATCCTATATACTACAATATCTACCGTATGAGCAAAAACCCAATCCGGTTCCTACATATATAAAAGCAACCGGAATTCAAATAACAAACCAACAAAACCCAATTCGAAAAATGGAGGAAAACCCCTGTGACAGACTACACAAAAGAAATCCAAAAACGGCGAACCTTCGCCATCATATCCCACCCCGATGCCGGAAAAACCACCCTGACTGAAAAATTCCTTCTCTACGGCGGCGCCATCAACCTCGCCGGAAGCGTAAAAGGAAAAGCAACCGCCCGTCACGCCGTATCCGACTGGATGGAAATCGAAAAAGAACGAGGAATCTCCGTAACATCCTCCGTACTCCAGTTCAACTACGATGGCTACTGCATCAACATCCTGGACACCCCGGGACATCAGGACTTCTCCGAAGATACCTATCGAACCCTGATGGCAGCCGATTCTGCCGTCATGGTCATCGACGCATCCAAAGGAGTGGAAGCACAGACCAGAAAACTCTTCAAAGTCTGTGCCATGCGCCACATCCCGATCTTTACATTTATCAATAAAATGGACCGCGATGCCAACGACACCTTCGAACTCTTAGACGATATCGAAAAAGAACTCGGGATCCCGACCTGCCCGGTCAACTGGCCGATCGGATCCGGAAAAAAATTCCGCGGTGTCTATGACCGAGATACCAAAAAAGTCCTGACCTTCTCCGATACCATGAAAGGAACCAAAGAAGGCCATATCGAAGAAATCGATATCGACGATGCAAAAATCGACGAAGTCATGGATGAAGATCAGAAAGAACAGCTGATGGATGAGATCGAACTGTTAGACGGCGCAAGCGCAGAATTTGACATGGAAGCTGTAAGCTGCGGAAAACTCTCTCCGGTATTCTTCGGATCCGCTCTGACAAACTTCGGTGTGGAAACCTTCCTGCAGCATTTCCTGACGATGACCACCTCACCGCTGCCAAGAACCGCAGACTGTGGCGTGATCGATCCGATGACGGAAGAATTTTCCGCGTTTGTCTTTAAGATTCAGGCAAACATGAACAAAGCCCACAGAGACCGAATCGCATTTATGCGTATCTGCTCCGGCAAATTCGATGCCGGAATGGAAGTCTACCATGTACAGGGCGATAAAAAGATGCGACTTTCCCAGCCACAGCAGATGATGGCACAGGATCGCCATATCGTAGAAGAGGCGTATGCCGGAGATATTATTGGCGTTTTCGACCCGGGTATTTTCTCCATCGGAGATACCGTGTGCACACCGGGTAAAAAATTTGCCTACGAAGGAATACCGACCTTTGCACCGGAACACTTTGCAAGAGTCCGTCTGTTAGACAGCATGAAACGAAAACAGTTCGTCAAAGGTGTCAACCAGATCGCACAGGAAGGTGCTATCCAGATCTTCCAGGAATACATGGGAGGAATGGAAGAGATCATCGTCGGCGTTGTCGGTGTCCTGCAGTTTGATGTATTAAAGTACCGTCTGGAAAACGAATACAACGTAGATATCCGTCTGGAAAACCTGCCGTACGAACATATCCGCTGGATCGCTAACAAAGAAGAAGTTGATGTGGAAAAACTGACCGGAACCTCCGATATGAAGAAGGTAAAAGACATGAAGGGCAATCCGCTGCTCCTGTTCGTAAACTCCTGGAGCGTAGGTATGACACTGGATCGAAACGAAAACCTGAAATTGGAAGAATTCAGCAAAAACTAAGGCAATTCCCCTTTTAATTTACGCAATTTTTTGATATAATAAATATAAATAATGGTTCCTGACTGAAAAATCAGAAAAAATCAGGACAACTCTTGATTATAAGGAGGGTTTGAGATGACAGAAAATAAAAAAGATATGCGTGACACGTATACCATATATGACGATCAGACCATTGGAAAAGTACAGATTGCAGATGAAGTTGTGGCAATTATCGCAGGTCTGGCAGCGACCGAAGTAGAAGGCGTGGCTTCTATGGCAGGAAACATCACCAACGAACTGGTTGGAAAACTGGGTATGAAAAACCTGTCCAAAGGTGTAAAAGTAGATGTTCTGGAGAACGTGGTATGCGTGAATCTGAACCTGAATCTGGAGTACGGATACAGTATTCCGGAAACCTGCAAGAAAGTACAGGAAAAAGTAAAAACAGCCATTGAAAATATGACTGGTCTGGAAGTTTCCGATGTAAACATCAGCATTGCCGGTGTAGCACTGGAAGAAGGAAAATAAAATAGAACGCAGGACGGAAGGAAAGGGGGTCTGGATGAGGCTCCCTTTTTTACTACTGACGAATACGAGGAGAAAACCATGGGAAGAAGAGAATTAAGAGAAAGCATTTTTCAGCTGTTGTTCATGACAGAATTTAACGACAATCAGGAGATGGCAGAACAGAAGCAACTGTATCTGGAAGGAATCGAAGACATCCAGGACAAAGATCAGAGTTATATCCAGGACAAATTTGAAAAAATCCGTGAAAAACTGCCGGAGATCGATGAAGCACTGAACGAGGCAAGCAAAGGATGGAAAACCAGCCGTATGGGAAAAGTAGAACTTTCTATCCTGCGTCTGGCAGTTTATGAATTGCGTTACGACGATGATGTACCGGGAAAAGTAGCGATCAACGAAGCCGTAGAACTGGCAAAGAAATTCGGCGGAAACGAAGCACCGGCATTTATCAACGGTGTACTGGGAAAACTGGCGAAAGAAGCCGATGAGTAGTGTATATTCTGTAGAACAGGTCAACAGATATATTAAAAATATGTTCACCCAGGACTTTATGCTGAGCCGGATCTCCGTAGGCGGTGAGGTGAGCAACTGCAAATACCACAGTTCCGGGCATATTTATTTTTCACTGAAAGACGGCAGTGGATCTCTGGCGTGCGTGATGTTTGCGGGACAGAGAAAAGGGCTGGCGTTTGCGATGAAAAACGGTGACCGGGTGGTTGTTACGGGCAGTGTGGACGTATACGAACGCGATGGAAAATACCAGATGTATGCGAGAAAGATCACACTGGAAGGTGCAGGGATTCTCTATGAACGATTTCTTGCGTTAAAAGAAGAACTTGAAGAGATGGGAATGTTTGCACCGGAATACAAACAGCCGATTCCGTCATTCGTTCAGACAGTAGGTGTGGTGACAGCGCCCACCGGTGCGGTGATTCAGGATATTCGAAATGTGACAGCCCGGAGAAATCCATACGTGCAGATCATCCTCTACCCGGCGCAGGTGCAGGGAGAGGGTGCGGCAGAGAGCATCGTGGAAGGAATCGAAGCGCTGGATCAGCTTGGTGTGGATGTGATCATTGTCGGGCGTGGCGGCGGATCCATGGAGGATTTGTGGGCATTTAACGAAGAAATTGTGGCAAGAGCGATTTTTCACTGTTCTACCCCGATCATTTCCGCGGTAGGTCATGAGACGGATGTGACGATTGCCGATTATGTGGCGGATCTTCGCGCACCGACACCGTCGGCGGCAGCAGAACTTGCTGTTTTTGATTATCGTGGGTGGCAGGAGCTACTCGCGGGTTATGTGCGGAGACTGGAACTGTCCATGGACAGCAAACTGGAGATGACCAGGCAGAGACTGACGGAGAAAGCAGCACGTCTGGCATATCTCAGTCCGGAAAACCAGATCCGGGAGAAACGGATGTATCTGCTGCGGGCAGAAGAGAAACTTACCGAGCGGATGGAAAAAAAGTTACAGACAGAGAAAACCAGGCTGTATCTGTATGCGGAACGGTTGCGCGGCGTATCTCCACTCGAAAAACTGCAGCAGGGACTCGGCTATATGGAACATGAGGACGGAACCCGTATTTCTTCCGTAGGACAGGTACGGGAGGGAGAACGGATGAAGACTTATGTCAAAGACGGTGTGATATGGTCGAACGTAGAAAAAACAGAGAACTCGGATGCGTGGAACGTCAGCAGAGGCAAAGAAACGGATAACTGTGAATAGTTGTCGCTGACAGGCGTTAGAAATAGAAAAGAGACAGAAAATATGCCAAGAAAAACAGTAAGCATGGAAGAGGCGTTTCAGGAACTCGATGCGATCCTGGAACAGCTGGAAGGAAAAGATATTTCACTGGAAGATTCCTTTGCTTTATATCAGAAAGGAATGGAACTGGTGAAAACGTGTAACAGTAAGATTGACACGGTTGAGAAAAAAATGATAACGATTCAGTAGGAAGTATCCCGCGAGGTGTTTTGGCATGAATATGCCAAAATCCCGAGACATACAAGTCAAAATGCCATCACCGAAAGTGATTTTAAATGCATTTTGACTCGTAACTGTGAAGGAACTGAACAGTTACGAAAAGATGATAACGATTACAAAATAATGAGAAAATCCCGTAAGGTTGGTGAATAGAGTGAATTTTGAAAAAGAAATGCAGGAAAAGAAAGAGCGATGCGAAGAGATCATCCGAAACTATCTTCCAAAAGAAGAAGGATTTGCCGCACGGCTGGCGGAAGCGATGAATTACAGCATGGAGGCCGGAGGAAAACGGCTGCGACCGATCCTGATGGGCGAGGCGTATCGGATGTTTGGAGGGACATCAGCTGTCATTGAGCCTTTTCAGGCAGCGATGGAAATGATCCATACCTCTTCTCTGATTCACGATGACCTTCCGGCCATTGACAACGATCAGTACCGGAGAGGAAAAAAGACCACCCATGCAGTATACGGGGAGGCACTGGGGATTTTAAGCGGCGATGCATTACTGAATTATGCATATGAGACAGCCAGTGCGGCATTTTCCATGGAACCGGCGAATCCGGCGATTGGAAAAGCCATGACATTACTTACGAGAAAGACCGGCATGTACGGAATGCTCGGGGGACAGAGCGTGGATGTGACCAACGAAGGCAAACCCATGGAGCGGCAGATGCTGGATTATATATATGAAAACAAAACCTCGGCTCTGATCGAGGCTTCCCTGATGGTGGGAGCGATTCTGGCAGGAGCCACAGAGGAAGAGACCGCGCAGATGGAACAGATCGGCAGTAAAGTAGGGCTGGCGTTCCAGATCCGGGACGATATCCTGGATGTGACAAGCACGGAAGAAGAACTGGGAAAACCGATTCACAGCGATGAAAAGAATCAGAAACAGACCTATGTGACACTTCGCGGACTTGAGGGTGCGGCGGAGGACGTGGAGAGAATTTCAGAGGAAGCACTGGAACTTCTGGATACATTTCCTCAGAAAAATGAATTTCTCCGGGAATTGATAGGATATCTGGTGAACAGGAGAAATTAAAAAGGATGAATGCGTATGATACTGGAAAAGATCAAAGAGGCGAATGATGTAAAACAATTATCTCTTTCGGAATGTGAGCAGCTGGCACAGGAAATCCGTGATTTTCTGATCCGGTCGCTCAGTGAGACCGGCGGACACCTTGCATCGAATCTGGGTGTGGTGGAGCTGACCATTGCTTTGCACCGATTTTTACATTTTCCGGAAGATAAGCTGGTCTGGGATGTAGGTCATCAGGCTTATACACATAAGATTCTGACAGGAAGAAAAGAACAGTTTGCCACCCTTCGAAAGACGGGTGGCTTAAGTGGATTTCCGAAGAGAAAAGAAAGCGACTGTGATGCGTTTGATACCGGGCACAGTTCTACTTCGATATCTGCAGGACTGGGGCTGGTGCAGGCGAGAGACCTGAAAGGGGAGAACTATCAGGTTGTTTCTGTGATCGGTGATGGAGCGCTGACCGGCGGTATGGCGTATGAAGCGTTGAATAATGCGGCGGAATTAAAGAAGAATTTTATTATTATTCTGAATGATAATGAGATGTCGATCACCCGGAATGTGGGTGGAATGTCCTCCTATCTGGATCATATCCGGATGGCGGCACCTTATACTGAGTTGAAAATGGGCGTAACCAACGCTCTGAAAAAGATTCCCAAAGTGGGAGATGGCATGGTGGATGCACTTCATAAGACAAAAAGCAGCATCAAACAGCTGGTGATTCCTGGAATGCTTTTTGAAAATATGGGACTGACCTATCTTGGTCCGGTGGATGGACACGATATGCGGCAACTGGGAAAAGTGTTGCAGGAAGCAAAACGGAAGCAGGGTCCGGTACTGATCCATGTGCTGACAGAAAAAGGCCGTGGATATGAACCGGCGATGCGCCATCCGGCCAGATTTCACGGGGCAGCACCTTATGAGATAGAGACCGGACTTCCAAAATCGAATGGAAATCCATCCTATACAGATATTTTTTCGACTGTTATGAGAAAATTCGGCGACCGGGAACCGGATGTAGTGGCGGTATCGGCAGCAATGGTACCGGGAACCGGACTGAAACGGTTCGGCAATATGTTCCCGGATCGCCTGTTTGATGTGGGAATCGCAGAAGAACATGCGGTGACTTTCGCTGCGGGACTGGCACTTGGAGGCCTTCGCCCGGTGGTCGCGATTTATTCGTCATTTTTGCAGCGCGCGATCGATCAGATCCTGCACGATGTGTGTATGCAGAATCTTTCGGTCGTATTTGCCGTGGACCGCGCAGGTTTAGTGGGAAGTGATGGAGAGACACATCATGGATGTTTTGACTTAAGTTACCTGTCCATGATGCCGAATATGACCGTCATGGCACCGAAAAATAAATGGGAACTTTCCGATATGATGAAATTTGCCATCCGGCAGAACGGTCCGGTGGCGATCCGATATCCGAGAGGCGAAGCCTATACCGGGTTGGAAGAGTACCGGGCACCGATCGAGATGGGAAAAGCGGAAGTTCTGGAAAAAGGAAAAGAAATTGCCATTCTGGCAGTGGGAAATATGGTACGGACGGCCGTACAGGTGACAGAAAATCTCCGTAAAAAGGGATATGAACCGACACTGGTAAATATGCGGTTTGTGAAACCACTGGATACGGAGCTTCTGGATATTATAAAAGAAGATCACAGTCTGATCGTCACCATGGAAGAAAATGTAAAATCCGGCGGTTTCGGAGAACAGGTGATGACATATTATGGAAGCAGAATGCATGGTCCGGCAGTGCGGATCGTTGCGATCGAAGACCGGTTTGTGCCGCATGGAAGTGTGGAGGATCTGATGCGTCAGCAGCAGATGGACAGTGATTCGGTGACAGAACGGGTGCTTCAGTGGCAGACGAAAGTAAAAACGAAGTAGTTATTCAGTATGCGTAACTGTGAAAGCAGTGAACAGTTACGGACAGAGCAAAACTGCAGATACAGAAATAAGACAGGAGATACAGGAATGAAAGAACGATTGGATGTACTGGTAGTCAGCCGTGGACTGGCACCGTCAAGAGAAAAAGCGAAAGCGATCATTATGGCGGGCAATGTGCTGGTTGACGGACAGAGAGAAGATAAAGCGGGATCCATGTTTAAAGATACGGTAGAGATCACGGTAAAAGGACATACCTTACCGTATGTCAGCCGAGGTGGACTGAAACTGGAAAAAGCCATGACACACTTCGGTGTTACGCTGAAAGATAAGGTCTGCATGGATGTCGGAGCTTCTACCGGAGGATTTACCGACTGTATGTTGCAAAACGGTGCGGTGAAAGTATATTCCATCGATGTCGGACACGGACAGCTGGACTGGAAATTAAGAAATGATGAGCGTGTGGTCTGTATGGAACGGACCAATATCCGTTATGTCGTGCCGGAAGATATTCAGGAATTATCCCAGTTTACTTCGATCGATGTATCGTTTATTTCTCTGACCAAAGTTCTTCTTCCGGTGAGAAATCTGCTGACCGAAGACGGAGAGGTCGTATGTCTGATCAAACCGCAGTTCGAGGCGGGAAGAGAAAAAGTAGGCAAAAAAGGTGTGGTGAGAGATCCGGCAGTGCACCGGGAGGTCATCGAGATGGTGACCGCGTATGCACAGAGTATTTCTTTTGCACCGTGTCATTTGGAATTTTCTCCGATCAAGGGACCGGAGGGAAATATTGAATACCTGCTGCATCTGAAAAAACTTCCGGAAGGAGAACACTGCGAGGAAGTACCATTTGAGATTGCAAAAGTCGTGGAGGCGGCACACAAAGAACTGTCATCAACAACCCCGCATCCTGCACAGAAACGCTGAAAATACAGGATGATACGGGAAACAGAGAGTGAGCATCATGGATAAATTTACGATCATAGTCAACGGAGCAGAAAACAGAAGAGGGAAGAATCAGGCGGTTGCCGGAAAGATTGCAGACTATCTGAAAAATCATCAGAAAGAATGTGTGATTCTGCCGGCAGGTGAGAAGAAAGAAGGACAGTCCTATTCGTATACAGATCCGGAGCGGATCCCGGAGGGAACAGAATGTATCATTGTGCTTGGGGGAGATGGAACGCTTCTTCAGGCGGCAAGGGACGTGGTGGATCTGGAGATTCCGTTGTTTGGTATCAATATGGGAACGCTCGGGTATCTGGCGGAGATCGACCAGTATTCGATCTACCCGGCGATGGACCGGCTGATGAGTGACCGGTTTACGATTGAAAAGCGAATGATGCTGTTCGGAACCTTGATCCATGAAGGACAGGCAGCGGGCAGCGATATCGCCCTGAATGATATTGTGATTAGCAGAGAGGGCTCTCTGCGTGTGGTACGGTTTAACAATTATGTCAATGATACTTATCTGAACACCTACAAGGCGGATGGAATCATTATTTCTACGCCGACGGGATCGACCGGCTACAGTCTGTCTGCCGGTGGTCCGATCATATCTCCTGCGGCATCCATGATTCTGATGACACCGCTGGCACCGCATACCCTGAATACCAGAAGCATTGTATTTTCACCGGAAGATGTGATCGAGGTGGAACTGGGAGAGGGAAGAGATGGCAGTATCGAGAGCGGCATGGCGTATTTTGACGGTGCAGCCGCGATGCCGATGGTGACCGGTGACCGGATACGGATCGAAAAATCAACCAAGGCAACCAGGATCATCAAGATCAACAACATTAGTTTTCTGGAAACTCTTCGTAAGAAGATGCGAAATAATTAGGAGCGAATAATCATGAAGATAGAGAGACATTCCCAGATCATCCGTCTGATCAGTCAGTATGATATCGAGACGCAGGAGGAACTGGCAGAAAAACTGAACGAAAGCGGTTTTCGGGTGACACAGGCAACGGTATCGAGAGATATCCGGGAACTGAAACTGACGAAAATATCCAAACCGGGCGGAGGTTCCCGCTATGCGGTACTGCAAAGCGTCGATCAGGAGATGAGCAGAAAATACACGAATGTGCTGCGTACCTCTTTCCAGTCGATGGATCTGGCACAGAATATCCTGATCGTAAAAACCGTATCCGGTATGGCGATGGCGGCCGCTGCAGCACTTGATGAGATGCAGATTCCGGAGATTGTAGGCAGCATCGCAGGGGACAATACGCTGATGTGTGTGGCACGAAGTGCAGACGAAGGTCTGGTACTGATGGAAAAGATTCGGAAAATGATTGTATAGACAAAATTTTTATTAACATGGAGTACATTACTTAAAAAGGAGCAGAATGCTAACATATTTACATGTAAAAAACCTGGCCCTCATCGATGAGGCAGAAGTGGAATTTGGGCCGGGATTAAATATTCTTACCGGTGAGACAGGAGCCGGTAAATCTATCCTGATGGGTTCCGTAAACCTTGCACTCGGACAGAAAATGTCCAGAGAAATGCTGCGCGATGAAGAAAAACCTGCGCTGGTGGAACTCATTTTTCAGGTGGACAATCCAGGATGCGTGGAACGATTAAAAGAGAAGGAAATCTCTGTGGAAGAAGGGCAGATCATTATATCCAGAAAACTCACCGGAAACCGGAGTATCAGCCGATTAAATGGTGAGGTTTGTACGGCTGCCCAGATCCGGGAGATCTCTTCTCTTCTTTTGGATATACACGGGCAACACGAACACCAGTCCCTGTTGTACCAGGATCAGCAGTTAAAGATTCTGGATGCCTACGGGAAAGAAGCAATTCAGGAGAAAAAACAGACCGTCCGGGAGTATTTTCAGATCTGGAGTCAGAAAAAGAAAGAACTGACATCCTATCAACTGGACGAAGAAACCAGAAAACGGGAAATTTCTTTTCTGGCATTTGAATTGCAGGAGATCGAGGAAGCAGGACTTCGCCCGGGCGAGGATGAAGAACTGGAAAAACAGTACAAAAAGATGTCATCGAGCAGAAATATCCTCGAAGCGATGGCAGCAGTCAGAGGTTACACAGGCAATGACAACGGCGCACAGGATCTGGTCGGCCGGGCCGTACAGGAGACAAACCGGATACTTGGAGTCGATGAAGCGCTGCAGCAGATTGCAAGCCTTTTACAGGATGTGGAAAGTCTGCTATCTGATGTGAATCGTGAAGTCAGCGACTATGTGGAAAATATGACGTTTTCCGAGGAAGAATTCTATGAGACAGAACAGAGACTGAACCTGCTGAACCGTCTGAAAGCGAAATACGGTTCTACCGTAAAAGAGATTCTGGCATGCCAGGAAGAAAAGCAGAAAGAACTGGATCGCCTGTATCATTTTGAACAGTATAAAGAAAAACTGGAAAAAGAGACGCAGAAAGCGGAGGAGGAACTGGCAGCTGTCTGTGGTGAATTGTCTGAATTGCGTAAAAATTATGGAAAACAGCTGGAAGAGCGGATCATTCAGGGATTACAGGATCTGAATTTCCTGGATGTGAAGTTTGAGATTGATTTTGAGATTACGGAACACTATACGGCAAATGGAAACGATAAAATCTGCTTTACGATTTCCACAAACCCGGGAGAACCGTTACGACCGCTGGCAAAAGTGGTATCCGGCGGTGAGCTTTCCCGTATCATGCTGGCGATCAAAACGATCCTTGCGGATAAAGATGAGACAGAGACGCTGATCTTTGACGAGATCGACACCGGTATCAGCGGAAGAACGGCACAGAAAGTATCGGAGAAGATGGCAGTGATCGGAAGAAATCATCAGGTGATCTGTATCACGCATCTGCCGCAGATCGCAGCGATGGCGGATGAACATTTTGAGATCGCCAAAAAGACGGATCATCAGGTGACAAGAACACAGATTCGTCTGCTGGATGAAGACGCTTCGGTAGAGGAGATTGCAAGGATCCTTGGTGGCGCGCAGATCACCGAACATACGATGGAAAGCGCAAAAGAGATGAAAGAACTGGCACGAAAGAAGAAGGAAGAACTATAGGGGGAATACCATGGGAGGATCTTTAAAAGAGACATCCTACGAAAAACGGATACAGCGACTGATGCTTCTCGGAGAAGACGGGGATCAGTATGGTCTGTATATTGACATTTCGAATAATATCGTATGGGAAGTAAAAAACCCGGAACAGGCGTGCTGGGAAGGCGAGACAGGGCGCGCCGGTGGAGTCACGGCGTGGCTGAAAAAGCAGATTTATCCGTACATTATGGATAACGAAGAAGAACAGAAATTCCGTCGTACTTTTATGCAGGGAGAACTGCTGCGGCTTTTCCAGTCGGGGCAAAGACAGGTACAGCTTGGCTACCGGTTCAGAAAAGGAAAGTACATTACTTATTATCATGTAAATATAGAGATGTTTGAACATCCCCGGAAACACACGATCGAGTGCTGTGCAATCTGGAGAAATGATACCATCCCGTATGTCAATCGGGTGATCAGCAAGGTACTTTTACAGGATAAATACCGGATGATCGCTGTGCTGGATATTCAGGAAAAAACAGTATTTGTACGGAAACATACATTTGATGATATGGAACTGGTCTGTGACCAGCCGCTGGAATACCGTGAATTTATTGAAAAACTGTGTGAACATCGGGTGGAAAAGAAAGACAGAGACTGGTTTGTAACTTCCACTCGTCTGGACTATATGGAAGAAAACTTACAGATGGCAGGGACATATTCACTTACGGTTTATAATGAGGAGCGCGGAGCAGAACGATATACTTACCGATGGCTGGATAAAGAGTACCGGGAGGTGCTGATCGCAGTGGAAGACCGGACGGTGGAGATGGAAAAGGATCCTCTGACCGGTTATCTGAACCGCAGCGGATTTCTTCGAAAGACAGAGCATATTTTGAAAAAGAATGCAGATCAGTATCAGTTTGCTGTAATTTATTTTAATATCCGCAAGTTTTCTGGTTTGAATGATGTCTATGGCTATGCAAATGGGGATAAGATCATCCGTTCCTATATGGATCGGATCCAGAACAGCGTGCTTCGCCCACTGGCACTGGGACGGGTATCTGCTGACCGGTTCCATGCACTCGTCGATGTGAAGAATCTGGAACTTTCCGAACTGGGAAAACTGTTGCAGTATCCGGTGCGGATCCGCGGGGAACAGGTGGAAATCTACGGCCGCTGTGGAATTTATTATATTCCGGAGCACTGTGATCTGGAGGTTTCTCAGATGTGCGATCTGGCAAAAATGGCAAAAAATAAGATTTCCAACCAGTATATGCAGCCGTATGAGCTTTATCAGGAGGATATGAAGACCGAGTACGGGCAGAAAAATCTGGCACTTCTGAATCTGGAAAAGGCGCTGGAACAGGAAGAATTCGTAGTCTGTTACCAGCCGGTGGTAGATGGACAGACCGGGGAAATTGTATCAGCGGAAGCGCTCGTTCGCTGGAACAGTTCAGGGGCAGAACCGATGGTTCCGTCGGTGTTTGTACCGGAACTGGAGGACAGCGGATATATCACAAAACTGGATACCTATATTGACCAGACGGTTCATCGGTTTCAGGAAGAACGGTATTGTCAGGAAAAACGGATGGTTCCGGTGGCAGTGAATCTTTCAAGGATGGATCTGATGGACGAGCGGATGACGGAGCGGATCTTTACGGAGATTCAGGAAACAAAGGTTCCGAAACAGTATTTTCGATATGAGATTATTGAATCTGCATGCACAATTATCAGCACGCAGGGAGAAGAATTCCTGGAAAGTCTGAGACAACAGGGCGTTCAGATTTTTCTGGATGATTTTGGAACCGGAGTTTCCACGTTCGAGACGGTACGAGATTATACGTTTGACGCCTTGAAGTTGGATATGGGATTTGTCAAAAAAATCGGAAAAGATCAAAAAAGCGATGCAATCGTGGTATCGATCATTGATCTGGCGCATCGGATGGGAATGAAAGTCGTTGCAGAAGGCATTGAAAATCAGCAGCAAAGTGATTTCCTGCGTGCGCATGGCTGCGATTACTTACAGGGTTTCTACTATTATAAGCCGATGTCCGCAGAAGAATTTTCCAAACTTCTGGATAAATAATGAAAAACAACAAAAAACTGCAAGTGTGAAATAAACGCTTTGTCACATACTAACGGAGAAGACAAAAACGAAAGGATGTGGCGGAAACTTGCAGGAAAGACAGAAAAAATATCGAAAATTTTTGTGGTACGCTCTGGCGGGGACGCTGCTGGGTTTATTTGTATTAATATATGGAACTTTGAAGGAAAACATACCGGATGAACTGTTTGTCTATGCAGACGAGGAGACGGACTGGGAGACATTTTTTGACGATCCGCTGATCTCTTACGATGAGACCGTGGAGGTTTCGCAAAATGGCAGCTATCAGATCAGGTGCAGCTGGCTTGGTGTACTTCCATTAAAAACGATCAAAGTCAATACCGTGGAGAAGCAGGAAGTGCTGGCTGGCGGATCGCCCGTTGGGATTTACATGGAGACAAAAGGCGTCCTTGTGATCGACAGTGGCGAGATTACGGACCGGGAGGGAATCCGCCGGACACCGGCAGAACATATTATCCAGCCGGGAGATTATATCTGCGAGATTGACGGAGAAGTCCTTACAGGGAAAAAACAGCTGATGCAGCTGGTGAAAGAAAATCAGGGCGAACCGATGGAAATGCAGGTGATCCGCCACCAGGAGACGATTCAGCTGGAAATGACCCCGGTACAGACCGCAGACGGTTCCTATAAACTTGGTATCTGGGTGCGGGATAATATTCAGGGGATCGGAACATTGACGTTTGTGGAACCTGACGGAACCTTCGGAGCACTTGGTCACGGAATCAGCGATGTGGATACGGGAGAACGGCTGGAAATCTCAGATGGTGATCTCTACCATGCGGATATTTTGTCGATCCAGAAAGGAACTGCCGGTACACCGGGGGAACTGCGAGGCGTGATCAATTACAGGGAAGAAAACCGGATTGGAACGATCAGCGGTAATTCCCAGTATGGCATCCGCGGGCAGTTAGATCCGGGTAAATACACGGAATCCATGGAAAAGATCCCGCTGGGACTCAAACAGGAGATCCAGACCGGAGCTGCCGCGATCCGCTGCGATATCGGGGATGGAATCCGGGAATACGCATGTGAGGTTCTCGAAATTGATGCGAATGCAAGGGACACGAACAAATGCTTTGTCCTTCGGATCACAGATTCCGACCTCCTGTCAAAAACCGGTGGAATCGTTCAGGGAATGAGTGGATCCCCTGTGATCCAGAACGGCAAACTGATCGGTGCGGTAACTCATGTATTTGTTAACGATCCGACGAAAGGATATGGGATTTTTATAGAAAATATGATGGGATGATCCGAGAGGCAGAGAGTGCAAAAAATAGCTTTCCCAAAAATCCGGATGAAATTTGCCGGAAAGGATTGACCTGAAGTATGGTTTAAGGAGTACAATACATCTGTTATGCGCTGGATCATGGAATTAATGATATCGACCTTGCGGGCGGTCATGCCGCAATCTTCCCGGGAATCGGAAAAGCACTGGAGGGAAGAAGAGAGAAACTATTCGATCATCAGCACCCTGCCCCCGGATGAGACCAAGGGAAAATGCGTATACTGCAAACACTGTCATCCATGTCCGGCAGGCATCGATATCGGTCTGGTAAACAAATATTACGATCTTTCCAGACTGGGTGATACGCTGGCAAAAGAACATTATAAAAGGAATTCATAGTAAGAAAGAAATAAAACAAGGGAAACGAAGAAATGGGACAGAAATTATATTTGGAATGTTATTCAGGAATCAGCGGGGATATGACGGTGGCAGCACTGTCCGGGCTTATGAAAGACCGGACACCACTGTTTCGGGTACTGGATCATATGCCGGTGGAAGGATTTTCCTATGAATTAAAACAGGTAAAAAAATCCGGGATCGACGCCTGGGATTTTCTGGTAAAACTGGATGCACAGCATGAGAATCACGATCATGATATGGCGTATCTTCACGGATACAGCCATACACATGACCATGAGCATCATCACGACCATGAACATCACCATGATCATGTACATGCAGAGGAGCATCGTCATGATCCGGAACAGGCGGAAACGATACATACGCAGGATGGAACTGGGCATGAAGAGGAGCACCATCACCATCATCACGAACATCGCGGACTGGGAGATATTTTCCCGATCATTGACCGGTGTGAGATGACGGATACGGCGAAAGAACTGGCAAAACATATTTTCCGGATTCTGGCGAAAGCAGAAGCGAAAGCGCACAATGTACCGGAGGATCAGGTACATTTTCATGAGGTGGGGGCAGTAGATTCTATTGTGGATATTGTTGCAGCTGCGGTCTGCATGGACAGCCTGCAGGTGGATGGCGTGATCGTTCCGTTTCTTTGTGAGGGAAAGGGAACCGTGCGCTGCCAGCATGGTATCCTTCCTGTACCGGTTCCGGCGGTTACCAATATCGTCCAGAACAGCGGTCTGAAACTGCGGATGACACAGGTAGAAGGAGAACTGGTAACCCCGACAGGAGCAGCTTTTGCGGCAGCAGTCCGCACAGAAGAAACGCTCCCTGAGACATTCCGCATCCTCAATGTGGGAATCGGCGCCGGCAAACGCAAATACGAGTGCCCGGGTATTCTCCGCGCGATGCTGATCGAGACGGAAGAGAAGAGAGAAGACAAAATCTGTAAACTGGAAGCCAACATCGACGACAGCACCGGTGAACAGCTTGGCTATGTTCTCGGCTCCCTGATGGATGCCGGTGCCAGAGATGTGCACTACACTCCTGTCTTTATGAAGAAAAACCGTCCGGGATGGCAGCTGAATGTGATCTGTATGGAAGAAGATCGCGAGAAACTGGAAGAGATCATCTTCCGGGAAACTACGACCATCGGCATCCGTAGACAGAACATGGATCGGACGGTGCTTCGGAGAACGAAAAAAACAGTACAGACGCCTTATGGGGAAGCCGAGGTAAAAATCTGTGAAAAAGATGGATTGAGAAAAGTCTACCCGGAGTACGAGTCGGTGACACGGCTCTGTAAAGAGAGCGGAGCAACGTTTCAGGATGTGTTTGAGAGTGTGAAACAATCGGCGGGGGAGACGATCAAAACAGTATAAGATGCATTAAAAACATTATTTTATATACAAGAAATGCCATGTATATAAAATAATGTTTTTTTAATGTGTTCGCAATTACAATTTTTCAATATCCGCAATTAACTGCGCGACTTCCTCTTCTGTAGTAGCCCAGCTTGTACAAAATCTTGCAACAATTCCGTCCGGTGTATTTCCGGTTTTTTCAAATGTATAATTTTTGCCAAGGATATCCTGCTGCTGAGGGGAGAGAATCACAAACTGCTGATTCGTAGGACTCTCCACCCAGAAAGGAATCCCTTTTTTTGCAAAAGCATCCCGGATCTTCATAGCCAGCATATCTGCTTTCCGTGTAATTTCAAAATAAAGATCATTCTCCAGTAACGTATAAAATTGCAATCCCAGAAGCCATCCTTTTGCCAGAACCGCTCCGTTCTGTTTCATATAAGCTTTAAATCTGCGTTTCAAATTGTCCGAAGTGATCACAACAGCTTCTCCAAACAGTGCGCCACATTTCGTTCCGCCAAAATAAAAAACATCCGTAAGTGCTGCAAAGTCTTCAACCAGGATATCATTTTCTGCGGCGCCAAGCCCATATCCAAGCCGTGCACCGTCCACGAACAGATACATTCCGTATTTATCACATACTTTGCGGATCGCTTTCAACTCTTCGAGTGAATACAAAGTTCCCTGTTCGGTAGGAAAAGAAATGTATACCATTTTAGGCTCTGGGTAATATTCCGGTTCATTTTCTTCGTAATAGGAACGGGCACAGGCATCAATCTGTGCAGCGGTAATCTTTCCATCTTTATTTGGAAGCGTCTGAATCTTATGATTTGTATTTTCCACAGATGCAGCCTCATGACAGTTAATATGCCCGGTATCCGCAGCGATTACACTCTGTACAGAAGAGAGTGCGCTGGCGATCACAATAAAGTTCGCCTGTGTAGCACCTGGGAAAAAGTGAACGGCGGCATCCGGACAATTCACCTTTTTACGGATCAGATCAGCTGCCTTTTTACACCATTCGTCTTCGCCGTATCCTCCAAAACTATCGTTATTGATAACCGTGAGTGGCTCCAGAATCTTCGGATGAGCGCCGTGATTGTAATCATTGTTAAAACGTATCATAATATATAATCTCCCTACATAATAGTCTGCGTCGGCTCCGCAAGTTAAGCTCTGTGAGCCGAAAAACATCTGTAGTTATTGTATCGACTACAGGAAAAAATAGCAAGATGAAAATGCGATGCAGCAGATATTCTTGCTATCCGATTGTGAGAATGGTAAAATGAAACACAAATAAAAAGGATGACAGGCGGATGATAACCTGTTGTCAAAAGAAAAGAGGAGAATAACAATGTATTATGTACCCGATGGCACCAGAGAGTGTGGATTTTATGAATGTAAAAAATGTGGAAACCGCTTTTTATCCCTACAAACTATGAAAAAAATTCCCTGCCCGGATTGTGAAGCAGAGATTGACTATGAAATCGGCCCGGATGAGTCTCTGGAGGATGTTCTTGATACCGCAGAACTCATTGAAAAAATTGAAGGCGTAGAAGAAGTAGAAAAAATGGATGCTCTGCTGAGCCTGGCAATCACTGGTGGAGATGACAGTTGGATTTAAAAAGAAATAAAAGTAACTATTCAGTAGGTAGTATCCCGCGAGGTGTTTTGGCATGAATATGCCAAAATCCCGAGACATACAAGTCAAAATGCCATCACCGAAGGTGATTTTAAATGCATTTTGACTCGTAACTGTGAAGGTACTGAACAGTTACGAAATAAAATATAAAAGCAGCCATATAGAAGAATGAGATGTCCCTCAAAGTTTCTTTTGTATGGCTGTTTTCATGTAATTATGGTTCAAAAGTATTTCAGCGAATTTTCAGCGTTTCTTCCCACACAAACTGATTCTCCGCCCAGATTGTTGCAAACTGTTCCGCAGGCACCGGGCTGTCCTGAAGTCCGACTTCGATGGTCAGGCTGGGGATTCCCTGATTCTGAATTGCCCAGTCTTTGTAGCCTGCGGGATCGAGGGACTGATAATCAGCATCGAGCGGATAACCGGTTGTTGCTGCGATTGTGTTGGCGAACGAGAGCGTCTGGTCATACAGATCCCCCTCCTGCCCGAAATACCAGTAGATCACATCTCCCTGGGTGTGATAGCTGATCGTGCGGGTAAACTGCTGTTGTAACGTAAGTTGAATCAAGGCAGCACTCTCGATTTCGCATCCGGGAGCTGTTCCCTTGTAATGGTCGGAGGAGGGATGTCCGGCAGGATCTGCATAACTGTCCCACAAAGCATCGAAATTCCGGTTCAGATCCACACCGTTTGCATTGGCTTTCCAGCGGTTCAGATAAGTGCTGTCAGCAAGAGAAGCCCCATCCAGCTGTGCAATCTGGCTCAGATTCTCCCGGACGGCATCCGTCTGTACGCCATCGAGTCCCAACTGACTGATGGAGATCCCATCCGGATTCACCATACAGATCACATGGACCGCCGTATCCCGAAGCAGATCTTCATAGGAAATATCCCCATAAGAATCCCCGTTTGACAGATGTTCAAGAAAAGATACCGTCTGCTTCATAACCAGCTGACAGGTGATGTATTCCCGTGCATGGATGCCTCCATTGATCAGTATTTTCCTGGAAGCTTCTTTGTCCCCGATGACAAAATGAAGAATCTGCCGTCCATCCACAGTTTCTCCAAGACTGTCTGCAGAAAAAACAGAAGCATAGCGGGACTTTAAAATTTCGGTATCTGAAACCAGATCTTCATAAGTATAAACAGCTGGATTCTGGTCAATGATCAATGTTTTATGCTCCTTCCAATAAAAGAAACCAAAAAATATCAGTAAGATAGCTGCAAGAAAAACAGCAGGAATCGTCAGGCGAATCTGTTTTTTTTTCATAAATTTACCTCTTATAAAACAGTCTATGCAAATATCTTATCATGAAAGGCGTGTATTCACAACAGAATTAAATTTACAAAAAACAGATTTGTGATATGATAATTACAGCAATCAGAAAGAAAGGAAGTAAGCAACCGTGTTTGATATCATAGAGCATCTGCAGATCCGACCAGAATTAAAACAATCGATTCTCTCTTTCCGGGAACAATATCCGGTGGGGGAGCAGCTTCAGTCCAGAATACCTGTTCCGGACAATATTTATTATGGAACGGATATCTGGGAAAAAGCAGTGACGGCGCTTCTTTGCGGGAAAAATATCCTGCTGGTGGGACATAAAGCGACCGGAAAAAATATTTTCGCGGAAAATCTTGCCGCTGCGTTTGGGCGTCCCCGCTGGGATGTCTCTTTCCATGTCAATATGGACGCGGCATCTCTGATCGGTATGGATACCTTTAAGAATCAGGAGGTAGTTTTCCGACCGGGTCCTATCTGCTGTGCAGCGCAAAATGGTGGATTTGCCGTGCTGGATGAGATCAATATGGCAAAAAGTGAAGCGCTGGCAGTACTTCATGGCACGCTTGATTTTCGAAGAAGTATCGATGTGCCGGGATATGAACGGATCGAACTTCATCCGGCGACCCGGTTTATCGCAACGATGAATTACGGCTATGCGGGAACCAAAGAACTGAATGAAGCACTGGTATCCCGGTTTGTGGTGATCCAGATGCCGATGATCTCACAGGAGCATCTGATCTTATTATTACAGGATCATTATCCGACTTTGAAAACCGACGGGGCAAGAGAACTGGCAGCTGTTTATCTGGAGCTTCAGAAAAAATGTGAAAATGCACAGATTTCCTCCCGTGCGATGGATCTTCGCGGCCTTCTGGATGGCGTGGCACTGATGGAAAAGGGGCTGGGTGTACTGGATGCCCTGGATATGGGAATCACCAACAAAACTTTTGATTCGTATGAACAGACACTGATTCAGGATACGATTCGTGGAAGAATCTCGAAAAAACTGAAACCGGAGGATCTGTTTGAAAAAAACGGACAGGCAGCAGATGACAGAAAAAACAGGAGATAGAACAGAAGGACAGAAACATGGAACAACAGGAGATGCAGGAAGAACGGAGAGCGAGAAATTTTGTGTGGGCAGCGGCAGGTCACTACGGTCTGGAGCCGCTGTTTCTTGCCTATGCACCTGACGGAACGGCAGATATGTATTTAAACATGATCATCGGACTCAGTTATAAGTGGTATGATGCCGAAAAGCTGGAAACATTTTTTCATATGCTCGGTGGCAGGCAGGAAGAACTGTATCAGGGAATGTTGTGGATCGGTCTGGAACAGGCATTATACGAAAAAGAGAAAATACACCGTCCGGTGCTTGCCGAGCTTCGTCAGGAATACGCGCAGGAAAATCTGGCAAGATATCGTGTCCTGAAAGAGTATGAACTGATCGATCAGCTGCGAAACGGTCACTGCGCGGAGATTCTCGGAAAATCCTCTGGTTTATCCGGACGGACAGAAGAACTGCTCCGGGAACTGACCTTTACCGGGGAGATGGGCATCGAACAGATTCTTGCGAAGATGAAAGAAATTCTGTGGAAATATTTTTCCTATGAACCGAAAATGATAAAAAAAGAACGGGGAACCTATTTTCTACAAAAGCTGCTTCCGGCGTTTCATTCGATTGGAAAGATGCATGCGACCTATGTGAAGACAAAACGATATGACGATCTGTCATGGGAAGAGTCGGGAAATGGCGGAACGATGGAAAAAGCCAGACATTATTTGTTGCAGTTTTCCCGCCAGGGAGATGAAGAAAAAGACCGGGCATATATCGAGGGATGTTTTGGCGCAAATATTTATACACCGAGGGAACAGAAACTGCTCGAAGACGAGATGTGTACGGAAAATCATAAAAACAGTCATCTGTATATCACACGGGGATATCCGATGGAAGAGCCGGTGACACAGACAGGGAGCAATACAACTGTAAGGCATCAGGAAGAAAGTACGGAGAGAGAGGCGACAGATCGCGGCGAAACAGCGAGCCACACAGCAGAAGATATCGGTCAGGTTTTCGGATCTGGCGCGATAAATAAAAGAGAGTCCCGGGAGATCCGGGAATTTCGTGAAAACAGCAGACGGCAGGCAGAAAAAAACCGACAGCATTACGAGAAAAACCGGACAGTATATGAGAACAGTATCCGCAGAATGACAGAAAAACTCCGTCTGGAACTGGACGCCCGGATGGACGATGTTCCGGTGCAGGCAAGACAGGGAAATATCCGGGCCAGCCAGGTCTGGCGTGCACTGTATCTGGAAGATCCGCGGGTATTTGAAAAAAGAGAAGAAGTCTCTGAGGCAGGATTTTCGGTGGATATTCTGATCGATGCCTCCTCTTCCAGAAAAAACAGTCAGGAACAGATCGCGGCGCAGGCATATATTCTTGCAAAAAGTCTGGATCTTTGCGGGATCCCGCTACAGGTGTATTCCTATTGCAGTATTCGAGGTTATACCGTTTTGCGGCTGTTTCAGTCCTATGGGGAAAACAGAAAAGCAGAAGAAGTATTTTCCTATGTGGCAGCGGGAAATAACCGCGACGGACTGGCACTTCGCGGGGCGGGACATCTGATGGCACAGAGTGAACAGGAAAAGAAACTGCTTCTGGTACTCACAGACGGCAGCCCGCAGGATGACCAGATCGCCGCAGAGGGCGCATTTTACAAAAACAGGGAATACACAGACCAGATCGCCGTGGAAGACACCACCGAACAGGTGCAGCAGCTGAAACGGAGAAACATTCAGGTCGTTGGTATCTTCATGGGAACCGAACGCGGACTCCAGACCGCCCACCGGATCTTCGGCAGAGATTTTGTACGAATCCAGAATATCCAGCAGTTTGCAGAGGTTGTGGGAAAAATTTTGCAGGAGAAGATCCGTGAGATGTAATTTGCACGAGCAACGAGTCGAAACCTTGACGACTGCAGCGATAACCCAAATTGGTCCATGAAAAAGAAAATATTTGACAAATGCTTTTTACTGTGTTAAAGTAAATCAAAAGTAATCTATACCCGGTTTTCCAGGGGAAGACCGGGTTATTTAAAAACTACGTGTTCACAAAAGGAGAAAAAACGCTGTATATGAACAAACAAGAAAGCGATATCATGAAAATATTACTACGGGAACCTTTTAGCAATCAGCGGATCCTGGCAGAGAGTTCGGGACATTCGCTGGGGGTGGTGAACCGTTCGGTGAAAGAACTGGTGGTGCAGGAGTATCTGGATGAGCAATTGCAGCCAACCGAAAAAGCGAAAAAAGAATTCCGGGCGCGTTCCCCGCAAAGGGCGATCATCCTTGCGGCAGGATTTGGGATGCGGATGGTTCCGATCAATACGGAAGTTCCAAAAGGCCTGCTGGAAGTCAACAAAGAGCCTCTGATCGAACGTCAGATCCGCCAGCTTCACGAAGTGGGGATCCGGGAAATCTATGTGGTGGTCGGATTTATGAAAGAGCGATATGAATATCTGATCGATGAGTTCGGGGTGGAACTGGTGGTGAATGCGGAATACATGACAAAAAATAATCTACATTCCGTATATCTGGTAAGAAACCATCTGAAAAATGCCTATATCATTCCCTGTGATATCTGGTGCGACCAGAATCCCTTCGATGCATACGAGTCCTACTCCTGGTACATGGTCAGCGATCTCGTGGAAAATGAAAGTTCTGTCCGCGTCAACCGAAAAATGGAATTGGTCACGGTGCAGGAAGGAAACGGCGGCAATGCAATGATCGGAATCTGTTATCTGACTGGCCAAGAGGCCGGTACCGCTGCAGAAAACATCGAGAAACTCAGCAGGGATTTCCGGTATGACGGTGCTTTCTGGGAAGAAGCATTATACCGAAAAGATAAAATGATCGTTGCAGCTAAGGTGGTGCACAGTTCCGATGTAGTGGAAATCAACACTTATGAACAGTTGCGGGAACTTGACAGCCATTCCAACCAGCTGAAAACCGATGCCATCCAGGTGATCTGTCAGGCACTCGATGTAAGACAGGATGAAATTACCGATATCACCGTGCTGAAAAAAGGAATGACGAACCGATCCTTCTTATTTAGCAGCAAAGGGAAAAAATACATTATGCGTATCCCGGGCGAGGGAACGGAGCAGCTGATCGACCGCAAAAAAGAGGCAGCAGTTTATCGTACCATTGACGGAAAGAAGATCTGCGATGACATCGCCTATATCAATCCGGAAAATGGCTATAAGATCACAGAATTTCTGGAAGGCGCAAGAGTCTGCGATCCGAAAAATCCGGACGATGTGGCAAAATGCATGAAGCGGCTACGCCGGTTCCATGAGATGAAACTACAGGTGGAGCATACTTTTGATATCTTCGGTCAGATAGAATTTTATGAAACGTTATGGAACGGTACACCGTCGGATTACCGGGATTATCAGAAAACAAAAGCGCATGTGCTGGAGCTACGTCCGTATATCGAACAGTGGAGTGGAGAAAAAGTGCTGACGCATATCGATGCAGTGCCGGACAATTTTCTGTTTACACAAAAAAACGGAGAAGAAGAGATCCGCCTGATCGACTGGGAGTACGCCGGGATGCAGGATCCGCACGTGGATATCGCGATGTTTGCCATTTATGCGATGTATGGAAGGGAACAGGTGGATGCGTTGATCGATGTGTATTTTCCGGAAGGATGTAAAAGAGAGATCCGGATCAAGATATACTGTTATATTGCGGCATGCGGACTTTTGTGGAGCAACTGGTGCGAGTATAAGAAAAGCCTTGGCGTAGAGTTTGGTGAGTATTCGCTGCGGCAGTACCGGTATGCGAAAGAATACTATAAGATCGTGCAGGAAGAACTGGAATAAAAACAGACAGAGCAAAGGAGTGCAAAAAATGAATAGAGCAGAACGGGCAATTATTATGGCAGCGGGTCTCGGCAACCGGATGCGGCCGGTCACGCTGACCACACCGAAACCGCTGGTGAAAGTGAATGGTGTGCGGATGATCGATACCGTGATCCGGGGACTTCATGACAACGGGATTACGGAAATCTACATCGTAGTCGGTTATCTGAAAGAACAGTTTTACACACTGGAAAAGGAATATCCGGGCGTAACGATCATAGAAAATCCTTATTATGACACCTGCAACAACATTTCCTCCCTGTATGTAGCGCGGGATCATATCGAAAACGCGATGATCCTGGACGGAGATCAGATCGTGTATAACAAAACGATCCTTTCCCCGGAGTTCGAACGATCCGGTTATAACAGTATCTGGACAGACGAAGAGACGGATGAGTGGCTGCAGACGGTAGAAGACGGAATCGTCGTTTCCTGCTGCAGAACCGGAGGAAAGGGTGGCTGGCAGCTGTACAGCATTTCCCGGTGGAGCAAAGAGGATGGAAAACGGCTGAAACATCACCTGGAAGTGGAATTTGAAGAAAAGCAAAACAGACAGATCTACTGGGATGATGTGGCGATGTTCTGTTATCCGAAAGAATACAAGCTTGGCATCCGACCGATGAATCCAGGCGATCTGATCGAGGTGGACAACCTGGAAGAGTTGATCGCTCTGGATGACAGCTACCGCAGTTACCTCACCGAAAAGGAGTAAAATAGTGATGAATAAAAAGAAAACAAATACAAAAGGAACAATCGACTGGATGATCACACTGGTTCCGCTGGGAATCGTGATCGCGCTGTGTATCCTGTTTTTCCTTCTTCCGGAACAGTCCAATGCAATCCTGAGCCAGATCCGCTTTTTCTTCGGAGACACCTTCGGTACGTACTATCTGGTGATCGGACTTGGGATTTTCCTGCTGTCTCTGTATATCGCGGGATCAAAATACGGAGATATTGTGCTCGGTGAAAAAGGAGAGAAGCCAAAATATTCGTTCTTTTCCTGGGGTGCGATGATGTTTACCTGCGGTCTGGCAGCCGATATTTTATTTTACTCTTTCTCGGAATGGGTATTATATGCAACCGATCCGCATCTGGAGGAAATGGGAAGCATCCAGGAGTGGGCTGGTGTCTATCCGCTGTTCCACTGGAGCTTTATCCCGTGGGGATTTTATCTGGTACTGGCGGTGGCATTTGGTTTCATGCTCCATGTGCGAAAAAGAAACCGCCAGAAATACTCCGAAGCCTGCCGCCCGATTCTTGGAAAATATACGGATGGTTGGGCAGGAAGAATCATTGATCTGCTGGCAGTATTTGCCCTGCTTGCGGGAACGGCAACAACCTTCAGTGTGGCAACACCGCTGATGGCAACGATCATTGGGGAACTGTTCCACATTACAGTGAGCCGGACAGTCATCAATGTAATTATTCTGCTGATAACATGTGCTGTATATACATATTCTCTGCTGCATGGATTTAAGGGAATCAGCCGGCTGGCAAATATCTGTATTTACCTGTTTTTCGGTCTGCTGGCAGTTGTACTCCTTTTTGGAGGAGAAACCCGATATATCATCGAGACAGGGCTGACCTCGCTGGGAACGATGATCCAGAATTTTATCGGACTGTCCACCTACACGGATCCGCTGAGAACCTCAAACTTCCCGCAGACCTGGACGATCTATTACTGGGCATACTGGATGGTGTGGTGTGTGGCAGCTCCATTCTTCATCGGAAGCATCTCCCGCGGCAGAACCGTCCGCCAGACGATCCTCGGCGGATATGTCTTCGGCGTGGGATCCACCCTGGTAAGCTTCATCATTCTCGGAAACTATTCCATGGGAATGCAGGTAACCGGAAAGGCAGATTTTATCGCACAGTACCTGAAAGACGGCGACCTCTATGGAATGATCGTCTCCATGATCAAAACCATGCCGTGCGCGCCGGTCATCATGGTAGTCGTACTTCTGACGATGATTGCCTTCTACGCAACCTCCTTCGACTCCATCGCCCTGACAGCCTCCTGCTACAGTTACCGCAAACTCGAAGAAGGCGAACAGCCCCACCGGGGAATCCAGCTGATGTGGTGTCTCCTGCTGATCGCCCTCCCCATCGCTCTCCTCTTCGCAGAAAGTTCAATGAGCAACCTGCAAAGCGTAAGCATCGTAGCCGCCTTCCCGATCGGAGTAGTAATTCTGCTGATCGCAGGGAGCTTTTTAAAGGATGCGAAGAAATATATAAATGAAGAAAAGAAAGATTTGAATTGACTTCATTAAGAAAAATGTGAAAGTACTTGCAACTTCCCCCCATTTGTACTATGATAGAACCATTGAATCTCCAAAAAATTCAATAAAATCATGAAAGTAACCGACAAACACACGAGAACAGACGCTGCCCTGTGCAGCCGAAACGTGAATACGAAGGGAAAAGGGAGAATGGGTAAATATTTTGGAACGGATGGTTTCCGTGGGGAAGCCAATGAAAACTTAACTGCAGACCACGCATATAAGATCGGTCGTTTTCTTGGCTGGTATTATGGAGAAGTGAAACGCAGAAACGGGGATGACACTCCGGCGAGAATCGTCATCGGAAAAGATACCCGGCGTTCCAGTTATATGTTTGAGTATACACTGGTAGGTGGTCTGGTGGCTTCCGGGGCAGATGCGTATCTGCTTCATGTAACGACGACCCCATCCGTTGCCTATGTGGCAAGAACCGATAATTTTGACTGCGGAATCATGATCTCCGCGAGCCATAACCCATATTATGATAATGGGATCAAACTGATCAATGGAAACGGAGAGAAGATGGAAGAAGAAACCATCGCTCTCGTAGAGGATTACCTGGACGGAAAAGTGGAAGTATTCGGTGAGACTTACGAAGAAGTGCCGTACGCACACAAAAACCGGATCGGATGTACCGTGGACTATGTAGCAGGAAGAAACCGCTATGTCGGTTATCTGATCTCACTTGGCATGTATTCGTTCAAAGGAAAAAAAGTCGGTCTGGACTGTGCCAATGGAAGTTCCTGGAACATTGCCAAAACAGTATTTGATGCACTCGGAGCTAAAACCTATGTGATCAACGCCCAGCCGGACGGAACCAACATCAACAACAACGCCGGATCCACCCACATCGAAGGACTGCAGAAATATGTAGTGGAAAACGGACTGGATGTAGGATTTGCCTACGACGGAGATGCTGACCGCTGCCTGTGCGTCGATGAAAAAGGCAATCTGGTGGACGGAGATGCGATCCTCTATATTTATGGAAAATACATGAAAGAGAGAGGAAAACTTCTGACCAACACCGTAGTAACTACCGTCATGTCAAACTTCGGACTCTACAAAGCGTTCGATGAACTTGGCATCGGCTATGCGAAGACTGCGGTAGGAGATAAATATGTATACGAATATATGAACCAGAACGGCTGCCGGATCGGCGGGGAACAGTCCGGTCATATTATTTTCTCAAAATACGCTTCCACCGGAGACGGTATCCTCACCAGTCTGAAAATGATGGAAGTCATGATGGCAAAAAAAGCAAAGATGAGCCAGCTGACCGAAGGCTTAAGCATTTATCCGCAGGTGCTGGAAAATGTAAGAGTGCTGGATAAGACAGCCGCACAGGAAGACCCGGATGTGAAAGCAGCCGTGAAAGCGGTAGAAGAGGCACTGGGAGATACCGGACGCATCCTGGTACGCGAGTCCGGTACAGAACCACTGCTCCGTGTTATGGTGGAAGCCGAGACCGAGGAATGCTGCCGGAAATACGTTGACCAAGTAGTCAGCGTAGTAAAAGCCAAAGGTCACGTAGTCGGCTGACACAGACAAATAAAACGATGCAAACGATCTGAGAGGAGAAAAATAATATGTGTGGAATCGTAGGATATACCGGAATGCACAGCGCAGCCCCGGTTTTACTGGACGGACTGTCAAAACTGGAATATCGCGGATATGACTCTGCCGGAATAGCCGTCCGGGACGGAGAAAACCGGTCAGAAGTGATCAAAGCCAAAGGCCGGCTGAAAAAACTGGTGGAAAAAACAAACGGCGGCGACTCTGTACCGGGAACCTGTGGCATCGGTCATACCCGATGGGCAACGCACGGTGAGCCGTCTGAAAATAACGCCCACCCACATATGAGCGACGATGGCGATGTCGTAGCGGTTCATAACGGTATCATCGAAAACTATCAGGAATTAAAAGACAAACTGATCCGTAAAGGATATACCTTCTATTCTGAAACTGATACCGAAGTAGCAGTCAAACTGGTGGATTACTACTATAAAAAATACGAGGGCACACCGGTAGATGCGCTGACCCATGCCATGGTCCGTATCCGCGGATCCTATGCGCTGGCGATCATGTTCAAGGAGTACCCAGAAGAGATTTATGTGGCAAGAAAAGATAGCCCGATGATCCTCGGTGTGGAAAATGGGGAGTCCTATATCGCTTCCGATGTTCCGGCAATCTTAAAATACACACGAAATGTCTATTATATCGGCAATCTGGAGATGGCGCGCGTCAGAAAAGGAGAAATTACATTCTTTAATCTGGATGGTGATGAAGTGGAAAAGCAGCCGAAAGTCATCGAATGGGATGCGGAGGCAGCCGAGAAGGCAGGCTTTGAACACTTTATGATAAAAGAAATCCATGAACAGCCGAAAGCCGTAGCAGATACACTGAATTCCGTTCTGCATGACGGCATGATCGATCTGAATGATGTGGGACTCTCGGAAGAAGAGATCCGTAACATCAGCCAGATCTATATCGTGGCATGCGGATCCGCCTATCATGTAGGCATGGCAGCCCAGTATGTGCTCGAAGACCTTGCAAGAATCCCGGTTCGTGTGGAACTGGCGTCCGAATTCCGCTACCGGAAACCGCTGTTAGATAAAAATGGTCTTGCCATCATCATCAGTCAGTCCGGTGAGACTGCAGACAGTCTTGCCGCACTGCGGGAGGCAAAAGCAAAGGGTGTCCGCACCTTGGGAATCGTCAATGTTATCGGATCCTCCATCGCCAGAGAAGCGGATAATGTCTTCTACACTTTGGCAGGTCCGGAAATCTCTGTGGCGACCACAAAAGCCTACAGCACCCAGCTGATCGCTTCCTATCTGCTGGCGATCCAGTTTGCAAAAGTAAGAGAAGAGATCACACAGGAACAGTATGACGGTATGATCGCAGAATTACAGACACTTCCTGAGAAGATCCAGAAGATCATTGATGACAAAGAACGTCTCCAGTGGTTTGCATCCAAACAGGTCAACGCGAAAGACATTTTCTTTATCGGTCGAGGCATCGACTATGCGATCAGCATGGAAGGCAGCCTGAAAATGAAAGAAATCAGCTATATTCACTCCGAGGCATACGCCGCAGGAGAACTGAAACACGGAACGATCTCTCTGATCGAAGACGGTACGCTGGTGATCGGATGTCTGACGCAGCCGAAGCTGTATGAAAAAACCGTCAGCAATATGGTGGAATGTAAGAGCCGTGGTGCTTATCTGATGGGACTGACAACGTACGGTAATTATAATATTGAAGATACTGCCGATTTCGTCACCTATATTCCGAAAACAGATCCGCATTTTGCTACCTCACTGGCAGTGATTCCGCTGCAGCTGATGGGTTATTATGTATCTGTGGCGAAAGGTCTGGATGTCGACAAACCGAGAAACCTGGCAAAGAGCGTGACGGTAGAATAAGCTGGGATGCGAAAAGGGGAGAAAATTTATCCGAGCGTACAGTAAGGGGAAAGGGTAAATTCCAGGCAGTTCGCGGAACCAACCGCTGATAGACAGGAACATAAAAACAGCCATGAAACAAAATATCTTATAATAAAAAGATTTTTGTTTTATGGCTGTTTTTTACAGATGCATACAAATATCAGGTATTACCCAAAACACTTCTTACAAGGCTCATATCCCCGGCTTTCCGCCTCCGACCGGCTGATCTCACTTGCCTTGCTCGGATCAGTCCGTCCGCAGTTATTTTTATTATGATACTTGGAACCCGTAGCCGTGATCCATACCATTTCTTCGTTGGAAGTGGAAGAAGTATCCTGTGGGGCCTCCGTCACCTGCGGGGTGGCTGTGATCTGGCTGGAGCTGCCTGCGCTGGCGGCAGCCGCCTTGCTTTTCGAGGAAGATTTTCCGCTCTTGCCGGCGTTTGTACCGGAAGAACTGCTGTTCTCTGTCTCCGCTTTCTGCGTCTGCGTGCCCTGATCTTCTTTTTCACCCGGCGTATAGTCATTGCATGGATCCTGATTCCAGGTGATCGTCGTTCCGTCGCTGACGGCAACAATCGTTCCCTGCTCATCGGTACGATACACCTGAATATCCATAGATTCCAGCTTGTCCATCACATCCTTCGCCGGATGTCCGTACTGGTTATCCTTTCCACAGCTGATCACCGCATATTCCGGAACAGTCGCCTGAAGGAAATCCCAGCTGGTAGCTGTGGCAGAACCGTGATGTCCCGGAACCAGCACATCACAGGAAAGATCAATGCCGGATGCACACATCGCCGCTTCACTGGTACTTTCCGCATCTCCGGTGAAAATAAAGGAATTTTCTCCGTTGGTCAGTTTGATGGCTACCGAGTTTTTATTGCTGTCATCCGGATCGATCGTTGCCGGAGCCAGAATCTGAAAACTTCCGGTTCCGAAAGAAAATTCCGTTCCAACCGCCGGATGCTGCATCGTAAGTCCCTGATCCGCAACTGCCTGGATGAACGACTGATACAGCTTGCTGTCATGTTCATAATCGCTGGAGATTACATTTTTTACATCGAAAGCACTCAGGCATCCGATCAGCCCCGCCATATGGTCGCTGTCATAATGCGAAGAAATCAGATAATCGATCGTGGTAACATTCTGCTTTTGCAGATAGGAAACTACAAAACTTGAAGTGCTTTTGTCTCCGCCGTCATAGATCATCGTCTGTCCGCCGGACTGCACCAGGATACTCAACCCCTGTCCGACATCCAGAAAATGCACTTTCATCTCCCCGGCTTCTTTCGTCGGTTCCGGCGTTGGCGTTTCCGTCTCTTCCGGTGTCGGCGAAGCCGTCGGAGTTTCGGTCGGTGTGGCTTCCGGTGTATCGGTCACGCTGCTGTCTGTGGCATCCGTCTCATCGGTCACAACGATCGTCCGCGACTGCACCGAACTTGCCGGAACAAACGGTGTCGCAGCAATAAAGAACAGAAGCGGCACCAGAAAAGGAAGCCATCGGGCAAACGACATCCGTTTACCGAGCAGTTTCCAGACAAATGGAAAAATAAAGATTCCGGCAAATGTGATCAGCAGTCCGAACGGAACAGAAGCCGACAGATTCCCCAGTCCGCCAATGATCAGAAAGACCCCGAAAATATACCGGAGAATGTTAAAAATCTTTGCGTTTTTCATACAAATTCTCCCTTACAAAATCATCATTTTTATTCTACTATGCTTATACGAAAAGGTCAAAACAATAATCGTCATCATTGCCTGACAGCACCCCGAAAAACAGGATAGAATACACATGCCTGTTTGCGGACTTCCTGAACAGTCTGACTGCGACATTCTTTATCAATTTCCTGTAAGAGAGCAGGAAACAAATTATAACAGAGGAGAATAACATCCATGTTTTGGAAAAGGAAAAAAGCAAATCATCGTGAATATAAAATAGAAAGCGAAAATGTGGCAATCCCGGAGATCCATATGCGGCGCCGCAGAAAAAAATAAAAACTGGTCGAAAAAAGAGGGAAGAAAAAGGCAAGACTATCCGATTGGATAGTTCCTTTTCCTTCCCTCTTTTGTTATAATTATACAAAAGGTGAAAACCATAGAAGGAATGTGGAAGATATATGGAAAAAGAAAGAATCAGACACAGAGAAAAAAGCTTTCTGACCGGAAAAAAACGAATGGAAAAATTAAAAGTGCTGATGAAATATGCCGGTATTTCCGTCTTTGAATATTTCCCGGATGCCGACCGGCTGGTACTGTATGACGAACAGCTGAAAGAAGAGCGCCGGATGCAGCCATTTCTTGGACAACTCGAAGAACTGTGTACCGTTTATCCGGAGGATAGAGAAAAACTGCGTGGATTTCTGACAGGGAACATCCAGGGAACCGTAGAACTGAAAGTGCTGGAAAACGGTCATTACCGGATGGTCCTCCTGGATGCACTGCAACAGGAGGAAGATGATCCGTCGATCATCGGCTGCGCCAGAGATATTACGGAGATCCGAAAAAGAGAAGAACTTCTCGAAGACCAGGCGCGGAGAGATTCCATGACCGGACTGTACAACCACGATACCGGAAAACGGCTTGTGAACGACTATCTGATGGAAAAACGGGCAGAGCAGCCCTGCGGACTCCTGATGATGGATGTGGACCGTTTTAAAAATGTCAATGATGTCTACGGTCATCTGTTCGGCGATGAGGTGCTGACCGGATTTGCCCGTTTTTTACAGAGTTTCTTTCGAAAAGAGGACATCCTGATCCGCACCGGCGGCGATGAATTTGCCGTATTCTTAAAAGAGATCAACCGGGAAGTGCTGGAAAAGAAAGTCGGGGATCTGGTGAAAGAAGTGGGAGAACTGACCTTTTCGAAGAAGGAATTTTCGATGAGCTGCAGCGTGGGTGTCTGCTTTTTGCCGGGTGGCGCCGGAGCGTACAGCTATGAACAGCTTCTCGAACACGCAGATCTCGCTCTGTACCGCGCCAAGATCGCCGGAAGAAACCAGTATGCCGTAGGAGAAAAACTGGTGCCGCTGCAGAAGGGCGAAAAAGGCGAGACGGCAGTGAAACTGCTGATGGATGAAACCATGGAAAAGAGAGAATTCGAGATCTATTTTCAGCCGAAAATATCGCTTCATAATTATAAGATCGCAGGTGCAGAGGCACTGGTGCGCTGGCGCAGACCGGACGGGATCGTGGTAAAACCGGAACATTTCCTTCCGTTTTATGAAAAAAACGGGAAAATCACGGAACTGGACTATTATGTATTTGAACAGGTGGCGGTCTTTCTCGAAAAAACAAAAAGAAGCGGAATCGTTCCCGGTCCGGTATCGGTCAATGTATCCGCACTGCACGCGGAAGATCCGCAGACCACACAGCGCTATCTGGAGATCCTGCAAAAACACGGGGTTGATCCGTCGATGATCCAGATGGAACTGAAGGAAACCGATACGATCCGGTATGAAAATATTCGGAACCTGTTACACTCCTTCCAGCAGGCAGGCTTCCAGACGGCACTTGATAACTTTGGCGTCGGTTCTTCATTCCTCAATCTGGTCGCGGAAGTCCCGTTAAATGACGTGAAACTGGGACGGGGATTTATAGAAAAATGCGAAAAAGACCATCGCGGAACCGCGTTCTTAAAACAGCTGATCGAGATGCTCAAGAGCCTGGGATTTCAGGTGGTCTGTGAGGGCGTGGAATCGGCACGGCAGGTGGAAGTGTTAAAAAATGCGGGCTGTGACCTGGTGCAGGGAAACTGGTTTTCGATGCCGCTCAACACAAAAGAATTCGAAAACATGCTGTCTCTCCCGGGAGAACTGCGCTGCCGTTGCAGAGAACATACAGAATATACAGCAGGAGGGAAAACAGAATGAACGGAGAAGTCTATTTATGGCCGTCAGCCGCAGAGAAAAAACTGCGCACGGCATATCAGACCGAACTTCCGGCATACCTGTACGGCGTTACCGGCGTGGGAAAAACTTCTCTGATCGAGCATTTTCTGGACAAGAAACCATACCAGTATTTTTCGGCGCTGAACACCACACCGCAAGATCTGGATACCGGAAAAATCAGTGCGCCGACCGTGGTACTGGATGACCTCTACACCATCGCGGATATCCGGCTGAAAGACGCGTATTTTCAGAAGATTCAGGAACTGATGGAACGAAAAGACCTGTGGGTGGTTCTGATCTCCCGCGCCCCGTTTCCGGCATGGCTGCTGTCTCTGCGGATGAAATATTCGTTTGTGATCATTCAGGAAGAGGACTTCTGCCTGACCAGAGAACAGCAGGATGAATATCTGGAACGATATGGACTGCAGGCGTCGGATGAGCAGCTGGCGAGAGCATGGGCGGTAGGCAGAGGCAATCCGATGTCCCTGCGCGTCTATGTGATGGAAAACGGTGATCTGGAAGCGACGATGCGGACCGTCTGGACATATCTGGAGAGTCATGTATACGATCAGTGGGATACGGAACTGCAGGATTTCTTTATGGATGTGTCGATCGTAAAAGAGTTCACGGTAGATCTCGCGGCGATGATCACCGGGAACAAACATGTGGAACATATGTTGGCACAGGGTATGGAAACCGGTAACTTTTTTGAAAAAATGGGAGAAAAAGACGGGATCTGGCGCTGTAAAGACCCGATGCGCTGGTCGATGGAGCAGCGATTGCACAAAAAACGCTCCCCGGAACAGATCCGCCGCCTGTATTATAACGCCGGTCTGTACTATGAACTGGAGGATGATCTTCCGAAAGCCCTGGAAATGTATAAAATATATGATGATACAGAAAGCATCTCCCGCCTTCTGGTGGCAAATGCCAGAAAAAATGCAGCCAGCGGCAATTACTACGAACTGCGGAAATACTATCTGGAGCTTCCGGAGGAGATCATCCGGGAAAATCCGGTTCTGATGATGGGAATGAGCCTGCTGCAGTCGATCCTGATGAATGTGGAGGAGAGCGAGCGGTGGTATCACGAACTGGAAGAATACCAGAAACGGGCAGAAGGAAGCGAGGCGCGGGAAGCCAGAGGACGGTTGATCACGCTGGATATCTCCCTCCCACACCGCGGCATCACCGGAATGACGGATCTGCTGCGGGCGGCGGGTGTGCTGCTTACGGACCGGAAAGTACGCATCCCGGAACTTTCCGTGACCAGCAATCTGCCATCGATGATGAACGGTGGTAAAGATTTCTGCGAGTGGAGCCGAAGAGATAAAGAACTGGCGGGAAGTATCGGAAAAGTCGTAGAATTTGTTCTCGGAAAATATGGGAAGGGTCTGGTTCCGCTGGCGCTTGCCGAGAGTTTTCAGGAAAAAGGGCAGGATGATTACGAAGTCATGGCACTGATCCAGAAAGGTCGCATGCAGGCGGACAGCGGCGGCAAGATTGAACAGGTCTTTGTGGCAAATGGTCTGCTCTGCCGGATGTACCTGATCCGTCAGGATCTCGAAGAGGCGATCCATGTGATGACAACGTTCCGGGAGCGGTGTGAAAAAGAAGCACCGCGGCTGTTGGACAATATCGATGCCTTTTTATGCCGGCTGCATCTGTACCGGGGAGATACGGCGGAGATATTGGCGTGGATAGATACGGCACCGGATGAAAACCGTGAATTTTACATTCTCGAACGGTTCCGGTATCTGACGAAAGCGCGTGTCTACCTGCAACAGGGCAAATACGAAGCAGCCTGCAATCTGCTGCAACAGCTGCTATACTATGCCAGAGAGATGAAACGAACCTATATTTATATAGAAAGTACGCTGCTTCTGGCTGTGACCTGTTACCGGATGGAGCGGGAAGCATGGACGTCGCTTTTGCAGGAAGCTGTGAGCGAAGCAGAATCGTATCATTTTGTCCGTGTCCTGACAAAAGAAGCCGGTCTGTGGCTGCCGCTGTTAAAAAAAGGTACGAAAGAGATCCGGTGGAAAGATTCCGGATTTCGCAGGCAGGTACTCGAAGAAGGAAAACGGATGGCACAGATGTATCCCGGTTATCTGCGAACCAAAGCAGAAGGGGAAGTCACACTTTCTGATACCGCTCTGAAGATCCTGCGGATGCAGGCGGAAGGCGATTCGATGAACAAGATCGCCGGACAGCTTGGACTTGCCGAAGTGACGGTAAAATACCACTGTCGGGAGACCTACCGGAAACTTGGTGTGAATGGCAAGGCAGCAGCGGTCAACGAGGCGAGAAAACGAAAACTGATCTGAAACAGCAGTGTGGAATATGCAAGGATACCGGCGCGTACCCTTGCATATTTTATGCTTTTCTTTTATAATAAAACCTACGCGACCATGGTACGGGAGACAGCCGCTATACCGGTATCCCGTGGCAAAATACCTCGCAGGATCCGGTCAGAGCAGACCGCGGATCCAGAAAACAAAGGAGAAATTATTATGGCACAGAACGTACTGGCAGTGGTAGCCGGACACGAGATCACCGAAGAAGAACTGCAGGCATTTATCGGACATCTGCCGAAAGAACAGCAGGCATATGCAGCCAATCCGCAGTTCAAAGAACACTGCAAAGAGCAGCTGATCACCTTCCACGCCCTGGCAAAATGCGGTGAGGACGAAAAACTGGAGGAAACTGAAGAATTCAAAAAAGGAATGGAAAGCGCAAGACAGGATATCCTAGTACAGATGGTGTTAAAAGAAACCATCGAGAGTGTAAGTGTATCCGATGACGAAGTAAAAGACTACTTCGAACAGAACAAAGCACAGTTTGTAAAGGGTGCTACCGTAAGTGCAAAACACATCCTGACCGATTCCGAAGAAAAATGTGCAGCTATTCTGGAAACAATCGTAAACGGCGAAAAGACCTTTGAAGAGGCAGCGAGAGAATCTTCCACCTGCCCGTCCGGCGCACAGGGCGGAGACCTGGGCGAGTTCGGAAAAGGTCAGATGGTAAAAGAATTCGAAGACGCAGCCTTCAATGCAGAACCGGGACATGTCGTAGGACCGGTAAAAACACAGTTTGGATATCACCTGATCAAAGTAGAGAAGAAAAACGAAGCCAAAGAAGCAGGATTCGATGAAGTGAAAGATCCGATCCGCACAGAACTCCTGAAAAGAAAACAGGATCAGGCATATCTGGCGAAAGTCAAAGAACTGAAAGAAAAATACGTGCAGAAATAATTCGAAAATTGTTAGAACTTTATCATTTCTTTTTCACAAAAATATTGTATAATAAACTATATTTGACAGCTAATGTCGAAATGACAGAAAAAAGGCAGGGAAAAACAAATGAATAGTAAGAAAAAGACAAAAAAAGTATACATGATCCTGCTGATCGTCTGCCTGGTGGTTATGGCGGGACTGGTTGCAGGACTGTTTGGTTATGCACACCATATGGGAACAAAAACCATGGGAAGCAGGATAAAAATCTTCGGAGAGAATGTGTCCGGACTTACCGTGGAGGAGACGGCGAAAAAACTGGCGGATGATTTTCAGAAGATCCCCGTGACATTTCAGGAAAACGGAGAGACGGATTATCAGACAACACTCGGCGATCTCGGTTACAGCATCGACGAGACACAGCTAAAAAAAGATCTGAAAACTCTGAGAGACAAACGCTGGAAAGAAGACGGTTACTTCCCGAAGCAGGCGGATCTTACCGTAACGTATCAGGTGAACCGGGACGATGAGACATTTTCCGCAGCGCTGACAGAAGAACATTTTCAGCTCTCCACGGAACGTGTGGATGCGACGGATGCCTATGTGGCATATGACGGTGAACAGAACGCCTATGTGATCGTTCCCGAGGTGGTCGGCAATCATATGGATCAGGCAGCCGTCGAGACCTATGTGGAAGAACAGATCCGTTCACAGGTTGCGACAGACTATCCGAAAACAGGACTTGAGATAGAGATTCCTTCAGATGTTTATCTGAAAGTGGCTGTTACGCAGGATTCTCAGGAATTACAGGAAAAAGCAGCAGCGTTAAATACCTCCCTGCAAAAATATCAGGGTGTTTCCATAACCTACACCTTCGGAAACGAGACACAGGTGCTGGATAACGCGACGATCTGTTCCTGGCTGGTGATCTCGGATGACAGCGTGTCGATCGATACCGCCCAGGCACAGGAATACATCAAGAATCTTGCGACAAAATACAACACGATCTACAAACCGCGTTCTTTCACCACCACAGGCGGTGAGACGATCACGATCGAAGGCAACGAATACGGTTACCGCGTGGATCAGGACGGCGAACTCGCCCAGCTTCTGACGGATATCGACGGCGGGGCAGCAGTGACGAGAGAACCGGTATACAGCAAATCCGGCTATTCCAGAAACGGAACGGATGATCTGAACGGAAGTTACATAGAAGTCAGCCTGGATCAGCAGCATTTGTGGCTGTATAAAAACGGGGTACTGGTGACGGAAACCGATATTATCAGCGGACTTCCGGTCGATGGAAGGGAAACATACCGGGGTGCATGGCCGATCGCCTACAAAGCAAGCCCGTTTACGCTGAGCAGCGATGTTTACGGCTATGATACGACCGTCACTTACTGGATGCCTTTCGTCTACGGACAGGGACTCCATGACGCCAGCTGGCAGACCAACTTCGGCGGGGATACCTATAAAACCAAAGGAAGCCATGGCTGCATCAACCTGCCGTCGGATCAGGCGAAGATCATCTATGAGACGATCGACAAAGGCTATCCGATTCTGCTGTATTAATAACAGATAAAGGATCCGGGCGTTTGTTCCAGGGTCTGCATATAAAAAACAGGAAGTGTGAACTGTCCCAAATTATGGCACAGTCTCCACTTCCTGTTTTTTATATGCAATCATTCAGTCATAGCACAGATGAACGAATGAATACGTTTCCAAAATACTTATACTGCGTTCAAATCAGATCTCACACAGCGTCAGCAGATGTTCCAGAGAAAATACTTCCTCGTGCTCCAGCAGTTCCTCCAGTGTATTCAGATTCTGATCCGAATGTTCCAGTTCCCGGGAGAACCGGTAGCTGACAGAGACCAGATCTTCGAACGCCAGCGCCTCTTGTCTTTCCACAAACAGCCCAAGTACCAGTTCCTCGATAAAAAGAGTGCAGAGCACCGCCATCTTTCCCTTGGCAAAGATTCGTTCATCGTACACCGCCCCGCAAAAATACGTGTACAGCCAGTACACCATCAGCTGTTCTTTCTGCACCTGCCATTCCGGGAAAGTCTCCTGAAACGCAAGCAGCAGCTTCCGGTACGAGGTTTCCTCCGGACAGGCATGATACAGATCGGTAAGCGTCTGTCTGAGAAATCCCGTCCAGCTTGGGGAGAGCACTTCCAGTTTCGGAACGACTGTCTTCCAGATCTGCTTCATCAGATCCGTCCGGTCCACATCCAGAAAACAGCGATCGGAGATCTTCTCCAGAAAAGCAGAAGAGAAGCCGGAGCACTCATGCCGTGCGCGGATCGTCTCCCAGGAAAATAATTCCTGTTTTGCTACCGCGAGCTGAAAATCATGTGTACAGACCAGTAGCTTAGCCACCCGATCCCGTACCGGAACACTTCGATCCTGAAGCACAGCGAGCAGGTAGTCTCTCGTATCCATCAGCGCGCTGAAAAGAAAATAGTCAAAATCATCGTAGGTCTCCTCAGCCGTCTCTTTTTCAAAAGTCCGGAAAGCCACCGGATCTGTCTGCGAGAGAATGATCCGCGCCGCCTCTGGACAGGAGAGTGACAACGAGATCTCCCGCATCCCCTCAAATTCCTCGATATGACGCGGATATCTGCGGCAGGTATCACAGAGCATCCCGGATCCCGCCTCGATATACATATCACAGAGATTTTCTTCATTTAAAAAGGCACACCGATGCCCGTACTGGCGGAACGCATGCTCCTCCCAGTCGATGTCATTGTGCAGCCGGTTTCGGAAAGTACCCTGGAACCGGCGGTATTTTTTCAGGCTTCTGTCATCAATCATGATCTGCCACCCCGCACAACAGGTATCCGGACAGGCATCCGCGATGCAGGAGAAGGCATTATAATAGGAAGGAAAAGTAACTTGCATAAAATAATAAACTCCTTTGTTCTCGGTAAAAAATAATCCGTTGATTATTGTAGCACAGATTTCCCGAAAAGGGAAACGGGTTCTCGTTGTAAAAAATCATATCCTGATGTACAATAGAAATATTGAGCAACCGCAATTCGGAATATACAGAAAGAGAACATCATGAACAAGATACAGATTATCGTAAATAACGGCGCCGGTACCGGAAGTGCCGTACCGGTCTGGAAAGAGACAAAAGAATACTTACAGGAAAAAGAAATCCCATACAACGCCTATCTGACCCGCTACGAAAAACACGCAATGAAACTGGCAGGACAGATCTGCGAAAAATTCCCGGCAGGACCGATCTACCTGCTGGTAGTAGGCGGGGACGGAACCATCAACGAAGTCCTGAACGGAATCACCGACTTTGACCGCGTCCGCCTCGGTGTGATCCCGACCGGCTCCGGCAACGATTTCGCCAGAAACCTGGGAATCCTCCGAAACACCAGAGGCAATCTTGCAGAAATCGTCTCTTGCATCGAACAGGAACAAAACGGAGAACCCCTGCAGCGGATCGATCTCGGCGAAATAAGCTGGGAAGACTGTATAAAACCAAGAATCTTCGGTATCAGCGCCGGTGCCGGACTGGATGCGATCGTGTGTAAGAAAGCGCTCCATTCCACTCTGAAAAAAGTCCTGAACCGGTTCCATCTGGGAAAACTGACCTACCTGATGCTGACCGTACAGACCTTATTTTCCATGAAAACCTTCCGGGCAACCGTGACCGTGGACGGAGAGACAGAAATCTGCCAGAACATGATCTTCGCCGCAGTCATGAACCTGCGCGCAGAGGGCGGCGGTGTTCCGATGGCACCGGACAGCACCCCATACGACGGAAACATCTCCCTCAGCAGCGCTTCCGGCATCCCGAAATGGAAAACGTTCTTCCTGCTCCCGCTCCTCGCACTGGGAAAACAGGGCGGGATCAAAGGCTTTGACGTCAAAGACGGCGCAGAGATCACCCTGGAACTGGATCAGCCGGTGGTGGTTCATGCGGATGGAGAGTATTGCGGGGAGGTGCGGTACATAAAATTCTGCTGCCGCAGGGATACGCTGTGGCTGCTGCATCCACGCAGAGAAAAATGAGCCGGCAATTTTGCTTAAGAAAGTGTTAAGAAATTTATTAAAAAAGTATAAAATGTATATTGACGAAAGATGACGGTCAAGGTACAATTATTATAAATGTGTAGAAGTATATATTTTTATACTCCAAGTAATGTTTCAAAAAACACATAATTAGTATTGGTAGAAGCATGTGATTGCGAAATAGCAACTCTGAAGAAGTATTATGAAAGGGAGAACCTTTAAATCACTCAAATTTGAAGGCGATTTCTACAATTGTGGGGACGATTGTAGATTAACAAATAGATTACAAAAGAATGGAAGGGGAAAGAAAAAAATCTATGTATAGAAAAGATTCTGAAGGATGGTTAAAACATACAGATTTCATAATCTTAGACATGATCTGTTTGCAATTAGCGTATGTTCTGGCATATGCAATTAGCGGATATGGATTTAATCCATATGAAACAATTATTTATCGAAATATGGCAGTTTTCCTTGAACTGGCAGATCTGGTTATGATTTTTGCATATGGCACCATGAAAAGCGTGTTAAAGAGAGGATACTATCGTGATTTTGTAGTTACGTTAAATCATGCGATTATGGTAGGTGCCTTAGCGGTTTTATATTTATTCCTGCTTCATGAAGGGCAGGACTTTTCAAGATTAACATTGATGCTGACCATAATAATTTATTTAGTAATGACGTATGTTGTCAGAGAACTTTGGAAAAAACTTCTGCGAAAACAGATGAAGGATGGCGGAGAACGTAAACTACTGATTATAACATCAGAAGATGTGGCTGAACAAGTAGTGTTAAGTATGCAGGAAAACAATTATGCCAGATTCTCATTGGCTGGTGTAGCTGTAATTGATGCGGACTGGACTGGAAGAGAAATTCATGGAGTTCCGGTAGTTGCCAACGAAGAGACTGCAGCAATGTATGTATGTCAGGAATGGATTGACGAAGTTCTGATTGCTGTTTCAGAAGTTCTTCCGTATCCGTCAGAGTTAATTGAGCAATTATCAGAGACAGGAGTAACCATTCATCTTAATCTTGCAAAGATCACAAGTGTGCCAGGGAAAAAACAGTTTGTGGAAAAGGTTGGTAATTACACAGTCCTTACGACAAGTATTAATTATGCATCAACCAGACAGTTAATGTTAAAACGATTGATGGATATTGCGGGTGGATTAGTTGGATGTATTTTTACCGGAATCATTTGTATTTTTGTCGGACCGGCAATTTATATTGCATCACCGGGACCAATTTTCTTTGCTCAGGAACGAGTAGGAAAGAATGGAAAGAAATTTAAAATGTACAAGTTCCGCAGTATGTATATGGATGCCGAAGAACGTAAGGCAGAGCTTATGAAAGATAACAAACTTGGAGATGGAAAGATGTTTAAACTGGACTTTGATCCTCGTGTTATCGGAAATAAGATACTTCCAGATGGGACACATAAGACAGGAATCGGTGATTTTATCAGACGAACAAGTTTAGATGAATTTCCGCAATTCTTTAACGTATTACGTGGCGATATGTCGATTATAGGTACTCGCCCACCCCTTATTTCAGAAACGAATCTGTATGAGCTTCACCATCGTGCAAGGCTGGCAATTAAGCCTGGAATCACCGGCATGTGGCAGGTAAGTGGACGAAGTGATATTGCTGATTTTGAAGAGGTAGTTCGTCTTGATAAAGAGTATATCACAAACTGGAACATTGGGCTAGATATAAAAATATTGTTTAAAACGATATTGGTAGTCTTTAAGAAAGATGGATCAATGTAAATCCTACAAGCAGCTTATTTTATAGAGAGAATAAGCTGCAAAAGGATAAATATAGATAAGCTGTAAATATAAAGATTGCATTTAAAAGAGAAAGTTATGAATAAAAGGAAAAATAATAATTCTCCACTTAAAATTGCAGTTCTTGGACATAAGACAATTCCAAGTCGCCAAGGTGGAATTGAAATTGTAGTTGAAGAATTAACAGTTCGTATGGCAAAACTGGGACATAAAATAACAGTATATAACCGTAGCGGACATCATGTAAGTGGTAAAGAATTTGATGGAAAGAAGCTAAAAGAATATAAAGGAATCCGAATGAAATATGTACCGACAATAGATAAAAAAGGATTAGCAGCAATGAGTGCTTCCTTTTTTGCAGCGGTGGCAGCAGCGTTTGGAAAATATGATGTGGTACATTTTCATGCAGAAGGTCCATGTGCAATGTTATGGTTGCCAAAATTATTCGGAAAGCGATGTATAGCTACGGTGCATGGATTAGATCATCAGAGAGCAAAATGGGGTAAATTAGCCAGTACATATATTATGTTGGGAGAAAAATGTGCGGTTAAATTTGCTGACGAAATTATTGTTCTGAGTGAAGAGGTACGGAACTATTTTAAAGAGACTTATGGACGGGAAACAAAATTTATTCCTAATGGAGTAAATCGCCCAGTTATAAGAAAGCCAGAACTCATTAAGAAAAAATTCAGACTAGAGAAAGATGATTATATTCTTTTCCTGGGACGACTTGTTCCAGAGAAAGGCATTACTTATCTGATTGAAGCATTTAAAAAGGTAAACACAAATAAGAAATTGGTCATTGCAGGAGGAAGTTCTGATACAGATGAATTTGCTAATCAGTTAAAAGAAATGGCGAAAGATGATGATAGAATCATTTTTACTGGATTTGTTCAAGGACGGTTGTTGGATGAATTATATAGTAATGCTTATATCTACAGCCTTCCAAGTGACTTAGAGGGAATGCCGCTTAGCTTATTGGAAGCAATGAGCTATGGTAATTGTTGTCTAGTATCTGATATAGATGAATGTGCTTCGGTGGTAGAAGATAAGGCGATAGTATTTAAGAAAAGTGATGTGGATGATTTACAGAACAAGCTTCAGAAAGCCTGCGATGATGAAAAACAGGTACAAAAATATAAGGATGAAGCAGAAGATTATATTTGCAAAAAATATAATTGGAATGATATTGTGGAGAGAACATTGGAGTTGTATAGGAGATAAAAGATGGAAAAAAAGCATTATTAATACCTTGTTAGGAAATGGATGGAGTCAATATATTTGTACAGTAATAATTGTAATTGTGGGGGCATCTATATTTGCAATCGCAATGCAGCAAATATTTAATTACATTTCAAATAAATTAGTGAGCAAGTAAAAGGGGTGAAAAGGTATGAAAATATTAATGATAAATAATCTCCTCTAACCGAACGCAGGTAGTGAGATGTACATAGTGAAAACGCCGGAAAAATGGCGTATTTACGGCACTTTTCGAGAGATGGGTAAGACTGCGAGTGCGGTTTTTATCTCGCTACCTAGGTTTAGTAACAGCAGATGATTTTATCATAAGAACTTTCAGTATCACTACCTGCGTTTGTATGGAGCACTCTGGTTTATGAACAATACATTGGAAGTGCTTCATCTGAATAGAGGTAGTGAAATTAATATAATCACAGTACGAAAAAGGAAGTAAGGAAGTTAGGATATGCGGATTTTACTTGTAAATAAATTTATATTTCCCAAGGGTGGAGCGGAAACGTACACATTCGATGTGGGAAAAATGTTAGAAGAACACGGACATGAAGTCCAGTACTTTGGTCTTGAAAATGAAAAAAATACAGTAGGAAATCGAATCGGTTCATATGTAACGAATATGGATTTTTCTCAAGGAATAAAAGCAAATTTAAATGCACCTTTTCGCATTATCTATTCAAGAGAAGCACGCAAAAAAATTCGTGCAGTTTTAGATGACTTTCAGCCGGATGTAGTGCATCTCAACAATATACAGTATCATCTGACCCCTTCTATTATTCTGGAAACTAACAAATGGCGTAAAGAAACAAAGAAAGAATGTAAGATTGTTTACACGACACATGACTATCAGCTTGTTTGCCCCAGCCATGGAATGTTCGATGTGGATATGAAGCCTTGTGAACGGTGCTTGGATGGTCATTATATTCATTGTCTTCAAACTAAATGCTTGAAAAATTCCAGAGCAAAAAGTCTTCTTGGAACGTTGGATGGATATATGTGGAAATATAGCAAAGCATACTCATATGTAGATGCCTATATTTGCTGTAGCTTTTTTCTTAAATCAAAACTAGACACGCAGAAAAGATTCCGTGATAAAACCATCGGGTTGCATAATTTCAAAAAAGAGATGCCGCACTTGGATAACATTCAAAAAAAGGGTTATGTATTAGAGTTTGGCCATCTTTCGCGAGACAAAGGAACGGATACTTTGCTTGAAGTAGCCAAAAAGATGCCCAATACCGAATTTGTGTTTATTGGCTATGGTCCGTCGGCTGATAAAATGAAGGATATTCCAAATGTGAAGTATCTGGGATTTAAGACTGGAGAAGAACTTTATCGCATTATTGCTGAGGCAGCAATCAGTGTCTGCCCGTCTGAATGGTATGAAAACTGCCCGTACTCTGTTATGGAGTCGGTACTTTTGGGTACGCCTGTTGTTGGATCTAAAATGGGAGGTATCCCCGAATTAATTGAGCCTGGTAAAACCGGAGAACTGTTTGAAGCAGGAAATGTGGAAGAACTGATGAAGGCGATAAAGAAAGTTCTTCAAACGCAAGATGTATTGGAAAGATATACAAAGAATTGTAGTCAGGTGAATTATGAAACGACAGAGAGCTACTATGTAAAACTGATGAAAATTTATCGAGGAGAAAAGAATGTGGAACAAATTTCTTCGTAACCCACTTCATATTGTCAAAGATTATGAGCTGAGAAAACTGCTTTGGCAATCGGGGGGTGGCACAGCGGTTTGTAAAAAATATCTGAAGTTCAGAGATATCGCTCCTGAAAAGCTGACGTTCCCAGAAACCAAAGTAGATGAACCCATTTGGTTATTCTGGAATACAGGGTTGGAGAAAGCACCTGAGATAGTAAGGACTTGCTATCAATCTGTAAAAAAATATGCCGGCAGACAAGTTGTTTTGCTTACAGAAAACAATGTGCAGAACTATATAAATATGCCGGATTATCTGAATGAGAAATTAAAAAGCGGAGCTCTTCCATTAGCGATTTATACAGATTTAATGCGTGTAGCATTATTGGAGCATTATGGTGGGACATGGATGGATGCAACAATACTGCTAACAGATGAAATTCCACAGGAAATATTAAATAGTGATTTTTTTGTGTTTCACAATTCACTCGGCGAAATTGATAATCCCGTATTGTATCCGGTCTGGTTCATCCACGCCAAGCAACATAATAGAACGATTTGTGAGATTCGTAATGTTCTATTTGCCTACTGGAAACGAAATAATCATGTACCAGAATATCTGTTTTCAAATATTGTAATTACACAAATAATGAGGTCGTCACCAGAGGTTGAGAAAATGATGCCTTATTTGAATAGTGACTACAGCGAATATCTGGTTAGAGTATTAGGAGATAAATTTACAGAGGAAAAATTTAATTGGATTAAGCGGCTTACCGGGATACATAAACTAACCTATAAATTAGAACCATCAATTGATAAGGAGGAAACAGTTTACCATTATCTGGTGCGGAATCTATGAGCCTTTTGAATAGTAGTTTCTGCAAGATAAAGGGAGACAATTAAATTATTATGCTGAATGACTACTATCAAAATATTGGCATGAAAGGCTTTATTCAAAGATATGGAATTGTTAATGCCGTCAAACGAGGGGCATTTATGTTTATCAAATTGCATCTTGTCAAGGATTATGAGGTGCGGAAGGTATTGTGGAAGGAACATGCTTCTTCCAAGATAAAGCCATATTTAAAGTATAAAGACACAGATGTTTATGGACTTAGCTTTCCCCAAAATGATGTAGAGAATCCGATCTGGATTTATTGGAACAAAGGTATTGAACAGGCGCCGATCATTGTTCAGAAGTGCTATGAATCTGTATGTAAACATTCCAATCAAAAAATCATCTTGCTGAACGATCAAAATCTTGCAGATTACATTCGATTGCCAGATTACATTGAAAAGAAAAAGGATACTGGACAGATTCCGATAGCGAGATATGCGAATCTAATAGAGTTCGCATTACTGGAGCATTATGGTGGAACATGGATTGATTCCACGGTGTATCTTACAGATCCTATTCCAGATATGATTTTAAATAGCGACTTTTTTGCAGTACGAAATTCACTGCTATTGATAGATAACCCTGTGCTATATCCTGCATGGTTTCTTCATGCAAAAAAGGAAAATAATACAATTCGAGAAATAAGAAATGTTGCATTTGCATATTGGCTGAAAAATGAACACGTAATTGAGTATCTGTTGCCAAATTTGATTATCACATTGGTGGTGAAGAGCAATTCTGAAGTTGAGCAAGCGATTCCTTATATGAACAGTGATTATAGCGAGTATCTTGTTAAGGTTTTAGCTGATGATTATTCAGAAGAGAAATGGAATTGGATCAAAAAGCTTACAGGGATTCATAAACTGACATATAAATTGGAGACTGCAATTAATCGAAAGGATAGTTTTTATCAGCACATAATTGCAGAAAAGAATAAATAAAAGAAAGCTTATTAACAGTTTAACAAAAGGAAGGATCAATCATGAAGATTATTGCATTTTATTTGCCGCAGTTTCATAACATTCCGGAGAATGATGAGTGGTGGGGAAACGGTTTTACAGAGTGGACTAATGTGAAAAAGGCAAAGCCACTATATGAAGGTCATATGCAACCACGTGTTCCGTTGGGTGGAAACTACTATAATTTGTTAGATGACAATGTTAAAATATGGCAAGCTGATTTGGCCAAAAAATATGGAGTGTATGGCTTTTGCTATTATCACTACTGGTTTAATGGAAAAATGCTTTTGGAAAAACCGATGGAACAGATGTTAGCAAATAAAGAGGTGGATATACCGTTCTGTATTTGCTGGGCAAATGAACCATGGACAAAAGCATGGGTTGGAGATGAAAGAAAACTGCTTATAGCACAGGAGTATGGGCAAGAAGAAGAATGGAAACAGCATTTTATGTATCTTTTACCTTTCTTTAAAGACGAACGATATATTACAAAAAATGGAAAACCATTATTTGTGTTTTATAGACCGGATATTGTGCCCTGCATGAAAGAAATGATTGAAACATGGGATAAACTTGCCAAAGAAAATGGGTTGAGCGGTATTACATTTGCATTTCAGAGCGGAGATTATGACTGGAATAATAGTAAGGAGGCAAAGTTATTTGATTATGATATTGAGTTTCAACCTCCCTATGCAAGTCACTGGCTCTATTCTAATGATGGAAAAATTGTGTCGGCGTTAAAAAAATGTCGTAGACTATTAGCCGGCTGGGCAGGTAAAAAGTTTGGCATTGACCTATACCGGTATGGAACTGCTCAGTATAAAAAAATAACCGGACAAACTGTAGCAAATTATGATTCTATGTGGCAGAAAATTATTGAGGCAAAACCAGTACGTAGTAATAGCATCCCGGGTGCATTTGTCAAATGGGATAATACTCCTCGGCATGGTGAACGAGGACAAATTAATGTGGGAACTCCAGAAAAGTTTGAGTATTATCTTTCTAAGCAAATCAAGCATGCAAGAGAAGATTATCACGAGGATATGATTTTTATGTATGCGTGGAACGAATGGGCAGAAGGTGGTTATCTGGAGCCAGATGAAGATGACAAATATGGATACTTGGAAGCAATTAAGAGAGCGTTGGAAGAAAATAACGAATTTCCAGAGTTTCAAAATAAAAAAGTATGAGAATGACGAGGTAAAATGAAGAGAGAAAATCAGATTGGCTGGATTGCAATTTGTGGGACTTTTTTGTTATACCCAATATTGCCACAGTATATTTATATTTTTAAAGGATTAAATATCGTTAATTTTTGTGGTGCGTTGACAATTATAAGCGCTATCATAGGCGGAGTGATTTACAAGTGTAAAATCCCGTATTTGATTTTTCCATACATATTGTACGCAACTTACTATTCTATATCATACTGTGCAGAGGGGGCGTGGTTAAGTGCACTCTCGCTTGCTATGATGATGGTAGTTATTCCTTTACTTATCGTAGGATTTGTGAACACGGATAGAAGATTTGATACGGCGATTAATCTATTGATTGATGGCGGCTTCATATTGTCATTATTGGGAATAGTAGAATCAATTACAAAGATAAATTTATTTCAGTTATTTTCAAATGCGAATGGTTTGACATTTTTTCATGAAGTTAGATATGGGTTCTTAAGAATAATGGGAACTTTTGGACAACCAATTTCTTATGGATTATATCAGGTTTTTGTTGTTGCATTGATTATTTACAGGCTGAAAAATTATACGCAGTATTCACAAAAGCATACGTTTCTTAAAGTAGCATATTTACTTAGCGTTATCAATATCCTACTAACGGTTTCAAGAATCCCCATTATAGCCTGCATACTTTTGCATATCTTACTTTTATATAAAAAGTCAAAAAAAGAGTTTATAAATTATGCGGTTGCCATTTCAATATTACTTTTGTTATTGATATTATTAAGCGATGCAGTAGGAATGAAAATTCCGTTGATAAGTGATCTATTATCTTCAATTGGAACTGTCACATTTGATAATGAAATCAATTCAGGCGGTGTAGGAGATAGATTTGTTCTTTGGCAGTGGGTGGCACTTTCTGTAGGAAATAAGTGGTTACTTGGAAAAGGAGTATCTACAGAATTTGCGTATAAAGTGTATGAATGGCAAACAAAGACATCAATTGAAAATCAGTATTTGAATGTATTCTTTCATACGGGAGTAGTTGGAGTTCTTCTTTTATTATTTAGTTATGTTGCTGTATTAGTATATGCAAAAAGGAAGAATTCAAGTTGCTCAGGAAGTTACTCATTTAATACAATTTTTTTCTCAATGATGTTAATTTACTTTGTTTGTGAATTGGGTGTCCAAGAAACAGATTTAGCCAGAATGTATTGTATATGGATTTCACTTCTTATTTCTTATAATAGAATTGATCAAAATAATAGAATGGAGAAAGATTTATGATAAAGATAGGATTGCTTGGATTTGATTTTAAAGCTCCCAATAAAGGGTGCGAAGCCCTTTCATATGCTTTTATCGAAATGCTAAGTGATATTTCGAATGAAAGCATGGAAATTCACGTGTTTTCTTATGGAGAATTAGGTGATATTCCCAGACAATATCCAAAATTTAGTTTTGTATGGCACAGGCTAAATATGAAAAACCCTATTTTTTTAATTAAAATGAAACAAGTATTTGATGATTGCAAATGTGTATTTGACATTACTTATGGAGATGGTTTTTCTGATATTTACGGTAAGGTTTGGAATGCAAATACGGATCTTGCAAAACAAATTGCTATTATGTCAAAGGCACCATTAGTTCTGATGCCACAGACATATGGGCCGTTTTATACGAGCGTGTTAAAAAAATGGGCGATTCATCTTGTTAAAAAAGCAGATTTGGCTTTTTCGAGAGATACACAATCTGCACAAGAAATGCACGAATTAGGAGTAGGAAATCTTGTGGTGGCAACAGACTTGGCTTTTGCACTGCCATATTATAAAGAAAAATACGACTTAAATTCAAGCAAAAGAAAGGTGGGAATCAATGTTTCTTCATTACTTTGGGACGGTGGACATAATATTAAGTTGAAAGTAAATTATAGAGAGTACTGTCGTCAAATCATAAAGAAATATAGTGAGGATGATAAAACGGAGATACATATTATTCCGCACGTTATTGATGAAGATAATTACGATTCGTTAGAAAATGACAGCAGAGTATGCAAGTTGTTAAAAAAAGAATTTCCATGTGTAGTTTTGGCGCCGGATTTTAAAAATCCAATTGAGGCAAAAAGCTATATCAGTAATATGGATGTTTTTATCGGTGCAAGAATGCATTCGACAATTGGAGCAATTTCCGCAGGTGTTGCTACAATACCATTTTCATATAGTAAGAAATTTGAAGGTTTGTTTGGAAATTTAAATTATCCATTTGTAATATCTGCAACGAGAATTGATACTGATGAGGCCGTTCAACAAACAGTACGTTATATAAATGATATGGATGTTCTGAGTAAAGCATATGGGCGAATGATGCCTGAAATTAATGATAAGTTGGAAAATGTGAAAAAACAAATAAAAGGAATAATGATGCATTAAGGGAGAACAGAAAATAGATGGATGCAGGTGATTATAAGAAGGCAAGTACATGCTACTTAATAGGCAATGTGTTTAACAAGGGCATTGCTTTTTTGACAGTACCGATTTTTACAAGAATTTTATCAACGTCTGATTATGGCATTGTTACGACTTATAATTCATGGATAGGAATTGTGACCATGCTGTTAGGATTTGCATTGCATATGGCGATAAGATCCTCGTTTATTGATTACCGTGAAAAAGTGGATGAATATCTGACATCGACTTTATTATTCACTGTTGCTTTTTCTGTAAGTATGACAGTGATTGTTTGCTCTGTGTCAGTTCTGTTAAATTTATCTATTCCTTTTATACTCATTCTTCTATGTATGCTTCAGTCAATGTCTTCAGCTATAATTGAAGATTATAGTTATTACTTGATGATGAAGTTTAACTATAAATTTAGAACAATGTTAATGATTGTTCCGAATTTGCTGTCGGTTGTATTATCAGTACTGGCGATGTTATACGTTTTTAATACAAATCGCTATTTGGGACGAGTAATTCCAACGGCTATTGTAACTTTGTTTTTTGGCATATTTCTTGTATTTTTAAGCATTAGAAGAAGTGGATTTGTTTTCAACATCGAATTTCTAAAGCACGGTCTCAAAATATCCACTCCTTTGATTTTGCATGGTATTGCTTTAAACATTTTATCCCAGTCGGATCGAACGATGATTACTTGGTTGGCAGATGCGTCACAAACGGGAATCTATAGTTTGATTTACAATTTTAGCATGATTGCAACTGTTATTACAACATCTTTAGATGGTGTTTGGGTACCGTGGTTTACGAAACAAATGAATAATAAAGGGTATAAGGAGATTAATAAGATTGCAGTAGATTACGTTAATTTGATGACTTACGCAATGTGTTGCCTGATTATGGTAGCACCTGAGGTAGTGAAGATTCTTGCGAGTAAGCCTTATTGGGAAGGTATAGTGATTATTCCTCCTGTTGTCCTATCAAATTACATTATTTTCGTATATACGATGTACGTAAATGTAGAACATTATTACAAGAAAACAGTTCGTATTTCTTTGTATACGGCAATTGCGGCTGTGATAAATTTAGTATTGAACTATATATTTATTCCTTATTTTGGCTATGTAGCTGCTGCGTATACAACGATTGTGTCGTATGTTGTTGCCCTGATTTTACATGCTTCTTATGCTAAAAAATTGAGACCTGAGATATATCCGATTAAAACTTTCTTTGTCGCTTTAATGCACATTAGTTTATTTACGGTTGCTTTTTATGTCTTAATGGAACAGGCAGTTATGCGGTGGGTACTTATGATTGTGTACTTCTTCGCCATGTTATTTAAGGAAAGAGATAGAATCGTGGAATTCTTTCCGCATTTAAAAAGGAAAAGATAAGATGAAGGAAAGGGTCAGTCTATGAAGGAGAGAAAGCTAAAAAGGAAAGAGAAGTTCTATTCTGAATATTGCTCTGGATGTGGCTTGTGTAAAGCGGCAAAAGAGGTTCAATATGTGGATTATAATGGATTTTCTTATCCATTATCTTTGACTGAGGATCAAGTTGAACTGTGTGAAAAATTATGCCCAGTAAATGGTATTAATTATAACAAGCGACAGGATAAGGAGTTATGGGGACCTAGTTATGGAATTTTTAAAGGCTGGTCCTTAGATGAAAAAATAAGATATGAAGCTGCCTCGGGCGGAGTTATTACTGCAATGGCTTGTTTTCTTGTGGAAACAGGAAAATGTGATGCCGTAATTCAGATTGGTCCATCACAGGATGATCCTTGCGAGTTAAGACTTTATGCCAATAAAAAGAGAGAACAGATTATTTCATGTGCGTCTTCTCGCTATATAACTGGAATTACATATGATACTATTTTGAAAATTATCGACTTCGATAAGAAATATGTGGTGATAGGGAAGCCATGTGATATAGAAGCTCTTATCAATTATACAAAGATTGATGGGAAACTGAAAAAATGTATTAAGTATACAATGACATTTTTCTGTGCTGGAGCCCCAAGCAAAAATGCAACATTAAAATTGGCAAAAAATCTGGGAGTGCAGGCAGATCAGATAGATAGTGTCCGCTATAGAGGAAATGGGTGGCCTGGTAAAGCAACAGTGACACTTAAGGATAAGTCAGAAAGATACATGGACTACATTGATTCATGGAATCAAATATTAGGACGTAATATAAGAAAAATGTGCAAGTTTTGCGTGAATGGCGTGGGGATGTATGCGGATATATCCTGCGGTGATTTGTGGAATTTGGATCAAAATCAAAGACCGGAATTTACAGAGGGAAAAGGGCAAAATATAATTTTTGCAAGGAGTAAAGCGGGAAGCGATTTATTAACAGAAGCCAGAGATAGCGGATATATATATATGGAAGATTATACTAAAATGGACAATTTGAAATACATTCAGCCGAACCATTTTAATATGCAAACAACGATGATTGGGAAAATTGTTGGTTTGAAACTTTGCACTGTGTGTGGGGGGGGGCGGCAGTTTAGTTCCTAAATACAATATCAAAAAACTTTATAAAGCATCTAAAGGGACGTCTAAAATCAAATTGGTCAGGACTGTGATTGGAACTGTAAAAAGGATAATCAAGGGGTCGAGTTAATAGATTAGCCATGATTTATCTCCCGTTAGATGATTTAACTGAATCAGTAAAATGTGGAGGAATATTATGTCTAGTTGCACTGATGAGCGAAATGCTCAGATTTTAATTCAAGTTTTAAAGGCACATGGTATAAAAAAAGTGATTGCTAGTCCGGGAACTACAAATGCGTGTTTAGTGTCAAGCATGCAAAGCGATCCATTTTTTGAAATTTATTCTGCACCAGAGGAGAGATCAGGTGCTTACATGGCATGTGGAATGGCGGCAGAAAGTGGTGAACCGGTTGTGTTGAGTTGCACTGGAGCAACAGCTTCGAGAAACTATATGCCGGCATTAACAGAGGCTTTCTACAGAAAGCTCCCAATTTTGACTGTTACTTCGTCTCGAAGAAATGCATATATAGGGCATAATTGCGATCAGGTTACTGATAGAACGGTTTTGCCTAATGATGTGGCAAAAATTAGCGTACAAATGCCTATTGTATTAGACGATGTTTCGGAATGGAATTGTACTATTAATGCCAATAAGGCGGTTTTAGAATTATATCATCGAGGTGGAGGACCGGCACATATTAATTTGGAGACTACTTATAGCAAAAAAAAGGTAACAGATATTCAACCAGTAAGAATTATTAAACGATTCATGAAATATGATGAGTTACCTAATATTACAACACAGCGAGTTTGTATATTTGTAGGCGCACATGTAGAAATGGATGATAAATTGGAGAGGGCAATTTCAGAGTTTTGTAAAAAATACAATGGAATTGTTCTGTGCGATCATACAAGCAATTATCGGGGAGAGTATAGAGCATTTTGCAATATCGTAGCCGATCAATACTATTGGAAATCGACAATTCAAAATGTTGAGTTAATGGTACATATTGGTGACATTTCATCTTCTGACTATAAAATACAGGCAAAAGAAGTATGGCGTGTTAATCCTGACGGTGAAATAAGAGATACATTTCAAAAACTATATAATGTTTTTGAAATGAAAGAAGTCGAATTCTTTGAATACTATAATAAGAAAAAGAAAGATTATAGTAATAATGAATTGTTGATAGCTTATCATCAAGAAGAAAAAGCAATCCTTAGCAGGATGCCAGAATTGCCGTTTTCTAATATTTGGATTGCAAGCGTTACAGCTAAGAAACTTCCAGCTGATTCTGTGCTGCACTTAGGAATTCGAAATTCATTGAGAAGTTGGAATTATTTTGATACACAAGAAACTGTCACCGGTTATTCTAATACTGGTGGCTTTGGAATTGATGGTAGCTTATCGACTGTGATCGGTGCAGCACTTTGTCATCCAGATAGGCTATATTATTGTGTACTGGGTGATTTGGCCTTTTTTTACGATATGAATGCGCTGGGTAACCGCCATGTTCCGTCTAATATTAGAATTCTTGTTGTTAACAATGGGCTTGGTTTTGAAATGAAATTTCCGGCCTCTTGGGGATATAGTATTGCAAATTCTATCGGTGTATCAGAGGATAACTATGTCTGTGCGGCTGGGCATTATTCGTCTCCAGATTTAATAAAATCCTATGTTTACGGATTGGGTTTTGAGTATTTAAAGGTATCTACAAAAGAGCAATATCTCGATTGCTTACCGAAAATTGTAAGTAATGAAAAACAGGATAGAACACTTGTTGTTGAAATTGTTGTAAATTCGGAAAATGAGGATGCTGCTTTAAATTTGATTGGATCCATTATGGTGGATGAATCTAATGTTGCAAAGGCGGCAATAAAAAAAGCAATTGGGAAAAAAGGAATTGATGCGATTAAAAAAATGATGGGGAGGTGAATTATGAATATCTTAATTTTAGGAGGCACCGGTTCGATAGGACAGGCCTTAACAGAATTGTTGAAAAATACAGCTTGGAATGTATATGTCACTACCAGAACAAGAAGAGAAAATGTACAGAACATTACATTTTTACAAGGAAATGCACATGACGAGAAATTTCTTGCAGAATGCGTTACAAAAGAACATTGGAATGTAATAGTGGATTTCATGGCGTATTCAACACAGGAATTTTCTAAAAAAGTAGAGTTGTTTTTGGAAAGCACTGATCAATATTTTTTTCTGAGTTCAAGTAGAGTTTATGCGGCGAGTAATGAACCGTTAACAGAAGACTCACCGCGTTTGTTAGATGTTTGTACAGATGAGACGTATTTAGCGACAGATGAATATGCACTGGCAAAAGCAAGGCAGGAAAATATTCTTTTGGCCAATAATAAAAAGAATTGGACAATCATAAGGCCATATAAAACATATAATAATAATCGTCTTCAGTTGGGAATGTATGAAAAGGAAGAATGGCTTTATAGACTTATGATGGGAAAAACATTAGTGTTTCCAAATGAGTTAAAAAAAAGAAAAACTACACTTACTTATGCAGCGGATGTAGCAGTAGCAATTAGTGAGCTGATTGAGAATGAATCCGCGTATGGAGAAACTTTTCATATTACAACGACAGAATCGCTGTCATGGGAAGATGTATTTAAGAAGTATACATCAATTCTTAGCGAAACTACGGGAAAACAGTTTCATATCAGATATGTTGATGATATAGAAATGTTTTACAATATTTGGAATCCATATCAGATCAAATACGATTGCAATATAGATAGATGCTTTGACAATTCTAAAATTAATAGAGTAACTAACAATAATCTTCAATATACTGTGTTTACAGAGGGCGTAAATAAATGTTTGAAAAAATTTATTGAATCACCTGAATGGCGTAATATCAATTGGAGATTGAATTTTTGGATGGATAATATCACTGGTGAAAAAACCAAGATTTGGGATGCTGACGGTCTGAAAGAAAAAGCAAGATATATTAAATATTGTATAAAAAAGTAGTATGGTTATGAGGAAATAAAAATGACAATTGCAGATAAGAGAAAAGAATATCGATTGATTAATATTTTATTTAAAACGATTTACAAGAAGAAATCGGCTAAATGGAGGGGAGACTACCTTCGAAACAAACACATCTTTCATCAGATAGGAAACAACGTTCATCTGTGGGGGGGGGTACCCTCGGATCCGTATCTGATATCCATTGGAAACAATGTTATTATTGCCGTTTCTGTGGAGTTTGTAACCCATGACATTTTCTACCATGCACTTAATCAAACATACAGTGACTTAGGGAAATTCTATCCTCACTTTGATACAATTACTATTGAGGACAATGTATGTATTGGTGGTTTCTCAAAAATCATGCCAGGTGTAGTGATTGGAGAAGGTGCAATTGTGGCTGGCGGTAGTGTGGTCACTAAGGATGTTCCCAAAGGAGCTATTGTAGGAGGAAACCCAGCTAAAATAATTGGTTGGACAGAGGAGCTGGCTAAAAGACGAATTGGTGAGAATCGAATAAACTATACAGTTTCAAATGATGTGGAAGAAGTTGAAAAATATTATTGGGAAATTCTTCCACACAATAACAATTGATGAATGCAGCTGTAGTAGGTAGTGCTGGCGTGCAGAATAATTACGACAATCATTGATTGAGTGTATGTGAACTTTCTAAAAAATTAACTCTTGTTGTGAAAAGTGGTTTATTCACTTGATTTTTAAGGATTGTCCCTGTCGCTCGAGTGTCAATTAACTCTCAATTGACTTACGAGAGAATCTCCAAGACGCATTAATACCTACGAGAGAATCTCCAAGACGCATTAATACCTACGTGTTTTGGCGGTTCTTTGATTTTCGAGAGTAAATTATCGAGGAAGTTCACAGTGTAGCAATCTAAATAAATTTGGATTGCTTCAGAGGAGGAAGAGTGATGAAAGGCATTATTTTAGCAGGAGGTTCAGGCACACGCCTGTACCCATTAACAAAAGTAACAAGTAAACAGCTTTTGCCAATCTATGACAAACCGATGATTTATTATCCGATGTCCGTTCTGATGAATGCTAGCATTCGTGACATTTTGATTATTTCCACTCCGCAGGATACACCTCGTTTTGAGAATCTGCTGGGTGATGGTCACCAGTTTGGTGTAAATCTGACCTATGCTGTTCAGCCGTCTCCGGATGGACTGGCACAGGCCTTTATCATTGGTGCCGACTTTATCGGTGACGATTCTGTGGCTATGGTGCTGGGCGATAACATCTTTGCGGGTCACGGATTGAAGAAGAGATTAAATGCAGCAGTGGAAAAAGCAGAAAACGGAAAAGGTGCAACGGTGTTTGGCTACTATGTGGACGATCCAGAGCGTTTCGGCATCGTGGAGTTCGATAAGAATGGTAAGGCCATTTCTATAGAGGAAAAACCGGAGCATCCGAAGAGCAACTACTGCGTGACTGGCCTGTACTTCTATGATAACCGTGTGGTTGACTTTGCAAAGCAGCTGAAACCGTCTGCCCGTGGTGAACTGGAAATCACTGATTTGAATCGCATCTATCTGGAGGATGACTCCCTGAACGTGGAACTGCTGGGTCAGGGCTTCACTTGGCTGGATACAGGTACACATGAGAGCTTAGTGGATGCCACCAACTTCGTAAAGACTGTCGAGCAGCATCAGCATCGTAAGATTGCCTGCCTAGAAGAAATCGCATACTTGAACGGCTGGATCAGCAAGGATGAGCTGATGGAAGTCTATGAGGTCATGAAGAAGAACCAGTATGGTCAGTACCTGAAGGATGTCATGGACGGTAAGTATCAGGAGCATCTGTATTAAAAAGGGAAAGTGTAGAGGAGAATTAATCATGAATATTATTGTTACCGGCGGTGCTGGTTTTATTGGTAGTAACTTTGTGTTCCATATGCTGAAGAAGTATCCGGACTACCGGATCATCTGTCTGGACAAGCTGACCTATGCAGGCAACCTGTCTACACTGGCACCTGTTATGAATAACCCGAATTTCCGCTTCGTGAAGGCGGATATCTGTGACCGCGAAGCAGTGGATAAGCTGTTTGAAGAAGAACATCCGGACATCGTTGTCAACTTTGCGGCAGAATCTCATGTTGACCGTTCTATCGAAGATCCTGGCATCTTCCTTCAGACTAATATTATCGGTACCAGCGTGCTGATGGACGCTTGCCGCAAGTATGGTATCCAGCGTTACCATCAGGTTTCTACCGATGAAGTTTACGGTGACCTGCCGCTGGATCGTCCTGACCTGTTCTTCACCGAGGAGACTCCAATCCATACCAGCTCTCCGTACAGCAGCTCCAAAGCAGCCGCTGATTTGCTGGTTCTGGCTTATCACCGTACCTACGGCCTGCCTGTGACTATTTCTCGTTGCTCCAACAACTATGGCCCGTATCACTTCCCGGAGAAGCTGATTCCGCTGATGATTGCTAATGCTCTGGCTGACAAGCCGCTGCCTGTTTACGGCGAGGGTCTGAACGTCCGTGACTGGCTGTATGTGGAAGATCACTGCAAGGCCATTGATCTGATTATCCACAAGGGTCGTGTTGGTGAAGTCTACAACGTCGGCGGCCACAACGAAAAGCAGAATATTGAGATCGTGAAGATTATCTGCAAGGAGCTAGGCAAGCCGGAAAGCTTGATCACTCATGTTGGTGATCGCAAGGGTCACGATATGCGTTATGCTATTGATCCGACCAAGATCCACAATGAGCTGGGCTGGTTGCCGGAGACCAAGTTTGAGGACGGCATTAAAAAGACCATCCAGTGGTATCTCGATAACCGTGAGTGGTGGGAGACCATCATCAGTGGTGAGTATCAGAACTATTACGAGAAAATGTACAGCAACCGCTAAGAAGCCAGAGGAGGAAAGAACATGAAGTTTTTTGTAACAGGCGTTGGCGGTCAGTTGGGCCATGATGTGATGAATGAGCTGTTGAAGCGTGGCCATGAAGGGGTAGGTTCTGACATTCAGGAAAACTACAGTGGTGTTACTGATGGTTCTGCGGTGACGAAGGCTCCGTATATAGCACTGGATATTACTGATAAGGACGCTGTTGAAAAAGTAATTACAGAAGTAAATCCGGATGCCGTGATCCATTGTGCAGCATGGACTGCTGTTGATATGGCTGAGGATGATGATAAAGTAGCGAAAGTCCATGCAATCAATGCAGGCGGTACTCAGAACATTGCGGATGTCTGCAAGAAATTGGACTGTAAGATGACCTATATCAGCACGGATTATGTGTTTGATGGTCAGGGTACAGAGCCCTGGCAGCCGGACTGCAAGGATTATAAGCCTTTGAATGTATACGGCCAGACGAAGCTGGAAGGGGAACTGGCAGTCAGCCAGACGCTGGAGAAGTATTTCATTGTCCGCATTGCATGGGTGTTTGGCTTGAATGGTAAGAACTTTATTAAGACCATGCTGAATGTTGGTAAGACGCACGACACTGTCCGTGTGGTCAATGATCAGATCGGCACACCGACCTATACATATGATTTGGCTCGACTGCTCGTTGATATGAATGAAACTGAGAAGTACGGCGATTATCACGCCACCAACGAGGGCGGCTATATCAGCTGGTATGACTTCACGAAAGAAATCTACCGTCAGGCTGGGTATAAGACGGAGGTGCTTCCGGTAAGTACCGAGGAGTATGGTCTGAGCAAGGCAGCTCGTCCGTTCAACAGTCGTTTGGATAAGAGCAAGCTGGTGGAGGCTGGATTTACTCCGCTTCCGACTTGGCAGGATGCACTGAGTCGTTATCTGAAAGAGATAGAGCAGTAATAGAGGAGATAGAAGAAATGGGACAGATTAAAGTTGAGAAAAATGTAGGCGGCATCGAGGGCCTCTGTGTTATTGAGCCTGCTGTTCATGGTGATGCCCGTGGCTATTTCATGGAAACCTACAACGAAAAAGATATGAAAGAGGCTGGCATTGACATCCACTTCGTGCAGGACAATCAGTCTATGTCTACAAAGGGTGTGCTTCGTGGCCTGCACTTTCAGAAACAGTATCCGCAGTGCAAGCTGGTGCGCGCCGTGCGTGGCACAGTGTTCGATGTTGCTGTTGATCTGAGAAGTGATTCTACGACCTACGGCAAATGGTATGGGGTTACCCTGTCGGCCGAGAACAAGAAGCAGTTCCTCATCCCGGAAGGTTTTGCGCATGGCTTCCTGGTTCTGAGTGACGAGGCAGAGTTCTGCTATAAGGTCAATGACTTCTGGCATCCGAATGACGAGGGCGGTATGGCTTGGAATGACCCGGAGATCGGCATTGAATGGCCGGAGTTGAAGGGCGAATACAAGGGCAGTGCAAGCGCAGAGGGCTATACGCTGAAAGATGGTACGGCACTGAACTTGAGCGATAAGGATCAGAAGTGGCTTGGTCTGAAGGATACTTTTAAGTTTTAAAAGTAAAAGCAATTATATTGCATATAAAGAAGTTGCTCGACAAATGGAAAAAGAAAAGGGGCGCAGAGAGCTCTTTATTACGGTCGATTTGTCAATCCTGTCATATTATTGTGGTGAGCAGAAACTTGTTGGATGGATTTTGAAGAAATTGGCATAGTGTATTTTGGACTCTAGCAGGTCAAGTAATGACCTTTAAATATCATGAAAACGAAAAAACGAATAAAAATCGGAATAGCTACGACTTTTGTAATTGTTATACTGATGTCTCTCTGTGGAAGCCGATTTGTTTTTCAAAAAGCATGTGTACGAAGGGAAACGTCATGGCTGAACATGGGAACAGCAGATGACTACATATACAACCTTCTTGTGGATGCGTATAATATACGAAAAGAGAAGAATGAAACTGTTACAATAAAGGCTTCAGACGGAATAAATCTTGTGGGTCACTATTACGAAAGAGATAAGAACGCACCTTTGATTATATTCTTTCATGGTCTTTGGAGTAATGGATATGTAAGCGGAGAACCGACTTATAAAATTACAAAAAATCAAGGTTGGAATCTTCTTTTAGTTAGCATGCGTGCACATGATGAAAGTGAAGGCGAATTTTCAACATTAGGCGTTATAGAGCAATATGATTGCAAGGCTTGGGCGAACTGGGCTGTAGAACGCTTTGGAGAAGAAAAGTCGGTTTTCTTTATGGGAGTGTCAACGGGTGCTTCAATTGCAATGATGAGTAGCAATCTGGGATTACCTAAATCAGTGAGAGGGATTATTGATGATTGTGGATTTACTTCCACAATGGAAATGATAGATGTGAATTGCAAGAGTCACCTTCCGGATTATATCCCGACAAGGATGTTTGACTTCTTTGTTGAGATGGGAACTAGCGTATGGGGACACTTTTGTATAAGTAAGGCAGACGCTTGCAAAGCTGTTTCACAGACGGATATTCCAATCTTAATTATACACGGAGACAGAGATACACAAGCACCACTATCTATGGCATACAGACTTTATGATAGTTGTAGCAGTGAAAAACAGTTGTATGTGGTTCATGGAGCTAATCATGCAGAGAACTATAGAAAAGATCCGGAAGGATATGAGAACGTAATAGCACAGTTTGTGGAAGAACATTCAGGAGCCTTGAAGAAAGAGTACTAAACTGTAAACGCAAAATGAACTAAATATGCCCCAAAAGTCGAATGCTGTTGAATTAGTGTCTGTATTAGGAAAAATAAAACTGTGTGAATTCTCACACGGTGGCTGCTCAAACCTTCACACACCTCTTCGTGGTGAGCAGTAGGCAACGATCTATGATCGGCAGAGATGTGAAGAATAAAAACTATGATAAAATCAATTTGATAGAAAAAACTTGGAGAAAAAACAATGAATACAACATTACTTATCATGGCAGCTGGTATCGGCAGCCGATTTGGAACGGGAATTAAGCAGTTGGAGCCGGTTGATGATGCTAACCATATCATTATGGACTATTCCATCCATGATGCAATCGAAGCAGGATTTAATCATGTGGTATTTATCATCCGCAAGGATATCGAGAAAGAGTTCAAAGAGGTTATCGGTGATCGTATTGACTCTATTTGCTCCTCTCATAATGTAACTGTTGACTATGCTTTCCAGGATATTAACGATATTCCGGGAACAATGCCAGAAGGTCGGACAAAGCCGTGGGGAACCGGTCAGGCTGTGCTTGCAGCGAAAAATGTGATTGATACCCCGTTTATTGTGATTAATGCAGATGATTACTATGGTAAGGAGGGCTTTAAGGCTGTTCATGAGTATCTGGTGAATGGCGGTAAGTCCTGTATGGCAGGTTTTGTTCTGAAAAATACGCTGTCCGATAATGGTGGTGTGACCCGTGGCATCTGCAAGATGGACGATCAGAATAATCTGACTGAGGTTGTAGAGACCAAGAATATTGTAAAAACTGCAACTGGGGCAGAGGCGGATGGTGTAGCTGTTGATGTAAACTCTCTTGTTTCCATGAATATGTGGGGCTTGACTCCGGAGTTTTTGGATGTGCTGGAAGATGGCTTTAAGGAGTTCTTTGAAAAAGAAGTACCGGGCAATCCTCTGAAAGCAGAGTATCTGATCCCTATCTTCATCGGTGAATTGCTGGAGCAGGGAAAAATGTCTGTCAAAGTATTGAAAACAAACGATACCTGGTATGGCATGACCTATCACGAGGATGTCGCAGCTGTAAAAGACAGCTTTAAGAAGATGCTGGAGAACGGTGTGTATAAGGCTGAGTTGTTCAGTGATCTGTAAACGATGATGAAAGAAACGATTGATTTACTCGGAAAAATCCTTACAAACATCCTGACTGCTCTCTATGAACCGTTTGGATTCTCACTCCTTCTTTCCTTTCTAGCCATGTTTTTCTATCTTTATGCTTATGAGCCAATACATGCAGGCAAAGGCTGGAAGAATGCCATAGTGACCTGGTATCAGAAGTTCAAAGAGAGCGTGTTCTTCCGGAGGTTGTTTTTCTTAGCTTTTGTGACCTCACTTATTCTGTTCCGAACCCTGTTAAACCGTCAGCTGTGGATGAATCCTTTATCCGATGTCATGGGTGGCTGGGGCATCTGGGAGACTGTGAATGGCGAACAGAAGCTGACCACCGAGTGCATCGAGAACGTAATCATGATGATGCCGTTTAGTTCTGTAGTGATGTGGACATTTCAGGAGAAAGTGGGCAGAAGCTGGAAGAGGATACTGTGGTATAGCGGAAAGATAGCATTTATCTTTTCGATAAGCATAGAGATGTTGCAATTATTGCTTCGCTTGGGAACGTTTCAGCTATCAGACATCTTCTATAACACAGTCGGTGGAATGATCGGCGGATTGATGTATTGTGCGGTGATAAAGGCAAGAAAACGTCTGTAAAAAGGGTTGAAATTGTGATATACTGGGAGCGGTAGCTCCCTACGCTGCTCGTAATAATCACACACCTCTTCGCGGTGAGCAGCAGGCAACGATCTTACTTGTGAGTATGGTCGGCTAAGATGCGTGGAACTTTATACATAAGAACCCAAAGAGGAAAAAGCATGATTAAGAAAATAGTAATTGATAAGTTTAAGAGTATTAATCATCTTGAAATTACACCGGCGGGAAACTTTAATGTTCTTATCGGAGAAAATAATATTGGAAAAACCACCATTTTTGAAGCAATTCATTTGTGGAAAATGTGTTATGATAATAACCTAAAGAAAGACAAATCAGGTTTCTATTCTACGGCACATCATTTGAAGTTTGAAAGCATGGAATTTATCCGTGCTTATCATGACGAGGATTTGTTTCCAATAGGGTGCAGTGGAAAAGATGCAAAATGCGCTGTGACATTGGTGATAGAATATAATGGTCAGAGTTATAATTTGGGCTTTACTGTAAGTAAGGTTAGCAATATAGATGATGCTTATTTGCAAGTGGATTACATTGATGGAAATGCATTTAAATCTTTTGCGACAATGGTTGCCGGAATTCAAGGTAAGAATCTTGCAACCTTTTTTGGCATAAACGAATCAAGGCCTATTCCTAATATTGTGGCCAAAGAGCCATATATGTATAAGGCGCAGGTGCTAGATAAAATAGCCAAGGGAAAAGGCTATGAGGTATTACGGAATAAAGTTATAAGTCATATTAGTGAAGTGGAAACACATATTAAGAATGTCACGGGTGAAGATTTTGTGTTTTCCGAATCGGAGAAGGATGACAAGACATATATATCCATCAAAGTGAATGGAAAAGATATTTTTTCATACGGAAGTGGATTCTTGCAACTAACGGAGATTTTCTCTTCGATGGAATATCTTGATCCGGAAATATACATTTTATTAATTGATGAGCCGGATGCACATCTACATTTAAAGTTGCAAAAGAGGTTGATAGAGGAGTTTAGGAATATTCCAAATGCTCAAATGTTTATTATTACACATAATGAGCGATTTATGGAGCAAGTCGATGAAGATGAAATTTTGTTTTTAGACGAAGGCTCTAAAAGTGCAGGAACTTTGAATCATTTGCAGATAGGAACAAAATGGGTGGCTCTTGAGGATTTAAAAGGATGTCTTAATCAACTTGACAAATTGAGATTGGCAGGCAAATTGATTATGGTGGAGGGACAAACAGATATAGATTTCTTTAATAATATCAAACCAAAGTATGAGGCAGTCACTGGAAAATGTGAACCGGTTGCTAATGTGTATATTCCTATGAGGGGAATTGATACACTTAATGGAAAACTGGTTGCATATTCAAGAGCCTTAAAAGGCGTAATCCCTGATTCTTGCAAATGGCTTATTATTCGAGATACTGACTGCGTTCCGTATACTAAGAAGGAATCCGCTGGCAATGATGATAAAAAAGATATGGATACTTCTGCAGATGTTAAGGTTCTGTTTCAGGAAGGCTATGGTATTGAATCTACATTTGCTGCGGAGCCAAGAAAATTGGCTAGAATTTTAGGACGGTACTATGCGCTGAATGATTCTGCGTATACAACTATTGAAACGTACATAAGTGAAATTAGTAATGATTTTGCACGAAGAGTGAGAGATGTTACTGATACAGAAATACATGATGAATTGGAAAACCATTTTAATCGACAAATTAAAAATAGATCTGGAAGAATTTATAGGAATTTGCAATTTCGCGATGTGCTAGCCGTGATATCAAGTGGTAAAATTCAGTATATCATGACAAAAGGAATCATGAACAAATATCTGAAGGCTATTCACGATAAAATAGTAATCGGATTTCCGCAGACTGCGAGCATGACACCGTTAGATAAAGATTCTATTTTTACTGAGTACTACTCGCATATAAATACCGTGGATGATTTATTAGACTGTCATAAAAAAATACTAGATGAGATATATACATAAGCCGCTTGCAGTCGGTATTGTTCTCGTACCCACACTCTGCTATACTTAAACAACTATAAAAGGAAAGAGGTTATCACCTATGCCCAGAACTAAAGGTAGCAAGAATAAGCCCAAAACTGTGACTGCTGATTTTGCAACGCAGATTGCAGAAAAGCAGTCCGCAAAGGAAGCACTCACTGCTGAGATCGTATCCATCACCGCCAACATTGGCACTTTGAAGGCTGACCTGAAAGAGAAGAAGACTGCGCTGAAGAAGGCCGAAAAAGAAGTGGCATCTCTGGAAGCGAAGAAGGCAAAGGCAGATGCTAAGGCCGCTGAAGAAGCAAAGAAGGCTGAAGCCGAGAGTGTACTGAAGAAGCTGCTTGCCGAGGGTATGAGTGCCGATGAAATCCTCGAAAAACTGAAATAAAACTATAAAACTATAAATCACACACGGCCGTGTGGGAAAGGAAAGAATAAAATGGAAGAAATCGTAAAGTTCTTAAAAGAAGCTGAAACATATTACTTGGCAACGGTCGAAGGCGACCAGCCGAGAGTGCGCCCGTTTGGCACGGCACATATTTTTGAAGGCAAGCTGTACATCCAGACTGGCAAGAAGAAGGATGTTTCCAAGCAGCTGCATGCCAATCCGAAAGCAGAGTTGTGCGCATTCAAAGGCGGCGAGTGGATTCGCGTTGCCGGCGAACTGGTAGAGGATGACCGTGTGGAAGCAAGAGAATCTATGCTGGATGCCTATCCGAGTTTGAAGAAGATGTATGCCGCAGATGATGGAAACACTGAGGTGTTCTACTTCAAGAATGGTGTGGCTACCATTAGTTCTTTCACCCATGAGCCGAAAGTGATCAAGTTTTGATGATATGCCGTGTGGACAAACTGAACTCCAGAAGTTCACACGGTTTTTTTGAAGGTCGTTATATAGTTTATAACGGAAATAAAAGAAATGGAGTGTGACATAAAATGAATTTATCAAAAATACATCATATTGCAATTATCGTATCTGACTATGAAGCAGCTAAGGATTTCTATGTGAACAAGCTGGGCTTCTCTGTTATCAGAGAAAACTACCGTCCAGAGCGTAAAGATTGGAAGCTAGATCTGCGTGTTAACGAACACACAGAGCTGGAGATTTTTGCAGAAGAAAACCCGCCGAAGCGTGTGAACCGCCCGGAGGCCTGTGGGCTGCGTCACCTTGCATTTTGTGTGGAGAGCGTGGAGCAGACAGTGAATGAGTTGACAGAGGTAGGAATTGAATGTGAGCCAATTCGTGTGGATGATTACACCGGCAAGAAGATGACTTTCTTCCATGACCCGGACGGACTGCCGTTGGAGCTGCATGAGTAAAATGAAGAAAACAAGAAAACCAGGCGGTGGCCGGAAGAAGTTGAAGCCAGAGTACGATGCCGGGAAAAATCTGAAAGAGCAGATGGAAAGTGTTGTGGCACTTTATGATTCTGAGATGTCCTTGCAGGCCATCGGCGAAGAACTGGGATTAAATCCAATCAAAGTAAGAAAGCTGCTCATCACGGCCGATGTGTATGAATCTGAAGTGGCGGAGAAGGTGCAAGCTACCTTTCAAGAATACCGTGAAACACAAGACTACAAAACCTCCATACTCTCAACTGCAAACACTCTGAAACTTTCCAAAGCCTCTGTTACTTCGTATCTGCCATATCAGAAAGGCGTGTACTTCCCAAGTACAGAAAAGGAGAAGATCAGTGTTGGGGCAGAGCGGCAGCGGAGATACAGAGCAATGAAGCGATGGAGGGCTAATCCTACAGAAGAAAACTTCTGGGGCGTGGTTGTGTCCTATGCCGGGGTAGGATTTAAAACCTACTCCGGGTTGCCATTCTCTTACGAAGTGCGGAAAGGCAGGAACGGCGAGTACACGAAAGAGCTGTGGATTGACCGCCGGGAGAATAGTAAAAGCCTGGCATGGAGTTCAGTGTTGCTGGCGCTGAAGAATATTAAAGGAGAAGTTGTAGACCGCCCGAAAGCTCTGGGCGATATCCGGGGAGTGACCTACATCTACGGGATGTTCTATCGGTTTGGTCTGATTGATGTGCCAGATGAGGTAAAGGAGAAGATGGGCCGTCCAAAAGACCGCAAAAAATAGGTTGCTATGTGCAAAAGTCTACGGTAATATGTGCCATAACTGAGGATGTGAATCTCAGTTGGGAAGGATGGTAGCATTATAGAAAAATTGAAGAAAATGCTGGAAGAGTATTTGAAGAAAACGGAACCAGAGTATTATCCGCCAGTGGAGAACCAACACCAAAATCCTCCTTGAGGACAAGTGTGTAATCTGATATAATAATCATGGTTTTTACCATGGTCTCAGAGTACACGACTTGTCACGGAGGGTGCTCTGGGATCTTTTTCTTTCTGTAAACTAATGACAGTATACAGATCATTCCAGAGACATGCAAGTAGATCAGTATCTTGCTAATTTAAGGAGTCAACAACAATAACATGCCGTCTTTCAGAGATCCGCAGTTTGAGCGAATAAGAAAATATTTGGAAAATGATGAACTTTAGATAGCCAATGCAGCCCAGGCATCAGGAAAAGATAAAGGACGATTATTGCCATTTGGCATGTTGAATGGTAATATTAAAATATCTTATGAAAAATGTAGATTTTTATACTGACTGGAAAAGAGAAAACAATATGTGGGAAAAAACAATAAGAGGATTAAAAAATCCTAAAAAACGAATAAGAGTTTCACTGCTTATCTTATACGATATCCTGGTAATAGGAATATCGGAATATATGGCACTTTTGATACGGTTTGAATTTCGTCCGGGAATGATTAAAAAAGTATTTCTGGAATCGATGATTCAATATACACCGGTGAATATTGGGTGTACATTGGTAATATTTGCGTTGTTTAGTTTATACGAAAGTCTCTGGCGTTACGCCAGTGTGACAGAACTTTTAAATCTTACACTGGCATGTATTGTGTCGTCCATGTTGCAGTTGGTAGGAATGTATATGATGGGATATCATCTTCCAAGATCTTATTATATTCTCTATCTGCTGATTTTACTTCCACTGATGATGGCAGGAAGGTTTTCGTATCGACTGCTCCGAATTTTTAAACAGAGAGTATATACAGATCGTCTGGAAAAACCGATTATTACAATGGTAATCGGAGCTGGGGATGCAGGAACTCTGATTATTAAAGAACTGCAGTCCAGTTATCATCTGAGCAACAAAGTAGTCTGTATTATTGATGATAATCAGCAGAAAAAGAATACAAAATTGCTCGGTATTCCGATTGTCGGAGGCAGGGAAGAAATCCTGAATGCGGTAAAGCATTATAAAGTGCAGGAAATTATCGTGGCGATTCCAACCATGCATCCAAAAGATAAAAAAGAACTGCTGGAATGCTGCAAGGACAGCGGCTGTAAGCTAAGAATTCTTCCGGGAGTTTATCAGTTAATTAATGAAGAGGTTAGTATCGCGAAGCTGCGGGAAGTTGAGATTGAGGATCTTCTGGGAAGAGATCCGGTGGAGACAAACCTGGAATCGGTATTACAATATGTACAGAATAAAAGAGTATTGATTACCGGCGGGGGTGGTTCTATTGGAAGTGAACTCTGCCGACAGATTGCTGCGCATCATCCGGCGCTGCTGATAGTTGTGGATATTTATGAAAATTCAGTATATGATATTCAGCAGGAACTGAAGAGAGATTACCCGGAGCTGAATCTGGTAGTCCTGATCGGATCAGTAAGAAATACTCACAGAATAAACAGTATTTTTGAAAAGTATCATCCGGAACTGGTGTATCATGCAGCGGCTCATAAACATGTGCCGTTGATGGAAAGCAGTCCCAATGAGGCAATCAAAAATAATGTGTTTGGAACACTGAATACGGCAAAGGCGGCATCAGAAAATGGATGCAGACGTTTTATACTGATATCTACAGATAAAGCGGTCAATCCTACAAATATTATGGGAGCCTCTAAAAGAATCTGTGAGATGATCATACAGACATTGAATATGACCAGCAAAACAGAATTTGTTGCTGTTCGTTTTGGAAATGTGTTAGGAAGTAACGGAAGTGTGATTCCACTGTTTCGAAAGCAGATAGAGGAGGGCGGACCCGTTACAGTGACAGATAAAAATATTATCCGATATTTTATGACGATTCCGGAGGCAGTATCTCTGGTATTACAGGCTGGAGCGTATGCTAAGGGTGGAGAGATTTTTGTGCTGGATATGGGTGAACCTATGCGGATAGATGATCTGGCACGAAATTTGATAAAATTGTCTGGACTCAAACCAGATGAAGATATTAAGATTGAATATACAGGGCTTCGCCCGGGAGAAAAATTGTATGAAGAACTTCTGATGGCAGAAGAAGGGTTACAAAAAACAGCGCATGAAAAAATATTCATTGGAAAGCCTCTGGAATTTGACCGGGAAGAATTTTTGAAACAGTTGCAGGAGTTGAAAAAAGAGGCTTATCAGGATGGAGAACATATTCGGGAATCTGTAAGGGCAATCGTGAGTACATACAGATATCAGTAAAAAATAAAATGCAAAATAATGAAGATCTTATATCTATCCGATTTTATGGAAATTTGGTCTGATAAAAGTGCCGGAACAGACAGAAAAACAGATGGAAGCGTTGGAAGATGAAGATGTACAGGCTGATCAGGAAAGGTTTTGAATAAATTGCTTGACAAAAGAAGAAAGTTATTACAAAATAGTTATGCGTAATTTTCCACGGGTTTATTATGTTTACTTGTGGTGTTGAAAAATAGTAAAATAGGAAGGGAAAGAGGTATGGATAGCGGACGAGGCAAAAAATGGTTAGTTGCTTTGTTAGCAGTAATTACTGTAGCTGCTGTTGGAGCATGTCTGTATCTGGTTATGAACAGGGATAAGACCCCGCCTGTGATTTCAATTGCAGATGATGGATTTATATATAACCAGAGCATGAGCAGAACAGATTTACTTGCAGGAGTAACTGCGCAGGATGACCGTGACGGTGATGTAACTGATCAGATTGTGGTAGAACAGGTAACGGTTAGTGAGGATGGTGCAACGGCAAGTATTACATATGCAGTAACAGATAACAGCAAAAACGTTGCTAAAAAAGTAAGAGAAGTACCTTGTAGTGATGAAGTGACTCAGCAAACAGCAGAAGAGTCTGTACAGGAAGAACAGGAGACAGAGACAACTACAGAAACAACAGATAATACGGAAGCAGATGTCCAGGATGAGGAAACAGAACCGCAGACTAATCCGGAAGCACCGGTAATTACATTGACAGATGAAGAAATAACAGTAGAGAAAAATTCCAGTTTTGCAGTTCTGAAATATGTAAAGAAAATTACAGACGATAAAGATACTCAGAAGCGACTGTATAATAATATTGAAGTAAAAGGGCATGTAGATATATCGACATCTGGTGAGTATGATCTGATATATTTTGTGACTGATAGTGATGGAAACCGCTCCAATGAAGCAGAGCTGAAAGTGACTGTACAGTAGCAAAAAGGAAAAGTACAATAGATAAGGAGAAAAACCAGTGAATAAACTGTTTATAAACGAAGATGAAATAATGAGCCAGCAGGCAAGAGAAGTATTTCGTAGTTTTCGAAGTAATATTGAGTTTACCGGTGTGGATAACAGAGCAATCGTGATTACCAGCTGTCTTCCAGCAGATGGAAAAAGTACAGTTTCATTACGTCTTGCTATGACTTTTGCGGAGTCTGAGAAAAAGACTGTGCTGGTAGACGCAGATATGCGCCGTTCTGTTCTGATGCGGCGAGTTCGAGCAGAAGGAGACAATACATCAGTTGGACTCAGCCATGTGCTTTCTGGACAAAAAAGTGTTACAGAGGCACTTTACGAAACTAATTTAAAAAATTTGTATGTGATTCCATCGGGAAAATTTCCGACAAATTCGACAGAGCTTCTTGGAAATTCCAGATTTGAAGAACTGATTATTGCATTGAAAAAGACATTTGATTATGTAATCGTGGATACACCGCCGCTTGGAAGCGTGGTTGATGCGGCAGTTGCTGCCAAACGATGTGATGGAAGTGTTTTGGTTATTTCCGAGGGGAAAGATTCCAGAAAAATGACAAAAAGCGTACTGGAACAGTTAAAGGCGGCAAATCCGAATTTTCTTGGAGTTGCAATGAATAATGTAGAAGTTCGAAAAAATAATTATTATTATAAACGGTATTACAATTATTATAGCCACGATAAAAGTATGAAGGAGGACTAGAAGATGAAAGAGAATATGTACGATGAGGATACAATAGATCTTCTGGAACTTGCTCGTGTATTGTTGAAAAAATGGTGGCTGATTTTATTATCGGCTGTTTTTTGCGGAGCACTTGCATTGCTGGTTACAATAACAATGATCAATCCACAGTATCAGTCTAATGCAATGCTGTACATTCTTTCGAAGACAACGACAGTAACTTCTCTGGCTGATCTACAGTTGGGTAGTGAGCTGACAGCTGACTTTGAAGTGATTGCAAAAAGTAAACCGGTATTGGACAGTGCGATTGAAAAACTGAAAACGGAAAGTGATAAAACATTTACCAGAGATGATCTGAATCAGATGCTTTCTGTGAGCAATAAATCAGATACACGTATTCTGGTGATTTCGGCTACCAGTACAGATCCGACAGATGCAAGTCTTGTAGCTAATGCAGTAGCAGAAGCTACTGCTGAGCAGATGGCATACATTATGAAATCAGATGAACCGACAACAGTGGAAAAGGCGGAAGTGGAAAGCACACCGGTAAGTCCGAGCCTCAAGAAAAATCTTCTCATGGGAATTCTGGCAGGTATGGTACTTGCATGTGGTATTCTGGTGGTGGGCTACCTGATGAACGATACTATTAATACAGAAGATGATATCAAACGTTATCTGGATGCGCCTACGCTTATTATAATCCCGGCAGAAAAAGGTCTTGCTAAAAAAGAAAAACGAAGACGGAAATAAAGAGGGTGAAGTTTCATGAGTACAGGACGTAAAGTGCTGTTTTGTCTGTTTGCGATACTTTTTGTCGGTGCGCTTACTTATGGAGGTTTATATATCCATTCGCAGAGAGAACGGGAAAAAGTGTATCAGGATATGGAAACAGAAAAAGACTCTGTAGAAACAGAAGAAAAAAAAGTACAGGTGACGGAAACAGATGATATTGCACAGGAAGAAACTGTAAAACCGGATATTCCGGTGGATTTTGAAAAACTCCAGAAAGAGAATCCGGATATTTATGCATGGATTACGATTCCGGATACAGAGATTGATTATCCGGTTGTACAAAGTGAATCAGATGATACCTATTACCTTAATCATACGGTAGAAAAAAAGAAAGGACTTCCTGGTTCTATATACAGTGAAAGTCAGAATCGAAAGGATTTTTCAGATCCTAATACAGTTTTATATGGACATAATATGAAGAATGGTTCCATGTTTGCAGGACTTCATAAGTTTTCAGACGAAGATTATATGACAGAACATCAGAAGGTAATCATTTATACACCAGAACATATTCTGACCTATAAAGTTTTTGCAGCTGTAGTTTATGATAACAGACATATTTTGAATTGTTTTGATTATTCGAAAACATCTGGAAAAGAGGAGTTTTTGCAGAGTTTAAAAGACTCCAGAAATTTGTCAAATATATATATTGATACAAATATAGATGAAGGGGACAGACTTCTGACATTATCTACCTGTAACAGTAATACAGAGCAGAGATTTATTGTAGAAGCAGTATTGACAGATGAGCAATAGAAGAGAAAAACATAAGAAAAAAATATCGGGCAAGGCAGTTATCTGTGTAACTTTGAGTCTTGTAATTGGTGTGGGTGCTGGATGGCTGACATGGAAATATAAAGATCAGACAGAAAAAACAGTCAGTACAGAAACAGAGCAGGTACAGACCACTGGCGATAATGTAATTTACGAGGGGAAAACTTATCAGTATAATAAGAACCTCACCAATATTCTGTTTATGGGAGTTGATAAGGAGGCACAGGTGCTTACCGGTGATATTCCTGGAACAGCGGGGCAGGCAGATTGCATTATGATTTTGTCTCTGGATCAATCAGATAAGACATGCAAGGTTCTTCAGATTTCCCGGGATTCAATGACTGGTATTGATATTTATGACGGTTCAGGCAACTATTATACGTCGATCAATGCGCAGTTGGCAACACAGTATGCGTATGGAACTGGTGGTGAAAACAGTTGCTGGGCAATGAAAAAAACAGTAAAAGAATTGCTTTACGGATTGCCGATTGAAGGGTATTTTTCTATGAGCATTGAGGGAATTGGTACGTTTAATGATGCACTTGGAGGTGTGACACTTACAGTTCCGGAAGATTATACGAACATTGACCCTGCTTTTGAACAGGGAGCGGAAATCACCTTGTCAGGATCTCAGGCAGAAAAATATGTTCGAAGCAGAGATACAAATGTGGAAGGCAGCAACAATGGACGTATGGAACGGCAGGTACAGTTTGTCTCGGCACTGTTTTCTCAACTGAAAGAAATGGAAACAGCAAGTCAGATCAGCTATGAGTCTCTGTATCAGACGATGGAACCGTATCTTGTGACGGATTTATCGGTAGAACAGATCAAAGCAATGGCATCGTATACATATTTGTCCGATGAGACTGAATATGTGCCGGGAAAGGTTGTGCCAGGAGAAAAAAATGAAGAATTTCATGTGGACGAAGATGCGTTACAAAAATTAGTGCTTAAAATGTTTTACAAAGAAATAAAATAGTGCTATAATAGCGACATATAGAGTTTATGCGCAACGAATGAGGAGGTATGCGAGATGAAAAAAATTTTAGCAGTATTATGTAGTGCAGTTTTGACTGTAGCTATGACAGTTACAGCATTTGCACAGCCAAGTGTAATTGCCAGTGGTGTGGTAACGGGTATCAACAAAGCGGTTGATGCAGATGGTAATACAATTGGTGGAATTAAAATTGATCCAATTGAATCAAGATTTGATAACCTGACAGATGAGCAGAAAAAAGAAGTAGAAGCTATCAAAACTCTTGATAAACTGAAAGAAGTTCTTGGCGACAAATATCAGGATGGAATGTCTGTGGTAGATTTAAAAGATGTTTATCTGTATGGAGATGCAGATGTAAAATTCCCGATTACCATTACTTTTGATGTCCTTGGTGTAACTTCTTCTTCTAAAGTTGAAGTTCTGCATTATGATACTACAGCAAGTAAATGGGAAGTTCTGGAATCTTCTGTAGGAGAAGGTACTATTACAGCAACATTTAATTCCCTTTCACCGGTTGCTTTTGTGGTTGATAATCAGACAGCCGCAGCAATCGACAAAGCAAATGCAGGAACAACTACCGGAAGCAACACATCCACTGTTTCTCCAAAAACAGGTGAAGGCAATACCATGATGATGGTTGTAATGTTTGCAGCAATCGGACTTGCTGGAATGACAGTTGTAGCTGCAGGAAGAAAAAGAGCATAAATAAGGCGCATACGAGGAGCAGGGCAGTCGATGTCCTGCTCTTTATGTGATTATATGAGGTTGTAATTTGATGGATTCTTTCGTATAATAAGCGAAGTAGTATAGTGAGATTGTGAAAAAAGAGAAAGGATTACTGGCAGTGAATGAAAGGAATATAGACGGTGTGAATTTTTTTTCTGTAAATTCAGATCTTCTATGATAATTGATGCGGCTTAACAGCAGATTTCTGGGTTAAGCCGTTGTTTATTTAATAACAAAAAATGGTCTGGCGGCTATCATCAAATTAAAATTTCACCTCGACCCATACTCACGCTGCATGTTTGCGTTCTGCAACCGTCGGCGTACTTCTATAAAGATCCTCCAATGGGACGGATCCGGATTCTGGATCCTGATGAAACGGCTCGACCGTAATGCCTTCCACTGGCCGGATACTCCGGACGAACTCCGTCAGGTGACTCTGAAAGAGATCCACTGGCTGTGTGACGGGCTCTCCTTAAATCTCAGGGGTGCATTTGAGGAACACCATCCAAAGATCATCCTGTAAGCATAAGACAGCAGGGCTGTCAATCCCGTAAAAATCATGAAAAACATGGCATTTCCCAGGGTGTGCAACTTTTATTTTTCAGACACGCTCTAGAGCAAACCACCCGTTGGACGGGTGGTCCTGATTATAAGATGACTGGATTGACATGGGAATATATGTCGATAAATGTCGAGTGAATGTTAGAAATTATGTTGTATTAGGAGGGATGGAGGAGTAAGATGAAAAATAAGGTATAATTTAAAATCAAAAATGTCAAGTACACTTACGATTTCAATTTTGAGATTTACATTGCGTGTTTTGAATACTTTGAAATCGATAGTAGTGGATTGATTCCACTGGAATATAGAGAGGCGGATGCTAGATGAAGTACAATATTCCCAAATATTATAGATATGTAATTTTGTTTAAAGAGGAAATGGAAGATGTAGAACCTATTATTAAAGTGTCTAATTTGTCCGAACTGAGATCAATTAATAAAGGCAGACTGCATCTGTTTGATGAAGAATTACTCTCTATATTACCAGCGATAGAGTACTGTCTTCACATGCCACGAACAGAACTTGACACATATGATACAGATACGGAGATATTGGATAAGGAATAGCATCAGAAGTGCCAAACGATGAAAAAAAGGTCATCAGATTATTAGGTGTACATCGGGCAATTGCCAAAAAAGCCTTGTTGATTGAATTGCCAATGGTAGAAAAAGAATTATTTGAAAAGCTTAATGAATTAGAGATTAATTGTATACAAGGAACAAATAATAAGTATGTGCATAAGATCCTGCGAGACATTGGAAAGATGCTTGAAAGGAAGTTTACGAAGGCGCAATTGTGGGCAATAAATTGGTCGAAACATATTACTGTGTTTTCGGATTTTCCAATTGGATTAGCAATAATAGGAAACGCTAATACATCGCTGCAATGCTATAAGGAGATCTCTTATAGACCGTTAAGTCCACTGACAAGGTGCTTCCAAATTGAGATGGTTAAGCATAAACAATTGTTTTATGGCGCTCAATGCAAAATTGCATTTGCTGAATGTGTACTAAATGATGAACAGAATCAGGGAATTAGAGCTTGCTCTGATGCCATTGTCAATGTGTTGAAAGGATTGAGCAAAGAAAATAAGAAATTGCAAGTTTCATACGGTGAAACATTGACAATATCTGATTTGAAAAAGTTTATTGCTGACAACATGGATGCAGATATTTTGCATATATCAGGGCATGGTTATTATGATCGAAGGAGTAACATGGCAGGACTGATGGTAGGAAATGAATTTTGGATGGCTGACGGGAATGATTATACGGTTCCACCAGTTGTGGTTTTAAGTGCATGTCATGTTAGTCCGAGAGGAAGCGGAACGGTGAATGTTGCAGATATGTTTATTCGTGCAGGGGCAGAAGCGGTATTAGGAACTTTTATTCCGATAGATGCAAAGAGAAATACGGTGTTGATTAGCCGTCTTTATACATATATAGCTGAAGCACAAAAAGGAAGCGAGCAGTATAAAACTTTGTCAGAAGCGTGGTCAGGTGTGGTTGCAACTAATGCTATTCATGAAATGGCGGAGACATCTAAAAAATTTTCTGAATGGATTTGGGGGATAAACAGTAAAGGCAAGAGACGAATGATAGATTTTACGATGGAAAGAAGTGTTGGAAGACTACACGGTTCAACAATGTATGCAGATACTATTTTGATTGTAAAAGAAATGCTTCATGAAGAAGGTTTGGATGGGAAATTTGACGATGTTCTTAATCAAGAAAATTATTTTCCGGAGTCATTTTTTTATCAATGGGTAGGTGTTCCGGAGAATATTTTTTTGTATAATGAAGTGTTTGCAGAAACAATGGATTTATAGGAAACGGATGACTTGTTAAAGATTCTACGGCTTGCTAGTTGGCGTGGTGGATGGTAAAATTAAAAGTAAAAGTACAGAGAAAGAAGGAATATTTATGGAAACAGGTATGCATAAGATATTTATTTCACACTCCAGTAAAGATGCAGAGTATGTAAGAGAAATTGTAAATTTATTGGAAGTGTTGGGACTCAGAAAAGATGAAATTGTCTGTTCATCAATGCCGCCATATTGTGTTCCATTAGATAATAGGGTGTATGACTGGCTGATAAATGAATTTCAGCAGAATAAACTTCGTGTTATATATATTCTTTCTGAAAATTATTATGCGAGTGCAGCTTCGCTGAATGAGATGGGTGCAGCCTGGGCGCTGAAACAGGAATGGACAGGAATTTTGTTGCCGGGGTTCTCTTTTGATGATATTACGGGTTGTATAGATAAGACTCGGATAGGTATAAAACTTGATGATACAGATAAAGATACATTAAATTATCGACTGGAAGAATTAAAAGATATTCTTGTAGAAGAATTTGGACTGCGCAGTATGCCACCGATAATATGGGAGCGAAAACGGAATGAATTTCTGAGAAACATAGAATTAATTACAAAAGGTGCAGGTGATAATGGGAAAACATTATTGACACGATTTTCTGATTTTATCGAGAAAGGAAAAACCTTTGATCTGCTTGGAGACTATACAGAATTTTGCGATATCAAATCGTGTGTAAATAAGGAAGCCCAGAATATTATAAAGATAAATACATATCAGAATGGTTTTGATGCAAAGGTGGAAGTTGATGATGAAAAAGAACTGAATCAAGAGGGCTTTGCTATGGCTTTCTTTAAATATGTGCCCTGTGAGAACTGGAGAGAGTTTCGGGAATCCGGCTATCATCTGGAGTTTGACGCTGCAGGTACAGAAAATCTCCATACAGTACAATTAGAGGTAAAAAACAGTGAGGGATATAAAATCATAGATGAACCGCTGTATGTCAGTACAATGGAAAGTCATTTCAGCATACCGCTTTCTAAAAAAATGAGAGACAGTTCAGTGTGGGAAAGCGTGTCAGAACTGTGTTTTACGATGCTTTTTAATAAAGACTGTGTTACTGGAAATAAGTGGACACTGAGTGTCAGAAATCTGAAACTTTCAAAATAATCTATTGATGGAAGACGGCGTGAAAGTACACATGCTCATGTAGTAAATCACCATAAAAACAATGCAAGCTTTTCAGTTAACTATCAATTATGAGGTTCCCCTTATGGATAGACTTTTACGAGACGACCAAGGTCGTCTCGTATTTCTTTACACATTTCTTTTTCCACATATATATTCAAAAGTGAATTCGTTAGTTTTACTGTAAACGGTGAAAACTGAGTACCTTTTTATCAGTCTCCATTTTTGCCATAATTAGATGCATATTCCGCAAGAACTGCGCATCCGTTCCAGAGGAACGGAGCGCTGTTCC